>CAFBQI010000138.1_pt1 | contig 3129 bp, 1 predicted proteins | sample 7269921 | NCBI WGS metagenome assembly CAFBQI01 (sample SAMEA6814177, study PRJEB35770) | uncultured Actinomycetes bacterium | biome: Freshwater; feature: Freshwater reservoir; material: water | place: Czech Republic | collected 2016-11-09 | depth 30m m | reverse complement strand
TGGTGGCGGAGTTTCTGGTCAAGCTGGTGCACTACGTCTAGGCGTTGCACGTTCACTTAACCAAATCGATGAAGAAGCTAACCGTCCAGCACTTAAGAAGGCTGGATTCCTTTCACGTGATGCACGTGTAATTGAGCGCAAGAAGTACGGTCTTAAGAAGGCACGTAAGCGTTCTCAATACAGCAAGCGTTAATTTTCACTATCGAGCAAAGGGGTTCCAATGGCGCTCTTTGGCACTGATGGGATTCGTGGCTTAGCCAATCGTGATTTAACTGCTGAATTAGCTCTTGATGTTTCAGTTGCTGCCGCGCATATATTGGTAGAAAGCTCATCAAATAAAGATCACCGACCTACAGCAATTGTGGGTCAAGATTCACGTGCCTCCGGAGAATTTTTGGAAGCTGCCGTAGTTGCAGGATTAACAAGTGCTGGAATCAATGTCTATCGAGTTGGCGTATTACCAACACCTGCAATTGCACACCTTGTTGCAGAATCAAAGTGCGACCTTGGCGTGATGATTAGCGCATCTCATAATCCAATGCCAGATAATGGAATTAAGTTATTTGCCCGCGGTGGCGGCAAATTAGATGATGCTATTGAAGCTCGTATCGAAGCACGCATGGGTGAAGATTGGGAAAGACCAACAGGTAAGAATGTCGGACGCTCAATTATTGATGACACCGCGACAGAGCGATACTTAAAGCACTTGCTCGCATCAGTTGAAACTCCACTTAAAGGTTTAAAGATTGTTGTTGATTGCGCAAATGGCGCAGCTTCCTATGTTGCACCAGAAGCGTATCGACGTGCTGGGGCCGAAGTGGTTGCCATATTCAATCAGCCAGATGGTTGGAATATTAATGATGATTGTGGATCTACCCATCTGCACCAATTGCGCGCCGCAGTATTAAAAGAAGGTGCAGATGTTGGAATTGCACACGATGGTGATGCCGATCGCTGTTTAGCAATCGATGCTGCTGGAAATGAAATCGATGGCGACCATATTCTGACTTTGCTTGCACGCGGCTTTAAAGCCCGTGGAAAATTAACTAACAACACCGTAGTTGGCACAGTCATGAGCAATCTTGGTTTTATGCACGCCATGAAAGATGCTGGCATTGACGTTGTAACCACGCCGGTCGGAGATCGGTATGTTCTTGAAAATATGATTGCTAACGGGTATTCATTAGGCGGAGAACAATCCGGCCATGTAATTATGCGCGACCTTGCAAATACTGGCGATGGAATCTTGACTGCGCTTCAACTTCTGCAAGAAGTGGTCCGAACTGGAAAAACACTTCAGGAGCTAGCGGCCACAATGGTGCGCTTTCCACAAGTTTTAATTAATGTTAAAGATGTTGCAAAGGAAAAACTCAACGATTCTTTGGTTATTTCAGCGGCAGTAAAATCTGCCGAAGATCGTTTAGGCGATAGTGGCCGAGTCTTACTTCGAGCATCTGGTACCGAGCCTCTCGTCAGAGTCATGGTGGAAGCCGCCAGTGATAGCCTTGCGCAAGAAGTTGCTAGAGAACTTGCAGATACTGTTAAAGCTGAACTGGGGTAATTAATTATGTGCGGAATTGTGGGATACACAGGTCCACAATCTGCAGCAACGCCTTTGATTGAGGGTCTGCGCCGCCTTGAATACCGCGGTTATGACTCAGCCGGAATCGCACTGGGAACACCAGGTAGGTTATTTATTGAGAAAAAAGCGGGCAAGCTTTCAAATTTGGAGAACTCACTTGATGCGACTTTGCCAGTCGTGCATTCAGGAATTGGGCATACCCGTTGGGCAACACATGGTGGGCCAACTGATCACAACGCCCACCCTCACGTAGATAACGAAGGCAAGCTCGCGGTAATTCACAATGGAATTATTGAAAACTATTCAGAGCTTCGTAAAGAACTTGAATCACGTGGGCACAAGTTTTCATCAGAGACAGATACAGAATCAGTTGCGCATCTATTGAGCGATCTTCGCAAAAAACATAATGGAGATCTATCGGCAGCGATGCGTGAAGCGGTTAAAGCTTTGCGTGGATCTTTTACGTTGCTTGCAATTCATGCCGATGCTCCAGATATAGTCGTTGGAGTACGTCGTAATTCACCACTTGTTGTGGGTCTTGGCAAAGGCGAAAACTTTATGGCATCTGATGTTGCTGCTTTCATTGATTACACAAAGCGAGCCGTTGAATTAGGTCAAGATGAAGTTGTAACAATGGATCCAAACTCGGTAACTATTACTGATTTAGATGGCAATGCGGTTGAACCTAAAGAGTATTTAATTTCTTGGGATGCCAGCGCAGCGCAAAAGGGTGGCTTTACCCATTTCATGCTCAAGGAAATCTTTGAACAACCCAAGGCTGTGGCCGACACTTTGATTGGCCGTTTAAGTGATAACAAGCAGATTGTTTTGGATGAGTTACACATGAGCGCGGATGAAATTCGCTCATTAAAAAAGATTACGGTAATTGCTTGTGGAACTGCGTATCACGCGGGCATGGTTGCAAAGTATGCAATTGAAAAATGGGCAAAAATTCCAGTTGATGTAGAAATCGCAAGCGAATTTAGATACCGAGATCCAATAATTGATGCCGGTACATTGATTATCGCCATTTCGCAGTCCGGTGAAACCATGGATACGTTGATGGCTGTCCGCCATGCAAAAGCTGCAGGTGGACGAGTGCTTGCAATTTGTAATACAAACTCCTCAACTATTCCACGCGAAGCCGATGCAGTTATATATACCCATGCCGGACCTGAAATCGCAGTTGCTTCAACTAAAGCTTTATTAACCCAGATGATTGCGGTCTATTTAATCGGCCTGCATCTTGCCCAAGTCAATGGACAACTTTCTGATTCTGAAGTTGAAGGTTTTTATAACGAACTTCTCGAACTTCCAGGAAAAATTGAACAAATTTTAGAAACCGTTGAGCCGCTACGTGCGCTTACTAGAAGTTTTGCGCAAAATAATATTGTTTTATTCCTAGGTCGAAATATTGGATATCCAGTCGCACTTGAAGGTGCACTTAAGCTCAAAGAGCTTGCTTATATTCATGCCGAAGGTTTCGCAGGTGGTGAACTAAAACATGGTCCAATCGCATTAATTGATCAAGGAACTCCGGTAATCGC
>CAFBQI010000128.1_pt1 | contig 3774 bp, 3 predicted proteins | sample 7269921 | NCBI WGS metagenome assembly CAFBQI01 (sample SAMEA6814177, study PRJEB35770) | uncultured Actinomycetes bacterium | biome: Freshwater; feature: Freshwater reservoir; material: water | place: Czech Republic | collected 2016-11-09 | depth 30m m | reverse complement strand
CCTTCACCCCAACAATTACTCATGCTTCCAACGTTGTGATAATTGCTCAATTCATTGAGCCAGGAAGGATTCTTGGCATTTGTTAAATCACTTGAAATGTAAGCAGTTCGATCGTTATAGGAAATTACGTCACCGGTGTGATTTGTGACTACATCTAGAATCAACTTTAAATTTAACTTCTTGGCACATTGCGCAAATGCAACCATGTCCGCTTTGGTGCCCAGATGTGGATCAACGTTTAGGAAGTCAACACCCCAATAACCGTGATAGCCGGCACCGTTTGGTGTGGGTTTTTGTTGCACAACTAATGGTGTAACCCAAACGGCAGTAAAACCTAACTTCTTGATCCGGGCCAAGCCATTATCACCTTCGCTGCAGGATCCAGTTAGACCTTTTAAATCTCCACCATGGAAAAAGGCGGTACTTCTGGGATCAAACCCTGGATTTGAATCATTAGTTGTATCACCATTTAGATAGCGATCGGGAAATACAAAATAAATTAAATCCTTGGACAGGCCAACTTTGACTGAATCAGAAGTTGGCGCTGCTGCAAAAGAATTTGTTGTAAGAATTAAACACAGTGAAGAAGCGATAAGAATCAAGCTTCTTCTAAGCATTAACCCTTTACCGATCCTGCAGTAAGTCCACTCACAATATATTTTTGGAGTGAAAGGAAAATAATCACGATTGGGACAGATGCAAGAATTGAGCCAGCTGCGAAAGGTCCCCAATTTTGTGAGTACTGTCCGCCAATAAATTGTTGTAGGCCAACAGCAACAGTTCGATTTTCCATGTCCACGAGGAACAATCGTGCCAAAATAAACTCATTAAACGTTCCGATAAAACTTAAGAGGGCGACTACGGCCAGAACGGGCGAAGCTAAAGGCACGAAAATTAGCCAAAAAGTTTGAACTTCAGATGCGCCATCTATCTTTGCTGCCTCATCTAACTCAGCAGGAATCGAATCCACGAAACCTTTAAGCAGCCAGATATTTACGCCCATTGCTCCGCCTAAATAGACAAGCAACAGTCCGGGCCTAGTTCCTAAGCCGATCGCAGGAGCAAAGGTATAAACGCGCTCCATGATTACGTAAACGGCAGATATCGCGAGAATTGCAGGAAACATCTGCACCAAAAGCAAGAGTTGGATTCCGGTCTTTCGGCCCTTAAACGCTAAACGACTAAAGGCAAAAGCTGATGCAGAGCCAATCATCACTGACAAAATCGCAACCGCACCGGCAATAACCAGTGAGTTCTTAACCCAAGTTAAATACGGGATTGTTGGGTTGTTAAAAAGTAATTGGTAATTCTTAAATGAAATCTCTTGTGGAATAAATGAAGTTAATTGCAAGCTGCCTGAAGAATTAAACGATGAAATCACCACTAAATAAAGTGGGAAAAGTGAAAAAAGGCAGATTGCAAAGGCAATGACGTGTCGCCATGAATCCTGTCTTAACCATTTTTTCATCCGAAGGTCTCCAATACTTTGGATTTACGTAATCCGTAAAGTGAGATGGATGCAACTAAAACAAAGATAATCAGTGAGATTGCGCTGGCAAGTCCAAGATCTTGCGTACCGGTTCCAAAAGCTATCTTGTAGGTATAGCTAATCAAAATATCTGTAGCTCCTGCAATTTCGCCATCTAATTCATTTCGTGGTCCGCCACCTGTAAGCAAGTAAATCAAATTAAAGTTATTAAAGTTATAGGCAAAGGATGCAATCAAAAGCGGAGAGAGAATCTGCAATAACAGCGGCAAAGTGATCTTTCTAAATATCTGCCGAGGATTTGCGCCGTCAATTGCTGCAGCTTCTAGAAGTTCACTTGGGATCGCTTGCAATGACCCACTAGAGATTAAGTAGAAGTAAGGAAAACCCAGCCAGAGATTTACTAAAATTACGGCTACGCGGGCAAAGTTGGGATCAGAGAACCATGCAATATTCGTCCCAAGCAATGCATTTATTGCACCAAACTCAGTATTAAACATTCCACCCCAAATAAGAATGCTCATAACGCTAGGCATCGCATAAGGTAGAACCAAAATAGAACGGTAAATACGTCGGCCATGAATTGGTTTATTAAGCGCTAAGGCCAAAAGAAGGCCAAGGGCAAATGTTGTCAGAACTGTTAATAATGCAAATGCAACGGTCCAAATGAAGACTCGAACTAATGGTTCGCGCACTCTTGGATCAGTCAAGATCTTTGAATAGTTTTCAAACCAAATTGGTGCGCGCCATCCAGGTTCAAGAATCGCTGCCTTATCATCGGCAAGAGCGTAGTTTCCACGCCCATTATCTCGATAAGTGGATCCGTCTACGAGATTTTTGAACTCGTCACTTGCTGCAACGTATTCCAACACTTGACGAGAAACAATTCCGACATCAAAACCTTCTAGCGCAATGAAGTAGTTTCCTTCATAGGCAAAATGAATTTTAGAATAAGACTTATCGGCCCCAGCTAATTGCGCATCTGTAAGCAATACAAAATCCGGTGCCGATATTGCTACGCCATACTCATTTAGCGTTACCGAGTTACTTGCTACTGAAATACGTGAGTCGGCAGTTGAGATGAAGTATTTTGCATTAGCTATATCTGACACCAAAATCGCTTCTTGACCGTTAGAGGTACCCAACTTGATATCAAAAGAGGTTCCGGATGAATCTGCTTCGATACCACGTGCCTTAATTTGTACTATGGCTTCTTCTTTTGAAATTATGTTGCCGGTCTTGTAATTAAAGCCAGACATCGTCACGGTATAAAGAATTGGCCCAATTACAAAAGCTGTGAGCAACAAGATTCCAGGGATGAAAAACTTAAGCGGAATAGAAATCTTGGTTAAGTAAGTCAATGCCAATGCCAAGATTGTTAGGGCTAGGAATCCAGAAATTACGTATTCGTGCTGGGCAAAAGCGCTTTGCGCCAACATTAGTAATACAGCTGACATAAGGCCAACGACAATGACCTTTAGCAAGAGTGCAATTTTGCCTCTTATTAAGTAAGTCATTAAAGGTAGTCCTAACTCAGTTGGATGAAAGAGTGATGCGGGCGAGAAACTCGCCCGCATCACTTGACTTCAGGTATTAATTTGATTTACTCAAATTAAATTAGAGATCAGCCTTACCTGCCTCGACGTTTACACGCCAGATTGCAGCAAGCTTGGATGCCTCTTTAACTGGATCCTTGCCATCGATAAGAACTGCTGTCCAGAATGCAGGAGCTGAATCCCAGTAGTTAGCGCCGCCCTTATTACTGTTAAGGAATGCACCAATCTGTGGAATACCAGCAAGGCTTGCTGCTGAACCAAATCCGCGCTGTGCAGCTGAAACTGTTGAATCAGACTGTGCGCCCTTTTCTGCTGGTGGACGCTTTTCTAGCGCTTGGTAGCGAACCTGACCATCAGTTGATGCAAAGAAGTTAGTTAGAAGTGACTTTGCGCCAGCTTCTGTTCCATGCTTTGCAGCAAATGTTGTAAGTAGTGCACCGCTAACGCTTCCGAACATATGTCCGTAAGTGCCATCAGCTACACCTGGTACTGGCATGAGATTCATTGTGAATCCCTTAGCTACGTAATCTGCCCATTCCCAGTTACCAATAACTGCGAAAGGAACTTTTCCTGCTAGGAAGTTGTCCTTGCAACCGGTGTCTGATGCTGGGAAGAAGCCATTGCTCTTTCCATCTGCACCAAGAAGGTACTTCTTTACATTCTGACCGAACGTTGAAGGGTTGAAAGACTGAACAGTATTAACTGCTCCCTTTGCTGTCATCAAGTATGCAT
>CAFBQI010000106.1_pt1 | contig 4813 bp, 3 predicted proteins | sample 7269921 | NCBI WGS metagenome assembly CAFBQI01 (sample SAMEA6814177, study PRJEB35770) | uncultured Actinomycetes bacterium | biome: Freshwater; feature: Freshwater reservoir; material: water | place: Czech Republic | collected 2016-11-09 | depth 30m m | reverse complement strand
TGTGCAGGAACTTCGGCGAAGTCCAAAATAATTGCAGCCCAGAACTCAACGTTTGTTTCTAGAACGCGATCTGGTTGACGCTCACGTAATTCTTTAAGTGCAGCTTGTTCTAGAGCTTCAGCAACTGCATAACGTGGTGCATTTAATTCTTTTGCTGTGCGACGCAAAGTACGTGCGCGTGGATCTTCGGCGCGATAAACGCGGTGTCCAAATCCCATCAAACGTTCTTTGCGATCTAACAAACCTTTTACATATGCAGTTGCATCACCGGTTTTTTCAACTTCTTCAATCATGTGCAATACACGTGAAGGTGCACCACCATGAAGTGGACCAGACATCGCGCCAATTGCACCAGAAAGTGCTGCGGCAACATCTGCGCCAGTTGAAGCAATTACACGCGCAGTGAAAGTCGATGCGTTCATTCCGTGTTCTGCAGCAGAGACAAAGTAAGCATCAATTGCACGAACGTGTGCAGGATCTGGTTCCCCGCGCCAACGAATCATCATGCGTTCTACAACTGTGTGCGCCTTATCAATTTCAGATTCCGGAACTGGAGGTAACACAATTCCACGAGCTGCTTGTGACAAATATGAAAGAACCATTACTGAAGCGCGCGCTAAGTTGCTGCGTGCTTCGGTGTCATCGATATCAAGAAGTGGCTTGAAACCCCAAGCTGGCGCCAACATTGAAATCGCTGCTTGCACATCTACGCGAACATCGCCAGAGTGAACAGGTAATGGAAACTTTTCTGCATTAGGAAGACCTGGATTAAATTGATCATCAACTAAAAGTCCCCACACATTTCCAAATGAAACGCGTCCTACAAGATCTTCAATATCAACACCACGGTAGCGAAGTGCGCTACCTTCTTTATCGGGCTCAGCAATCTCAGATTCAAAAGCAATTACACCTTCAAGACCTGGCTTGAAATCATCAGACACGTTGAGCTCCCTTAATCTTGGTTTCTGCGTCGCTAATTCTGCCCCCACACAAGGGGTGCTCGCGACCACAGTCCCAAGAGGATGCACTCATGGCCAAAGTGAGGTTCGATACATCCATGGCCGAAAAAGAGTTTTCCCGCGAAGAGATCCGTGCGATGCGCCGTTCCTATGGCGAAGCCGGTCTTGATCAACTCGATGCCGACCCATTTATTGCCTTCACCGATTGGTTGCGCCAGGCCCATGAAAATCCACTCATCGTTGAGGCCAATGGCATGGTGCTTTCAACTCTGGGCAGCGACTTAATGATTAGTACACGAACTGTTTTACTTAAAGATATTTCGCAAGGCGGTTTTACGTTTTTCACAAACTATGAATCGCGTAAGGCGCATGCCATAGAAAACAATGACCAAGTCAGTTTGCTATTTCCTTGGTATGCAATGGAGCGCCAAATTTCTATTCAAGGAGTTGCTGCAAAAACTTCGCAAGAAGAAACTGCCGAGTATTTTGCAACGCGTCCGTGGGGTTCGCAGATTGGTGCGTGGGCAAGTCACCAATCATCACCACTTGCTTCGCGCGAAGAGCTCGAGCAGCGTTATGAAGGTGCAGCACAAAAGTGGCCCGAAGGAAGCGTTGTTCCATGCCCACCACATTGGGGTGGCTATCGCGTAACACCACTGACAATTGAATTTTGGCAAGGAAGATATTCACGATTGCATGATCGATTGCGCTATGAGCGGACTAACACTGAAGGTAATTGGGAGTTAAATAGGTACTACCCATAGGCTTACGCTCATGAGTACTGAAATAATTATTCCATCTAATCTCAAACCTGCCGATGGTCGTTTTGGCTGTGGGCCATCAAAGATTCGCCCTGAAGCACTTGCTGCGCTAACTTCTGGTGCGAACTTAATTCTTGGGACTTCGCACCGACAAAAACCAGTAAAAAATGTTGTGAAGCGAGTTCGTGAAGGTTTGCACTCACTATTTAATCTGCCAGATGGTTACGAAGTAATTATTGGAAATGGTGGCTCAACTGCATTTTGGGATATTGCAACGCTTAATTTGATTGATAACCGTTCACAGCACTTAGTTTTTGGTGAGTTTTCATCCAAATTTGCTAGTGCAGCTAAAGATGCGCCATTTCTTGGTGAACCATCAGTAATTAAATCTGAACCAGGTTCGCACCCGGCCGCTGTTGCCGAATCTGGAATTGATCTTTATGCCCTGACTCATAATGAAACAAGTACTGGCGTTTCAATGCCAATTATCCGCCCAGCCAATATCGGTGATGCTTTGGTTGCCGTTGATGCAACTAGTGCTGCCGGTGGCTTAATGGTTGATGCTAAAGAGTTTGATACTTATTACTTTGCTCCTCAAAAATCTTTTGCATCCGATGGCGGACTATGGATTGCAATTATGAGTCCGGCTGCTATTGCACGAGTTGAAAAAATTAAGGCGTCTGGTCGATGGATTCCAGCATTTTTCGATTTAACAATTGCAATTGAAAATTCACGCCTAGATCAGACCTATAACACTCCAGCTGTTGCAACTTTAATTTTGTTGGCAGAACAGATTGAGTGGATGAACGCTGGAGGTGGCCTTTCATTTGCTGCAGGCCGAAGCGAACAATCATCTTCCACTTTGTATTCATGGGCTGAAAACACAAGTTATACAACTCCCTTTGTGACAGATTCAGCCATGCGCTCGAAAGTTGTTGGCACGATTAATTTTGATGATGCAATCGATGCAACCAAGATTGCTGCGGTGTTGCGTGCAAACGGAATCGTAGATACCGAGCCTTATCGCAAGCTTGGCAAAAACCAACTTCGTATTGGAATGTTCCCTGCAGTAGACCCAGCCGATGTACAAGCACTTACAGCTTGTATTGATTTCGTAGTGGCTGCGCTATAAAAGATGCCAAAGAATTTCAAACGCGATCGCTTTTTCTGGATCACCGCAAGCCAAACTGCAATCGTCAACTTTTACTTAGGTGGCTTTGGCCCTGCGCAGTCACTTCTGCGGGCTGATCAAGGCACCTCACTAACAATTGCAGGTCTGCATGGCACGGTAATGGGTATTGCATCAATTGCTGCTGGATATGCCAATCCACATCTTGCCCATAAATATGGTCGCTCTAAATCCAAATGGATCGGCCTAACGATTTTCGCGGTTGGATTATTTCTGTTCATCGTTTCACCTCCCGTAGCTCTCACTTTGCCGGCAACTTTGCTGACTGGTTTTGGTGTTTCAATTGTTATTAACACCATGCTTACTTCAATGTCGCACCACTATGGCAAAGCGGCAGAGGTTGCTATCCCTCAAGCAAATGGTGTTGCATCTTTTGGCTTTGTTTGTGGGACCGCAATAATCGGCACAATCGCCGTTCTTTACCGTGATTTCTGGCGATTGGGTTTACTTCTAGCTTTACCAGCCGTTGTAATTGTCATGATTCTCGGCCGTGATAATGAAAAAGAAGAACATGTCCCTGATGACAGTGGCCCGCAAAGTGGAAAAATGTCACTTAAGTTTTGGTTAACTTGGTTTGGTTTCGTTGCATGTATTTCTTCAGAGTTTGCAACATCATTTTGGTCGGCAGCGCTTTTAAAAGATCGCGTTGGATCAACGGCAGCCATTTCAACTGTTGCAATAGTTGCACTTGGTACAGGCATGGGTATTGGTCGTTGGTATGGTGGCTTGGCGCTTAAGAACCTAAAACTTGATTCCCAACTTCTGCTCCTAATTGCCCTTCAGTTCTTTAGCTTTATTGTGTTTTGGCTTTCCCACTCAATGTTGCTGAGTTTGGTCGCACTCTTTGTCATTGGCATGGGTATTTCAATGCAGTTTGCGCTGTGCGCAATTCGCCTAGTGGGCTTTAGCGATAATCGACCTGATCTGGCAGTTGGCAGATCCTCATTGGCCGCAGGAATTGCTATCGCTGGCGCACCATTCTTGCTGGGATTCTTAGGCGATAACTTTGGAATTTCTAGGGCATACATCATGGTTCCCGTGCTTATTTTGATAGCGTTTATCTTGATTAAACTAACTCCATCACATAGTTCAGAGGTTAAATTATGAGTTATAAAACCCGCAGAATAGTTACGCTAGTTGTGTTATTTGGTTTGATTGTTTTGATTGCGATTAGCGGACTTTAAAACCGCATCAACAGATATATCGCTTGGGACTTCAACTAAATCCTTAAATTTGATCCAAATGATTAAGGTTGCAAGTAAGGCAATTGCCCCACAGCCCGCAATAGTTAATCGAATGCCAACTACTTCGGCCATAATTCCAATAAGCGGTGATCCAACTGGTGTGCCGCCCATAAAAATTAATAAGTAAATACCCATGACTCGGCCACGAATTGCTGGATCGCTATTTACTTGAACGATTGAATTAGCCGTAATCATTGTTGTTAGGGCGGTAATTCCGCATATTGGAAGAAAGATTGCATACGCGGTGTAATTTGGCATAACCGAGAGAACTATGACTGCAACGGCAAAAACTCCCCCAGCAAGAATTACAAACCTGGTTTTGCGAAAACGTTCTAAACGTGCAGATGCAATTGCGCCAGAGAAAGAACCAATTGCAACAAAGGTTCCTAGTAATCCATATGAAGCTGGGCCTTTACCGAACTCTTTTGTTGCCATTAGTGCATTAAAGATTTGAAAATTAAGGCCAAAAGTTCCAAGAAAGAAAACCATTAACATCACAACATAAATATCAGGTCGAGCTAAGGCATATTTCAGGCCTTCACGCACATTTGTCATTGACTTAGGGCGGTCATGATGAAAGAACTCTTTTTCATTCATGGCCATCAGTGCACCGATTGCAAAAAGGTATGAAACCCCATTAACGATAAAGGATGGTCCGGT
>CAFBQI010000104.1_pt1 | contig 4891 bp, 4 predicted proteins | sample 7269921 | NCBI WGS metagenome assembly CAFBQI01 (sample SAMEA6814177, study PRJEB35770) | uncultured Actinomycetes bacterium | biome: Freshwater; feature: Freshwater reservoir; material: water | place: Czech Republic | collected 2016-11-09 | depth 30m m | reverse complement strand
AGGTTTCTTGTTTCTTGGGGCAATTCTTTATACATCAGTTGGCCACGCAGGTGCTTCGGCATATATAGCGGTTATGACGCTGTTTGATTTACCGCCAGTGGTAATTAAGCCAACTGCACTTACTCTCAATATTTTTGTATCTTCATACGCCTCTTTGCGCTACATAAGAGGTCAGTTATTTCATAAGGTTCTTTTCCTTTATTTAATTATCGGCTCAATTCCCGCCGCTTTTATCGGCGGTCGCATGAATCTGCCCAGCAATATTTACAAGCCAGTTATTGGAGTTCTGCTTCTGCTCTCAGGAGTCCGGTTTCTTATCCAGGCAATGCAAAATGAAAAACCTGCAACCGAGGTCAATAAGGCTCTAGCAATCTTTATCGGTGCATGTGTTGGGTTGCTATCAGGAATAACTGGCACGGGTGGAGGAATTTTTCTTTCTCCATTGATTATTTGGCTGGGTTGGGTTGGAGTGAGACAGGCTAGCGGCACGGTTGCAGCATTTATCTTTGTAAATTCAGTAGCAGGATTGCTGGGCAATTTTCAGTCCACATCATCTTTGCCAAGCGAGCTTCCAATTTTCCTAGTGGCAGTACTGCTTGGGGCGTTTATTGGTACGCGCTTTGGAATTAAGAGATTTTCATCCACTGGCGTAAACCGCGCACTCGGATTCGTTCTTCTGATCGCTGGAGCTAAGTTCTTACTTGCTTGATAAACCTTTTGCGATTCCAAGCCCTATTAATGCTCCAAGTACTTGGGCTAGAACAAATGCGGGCACTGATCCAAGTTCAATGCCTGCAAATGAATCACTAAAGGTTCGTCCAATTGTTACCGCGGGATTGGCAAATGAAGTTGAACTAGTGAAAAAGTAGGCGCTGCCAATCCATGAAGCAACACTTACTGGGATTAACGTAAATTTTTCTTGGGAAACCAAGAGATTTATGATCAGAATCAAACCTGCAGTGGCAACAATTTCACTTATAAACAAACTGCTTCCGGTACGGTTTTTAGTCGCATTTTCTAAAATCGGATGCTCAAACATGGCATTCGCCAATGCTGCACCCGTTATGGCTCCCAATATTTGAACCAATACATACTTCAATAAAAGCGCCAATGGAATTCGCTTTTGAATAAAGTCGACCAAACTCACAACAGGATTGAAGTGAGCACCGCTAATAGGAGCTAAAACTTGGATTAGCACCATTAATCCGAAAACAGTTGAAACCGTATTGATTAAGAGTTGGATTCCAACATCATCAGTCAGATTTGTAGCCATGATTCCAGAGCCAATAACAATGGCAACCAGCAAAGCGGTTCCCAGAAATTCGGCAAATAGTTTTCTCATGGGTTCAATGTCTGTTCTAAATTTTTACTGAACACCGATGATGTCGACAACGAAAATGAGTGTTTCATTTGGACCAATTGGGCCAGAACCATTTGGGCCATAGCCAAGATCAGATGGAATTACGAGTAAACGACGCCCACCCACTTTTGCACCAGGCAAGCCTTGCTGCCATCCTGCAATTACACCTGCAAGTGGGAATGTTGCTGGCTGTCCCCCTGACCACGATGATTCAATTAGTTTTCCATTAGACCAAGTCATTAATGTGTAATGAACCGTCAAAGTAGAAGAGGCCAATACTTCGGCGCCAGTTCCTACGATGATGTCTTGTGTTTCTAAAGTTGTTGGCGCACTGCCAGTTGGCGCAGTAATAGTTGGTGCCTCGCCCGCATTAGCTGTTACTGCCGGCAAGCCTGAAGTTGATGATTCTGCCACTTTGTCTTTTCCTCCACATGCTGAAAGGGATGTAATTGCAACTGCAAAGATTGCTGCGATAGCTAAGTTTCTAACTCTTGAATTCATTGTTTTCCTTTATTCGATTTCGCCGATTAATTTAAACTCTCCGCCACCTAGTTGACCCTGTGCTCGATACATTTCTAGCTTTGCTCGAGTGTCAGCGATATCTAAGTTTCGCATTGTTAGCTGACCAATTCGGTCAACTGGGCCAAATGCGGCGTTTTCTGTGCGCTCCATTGATAGTTTTTCTGGTGCGTAGCTAAGGGCCGGTCCGGTTGTATTGATTACTGAGTAATCATCTCCACGACGCATACGTAAAGTTACTTCTCCCGTAACTGCCGAAGCCACCCAACGTTGTAATGATTCACGCAACATTAAACTTTGTGGATCTAACCAGCGACCTTCATATAGCAAGCGACCTAAGCGGCGGCCTTCTGCGTGGTAGTTAGCAATGGTGTCTTCATTGTGAATTGCACTGATTAAACGCTCATAAGCGATAAATAGCAGCGCCATTCCTGGGGCTTCATAAATTCCACGGCTCTTAGCTTCAATGATTCGGTTTTCGATTTGATCTGCCATACCAAGTCCATGGCGACCACCAATTGCATTGGCCGCTTTCATTAATTCAACGACATCATCAAATGATTGACCGTTGATCGCAACTGGACGACCTTGGACAAATGAAATCTTTACATCTTCAGAATCAATTTTTACTGCCGGGTCCCAAAAACGCACTCCCATGATTGGTTGAACAAGTTCGACCGATGTATCCAAATTTTCAAGAGACTTTGCCTCATGTGTTGCGCCTAAAATATTGGCATCGGTTGAATATGCTTTTTCGGTGCTATCGCGATATGGCAGGCCATGGGCAACTAAATATTCAGACATCTCTTTCCGGCCGCCCAATTCGGCGACAAAATCTGCATCTAACCAAGGTTTGTAAATTTGTAAATTTGGATTAGCTAATAATCCGTAGCGATAAAATCGCTCAATGTCATTGCCCTTGTAAGTAGAGCCGTCTCCCCAGATATTTACAGAGTCGGCATACATTGCACGGACAAGCATGGTTCCAGTTACTGCGCGGCCCAAAGGTGTTGTGTTGAAATATTGTTTTCCGCCTGAGCGAATATGAAATGCGCCGCAAGCAATTGCTGCAAGTCCTTCTTCAACTAAAGCTGTCTTGCAATCTACTAATCGTGAAATCTCTGCGCCGTATTCCTTTGCGCGGCCTGGTACTGAATCAATATCAGGCTCGTCATACTGGCCAAGATCTGCCGTATAAGTGCAAGGAATTGCACCTTTTTCGCGCATCCAAGCAACAGCTACAGAAGTATCGAGTCCGCCAGAAAAGGCGATTCCAACTTTTTCACCGACAGGAAGTGATGCGAGGACCTTAGACATGTACGCAGTCTAACCGATAGTAAAGGTTGGAATTTTCTTAGATAAGGCAGGGACAACACCCCACTGCGTGGTGATTTCGCTATACCTGTCGATATCTAGCTGATCAGGTTGCGCGCCAGTCTTAATTGCACGAATCATGATGTTTCGAGGTGTGTGCTCTCCCCCGATGAACTCAATAATTTCCACACGATACCCAAGGATTCGCAGAATTTGTGCGCGCAATGAATCGGTAAGCAAATCACCCATTCGCTCTTTCATGACTCCGAATTTTGTAATAGCGCCCCAAGGCTCAGGCGAATTCTGCATCTGTTTTTGAATATCGTGATGGCAACAAGGTGCGATCAAAAGTAATTTAGAACCACCATTAACTGCCCAAGCAATTGCATCATCAGTAGCCGTGTCACATGCATGAAGTGCAATCGCGATATCAGCAACCTCTGCGGTAGTAGTTGCAATTTCCTCCGCCTTGAAACTAATGCTCGTGTCGATTCCTAACTTGATTGCTATAGCGTTGTTGCGATCTCTAGATTGTGGGCGAACATCAATTCCGATCACTTTAACTGGAATCCCAATACTCTTAAGATATTGGTGAGCCGCAAAAGTTAAATACGCATGGCCACAACCTAAATCTACAATTGAAAGTGGTTTTTCCTTAGTTGGTTGAGAAATCTGGCCAGCTTCGATAGCTGAGTTAAGGGCTGGAACTAATAATCGTAAAAACTCTTCGACTTGTTTGTACTTATCCGCTTTTGAGGGCTTGACTTGGCCTTTGTGATCGCAAATCCCAACTTCAATTAGGAAAGGGTCGCTTGGATCTAATAAACGTTCTTTCTTTTTATCATGAGCTAAATTCTGTTCAAGCGCCGTTTTCTCATACTTAACTTGCGCGTCCCCGCTTTTTGTAATTCTAAGAGCCATAGATTCTTGAGTATTTTCAACTGTAAAGTTTGCATATCCGCTAAGTAACAATTCCATCACCTGTGGAAAATCAGCATTAATATTTTTAGTTGTCGTGGCACGACCATCACTGTAAGTAAGTTGTAAAACGACAACGCCTTTTATTTCTACAGGCCGAATATCGATGCGTTCATGTTCGGTCTGCATATTGCGTCGTCTGCCAGATAACACAACGCGCACAAGTGTGCTGGTATCAATAATGCGATTACAGGCTTCTTCAAGCGCTAGGTCCAGTGATACAGGCATGGGCTACTTTGGCGAAATTACCGCTGTGCCTTTTTCGTGCTGATAAATCGTTAGTACGTGATTGGGTAATGCTTTCGCAAAGGCTTCGGCAAGTCTGCGTTCGCCATCACGATTAACGTCATCGACAACAACAACTGCTTTGGCAGAAAGCTTTCCAACTAATTCCTCGCATGCAGGCATGCGTGCCTCTGGGTTATTCCAACCTGGCGGGCCATCGATAATAAGTAAGTCAATTTTATTAAGATTCTTAATTGCCGCAGTGTCATACCAGTCAGATCCGGAGCGGTGAGGCTTTAGTTCGGCAACGCGAATTTCGACTCCGCGAACGTTGTGTTCTTTCAACATTGCTTTTGTTATTTCTGCAAACTCAGCCGAGTTATCCAAACTAATGACCTTCTTAGCTCCAGCTTTTGCAACAACTAAAGTTGAAATTCCTGAACCGAGCTCTACGGTCAACTTGGGCTTATTGCTTCGGACAATGTGTGCCAACGT
>CAFBQI010000094.1_pt1 | contig 5615 bp, 3 predicted proteins | sample 7269921 | NCBI WGS metagenome assembly CAFBQI01 (sample SAMEA6814177, study PRJEB35770) | uncultured Actinomycetes bacterium | biome: Freshwater; feature: Freshwater reservoir; material: water | place: Czech Republic | collected 2016-11-09 | depth 30m m | reverse complement strand
TTACAACAAAACGAGCATGTCGATCTTTTTTATTCGCTCCACTAATCCAAGAAGTTCCTGGGGCAACTCGTGGGTCGGCAAGAACGCGTATTCCAGATTTAGCCGCATCCTGTGGTCCGATATATCCCTTAACTAATGACGGGTGCTTCGCAAAATCGGCTTCCTCAAAAACTCGAAGTTCATGCACGCCACCAAGATTTTCTTGCAGGCGCTTCAAATCAACTTCACGGTCACCTGGTACTAAAACAGCAATTGGTTTTCCATCAGCGACAAGCATGATGTTTTTCAAAGTATCAGCTGCGGTATATCCCCCACCAAATATTTCATTTAGCATGTCAACGAGTGAATCGATTGTTGGTGTGTTTGGAGTGTCTAACTCTTCTAGTGCAGGTGTTGTGCTCGCATCTCCTGGCGCAATTTTAGTAACCATTGCTTCGACATTTGCCGCAAACCCACACTTTGGGCATAGGACATAAGTATCTTCACCTGTTGTACATGGTGCTAAAAACTCCTCTGATTTAGAGCCGCCCATCGCGCCAGATACTGCTTTAACGATGTTGTATTTCATTCCTAAACGGTTAAAGCAGCTAATGTAAGCATCACGATGTTTTTGGTATGAAGTTTCTAACCCTGCATCATCGATATCAAAAGAGTATGAATCCTTCATGACAAATTCACGACCGCGAATGATTCCACTGCGTGGCCTTGCTTCATCACGATATTTAGTTTGAATTTGATAGATTGAAAGCGGTAAATCTTTGTACGAGGAGTATTCGCCCTTGACCATCAAAGTAAACATTTCCTCATGAGTTGGGCCTAATAAATAGTCGCCGCCTTTGCGATCTTGTAAGCGGAAAAGCGCTGGTCCGTATTCGTCCCAGCGATTTGTTGCCTCATAAGCTTCACGTGGCAAAAGTGCAGGAAAATGGACCTCTTGAAAGCCAGCTTGATCCATTTCTTGGCGGATGACGTTTTCAACGTTGCGTAAGGTAATCACGCCTAATGGAAGCCAAGAATAAATGCCTGCAGCAATTCGGCGGATATAGCCAGCACGTACTAATAAGCGGTGGCTTGCAACTTCAGCATCGGCCGGATCATCACGAAGCGTACGCAAAAAAAGCGTAGACATTTTTAACATGGAGTGAGCCTATCGAACATCAACTGAAGGCTGCCCAGAAGCAACGCCTGCGGCCTCCATTTCTTCAGCCAAACGCATAGCTTCTTCAATTAATGTTTCAACGATTTGTGATTCAGGGACAGTTTTAATGACAACGCCTTTAACAAAAATCTGACCCTTACCATTTCCAGAAGCAACACCAAGATCGGCTTCACGCGCTTCACCTGGACCATTTACGACACAGCCCATTACCGCAACGCGAAGCGGAACGGTCATTCCCTGTAAGCCGGCTTGAACTTTTTCAGCCAATGTATACACATCAACTTGAGCGCGACCACATGATGGGCACGAAACGATTTCAAGTTTGCGTTGACGTAAGTTAAGAGATTCAAGAATTGAGATTCCAACCTTAACTTCCTCAACGGGTGGTGCAGAAAGTGAAACTCGAATTGTGTCGCCAATTCCCTCAGCTAACAAAATTCCAAATGCTGTTGCAGATTTAATTGTGCCTTGGAAAATCGGTCCAGCTTCTGTAACACCAAGGTGTAACGGGTAATCACACTTTGCCGCCAAGATTCGATATGCATTTACCATCGTTACAGGATCATGATGCTTGACTGAGATTTTGATGTTAGAAAAGCCATGCTCTTCAAAAAGCGATGCTTCCCACAATGCAGATTCGGCAAGAGCTTCAGGAGTTGCTTTGCCATACTTTGCAAGTAGCCGTGGATCAAGCGAACCGGCATTTACTCCGATACGAATCGGGATTCCGGCATCTCCTGCAGCTTTTGCAACTTCTTTAACTTTGTCATCAAATTGTTTGATATTGCCTGGGTTTACGCGAACCGCAGCGCACCCGGCATCAATGGCAGCAAAAATATACTTTGGTTGAAAGTGAATATCTGCGATTACTGGAATCTGTGATTTCTTTGCAATCTGAGCCAAAGCATCTGCATCATCTTGACTAGGCACTGCAACTCTGACTATTTGGCAACCAGATGCTGTTAGCTCGGCAATCTGTTGCAACGTTGCATTCACATCGGCAGTAAGAGTTGTACACATAGATTGCACGCTTACAGGTGCGCCACTTCCGACAGCAACATTTCCAACCATCATCTGACGTGTTTTTCGACGAGGCGCTAGCGTTGGCAAAGGTGCGCTTGGAATTCCCAGATCAACCATGGCGCTATTGTGCCGTATCAAGCCTGGTTGCGCTAAAGATTAAGAATGACTGGATTAACAATGTCTGCCACTAAGAGCAGCACAGTAAGAGCTGCCAAAATGACAAATACGACCATGGTGATTGGGGTCAGCAAGGTCACATCAATTGCAGCAGGACGTGGGCGGCCGCGCAATCGTGCGTAAAAAGCGCGGAGTTCATCAGCGATAGCTACCGCCATGTGCCCACCATCTAATGGCAATATAGGCAGAAGATTAAAAAGACCGACAAATATATTCAGGCTTGCGATAATTAAAATAAAAGTTGAGAGACGCTCTGTTATGGATAGAGCTTCACTTCCAATTGCTTGACCCGAGACTCGTGCTACACCAACAACACCTACCAAACCATTAGGGTCGCGTTTTTCTCCACCAACGGTTTGCCCCCATAGCGCTGGAATTTTGGAGGGAAGTTTAATTAAAGATTTTGCACTTTCAACTAAAAATGACTTGGTAACAGTTGCTGAGTTCTTAATGGCAGTAATTGGATTAGAGCGCTTTAAACCGACTTCGTTAATAATGCCAAGTACGTATCGCTCTTCCCCGTCGATTACTTCTGGTCTAGCTGATGCGGTAATTTGTAACTCATCTGCTCCGCGCTTGATGGTTAATGTCAAAGGCTTGCCTTGTGAATTTCGAATTACCTGTACATCGTCATACCAGCTAGTCACTTTCTTGTTATCGATGGCAGTAACTTCATCACCGGCCAATAGGCCTGCTTCTTGCGCTGCAGATCCCTTAACAACTTCACTAATTGTAGGTAGCAGTTGATTTGTTCCTACAAAGGCGAACAAAACAAAGAGCAGGAGATATCCCAGAACAAAGTGCAGAAAAGATCCTGCACCTAAAACAATTAATTTACGAGCAGATGAAGCTTTATAGAATGCTCGACCTTCTTCACCTTCAGGCATTTGATCACCTGGGGTCATTCCCTCGATCTTGCAGTATCCACCTGCTGGAATTGCCTTAATTCCAAACTCTGTTTCACCGCGCTGTTTTGACCAGAGGCGTGCACCAAAACCTAAGAAAAATTCACTTACTTTCATTCCATAGTGTTTAGCGGTGAGGTAATGGCCAAACTCGTGAATCATGACAGAGAGAAGTAGCGCAATGACAAAAGCGAGGATTCCTAGGAGCTGCATTATGGAGCCAATCGTAGTAGGTGTGCCGAAGCACGAGCACGTGCATCTTCTTCGATTTCACTGACATCTGTTAAATCTCGCAGCGAACTCACAGAGTTTTTCTCTAACTCGGAAACCACGCTGGCAATCACCGTGATAATCGATTTGAATTCAATCTTTCCGGCAATAAATCCAGCAACTGCAACTTCATTGGCTGCATTAAAGATTGCCGGCAAAACGCCACCTGTTTGACCGCAGTGACGCGCTAATTCAATGCTTGGAAACTTGGCCGAGTTAATTGGCTCAAAACTCCAGTTATGTGAAACTGTCCAATCAATCGCAGTTGTAGCTTGAGGCAATCGATCTGGCCAATTAATTGCATAAGCAATTGCACCTTTCATATTTGGTGGGCTTGCTTGCGCAATTGTTGAACCGTCATTGAATTCGACTAATGAATGCACAACAGACTGAGGGTGGATAACTGCTTCAATCTGGGCATAGGGCATTCCAAATAAATAATGAGCCTCAATGATCTCAAGACCTTTATTAACAAGAGTTGCCGAGTTGATTGTCACGACTGCGCCCATTGACCAAGTTGGATGTTTCAGGGCATCTTGCACAGAAATTCCATCTAAATGTGGGCGATCTCTAAATGGCCCACCGCTTGCCGTCAGGATTAACTTATTAATTTCTGATTTCTTCCCAGCAAGTGAGCTTTGAAAAATTGCACTGTGTTCTGAATCAACGGGAATAATCTGTCCTGCTCGTGCTTTAGCCATCACTAAATCACCAGCTGCCACCAGGGATTCTTTATTTGCAAGGGCTAAGACATTTCCAGCATCTAGCGCTGCCAAAGTCGGACCTAGGCCAATCGAACCTGTAATTCCATTAACAACTACATCGCATTTAAGTCCTGCTAACTCCGTCGCAGCTAAATTGCCATCGATTACTGTTACCGACGGTAATGCAGCGCGAATTACTTCGGCGTTAGTTACTACTCCAACATATAAAACTTTAAATTTTCTAGCTTGTTCAATTACTAGCTCTGGGTGCAAGCCTGCACTAGAAATTGCGATTACTCTAAATAACCCAGGGTTACTTTCGATTACTTGCAAAGCCTGAGTACCAATTGAGCCAGTAGAGCCCAAAATAACTACATCACGCATTTATCGATCCAGAAGATTTTGTGTGGGTGAATATGTGGTTCCAGATCTGCGCTTTGCGATTGCGCTAAGCGCTTCGAGCACAACTCGGTTAGCCAAAATTGCTGTGATATCAGCACTATCAAAAGCTGGTGCGACTTCTACAACATCAATTCCTACAACTGGAAGTTCAAGACATATGCGGCGCACTGATTCCAATAGTTCACGGCTGGTCATGCCTCCAGGTTCTGGTGTTCCAGTACCTGGTGCCATTCCTGGATCAACTACATCGATATCTACTGATAAAAAGACGCCGTCGCATTGATCGGTCAAAATTGAAAACGACTCATCTAGGACTGTATTTAGGCCACGATGATGAATTTCAGTCATCTCATAAGAACGCATCCCTTGATCGCGCATCCAATCAAGTGTCTTTGAATCTGGCCAATAGCCACGCAAGCCAAGTTGCAAGAATCGATCTCCGCGAACTGTGCCAGTATCAATTAATCGCCGCATCGGAGTTCCGTGGCCGACTAAAGCGCCCCATTGATCTTCGCCAGTATCTGCATGAGCATCAAAGTGAATCATTGAAATCTTACCCATGCCCCGATGGCGTGCGATGCCTGCAACATCGGCAGATGCGATTGAGTGATCTCCACCTAAAATAACTGGAATTGCTCCGGCGCGCGAAATCTTTTCAGTAGCTTGCGCCAGAACTTCAAGAGATGCAACTAAATCACTTCCTGGCATTAATAAGTCGCCGGCATCTACAACTTTGAGCTCTTTTAATGAATCAATTCGAAGTGCTAAATGTGGGCGTTCGGCATCATGTGGCAGATAATCTCCACCACGAATTGCTTGGGGACCAAACTTTGCACCTGAACGATGTGATGTTCCACTGTCAATTGGTGCACCAACTATCACTACGTCAGCATCGGCATAAGTTGATTCAACATCTAGATCACAGCGCTCGATTCCAAGGAAAGTGAAATCTGGACCGTACATGTTGCCGTGATT
>CAFBQI010000093.1_pt1 | contig 5699 bp, 3 predicted proteins | sample 7269921 | NCBI WGS metagenome assembly CAFBQI01 (sample SAMEA6814177, study PRJEB35770) | uncultured Actinomycetes bacterium | biome: Freshwater; feature: Freshwater reservoir; material: water | place: Czech Republic | collected 2016-11-09 | depth 30m m | reverse complement strand
GTTTTCTTTAGACAAAGTTGGCCAAGAATCTATCGATTCATGGAAATCAGATATTGATTTAGGTGACATCGTTTCTGTTACTGGTGAAATCATCACATCAAAGCGCGGTGAACTTTCAATTCTTGCTAACTCATGGAAGTTAGCATCTAAATCACTTCGTCCATTGCCTAATGATCACAAGCCAATGTCTGAGGAAACTCGCGTTCGTATGCGTTATGTTGATTTAATTGTTCGCCCAGAGGCCAGATCAAATGCACGTCTACGCCCACAGGTCATGCGTTCACTTCGCGATACTTTTCATCAACAAGATTTCATTGAAGTCGAAACCCCAATGCTTCAGGTCATGCATGGTGGCGCTGCAGCTCGCCCGTTTAAGTCTTTCTCAAACGCCTACGACATGGATTTATTTCTTCGTATTGCACCCGAACTATTTCTAAAGCGCTGTGTTGTTGGCGGAATCGAACGCGTCTTTGAAATCAACCGTAATTTCCGTAATGAAGGCGCAGATTCTTCGCACTCACCAGAGTTTGCAATGATCGAGAGTTACCAGGCCTATGGTGACTGGCGTTCAATTGCCGATTTAACGCGCTCACTCGTTCAAAATGCTGCAATGGCAGTTGCTGGTTCACATGTTGTTACTCATCACGATGGCAGACAAGCCGATCTTGGTGGAAATTGGCGCGAAATATCCTTATATGACGCTATCTCTGAAGGCGTCGGCCAAAAGGTAACTGCGCTAACTCCTATTGATGAGTTAAAAACTATTGCGACAAAACTCGGAATGAAAATTGATCCTAAGTGGATCACGGGCAAGTTAGCTGAAGAAATCTTTGAGCATGTGGCCAAGGATCAATTAATTGCACCAACGTTTGTTATGGGATTTCCAGTAGATACATCACCACTTGTTCGCGCACATCGCGAAATACCTGGCGTTGCAGAAAAATGGGATCTCTATGTTGATGGTTTTGAACTAGCAACGGGATATTCAGAGTTAATTGATCCTGTTATTCAACGCGATCGGTTGATTGAACAAGCAACACTTGGCGCTAAGGGAGACCTTGAAGCGATGCAAGTTGATGAAGATTTCTTGCGTGCAATGGAGTTTGGTATGCCTCCAATGGGCGGAATGGGAATGGGCGTTGATCGTTTGCTGATGGCGCTTACTGGTTTAGGTATCCGTGAAACTATTTTGTTCCCATTGGTTAAACCAGAGGTAGAGTAAGAATGCTTATTGTTCGTCCAGCCAAAACTGCTGATGTGAAAGCGATTCGTGCTTTAGTAGATTCATATGCAGCACCCGGACAAATGTTGGCAAAAGAGACAGTGACTTTGTACGAAAGTGTTCAAGAGTTTATTGTCGCCGAAGAAGACGGCATCATTATTGGCTGCGGCGCATTGCATATTCTTTGGGAAGATTTAGCTGAAGTTCGAACTGTTGCAGTGAAAAAAGATCTACATCGACAAGGCGTCGGACACAAAATTCTTGAAGCAATCATTAAACGTGCGGGCGAAGTTGGCGTTAATAAGATTTTCTGCCTTACATTTCAGACCGAGTTTTTCGGCTCTCATGGCTTTGAAGTAATTGAGGGGACGCCCGTTGAACCCGAGGTCTATGCAGAGCTTTTGCGCTCTTACGATGCAGGTGTGGCTGAGTTCTTAGATCTTGAGTCGGTTAAGCCCAACACCCTGGGCAACACCCGAATGCTTAAAAAACTCGCCTAGATACAGGGTCTGTCGGGCATAAATCGCCTAGCGATTGGGTTGTAGAAGTCAGTAGCTTTCCACCTCGCGAGCGTGACCCTGCAGGTATTAGGCTAAAGATAAGACCAAAAGAAAGAGGCCCCGCCCATGTTTGAGCGCTTTACCGATCGAGCCCGCCGCGTTGTTGTGCTGGCCCAAGAAGAAGCACGCATGCTCAATCACAACTACATCGGTACTGAGCACATCTTGCTCGGCCTTATTCATGAAGGTGAAGGCGTTGCCGCCAAAGCTTTAGAGTCATTAGGAATTTCACTTGAAGCCGTTCGTGCACAAGTTGAAGAAATAATCGGTCAAGGTCAGCAAGCTCCAAGTGGACATATTCCATTTACTCCACGCGCCAAAAAAGTTCTAGAACTTTCATTGCGCGAAGCTTTGCAGTTAGGCCATAACTACATCGGTACTGAACACATTTTGCTTGGATTAATTCGTGAAGGTGAAGGAGTTGCTGCTCAAGTTCTTGTAAAACTTGGCGCAGATTTAAATCGTGTACGCCAGCAAGTAATTCAACTTCTCTCTGGTTACCAGGGTAAAGAAGCAGTAACCCAAGGTGGACCTGCCGAAGGAACTCCAGCAACTTCATTAGTTCTTGATCAATTTGGTCGCAATCTGACTCAAGCTGCGCGCGAAGGAAAACTGGACCCAGTTATTGGTCGCGAAAATGAAATTGAACGCGTGATGCAGGTTTTGTCACGCCGTACAAAAAATAACCCAGTACTCATTGGTGAACCTGGTGTCGGAAAAACTGCAGTTGTTGAAGGTCTTGCACAAGCTATTTATAAAAATGATGTTCCAGAAACTTTGAAAGATAAGCAGCTGTACTCACTAGATCTTGGTGCACTCGTTGCCGGAAGTCGTTACCGTGGAGATTTTGAAGAACGTTTAAAGAAAGTTCTTAAAGAGATCAAAACTCGTGGCGACATTATTCTTTTCATCGATGAAATTCATACCCTTGTTGGCGCAGGCGCTGCAGAAGGTGCAATTGACGCTGCAAGTATCTTGAAGCCAATGTTGGCCCGCGGTGAATTACAGACAATCGGTGCAACAACCCTTGATGAGTATCGCAAGCATGTTGAAAAAGATGCCGCTCTTGAGCGTCGTTTCCAGCCTATTCAAGTCAAAGAGCCATCCGTTGCGCACACAATCGAAATTCTCAAAGGCCTTCGTGACCGTTACGAAACACACCACCGCGTATCTATTACCGATGGTGCACTAGCAGCAGCTGCAAATCTTGCCGATCGCTATGTATCAGATCGTTTCTTGCCAGATAAGGCAATTGATTTAATCGATGAAGCTGGCTCACGTTTACGTATTAAGCGCATGACTGCTCCAGCAGAACTACGCGCATTCGACGACAAAATCGCAAATGCACGTAAGGAAAAAGAATCTGCAATTGACGGTCAAGATTTTGAAATGGCAGCGTCACTTCGCGATAAAGAAAAGACGCTCATTGCTGAAAAGCATGAAGCTGAAAAGAATTGGAAAGCAACTGATTTAGATAAGGTCACCGAAGTTGATGAAGAACTCATCGCCCAGGTACTTTCTGCATCAACTGGAATTCCGGTCTTTAAGTTAACTGAAGAGGAAACCGCACGTCTTCTTCGCATGGAAGATGAATTACACAACCGTGTTATCGGACAAGACCAAGCAATCAAGGCACTTTCACAAGCAATTCGCCGTACACGTGCGGGCCTTAAAGATCCCCGCCGTCCTGGCGGATCATTTATCTTCGCCGGCCCTTCTGGTGTTGGTAAGACTGAACTTTCACGCACTCTCGCATCGTTCTTATTTGGTGATCAAGATGCATTAATTCAACTTGATATGTCTGAATACTCTGAACGTCACACCGCATCTCGTTTGTTCGGCGCACCTCCAGGGTATGTGGGTTACGACGAAGGTGGACAGCTAACTGAAAAGGTTCGCCGTCGCCCATTCTCAGTTGTTCTTTTCGATGAAATCGAAAAAGCGCACCCAGATATTTTCAACTCACTTCTTCAGGTTCTTGAAGATGGTCGCCTAACAGATTCTCAAGGCCGCACCGTTGACTTCAAAAACACTGTAATCATCATGACAACAAACCTTGGTACTCGCGATATTTCTAAGAGCCTGGGTCTTGGTTTTGCAAATAGCGATGATGATCAAACAAATTACGATCGCATGAAGGGCAAGGTAAATGAGGAGCTTAAGTCTCATTTCCGACCTGAATTCCTCAACCGCATCGATGATGTCATTGTCTTCCACCAGTTAACTAAGGATCAGATTATTCAGATCGTTGATTTGATGGTGAAGAACCTTGATGATCGCTTACAGGCAAGAGATATGGGCATCGAACTAACACCTGCAGCTAAGGATTTACTTGCTGCGCGTGGTTATGACCCACTTCTTGGTGCGCGTCCATTGCGTCGAACAATTCAACGTGAAATCGAAGATGCATTGTCAGAGCGCATTTTGTTCGGAGAACTTAAAGCCGGCGAAATCATTGTGGTTGACGCTGAGGGCGAAGGCACCGATGCAATCTTCACATTTAAAGGTGCAGCTAAGGCAGCGATGCCTGATTCACCTGAAGATCTTGCAGAAGCCCCAACCGCCTAAGTTGAAACCAACTCTGCGCTAGTTCAGTCATTTCCAATGGCAGAGACTGTCATTCACAGTTACCGTTCTGCCTATGCAGATCTCACGCCGCAGTTTATTTAAGGCTGCAGGAGCGATTGGTGCTGTAACTCTGTCGGCAACTGCAAGCGCAAAAATCTTTTCACAAAAAGCGGTAGAACAAATAAATAGGACTAAGGCGTTAATTCCTAAACCTTTTAAATCCTTGCCTCCACCGCCATTGGATCCTGCATTGCAAACCTCAGGACTCTCACCGTTATTTACTCCCAACCAAGATTTCTTCCGTATTGATACCGCTTACACCGTGCCACAGGTTTCACTTGACACATGGAAGTTAGAAATCAATGGTTTAGTTTCAAAACCGATAACACTTACTTATGATCAATTGATAGCTCGTCCAACATTTGAACTTGATGACACGATTGCTTGTGTTTCAAATGAAGTTGGTGGCAGATTAATCGGAAACGCGAGATGGCAAGGAATTCGTTTAGATGATTTAATAAATGAGGCGCAACCAGATTCGAGCGCTGATCAAGTAATGGGTTATTCAGTTGATGGATTTTCTGCTGGGTTTCCACTTGCAGCCCTTGATGGCCGAGATGCCATGATTGCAGTTGCAATGAATGGCGAAGCTCTTCCAGATAAACATGGTTGGCCAGCCCGAATCATTGTGCCCGGACTATTTGGTTATGTGTCTGCAACTAAATGGCTAACTCGAATTGAACTGACACGTTTTGATCAAAAACATGGTTATTGGATTCAACGTGGTTGGTCTGAACGTGGTCCAATCAAGCTGCAATCTCGAATAGATACACCACTTGATTATGGCGAAGTTGCGGTTGGGCCCGTGGCAATCGCAGGCGTTGCTTGGGCTTCACTTGTTGGAATTTCTAAAATCGAAGTTCAAATTGATGATCAACCTTGGCGTACAGCAGTGCTTGGCCCAGAAATTGCAAAGACAACGTGGCGCCAATGGTGGATTGACTGGAACGCAACAAAAGGGGCCCATCAAGTAACTGTGCGCGCAATTGACAGTGCTGGCAATATGCAATCAACTGCTAATGTTCCAATTGACCCTAATGGGGCAGAGGGCTTGCACACCATAACTGTGCAAGTTATTTAATAGTTTCGGGGTATTCTCAAAATATGACGAAGAGACAAGAATTTGAGACTATAAAAACCTATGCAGGTTTTGAAGTGCGTGAGTACAAGCCATGCGTAATTGCTGAAGTTAAAATCGCTGCTAATTACTCTAGTGCCACTAGCGCTGCTTTTGGCTCACTTTTTAGTTATATCTCTAAGGGCAATAAAACTTCGGAAAAAATCGCTAT
>CAFBQI010000088.1_pt1 | contig 6069 bp, 6 predicted proteins | sample 7269921 | NCBI WGS metagenome assembly CAFBQI01 (sample SAMEA6814177, study PRJEB35770) | uncultured Actinomycetes bacterium | biome: Freshwater; feature: Freshwater reservoir; material: water | place: Czech Republic | collected 2016-11-09 | depth 30m m | reverse complement strand
GTGATGAATCTGCAATCTTTGCTGGAGATTTATTGCGCATGTATATGCGCTATGCCGAAAAACATAACTGGAAAGTTGAAATAATTGACGCGACAGAAAGTGAAATGGGCGGCTACAAAGATATTTCAGTGGCGGTTAAATCAAAGGGCACTGCCGCGCCAGGAGAATCACCATATGCACGACTTAAATTTGAAGGTGGCGTCCACCGCGTGCAACGCGTGCCAGAAACTGAAAGTGCTGGGCGAATCCATACTTCTGCAGCGGGAGTATTAATTCTGCCCGAAGCCGAAGAAGTCGATGTTGAGCTCAATATGAATGATGTACGCGTAGATGTTTATCGCTCATCTGGTCCTGGTGGTCAATCAGTTAATACAACAGACTCTGCAGTGCGATTAACACACGTACCAACTGGCATTGTTGTTTCTTGTCAGAATGAAAAGAGTCAACTGCAAAATAAGGAATCAGCACTTCGAATTTTGCGTGCACGATTACTAGCCGATGCGCAAGAAAAAGCTGAAGCAGTAGCATCTGCCGAACGCAAGAGCCAGGTACGTACTGTGGATAGATCCGAACGAATTCGTACCTATAACTATCCCGAGAATCGCATCAGTGATCACCGTGTGAATTACAAAGCAAATAATCTTGATGCGGTCATGAACGGTGAACTCGATGACATGATTCAAGCGTTACTTGATGCAGACAAAGCTGCTCGTTTGGCAAGCACAAACTAATTTCCATGGAAATTAAATCTCTGCTCCGTGAAGCCAAAACACAGTTAGCAGAATCTGGCATCAGTGAAATCGATGCCGAACATTTAATGGCACATGTATTAGGTTTATCTCGAATGGATTTACACAACCCAGTTCTAGTTGAATCGACTTTGGCAACAATTTCAGATACTGATGTGATTCAAGAGCAGTTTTTTACATTACTTGATCGAAGAATCAATCATGAGCCTTTGCAGTATCTAACTGGCATTGCCCCATTTCGATATTTGGAAATTCAAGTTGGACCTGGCGTTCTGGTTCCTCGTCCGGAATCTGAACTCTTAGTGCAAGCAGTTCTCAACCACATTGCAAATTTACCGTCACCAGTTAGCGTCATTGATTTAGGTGCAGGCTCAGGTGCACTTTCATTGGCAATCGCAACCGAAGCGCCAACGTCTCGAGTTATCGCAGTTGAAAAATCTCCCGAAGCAATATTTTGGCTCAAGAAAAATACCTCTGTCATTGCAGAAAATGTACGTGTAGTTGAAGGCGATGTTGCCGATGTTTTGCCCGGAGTTAAATGTGACGTTGTTATTGCTAATCCACCGTATATCCCAGACGAGCAACCGTTACCTCGAGATGTTGCCGGTTTTGAACCGCATATTGCCCTTTTCGGCGGACCAACTGGAATGGAATTACCTAAACGCTTCATAGTCGCTGCTGCACGTTTACTTAAACCTGCGGGCGTATTAGTAATTGAACATACCGAAGATCAAGCAATTGCAATTGCCGCAGAGTTGGCAATAGATTTTGAGGATATTGCCGTGCATGATGACCTAGTTGGTCGTCCACGGTGGACAAGTGCGGTGAGGAAGTAGCCATGGGAAAAGTAGTTGACCTTAAAAAAGGCGAAATAAACCGCCACGTAAATAAAGCTTTGAAAGCAATCGCCGAGGGCTACGTCATCGCAATTCCACTCGAGCATAGTTACGCATTTGCTTGCGATGCGTTTAGACAAGATTCTGTGCGCGCCATGCATGTATTGCGTGGAGATCCTTTGTTTACTGCAGCGCAGGTCGCTGTTGGAAATGCTAAGACTGCGGAGGGAGTTGTTCGAGAATTAACTCCTGAGATAAGTGCATTAATGAAGAAATTTTGGCCTGGTTTGCTCTCACTTAATTTGCGTCCACAAAAAGGTTTGAGTTGGGATCTAGGCGATAATCATCAGTTAGATCGTGTGAGTATTCGAGTTCCAAAAAGTAAGTTTGCTAAAGCACTACTTTTGGAAACTGGACCTTTAGCAATTGCCAGTGGTGCACGAGTTGGACGCCCAACTCCAAAAGAGTTAAGCGATATTTTTGTTTTAGATTCAGATTTAGCGTTTCAATTCAACAATGGAAAGCTGCGTAATGGCCCTGTGTCAACGGTTATTGAAGCCGACCAAGATGGAGTTCGAGTCTTACGTGTGGGGGCGATATCGCTGGAGGAAATTCAGGCAATTGCCCCAACCGCTGCGCTGATTTAGGCTCCCAGCGATAAGGTTGCCCCATGTCTACTTACTACGGCCCAGATTTCGAAGCGCTTAGCAACCAAGATCCAGAGATTGCTGCAGTCCTGCTTTCAGAACTTGCTCGTCAGCAAACTAACTTGCAGTTAATCGCCTCAGAAAACTTCACATCACGCGCAGTGTTAGCGGCAATTGGTTCAACGTTGTCGAATAAATATGCTGAAGGCTATCCAGGAAAGCGTTACTACGGTGGTTGTGAAGAAGTAGATAAAGCAGAAAACTTAGCAATCGAACGTGCAAAATCACTCTTTGGTGCAGATCATGCAAATGTGCAGCCACATTCTGGGGCAAGTGCAAACATTGCTGTCTACCAAGCTTTCACTAAACCTGGTGACACAGTTATGGCAATGTCATTGCCACATGGTGGTCACTTGACTCATGGTTCTGCAGTTAACTTTTCTGGTAAGTGGTTCAATATTGAATCCTATGGAGTTCGCAGCGATAACGAATTAATTGATTATGACGAATTACGCGACAAGGCAATTGCAACAAAGCCAAAGATGATTTGCTCTGGAGCAACGGCTTATCCCTCACTCATTGATTTTGAAAAAATCCGCTCCATTTGTGATGAAGTTGGCGCAATCATGTGGGTCGACGCCGCGCACTTTATTGGACTCGTAGCCGGCAAAGCGATTCCTTCACCTGTTCCTTATGCAGATGTAGTTTCATTTACAACGCACAAAGTATTACGTGGTCCACGAGGTGGAATGATTTTGGCAAAAGCCGAACATGCCGCAGCAATTGATAAATCAGTATTTCCAGGAATGCAGGGCGGACCAATTATGTCTACTGTTGCAGGTAAAGCAGTAGCCCTTGCAGAGTGCGCAACTCCTGCTTATCAAAAGTATGCAAAAGATGTCATCGTAAATGCGCAGGCTTTAGCTAAAGCTCTAGAAGTTGAAGGCATGAGAGCAGTATCTGGTGGAACTCAAACTCACCTTGCTTTAATGGATATTCGAAGCACTGGCGTCACAGGAAAAACCGCCGATGAACGCTGTGGTGCTGCAGGAATAGTCATGAACAAGAATTCAATTCCTAACGATCCAGAAAAGCCAGGCATCACAAGTGGAATTCGTGTGGGTACACCGGCAACAACAACTCAAGGCATGGGCGTTGAAGAGATGAAGCAGATTGCAACTTTGATTTCACGCGCGATTAAAACCGATGATGCATCGGCGCACGCTGCGATTAAATCTGAAGTTCACGCGCTTACTTCTCGTTTTCCGATTTATCAGGCATAAGCACTAACAATGCGTGAGTATTTAGTAACACTGCTGATTTCTGCGGCTTTGTGTTACCTCATTACTCCACTTGTTCGAACCCAAGCGATTCGCTTTGGTGCAGTTGCTCAAATCCGCGGCCGTGATATTCACACAACCCCAACTGCCCGTTGGGGAGGAGTCGCAATGTGGCTAGCCATGGCAATAACTTTTATGATTGTTAACCATTTACCTTTGGTTGGAAAATCTTTCGGGCACGAAGCGCAAGGGATTTTTCTGGCTTCAACCATGATTGTTCTTTTGGGAATGGCTGATGATCGTTTTCAACTCGATGCCCTTACTAAATTAACCGGCCAAATTTTTGTAGCTGGAATTTTGCTGATGTATGGAATTCAGATTCTTTGGTTACCGATTAATGGCGTGATAACGCTTCCAGCAAGTATTGGCCAACTTGTAACTGTTTTGATTGTGGTGGTCACGATTAATGCAGTTAACTTCATTGATGGCTTAGATGGATTAGCTGCCGGAATTGTTGCAATTGCGGGCATTGCTTTCTTTGCTTTCGCATATCTTTTGGCCGTAGATTTTGGATTCAGTCGAGCTGGTGCGCCATCGCTGACAACGGCAGTTTTAGTAGGTATTTGCATAGGTTTCTTGCCACATAATGCACACCCAGCAAGGATTTTTATGGGGGATAGTGGTTCGATGCTGCTTGGGTTATTACTTGCATCAGCAGCGATTACATTAACTGGTCAAGTTGATCCCAATGCAATCTCTGCAGAATCAACTGGTCCAACTCTTCTCCCACTTCTACTTCCATTTGCTGTTCTTGCAATTCCACTTGCAGATTTGCTCCTTGCAATTGCTCGACGAGTTAAGGCCGGTAAATCTCCCTTTGCACCAGATAATGAGCATTTACATCACAGATTGCTAAGTGCTGGAAATTCCCACCTACGAACTGCAGTAATTATGTATTTATGGACTGCAACGATTGCATTTCCGGTAACTGTTTTAGCTTTTGAACCTTGGTGGGTAGCTTTAATCGTTGCACTAATCTTAATTTCAACTACTTGGCTTGTTTCTAAAAAGGGCAAAAAGGTGAGCGCATGAGTAGTAATGAATCACAGCTACTTAAAGCCGCCTTTATTCCTACCTTTCTTACAAGTGGCATTGCGATTTTATTTGCCACACTTCTTAAAGGCATGCCTGGCCTACTTGGTGCAGTCCTTGCGCAGTTTGTTGTGATCATTTTTTTCGTTATCCATATTGCAGTTTCGCGTATGACTAGAAACCTTGATCCAATTTCTACAATGGCAATGGCGCTGTTTTCATACTTTGCCAAGTTGCTGGCTTTAGGGCTTTTGCTGTGGGCCATTGCCAAATTCACCGATCGCGAAACTATCAATCGGGCAGCCTTTGGCGTAACTGCCGTTGCGCTCACTATTGCCTGGCTTTGGGGCGAGATTGCCAGTTTTATGAAGTTGCGCCTACATTTACCCTTGCCCGGATCAAATCTGCCGAAGGAGTAGCTCATGGCTAACCGCGAAGAAAATGCTATGTGGTCGATTTTTGGCTATTTACTCTCAGGCCTGCTCTTTTGGGGCGGCATCGGCTATGGCCTGGACAAGTGGCTTGGTACTAGTTATCTGACGCTAGTTGGCCTTTTAGTTGGAATCAGCGGGGCGATTTATCTGGTCTGGCTACGCTTTGGCCGCCAGTGAGCCGTTCCACCTGAGCCGAGCCTAGTTTCGATTTCTCAACTGAGCCTAACTTCCCATAAGGTTGCACCCGTCTTACCTTCCCCGCAGTACCGAAGAACCCAACTATTCCTAGAGGAGTAAGCGTGCGCGATTTATTGCGTTCAGGCGCAGAAGGTGGCGGATTCGTCCCACCTAGCAGCAACGACTTCGAACTCCCTCCAATTTTTGGCGACAGTGTTTATACAACTAAACCAATTGCACTTGTTTTTCTTTCAGTAATTTTGATTTCAGCTTTCTTTATTATTTCTTCACGCAAAGCCGCAATTCTTCCTTCAAAACTTCAATTTGCTGGAGAGTCTGTCTACACATTCGTTCGTAATGATCTTGCCAAGGATGTGATTGGTCATGACTTCCTTCGCTTTGTGCCCTACTTATTTACTTTGTTCACATTTATCTTGGTAAATAATCTATTTGGAATTATCCCTCTCCTGCAGTTCCCATCTATGTCACGTGTTTCATTCCCGTACATTTTGGCGCTGTCTGTTTACTTGGTTTTCCATTACGTAGGAATTCGCAAGCAAGGTGCAATCAAATACTTTAAAGAGATTATGTTTATGCCTGGTGTTCCAAAGGCTGCATACATTTTGATCACGCCACTTGAAATTCTTACATTTTTCTTAGTACGCCCATTAACACTCTCACTTCGTCTTTTTGCAAATATGTTTGCGGGCCACTTGTTGTTGCTCGTCTTTATCTTGGGTGGAGATCATCTACTTCAAGGTGTTATTGGTTTGAAGTTGATCAGCCCATTTGCCTTCGGTATTGGCATTGTGTTGACCTTCTTTGAATTCATGGTCCAATGCTTGCAGGCGTAC
>CAFBQI010000086.1_pt1 | contig 6180 bp, 4 predicted proteins | sample 7269921 | NCBI WGS metagenome assembly CAFBQI01 (sample SAMEA6814177, study PRJEB35770) | uncultured Actinomycetes bacterium | biome: Freshwater; feature: Freshwater reservoir; material: water | place: Czech Republic | collected 2016-11-09 | depth 30m m | reverse complement strand
CAACTCCAACACCGACTCCAACACCAACACCAACACCAACACCAACACCGACTCCAACACCGACTCCAACACCGACTCCAACACCGACACCGACCCCAACACCGACCCCAACACCGACCCCAACACCGACTCCAACACCGACCCCAACACCGACTCCAACACCGACTCCAACACCGACACCGACCCCGACACCGACCCCAACACCGACACCGACCCCGACACCGACCCCAACACCGACTCCATCACCAACCTTGTTGGCAAAAGCAATCGTTGGTGGGATTTTTAATCAGAATCCAGTACCACAAATTCAAATGTCAACATCCTTGATTAAAGGTGAAATAGCTCCAGGGAAGACGATCCAAATCCAAGCTGATGGGTTGACACCAAACTCCTTGGTGCGATTAGTGATGCGCTCAGAACCGCAAGTACTCACTGAAGCAATGGCAGATTCAAATGGCTCAGTGGTGATGTCAGCTACTATCCCAACAAATATTGAAAGTGGCTCACACACACTGTCAGTCGAAGCCACGGATTCCAATGGCTCTCCTTTATTGAGTGTGGCTGCTTTTTCCGTTGATGGAGACTCTGTTGTGACAAGTGTCGTTGCTGCTGGAATGGTTGAGGAATTACCAAACCAACAGGAGATATCGCGCTCTCTCTCACTCGAACGCCCAATTTATAATGCGCTTTCGGACCCGATTACCACAACAGTTCTTGTTGTTGGTGCAGTTTCCCTTCTTGGGTTAGCGGGAAGTGGTGGGCTAGGTGGTTCTAGATTGCCGTCTCCAAACAATGGAAATAATTCGCCTTCACCAACTGCGCCTGCACGGGAAGAAAACCGCAAGCGGGCAGAACTGGGAAGTGTTGTTACAAAAAAACTCAAGGCAATAAATCACGATGATGAAGGTAAAGGGGATCAATCAGAAACCTGGAGATTATTTGGTGGAAGCATGTTTGAATTGAAAGTCATTCACGCTTCCGCAATTGGTAAGTATTCACCGATGCTCCAGCGGGTTTTTGTTGACGGTGCCTGGATTAGGGCAATTCTTGGTTCTGGTGGCGTGATTTTTTGGATACTAGGAGCACTTCTTGGCCTAATAAGTTCCATTCAGAGCCAATGGACTGTCGTTCCTTTGTCCTGGGAATTACTCATCGCAATTGTTGCCTTAAGTTTGTTGGATGCATCAGCTGGACTGATGGCGTGGTTGACTACCGTCGTCCTTGCAGCCTTCTTTGGAAACATAACTTCATGGGTAGATATTCGTACCGCTCTGGGACTGGGAATTTGCTATTTCTCATTACCTCTTCTATCGCACGCCATAAGACCTCTTCGAAGATCTCCAGCTAATTCAACATTAGGAAGATTTGATCGAGTCGCAGATTATGTAATGCCGCCCGTATTTGTTGCTTTTGCCGGGGTTTCAACGATCAAAGCATTAGATGGATTGAGCGAATTAAAGGTCACTGATGCCGCGAATCACCCAGCTATGAGAGTTTGCATCATTTTGGCATTAATTTTAAGGCTGGTCGGAGAAGATGTTGTCGCTCATATGTATCCAAAACGTATGATTGCAGTTCAACCTGCGAAGTTGATATCAAGCCCCATGCAGAATCAGCTCATTTCATTAGTGATCCGAACATTTCTATTTATTGCTATGGTGGTTCCATACTTTGGATTTGGGGTAATCACAATTGCGGCGGCAATTCTGACATTGCTTCCACAGTTCATGAAACTTTGGGGAGAAAAACTTCCTAATTTGGTGGCCCTCAATAAGTGGTATCCCAGAGGTGTCTTGAAGTTTCTAATTTTCTTATTGATCGGCACAATTTTCTCTACTTGGCTACTTGGCCAAGATCCGTCACCAGAACGTTTACAAAATAGCATTCCAATTCTCCTTATCCCAGCATTTATTGGGGCCTTGTTCGAACTCCTTGGGCGCGATGGGGGTAAATGGGAATTTGAGTGGCCAAAGAGAATTGCTGGACTAATCGTCTGGGCAAGTGCCGTCGGGCTTGTCACGGGAGTATTGGTTATCGGGTAAAAATGTCCTGCCTGAAGTCGACCTAAAGGGTTAAAGCCTTCAGGAGTTCAAATCTCCTCGTCTCCGCAAAATAGAGCGTGATTCCCCTACCTTTTTATTGTTCTTAATCACCTTAATTCATCAAGAGTAATTTTTTGCCCACTTTTTGCCCAGGAATTAGGTTTAGATGCAGGTATTTGAACCAGATAATTGCACTGTAAACTGGTTAAATAAGCGTAGATGAGAGATAAGACAACCCTGCAGTCCTCACTGCTAACGACCTAAAGGGTTAAAGCCTTCAGGAGTTCAAATCTCCTCGTCTCCGCCAGATTTACTATTGAGGAGACGGCAATTCCACAGTTCAAGATTGCAATTGTCGGTGCAGGACCTGCCGGTTATTTTGCAGCACAAGCTTTGCAAAACTCGCAAAACGAAGATCGCACTTTTGCAATAGACATGATTGAACGTCTTCCAACGCCTTGGGGATTAGTTCGAAGTGGTGTTGCACCCGATCACCCAAAGATTAAAACGGTAGCCAAAGTATTTGAAAAGATTGCAGCTGACCCAAATTTTCGATTGTTCGCAAATGTAGAAATTGGAAACCAACTAACTGTTGCACAGCTTCAAGAAAAATATGATGCGGTTGTAATTGCTACAGGATCTGCACTAGGTAAAACTTTAGGTATCCCTGGTGAGAATTTGCCTGGTTCGATGTCGGCTGCAGATTTTGTCCCTTGGTATAACGCACATCCAGATTTTGCAACCATTAATCCACCACTTGATTGTGAAACCGCAGTTGTCATCGGTGCCGGAAATGTAGCTATGGATGTGGCCCGCATGTTGGCGCTTGAACCCAGCGAATTAGATCCAACTGATACCGCCGATCATGCGATTGCGGCACTTAAAACAAGTTCAGTCCGCGATGTTTACATCAGCGCTCGCCGAGGACCAGAACATGCAGCTTTTACATCCCCAGAACTTCGCGAACTACCAAAACTAGAACACACAAATGTTGTAATGAATAAGGCAGATATTAATGCCGCAATTGTGCGAGCAGGCGATACACCAGAAAAAGATGTCAAAAGTAATTTGGATGCAATGTTGTTAATTGCAGAGTCACAAAAAACTCAACACCAGCGCACTATGCATTTTCTTTTCCAGCACACACCAAAAGTGATTTTAGGTACCGATAAAGTAGAAGGTATTGTTTATTCAACGCCAAACGGGGATGTCACAATTAAATGTGGCCTAGTTGTTACTGCAATTGGCTATCAAGCTGCAGATATTGATGGCGTCCCATATCAAAATGGAAAAGTTATAAACATTGATGGGCGAGTAAAAGAAAACCTTTACGTAGTTGGTTGGGCAAAACGTGGCCCTTCAGGAGTAATCGGTACGAATAAATCAGACGCTGCCGCAGTTGTTGAATTAATGGTCAGTGATTTAAAAACACCTAAGCTCGCCGGAGATATCTCAGAGCTGTTAACAAACGCATCGGTTATTGATCAATGGGCATGGCAGAAAATTAATGAAGCAGAAGTTGCAGCGGGAGAGCCCCTAGGAAAACCCCGAAAGAAGGCGGTTTTACGCGAGGAGTTACTTCGTTTGGGCGGTCATTAAAAAGAAGGTAAGATGCGCAGGCTGTACAAAACTAAATAAGCGCGCGTAGCTCAACGGATAGAGCATCTGACTACGGATCAGAAGGTTAGGGGTTCGAATCCCTTCGCGCGCACCAGCAGTTCAAGCGTGCAAGTTCTGATTTTAGATCCCTTTGGTTGATTTCAAACCAAAGGAGTAGGCCATGGTCAGCCACGCAGTCAGCCACCGAGTAATTACAACTGGGATTAGTAATGATTTAAATCTAAGAAGCTTTAAAAAGTTTCAAACAACAGCGGCAAAAATCTCGTGTGATATATTTTCTTTTGTCCTCGTGTTGCAATATGTATCACGCGGTACCTGCACACAGTGTGTCCCGATTGTGCTATTTGCCAATCACGATCAGTTAATTGATCGAAGTGACCGAGTGTCGAATACCAGCTTCGTTTGCTGGCAATCGAACATGAGGTACTACCTATGCAAAAAGAAATCTTCCTTTTTACAATTCCTGAATCAGCCGAGTCTCTTCGTATCTCAAGAAGCACTCTCTATCGACTCATTGCCGCAGGTGATATCGAAACAATTACAGTCCGCGGAATTCAAAGAATCCGCCCCATCGCATTACAGCGCTTTGTTGAAAACCAACAACGTGTCCAGCGCGAGAGGGTGGTAAATTTCTAATGACTACACATCAACTTAAAAAAACAAAAGCGCGCAATAACGAGGGCTCAATATTTAAGAAGACTCTCAAAGATGGCTCAGTGGTGCATGTCGTTGAGATCTCACTGGGGAAAAAAGCCAACGGAAAAAGACGTCGAACTCAAAAAACCTTCAAAACATTGTCTGAGGCAAAGCAAGGCAGAGTGCAGATGCTCAAAGCCCAACAAGAAGGTCGTCTTACTCAAGTACGAAATGACACGGTTTACACCTATGGGCTTTGGTGGGCACGGGAGGTAAAGCCACAACATATAAGGCAGACAACAGCAGCAGATTATGAAGATCGCCTGCGCCGCTATGTCTTTCCTTTCCTTGGAAGTGTTCGAATGGTGGATCTAAAAACAGAGCACATCATTGCGTGGATGAATGAACTCAAGAGATCTGGCAAAAGTACAAATACCATCAATGGTGCACGCCGAGTTCTAACAGGAATGTGCAAATATGCAGCTCGCACAAGTGTCATTCCATTTAATCCAGTTTTGGCCACCGATTCAATGCGCCGTCAAGTCGACGAGAAGTCACAAGTGCGCGAGCCTTGGAACCAGGATGAGATGAATCAAGCCTTACGGGCAGTTGTTGGCGATTCTAGACTCGATTGTTTTCTGCACTTAATGATGCACACAGGCATGAGGCCCGGTGAAGTACTAGGCCTGCGTTGGAAAGATATTGATGAGGCAGGCTCATTTCTTTCTGTGACAGGAACACTTAAGCAAGCCAGAAGAATTACACCCAGTGGTCAAGGTGTAGTTCGAATGGAGCGCAATGAGCCAAAGACTCTTGCCAGCAGGCGACCAATCACTATTTCACCAGAATTTCACCCAAGCACGTTTGGACGGCAAAATCTGGGAAACAAGCTTTCGAAGATAGGTTGGTTCTCGGGGATATGATGGGTTTAAACTTAACATTAGACCCAAGATACGAAAACACTTGCAAACCAGATTACAAAGTTGAATTCTTTGCAGATGGAGTCCCCACAGGCCATTACTTAGATTCACCAACCAACTTCTCGACCTTCACTTACAATGACTACTATTTAGATTTTACGTTAGACAGAGTAGGAATGTATTCAATAAAAATGTTGGGAAGGTTTAATTGTACAGGACAAGATGGATCCAAAATTATCATCCCGATTGATTATTCGAAAGAATTATTGAACGTTTCAAAAAGATCTTTACCCTCTCCAATATCTGTTGGTAAGATTGTTTGTCCAAGTAATATACGCTTTTCTATTTCAAAAGATGCAACATATGTTTGTACCGCCAAGTTAAATGACAAAAGCCACGTTGCTACAAATGTTAGTATTTTCCGAAATTATTTCCCCAATGCTACTCAAGTTTTGCCAGACATTCCTAAAAAAGACTGGGTAAGAACAAGTTCAGGTTGGAATGTTAAATTTAAGATATTTGTGGGAATGCTTTCCCCCGCTTTTTACAGCACAAAAAGGAGAGTAGAAACCTATTCAATTAGTGGGATTATTTCTCAGAATTCGATAACTCCAAACTATCCTTATAGTCATTACGCCGGTTTTGGCCCAGAGACTTACAGCACCTTACAAATTAGAAAATGATTTGTTATGAGATGCCCCGATTGAAGTCAGCCACCAAGTCAGCCACTGAAATGAGACATAGTGAGAAACTGTGAAACAACTACACAGATTTACCGTGTATAATTAAGTGTAACAAGCGACGAATTGGCCATAGGGGCTACCTAATTTTTTCAGGGCGATTCCAGTAAGTCTTACTGAGGCTGCCGAAATTGATGGAGCCTCTGATTTTAGAACCTTTAGATCTGTAGTTCTTCCACTTTCTGGTCCTCCGCTTATTACTCTCACGATTGTAAATTTACT
>CAFBQI010000066.1_pt1 | contig 7282 bp, 7 predicted proteins | sample 7269921 | NCBI WGS metagenome assembly CAFBQI01 (sample SAMEA6814177, study PRJEB35770) | uncultured Actinomycetes bacterium | biome: Freshwater; feature: Freshwater reservoir; material: water | place: Czech Republic | collected 2016-11-09 | depth 30m m | reverse complement strand
CCATTGTTTACTTCTGACATTCATTTTCCTTTTCTCTAGAGTCGAGCCTTTCGAAAGGTCATCAGGTTTTGAAGGGGTCAATGCCTGGTAACGCGCTCAAATCTAGGGGTGAAATCCCCAGCGTGATAGGCGCAATGGATAACGAATTGGTTACTTTTAGGGGCAAAAGCCCATTATTTTGCCGAGATAACCCAAGAATTGTTACTCAAGGTTCGGCCAGCTGCATCGAGGTTTACTTACAGGTACATCGATCTTCTTGAGCAACTCCGAAAAGGGCTTCTTCAACGTGTTCGCCACATCCGGACCATGTGAACTTTTTACAAACCGAACAGATCACTCGTGAACACATTTTTGTAATCTCCCTTATTCGCTAGCAGAGAGAAAAAGTAACACACTCGCGGTCGGGGAATCCTCGAATTGGTTATAGACGTCCGGCTTGGTGCACGCGCTTGAGGAACTCTTGAGTCTTTGGATTGCTTGGATTGTGCAGAACATCTTGGGCCGATCCGCGTTCTAGGATATTTCCAGACTCCAAGAAACAAACTTCATCAGCGACCTGAGTAGCAAATCCCATCTCATGGGTAGCCAAAACCATAGTCATTCCATCGCTCTTTAAATCGCGCACAATACTAAGCACTTCATTAACTAATACCGGGTCTAGAGCTGAAGTAATCTCATCAAGTAAAAGCAAACGTGGATTAAGTGCAAGTGAGCGAATTATCGCAACACGCTGCTGCTGTCCCCCACTAAGGCGATCTGGATATTGATCAGCTTTGTCGGCTAAATCAAAACGCTTAAGAAGTGCAAGTGCTGCAGAATTTGCTTCCTCTTTATCTTTGCCTTGTACCTTTATTGGTGCAAGGGTGATGTTTTGTAAAACCGTTTTATGCGGGAATAAATTAAATGACTGAAAAACCATACCTAACTTGCGGCGGACTTCATCGACATTAATTAATGGGTCTGAAATCTCTTCACCATCTAAAAAGATTTGGCCGTCATCGATAGATTCCAACAAGTTAATACAGCGCAACAGAGTGGATTTTCCTGAACCTGATGCACCAATTAGAACTGTGGCAGTGTGTTCTGGCACGGCTAATGAGAGATCATTTAAAACCAGTTCGGTGCCAAATGATTTACGGATATTTGAAATCTCTAAGACGTTAGCCATTAGATGGCACCTTCTGAACTCTGGGCATTTGTACGCTGGCGGATTGCCCTATCGGTGTAGCGGGTCATTGGAATCGTAATCAACAAGAAGAGCACTGCCGCAACTACGTAAGGGGTGTAATTAAATGTTCTGGATGCATTGATTTGTGCTGCTCGTACCGCATCGGTCACACCAAGGATTGAAACTAGGCCCGTATCTTTTAAGAGTGAAACAAAATCGTTTAAGAGTGGCGGAACAACGCGACGAATTGCCTGTGGCAACACTACAAAGCGCATTGTTTGACCAGATGTTAAACCTAAAGATCTAGCTGCTGCTCGCTGACTAGGGTGAATAGAAAGAATTCCACTTCGAATAACTTCGGCAACATATGCAGAGTATGTAAGAACAACGGCCACAGTACCTAGAAAAATTACATTGCTAGAAATTCCTTTAAGGCCCAGTGCTGGTACACCAAAACCGACTAACAAAATAATCAAGATAAGTGGTGCACCGCGAAAAATATCGACATAGGCAGTTGCAAGAAATCTAAAAGGTGTAAGTGCTGGGGATTTGGTCGTGCGCATTAAGGCAAGACCGAGAGCAATAACTCCAATGGCCGCACCGCCAATGAAAGTTAGTTGAAGGTTTATCCAAAGGCCAGCAATTACTGTTGGGAAAACTTCGCGGCCATACTCAATATCAAAAAAGGTTTTCTTAACTGTTGCCCAACCAGGTGAAGTTACGATGATTGCAATCAATGTTCCAAGAACTATCGTGGATGAAACTGCTGCAATAGTTGCTTGCTTGCGGCTTATTCTTTGCCGGGCTCCGCGACGTTCTATTTCACGTGAGCTTGGCGACCAAGCAGAGTTAACTCGCTCTGACATGGTCGCCAAACTACCGTGTTTACTTCTTTATTACGCTTATGGCTTCAATACTGGCGCGCCAGCATCGGTTGCAAGCCACTTATCTGTGATTGCTGCCAATGTTCCATCGTTAGTGATGGCATCAACTGCGCCAGAAACGCATGATGTCAACGAACTTCCCTTAGTCATAAGAAGACCAAATTGATCACCAGATCCAGTTGATGGCAACTGTCCAACAATTAAACCATTAGGAACTTCAACACCTGATAGGTAGAAGGCAGTTGGAAGATCAACTACCAAGCCGTCAATCTGCTTATTCTTTAGGGCAGAGACACCTGCAGCATTGTCGTTAAATACCTGTGGTTTTCCACCAATTTGATTGCTAATTGCATCAAGTGATGTTGTTCCAACAGCTGCGCCAAGCTTTGCATCTTTAAGTTCTGCAAGCGAAGTTTTGCCATCAATCTTGCTTCCCTTGTAAGAAACAATTGCTTGAGGGGCTGTGTAATAAGGTGATGAGAAATCAACTGCAGTTGCGCGCTCTGGTGTAATTGAGAACTGTTGCAAGTTAAAGTCAAAGTTCTTTTCACCCGGTGTTACTGCAGAATCAAATGTTGTGCGAACCCAGACAACTTCATCATTTGTAAATCCAAGTTGCTTCGCAACTGCATAGGCAACCGCACCTTCGAAACCATTTCCAGTTTCTGGCTTGTCATCAATAATCCATGGGTAGTAAGCAGGTTCGCCCGTTGCAATTGTTAGCTTGCCTGATGTGACTGTTGCAAGATCTGCTTTTGCACATGATGCCGCTGTATCAGATGTTGCAGAGTCGTTTTTTGCGCAACCTGACAATGTAAGAGCTGCTGCAAAAACAACAACTGCAAAAATTCCAAAACTTTTCTTCACGTTAGCTCCTTATGGGTGGGGCGAAATGGATACCTGCAAAGGCTATTAAGACAAACGTCTAATGTCCATATATGGCTCAATCAAATAAGAGATTTATAGGCTCAAAACTTCTTTAAAACCTTGAATCCACCGTCAACAATAATGTCGGTCCCAGTTACATAAGAGGAATGGTCGCTAACTAGGTAATGGACTACCTCTGCCACTTGTTCAGAAGTTCCAATCTTTCCAATAACATTTGCCGCCTCAACATTTCGTAAAAATTCTGATGCTTGCTCGGTATTCATGCCAGCTAAGTCTCTTCGAAGCATCGGTGTATCGATTGTGCCAGGAGACACGGTGTTGACTCGAATATTATCTTTTCCAACTTCGAGAACAAGGGTACGGGCTGCAGAGTTTAGAGCAGCTTTTTGTGAAGCATAAACTACACAGTTCTTCAAACTCAATTCTGATTGAACTGATGAAACAAATACAATTTTTCCACCCTCTATTTGTCTCATATGTTTAATAGCTTCTTGAGCACAGTAGATTGAGCCAATAAAATTTACATCAATCAATCTTCTCATTTGTGAATCTGTCATTTCTAGAAAATCAACATACAACCCAATACCGGCTGCAGTAACTAGTATTGAGCATTGACCCAATTCTTTTTTCATTTTTTCAAAAGATTCAACTACATGGCTTTGACTCGCGATGTCACATTTATCAGTTCTTATGTCAAATTTAGATTTCTTAGCAATTTCTTGTAAATCAACTAGACCTTCATCGCTGGTGTCGACACCCCATACTTTCGCCCCCGCCTTGGCCAAATCAAGAGCAATCGCTTTTCCCATGCCTGACGCCGCTCCAGTTACAAAGGCGACTTGGCCATTGAATTCTACGAGTGAACTGTCAATAAAATCTTGCGTTGTCATAATATGATGTTATTACAAATCAAAATTTTGGCAATACCCGCAGCCTAAAATACTAATAATGGTATCCCTTCTAGATCAGTTTCAATTTGAGCTACATCCCACCGTCCAAAGTTTGGCCAAATTAATAAATTTCTTTTTGGTCCTGTTAAAACAGTGTTTGTTGGTGCCGCAACGAAAGTTCCCTCATCATCTTCTGCCAATACATTTAAACCTGCTGAATCCCATAAATAGATTACATCTGGTCGATAACAACTAATAACCAAGGCTCCTGATGTTGTGACAGTGACACCATCGGGCACTGCGTCCATTTGACACAGAACTTTGACTTCACCGGCGGAAGAATCTTTATTAATAGCAATGCTGCTTAGTTTTCCAGGGGTGCTCTCTAGTACCAATAATGATTGTCCATCTGCACTTAACGCCATCCCGTTAGGAAAATCTGGGCACATTCGTGACCACATGCTTGAAACTCCATTTGTGTCCACTCGAACTATTGTGCCTTCAGATTTCTTCCAATCTCCCGAATCAGAAAAAACATATGAACCATCTGGTAAGAAGCAGCCCCAATTTGGAAGATTGAGTGGAGCTCCATCAACGCTATTGCAGAATACTTCCCACGTTTTACTTTCTAAATTTACTTCCCAAACTGTCTTTGCCGCAGCGTCACATACAAGTAAATTACCGTTGCTTCGTATCGATAAGCCCAGCAAAATCCCTCCTGCGGCACTCTGAGCAACAACATCTAATTTTCCGTCAAGAGTAAGTCGATATATTTTTCCAGATTCACTTCCCAAATAGATTTCACCATTAAGCCCTACACATAACCCCTCAGAATGATCTATTCCAGAAGCTAGAGTCTTAATATCTTTATGCTCGTATTTTGCTCTCATAATTAATGATTAATCATTCCAGGCCAGGTACCCAATCCCTCTGTTACATCTTTGAGCAACCATAGTTGTCCGCCCATGCTTGGGTCAGATGAATCGGCTAAGACGCCTGCATCTGTCATATAGAGATCTGAACCAGAAAAGACACAGTTAGTTGGAATAACACCCAACTTTAGAAATTGATCGTAGCTTCCGTCCTTGTTTACAACATCAATTCCGCCACCATTGACAGTAGTTACGAACAATCTCCCATCTGCTGCAACGGCCATTCCGTCAGCAACAGGTTTCTCTCCAGGCAATTTACAGATATCAGTAATTTTCAATGTGTCAGGATTTAGTCGACGAACCATTCCCGTGTATGACTCTGCCCAAACAACACTGCCATCAGCTTCGATTGCAATTCCATTGGGAAAGGTTGGAGGAGATAGTTCTGCTAATAGTCTTCCTGACCCATCAGGGGAAAGTTCAAACAAGTAAGAAGGTTCAGGATTATCAGGTCGATAAGTCCCTGGATCAGTAAAATAGAGTTTTCCATTCTTACCAAAAACTAAATCATTTGGACCGTTGAATTTAATACCATCTATTTCACTACAAATAATTTGAGCTTTAGCGCCTTCTTTTTCAATTACTTGAATAGATGGCGTGACCATTTCCTCTGCCCGCCATGGGCCAGTTGTTCCTCCATTTTGGCAGACATACATTGCCCCAGCGGTTCCGACAACACAACTGTTTGGACCACCTGCAGTGTATGAATATCTAGACACACCTTTACCGCGCTCCCAAACACTTACTTGACTGCGGTAAGTCTCAACAAAACACACGCGCCCATCGGGCAATACAGCTGGCCCTTCTGCCCAACCTAAACCTTCGGCAAGAAGTTCTGGTTCATTTCTCATTATTCCTCCTTTTATTTAACTGCTCCGGCAGTGATTCCTTGAACTATGTGTTTTTGTATTGCCATTGATCCAATAAGGAGCGGAATTAATGTAACCACACCGACTGTTGCAGCAACATTCCAATCAATTGGCCGTTGTGCACTAATTAGACCTGCGTCTGCAATTGGGACTGTTTTTAGCGCTTCAGAGTCAATGACATACATTCCTATCAAGAATTCATTCCAAATAAATATAGCGGCAAAAATGCCTGCAACAACTATCCCGGGTCGGACCAATGGCAGAAGAACCTGCAGCAATGTGCGCCATTTATTTGCACCATCTATTTCGGCTGCTTCATCAATTTCGGTTGGAATTTCATCAAAAAATCCAATGAGGATCCAAATAACTAGTGGGAGCGAGAACGCCACGTAAGGAATAATCAAACCAATTCGAGTATTAGCGACGTGTAAAAATCGCATACTTAGCAATATGGGTACTGCAACTGCAACAGGAGGCATAAATCTTAAACTTAAAATAGTTGTTGAAATGCGCTCTGATCCTTTTATTTTAAGGCGCGAGAGAGTGTAAGCGGCAGGTGTTCCAATTATTAGTGAAAGTACCACAACAACTGAAGTGATGATTAAAGTATTTATTGTGCTTGAAATATAACTTCTCTCGAATAGAACTTCTTTATAATTTTCAACGACTACTGACCACTCAATTTTGAGTGAAGGAGGAACGTCCCCAATATCGATTCTTCTTTTTGTCGAAAGTAAGAATAGATATGCAATTGGAAAAACTCCAATAATGGCAATAACTACAAGAGTTACATACGAAACTGATTTACTGGCCACCCTAGATAACGTTGTCATTTAATGACTTCTCCTGACCGGAATCCATTTTAAAAGAACAGAAAATCCAATAGTTGCCATAATTACCATGATGTAGGAAAGTGCCGAAGCGAATCCATACCTGTAATACACAAAACCATTTTCAAATGAATAGAAACTTAAGGTTGTTGTCGACCGCCCTGGTCCACCAAAAGTTAGCCCATAAACTAAATCAAAAGTTCTAAATGAATCGATCCCTCTAAATATTGCGGCAAAAACAACTGCTGATGAAACCAGGGGTAGAGTTATGTATCGAATAATTTTTAAAGGTGATGCTCCATCAACACGAGCAGATTCAAATACATCCATTGGCAGTGCTTGATATCGAGCAAAAACAACTACAAATATGAATGGTGTCCACTGCCAAACATCAACAAATATCAGGGTCCACAGGGTCCATTTCGGATCGGATAGCCAAATTGGCGGATTGTCTACACCAAAAACTCCTATGAACCAATTGAATAGACCCCATTGTGGATTTAGTAGAGCTCTCCACATAAGGCCAACCACCACAGGGTTGAGAATCATTGGTGTAATCAAAATTGCCCTAACAAATTTGGAACCTCTAAGTTTTTGACCAAAAAAGATTGCCAATGACACACCAGCAACTACTTCAACTATTAGTGCAACACCAACCATCACTCCAGTTACAAGAATGGAACTCCAGAAAACTTTATCCGAAAGGATTTCTTTATAATTACCCAATCCCAGAAAATTCCACTTGCCTGCAACTCGATCAAATTCGAAAAATGAGATTCCTAAACTGTAAAGTAATGGAAATACAGAAAAAAGCCCCAGGT
>CAFBQI010000063.1_pt1 | contig 7904 bp, 9 predicted proteins | sample 7269921 | NCBI WGS metagenome assembly CAFBQI01 (sample SAMEA6814177, study PRJEB35770) | uncultured Actinomycetes bacterium | biome: Freshwater; feature: Freshwater reservoir; material: water | place: Czech Republic | collected 2016-11-09 | depth 30m m | reverse complement strand
TTCCGGCTTCCTCGGCCCGCTTCCCCTGCCTCAACATCCAAAGTCGAGACCGTTCACCCCCAAGTTGTGCGCCTTAGCGCGTATTACTTGGAGAAAAAGAAACGTAATTCTTCTTCTCTATGTAGTTGTCAATAGTTCAATACTTCTTTGAAGCCATATGCAACTTCTTGCCATGAACTTCACTTCGCCATGTGCAACTTCTTGCCATGAACTTCACTTCGCCATGTGCAACTTCTTGCCATGAACTTCACTTCTCTACGGGTAACGCTAATTAACCGAAGTTAATTCCAACGCTTCCCGTGTGCGAATCGTCGCTGAATCGCACCCAAAAATTGGGCGAACTAGGCGGCGGTGCGTTAAGTGTAAGACATAAAACTGACTAGCCATAATCCAAGAAATTAAAGCTGGGGCACTACTCCTCGTAACGCTTAGAAGCGCGCCCACTTTTGCCGGATGAGCCTCGAGAAACCACGCGCGCTACTTCTCGATCGGCCTCACGAGACTTAATTGCTTCACGCTTATCATGAGCTTTCTTTCCGCGAGCAACGGCAATCTCTACCTTGGCTTTGCCATCTTTGAAATAAAGTGAAAGCGGAACCAACGTAGTGCCCGAATCTTTTAACTTACCAATGAGCTTATTGAGTTCATTTTTGTGAACAAGAAGTTTTCGGTCACGTCGCGGCGTGTGATTAGTCCACGTTCCTTCAGTGTATTCAGGAATGTGAACACCACTGAGCCAGAGTTCGCCATCAGTGATCATGGCAAAACCATCGATTAGTGACGCTCGACCGAGTCGTAGTGATTTAACTTCTGTGCCAGTCAAAACCATTCCACACTCAAAGACGTCATCAATTGAATAATCATGACGAGCCTTTTTATTTTGGGCGATGACTTTACGGCCAACTTCTTTAACCATAACCGCAATCACCGCCCTTCCTTATTTGAAAGATTTTGGAAAACTCAAAATCTCTGTGCGCTAATCGATTACAGGGGTAATTCTCTCACTAGTTACTCCGACTAAGTCACGAATGTGGACTTCTAGCATGAAACCACGTTTGATTCGGCGCAAGTTTGGCAATAAAAAGACTCTGGAAACCCGACCTCGTGTATTAGGTAGCGCAGATATGTAGGGCTTTAAGTATCCGAGAGATTTAGACACTCAGGTAGCCGAGAGATTTAGACCTTTAAGTAGCGGCGAAGCGTAATTACGGAGGCAACAGTGGATACGAGTAGGCCGGTAGCTAATAAATATGCTGATGAAACCCAAACTTCGCCCCAACCAAAGAACTTTGTAAAGGAAAGAAGTGGCGCAACTTTTGAATCAATCACACTCTTTAATGCTGCCAGTAGTCCGGTGGCAAGAGCCCAACCCACGATTGCTGAAATAATTCCTTCAAGAAGGAACGGAAGCTGAATTGACCAAGAAGATGCGCCAACAAGTTTCATAACGCCAGTTTCACGGCGCCGATTAAATGCAGCAATTCGTAAAGTGTTACTAATAAGCAATGCAGCTGTGAGTACTGAGGCTAAACCAACAAGAAGTGCACCATTTCTCAGAACACCTAATAGCTTAAAGAATTTCTCCAAAATACTTCGTTGGTCTTGGACTACATCAACTCCTGGGCGACCAGAAAACGCACTAACAATTACAGCAAACTGAGTTGGGTCCTTTAATTTCACTCGAAACGATTCTGGCAATTGATCAGCAGTTACGTTTGCCGCAATTGCTGAATCCTTGAAGCGTTCTTGGAAGCGTGCATAAGCCTGTGACTGTGATTCATAAAATACGGATTCCACAACTGACATATCCTGAAGATCCTGCTGAATTGATAGTCGTTGATCCGAAGAAACTAGTCCACCTGCACATGAAGGTGAATCCGAGAGTGAGCCACAGAGAAAGACTGAAACTTCAATCTTGTCGTACCAATAATCTTTCATCGCACCGACCTGCGCATTTGAAAGCAGGCCGATACCAAGCAATGACAGTGAGATTGCTGTTGTGACGATGACTGCAAAAGTCATAGTCATATTGCGTCGCAGACCGATGCCAACTTCGCTTAAGAGAAACCGTGCGCGCATTCTTACTCCCTCTAACCGGTGTACCCATAGACACCACGAACTTGGTCGCGGATTACATGGCCTAAATCTAACTCGATAACGCGCTTTCGCATTTGATCCACAATTCCTGCATCGTGTGTTGCCATCAAGACCGTAGTTCCCTCTCGGTTAATCCGGTCAAGAAGTTTCATAATTCCAACTGAAGTTGCTGGGTCAAGGTTTCCTGTTGGTTCATCCGCAATCAAAATTGGCGGACGGCTTACGTAAGCACGAGCAATAGCCACGCGCTGTTGTTCACCACCTGAAATCTCTGATGGCAATCGATCACCTTTATCTTCAAGCCCAACAAGTTCTAGCACTTCTGGAACTTCACGATTGATTTCTTTTTGTGAATGTCCAAGCACGTGGAGTGCAAAAGCAACATTTTCAGTAATAGTTTTATTTGGAAGTAAGCGGAAATCTTGGAAAACAGTTCCAACTTGACGGCGAAGTTCAGGAACTTTGTGTGCGGCAAGAGTTCCTAAATCTTTTCCGGCCACATGGATTACTCCAGTTGTCGGACGTTCTTCACGCAAAATTAGACGAAGAAAAGTAGATTTACCTGAACCAGAAAGTCCTACGAGGAAAACAAACTCCCCTTTTACGATTTCTAGATTGACGGTATCAAGTGCCGGTCGATCTTGACCTGGGTAGATCTTTGTGACGTTCTCAAAGCGAATCATGTAAATCTCCCATTGCATCTGCAAGTCGGATATCGGGGAACCCGCTCTTGGCCTGCCCATAGTTTATGTAAAACAGCGCGAAAACTATGGATGCGAGGGGGACTTAAGCGTAAGAAAATCGTGAGATTGTTCGCAAATGCACGCTTTCGGTAATTATCTCCAGGCAAATCGGTAATTATCTCCAGGCAAATCGGTAATTATCTCCAGGCAAATCGGTAGATAGGTTCAAGAAAATTGGTAGGTATTTCCGCGGACCATTACTGGAAATTAGGAGCTTCGGCGCCAGCGGATTCCCGCTTCGATGAATTCATCGATTTCACCATTTAGAACTGCTGATGTATTTCCTGTTTCAAAATCAGTGCGCAAATCCTTAACCATTTGATACGGGGCTAAAACATACGAACGCATCTGATTTCCCCATGATCCAGAGTTGTCACCTTTAAGTGCGTTGATCTTTGCTTGTTCTTCTTGGCGTCGACGTTCAAGTAATTTTGATTGCAGTACTGCCATTGCGGTTGCTTTATTTTGAATTTGAGAGCGTTCATTTTGGCAAGAGACAACAATGCCTGTAGGTATGTGCGTTAAACGCACCGCGGAATCAGTTGTATTCACACCTTGCCCACCGGGACCTGATGAACGATAAACATCCACTCGTACTTCTTTTTCATCAATTTCAACGTGATCGCTTTGATCAACGACCGGTACAACTTCAACACCTGCAAAAGATGTATGACGGCGACTTTGACTATCAAATGGCGAAATTCTCACTAACCGATGTGTGCCTTGTTCTACAGACAAAGTGCCGTAGGCATAAGGAGCGGTTACTCGAAAAGTTGTTGATTTAATCCCAGCTTCTTCTGCATAAGAAGTTTCAAGTACGTCAACTTTGAAATTATGTCTTTCGCAGTAACGTAAATACATGCGCATAATCATTTCGGCCCAGTCGGCCGCTTCAACCCCGCCCGCTTCAGAGCGAATAGTTATAAGCGCATCACGATCATCATATTCACCATTAAGAAGTGTTTGAACTTCTAGTTCACCAATTGATTTCTTAACAGCATCTAGTTCTTTTTCAGCATCGGCGATTCCTGATCCATCCGGTTCACTTGCCGCTAATTCAAAAAGAATTGGCAGATCTTCGACACGTTGACGCAGACTTGAGAGTTTTGCAATTTCGGATTGAACCCGTGAAAGCCGACTTGTTATCTTTTGCGCACTCTCCGGGTCGTCCCAAAGATTCGGAACCCCTGCCTCTTCCTCTAACTCTGCCGCTTGTTTACGCAGCTTAGGAAGATCTAAAACCTTCTCAATAGATACAAGGGTGGCATCAACTTCGTTAATCTCTAATTGATATTCACGCGCCGCCATGAGGCAAGGATAGCCGAATCAGTGAAGGCGAATTCCAAAGAGGTAGAAACCCTCTTGTACTTGATTAGTGCTTGCCGCTGAAGAAGTAAGAAGTGCTGAATTCATTGAAGAAAATGGGAGTGTGAATGGAAAGATCACCTTGGCATTTGTAGAAATCGAAACAGATGTGCCATCACATGAAAAATCAGTCAATGAAATCCTTTGTAGTTCGTGCCGCTTTAAAGCCGTGTCATCCTCACTCCAGTTCTGAAGTTCTAGAAGCACGTCAAAAGAAGCTTGCTGGCAATCGATTGGAATGGCCGGGTGGTCTCGCTTATTTAATAGAGCTAAAGGAGTAGTGAGCATTGATCCTTTGCCGGTGTAATAAGAATCTCGATCTAAAGTATGTACTCCCCGCATCACAGCTGCCTCTGTTGCCTGAACTAAAGAGCGCTTAGCCACCATTATGGCTGACACGTCAGTCATTACCATTAGGGAAGCAACGGTAATAACGAAAAGAGCAATAATTACTACGCTCAATGATCCATCTTCTTCTCGGAAAGCTTGTAAACATTTTTTCTTAAAGATTCTTCGCATAACGCTTTCGCGATGACCGTTGATCATACTTATTTGGATGGGCTGAGTTATTTCCATGGGCTTATATTTTCTTGCGCCGATGCCTGCACTCTTCGTTGAGTTTGTGAGTCGACATATGAAATTGTCAATCGAATTCGGCTATTCGCCGATAAACAAGGTAGGCGCGAGCATTCATACGTCGCTGAAAGAGTTTGTAACTCTTTCTCAGAAAGGCCAAGATGTTTAGCAATTAGCTGAACCGCCTGTTGTGAAACGACTCGTCCTGCATAGTCGTTATCGCTTGCGACATAGGCGCGCACGCCTTCACGTGCAAGAGTTCGAATCACGGCTTCGTTTCCACTTAATGAGGCAAAACTATTGAGGTAAATAAAGATTGGTATAAAAAGTGGGATCGCCAGGGCGACGAACTCCACTACAGCGCTGCCTGATTCATCGCGCAATGAGCTATGCAACGGAGGAAGTAATCGATTAGCCCAGGCAGTAAGAGATTTAACGCAGGCAGTAAGAAATTTAACGCAGGCAGTAAGAAATTTGCTCAGAGCGGTAAAACAATCGAGGCAAAGGGTCTGCGTGTTAATCCAACCGCTATACAAGTTCCTTGCCAGCTTAAATTTGTGATGGTTCATATATCGCCCTTGAATTTCGCACTAGTTCAAATTTTCCACAACAGCCGCCCCGTTTACTTCAACAATTGCTTTGCCGCCAAGTAGGGCTAACAGCCCAGGGACTAGTTGAGGCAATGTGTCTTTGCGACGGGAGATTAAAACCTTCATGTGCGCAAAAGGGTCTGGTGAATCTAATTCGATAATCTGATCGGAACTTGCAAACTGTCCACTAATTGCACGCACAGTTGCATCGGCCTGGGCCAAAGAAAGATCAGCATTTCGAAGATTAGTGGCGACGATTACTTCAATTGCCATCAGAAATAGAAGTAGTAAGGGAATTAGCACTAATGCACTCTCAACATTTCCATCTTCTTCCCGCAATCTCTTATTCATTGCGCCGTCCCGCAATCTCTTAATCATTGCGCCGTCCCGCAATCTCTTAATCATTGTTAGCGAATGCCATTCATGGCATCTAGTGAGTTTTTCAAAATGGCAGTCAGACGTGGTGCGGCTATTGTCCAGATCGCAGTTACAAGACCAGTAGTCATCAATACAACTAAAACCCAACCGGGAACGTCGCCTTGTTCATCGCTGAATTTTCCATGGAACTTCTTGGTTAGACCTGATAGTCCAGTTCGAAAACCGATCTCTGCCTTCACGTAGGTTTTGATTATCTGCTTCATTACTTCTCCTTTTTCTAATTGATTCTTAGGTTTAGTTCTTTTTGATTCTGAGGTCTAGTTCTATTTGACTTTGAGATATTGAACTAAATCGGTAGTCATTGATTTCAATTCTGCTTCTATCTTGATTACATAGAGATTTCAAAAATTTTGTTGTGCATATCTGTGTTTAATTGTTTTGATCATTTGCCGGCCAGAGGCATTCGCAATCTGGGTGTTGTGGAAATCTTCGAAGTTGTGGTTTAAAAGCATCAAGAAAATCCACAGTCACTTGTGCGGCAAGTAGGTCACTCTCTCCAGTGTCTATAAATTTCAAAGCTGCATGGGCCGCCAAAGCAGCTACTTGATGTGCAATGGCTATTGGAAGTTCATCACTTGTTCCTGGGGCAATCGTTAAATCATTTCCTCCAACTTGTGCGGCCTCTAGGAGATATAGACATTTACTACATGGCGTATTGCCTGGTTGAACAAAAGGTCCGATGGTTGCTGAGTGACCTGGTGCTCGGTTTACGAAGAAGTGATCATGCCCATCTTTAAGCAAGTGTTCGACATATTGTGAATCGAAAATTCCACAAATAATGCGGAGGTTCTTCTCCGGGACCATTGGTTTTTTTGCCCCGCGTTGAGCAAGTGCATATGTCGAAGCAACTGGAAAAAGTGACCACTCACGAGAAAGTTCCTCGAGGCGATTCTTAAAATTTAGCCCTAGATCACTCGTTCGCAGTGATCCAGTACCAAGATCGCCATCCACAACCGTTGGGTGCTTGTAAGAAGCAGATAATGAAAGCCTGGTATTGGTTACACCGCTTGCAAGTAAAATTGAATACAACAAAGTTGCAGTCCTAGAATTTCCGATAATTTCTACGCCAAAATTCTGTCGAGCTGTCATAACTGCAACACCTCCATCACACACGCCGTCAATCCATGTGGCTTGGCTTAATTCAGGCGCGAGTCTTTTTTGGAGCTGACTAAAAGCGGCGTCATTGCTTTGATCGCTTGTGTGTGCTGCCCTTGCCGCAATTGTTGATTGAAAACGATTGTTGAGTTTGATTGAATTTCGCTGAGTATCAATGAAATTCACATTACGCAGTTGTCTAATAATAGTTTCGATAACCGATGATGAAACTTCAATCTTGTTTGATATCTCTTGGACACTTAGCACTCCGCTGAATTGATCAATGATTTCTCTAGCTTTCAGATGAGAAATTGTGATTCCATGAAATGAAGTCGCAATAATTACCGATTTTTCACCGCTTGATTCGACCGAGCTGACGTAAACACCATTTTTTAATCGAGGAAAAATCATTTCATCAATCTGTAAATCGTTGTTGGAATCGATGTTGAGTTTTAAATCGTTGTTGGAATCGATGTTGAGTTTTAAATCGTTGTTGGAATCGATGTTGGGCGAATTTGGGCTTGTATTTATTTTCATGGCTGCAGATTCACCTATAGCCAACGCAAGCTCGGCACGGGACAGTTTCTCTGTGGAATCAGTACTAATAAAATTACGCCTTGTAATGATTTGTACGGCTGGAGAGAAAATGCCCAGATGAGGGTTCTTCCTTTGCAGATTTTCGCCCTAAACCATCTACGGACCTCAGGATTGCTCTTACTTATTTCGCACAAGGAAAAACCCCCAGCTCCATAATGGAACTGGGGGTTTTAACGCTAGACGTTTATATTCCTTTAAATCTCACTCCTGCCAGATCTCGGCAAAGAAATCTCGAAGGCTAAATTAAAGTTAAACGAAATTTAATTACTGTGCTTTGCCAAGGATGCGATTGACCTTGGTGCCACACACTGGGCAGATGCCCTGTGCCATGCGACGACCAGAGTCAGAGACCTTTACGGTTCCCTCGAAATCACGCTTCTCTTTGCACTTAACGCAGTAAGCG
>CAFBQI010000062.1_pt1 | contig 7990 bp, 8 predicted proteins | sample 7269921 | NCBI WGS metagenome assembly CAFBQI01 (sample SAMEA6814177, study PRJEB35770) | uncultured Actinomycetes bacterium | biome: Freshwater; feature: Freshwater reservoir; material: water | place: Czech Republic | collected 2016-11-09 | depth 30m m | reverse complement strand
TGCTCTGAACTATTAAGAGTAAGTCCTAGTAGAAACGATCCAATAATGTTTACAAGAAAAATACCGTAAGGCTGGTTTGTATAACGCCTGATGTATTGATCAATAGCAAATCGCGCTGGTGCACCAATAGCTGCACCAATAATTACATATAAAACATTCATTTTCGTACCGGAATAACTCTACGAGCCAATGGAAGTACGATGACAACAATCATTAGTGAAAAAATCACATTGTGAAAAAGAAAGAGCATTCCTCCTTCTTTTGGCTCTAATGCTTGTGCCGTAACTGCTGAGAAAGTTGTTAATCCAGCGCAAAATCCGGGCAAAAGTAAATGGCGTAATTCAGTAACCCCACGGCGCTCCATCAAAACAAGTAGCGCGCTAGCTAGAGCTACACCAATCATGTTGGCAGCTAAAGTTCCGCTTCGATCATCTGGGATTACAACGCTTAGCCCATACCGAACAAGTGTTCCGGCAACTCCGCCAAGAGAAACTAAAACTAGGGATTTCAGAGTGGCAAAGCTTTCTTTGTAACACCTGATACCAAGCGAGTAACAACACTAATTACTAAGGCGGCAAGAACTGCCGACCAGAAGTTAGTTACATCTAATTTGTCACTCCAACGGGCAACTAACATCAAGATCGATGCATTAACGACAACTAGAAATAAACCTAAGGTCAAAATTACTGCTGGCAAAGTTAAGAGTTTTAGCAGACTGCCAAGGGTTGCGTTAAGCAGACCAAATAAGAGTGCAACCCAAAGATAGGTTGTAAATCCACCTAATACATCAATTCCAGGAATCAATGCAGTTGCTACCCAAAAAGATAATGCCAATGCAGCCCAACGCAGGATTAGTTTCATATGAGTATTAAATACCCTCGCGCTTGCGAATCTTTGAACCTAGCCAACGTGCTGGGTCGTATTTGATATCTACAACGCGCTCCTTCATAGGGATAATCGCGTTATCGGTGATTTTGATATGTTCAGGACAAACTTCGGTACAGCACTTAGTGATGTTGCACATTCCAAGACCGTGCTCTTCTTGAGCTGTCTTTTTACGGTTTTTTAATGTGTCTAATGGGTGCATATCAAGCTCTGCGATACGGATAAAGAATCGTGGTCCAGCAAAAGACTTCTTATTCTCTTCGTGATCGCGAATAACGTGACAAACATCTTGGCACAAGAAACATTCGATGCATTTACGGAACTCTTGGCTACGTTCAACATCTACTTGTTCCATCCGCGCTTCTCCTGGTGCTAAATCGGCCGGAGGTGAATAAGCTGGGATTTCCATTGCTTTCTTGTAATTAAAAGAAACATCCGTGACTAGATCTTTAATTACTGGAAATGCTCGTAGTGGTGTAACCGTGATTGTTTCGCCTTCTGGATATGCGGCAACCTGCGTCATGCATGCAAGACGTGGTTTTCCATTAATTTCCATTGAACAAGAGCCGCACTTGCCGGCTTTGCAGTTCCAACGAACCGCTAAATCACCTATTTGGGTAGCCTGTACGCGGTGAATTACATCGAGAACAACTTCGCCCTCGTTGACATCTACTTGAACATCTTTTAACTCACCAGATGTTGAGTCTCCACGCCAAATGCGAAGATTAAGTTTGCGTGCCATTAGTTGGAACCGCCTTTCGCAATTTCTTCCGGTGTCATGTATTTCTCCAACTCATGAACATCAAAGAGATCAAAGAGTTCTTTGGGCAATATTGGTAGGGCTTGTTCGCGAACATTTACTTGTGTGCCATCAAATGATGCGATGTGGTTAATTTGTCGCCATTTGTTATTCATTCCTGGGAAATCATCGCGTGTATGTCCACCGCGTGATTCTTCGCGTTTAATTGCAGACTTTGCGGTGCTCTCGGCAACTAATAACATGTTGTCTAAATCAAAAGCTAAGTGGAAACCAGGGTTGAACTTTCGTCCACCACTTACAGAAACATTTGCACTTCGCTTTCTAATATCTGCAATCTTTTCAATTGCATCCTGAAGCTCGGTGCCTGTTCGGATAATTCCAACAAGATTATGAGCCACTTCTTGAAGTTCGGCATGTAACGAGTATGAGTTTTCTCCACCAGCGCGATCAAATGGTGCTTGAATCTTGGCTGCAGCGGCAGTAATTGCAGCATCACTAACTGGGTTTTTACCACTGCTCTTTACATATTCAGCGGCTCCAGCACCGGCGCGACGACCAAATACCAAAAGATCTGTCAGTGAGTTTCCACCAAGACGGTTTGAGCCATGCATTCCACCAGCAACTTCGCCGGCAGCAAATAATCCTGGAACGCCAACTGCAGCTGCAGTATCTGGTTCCACTTCAACGCCACCCATGACGTAGTGACATGTTGGGCCAACTTCCATTGGCTCTTTTGTAATGTCAACGCCAGCTAATTCATAGAACTGGTGCCACATAGATGGAAGTCGCTTTTTAATGACTTCGGCAGATAAACGCTTAGAAACATCTAAGAAAACGCCACCGTGTTCGGTGCCGCGTCCCGCTTTAACTTCTGTGTTAATTGCGCGCGCAACTTCATCGCGTGGCAATAGTTCTGGTGGACGACGATTGTTGTCTTGATCTGTATACCAACGATCTGCTTCTTCAGGATTGTCGGCATACATCTTTTTAAATACTTCTGGAATGTAATTAAACATAAAGCGTTCGCCATTGGTGTTTGTAAGAACTCCGCCTTCACCGCGAACTGACTCAGTTACTAAAATTCCTCGAACAGAAGGTGGCCAGACCATTCCTGTTGGGTGAAACTGTAAGAACTCCATGTCAACAAGATTTGCGCCAGCTTTCAGGGCAAGTGCATGGCCATCGCCTGTGCCTTCCCAAGAGTTAGAAGTAATTTTGAAAGTTTTTCCAACTCCACCAGTTGCAATTATGACGGCAGGTGCTTCGAATAAAACTTCGGATCCACTTTCACGCCAGTATCCATATGCGCCAGAAACTTTTCCATTTTCCTTCAAAATATCTGTAATTGTTAACTCTGCAAATACTTTGATGTGACTTTCCATGTCGCCAAAATCGCGACCATCTTGTTGTTGCAAAGCAACGATGCGCTGTTGCATTGTTCGAATTAATTCAAGGCCGGTTCGGTCACCAACGTGTGCAAGGCGTGGATATTCATGTCCACCAAAGTTGCGTTGAGAAATCTTTCCTTCTTTAGTGCGATCAAAAAGCGCGCCCCATACTTCTAACTCCCAAATGCGATCTGGTGCTTCTTTGGCGTGTAGTTCTGCCATTCTGTAATGGTTAAGGAATTTTCCGCCACGCATTGTGTCGCGAAAGTGCACCATCCAATTGTCATTGTCGTTGACGTTTCCCATGGATGCAGCGGCGCCACCTTCTGCCATCACGGTATGGGCCTTGCCGAATAATGATTTACAGATGATTGCTACACGCAATCCTGCTTCACGGGCTTCAACTGCTGCACGTAAACCTGCACCACCTGCTCCAATTACGAGGACGTCGTAGTTATGGCGTTCTAATGTCATATTCGATTTCCTTTAGAAGAAGTAGAAGTTTGTCCAGGCGCCAGATGCAACTTGGCGAACATAGATGTCGGCAAATGCCACAGCTGCAAGTGAGTACCAAGCGAACTGTTGGTGCTTGTGGTTAAGAATTGAAACCCATGTCCAAAGCTTGTAACGCACTGGGTGCTTTGAAAAATGCTTCAAACGTCCACCAACTGTGTGGCGACATGTGTGACATGACAATGAGTAGAACCATAAAAGCGATGAGCTAACAAGAAGAACCAATGACCCAACACTCATGTGTCCCCATTGGCCTTGATCATTTTTGAAAGAAATAATCGCGTCATAGGTTAAGAAAACATTGAATACTAAACCTGCATAGAAAAACCAGCGGTGCGCATTCTGTAAAATAAGTGGGGCTTTAGTTTCTCCACTGTACTTTTCATGTGGTTCAGCAACTGCGCAAGCTGGTGGTGATAACCAAAACGCACGGTAATAAGCCTTGCGATAGTAATAACATGTCATGCGGAAACCCAGTGGGAAGATCAAAATAATTAGAGCTGGAGATAAGGCAAAGTTAAGAATCTGTGCACTTACAGGTGTGAATCCAAAAATTGTTGAGCCAGGAACACATGCTTCAGATAAACATGGTGAATAAAAAGGAGAGATCAAAGGTTCTGTAAAGTAATTATCGTTTTCAAAAGCGCGAAACGTTGCATAGATAATGAATGAGAAAAGAACGCCGAAAGTAAGAAGCGGTTGTAACCACCACTTATCTGTGCGCAGCGTGCGCTCTTTAATCTTTGCTCTCGTGGGTGAAAAAACACCTGACATGCGCTGGGCTCCTCTAGAGAAATTAAATCACTAAGGCGTAAGTGTCCTCTTGGAGTGAATTTTCGGCTAGGAGTAACCCTGCGTATGGGCTATGAACTCAGCCACAGGCTTAAAGAAAACTGGCGGAGGGCGTGGGATTTGAACCCACGAAACTTTCGTTTGCCGGTTTTCAAGACCGGTGCACTCGGCCGCTATGCGAGCCCTCCGTGGGAGAGGTTACCTGAAAACCGGCCTAGTCAAAAATCGGTCAGATATTAGGCGGGCAGATCTAGCAGTTTTTCAATGACCATTGCCACGCCATCTAGGTGGTGTGATTGCGCTACATCAGTTGCAAATTTGATTCCGTCGGGGTGTCCATCGGCCATGGCATATGAACGTCCACACCATTGCAACATTGGGAAATCATTTGGGTTATCACCAAAACTAACGCAATCGGCTGCGTCAATTCCTAAACGGGTTGCAACTTTTGCAAGTGTTGTTCCTTTAGATATTCCGAGTGCAGAAATTTCAAGTAGTGATTCAACTGGGTTTGAATGCGTAACCGTTACGAGTCCATCTAATTCTTTTAATGCTACTTCTAACATTTGATCCGAAGTTAGTTCCCCGCCACTACATCTGGCTAACATCTTAAAAATTGGCCCTTTTGCAGCATCTTCAATTTTTTCTACACCAACATTATCCAACCCAATGTCCCAGCGCGGAATATAGGATTTTTCTCGGTGGTAGTAATCATGAGTTTCAATTGCAAAAGATATTTGAGGAATTGCACTGCGCATACGACGAGCTACTTCAATTTGATCTTCTTTTGAAATCAACCACTCTTCGGTAACTTCGCGATTTCTCAAGTCATACAACATCGCACCGTTTCCGCATATTGCTTCGCCAAAACCAAAAGCTTCACGGATTTCATTCATCCAACGTGGTGGGCGGCCTGTAACAAAGTAAATTTGAATACCCAAAGAATGAGCTTTAGTAAAAGCGTCGATTGTTCGTTGAGTTATTGTTCCGTCATGTTGAACGATTGTGCCATCTAAATCTGTTGCAATTAGTTTAGGGCGTTTACTCACACCAACTCAAATCGCTCTTTACCAAGAAATGGCTGCAGTGCCTTTGGAATATTTACGCTTCCATCCGCATTTTGATGGTTTTCAAGAATCGCAACAATCATGCGTGGAATCGCAACCAACGTCCCGTTAAGTGTGGCGACTGCTTTTGTGCCTTCGGAATCCTTGTAGCGGATATTTAATCGACGCGCTTGGAACTCAGTGCAGTTAGATGTACTTGTGACTTCGCGATAAGCGTTCTGGGTTGGAACCCAAGCTTCGCAGTCAAATTTACGGTTAGCACTTGATCCTAGATCTCCTGATGCCACATCAATAACTCGGTATGGAATCTCCATTGCATTAAGGAAATCTTTTTCCCATTGCAAAATGCGTTGGTGTTCTTCTTTGGCTTGATCTGGATGGCAGAAAGAAAACATTTCGACTTTATCGAACTGGTGAACACGGATAATTCCGCGCGTATCTTTTCCATATGTTCCAGCTTCACGACGAAAACATGATGAGTATCCGGCATAGCGCATAGGGAGTTTATCTCCTGGCAAAATCTCATCCATGTGCATCGCAGCTAATGGAACTTCAGATGTTCCAACTAAATAGACATCATCTTTTTCGATGCGATAAACATTTTCGGCGGCCTGTCCAAGAAAACCAGTACCTTCCATTGCTGCTGGATTAACAAGCACTGGTGGGATAACTGGGACAAAACCTGACTTAAGCGCAGATGAAATTGCGTAGTTAACGAGTGCGAACTCTAATAAAGCTCCAGAGCCGGTTAAGTAATACGACCTAGATCCGGCAACTTTTGCGCCACGTTCGGTATCAATTGCACCTAATAGTTTTCCAAGCTCCACATGATCTTTTGGTTCAAAATCAAAAACACGTGGAGTTCCAACATGTTCAAGAACAACAAAGTCGGCTTCTCCGCCAATTGGCGCATCTGGATCTAAAACATTTGAAAGTTGCATTACTAAAGCTTTGGTTTGATCTTCGACTTCAGCTCTTTTTGAATCTGCCTCTTTTACTTTGCTTGCAAGCTCTTTAGCGTTTTCAAGAAGTGCGCTCTTTTCATCGCCTTTAGCTGCCCCAACTGATTTAGATAAAACGTTTTGTTCTGCGCGCAGTTTTTCAAATTTTTCAATTGCTTCCCGGCGAATTTCATCTATTGCGATGATTTGGTCGACAACTGAAGCATCTTCCCCGCGGCCAATTTGTGAAGCACGAACTACATCGGCATTGTCGCGAATAAATTTAATGTCGATCATTTGCCGGCCTTTTCTCGTGGGTATGAACCAAGGAAACGAATATCTTCACAGATAGCTCGCAGCGCTTCGACTGTCTCCTTCACTGGAGCGTCGTTAACGTGGCCCTCGGCATCAATAATGAAATGGTAGTGGCCGAGTTCGCGACCAGTTGGACGTGATTGAATAAAAGTTAAGTTCACGTCGCGCTTGGCGAATTCAGTCAAAATATCTAACAACGCACCTGCATGGTCAATGCCGATAAAGACAGCTAAAGATGTGCGGTCAAATCCCGTTGCCTTAGGTGGAGTTGCTGGCTTTGAGACTAAAACAAATCGGGTAACTGCGCCCACGATGTCACCGATGTTATCGGCGATGACAGTTAAGCCGTAATGCGCGGCGGCGACAGGAGCTGCAATCGCTGCATCAAATTCACCACGGCCGATTGCTTCAGCCGCTGCTGCTGTAGAAGCTGTTGCGATTAGTTCAGCGTCTGGATAATTTCCTGCGATATACGCCCGGCACTGGGCTTCGGCATGAGGATGAGTCGCAATACGTCGAATATCTGTGGTGTCACGTTTAGCCATGAGTGCGAAAGAAACCGGCAAAGTAACTTCACCAACAATTGAAAGTGGAGTCCCGGTTGCTAACTCATCAAGGGTGCGTGCAACAACACCCTCAACTGAGTTTTCAATTGGTACTAATGCAAAATGTGCTTTACCAACTCGGACCGCATCAAGGGCGGCAGTTACATTTGCATAAGGGATTAGAGAATCGTTGGAGGAAGTGATCTTTTTTAGAGCAGCTTCGGTGAATGTTCCTTTTGGTCCCAGATATGCATATGTGCTCACTGACTAATGATACCCGAGCACCTTGCGTGCATATGACGGGTTATTTGTAATTAAGACCTCAACACCATTTTCTAAACAAAAGCGCATATCGTCGCCATCATCAACGGTCCACACATATAAAGGCTTGCTCTGATGGGTCATTTCTGGATTTGAGCGTAGGTATTCAACACTCGGACCCAAAATAGGCGCTGATGTGAAACGTCTCATCATGTAATTGAATTTATCTTCCAACAAAGCCACGGTTCTTTGTTCTGGATTGATCTTTCTAATATTTTCAATCGCTAGCCATGAAAAAGACATTAGAACAACATCGGCGTTTGGCTCATCTTGATCAAGAAGTTCAAGAACTTTCTTCTCGACCGCACTTCCTTGAGGAACCGGGTGTTTGGTTTCAATAGCAAGCTCTTTTTTGTTTTCTTTTGCAAGAGTTAATAAATCTTCTAACAAAATAGCTTCTGGGTAATGTTCTTTAATTTCAAGGTACGTCATCTCGGCAATGCGACCGGCATAACCGGCGGTA
>CAFBQI010000060.1_pt1 | contig 8206 bp, 7 predicted proteins | sample 7269921 | NCBI WGS metagenome assembly CAFBQI01 (sample SAMEA6814177, study PRJEB35770) | uncultured Actinomycetes bacterium | biome: Freshwater; feature: Freshwater reservoir; material: water | place: Czech Republic | collected 2016-11-09 | depth 30m m | reverse complement strand
CGCACTCTTGGAGATTTTCTTCGGCAGGATCTTGCGCTTCGCCGTGAGATTGAAATCAAACATAATTGGATTAGAAATTCTGCTCACATGTCAGCCGTCGCCCCTTGGATACTGCTGCTTCTTCTTTCGACACAACCAAGTACGGCAATTGCTTTTTCAACTCCAACTGGAGGTTTTATTCTCATCGCTGGTCTAACAATGACAGGTATTGCATATGTGTGGATGAATAGATTGGGGCGCTTGCCTCAAACGCCAAGGGTTTTTACAAAATTGCACTCTGAGAAAGCCCATGCGTATCAAAGGACTAATTCAAAATGATGCAAATAGTTTTTCTATCAATGCTCTTTGCTATCCCTGGCGCACTCTTACTTATTTGCGAAGATGACGCGCTGAGCACACTCGAAGTTCGCACTAGGTCAGCTGCTGCTCGCTCACGAGATCGAAGTGGAATACGCGCACGCCTTGAAGAGTTAGGTCGCCGAAGCGAGCGTGATTATGAGGCTTTTAGGATTCGTCAGATTGGATACTGCGCCGCGGGTTCTTCCTTATCAATGGTTTTCCTACTAAGTACAGGTAAGAGCCTGATTTCTACGTGTCTCATAACCGCCCTGGTCTCAGTAGGTTTTTTCGTAATGATCGATCGACAATTGAGTTCAGAAATTAAGAAATATCGCGAAAAAATCGAATCTGAATTTCCTGCAATTATTGAAATGATGACTTTGGCAATCGCTGCTGGTGAAACACCAATGCAGGCGATGCTTCGAATTGCGCAAACTGCCGATGGAGCTTTAGCGCAGGAGTTTGGCGTAGTCATCTCTGAGATACGCACTGGCGCACCATTACATGTAACTCTGGATGCAATGGGTCGCCGAGTGAAATCAATAATGATCAGGCGCTTTGTAGATGCAGTTGTGACTGCAACTTTGCGCGGTGCACCATTGATTGAAGTTCTCACTCGGCATTCCGTTGAAGCCCGTGGAAATCAAAGAAATCGAATTATGAATGCAGCCGGTAAAGCCGAGGTCTCAATGATGATTCCAGTGGTGTTTCTCATTCTGCCTATTTCAATTCTCTTTGCGCTTTGGCCTTCGCTCACAAACTTGAATCTTTTTGCAAGCTAGTCAGCACACGTTTATTAGGCAGCCACATCTGAAGAATCGTTTTCGCGCGCAGCAACTTCACTCAACGTAGGACGGCCAGCTTTGCGCTTTTTAGCGATCACTTGGCCATCTTCAAAGAGTTCTCCGCCCCACACTCCAACAGGTTCTTGACGCGACATCGCACCTTCTAGACATTGTGCGCGCACAGGACAGCCACCGCAGAGAGATTTAGCTTCGGCAATCTGTATCTCGGCTTCTGAGAAGAAGAGTTCGGGATCTGCTGTATGGCATGGCAAATTAAATGATGAACCATCGGCGTAGGTGCCAGTAACTGCATCTAAACCAATCTTTTCATCTGCCCAACCTGGTACTAGTAGTTCGCTGAAGAGAACGCTCATAGTTCTCACCTCTTCTTCCTTTGTTGGCCAACAGATCTTCTGTTGGGTACTGCTGTGGTTTCTTTTTATTTGTCGGGATAAAGAAAAAAGGCCCGAATCCTTGTGGATTCGAGGCCTTTGGCTTCTAGTTCTAATTCGATGTTATCGAGTAGAACCACCAGTGGCCTCGTATCCGGCATAAAAAGCGGCGTAAAACGCTGGCTTTGTTGTATGCCAAGATGCAGGCTTATTGGTTGTATGAGCAGAAGGAATTACAGCAGAACGCATTGCGTTTGCTGGTGCGAATGAGTTTGTAGACATATTCGCTTTCCCTTCTATCCATCATCGTTTTCGCCATGAAAGCGATGAAGTGCAAGGGTAAAGCATGGGGCGATGCTCGTGCAAGTGAATTAATTACCTCGCAACTAGGCGTAACTAGCCAGTAATAAGGCCAGCTTCCGTTAAAAAGCGCGATGGTTTGCCTCGATAGCTCATGTGTAGGTCGACTTTGGCCCGTGTGATTCCAACATAAAACAGACGTCGTTCTTCATCAATCGAGGCCTGATCCCCAGTTGTTGAGTTATTTTCTAGCGGAAGTAGGCCTTCGCTGACTCCCATTAAAAATACGCGCTCCCATTCAAGACCTTTAGCTGCATGCAACGTTGCAAGAGTTGTAACTGGCATTGTTGGCGGATTATTTTGCTGGACTCTATCTTCTAATTCGCGAAGGTATGTCCGTAAATTCTTCGGCGAAAATCCATTATCGGCATCTAATTCGCGAGCTAGGTGTAAAAGTGCGGCGATTCCATCGATGTGTGCACCAGTTAAGAATGGTTGTGCCAATGTACGAAGTTCATCCAACCAAACAACTCCCTCGGTCGGAATCACTGAAGCATTGCGCACAAGTTTTAGAAACTCACGCACATCAGGGCGATCAAAGAAACGTTCGCTGTTGCGTACTTGATAAGGAACTTTTGCAATATTCATCGCGCGCTCTAATGTATTGAGCTGGTTATTAGTGCGAGCTAAAACCGCAATTTCCTGTGGCGCAGTTCCCTGCGAAATTAACTGCGTGATTGAACTAATAATGCCGGCAATTTCAGCAGATTCATCGGAATAGGCATCAACTGAAGGTTTGTCACCATGATCATTGAGTGCAACTAACTCTTGCCCCATTTGAGCTTTGCGCAAAACAGAGTTGGCCATAAAAGTAATTTCAGGAGTAGATCGGTAACCAGTTGTTAGGCGAATGACTTCGGCCTCTGGAAAACGTTGAGTAAATGAGTTGAGAAAAACCGGAGTAGCGCCAGCAAATGAATAAATAGTTTGTGCAGGATCACCGACAACGCAAATCTCTTGTCGAGAACCTAGCCAAGCATTTATAAGCCGCTGCTGCAAAGGTGAAATATCTTGATATTCATCGACGGTAAAGAAACGGTATTGATCGTGCACACGCTCTCGCACTTCTCGCTCTTGCTCGATCATGGCTGTTGTAAGCAACAAAACATCTTCAAAGTCCATTGCACGTTCTTGGTGTTTGACTGATTCATAGGCGGTATAGACCTTGGCTATTTGTTCAGGATTAATTCGTGGCTTAACTGTGCGCTTTCCGAGTTCGGATAAGTAATCACTAGGTGCAACTTCGCTGACCTTTGCCCACTCGATTTCAGAGGCGATATCTCGCATCAAATCCCGTGAAGTAATTGATAATTCCCCTGTTAGCTCTGCACGTTTAATCGCTTCGGTAATAAATGCCGTCTTTGAAGTAATCAAATCAGGGGTTCGGCCGCCAAAAACCTGTGGCCAAAAGTAAGTTAATTGCTTAAGGGCGGCAGCGTGCACAGTGCGTGCAGCAACAGCCGGGACACCTAATAAGCGAAGTCGCATACGCATTTCTCCCGCAGCACGGGCGGTAAAAGTCAGCGCTAGAACTTTATGTGGATCCATAACATTTATTGCTGCGGCGTATGCAATGCGATGTGTGATTGCTCGAGTTTTTCCAGTACCGGCACCTGCAATTACGCAGACTGGTCCACGCGTTGCCAGCGCAACGGCCTTTTGTTCATTATCTAGAGATTCTAAAATCTCTTCTGCGCGAAGATCAGACACTATCGCCAGGTCTCCCCGCCATGTAGATCGGTATCAACATAACCGTCTTTGCCTACATACCAAGCTGTAATCATTTTGCGCGCAACTGAAATAAGCGGTGGAAGCAAAATATCTTGCGTGGCAACTGCCGCCTTCATTTGATCTCGAGTAAACCAACGTACTTCAGTAATCTCTTCGCCATCTGGGCGGGCATTTTCTGGATGATCGGTAATTGCCTCAAATGCAATCATGATTGAAGCCGGAAATGGCCACGCTTGGGAACGTAAATAGTTAATATCATTGCAATAGACGCCAGCCTCTTCAAAAACTTCGCGCGATACACACTCTTCAAAAGATTCACCTGGTTCAACAAAACCTGCAAAAGTAGAAAATCGTTTCTCTGGCCAGACTGGTTGATGGCCAAGCAAAATACGATCGTTTGAGTCTTTAACCAAAACAATTACTGCCGGGTCAGTTCGGGGATGATGTTGGGTTGAATCGGCAATGCAGACACGAACCGCGCCACCTAAGTCACTGACTGTTGTTGCCCCGCATCGTGAACAACATGGATGCGTTGCATGCCAGTTAGCTAAACCCACGGCATGCATAGCCAGTGAGATTTCGATTTCATCAAGGTTGCTGCCAATTTCGCGCAAAGTTGCAAAGCCTTCGTATTTTTCTTCCTCAGTTGCAGGTTCATTAATCCATGAAGTTCGCCAAGCAAAATATGGTGTGTTGTTATCTCGACCCAGCCCTAAGAAAAATCGCTCCCCTTTTTCAAATGATTCTTGTTGCGAACTCACCGTTGCGGCGTCGCAGAAAATTAGCGCATCTTCGGTAGCAGCAATTCGACTGTCAATAATCTGAATGATTAATGCGTTTTCCCAAAGCTGCTCCAAAGCTTTGGCATCGGTTCGCAGGTGGCTGGCGCGATTTATTGGAGATAAGGATTGATTACGCGCGCTCATAGGGGTGAACGCTACTAGCATCGCCCCATGCGCATAACATCATGGAATCTGCTGCACGGGGAACCGATGCCGCCAGATAAAGAAGCCGACGCTGGAGCGCTGCTTTCTGCGGCTTTAGGTCAACTGGCCAGTGATGTCATTGGCCTTCAGGAGGTCGATTATTTCTTGGATCGATCAGGAAATCACAATCAAACTGCCAACGTTGCATCGATTATCGCCGCCAATGATTGGGCCTTTGCACCTTCCCTTATGGGTTCACCCGATGATGATTGGCGAAACCCCACTGATAGCGATGACAAGTTAATTACTAACAAAAGTGAAACTGCACCACCTGCTTATGGAATCGGGATGGCTTCAAAGATTGCCGTTACATCTTGGCACCGACTTGATTTAAAGGGTTCACCTATTGGTGTTCTTATGGCTTTTCCAGTTGAAGGAAAGATGAAACGTTTTTATGTTCGTGATCATCCACGAAGCGCACTGGCGGCAACACTTGAAAATGGTTGGCTAATCGTTAATGCGCATCTCTCTTTCGTGCCAGGCTTTTCGCTTGCGCAGCTGATTAAAATTAAACGTTGGGCCAACACGTTGGGAGTTACTGATAAATCCAAAATAATCATCATGGGCGATCTCAATATTCCTTTTGGAATTTTTGCCCGCGGATTTACATGGAAATCTCTTGCCACCATGCGCACTTTCCCAAGTTGGTATCCAAAAGTACAGATCGATTATTTTCTATCTCAAGGTCTAACTGCTAAAGATGTCACTCATATTCAATATCCACACTCAGGTATGAGTGATCACTTGCCACTGCAGATCGAAGTCGAAACCTAAACTCTCGGTTCTTCGTCCATATCTCCACCATAGGTATATGGTTTATTGATATTAGGACCGGTTTTCCACGTTGGCGTATCAGTAGTTTGATCTAGGCCACCTAAAGTCATACGGCCGGCTTCTCTACCTTCGCGTTCTAGTGCGGCGATTTCGCGCTCAGTCATTAATGCGCCTTTTTCTTTTTGCGAGATAAGGGCAACGGAGGCGATAACAATTACGCCGCCAACTAATTGTGCAACTGTTGGAGCGCCCCGACCTAAAGCGATACTGGCGGCAACGCCTGCAATAGGAATGATGTTCAGCGATGGTCCAGTAATGCGGCCGGGCAGGTTTTGAAGAGCGTAGTTAAAAGCGACAAAGGGCAGGCCGACTCCAAATAAACCAGAGAGAACTGCCGACATCCAGATGTGAGTGCTTACATCCGTTGGAACGTTTTGCTCACTAATCAAGTAGAAAACGCCAAGAAATACAACGGATACAAGGGTTTGTCCAAGTGCTAAATCCACCGGAGAGTATTCCGATAAATGCTTGCGCAAAATGTTGGCATATATACCGAATAGGACTGCTGATAAAACAAAATATATTGATGTAGACGTTGCATCAAGGTGTATACCTGTTGCGCTAGCAACAACTACGCCGAACATTCCTAGGAGGAAATAGAACCATTGCTTATTAGTTAAGCGATCTCCAAGCCAGAAAACTCCAATTAAAACGGTGAATAAAGTTTCACCTGTCAGGATTAATACCCCAGTACTTGCAGTTTCATGTGTGTAACCAGTGTTGCCTAATAACCAAGCTAAGCCTGGCTGCATGATTCCGATGGGAACCACTAGCCGCCAAGGAATTTGTGGCTTACTGCGGCGAATGAATGTGACGATTGCTATAAAGAGAAAACCAACAGTGCACTCAATAAGTGAGAGCAGCAGAGGTGAAAACTGAGTTATTGCTAAATCTGCAAGTGGATTTGATATCCCCCAGCTCACCATTGAAGCGATGAGAATAAGAATCTTCATCTAGTTAATTTCAATTCTTATGCCGATTCCTGGCTGGCGCTAGTGATTAGTGCAATCAATGCAGCTTCATCCAATAAATCTGCAGGACGGTCTGTAATAGAAGTTGGCACATAATGGAAAGCTGCGCTGATCTTTGAGATATCCGTCCCTGAAAGCTTTGACCACGCTAAGCGATACATTGCTAACTGCACAGCTGCCGAAGAATCTAACTTGGTAGACCCAGTTTTCCAGTCAACTACTTCAAAACCATCGGCAGTTGCATACACAGCATCAATTCGCCCGCGTACCAAAATGCCCGCAATTGTTGTTTCAAATGGAACTTCAACGCGCGCCGGTGTGCGATGAGCAAATTCACTACCCAGCCAAGCTTTTTTCAAATCTTCAAGCTTTGAATCTTCTTCGAGTGGATCCAAATAATCTAGGTACTCATCACCAAATAAAACTGCGGCATCGGTGAATTGACGCTCTACCCATAAGTGGAAGGCCGTTCCACGACGTGAATATTGATCTTGACCGCGTGGCATTGGGCGGCGAATATTTAGCGCAAGCTCTTGAGGATCTTTGTGCAATGCAACAAGAGTTGATGTCGAAAGACGTGGTGGAAGCGAAACAGAAATTTTTTCGTTCTTAGTATTTCGCTGCTCGTTTATCAAAGCCTGTGCATCTTGAATCCAAGAGTTAACTTCTGAATCTGCACTTTCTTGAAGGTTATGAACTGGCGCAACTTCAACTAAGGCAATTGCCGCATCAAATGCTTGGCGGCGATCGCCTAAAGGATCTCGTGGCCATAATGCACGAATTGGATTTTCAATCGTTGGGTTTTCAGCGCCATCTTCTGGTGCTGGAACATCGCTAAGAAGTAATCCACCTAATCCACTTGCAGCTGCGGCAATCATCGTGAAGATTTCACTAGGGGCTACAGATTTCGTGCCATCGCGCCACCATGACGTTGTACAAAGCAGATGCGACTTAGCACGAGTTACGGCTACGTAGGCAAGACGCATCTCTTCGCGCATTTTTATATTATTGGTGCACTCTTTGCCAAAAGCTTTAATTGCTTTTGAAGCTTCGCTATTTTTAGTGATTCCATGCAAAGAAAAAACTGGCAGTTCGTGCGCATCACCGCGCAGTTCAAATGGCACATGCTTTTCATTCTTTAGCCAATTGTCTGAATCACCAGTGTTATTTCCTGGAAATGTTCCTTCCGCCAAGCCAGGTACTACGACAACATCCCACTCAGCGCCTTTGGACATATGAATAGTCAAAATTTGTACTACATCGCTACGAATTTCAGGTGCGCCGGCCTTTAATCCACCTTCGGCATCGGCTGCGATATCAAGCCAAATTAGAAAAGAGGAAACCGTTCCACCGGAGCGTTCAAATTTTGCCGCTTCATCAAGGAATCGATCTAAGTGTCTGCGACCAGATTGAGATCCATCACGAAGGGTGATTTCACTTTCAAGGGTGAGATAGTTTTCAATCTCGCTGATCAAATCAGTAATCTGCCCGCCCGCACGAGCGCGAAGTCGGCGCAAGTCACTGGCAAATCGCACCAATCGTTGATAACCGATGTCGCTAAAACCGTATTTCTTGGCTTCATGAATTTCATCAAGTGCATCGATTATTGAGCCAGCAAATTGATCGTCGGCCTCAAGTTGTTCAGGATTACCGGCAGCAATTTTTTTAATGAAAGTTTTTGAATCAGCATGCATTGCTTTTGCACGTTCGCGTGAATATGTACCAAGAGCTGCAATATCTCGTGGACCCAAGTTAATTCGAGGTCCAGTTAAGTGTCGCATTACTGCAGAACCGGCATCTGGATCGGT
>CAFBQI010000058.1_pt1 | contig 8252 bp, 6 predicted proteins | sample 7269921 | NCBI WGS metagenome assembly CAFBQI01 (sample SAMEA6814177, study PRJEB35770) | uncultured Actinomycetes bacterium | biome: Freshwater; feature: Freshwater reservoir; material: water | place: Czech Republic | collected 2016-11-09 | depth 30m m | reverse complement strand
AGCTGCAACTGATGCAGCAAAGGCTGGCAAGAAGGTTTGGACTATCGGAGTTGACTCTGACCAGTACCTAACAGCATCAGCTTCAGAGAAGAAGAACATGCTTACATCAATGATCAAGCGCGTTGACCGCGCTGTCTATGACGTAATCGCAACTTCTGTTGCAGGTTCATCAGTTAACGACGTTCTAGATGCCAAGGCTGGTATCTACGGTCGTCAGTACAACTTGGCATTAGATGGCGTTGGAGTTTCATACTCTGGCGGATACATCACCAAGTACAAGGCTGCAATCGATAAGGCTGCAGCAGCGATTAAGGCTGGCAAGATCAAGGTTCCAACAAAGCCATAATCACGCAATAAGTAGTGGCTTTTGGCCCAACAATGGAGTTAAATCTCCTTGTTGGGCCAAATGCTTTTTATCAACTAAGGAGAGCCAATAAGTGTCTGTAGCCGTTGAACTGCGACACATCTCCAAACGCTTTCCAGGCGTGATCGCCAACAAAGATGTTTCAATGAAAGTCGAAACAGGAACCGTCCATGCCCTAGTTGGCGAAAATGGAGCAGGCAAGTCCACCGTCATGAAGATTTTGTACGGCATGCAGCGCCCAGATGGCGGGGAAATCCTTGTTAATGGCCAGGCCGTTAACTTTAAAAACCCTAACGATGCAATCGATGCAAGTATTGGCATGGTTCATCAGCACTTTATGTTGGCCGATAATTTCACGGTCCTTGAAAACATTATCTTGGGCGCTGAACCAAAACATGGAATAACAATTGATTTTGCTGCTGCTCGCAAAAAAGTAGCTGACATGTCCGCGGCTTACGGTTTAGATGTAGATCCAGATATCTTGGTTGAAGAACTTGGAGTTGGACAACGCCAACGTGTTGAAATTTTAAAGGTTTTATACCGCGGTGCACGTATTTTAATTTTTGATGAACCAACTGCCGTGTTAGTTCCACAAGAAGTTGATGATCTATTTAACGCTCTTAAGGGGTTGCGCGCCGAGGGTATGGCGATTATTTTCATTTCGCATAAACTCGATGAAGTCTTACGTGTTGCTGACGATGTAACTGTTGTGCGCGCAGGTTCAACTGTGGCTGAAGTTAAATCCAAGGATGTAACTGCAAGGCAGTTGGCAGAACTTATGGTTGGTTCAGAACTTCCTCAACCAACAACTCACGGTGATACTCGCCGTCCAGAAATCACTCTGGCTTTAAAAGATGTATCAATCCCGACAAAATCTGGAAGCCGCGATCTAATCTCGCACATTTCATTTGATTTACATGCCGGCGAAGTTATTGGAATTGCAGGCGTAGAAGGAAATGGTCAAGCTGAATTAGTTGAGGCCATTATGGGTCTGCGCGAATACACCGGTCAGATCGAATTTAAAGGTGAAAACATTGATCATTTCACCGTGGCCCACCGCCATGATGCTGGCATTGGCTTAATCCCCGAAGATCGCCAGCGCCAAGGATTAATGATGGCTTCTCCATTATGGGAAAACAGAATTCTTGGTCACCAACGAAGTAAACCGGTTATGCGTGGATTTGTTCTAGATAAGAAAGCAACAATCGCAGATACACGAACAATTATGCAAGAGTTCGATGTACGTGCGCCTGGACCGCAAACTTTGGCAGCTGCATTATCTGGTGGTAATCAACAAAAATTTATTGTGGGTCGCGAAATGAGTAAAGCGCCTTCGCTACTTGTTGCATCGCACCCAACTCGCGGCGTAGATGTTGGGGCACAGGCTGCTATCTGGGAAGAACTTCGCCGCGCACGTGAAAAGGGAATGGCGGTAGTTTTAATTTCAGCAGATTTAGAAGAGTTAATTGGAATGTCTGACCGGCTGCTAGTTATGTTGCGTGGAGCAATTACTGCCCAGCTTGATCCTCAAAAAACAACTCCCGAACAACTCGGCTCAGCCATGACAGGTGCGAAATGAAAAAACCATCAACGTCACAGGTCATGCTGGCATTTGCCGCACCTCTTGCCGCTGCAGTAGTTTCAATTGTAATTTCAAGTCTTGCGGTTTTAGCATCTAAGAAGTCTCCAGTAGATGCATATAAGACAATGTGGGAGTTTGGAACTCAAGCTGGATCACTTCTTGAGGTACTAAATACCGCTACGCCTTATTACATCGCCGCCATTGCAATTGCAGTAACTTTTCGTGCCGGCCTTTTTAATATTGGTGTTGAAGGCCAACTTCGTTTAGGTGCACTTTTTAGTGCCTATCTTGGAGCTAAGTTTGTTCTGCCTCCGGTATTTCATGTCCTTGCAGTTTTCTTAATTGCTATGACTGTGGGCGGAATTTGGGCAGCTATTGCTGCTTACTTAAAAGTTAAACGAGGCGTCAGCGAAGTTATCTCAACAATCATGTTGAACTCACTTGCTGGTGGATTAACTTCATTTTTGTTTTCACAGTACTTCGCCGAAATCACTGAAGGCTCAAATAATCTCACTACTAAGACTCTGCCAGAATCTGCACGCATGCCAGATTTAATGCCTTTACTTAACAAATTAGGCGTAGAAGACCAACCTGGCGGCGGCGTGTATGGAATGTTGCTAGTAGCAGCTGCTTTGGGAGTTGCTTTCTGGTTTATCGTAAATCGAACTCGATTTGGTTTTGAATTACGTGCATCCGGAGCTAATCCAATTGCTGCCCGCGTAAGCGGTGTTAACTCAAAGCGCATGGTTTTTTATGCACTAGTGATTTCTGGTGCCATTGCTGGTTTATCTGGTTTGCCTGCAGTTCTAGGTGACACACACTCATACACGATGGGCTTTAGATCAGGAATTGGATTCTCAGCAATTGCTGTAGCCCTCCTTGGTCGAAATGGCGCAGTAGGTATGGCATTTAGCGCGCTTCTTTTTGGTTTCCTTGAAGTTAGTTCACGTTCACTCGAATTGATTGATATCGCACCTGAAACTTATGTAATCATGCAGGGATCTATTTTGCTCAGTTCAGTTATCGCTTACGAAGTAGTCCGTCGTTACAAGATAACGCTGCAAAGTAAAGAACTTGCAAAGGCGGTGGCGTAATGAAGGTTAAAACAACGAAACTACTACTAAATGCAACTTTGCTTGTTCTTGTACTCTCAATAATTCGTTTAATAACTGGCGCAAGTGATTTAACAAGTATTGGAACCGCGTCAGCTGCACTTTTGCTTTCAGTCCCAATCGTTTTAGCTGGAGTCGGTGGCCTATTTTCTGAACGTTCAGGCGTTGTAAATATTGGTCTAGAAGGAATGATGATTCTAGGTGCATGGGCTGGCGGCTTTATCGGCTCAAAACATGGGCCATGGCTAGGTTTAGCTGCAGCAATTTTCTTTGGCGCAGTAGGCGCACTTGTTCATGCCGTAGCAACAATTACTTTTGGTGTTGATCATGTTGTTTCAGGTGTGGCAATTAATATTATTGCTGCTGGTTTAGTGCGTTATTTATCTACACTTTTATATCAAGGTGGATCGTGGCCAGGACCTTCTCAATCACCTGATATTTCTAGTATCGCAACAAATGGCTTACCAGTTCTTTCCGGTGGAACTTATGCTGGCTGGCATAGCCCAGATATCTTGACTCCACTGGCTGAAAAACACTGGTTTTTCATCTCAGACGTTGCTGCAATTCTCCGTGGACTAACTGGTGATCTTTCCTATGTGACAGTTGTTGCTATTGCAGTTGTTCCACTTTCATTCTTTATTTTGTGGAAGACATCTTTTGGGCTTCGTCTTCGTAGTGCAGGTGAAGCTCCAATCGCTGCTGAATCACTCGGAGTTAACGTCTACCTAATGAAGTATGCAGGTGTACTTATTTCAGGCGGTTTAGCAGGTCTTGGTGGAGGGTTCTTAGCAATTGTCGCAGCTAACCACTACCAGGAGAATCAAGTTGCTGGCCGCGGTTATATTGGTCTTGCCGCGCTTCTGTTCGGAAATTATCGCCCAGGTGGAATTTTAGCTGGTGCAGGATTATTTGGTTTTGCAGATGCGTTACAACTTCGAGACTCGGCAGCAATTCATGCGCTGATTCTCTTGATTGTTCTAGTTCTTGCTTACCTTGTTTACCGTGATATCCGAAAGGGTAAGCACGTAAGTGCTGCAATTAGCGCAATTATGTCCGCTGCTTTCTTATGGTTCTATTTAGCGGTAGATGTTTTGCCAGGACAACTTGTAACAATGACTCCATATATCGCCACTTTGCTTGTAATGTCTCTTGCTTCACAGCGATTACGAATGCCTGCAGCTGACGGTATTCCTTATCGCCGCGGCGGATTGCGATGACACACATAGATTGGGATGCGTTGCACGTTGCAGCCGTTGCCGCGATGAAAACCGCCTATGCCCCTTATTCTAAATTTCCAGTTGGTGTTGCTGCGTTAGTTGATGATGGCCGAATTGTTTCTGGCTGTAACGTTGAAAATGCTAGCTATGGCCTAGGGTTGTGCGCTGAATGTGGATTGGTTTCAAATTTGATTGCGACCGGTGGCGGGCGTTTGATTGCAATTTCGTGTGTCGATGGACAAGGTAATCATTTAGCTCCGTGTGGACGTTGTCGCCAACTTCTTTTTGAACATGGCGGATCGTATGCGCTTTTAATGACAGATGACGGGCCTCAAACAATGGCACAAATGTTGCCATGGGCTTTTGGTCCTGATGATCTAGACCGCAACGAGCGTTAAATGAGCCAAATAGAGGCTTTTTCTGCCGCTGAAGTAATTGCTGCAAAACGTGATCACCATTCACTGACTGATCCGCAAATCGACTGGATTATCGATGCCTACACACGTGGGGCAGTGGCCGATGAGCAAATGTCTGCATTGTTGATGGCAATTTTGCTAAATGGAATGGAATCGCGAGAAATATCTCGCTGGACCGATGCAATGATCAATAGCGGTGAGCGCATGAATTGGTCTGCGTTAACTAGACCAACAGTTGATAAGCACTCAACTGGTGGAGTTGGCGACAAAATTACTTTGCCTCTTGCGCCTCTCGTTGCCGCATGTGGCGCGGCAGTTCCACAACTTTCAGGCCGCGGTCTTGGTCATACCGGTGGAACTTTAGATAAGTTGGAATCTATTCCAGGTTGGCGAGCATCGCTTTCAAATGAAGAAATGTTGAAAGTTTTGCAGGATTGCGGCGCAGTTATTTGTGCCGCGGGTGCCGGACTTGCGCCAGCGGATAAGAAACTTTATGCATTACGTGATGTAACTGCCACAGTTGAGGCAATCCCTTTAATTGCATCATCCATCATGAGTAAGAAAATCGCTGAAGGTACAAGCGCACTAGTTTTAGATGTTAAAACTGGTGCCGGCGCATTTATGAGCGATCCAGAAAAAGCCAAAGAGCTAGCCCATGTCATGGTGGACCTTGGAAAGCGTGCTGGAGTTAAAACAGTTGCACTAGTTACTGCAATGGATATTCCACTTGGTTTAACTGCCGGCAACGCGTTAGAAGTTCGTGAGTCAGTAGAAGTCTTAGCTGGTGGAGGTCCTTCAGACATCGTAGAACTTACGATTTTACTTGCCCGCGAGATGCTTGAATTAGTTGGAATAACAGATATCGATCCAGCAGATGCACTTAAAAATGGTAAAGCAATGGATGTCTGGCGCCAGATGATCAGCGCACAAGGTGGAGATCCTGATGCACAACTTCCTGTTGCCAAAGAAAATCAAACCGTTACTGCCCAACATGCAGGAACTATTCTTTCAATGGATGCAATGAAAGTTGGAATGGCTGCATGGCGTTTAGGTGCCGGCCGCTCACGCCAAGGTGAAGCTGTGCAAGCCGGTGCGGGCATTGAAATTCACGCTAAACCGGGTGAATTTGTCGCTGCCGGGGCACCTCTATACACATTGCATACTGATACACCTGCGGCTTTCGAACGGGCCCAAGAATCACTAAAAGATTCTGTAGTTATTGGCGATTTACCAAAGGATGGGAAAATCGATAGATTGCCACTTATAGTCGAACGAATTACTGATTGAGAGTTGAGACTTTGAGCCTTACAAGTAAGCCATCAGTGGCACAAATAAAGCGTGTACCGAAAGTGCTGTTGCATGATCACCTTGATGGTGGACTTCGTCCACAAACTATTATCGATATTGCTCAGGAAATTGGTTACACGGCACTACCAACTCACGATGCCGCCGAACTTGCAACGTGGTTCCGTGAATCATGTGATTCCGGCTCGCTAGTTAGATACTTAGAGACTTTTTCTCACACGATTGCGGTTATGCAACGACGTGAAGACATAATCCGAGTTGCACGCGAATGCGCTTTAGATCTTGCCCGTGATGGTGTTGTATATGCCGAAGTTCGTGGCGCTCCCGAGCTCTTCACTGAAAAAGGCTTAACAATGGCCGATGTTGTTGAAGCAACTATCGAGGGCTACAAACAAGGCGTGGCAGAAGCCAAAGCAGAAGGCTTTGATATTCAGGTGTATTCGCTTTTGTGTGGAATGCGCCAAAATTCTAAGTCACAAGAAGTTGCTGAATTAGTTGTTAAGTATCGACACCTAGGTGTTGTTGGTTTTGATATCGCTGGCCCCGAAGATGGATTTCCGCCGAGTGTTCAAAAAGATACTTTTGATTACTTACGTAAAGAAGATGCGCATTTTACAATTCACGCCGGCGAAGCCTATGGACTCCCATCAATTTGGGAAGCGATACAACTCTGTGGTGCCGAACGTTTAGGCCACGGCGTTCGCATCATTGACGACATTGATTTCTCTGGCCCTGAACCACAGCTTGGACAGTTGGCTTCATACGTGCGAGATCGTCGAATTCCACTAGAGCTTTGCCCAACTTCAAATCTACAAACTGGTGCGGCTAAAAGTTATGCCGAACATCCCATCGGAGCCTTAGCCCGCTTGCGTTTTAGAGTCACGCTTAATACCGACAATAGATTGATGAGTCAAACTTCTATGTCATTTGAAATGGAAGAGGCCGTGAAAGCATTTGGTTGGGATTTCACCGAACTACAACGCGTCACAATCAATGCAATGAAAAGCGCGTTTATTCCCTACCCAGATCGTCTCAAGATAATCGAAAATATCATCAAACCTGGTTATGCGAAAATCTCTGCAGAGTAATGATTGATTTTACTGACCCAGCTTTTGTTGCAGATCCATATCAAGGATTAAAAAGCCTTCGCGAAATGGGTAAGCCAGTTTGGCATGAGCAGATGCAAGTGTTTTTGGCTGCCCGACATAGTGATGCCAACGATGTTTTTCGAAATAAATCTTTGGGCCGCATCTTTAAAGATAAATCCCCGGAGTTTGAATGGGATACATTTAATTGGTTGCACTCTGATTCAATATTAGATAGTGAACCGCCGAAACACACGCGTTTACGTTCGCTGGTTGCCAAAGCGTTTAACCGCAACAAAATTGAAGGAATGCGTCCAGCCGTTGAGCGAATTACCGCTCAACTTCTAGATGACATTGATGCAAAAGTTAAATCAGGCGAAAACTTTGATTTGATCGCAGATTATGCCGAGCCCCTGCCAGTAAAGATCATCGCTGATCTCTTGGGATTTCCTGAATCGGAAGAACACTTGCTACGTCCTTGGTCACAAGCAATTGTGAAAATGTATGAAGTAAATCCGTCAGAGCAATATCAAATTGAGGCAAAACAAGCTGCGGGCGAGTTTGCCGAATATGTCAGAAAACTTGCTGAGCACCGAAAAACTAATCCAGGCCAAGATTTAATTACTGATTTAGCCATGGTTGAAGAAAATGGTGAAAAACTTAACTCACATGAGTTAGTTGCAACTTGTGTTTTATTATTAAACGCCGGACATGAAGCAAGTGTTAATGCCTTTGGAAACGGTATGGTCGCGGTGCTGCAGCGTCCTGATCAGGCAGCTTTGCTGCGAAATAACCCCCGCGCAGTAACTGAAACTGCCCTGGAAGAGTTCATGCGTTTTGATGCTCCGTTGCACCTTTTTGAGCGCACAGCCACGGTAGATACTGAAGTTGGGGGAGTCGAGATTGCTAAGGGCCAAAAAATTGCAGCGTTAATTGGTGCGGCAAATAGAGATGGTGAAGTGTTTGCAAATCCAGATGAAATGGATTTAACGCGCGACCCAAATCCGCATATTGGTTTTGGCGCTGGAATTCACTTTTGTTTAGGTGCCCCGCTTGCGCGCCTAGAGATGGGAGTTTCTCTGCCAGCTTTGTGGGAGAAATATCCAGATATGGAGTTAGCCAGCGAACCAATTCGCAGACCAACTTTTGTTTTACGCGGTTATGAAAGCGT
>CAFBQI010000055.1_pt1 | contig 8369 bp, 3 predicted proteins | sample 7269921 | NCBI WGS metagenome assembly CAFBQI01 (sample SAMEA6814177, study PRJEB35770) | uncultured Actinomycetes bacterium | biome: Freshwater; feature: Freshwater reservoir; material: water | place: Czech Republic | collected 2016-11-09 | depth 30m m | reverse complement strand
ACTAACGCGTGCAGCAAAATCTGCCATCTGTGGACTTATGCCATCTCGATTTTGCAGAACTTGTGCAACAGCTATGGCCGATGGTGTAACAAGTTGTAAATGTCGGCAGCGACTACGAATAGTTGGCAAGACATCGTGCAAAGTTGGTGCACATAAAAGCCAAACGGTTCTGTTGCCAGGTTCTTCGATTGCTTTAAGAAGTGCGTTAGCTGCAGATTCAGTTAAGCGATCAGCATCTTCCATAACAACTACGCGCCAACCACCCATGGATGGCGCCCAAGCAACACGGGCTAAGAGTTCGCGGACTTCATCGATTTTGATGGACAAACCTTCGGTGCGGATAATTTCCACATCTGGATGTGCGCCATTTGCTGCAGATTTACATTGATTACAGATTCCGCAACCATCGTGTGGACAGACAAGGGCTTGAGCAAAGGCAACGGCTGCAGATGAGCGACCAGAACCGGGCGGGCCAGTAAAAACCCAAGCGTGGGTCATCTCCTGTGTTTCTTCACCATTTCGAGCCGAGGCAACAGCCTTTTGAATTATCTCAACAACATGTTCTTGCCCAACAAGATTGTCGAAAACGCTCACTTCTTAGTTTTTGCTTTCTTTTTTGGCTTAGCTTTATTAACTGCTTTAGCTGTGGTGCGTACAGCTTTACCAGCTGCGCGAATTGGTCGAAGCAATAAATTGCCTTTATCTTCGCGGGCATTGCGCTTAAGTGCTGCGATTTCACTTACCCGAGAAATGATTGCGGTGTGAGTATCTTCAATTGATTTATTGCCATCGACTACAAAATAACGTTCTGGATCAAGTAAAGCTAACTGCAAAAACTCTTGTCGAACACGTTCGTGGAAAGCCAAAGGTTGGGATTCAAGGCGATCCTTACTCTTTAAACGGCCCAAGCCAATTTCGGCAGGTAAATCAATAATAATTGTTAGCGTTGGAAATAAGGATTCAGTTGCCCATCTAGAAATTCGTGCAACTTCACCAGGTTCAAGAACTCGGCCAGCGCCTTGGTATGCAATTGATGAATCAAAATATCTATCACCGATGACAACTTGGCCTGCGGCAAGAGCTGGTCTGATAACTGAGAAAACATGGTGCGCGCGATCTGCGGCATATAGTAAAGCTTCGGCACGTGGACTGATTTCGCCAGTTGAATGTGAAAGCAGAATCTTGCGAATCTCAATACCTAAATCACTTCCGCCGGGTTCGCGGGTTAACACAACGATTTCGCCTTCTTGTTCAAGCCATTGCTTTAAAAGTTTTGCTTGAGTTGATTTACCAATTCCTTCGCCGCCTTCAAAAACAATAAATATTCCTTTAGTGGGTGCACCAGTAATGCTGCCAAGTTCACCCTTGATTGCATTAGAAATATCTGACCACAATGAAACATTTGGGCGATCTTTCATTTGGTGATATGAAAGTGCACCGATAAATGCAGCGAATACTCCTGCAATTAAAATTGTGACTGATGCGCCGTTATAACTTACTTGTGTATTTTGAAATTTAAATGTGTGTTGGCCAACGGCTGCAGCAATAAGCGGAGCAAGGGCTAATACGCCAACAAGAACCACGCGGATCAAGCTTTGCACGAAAGCAAAAGTTCGGCCGCGAACATCATCGGCAACTTCCATGCCTAACATCGTGAAGCCAGTAACCCAACAGATTCCACTAAATGCACCAAGTGCAATCACGGTAAAGACAGCTAGAACAAGGTTAGGAATTGCCGCTAATCCAACTAAGAAGAGTCCAGCGATAGTTAAGGATGCGCCAAATAAACGGCGGCGAGAGAACTGCGCGAAAACTTTAGGACCAAAAGCAATTCCAAGTGCAAGGCCAGAAAAGACTGCGCCAAAGAGCACGCCATATGCAGCTTCACCACCACCCAGATCGCCCACAAATGTTCGAGCAAGGCCAATGACTGCGCCGGCCGCAACGAAAGCGCCAACCATTCCAACTACAAGGCCGCGAATAATTTTGGAGCCACTTACCGATTTCCAACCTTCAAGAAGTGATTTCAAGATTCCGGTGTCTGTCGCTTGCTTAGCTGCCGCGCCTTTAGGGATTTCTCGCAAATTCCAAATAGTAAAGGCCGCGAAAGCAAAACTAGCTGCGTTTACATAGAGTGCGATATCAACTGCAGTTGCAGTGAAGTTAGGAATTAATGCAACAAAAGCACTGGTGAAAAGTGAAAGAATCGTGAAAAGTACCGCAGCGATTGGCGCAGTTCCGTAAGCGGCTAAAAGTGAAACTTGATTAGCAGACTCTAATTTTTCGCGGGGAACAAGGTTAGGAACCGAAGCCTCTTTTGCTGGCGACCAGAACAGAGTTACGCATTCCACCAAAATAGTTGCGGTATATAACCAGAAGTAGTTATGGAAAATTGGAATTGAAATATAAAGCGCAGTTCTTAGAATGTCGCAGATAACCATTAGCTTTCGACGATCTAATTTATCGGCGATGACTCCAGCGATTGGCCCTAAGAAAACTGCAGGTAGTAATCTGGAGATAAACACTCCAGCAATTGCGTAGTTAGCTTTTGCATAATCTCCACCGGAAAGTTGTTGCGCCATTGCAGTTGTTGCAAGGAGCCCAAGCCAGTCCCCGAGGGATGAGAAAACCATGGAGTTCCACAGTTTTCGAAATGGTCGTATTGCTAAGACGCCGCGAGTTTGATCCTGCGCAGGTGCAGCAGGTGTCGGGAGCGATCTAGCCATGGCGTGAGTCTATCGGGCAGCGTAAATGAGCCTAATAAGGGCGATTAAGCCTTCTTGGCTTTGCCAGATGCGGCTTTCTTTGCAGCCTTTTTAGCACCAGCTTTTTTAACAACGTTCTTAGTAAGCGTTGGCGCAACATCTCCTGGCTTAGCTTTTGCTGCCGCCTTTTTGCGAGATTTCTTAGGCGATGGACCGTTCTCGGCTTCCCAAGCACGACGGCCTGCCAGAAGTTCAAGTCCGCGTTCAATTGTCATTGCTTCAATAGTGTCACCGCGTCGAAGCGTTGCATTTGTTTCGCCATCGGTTACATACATTCCAAAACGTCCATCTTTAATAATCAATGGTTTTTGTGTTGTTGGGTCTATGCCAAGTTCTTTTAATGGAGGTTTAGCAACACCACGACGACGCTCTTTTGGTTTTGAATAAATTTCTAGCGCTTCATCTAAAGTCATTGTGAAGAGTTGTTCTTCAGATGTAAGAGTACGGCTATCGACACCTGCTTTTAGGTATGGACCATAACGACCATTTTGTACGGTTATGTCATCACCTGCAGCATTAGTGCCAAGCGTGCGTGGCAAAGATAAAAGCTTGAGCGCATCTTCATACGTGACAGTGTCTAAGGTCATCGTTGAAAGAAGGCTGGCCGTTTTTGGTTTCGGTGCATCAGCTTTTTTCTTTTTCTTTTTACCCGATGCAGTGAGTTCGGGTTCCACAACTGGAAAAACCTCAGTGATGTAAGGACCGAAGCGACCGGATTTTGCAATGATTGGCAAGTTTGTTGATGGATCAATTCCAAGTTCGCGTTCACCTGATGGCGCTTCTAATAACTCAATTGCTTTTGCAAGCGTCAGTTCGTCGGGTGCTAACTCCTCTGGGATGTTTGCGAGTTTACGTTCTTCGCCAGGCAAGTTTTGTTGTAGGTAAGCACCGTAACGTCCTACACGGATTTCAATTTCTGGTGACAGATTCATTGTGTTAGTTGCGCGTGCATCAATCACACCAAGATCTGCTGAAAGTTCATTAAGTCCAGGCTGACCATCTACGCCGTAGAAGAAATCACGTAACCAATCAACACGGCCAGCTTCACCTGATGCGATTTTGTCTAAATCTTCTTCCATGCTGGCAGTGAATTCGTAATCAACTAACTTAGTGAAGTGAGTTTCAAGCAAACCCGTCACTGAAAATGCAAGGAAGGTTGGTACTAGTGCGCGACCGCGCTTGTAAACATATCCGCGATCTTGAATAGTTTGAATAATTGACGCAAACGTTGATGGTCGACCAATGCCAAGTTCTTCAAGTTTTTTCACAAGAGTTGGTTCGGTGTAACGGGCTGGGGGTTTAGTTTCGTGGCCTTCGCAGGTGTATTCATCAACTTTTACCGTTTGGCCAAGGGCCATTGCAGGTAAGCGTTTATCGCTGCTTTCTTCATCTTTATTTTCATCACTAACAATGTCGTCATAGGCAGCTAAAAAACCAGGGAAAGTGATTACAGATCCATTGGCGCGAAATATTGTGGCTTTGCCATCATTTGTTTGAGCATCAAAATCAACGCGCATCTGCATTTTCTTGGCATCTGCCATTTGAGATGCAACAGTGCGCTTCCAAATTAAGTCATACAAAGCAAATTCATCGCGTGAAAGTTCTGGTGCTAGTTCGCCAGGAGTCTTAAATGTTTCACCTGCAGGACGAATAGCTTCGTGAGCTTCTTGGGCGTTCTTAGTTTTACCAAGGTATGTGCGTGGTGAATCGGCAACATGGTCTGCGCCATATAGAGCTTTTGCAGCTTTGCGCGCAGCATCGATTGCTTGTTGTGAAAGATTGACGCTGTCAGTACGCATGTAAGTGATGTAACCGTTTTCGTACAAACGTTGGGCAATACGCATTGTGATTTGTGCGCCCCAACCAAGTCGGCTACCAGCATCTTGCTGCATCGTTGATGTTGTAAATGGCGGCTTAGGACGCTCGGTACGCGGACTTTCCTCCATTGACTTAACGGTTAACGAAGAAGATTGAAGTGAATTAACTAAACCTTTAGCGCCGGCCTCATCGAGCAACAAAATATTTGCTAATGATTTTTCTTTTACCGCACCATCTGCGCCAAAATCTGAAGTTGCTGCAACTTTCTTTCCATCAACTTCAAGCAATCTGGCACTAAAGCCAAGGGCAGTAACTGCAGCCAGGTCCCACCACGCAGATGAAATAAAGGCCATGCGTTCGCGTTCTTTTTCAACAATTAATCGAGTCGCAACTGATTGCACGCGCCCAGCAGAAATGCGTGGCATAACTTTTTTCCATAAAACGGGAGATAAGCGGTAACCGAAGAGTCGATCTAAAACACGTCTTGTTTCTTGTGCATCGATTAAGTGGTAATCCAAATCGCGAGTGTTGTTAATTGCTTCTTGGATAGCCTCTTTTGTAATTTCATTAAAAACCATGCGCTTAATAGGAACTTTGGGCTGCAAAGTTTCAACTAAGTGCCAAGCAATTGCTTCACCTTCGCGGTCTTCATCTGTTGCCAGAATTAATTCTTCGGCGTTTTTCATTAACTCTTTTAATTCAGCAACTTTGGCCTTTTTATCAGGGTTAATTACATATAGCGGGGCAAAGTCGTTTTCAATATCAATGCCTTCTTTAGCCCAGGCAATCTTTTTATATTCCTTAGGGATATCGGCTGCACGCTGCGGAAGATCTCGAATATGGCCGACGCTAGCCTCGACGACGTAATCATCGCCGAGGTAGCCGCCAATCTTTCTGGCCTTAGCTGGTGATTCAACAATCACTAGCTTTATCAGGTCAGTTTTCGCTTTTGCCATGTAGTCCTTAAGTCGGGGGAAGTTCTGAACTTCTTAGTTAAGGATTGCTGTTGCTTGGCGACGGTTACGAATGAGTGCAGCAATGATGATCACTACTGCGCCAAGTCCGATAATCGTAGACATTCCTGAATTTCCACCAAGAGCTAATGAAACGATAGCTGGAGTAATTAATAGACCAACAAGGTTCATTACCTTAATTAATGGGTTAATTGCAGGACCTGCTGTGTCTTTGAATGGATCTCCAACAGTGTCACCAATGATTGTTGCAGCGTGTGCATCAGAGTTCTTTCCACCGTGATGTCCATCTTCAACCATCTTCTTTGCGTTATCCCAAGCGCCGCCTGAGTTAGAAAGAAATACAGCCATAAGAGTTCCGGTTCCAATTGCGCCAGCAAGGTATGCACCAAGTGGACCAACACCTAAACCAAAACCAACTGCGATTGGTGCCATAACTGCCAACAATCCAGGTGTTGCAAGTTCACGAAGTGAATCGCGAGTACAAATATCAACCACACGACCGTAGTCAGGCTTTTCTGTACCCTTCATGATTCCTGGGTGTTCTAAGAATTGGTTACGAACTTCAACAACAACCGCACCTGCTGCTCGTGATACTGCATTGATTGCAAGACCAGAGAATAGGAACACGACAGCTGCGCCGATAATTAAACCAACTAAGTTGCGAGGGTTAGCAACGTCCAAGATTCCTTGGTACTGAGAAGCAAGATCTAGTGCGTTCTTGCCTGCATCGGCAACGGCCTTCTTGATTGCATCAGTGAATGCGCCGAACAGCGCTGTCGCTGCAAGAACTGCAGTTGCGATTGCGATTCCCTTAGTGATTGCCTTAGTTGTATTACCAACTGCATCAAGTGAAGTAAGAATCTGTGCGCCTTCTCCTTCAACATCGCCAGACATTTCTGCAATGCCTTGCGCGTTATCTGAAATAGGACCAAAAGTATCCATTGCAACGATTACGCCAACTGTTGTTAGCAAACCAGTTCCGGCCAATGCGATTGCAAGAAGTGAAAGCACAACGCTTCCGCCACCTAGCAAGAACGCACCGAATACTGCTGCTGCAATAAGAAGTGCTGAGTAAACAGCTGACTCAAAACCAACTGAGATACCCGCCAAAATTACTGTTGCTGCGCCGGTTTCTGAAGATGCGGCAACGTCGTTTACTGGACGCTTGCCTGTTTCAGTAAAGAAGCCAGTTAATAGTTGGATAGCTGCTGCAAGTGAGATACCGATTAATACTGCACCGATTGCAAGAACGCGTGGGTTTGTGTTTCCAGCATCTGCAATTGCTTCAGCAGAAAGACCAGTCATTAACTTGAAATCAGATGGTAGGTAAGTAAATGTTGCAAGTGCAGTTAAACCTGCAGAAATAAGTGCTGATAAGAAGAATGAACGGTTAATTGCGCTCATTGCTGACTTGTCTGTGCTGCGAAGCTTGGTGAGGAAGATACCAATCACTGCAGTGACGGTTCCGATTGCTGGAACGATCAATGGATAGATAAGTCCTGAATCACCAAAGGCAGCCTTACCAAGAATCAAAGCTGCAACAAGAGTTACTGCATATGACTCGAACAAGTCTGCAGCCATACCAGCGCAGTCACCAACGTTGTCACCAACGTTGTCAGCAATTGTTGCTGCGTTACGTGGGTCATCTTCTGGAATATTTTTTTCAACTTTACCAACAAGGTCAGCTCCAACATCTGCTGCCTTTGTAAAGATTCCGCCGCCGACGCGCATGAACATTGCAAGCATCGCTGCACCAAAACCAAAACCTTCAAGAACTGCAGGTGCATCTTGGCGATAGATGATCACAACAAGTGATGCTCCAATGAGTCCAAGACCAACAGTTGTCATACCAACTACGCCACCAGTACGGAAAGCAATCTGTACTGCGCGCTCAGCATTCTTCTGGCGAGCTGCTTCAGCAACGCGCACATTTGCGCGAACTGCTAGCCACATACCGTTGTATCCAACTAGTGCGCTAAATGCAGCACCTAGCAAGAAGAAGATTGAGCGACCGATACGAATATCAGCATCTCCTGGGAGTGCGAAAAGTAGAACGAAAACAATCGCTACGAAGTAGGAAAGGGTGCGGAACTGGCGAGCTAAATAAGCTGCAGCTCCTTCTTGAACTGCACCGGCAATTTCCTTCATCTTTTCGGTGCCTTCACCTTGTGCCAAAACTTGAGCACGAAGCGCATATGCGATTCCGAGTGCAACAAGTGAAATGGCTAGGACTACATATACATAGGTGAGGTTATTTCCCGTTACTTGCACGAGTGAGGCAGCTGCCCGCATCTTGTCTCCTCCATTGGAGAGTCAGGGGGCGCTGATTGCCCCACAAAGTTGCCTGAGTTTACGCATAACCCCCCGTTGATTGGCAAATACACCTATCTATTACGTGCTTATTTAGGGGCAGGCAGGGCTCATTTAGGGGCCAAAGCGCCGATATCAGGAAAGTTTTAGCCCAATTGTGGGCGGTAAAACTTTATTTAACGGCGCCTGCGGAGATGCCGGAAATAAATTGCTTTTGTAGAACTAAATAGAAGGCCACAATCGGAATGACAGCCAATACGAGTCCGGCCATCGCCTGTCCATACTCGATCGAGTATTGACCATAGAAAAGGTAGGTTGAAAGCGGAAGCGTCTGAGTCTCGTTTGTAAGTACTAAACGAGGCAACAAGAAGTCATTCCAAATCCAAAGTGCATTGATAATCGCAACTGTTGCCGTAATTGGGCGCATCATTGGGAAGATGATTCTCCAGAATGCAACCATATCTGAGGCGCCATCAATTGATGCAGCTTCATCAATCTCGGT
>CAFBQI010000047.1_pt1 | contig 9044 bp, 6 predicted proteins | sample 7269921 | NCBI WGS metagenome assembly CAFBQI01 (sample SAMEA6814177, study PRJEB35770) | uncultured Actinomycetes bacterium | biome: Freshwater; feature: Freshwater reservoir; material: water | place: Czech Republic | collected 2016-11-09 | depth 30m m | reverse complement strand
ATTGTTAGCGCAATGCTCACAATTTTGACTCTATTGCCAGCATTGTTATTGGTCTTTGGCCGCTGGATTTTCTGGCCAAGACGCCCGCTTTTTGATGGCGATGACCATGTAATGAGCGGTCCTTGGTCAAAGGTCGCTAATTCAATTGGTCGCAATCCTCGTAGAGCTTGGGTTGTAACTGGTTCGGTTTTGTTGCTACTTGCATTTGCTTCAACCACACTAAAAGCCGATGGAATCGGAACAGTAGATACTTTTACGGGTAAACCGGAATCTGTAGTTGGACAGAAATTGTTGGTTACTCATTTCCCTGGTGGCGAGGGTGACCCAACTCAAATCGTTGTTTCAACCGATAAAATTGAAGCAGTGTCTGCAGCGGTTAAAACAGCACCTGGTGTAACCGATGTTTCTCCATTGCTTGATTCAATTACTTCATCGATGAAAGTTGTTGGTGGCAAAGCAATTTTGAATGTCACTTTAGATAAAGCGCCAGATAGCGTTGATGCCGGTAATGACATTCCAAAGATTCGCGAATTAGCACATCAAGTCGATGCGACATCTCTTGTGGGCGGAACAAGTGCCGTTTACTTTGATGTACGAACCGCAAACAATCGCGATAATAAAACGATTATTCCAATCATTTTGATTGTAATTACGTTAATTCTTGGTTTACTACTGCGCAGCATTTTAAGTGCCATAGTTCTTCTTGGAACAGTTGTGCTTTCCTACTTTGCAACTCTTGGCGTTTGTGCTTTGGTCTTCAACCAAATCTTTGGCTTTGCCGGGGGAGATAACTCGTTCCCTCTATTTGCCTTCATATTCCTTGTAGCCCTTGGCATCGATTACAACATCTTCCTGATGACACGTGTGCGTGAAGAAAGTGGAAAAATCGGCACCCGAGCAGGAATTATCAAAGGCGTAACTGTTACAGGCGCAGTAATTACTTCGGCTGGAATTGTTCTAGCTGCAACATTTGCAGTCCTTGGTCTGTTGCCACTTGTTCCTTTGGCAGAACTTGGATTCGCAGTGGCCTTTGGTGTTCTCCTGGACACAATTATCGTGCGTTCAATTTTGGTTCCAGCTTTGGTACACGAAATTGGCCCAAAGATTTGGTGGCCATCAAAACTTCAGCATGAGGAAATCAAAAACTAATGCGCGTTGGCATTGCTGGCTATGGATTAGCTGGACGTTATTTCCATGCACCACTGCTTAAAGGGTGCGGTTACGACGTTGTTGCAATTCAAACCAGCAATGCCGAGCGAGCTGCACATGCTGTTGCAGATTTTCCTAATGTCAAAGTCGTAGCAACAATTGAAGAGCTAGTAGCCCATGAGTTAGATCTAGTAGTAGTTGCATCGGCCAATTTGGTTCACTCGCAGCATGCACATGCGGCAATAAGCGCTGGGATACCGGTAGTTATTGATAAGCCGATGGGTCGAACTTATGCAGAAACTGCCGAAATTATTTCTGCGGGAGAACGTGCTGGAATACCGGTTTCAACTTTCTTTAACCGTCGCTGGGATAGCGATGCATTAACCATCAAGAAAGTTCTAGCCTCTGGCGTACTTGGAACTATTCATAGGATGGATTCACGTTTCGAACGGTTTCGCCCTGAGTTAAATACAAATTCATGGCGTGAAAATATGAGTGCAGCCGATGGTGGGGGACAGTTATTGGATCTACAACCCCATTTAATTTCAACGGCACTTGATTGGTTTGGCAATGCCGAACTTGTTACTTCCACGGTTCGCGCAATTCGTGGTGGCGCCGATGATGATGCAGTTTTAGTCTTAAAACATGATTCAGGCGTGCTCTCGATTTTGTCGGCCAGCGCAGTAGCAGGAGCACCAGGACCACGTGTACGAATCCTTGGGAGTAAAGGGGCGCTTGTAATAAATGATTTAGATCCCCAAGAAGAGCTCTTAAGATCAGGCAAAATTCCAACTGGTGGCAAATGGGATGTGCCAACAAAGTCGACGACATTTATTTATCGTGGAAGCGAAGTAGAAGAAATTGTTGGCGAAGATGGAAATTATGCAATGTTTTATACCTTAGTTGCGGGAGCAATTGAAGGAAAAAATCCTTGGCCGATACCAAATAAAGATGCCCTATTAGTGGCTTCATTAATCGATCAAGCCCGAGAGAATGGGTTGCATGTCTAAGAAAAGCGATGTCATTGTTGTAGGTGCTGGTCTGGCCGGATTGAGCGCAGCGATTCACCTGCAAAATGCTGGCCGATCTGTCACATTGCTCGAAGCAAGTGATCGACCTGGCGGAAGAGTCACGAGTGATCACATCGATGGATTTATCTGTGATCGAGGATTTCAATTAATTAACGCTAAATATCCTGCCGTTATCGAACTTGGCGTAATCGAAGAGATTGATTTCATTGCCGCCCCTCGTGCCATTGAAGTAAGTATGGGTAGCGAAAGAATTGCAATTGCCGATCCACGAACGCTTCCCTTTTCGGCGTTGCACCGAGGAACGGGCACACTTGCGGAGAAATTCAATTTCGCCAAATTTGTTTTCTATAAAGCAAAAAAGAAACAATCACTTGGTGCGGCCCTTCGTGCCGCAGGGTGCGGCACTACATACGAGCGCACTCTGCGACCTTTTCTGCAAGGCGTCTTCTTAACAGATCCAGATAACGTTGATGCACAATATGGGCAATCAATCCTCAAATCGTTCGTATCGGGTTCTCCGGGAATTCCTCGCTATGGAGTGGGTCAGTTTTCGCAAGCCCTAGCTAGCAGGATTACTGATATTGAATTTAATGTACGCGTAGAACAAATTGATGGCACAAAAGTTTTAACCGATAGTGGTTCTTACACAGGGGCCGATGTAATTGTTGCTACTGATCCAACTACTGCTGCACAGTTACTGCAATTAAATGATGTTGCGCAAATGCTTGGCTGCATAACTTGGTACCACGCGACAGATTCCAATCCATCTGGAACTGGGAGATTACTCGTCGATGGTCAAAATCGTGGACCAGTTATTAACTCTGTAGTTATTTCTGATATTTCTTCTGATTACTCACCACGTGGTCAACACTTAGTTTCAACAACTACAAATCTCTCAGTTACCGAATCTGAAGTCCGCAGACATTTAGCAACGCTGTGGGGCGTCCAAACACAGGATTGGCAGCTTGTTGCCAAATATGAGATCGCTTCAGCGCTACCTTTGCAGAGCGTTGGAAAAGCTTTGAGTTCGCCCACAAGAATTAAAGAACATGTGTACGTTGTGGGGGATCACCGCTCGGTGCCTTCACAACAAGGGGCCCTATTTAGTGGAAGCCTTGCTGCTCAATTAATCTTGAATTAATTGGGTAAGTGCTTCGGTGATGTGCGGATAGTCCCAAGTAAAACCAGCCTCTTGCAGAACATGCGGAATAACTTTCTTTGAACCTAATACTTCAGTGGAAAACCCGCCAAGTGCGATTCGCAGCGCTATCGCAGGTGCAGGAAAAACTGCAGGTCGATGAAGGGCTCGTGCAAGAGCCGATGTGAATTCTTGGTTAGTAACTGGGTTGGGGGAAGTTAGATTTACTGGCCCAGAGATTTGATGTTCAAGTGCAAACACAATTGCACGAATCTGATCGTGCAAAGTGATCCAAGACCACCGTTGTTTTCCTGAGCCAAGTTTTCCGCCAAAACCTAAGCGAAACAACGGCAACATCTTGCCTAAAGCGCCACCCGTTGGATCTAGAACCAATCCTGTGCGAATTTTCACTGTGCGAACATCGCCGGCTAAATCTGCTGCAGCTTCCCATTCGCGACAAACGGCGGCAAGAAAATCATCACCAACTCGATCAGTCTCAATGACGGCGCGATTTCCGCTTTCGCCATACCAACCAATTGCACTAGCAGAAATGAAAACTTGCGGTTTTAATTCAGCGACTGCTTTAGCAATCGTAGTTGTTCCCATAAGGCGTGAATTTAGAATCTCTGATTTGTATCGTTTGGTCCAACGCTTATCGCCAACGCCAACACCTGCTAGATGGATGACTGCGTCAACACCTTCAAGTGCGCTCAAATCTACGTAACCAGTTTGCGGATCCCACTGAACTTCATCAGCGGCAACAGGTGCGCGCCGAACCAAACGTTGAACCGTGTGGCCTTCACTCTTTAAATGACCGACTAAAGCGGTACCAATTAGCCCAGAAGATCCGCTAATAGCAATGCGTTGTGGAACTGACATCAGAGATTAAAGCCCTAAATCTGATTCAAAGGCACCGCCTTCTAGGCGCTCCTTTAAAGTCACTAAGAAGCGAGCTGCATCTGCACCATCGACAACACGGTGATCGTAGGAAAGACCTAGGTAGACCATTGAACGAATTGCAATAGTTTCTCCACCGTCTTCGCCACGTACAACCATTGGTCGCTTAACAATTGCGCCTAGACCAAGAATTGCAACTTGAGGCTGATTAATAATTGGAGTATCAAAAAGCGCCCCGCGGCTACCAGTATTTGTCAGCGTAAATGTTCCGCCGCCTAGTTCGTCGGGAGTTACTTTATTATCGCGAGTACGCGCAGCAAGATCTGCAATTTTACGAGCAACCCCACCCATGTTTAGATCACCAGCATTGGCAATTACCGGAACCAACAAACCACGTTCAGTATCTACAGCAATTCCTAGATGTTCTGCGCCATGATATGTAATTTGATCGCCTTCAACGGATGAGTTTAAGACTGGATGTTGCTTAAGCGCTTCACAAACTGCAACTGCAAAGAATGGAAGGAAAGAAAGCTTTACGCCTTCGCGGGCTTCAAATGTAGATTTCGCTTTATCGCGAAGTCGTGCAATTTTAGTAACGTCTACTTCGATAACCGTTGTTAATTGCGCACTTACTTGAAGTGATTCGACCATGCGAGCAGCAATTACTTTGCGAAGACGAGACATTGTCACTGTAGTTCCACGTAATGGTGAGACTGCAACGGCAGCTGGCTTAGAAGCAGTTGGTGCGTTTGTAGCAACTGGTGCAGCTGAAGCAGGTTTTGAAAGTGCTTCAACATCTTCGCGTCGAATGCGTCCTCCGATACCAGTGCCTTTAACTTGAGCAAGGTTGACACCTAAATCATTAGCAAGTTTTCGAACTAGGGGAGTGACGTAGGCATCTGTAGGTTGAGAAATAGGCGCTGATGAAACTGCTACTGGAGCGGCAACTACTGGAGCGGCAACTACTGGAGCGGCAACTACTGGTGTTCCTGCGCTTGCACCAATCAAAGCCAATCGTGCACCAACTGGAACAGTTGAATCAACGGCAACATCAATTGCCAATAAAACTCCGGCAACAGGTGATGGAATTTCAGTATCTACTTTGTCTGTTGAAACTTCTAGTAACGCTTCATCGACTGCAACCACATCGCCAACAGCTTTTAACCAGCGAGTAACAGTTCCTTCGCTCACGCTTTCGCCAAGGGCTGGCATTGTTATTACCGTTCCAGCGCCGGTAGGTGCTGAAACAGGTGGAGGTGTTACTGGTGCAGCGACAACTGGTGCAGCAGCTACTGGAGTTTCTATTTTTATTTCTTCAACAACCGGCGTAGCAACAACTGGAGCAACCTTTGCAGATGATTCAGAACTATCAGCAATAATCGCTAGTTCTGCGCCAACTGGAACAGTTTGATCAATCTGTACAACTATCTTTGTCAGGATTCCGGCAACAGGTGATGGAATCTCAGTATCTACTTTGTCAGTTGATACTTCCAAGAGTGGTTCATCAACGTTTATATGATCACCTTCGGACTTTAACCAACGAGTAACGGTTCCTTCGCTGACGCTTTCGCCAAGTGCTGGCATGGTTACTGAGAATGTCATCTATTTTTCTCCTAGGTTATCCGTGTGCGTGAAGCGGTTTGCCGGCAAGTGCCATATGAGCTTCGCCCATGGCTTCTGAAAGTGTTGGGTGCGCATGGATAAGTGATGCAACATCAGTTGCACGGGCTTCCCAATTAAAGATTAATTCTGCTTCAGCTAAAAGTTCTCCAACTCGTGCCCCAACCATGTGGACACCAAGAATCGGTCCATCTTTTTCGCCAACCAATTTAATTGATCCAGCTGTTCCTAAAATCTGCGCTTTTCCATTGCCCGCTAGGTCATAGCTAAGTTCAACAACATCGTGGCCACGTTTTTTAGCTTCAGCAGTTGTTAAACCAACTGATGCAACCTCAGGATCTGAGTAAGTAACACGAGGGATGCCGTCATAGTTAATCGGGCGAGGATTTAATCCTGCGATCTCCTCAGCAACAAGCATTCCCTCGGCAAAGCCTACGTGAGCCAGTTGCAAAGTTGGAATTAAATCTCCAACTGCCCAAATCCCAGGGATGTTTGTACGGCATTTTTCATCAACTAGAACGTACCCACGGTCCATTGAAATTCCCTGTTCTTCATAACCAAGGTTTACAGATACTGGGCCGCGACCTACAGAAACCATCAGAATCTCTGCAGTAAATTCTTTGCCATCTTCTAATGTGACAGTTACTCCGCGTTGGTCTTTAATCGCAGATTTGAATTTAACGCCTAGTTCAAAGTTGATACCGCGCTTGCGAAATGCGCGCTCAAGTTGCTTACTTGAAGATTCATCTTCCAAGGCAATTAAATGTGGCAACCCTTCGATAATTGTTACATCTGCGCCAAAAGATTTCCAGACAGATGCGAATTCACAACCAATTACACCGCCGCCCAAGACAATGACAGATGAAGGGACGTGGTCCATCTTCGTTCCGTGGTCTGAAGTAATAATCTGCTTGCCATCGATTTCTAGGCCAGGCAATGTGCGTGCATAAGAGCCAGTTGCAAGAATAATATTTTTACCGGTGTAACGAACTCCGTTTACTTCAACTGTGTCTTTAGCAACGAGTTTTCCATGTCCTTCGATATATGTAATATTTCTTGACTTAACTAATCCTTGTAAACCTTTATGAAGTCGCGAAATCACACCATCTTTGTAGGTATTGACTCCAGCCATATCAATTCCATCAAAAGTTGACTTGACACCAAACTTTGCACCTTCACGTGCACCATCGGCAATCTCGGCTGAGTGCAATAAAGCTTTAGTAGGAATACATCCCTTATGTAGACAGGTACCACCAACTTTGTCCGCTTCGATTAAGGCAACGTTGAGGCCTAGCTGAGCACTTCTTAAGGCGCAGGCATAACCGCCGCTTCCGCCACCTAAAATCACCAAATCAAATTGCGCCACGCATTACCCCTTTAATCAACTCAATGGCTCTATCTTGCCGTACGCCTAGCCAAAGTGACGAACTCAAAGTCGGCCGATTTACGCTTGTTCGACCAATCTCACAAGAGATCGAAGGGCTATCCCTGTACCGCCAACGGGGGTGTAACCATGGGCTTTGCCCTCGTTGTAGGCCGGGCCAGCAATATCTAAATGCAGCCAAGGCAGTTCATTGGATACAAAATCTTTAAGGAACAGACCAGCAACCAACATCCCACCATTTTTGTCGCCGATATTTGCAAGATCTGCAACTGGGGAGTCAAGTGATGCTCGAAGCTCAACTGGAAGCGGCATTGGCCAGAACTGCTCGCCAGCATCTTTTGAGGCCTCTAAAAAGCTATCGCTAAATTTTTGATTGTTAGTCATGACTGCACTGGTGCGTGTACCTAGTGCAATAACTTGTGCACCAGTCAAAGTAGCTACGTCGATGATTCCATCTAACTTGTTTTTACTCTCTTGAGCTTTGACTAAACCGTCAGCTAAAACGAGTCTGCCCTCTGCATCAGGATTTAATACTTCGACAGTCTTGCCGCCAAAAATTGTGATGATGTCGCTGGGACGAGTTGCTGAATCACTTGGCATGTTTTCAGCCAATGGTGCCCAACATTCAATGGCAACAGGCAATCCCAATTCGGCGATTGCTAACGTTGCAGCGCACACAGCTGCTGCGCCACTCATATCTGATTTCATAGCTTCCATGCCTAAACCAGGTTTTAGATTTAAACCACCGGTATCAAAAGTAATTCCTTTTCCAACAAATGCGTAGCGCTTGGGATTTTTAGCCTTTGGCGTGTATTCGATGTGCAATAAACGAGGTGGGTTTGCAGAGCCTTGACCGACGCCGATAATTCCACCAAAGCCTTGAGTTTTTAACTGCTTCTCATCCCAAATTTTTACTTTTAATCCAGCTTTTAATCCGCCAGCATCCTTAAAAGATTTAGTCAGGATTTTCGTAAAGGAATCAGGAGTTAAATGACTTGGCGGAGTATTAATCAGATCACGAACAAGATGTGTGTACTTCGCAATAATTTGAGCTCGATGAATGGCGGCTTTTGCTTCAGTTTTGCTCGCTAACTTGGTGTACACGGTTGCAGATTTCAAAGCGTCTTTTCGTTCGGCTTTAGTCGAACCACGAAATTCATTAAAAACATATGCTCCGAGTGCAACACCTTCGGCAATGGCTGCAACTGCTGTGATGTCTTTAGTTGGGAAAGCAAAAGTTGCGCTGCTAGCGCCATTTAACATTCGTGCAGCACTTCCTGAAGCTCTGCGAAGAATTTCGTTCGAGTATGAAGTTAATTTTGAACCAAGGCCGGTAAATACAATCATTCGAGCTGGTCCACCAGGCATTTTGGTAACTTCATCAGCGGCTCCAGTTGCCCCTAAATCTGTAAGCGATGAAATTAAATATTCGACATCTAGGGTCAGATCGCCAGATTCAATAGCAATGCCACCTTTGGTGTTGGTGCTTGCCAGTCCTACAACAAGGACATCGTCTTTTACAAGGCCATCTGAAATTTTGAGTGTTGTCATAGGTGCCAGCGTAATAGATGTATTGGTAGGTTTGACACTATGAAGCACTCACCTCTACATGAAAAACACCTAGCTCGAAATGCCAAGATGGCAGATTTCGGCGGTTGGCTAATGCCCATTGAGTATCCAGGCGCAGGAGTCTTGGCCGAGCACGGCGCAGTTAGAGAAAAAGTAGGAATCTTTGATGTCTCGCACTTAGGTAAAGCAAGTGTGAAAGGTGCAGGTGCATTGGAGTTTTTAAACTCTATGTTTACAAATGATCTCAACCGTATTT
>CAFBQI010000041.1_pt1 | contig 9502 bp, 10 predicted proteins | sample 7269921 | NCBI WGS metagenome assembly CAFBQI01 (sample SAMEA6814177, study PRJEB35770) | uncultured Actinomycetes bacterium | biome: Freshwater; feature: Freshwater reservoir; material: water | place: Czech Republic | collected 2016-11-09 | depth 30m m | reverse complement strand
GTTGATTTTGATACGCAAAAGCGAATCATTAAAGATTCAGGGCTTTGGTATCGCGATCAGATTAAAAACAATGGTGCTTCTATTTAACTGAACCAGCAAGCAAACCACGCACAAAGTAGCGTTGTAATGAGAAGAATACGATCAAAGGAATAATGATCGAGAACAGCGCTGCTGGTGCAACGTTTTCCCAGTGAGAACCCAGTGATCCGCCTAGGTTTGATAAGTGCAAAGTAAGTGGGGCAACATCATCAGTACCGCCGGCGAATACAAGCGCTACTAGCAGGTCGTTCCAAATCCAAAGGAACTGGAAGATTGCAATTGATGCGATTGCAGGTACAGACAGAGGCAAAACTATTCGGCGAAATACTTCAAAATGATTCGCTCCATCAACGCGTGCAGCTTCCATGACTTCACGAGGAAGCGCGGCAACGAAGTTGTGTAAAAGGTAAATAACTAATGGCAAACCAAACATTGTGTGAGGCAACCAAACTGATGCAAGGGTTCCCACAATATGTAGTTGCGGAATTATTGTGTGGCCAAAGAGCTGCACGCCAGTTGCAAAGAAAGTAAGCAAAGGCAATAAAGAGAGCTGCAAAGGAACGCCTTGTAGCGCAAATAATCCGTAGAAAATATGATCGCTAAAGCGAAATGGAATCCAAGCAAGTGCATATGCGGCCATTAAACCAAGGCCAACTGATAACAAAACTGCCGGAATTGTGATTGCAAGTGAGTTGATAGCAAAAGGAATCATTCCCTGCTCGCCCACAGTGCCGCCTGATTCAAACAAGATTGCACGGAAATTATCGAAAGTAAAACTTGGGTTCTTAAACGCGGTCCACCAACCTGTAGAAAGAATGTCTTCTTTCTTTCTAAAAGATGTGACAACTAAACCAAAAGTAGGAATGGTCCACAAAATAGCGATAACTGTTACAACCATTGAAGCAATGGGTGATGTGAATGGACGGCTCGATGCGTGGCCCTTGTTAGACATTAGTGCTTCCTTTCTAGGCGAAGGGAGCGAATGTTGTAATAAGTAATTGGAATAACGCCCAGGAAGATAAGAACGGCCAAAGCTGATCCGCGACCATAGTTTAAGTACACGAAGTTTTCATCGAACATGCGGTTAGACAAAACGTCGGTCTTAAAGTTTCCGCCGGTCATTGTGTGAATAACATCGAACAGCTTCAAAGTTCCGACCATGGCAGTAGTTAGCACCACGATAATTGTTGTGCGAACCATTGGCACGGTAATTGTTCTAAATAATCTAAAGCCAGTTGCGCCGTCTAGTTGGGCAGCTTCTTCAATCTCGGTTGGAATTCCCTTGATTGCAGCTGACAAAATAACCATTCCAAAACCAGTAAAGCCCCAGATGTAAACAACCATTAAGAATAAGTTGTTCCACGGTGACCACAAGAGCAAGTGCTTAAGTTCAAAGCCCAACCACACCATGATCTGTCCGACTAAACCTGTTTGTGGGCGATTAGGTTCTTGGTATGCATACATCAAGTTCCAAATTAAAGAACCACCAACGAATGAGATTGCCATTGGCATAAAAATAAGAGATTTTGCAAAGGCTTCACGCTTCATTTTATTAAGCATCGTGGCGAGAGTAATTCCAAGAGTTGTCACGATAACTGGGCTAATTACCACCCAAGAGATTGTGTTAATAAAAGCTAAGCGAATATCAGGATCTTTGACTGCGTTTGTGTAGTTGGCTAAACCAACCCACTTAGAAGAATCAGCGTTTTTAAATGATTCGATAAAAGTCTGAATCGCTGGAATTCCAAGACCTGTCATTACCAAAATTAATGCTGGAACTAAGAAGAGTCCGATTGCAAGTGAGTTTTGTTTCTTGCCCTTAATGCGAGCGCCGGCGGCAAATGCGATTCCGTAAAAACCGAAGAATAAAACGATTACAGAAATGATTTGGAAAATCTTTGGCCACGAGCTAGAAAGGATTGAACCAAAAGTAATCATCGGCTAGCTCCTAACTTTTTTAGTAAATTAATTTCCTGCTTATTATGATGTTAAAACCGGGGCCTACCAAGAGGTAGGCCCCGGTTTTTTTACAGCTTATAGCTAGTGGTTATTTACCAGTTAGCATCAATAGATGCTGCAACATCCTTCATTGACTTGCCTTCTGCGTAGAACTTAGTGATTTCCTTCCAGAAAGCACCGTTTACAGCTGTAGGCATCAAGTCAGATGCATCGAACACGATTGCACCCTTCTTTGACTGAAGTGATTGTGCAACAACCTTTAGTACTGGATCTGAGTAAGAAGATAGTGCGATTCCGCTGTTAGCAGATGTCCATCCGCCTAGCTTTGCGCGCTCAGTTCCGTATGCAGGAGATGAGAAGTAAGCCTGTACTGCGCCAACTTCCTTCTTCTTGCTGAAAGCAACTGGGAATTCGCCAGCACCTTCGATTGGGTTACCAAACTTTGAGTTTGTTGGAGGTAGGTAGAACGCATCAGCATCTTTGCCAGGACCGAAAGTGGTTCCAGCTGGGAACATTGATGAGTAGAAAGATGCCTGCTGCAACATGCCGCAAGTGCCATCCTTAAGTCCTGGTACACCAGCATCTTGGAACTTGCGTGTTGCTACTGATTGCAAGTCGCCAACCTGAGCTGAAGTTCCTAACCAAGCAGCTACCTTGTTCATTACACCTTGCATTTCTGGTGATGAGAACTTGAGCTTGCCTTGCCACCACATGTTGTACTTGTCTGGACCTAGCTCGCGAAGAGCCATTTCTTCGATCCAGTCAGTTGCAGGCCAACCTGTTGCAGCACCTGATTCAATACCAGCACACCAAGGAAGCTTTCCAGCTGCCTTGAACTTAGCTGCGATTGCATCCATCTGTGCCCATGTCTTAGGAACAGTTACACCGAGAGCCTTGAACTGTGCTGGTGAGTACCAAACAAGTGACTTAGATGAAGCACCGAATGGAGCTCCGTAAACTTTGCCCTTTACAGTTGTAAATGCTTTCCATGCTGGGTTGTAGTAAGTATTGATGTTCTTCAAAACTGCTGCAGTTACTGGAACTGCCTTTCCTGTCTTAACCATTGTCTCTACAAGACCTGGCTGAGGAATGATTGCGATGTCTGGTGCGTTTCCGCCCTTAACACGAACAGGTAGAAGAGTTTCAAACTGATCTGTACCTTCGTAAGCAATCTTGATACCAGTACATGCAGTGAAGTGTGCAAATACCTTTGTCATTACAGAAGCTTCAGGATCGCGGATACCTGCGAATACCTTTACTGTCTTATTCTTGTATGAACCGAACTGAGTGAAGTCTTTGCAATACTCAGTTGTTGCAGCTGTTGATGAAGTTGCTGTAAATACAGTTGCTACTAGAGCAATTGCACTAAGCACAGCTGAGAGTTTTAAGGTTTTTTTCATTTGGCCTTTTCTTTCAGGGGGTCACTGGTCCGGAATCCTTGTGAAATCCGCGTCCCATTCGTGGGCTTAGTCTCGTATGGCACACGCGTAGACGCAAGGCAATGGCCGTGTAAACGAGCGTGTAAATACAACAATTTGATAACTAAGCATTGCCTCAGGCCTGTACTTGTGAGGTAGCCTGACCTGAATGAACCTCTTTGACGCGCACTCAATTGTGTCTGACCTTGGACTCATTGGGGTCTTGGCGATTATCTTTGCTGAAACTGGATTACTTGTCGGTTTAGCTTTTCCTGGTGACTCTTTACTCTTTCTGGCAGGGGTCGCAGCATCTGGTTCAGGGGCTGCAGTTTTAGGAGATGCTCACCTATCAACAAGTGCGCTTTTTGTTGGTGCGCCAATTGCTGCAATTGCTGGCGCACAAGTTGGTCACTGGTTTGGCCACAGATATGGCCGCAAGTTATTTGATCGCCCCGATGGTCGAGTTTTTAATCGCCAAAAAGTAGTTGCTACTGAAAAATGGTTGCGCAAATATGGAACTGGCAAAGCAATTGTCTTGGCCCGCTTCGTTCCATTTATCCGGACTCTGTTAAATCCAATGTGTGGAGTTGTTGGAATTTCGGCTAAGAAATTTTTCATTTGGAACGTTGTCGGTGGGTTAATTTGGACTCAATTAGTAATTGGTCTTGGCTTTGTTTTGGGCGAAAAACTTGAAGGTTCAGTTGATAAGTATTTATTGCCAGCAGTCGGTTTAATTATTCTGGCTTCACTTACTCCAGTGATAATCGAATTATTCCGCGAGTGGCAAACTCGCAAACACCACAAATAAAATTAAAGGTTGGTTTTTAAAGTCCGAGATCGGCTAATTGAAATGCCGCGCGGTATTCATAACCAGCTTCTTTAATCTTTGGTTCTGCGCCACGTTCAACAATCACCGCAACACCAACAACGATTGCACCAGCTTCAACTAAAGCTTCGACTGCTGTTAAAACCGAACCACCTGTTGTAGAAGTATCTTCCACTGCCAACACGCGCTTGCCTTTTACATCAGGACCTTCGATGCGGCGTTGCAGCCCATGTGCTTTTTCGGCTTTACGAACCACAAAGGAATCAATCTTTTTTCCTTGCGCTGCTGCAACATGCATCATTGCAGTTGCAACCGGATCTGCGCCAAGAGTTAATCCGCCCACTGCGTCGTAATCTAAATCTTTAGTTAGATCCAGCATTACTTGACCAACCAATGGGGCAGCTTCGTGATCAAGAGTTACGCGGCGTAAATCTACGTAGTAGTCGGCTTCTTTACCCGAAGACAAAATAACTTTTCCGTGGACAACAGCCTTATTAATAATCTGATTCTTTAGGGCATCGCGTGAACTCATGCGCGCGAGCCTACTCGGTGAGGCGCTGGTCTTTGATTGTTGTGGCGTGAATTTCCTTAAACTTTCGAGTTTCATGTGGGTTCACTGGTTTCGACACTATTGTTTTAACAATCACCGTAGATTCACCTTGTGAATGTAAAACGTCTTGAAACCTCACGATTGTTTCACCGCTTTGGTTTTGGCCCCCAACCTGGTGAATATGCGCTAGCGCTTAAGGATGGGGTAACTGCAACTAGGGCACGGCTCACCAATGTGCCATTGGGCCAAGCGGCAGCTTTGCCTGTAATCGAACCAGAGATAAGTGATTTGGGTAAACGGCCAAAAGCAAATTCTCCAGAGGTTGTTCCTTTTTCTATTGCATTGCGAAATCAGACTAAACAAATAGAGTTGTGGTGGTTAGACATGATGGTTCTTAGTGATCATGGATTAACTGAACGATTGGTTTGGTTTTGGCATGGGCACTGGGCCACCTCGATTAAAAAAATTAATTACGCGCTACCTATGTTCAAGCAAAACAAAGTTTTTCGCACTCACGCACTTGGAAACTTTTATGATTTATCAAAAGCAATGCTTAATGATGGTGCGCTTCAACTTTGGCTAGATGGACAAGACAATACGGTGAAGGCACCTAATGAAAATTTAGGTCGCGAATTGTTGGAACTTTTCGTCTTGGGTGTAAATCGATATAGTGAAGATGATGTTAAAGCTATTTCACGCGCTTTAACTGGCTATCAAGTAGTGCGCAGCAATGGCCTTGTAACAATTAATCAAAAACGCCGAGATGTAATGCCTATTTCTTTGCTAGGTAAAACTGCTGTGTTTAATGGGGACACACTTATTGATTTCTTGGTTGCCCGTGAAGATTGCGCCACTTTTATTGCCGAACGATTTTGGTATCGATTCATCTCAAGCACCGAAGATATGCCCTCTTCTTTTGCTGCCAAGAAAGCATTTGCTAGTCGCGATATCGCTACCGCTGTACAAGCAATGGCAGCAGATAATTCAATGCAAGATTCAAAATTTTCAATGGTTAAATCCCCCGTCGAATGGTTTATTTCGGCGTGCCGTGCACTTGAGTTAACACCGTCTGCTTTGCAAACTACCAATCAGTTAATGAATTTTCTCGACAAGTTGGGACAGGTTCCATTTAGTCCGCCTAATGTCGGAGGTTGGCCAGCCGGACAGGCTTGGTTATCTTCGGCGACTGCACAATATCGATTGGCTTTTGCAACCTGGCTAATTAAGCAGAGCGACCTGGTTGCGCTGCAACAAATCCCTAGAGAAGCTCGCGTACTCGAAAGTGCTGATTGGTTAGGTGTTCCGGAATGGAGCGCTCGTACGCAGTCAGCACTTCGCACTGCGGTAGATGATCCTGCACGTTTTGCATTACTTGCATTGTGTAGTCCTGAATACATAGTGAGTGCATAGGAGCCAACATGGATACGATTTCAAGACGTAAGTTTCTTTCACTGACAACTGGAGCTATAGCTGTTGGGGTTGCTTCTAATTTTTTAACTTTAGACCAAATAGCAGAAGCTGCCATTAGCCGCCCTTTGCCTTCCGATACACCAATTTTAGTTGTTGTCACTCTCTATGGCGGCAATGATGGTTTGAATACATTAATTCCTTACACGGATTCTATTTACTTTTCATCTCGACCTGATATTTCATATAAACCTGAAACTATGTTGCCGTTAGATGCAGAACTGGCCTTAAATCCTTCAATGACAGGCATTAAATCGTTATGGGACCAGAAGAAGGTGGCGATAATCCGTGGAGTTGGTTATCCAAAACCTGACCACTCACACTTTTCATCAATGGCAAAGTGGCAAAGTGCATCGCCCGAAAAACATGTCAGCAGTGGATGGTTGGGCCGTTGGTTAGATTCACAACCAGAAGATCCAATGCTTGCTATTTCTTTAGGTTCTGTTCTGCCACCTATGTTGGCAGGAAATAAAATTTCTGGCTCAGCACTACCGTTAGGTGGGTTGGTAATTCCTAAAGGTAGCTTGGCTAATCAATGCATAAAACTTTCTACTCCTGCACCTACTGATTCTAATTTAATGGCCGCGGCTGCAACATCAATGCGAAATTTATTTTCCGTCTCGACTTCGATCCAACCGGTATTAAAAGCACCAGCGCCAATTGCGGTCGATTTGCCTACAGTAAATGGTGGTAATGCTGGAGGCGACAGCAATCTTTCACAGCAGCTAGATGTTGTAGCAAAATTAATTGCAGCTGGTTCGCCCACTAAAGTTTGGTCGGTTTCTTTAGGTGGATTTGATACACATGCGAACGAGGCTAATGCTCAAGCTGAATTACTAGGCGTCGTCTCAACATCGTTAAGCCGATTCTTGAGTCAGTTAAAATCAACTACAAGATCTAAAGACGTAACAGTTATGGTTTATAGCGAATTTGGCCGGCGGGTTAAAGGAAATGCTTCTCAAGGAACAGATCATGGAACCTCCGGGCCTATGTTTCTACTCGGCGAAAAAGTGAAAGGTGGCTTCTATGGAGATCAACCTTCGCTCTCGAAATTAATAGATGGTGATTTGGCGGTTACTACTGATTTTAGAGATGTATATGCCACCGTCTTGGATTCGATCTTAAAATCTCCGGCTGAACAAACTCTGGGCAAATGGAGTGGGCGAGCAAACTTCCTTCGACCTGATTAATTATCGGCTTTATAAACAATAACTTCGGTGCGCTTGCGGCGAGTGATTCCTTTTGGTGGATTGGCTTCAACTAAGGCGTCAACTTCAATTCGAAGTTGGGCTACTTCGATAGCCATGTTGGCCATTGCAGATTCAAGTTCAATAATTCGCTTGATTCCAGCGTGGTTAATTCCTTCACCTACAAGTTTTTGCACGGCTCTTAGTAATGCAATATCGCGCAGTGAATACCGGCGGTTACGTCCTTCGGTGCGTGAAGGTGAAACTAAACCTAAGCGATCATATTGTCGCAATGTTTGTGGGTGTAAACCTGAAATCTCTGCCGCAACGGAAATTACATACACAGCTGCATCATCGGCAGGTGCGTCATTTTTTAATTCATCGCTCATAGCTTTGCCTTAGCCGCTAATTCTGCACGCACATCTTGAGTAGAAGTTTCTTTTGCAAAAGCTTTAAGTGCGTCCAAAGCTTTACCGTCAACGCGTTGCGGAACTTGTACGTCAACAGTTACTAAAAGATCTCCAGTACTTGCACCTTTAGTAATTCCGCGCCCCTTAACTCGCAAAGTACGACCCGATGGAGTTCCGGGTGCAATACGCACGGTTACTTCATCGCCACTTAAAACTGGAACTTTTACATCAGCGCCAAGTGCAGCTTCGGCAAAAGTAATAGGTAAGGTCAGCGTTAAGTTTTCACCTTTACGCGCAAATAATGGATGCGCCTTTACATGCAAAAGAATAAATAAATCTCCTGGACCAGCTTCTCCGGGAGAACCTTTTGCCTTAACGCGAATCTTTGCGCCATCATTTACTCCCGCAGGAACTCGGGCCGTAATGTTTTGTGCTGCGCCACGGTCAGTACCAAGTCGTAAATCTAGATTTGTGCCAAAAATAGATTCGCGAAAAGTAATTGTGGCTTCGGTTTGTAAATCCTGACCTTTGCGAGGTCCACGTCGACCGCCGCCGCCAAATAGATTGGAGAAAATATCTTGCGGATTTCCGCCACCGAACATGTCTGAAAAATCTCCGCCTTGGAAATTTTGTCCACCCGTTGGCGCTCTAAATCCACCACGTTCAAACAATGAACGCGCTTCATCGTATTCAGCTCGCTTTTTCGGATCTGAAAGAACTTCATAGGCCTCTGAAATTCCTTTGAACTTTTCCTCTTTTGCCGCATCGCCCTTAGTTTTATCTGGATGGAGTTCGCGGGCAAGTGCACGGTACTTCTTTTTAATCTCATCCGGAGCAGCCTTTTTATCTATGCCAAGGGTTTTGTAGAAATCCTTTTCATATAGATCTTTGGCTGCCATTGCTAATTATTCTCCCGCTGGATCTGTAACTGCTACACGAGCTGGACGCAAAATACGTTCTTTGAATTTATATCCAGGTTGCAAAATCTTTGATGCCGTTGGTACAGCTACATCGGCAGATGTGTCATGCATTAAAGCTTCGTGAATCTGTGGATCAAAAGCTTCGCCTTCGGTTCCATATTTTTCCAAACCAATTCGGGTAACAATTGAATTAAGTTGATCGGCAACAGCTTTAAAGCCACCCGTGAGTCCGCCATGTTGTTCCGCGCGATCTACGTCGTCTAAAAGCGCAAGTAGTTCGGTAAGAACCGCGCCGATTGCCATTTCATGCGCCAGCGAACGATCGCGTTCTACGCGCTTGCGATAGTTGGCATATTCAGCTTGGAGTCGCTGTAAATCACTAGTTAATGTAGCTACCGGATCAGTTACCTGATCCGGTGCTACATCTTCAACTACTGATTCTTCTGTAACCGAAGTTTCTTCGGTCATTACGCTTCTTCTACCACTTCAGCGTCTTCAACACCATCTTCGTTTGGAGTTGATTCACCTTCAGCAGCTGCGCCTGCATACAACGCAGCGCCAAGAGCTTGGCTAACAGTTGCAACCTTTTCAGTTGCTGACTTAATCATTTCGTAGTTTGAACCACCTAGTGCGGTTTTCAACTCAACAAGTGCGGCTTCAGTTTCTGTTTTCTTCTCAAGGGCATCACCTGTCGATAACTTCTCTTCGTTGTCTTTGATGAATTTT
>CAFBQI010000037.1_pt1 | contig 10125 bp, 10 predicted proteins | sample 7269921 | NCBI WGS metagenome assembly CAFBQI01 (sample SAMEA6814177, study PRJEB35770) | uncultured Actinomycetes bacterium | biome: Freshwater; feature: Freshwater reservoir; material: water | place: Czech Republic | collected 2016-11-09 | depth 30m m | reverse complement strand
TCGGGAACTATTGTGCGTGCGAGAGCAAACTCTTCTTCGTGAATGTAACTTTCATTATTGATATCGATTGTTTGCCAACGCAAACGATCAGCAGGTTCAAATGCAGAAAGTGGTTCGTAGATACGAAGTGAAGCGACGTACGGTGTAGGTCTCACGCACGTGGAATGTAATTGCCTTCAGCAAAGGGATCATCGTCATCCCTGTTACGTGAAGGTTCTACTTCGCCGTGAAGTTCTTTGGCAAGACGATCTAGATCCATATCTTGTGAGTTATATTTCAAATCACGAGCAACTTTGGTCTGTTTTGCTTTGGCTCGGCCGCGACCCATAGTGCGAGCTCCTTAACTGTTGCGTGTTCGTCAGAGGCGTAGGTTATCGCGCTCTGTAGGTGCCTTCCAAAGTTGAGCGTGAATCGGAGGCCTCTCTAGCCTGTACAACGCCGGCGACCCAGGCTTTCATTCCCCGGGCAGCCAGGGATCGAAGCGCTAAATCGGCAGAATCGGGCGAAACTATTGCCGTCATCCCAATTCCACAGTTCCAGGTCCGCTCCATATCAGCTTGCGGAACTCCGCCAATTTTAGATAAGAACTCCATCTCAACTGGGATCGACCAAGTTGAGCGATCATAAATTGCGGTTAAGTGATCAGGAATTACGCGCGCAGTATTTTCGGCGATTCCACCACCAGTTATGTGTGAAAATCCACGAAGCTTTCCTTGCATCGATTTAATTAAAGCTAAACAATCGAGTGCGTAAATTTCTGTTGGAATCAAGAAAACTTCGCCAGAGGTTTTTCCATATTCACTAACATGAGCTTCAAGTGAAAGTTTAGCCGTCTTAATAATATGGCGAACTAGAGAAAACCCATTTGCATGAAATCCACTTGCCGGCATCGCAATTAATACATCGCCTTTTTGAACTAGATGTGCACCTAGCTGTAGATCCGCATCAACAACACCAGTAGCTGCACCTGCAACATCGAACTCATCGTCTTCAAGCAGGCCAGGGTGTTCGGCAGTTTCGCCACCAATTAACGCAGTGCCAGCTTTTTCACAACCCCTTGCAATGCCGCCAACAATTTCGGCGATGCGTTCTGGGATAACTTTTCCAACTGCAATGTAGTCGGTCATGAAAAGTGGTTCAGCACCACATACAACTAAATCATCGACAACCATGGCAACTAGATCTTCACCGATTGTGTCGTATTTACCTAAAGCTCGGGCAATCTCGGTCTTAGTTCCAACGCCATCAGTTGACGTTGCAAGTAAAGGCTTTTTCATATTCTTTAACGCGCTTGCATCAAATAGACCAGCAAAACCACCGATTCCACCCATAACTTCAGGCCGAGTTGCTTTTGCAATTGAAGCTTTCATTAACTCAACTGCGCGATCGCCTGCATCTATATCTACTCCGGCGTCTTTATATGTACTCATTAGTTACCGTGCACTTCCGTGATTTCAAGGCGCATTTTGCCTTCAGACATATCTGCGGGAATGCGAATTGGATATTGACCCGTAAAGCAAGCCCCGCATAGCTTATTTTCATCAACCTGGGTCGATTTAATTAAGCCTTCAAGAGATACATAGCCCAATGAATCAGCGCCGATAGACCGACGAATCTCTTCAATTTCAAGACCGCTCGCCACAAGTTCAGCACGAGTCGCAAAATCAATTCCATAAAAACATGGCCACTTAACTGGTGGGGATGAAATACGGACGTGAATTTCTCGAGCACCTGCCTCGCGCAACATGCGAACTATTGCACGCTGTGTATTTCCACGAACGATTGAATCATCGACAACAACAATTCGTTTGCCTTCGATGATTTCGCGCAGAGGATTAAGTTTTAAACGGATACCAAGTTGGCGAATAGTTTGTGAAGGCTGGATAAAAGTTCTTCCAACGTATGAATTCTTAACTAGACCCATTCCAAAAGGAATGCCAGAACCTTTGGCATATCCGATTGCCGCAGGAGTTCCTGATTCAGGAACTGGAATCACCAAATCTGCTTCAACCGGTGATTCTTTAGCTAGTTGTTCGCCTATACGTACGCGCGTTGCATGAATTCCTTGGCCAGCAATTGTAGTATCTGGTCGGGCAAGATAAACATATTCAAAAAGACAACCTTTTGGCTCTGCAGGTGCCCATCGCTCTGAGCGCACACCATTTAGATCAATAGCAACAAATTCTCCAGGTTCGATTTCTCGAACAAAAGCTGCGCCAACAATGTCTAGAGCGGCAGATTCTGATGCAACAACCCAGCCATTTTCTAATTTTCCAAGAACCAGTGGGCGAACTCCATGGCGATCGCGTGCTGCATATAAAGTGTGTTCATCCATAAAGACAAGTGAGAAAGCACCTTCGAGTTGTGGCAGTACGGACATCGCACTTGCTTCAACATTTTTCTCATTTTGTAGCGAAATGAGCGCAGTCATAATCTCGGTATCAGTTGTTGCTCCACGTTCGCGGCCCGCACCGGGTTCAAGTTTTTGTACTAATTCAGCTAAATCACCAGTGTTAGTTAGGTTTCCATTATGCGCTAAAGCCAGTGTTCCGTACTTAGTTGGGCGCAGGGTTGGCTGAGCGTTCACCCAGGTGCTTGAACCCGTAGTGCTATACCGACAATGTCCGATAGCTAAATTGCCAGGCAACGTTGCAAGATCGCTTTCGGTGAAAACTTGTGAAACTAATCCCATATCTTTATAAACAAGAATTCTGCTGCCATCACTCGTAGCAATTCCGGCCGATTCAGTACCCCGATGTTGTAATGCATAAAGTCCATAAAAAGTTAGCTTTGCAACTTCTTCACCTGGCGCCCATACTCCAAAGACTCCGCATGCATCTTGTGGACCTTTGTCTTCACCTAAGACATTGTGATTGAGTAAACCATCGGGGCGTCTCATGGTTTCATCCTAAGCGGTAAATACTCAGTTAAATCCGCACGTACCCCTGAAGCAATGATGTCGCCATTGTTCATGGCATCAGCCCAAGTAATTTCCCCGTGAGCAAGTGATAGCCAAGTTGCCGCGTTCATTTCAATTACATTTGCCGGAGTCCCACGCGTATGCGTTGGTCCATCACCACATTGAACTGCTGCATAAGGGGGAATCCGTACCTCAATTGCGCGACCGGGTGCTTTAGCGGTCAAGAGCGCAAGTGTGCCTTTGACTTCTTCTAAAACTAATTGATCGCGCATTGCTGGTTATCCAAATAGCCTTGGGAAAGTAGAAGTATGTGTCTCACGCAATTGTGTTAACGGAATTACCGATTCATTAATAGTCAAAGATTCGCCACCCGTTGTTCCTAATTTAGAGATAGCAATGTTGTATTTGGTTGCTAACGCCTCTAACGCCGAAGTCTTTGATGCATCAATTGCAACAATTACACGTCCTGGAGTTTCGCTCAACAAATCAATCGCAGGATTTGCAAGCGAAACAGTTGCACCAATGTTGTGGCGCAAAACCATTTCAGTTAATCCAGCCGATAGTCCGCCCTGGCTTAAATCATGTGCGGCAGCGAAAAATGCGTTGCCTTCAAGAAGTAGCTCAATGAGCCGCATTTCACGGGCCAAATCAGCATCTGGAGACTGCCCAACTCGAACGCCATGCAAGAAAGCCCACTCACTACCGGCTAGATCTTCTTCGGTATCGCCGAGTAAAAACAGTTCTAAGCCAGCTACTTTAAAACTCATTGGAGTTCGTTTACGAACATCTTGAATAACACCTAGCACGCCAATAACGGGTGTTGGCAAAATAGCTACTGAGCCAGTTTGGTTGTAGAAAGAAACATTTCCTCCAGTAACAGGTAGTCCCATTTCAAGGCAACCATCAGCCAGACCGCGAACAGATTCGGCGAATTGCCACATAACACCTGGATCTTCAGGAGAGCCAAAGTTAAGGCAGTTTGTTACTGCAAGTGGTCGTGCTCCGGCAGTTGCAATATTTCGCGCAGCTTCGGCTAATGCCAACTTTGCGCCTTGATAAGGATTTAAATATGACCAGTTAGCGTTTGCATCTGTTGAAATTGCTACGCCTAAATGAGTTGTCTCATCTAAGCGCACCATTCCTGAATCATCAGGCTGGGCCTGAATCGTATTACCCTGAACATATTTATCGTATTGCGCAGTCACCCAGGATTTATCTGCCAAGTTCGGTGCCCCAGCTAACTTCAAAACTGCTGCTTTAATTTCTGCTGCCGTTGTTGGCATCGGAACATTTACCTTTTGAGAATTAACTTGATCGATGTAGGCAGGCTGAGCCAACGGACGGTTATAGACCGGACCTTCATGGGCCACAGTGCGCGGTGGAACGTTGACAATTAATTCACCATTCCAAGTAATTTCTAATCGATCTCCATCTGTAACTTCACCAATAACAGTTACGGTTACATCCCACTTCTTGCAAATCTCTAAAAAGCGCTCAATCTTGTTTGGTTCAACAATTGCGCACATTCGCTCTTGAGACTCTGACATCAAAATCTCTTCAGGTGATAGCGATGGATCGCGCAATGGAACTTTATCTAGGGCTACTTTCATACCGCCACTGCCGCCAGATGCTAGTTCGCTTGTTGCACACGATAAGCCTGCCCCGCCAAGGTCTTGGATACCTACAACGAGATCTTCGGCAAAAATTTCAAGGGAACATTCGATTAAAACCTTTTCAACAAATGGGTCGCCAACTTGAACGCTTGGACGTTTTGTTGATCCACCAGCGCCAAAAGTTTCAGAAGCTAATACTGATACACCACCGATTCCATCGCCACCAGTTTTAGCTCCATATAGAACTACTAAGTTTCCGGCACCCGCAGCTTTAGCTAATTTAATATCGCTATGTTTCATTACACCTACGCACAAGGCGTTTACTAATGGATTGCCTATGTACGTCTCATCAAATGTAACTTCACCACCGATATTTGGAAGGCCTAAACAGTTTCCATATCCACCAACTCCTGCGACGATGCCGGGCAAAACTCGTCTGGTATCTGGGGCGTCAGCTGGGCCAAAGCGAAGTGGATCCATTACAGCAATCGGACGTGCACCCATAGTTAAAATGTCTCGCACAATCCCACCAACTCCAGTTGCTGCGCCTTGATATGGTTCAACAAATGATGGATGGTTGTGTGATTCAATTTTGAAAGTTACTGCATATCCTTGACCAACATCTACAACTCCAGCATTTTCACCGATGCCGACAAGTAGAGCATCTGACTTCGGTGCTTTTTCACCAAACTGCTTGAGGTGAACTTTTGAAGATTTGTAAGAACAGTGTTCAGACCACATTACTGAATACATGGCTAACTCCGAAGACGTTGGACGGCGTCCTAAAATCTCTTTTATGCGCGCATATTCATCGGGTTTCAAACCAAGTTCGGCAAATGGCTGCGCATTTTCGGGAGTTGTTTGTGCAACTGCAACGGTATCTAGTGTCATTACTTCACCATCGCATTCAAAATTGAAGTAAAGAAACCTAGGCCTTGGGCTGTTGGACCAGTTAGTTCATCGATTGCATGTTCTGGGTGGGGCATGAGACCTACAACGTTGCCACGCTCATTAGTGATGCCTGCGATTAAATTCCTTGATCCGTTAGGGTTTTGGCCCACATATCGCGCAATTACACGGCCTTGATCTTCAAGCTTTGCCAGCGTTTCATCATCACATTGAAATGAGCCTTCGCCATTTTTAAGTGGAATAACAATCTTTTCTCCGGGTTTATAAGAAGAAGTCCACGCAGTCGTGTTATTGACGATTTCAATCTCTTGGTCTTTGCACAAAAAATGAAGATCAGAGTTACGAGTCAATGCGCCAGGTAGTAAGTGCGACTCACATAAGACTTGAAAGCCATTACAAATCCCTAGTACCGGCATACCTTTACCTGCAGCCTCAATAACTAAATTCATTACTGGGGCAAAACGTGAAATCGCACCACAACGTAAGTAGTCTCCGTATGAAAAGCCCCCTGGCAAAATGACTGCGTCAACGTTTTTTAGATCTGCGTCGGCATGCCATAGGGAAACTGCTTCAGCGCCACCTGCAACAACTGCACGAGCAGCGTCACGGTCGTCAAGAGTTCCCGGAAAAGTTATAACTCCAACGCGCATTACTTTTCTACTCTCATAACAAAGTTTTCGATAACTGGATTTGAGAGAAGAACTTCAGCGGCTTTTTCAACTTCTGCTAACTGCGCAGCGGTTGGTTCGCCGGCGATTTCAATTTCAAATCGCTTTCCTTGGCGAACTGATTGGGCAAAAGTAAATCCAAGACGAGGTAATGCAGATGCAACAGCATTGCCTTGAGGATCAAGAATCTCTGGTTTCAACATCACATCAACCACGATTTTTGCCATTGTCATATTCTCCCTTGATTAGAACTTGCTGCCAGTTAAACGATAAAAAGCTTCTTCGTACCGAAGCGCGGTTTTTTCTACGATTTCATCTGGTAGTTCAGGGGGTGGGCTATTTCTATCCCATCCGCTTGCTACTAGATAGTCACGTAAATATTGCTTATCAAATGAGGGTTGTGCTCCCCCAGGTGCCCAAGTGGATTGATCCCAAAACCTAGAAGAATCAGGGGTTAGCGCCTCATCACCCAGCACTATCTGACCAGTTGAATTTCGGCCAAATTCGAATTTAGTATCGGCCAAAATAACTCCCCGGCTCTTTGAAAACTCTGCGGCTGTGTCATAAAGTTTTAATGTTAATTCACGAAGTGATTCTGCATCACTTTGCCCAATGTTTTTTGCGGCTTGATTAAAATCGATATTAATATCGTGGTCGCCAATATCAGCTTTTGTGGCGGGGGTGAAAATACTTGTAGGCAATTGTGAGCCATCGAGTAACCCGGACGGTAATTCATTGCCACACACCTTGGAGTTATTCTGATATTCGCTCCAACCGCTACCAGTTAGATAACCGCGAGCAACACATTCAATTGCAAACATTTCTAGTGGTGCGACAATTACTGCTCGATCCTCAACAATTTCAGGGACATCGGTCGAGATAATGTGATTCGGAACAATGTCAGCAAGCAGATCAAACCAAAAAAGTGAAAGTTGAGTTAATACTGCGCCTTTGCCTGGAATGTGCGTTGGCATTACACAGTCAAAAGCTGAAATTCGATCTGATGCTACGAGGAGAATATTTCCTAAATCATTTGTATAAAGATCGCGAACTTTTCCGGTACGCAGATGTGTCCACCCTGGAATTATCGGTGCTGGGGGTGGACCAGCAGTTCCGAAGCCGCTCACCGAATAGAGCCGGGCTTGTACTGCACTGCTGCAGGGTGCGCGGAAGTAATCGCGCCAATGCGATTAACAACTCGAGCAACTTGTTGGCGAGCTTCGCCAGTAAATTCCAATGGACTACTTATTAAGACATCTAGCGCCGCGCGATCTAGAGGTAAGCGATCATCTTCTGCCAAATCATCGAGCAAAGTGTTTTTCTTACCTTCGCGCATTCCAAGTGCAGACTTAACTGCATGTTCTTTAATAACTTCATGTGCGACTTCACGTCCAACGCCGGCTTTAACTGCCGCCATTAAAATCTTGGTGGTAGCAAGGAAAGGTAGGTAGCGCTCTAATTCAGCTGAAATCACGGCTGGGAAAGCCCCGAATTCATCTAGGACCGTCAACATTGTTTCAAGTAATCCATCGATTGCGTAAAAAGCATCAGGAAGTGCAACTCGGCGAACAACGCTGCAAGAAACATCGCCTTCATTCCACTGGTCACCAGAGAGTTCGCTAACCATCGATGCATATCCGCGCAGTACAACAGCTAAACCATTAACGCGTTCGCAGGAACGTGTATTCATTTTGTGTGGCATCGCGCTGCTGCCAACTTGGCCTGCTTTAAAACCTTCGGTTACCAGTTCAGCACCGGCCATCAAGCGAATTGAAGTCGCAAGCGATGAAGGTGAGGAAGCAATCTGCACCAAAGTTGTAACAACGTCATAGTCAAAAGAGCGAGGATAAATCTGACCAGTTGAATCAAGCACCCGGTTAAAGCCAAGTTCTTTAGCAATTGATTGCTCGAGAGCTGCATGTGAATCAGTTGAACCAAGAAGATCAATTGAATCTTGCGCAGTACCAACTGGGCCTTTAATTCCACGCATTGGGTAGCGTGCTTGTAATGCGGTTAAGCGTTCGTAAGCAAATAGTAATTCTTCGGCCGCTGAAGCAAAGCGTTTGCCAAGAGTTGTTATCTGTGCAGGAACATTATGCGAACGTCCTGCAATCGGTTGATCTGCATACTCCGTTGCACGTTCTGCCAAACGGGCTAACAATGTAACTACTTTGTCGTGCACGATTTCGAGGCCATTTCGAATTTGTAGCGCTTCAATATTTTCAGTTAAGTCGCGGCTAGTCATTCCGGCATGAATTGCTTCGTGACCTGCAAGAGCATTAAATTCTTCGATGCGGGCTTTAACATCATGGCGGCTCTGCTTTTCGCGGGCGTCAATCGATGCAAGATCCACCTGTGTAATTACCTTTTCGTAATCTGTAATTACATCACTGGAAATAGTGTGGCCAAGAGTTGATTGTGCCCGCATAACCGCGATCCAAAGCCGGCGTTCTGCAATGATTTTGGCCTCTGGCGCGAAAATTTCACGCATCGCACTGGATGCATATCGGTTAGCTAGCAGGCTCACTGGTGCATTATCTTGCATTTAATTGCCCTTCTCTGCGACCGACGCATTAAGCGCGATGTCGTTGCGGTAAAAAGATCCAGCAAGTGAGATGTGACTGATAGCGCGATAAGCCCGATCTCTAGCTTCGGTCAGATCGCCACCAATTCCGGTGACAGTTAAGACTCGACCGCCAGATGCAACTAATCCCTTTTCGTTTTCTGAAGTTCCTGCATGAAAAATCATGGTTTCTTCAATTGTCGGGAACTCTCCAATTACTCCACCAGTTTGGGGTGATGTTGGATAACCCTGGGCGGCAAGTACCACTGTTACTGCTGATTGATTTTTCCACTCAAGTTTTACGCCTTCAAGATTTCTAGTTGCCGCTTTATATAACAACCTGGCCAATGGTGTTTTCAATAATGGTATTAGGACTTGTGTTTCCGGATCTCCGAAGCGAGCATTAAATTCAATTACTCGTGTTCCGTGATCGGTTAATGCGAGTCCGGCATATAGCAACCCAACAAATGGTGTTCCCCGCGCGGCCATTTCAGCGACCATCGGTGCTAAAACTTTCTTGTGCGTATCTTCAATAATGTCTGACGGAGCCCACGGTAGTGGTGAATACGCACCCATTCCTCCAGTGTTTGGCCCAGAATCATTTTCGTGTGCGCGCTTAAAATCTTGTGCGGGTTGCATTGCAATTACCGTTTTGCCGTCACTTATTCCAAAGAGTGAAACTTCAGGACCACTCAAAAACTCTTCTATAACCACTCGCTTACAGGCAAGTGCGTGATCTAAAGCTTCTTGACGATCTCGTGTTACTACTACGCCTTTCCCTGCAGCTAACCCATCATCCTTAACTACATAAGGTGCACCAAATGCATCTAAAGCTTTTTCAATTTCTTCTTTAGTTGAGCATGTAAAGCTATGCGCAGTTGGAACGCCAGCATCAGCCATCACTTCTTTGGCAAAGTTTTTTGAACCTTCTAAGGCAGCTGCAGCTTTTGATGGACCAAAAACTGAAATTCCAGCGGCCCGCAACAAGTCTGCAGCACCATTTACAAGTGGAACTTCAGGGCCAATTACTACTAAATCAACATCTAACTTCTGTGCAAGATCAACAATGGCACCATTGTCAGAAACATCAAGTGGGTGACAAGTTGCAAAAGCTGCAATACCTGGATTTCCTGGCGCGGCATGAAGTTCAGTGCACTCAGGATCTGCGTGTAGTCCTAGTCCTAAGGCGTGTTCACGACCGCCGCTTCCGACTAGGAGGATTTTCATTTCTTAGATGAAATCCTTTACGACAATTGTTTCATCGCGCCCGGGACCAACTCCGATTGCACTCATGGGAGCACCCGAGATTTTCTCAAGAAAAGCGATGTAATCCTGCGCCGCTTGCGGAAGATCGCTGAGCTTACGCGCTGCAGAAATATCTTCTTTCCACCCTGGCATATATTCATAAATCGGCTTTGCGTGGTGGAAATCTGATTGTGAAGATGGAAGTTC
>CAFBQI010000034.1_pt1 | contig 10562 bp, 11 predicted proteins | sample 7269921 | NCBI WGS metagenome assembly CAFBQI01 (sample SAMEA6814177, study PRJEB35770) | uncultured Actinomycetes bacterium | biome: Freshwater; feature: Freshwater reservoir; material: water | place: Czech Republic | collected 2016-11-09 | depth 30m m | reverse complement strand
CGATTCGAAGTGAAAGCAGAGGAACCACAAGCGCGGCCAGTACATGAAAGCTTAGGTAGGGCACAACGAAAATCGAAACAACTGGAGTCTTTGCATCCAGCCAACCTTTCATGATGAGAGGTTCGTATGAATAACTTGCTTTGTTAAATACTTCGTAGGTAATAAATGCAAAAATGATGCCAAGAAAGACCAGCGGTACTGCAGTCTTTTGCCTTCGAGTTAAGTGGCTCATGATATGAAAACGATTAAGTCAAACTCTGGATGAAAGTTAAAGAGTTCTGAAAAATCAGTTCCTGGTCATAATCCAACGTGGCGACGTGATAACTATTAACTAATTCAATTCTGGATTTATTAGAGGAGCCCAACCCTTTCATGATTATTTCAGTGTTTGAAACCGGCAACGTATGGTCCTCAACTGAATGAAATAGTTGAACAGGGACTGTCACTTTTCCTAAATTCTTACGGGTTATTTTCAGCATCTTTAATAATTCATAAATTCCATGCGTAGGTAAAGCGTCATAGCCATGCTCTGTGATTCCTGGTCGCTTAATATCATTTCCGACGCTAGAGCGAAGCTTTTGAAAATGTGAAATCACGTAGGCAAGTTGATGTGGCAAGAAGGCAACATGAATCATGGGATTAACTAGGATCATGCCTGTTAAGCGCTCATTGTTTTGCGTTGCTGCATAAAGGGATGTTCCGCCACCCATGGACAATCCAACGATAAATACGTGATCGCAAGTTTTATACAGTTCATCTAACTCTGATTGCACTTTATCTGGCCACTGTTGCCACTTAACTTTATTTAGATCTTCTGGCTTAGTTCCGTGACCTGGCAATAGTGGAATTCGAACGGAATATCCCTTTGAATGTAAGAATTCGCCCCAAGGTCGCATAGATGGAGGCGCTCCAGTAAATCCATGTACTAACAAAACTCCGATTCGTGCATTCTTGCCAGAGCCTTGCGCAGACCAATCTTGCATCCAACCAGGAGGTGCGGTTTCAATTGCCATGACCTAAACAATACGCGCGCTGTCAATGACAGTGCAATCACTTACGATTACTACCATGCATCTTTCTCAAGCCACATTTGTAGTGGTCGATCTTGAAACCTCCGGCGCCGCGCCTTCCACCGGCGCTGCAATAACTGAAATCGGTGCAGTCAAAGTTCGCGGTGGAGAAGTAATCGCAGAATTTCAGAGCTTTGTAAATCCAAATACTCCAATATCTGATTTCATCACGCGATTAACAGGAATAACAGATGCAATGCTTGTGGACGCACCTGAGATTTCGCAAGTTTTTCCATCCTTCATCGAATTCATGGGATCTGAAACCGAAAATGTTTTAGTCGCACACAACGCCCCTTTTGATGTCGGATTCTTAAAAGCTGCAGCTAGTTATCTTGAATATCCGTGGCCAAATCATCATGTAGCAGATACTGCGCGATTGGCTCGTTATGTTCTAACTAAAGATGAGGTCATCAACTGCAAGCTAGCAACACTGGCAGAATATTTCGGAGCCACTACATCTCCCACGCATCGCGCACTAGATGATGCGCGCGCAACTGTTGATGTTTTACATGGAATCATAGAAAGATTAGGCGGATTTGGAATTACCACCCTTGAGGATTTTAAGAAGGTGAAGAAGCGCTTAGTTTCTGGCTAAGTGCGGCCCACTTGTCTACAAGATTTGTAGCAGCGCCACTATCAATTGCACTTGTAGCCCGTGTTATTCCTTTAGCAATTCGATCATGTAAAGACAGTTCCATTTCACCATCAAAGGCTGCAATTGCTGCCGCGGAATTTAATACCACGGCATCACGTGGTGCGCCTTTTTCACCATTAAAGATTGCGGTAGTGATGCGTGCATTTTCTGCCGCTTCTCCCCCAACTAATGCAGAAATTGGTGCGCGCGAAATTCCAAAATCGAGTGGGTCAAGCAGATCACTTGAAATTTCACCATTGCCAATTGTTAGAACAGAGGTTGTTGTAGCTAACGTGATTTCATCAAGACCATCATCACCTCTAAATACAAATCCCTCTACGCCTCGGTCACCAAGCACTTGCGCCATCACCAAGTGCATTCGTTCGTTTGCAACACCTATCGCCGCAGCTTTGGGTTGAGCTGGATTTGCTAGCGGTCCTAAAATATTAAAAACAGTTGGCACGCCAAGTTCTTTTCGCGCCGGACCGGCAAAACGCATCGCTGGATGAAATACAGGAGCGAAACAAAAGCCGATACCGAGTTCCTTAAAAGTTGTTTCTACACCTTTGCCGTCTAAGCCAACTGCGATGCCTAAAGCCTCGAGCAAATCGGCAGCGCCTGATTTAGATGATGCTGCCCGATTTCCATGCTTAACAACTTTTACTCCAGCTGCGGCGGCAATAATTGCGGCTGTCGTGGAGATATTGATTGTGTGTGCGCCATCTCCGCCTGTACCCACTGTGTCAACTGCGCGTTCGGCGATTGATATAGGTGAGGAGTGTTGATACATCTGTGCCACAAGTGCGCCAACTTCTTGGGCAGTTTCACCTTTGGCTTTAAGTGCTAGTAAAAACTTCTTGATGAGTTCAGTATCTGCTTGCCCTTGCAGGATTTCATTCATGCACCACTGAACATCAGGTGTTACTAGATCAAGACCGTTCTCAAGAGTCGAGAAAATCGCATCCCATTTCTGTCGCGACATGGAATCGAATTTAGATTTTTGTGAGAGCGGTGCCGCGAATTAAATCAGCCGCGCTCTTTGCCAGAGTGAAGGGATCAATTGGATGAATGACAGAGGCTTCGGCCATTGACCAAGCAGCAAGCCAGGCATCCTCTTTACGACCGGTTATCAATAAAACGGGTGGGCAATCAAAAATCTCATCTTTGAGTTGACGGGCAACGCCCATGCCGCCTTCTGGCGCCGCTTCGCCATCTAAAATGAATAGATCGACTGTGGCGCCACCATCAACATAGGCTCTCAGCGATGCTGCAGTAGCAAATTCATGAATCTGATGTTCAGGCAGGTCGCTTGCGACCTTGGTTCCAAGGGCGGCAGATACTGCTGAACGCACTGAGGAGTCATCTGAATAAAGAACAATCTGCTTCTTGGCCATGGTTGAAGTCTAATTGCCCGAACTGGGATTAGCACCCAATAAAACAGCTCAAAATCCTGTGGCCTGTTTCACTGACAATGAGAGGGAATACTCACTCCCAGAGGGCTGCAGTGCAAGACGCAGGCGTAGTTTTCGGGAATAATCGCCCCATGTCCAGCGCAGCCGTAACGGCCCACCATAAAATCACTCGTCCTAACGCAGTTGCTGTAGGAACAATCGTCTGGTTATCCAGTGAACTCATGTTCTTCGCAGCTCTGTTTGCAATTTACTTCACCACTCGTGCAGTGCAAGGACCAAGTATTTGGACTGAATCAAACCAGATTCTTAATATTCCCTTCGCAGCACTGAACACGACAGTTTTAGTTTTATCCTCAGTAACGTGCCAGTTTGGCGTATTTGCTGCCGAGCGTTTTCAAAAGAGCCGCACTGGTGCGCTGTATCAAATAAATAAATGGGGAATGCGCGAATGGTTTGCGCTTACTTTTCTCATGGGTGCATTCTTTATCGGTGGACAGATTTTTGAATACGCATCTCTTGTTCAAGAAGGTTTAACACTTTCTTCAACGGCTTATGGATCTGTCTTTTATATTGCAACGGGCTTCCATGGCTTGCACGTAACTGGTGGACTTCTCGCATTTTTGATTGTAATGATTCGAGTTTCCAAAGCCCGCCGTTTCACACATGAGCAAGCAACGACTGCAATAGTTGTTTCTTATTACTGGCACTTCGTCGACGTCGTATGGATCGCACTTTTTGCAGCGATCTACCTAATAAAGTAAGGGAGCACAATCACTTCGTGAAACGTTTATCTCGATACCGTCGTCATAAGGCCGCAGCACCATTGCTTTTAGTTATTGCACTCCTAGCGATTGGTACAACCTTTTCAGTCGCAAGTGCGTCCGTCAAACAATCATCTAAAACTTTTGCACGCACTGCGGCAATTGATGAAGGCAAGCAGATATTTTTGAAAGGTTGCTCCTCATGTCACGGCCTAAACGCTGAAGGTGGTGCAATTGCGCCGTCTCTCATTGGTGTCGGTGCCGCCTCAGTTGATTTTCAGGTGGGCACAGGTCGTATGCCGATGGCTGATATGAGCACCCAAGCTATGCGAAAAACACCAGTGTATGACGCCGAAGAAACTGCAGCATTAGCTGCATATGTGGCATCGCTTGCACCTGGCCCGGCCGTTCCTGAAGATTCAGTTTTAAATTATGAGCGAGATGGCAGTACTGCCGAGGGCGGAGAACTTTTCCGAAATAACTGCGCAATGTGTCATAACTTTGCAGGTCAAGGCGGTGCGTTAACGCAAGGAAAGTACGCACCAACATTGATGGGTGTGGAGCCTAAGTATATTTACGAAGCAATGATTACAGGTCCACAGTCAATGCCGGTATTTAGCGATAAAACAATTACGCCAGCTGAAAAGCTTTCAATAATTAAATGGATCAAAGCCGCTGAAGCTGAACCAAATCTTGGTGGTGCATCACTTGGCCGTGTTGGACCTGTTACTGAAGGATTATTAGGTTGGGTACTTGGACTAGGACTGCTCATCGGTGTAGCGGTCTGGTTGGCAACGAAAGCGAGATAGGGAAAATATGTCTAACGAAATCGAAGCCATCAAAGATCCAGGATTGCCTGCACACGTTCACCGTGAAGCTGACACTGATCCAAAAGCTGAAAAGCGTGCCGAACGACAGGTAGCAATTTTATTTGGAATTTCCGCAGTTGGAACTCTCTTACTCATTTTCTCATACGTTTTTATTCCTCAAGATTTATTTATTTTTGTCCCCGTTATGGGCGATCAAAATGCACATCAACTTGGTCTGGGCCTTGGAATGGCAATCTCGCTTTTCTTTATCGGTATGGGCGCCATTCATTGGGCAAAAACTCTAATGCCAGATACCGAAGTTGTCGCACATCGTCATGAATTTCGTTCACCAGATAATGAGCGCGAAGATTTTGTAAAGACAGTTAAGGAACGCGCAGGAACTGTAGGAATGGGTCGCCGTTCATTGATTAAAAAATCATTAGGTGCAGCCCTTGGTTTATCTGCACTTTCCCCGTTGTTGCTTTTGCGCGACCTAGGTCCTTTGCCAGGCAAAGAGCTCGAAAAAACTAGTTGGAAAACCGGAACTCGTTTAGTTACAGATCCTGGGGACCGTCCCATCCTGGCATCTGATTTAGAAGTGGGCGCAGTTGCTCAAGTATTGCCAGCTGTTGCTGAAGGATCACACCGCGCACTAAGTGACATTGGAAAAGATGCCGTGCTTCTCATCCGTCTGCGCCCAGAAGATTTCCAATTAACACCTGAAAAGCTGGCCATGACTCACGATGGAATCATCGCTTTCTCCAAGATTTGCTCACATATGGGATGCGCTGTTGCCCTGTATGAGCAACAGACAAAACACTTGCTGTGCCCATGTCACCAGTCAACATTTGATGTGACACGTGGAGCTAAAGTTATTTTTGGACCTGCAGCTCGTCCATTACCGCAATTGGATATCACTGTCGATGCAGAGGGATATTTAGTTGCTCGATCAGCATTTAGTGAACCGGTTGGACCTAGCTTCTGGGAGCGTAACTCACAATGACAAATGTAGAAAAGAAACTCGGAACTGTAGCCAACTATGTAGATGAGCGCACTGGCGCTGCTGCATGGATGAAGAAGAATCTGACCAAAGTCTTTCCTGATCACTGGTCGTTCATGCTTGGCGAAGTCTGCCTTTATTCATTTGTGATTTTACTTCTTTCTGGCACCTTCTTGACTTTCTGGTTTGATCCTTCACAGCGCGAAGTTACTTACGAAGGTTCATATGCACCGCTTCAAGGATTAAAGATGTCGGCAGCCTACGCTTCGACACTTCATATCTCCTTTGAGGTTCGTGGTGGATTATTAATGCGCCAAATTCACCACTGGGCTGCGATTATTTTCATGGCCGCAATCGTTGGTCACTTACTACGCGTTTTCTTCACCGGAGCTTTCCGTAAGCCGCGTGAATTTAACTGGATCCTCGGAGTTGGATTATTAACTCTTGGAATCGTTGAGGGCTTCTTGGGTTACTCATTGCCAGATGATCTTTTGTCTGGAACTGGTATCCGCATTGCAGAAGCAATTATTCAAGCATTACCGGTTATTGGTTCTTACCTTGCGTTTTTTGCCTTCGATGGAGCATTCCCAGGAGAAGCATTCATTCCGCGAATTTTCACGGTACACGTTCTTTTGCTACCCGGTGCCTTCCTGGCTCTAATTACTATCCACTTAATGTTGGTTTGGTATCAAAAGCACACGCAGTTCCCTGGTCCAGGTCGCACAGAAAAGAACGTAGTTGGCTATCCATTAATGCCGACCTATATGGCTAAAGCTGGTGGGTTTTTCTTCATCGTTTTCGGAGTGATCGCATTCTTATCAGCGGTCGCATCAATTAACCCCATTTGGTTATACGGGCCATATACGCCAGGTCAGATCTCTGCCGGTTCTCAACCCGATTGGTACATGGGTTGGTTGGATGGTTTAGTCCGCATGGCTCCCCCAATTGAAACACATGCCTTTGGCCACACAATTTCTTGGAACATTTTGATTCCTGGATTAATTGTTCCTGGAATTTTATTTACAGGAATGGCTTTGTATCCATTTATTGAAAGTTGGTTTACTGGCGATAAGCGCGAGCATCATCTGCTTGATCGCCCACGTAACGCACCAAATCGCACCGCCCTAGGTGTCATGTCATTAACTTTCATGATGGTCTCACTTATAAATGGTGGAAATGACATTATCGCTACTCACTTTGATTTGACCATCAATCAAATTATGTGGGGTACGCGTTTTGGTATCTTTATTTTGCCTCCAATAGCTTTCGTCATTACTAAGCGTCTGTGTCTATCGCTGCAACGCGCAGATCGTGACTTGGTTCTTCATGGAACTGAAACTGGTCGACTCCTACGCTTGCCTCACGGTGAGTTTGTTGAAGTTCACGCACCAATTTCTCCAGAAAAGGCTTGGACTCTTACTTCCCACGAACAATTGCCAGCTCTGGAGTTAACTGAGACTGATGCACGTGGAGTACGTCGTCCTGGAGCAATCAAAAACAAGTTGCGTGCACGTTTGAGCAAGGCTCATGCCGTATCTGTTCCTAAGGTGTCTGCAGAAGATCTAAAGCAGATCGAACACCACTAGTTCGAACTACGTATTACTAGCCAAACACCCAAGGCGGTTATTCCTATTCCAAGGAAGCCTTGGGTGTTTACTTTTTCACCAAATAAAAAGAAAGCCTCTATCGCTGTTGCTGGTGGCACTAGATAAAACAGTGACGAGACTGACGCCGCACTCCCAGAGTTTAAAAGCCACATCAATAACAGGACTGCGCCAACAGATAAGACCAAAATAAGCCAGGCCATTGCACCGATAAAATGAATGTTCCATTGGATGTGTGTCCCTGATGTCACAAGAGCTGCAACTAAAAGGACACTGCCACTTGCCAGATACTGATAGGCAGTACCGGCCAACATCGGAATTGAGCCACCAATTTTTTTCTGTAGCAACGTGGCCGTCGTGCTACCAACAAGGGCAATAAATACGCCAGCTAGTCCAATTCCAGAAGTTGCACTATCAAAAGTTGGCCCAAGAACAAGCACAACACCGATTAGACCCAGAATGAGACCAACAAACTGGATTGCTTTGAGTTTTTCTCCAAGTATCTTAACTGCTAGTAGTGAAACAAAAACTGGCTGCAAACTAGTTATTACCGCAGCAACACCTGCTGAAACACCTTGCGAAATCGCAAAGAAAACTCCCCCAAGATAAAACGCATGCAGAAACAAACCAATAATTGCCGAGCGCGAAATTGCTTGTTTGCCAATAAGAATCTTTGTTTTAAGCAGCCTTGCAATGATAAAAAGAATGAAAGCTGCAATAAATACTCTGACTGATAAGAAAATGAATGGATCTGCATAAGGTAATCCGTATTTTGCACCTACAAAACCTGTACTCCAAAGAAGAACGAAAAGATAGGGAGCAAACCGCGCCAATCTCAACCTTCGCAAATCGCCTTCAGGCGAACAAGTGACTTAGCCATCCATTTAGGATTACGCGCTAAAGAGTTAGTTTTCTTGAGCCACCAGCTCGCATAAAAGGGGATGTCATGGGCGTCAAATATCTCTGTCACTTGGGTAAGTCCATTACCTAAATCGTGGAGTTCATATGACCACGTCCACATCATTAAGTGTCTCCAGGTAATTTTATGGCCTTCTTCAAACTCCACCACCGTGTTAGTGATTCGGTAAGGCACCTTGATTTTCATTGCCATTCCAAATTTTGCCCCAAGATATAAACGTTTTGGGCCAGAAAGTGATTTAGTTATTGTTCCCGAACCGTCAAAAGCTGCGTGAGAGTTTGGATCTGCGAGCAAATCAAAAATCTTTGATGCCGGTGCTTTGATAGAGATTCGCGCCGCTGCAGTATTTGGATAATCAACATCCAAAATTTGCGCGCGAATCTGTTCCATTAGTGAGAAGCAGCCCCGACTGGCTTTTCGTATTCAGTGACCATTCCGATTATTGAAATCACCAATGCTCCCAGTGAGATTAGCGATAACCACCAGCCAATTACTAAAGACAAAGTAAGGGCACACATGCTTAAGGCAACTGGAAGTGGCCACCATGAGTGAGGGCTATAAAATCCTAGATCTCCAGCTCCGTCTGCAATCTCTGCAGTGAGGTTATCCTCTGGCAAAATTTTGCCGATTCGACGCTGCGTGAACCAGACATAAAAACCGACCATACCGGCAAGGGCTGAAGCAAGTGCCATACCGCCAATACCGACAGATTCGCCACCCACTTGCCAATAAATAATCGTCATTAAGACATAAAACAGTGCAAGACCTATAAATAACTGCCAAGAAACTTTCATAGCTACTTAGTGCCCTTCAGTTTTAATGTGTGGGTGGTGCAAATCAAAAGCTGGGCGCTCAGATGATATGCGCGGCATAGATAAGAAGTTGTGGCGAGGAGGTGGGCAGGATGTGGCCCACTCTAGAGAGGCGCCATAGCCCCAAGGATCATCAACTTCAACCTTAGGGGATTTACGTGTAATCCAGATGTTGACCATAAATGGAATCATTGAGAATGCGAGTAAGAATGAACCAATAGTTGAAACTTCATTCATAAAAGTAAAACCATCGGTTGGCAAATAATCGGCATAGCGTCGTGGGAAGCCCTTAATTCCCAACCAGTGTTGGATTAAGAATGTTAGGTGGAAGCCAAAGAAAGTTGTCCAGAAGTGAATTTTTCCCAAACGTTCATTAAGCATTCGGCCGGTCATCTTTGGCCACCAGAAGTAGAAACCAGCAAACATCGCAAAAACAACAGTTCCGAAGAGCACATAGTGAAAATGCGCTACAACGAAATAACTTGCCGAAACTGCGAAATCAAGTGGTGGAGAAGCCAAGATGATCCCGGTTAAGCCGCCAAAAAGAAATGTCACAAGAAAGCCCATAACCCAAAGCATGGGAGTTTCAAAAGTGACATTGCCACGCCACATTGTTCCAATCCAGTTAAAGAACTTAACACCTGTTGGAACACCGATCAGGAACGTCATAAATGAGAAGAACGGTAGAAGAACTTGACCTGTTGCAAACATATGGTGGGCCCATACAGACACTGAAAGCGCAGCAATCGAGATAGTAGCTGCAATTAGACCTTTGTAACCAAAGATTGGCTTGCGACTAAAGACTGGCAAAATCTCTGTTGCGATTCCAAAAAACGGCAAGGCCAAGATATAAACCTCAGGGTGGCCAAAGAACCAGAACAAGTGCTGGAACAACATTGCGCCGCCGTTAGCAGGATCAAAAAGATGTGTTCCATATAGTCGATCTGATTCAAGACCTAGTAGAGCAGCTGCTAGTGGAGGGAAAGCAAGCAGAACTAAAATTGAAGTTAAAAGCACGTTCCATGAAAAGATTGACATGCGAAACATAGTCATACCTGGTGCACGCATAGTAAATATTGTTGTAATGAAGTTAACGCCACCGAGAATGGTTCCGATACCACCCACTGCTAGACCTAATAACCAAAGGTCAGCGCCGATACCTGGTGAGTAAACTGAATTTGAAAGTGGAACATAAACTGTCCAACCAAATGATGCTGCTCCACCTGGAGATAAGAAACCGGCAAAAGCCATAGTTCCACCAAATAGATAGAGCCAGTAAGAAAGCATGTTAAGTCGCGGGAAAGCCACATCTGCTGCGCCGATTTGTAACGGCATAATCACGTTAGCAAATCCCACAAACAGTGGTGTTGCAAACATCAATAACATGATTGTTCCGTGCATTGTAAAGATTTGGTTGTACTGCTCTGCACTCAAAAACTGCATTCCAGGACGGGCTAATTCGCTTCTAAGAAGCAGCGCTAGAACTCCACCAATTAAGAACCAAGCAAATGAAGTGATCAAATACAAGTAGCCGATTGTCT
>CAFBQI010000033.1_pt1 | contig 10684 bp, 12 predicted proteins | sample 7269921 | NCBI WGS metagenome assembly CAFBQI01 (sample SAMEA6814177, study PRJEB35770) | uncultured Actinomycetes bacterium | biome: Freshwater; feature: Freshwater reservoir; material: water | place: Czech Republic | collected 2016-11-09 | depth 30m m | reverse complement strand
TTGATCTTTGCGATCTCTTCAACCTGTGACTTTGAAATGTTTGCAACCTTGTTCTTGTGAGGGATAGCTGAACCCTTTTCGATTCCAGCAGCCTTCAAGATTAAACGTGATGCTGGTGGAGTCTTTGTGATGAATGTGAATGAACGGTCTTCGAAAACTGTGATCTCAACAGGAATGATCTGGCCCTTTTGGGATTCAGTTGCAGCGTTGTATGCCTTAACGAAGTCCATGATGTTCACACCATGCTGACCAAGTGCTGGACCTACTGGTGGTGCAGGTGTTGCTGCGCCAGCCTGAATCTGCAACTTGATAAGTGCTGTGATCTTCTTCTTTGGTGCCATTTTTCTCTTCCTTTTCTCTTCTTATTAAATCTTTTGGACTTGGTTAAATGAAAGCTCTACTGGGGTTTCGCGACCGAAGATAGAAACCAAAACCTTGAGCTTGCCTTGTTCAGGCATGATCTCGGAGATAGTTGCTGGCAACGTTGCAAATGGGCCATCCATAACAGTTACAGATTCATTGATTTCGAAATCAACCATACGAATATCAATCTTGTCTGACTTCTTAACTGGACGTGGCGCCAAAATATTCTCTACTTCAGCCAAAGTTAGCGGTGATGGGTGGTGCGCATTTCCTACGAAACCAGTCACGCCTGGTGTATTTCGCACACATGACCAAGATTCATCAGTTAAATCCATGCGAACTAAAACGTAGCCTGGAAAAACATTTCGCTTAACTTGCTTGCGTTGGCCGTTCTTAATTTCCATTACTTCTTCTTCTGGAACTTCAATCTGGAAAATATAATCTTCCATATTTAGCGAAGTAATACGGTTGGCAAGGTTGCCCTTTACCTTCTTCTCGTATCCAGCATATGAGTGGACTACATACCAATCGCCAAGCGCCGTACGAAGGGCGCGACGGAATTCTGCATTCTCATCATTCTCTTCTTCTAATTCAACAGCTACTTCTTCTTCAATTGCATCAATAGCTTCTTGTGTGCCAACAACTTCATCGGCAACTACAGATGTAACTACATCATCTGTTGCTGTAGCAGCGAGCGCAGCTTCAAAGTCATCTGCTGAATTAGCCTGAGGTGAATCTAAATCTTCGAGTGACATTAGATTCCCCCTTACCCAAATACCCAGAAAACAATTTTTGTAAGAATCAGATCAAAGACGGAAACAATCGCAATAATGAAACCTACGAAGACCAAGACAACTGCTGTGTAAGTTGTTAGTTGGTTACGAGTTGGCCAAACAACTTTACGAAGTTCGGAGACAACTTGGCGATAGAAAAGGCCAATGCGACCGAAGAACCCTAGGGATTCCTGGTCTGTGTTGTGTGATGGATCTTTCTCATCAACCACGTTCACTACCTCTTTCCTATTTCATTACAACGCTGATAAAAACTTCTCAACTACTTGCAGGGCAGGAGGGACTTGAACCCCCAACCGCCGGTTTTGGAGACCGGAACTCTGGCCAGTTGAGCTACTGCCCTTCGAGCGTTACTTAAGTCAAGAAGACATGCGTCAGCATGACCTAATGCAAGCGCCAGAACGGGGAGTGTAGAGCGTGAAGGGGTGCTTAGTAAAACTGAGGAATGGCATACTCCGCACCATGGGAACTATGAGCGCAAAACCAAGAATTTCTCGCCGGATCGCAGCAATTGCAGAATCAGCCACATTGGCAGTTGATGGAAAGGCCAAAGCCCTCAAGGCAGCCGGTCGACCAGTAATTGGATTTGGTGCAGGTGAACCAGATTTCCCAACGCCTGATTACATTGTTAAAGCCGCAGCAGATGCTGCATCTAAACCAGCGAATCATCGCTACACACCAACACCAGGACTTCCAGAACTTCGTGAAGCAATTGTTGCAAAGACACTTCGTGATTCGAACTATGTAATAACTGCGGATCAAGTTCTTGTTACCAATGGTGGCAAGCAAGCGGTGTACCAATCTTTCGCTTCAATAATTGATCCAGGTGATGAAGTTATTTTGCCTTCGCCATATTGGACAACATATCCAGAGTGCATCAAGCTCGCTGGCGGAATATCTGTTGAAGTTTTCGCTGATGAATCACAGAATTACTTAGTTTCTGTCGAACAACTAGAAGCTGCTCGCACTCCAAAAACAAAGGCGCTGCTCTTTTGTTCACCATCTAACCCAACTGGTTCGGTTTATTCTGTCGAGCAAGTAAAAGCAATTGGTGAATGGGCGCTCGCACATGGCATCTGGGTTATCTCGGATGAAATTTATGAACACTTGGTTTATGACGGTGCGACTGCACCAAGTCTCCCAGTGCTAGTTCCTGGAATGGCTGATCAAACAATTATTATCAACGGCGTTGCAAAGACTTATGCAATGACTGGATGGCGGGTGGGTTGGATGATTGGGCCTAAGGATGTAATTAAGGCCGCAACAAATCTGCAATCACACCTCTCTTCAAACGTTTCAAATGTTTCACAACGTGCCGCAATAGCTGCCGTTTCCGGAGACTTAACCGCAGTTCGTGAGATGGGTGTTGCTTTTGATAGAAGGCGCAAACTCATTGTTGGATTACTGAACAATATTCCTGGGGTGATCTGCCCAACTCCAACTGGTGCCTTCTATGTTTATCCTTCAGTTAAAGGCGTTCTAGGTAAAGAAATTCGTGGCAAACGACCACAAACATCGGCTGAACTTGCAACGTTAATTTTGGATGAAGTTGAAGTTGCGGCAGTTCCAGGTGAAGCATTTGGGCCCTCTGGATACTTGCGATTTTCATATGCTCTTAGCGATGAAGATATTGTTGAAGGAATTGGTCGCGTTGCAAAACTACTTGGTGAAGCTAAGTAATTTAAAGCGTCAAACCAACTAGTTGTACTTCGCTTTGCAAGGTAATTCCGAATTTAGTTCTTACTTTTTCTTGAGCACTTCTAGCCAGTTCGATTAGATCTTTCGCTGTTGCATCCCCCGCATTTGATAGTGCTAAAACATGCTTGAGTGAAATTTGAGCCCCGGCTAACCGATCTCCTTTAGTAACTCCTGCGTGCTCCATCAACCATGCGGCCGATGTTTTAACTCTGCCATCAGGCAAGGGCCAACGAGGCGCATCACTTGGTAACTTATCTGCAATCGCCTTATCCAATATTGGATTCATAAAAAATGAACCAGCGGAATTAATTCCTGATCCAACTAACATTCCTTTTGCTCCACGCAATTTCATGACTGCATCTCGGACCTTAGCAATCGCAACTCGGGCGCCAATTTCAACACCAAGTTCTTTTGCAAGTTCGGCATATCCAATTGGAAGTGACTCCTCACCACGGCGAAGTTGAAAAGTTACATCCAGAATTACAAAACGGCCAGCTGCTTCTTTAAAAATCGAATTGCGATAAGTAAAACCACATTCACTTGCCATAAATGTTTTTATTTCTTGCTTTTCGCGATCAAAGGTCCGAACTCTGGCAATAACTTCAGAAACTTCATGGCCGTAAGCCCCAATGTTTTGAATTGGTGCGCCGCCAACGGTTCCCGGAATTCCACTTAGTGATTCCAAATTTGCTAGGCCTTTTTCAATTGTGAATGCCACAAATTCATCCCAGTCAGAGCCAGCACTTACAGTTAGCGTTCCACCACTGCAGGCATCGATTTCATATGTGTTGCCAGTAGTTTCAACCCGAATAACGGTTCCAGCAAATCCACTATCGCTAATAAGTACATTGGAGCCGCCACCTAAAATCAAGATCGGCGTTTTTGAATTATCGGCTGCGGTAACCGCGTCAATTAATTCGTCCTCTGTAGTTACATGAATAATTTTTGTCGCCGGACCGCCAACACCAAGTGTGGTGAAAGTTGATAAATCATTTGCAGTCATAAGAGAAGGCTACCTGCGAGGCGACAATATTTCGTTCTTACCTCTAAAGCGTTGAAGAATTCGGTCATAGTTCTTCTTCGACTGCTCTTCGCGATAAGCCGGATCAGTGTCGTAATAGCCGTGATGGCGTTCTTGCTTCAGTGGAAGATCCAATTGCCAGAGCCGACCTTGTGATTGTCTTAGCTTCAGACCAAATTCCATATCAGCATTCCGATAATAGATAGCACGAATGTTAAATGCACCCGCTTCAATAGCATGTTCTTTGTTAAGCCCTAAAAAATAGCTGAATAGGACATCAACTTCCCCAACACCTTTATCGTCGACACTTCGCCAATCATCTTCAACATTCACTAATCCACCGCGCCAACCGACTGCGCTAAATTCCTTCTCCGAAAGTTTGGAGATTGTTGGGGTAATTGCATCGCCCAAAAGAATTGTTGATGGATCCATCACAATTACATATGGCGAATTAGCTAACTTCATGAGCGCATTAATTCCTTCACCCCAACCTACGCCTTCAGTAATTTGAACGATATAGGTTCGTTCATCAATTATCGCTGCGATATCTCCAAGTTCAGGATTGCCAGATATTAGTAAATAGATAGCCACATCTTCAGCGGAATTGGCCTTCAAGGCGTTGATAGAAGTGATTGCATCTTCCAAGAAGCCATCGGCATAAATCAAAACTGTCGAACTAAATTCCTTAGCGCTTAATTTGCGCAGATCTCCAATACGTTTATAAACCTTAAATGGTGCGCTCATTAGAGTTTGATTACGCCTTTTGCCATACCCAAGACTTTAATCTCATTACACATCGCAAGAAGTTCAATCTTTGCCAGGCCATCAGTGATTTCGCCGACTTTCCCAGAAACGATTAAGGAGACATCCGTATTTGCTGGTACTACAACGGGTTTAATAAATTTTGCCGAAAATTCAATTACTTTCTCAGCGCCAGCGATATCGGAAAGGTATTTACCAGCGAGGCCCATAGTTAACATCCCGTGGGCAATAACATCCGGTAGTCCAACAGATTTTGCGAACGCTTCATCTTGATGAATTGGATTTTGGTCACCGCTCGCATCTGCATATTTAATTAACAGTCCGCGATTAATCGTGAAAGTTTTCGTAGGCAATTCCTGCCCAGTAACAAGTTGGCTCATGCGCGAACCACCAGAGTTGACCAAGTTGAGACGACCAAATTTGAACTATCATGTAAATCAGAACGAACGGTAACGATTTCATTTCCAGCAACGTTGCGAGCGCTCTCGATTGTTGAAGATCCGACTAGGACATCACCAGCAATAATCGGGCGCTTTATTTCAAAGCGTTGTTCACCGTGAACTACTCGAGTCCAATTAAGGCCGCTGCCTTGTAATAAAGATTGGGATTGATCGAGAGTTATAGAAATTGAGAAAGTTGGTGGCGCAATTTCAAGATTACTTTCACCAAGAACTTCAGCAAATTTTTGAATTGCTTCTTTTGTAACTGTTACAGAATCGGCACTTGTAAAGGTGCGCCCGACTAGGTCGGGGTTCAACATCAGATTAGCGAGTCTCGCGGTGTGTTGTTGAAAGCTTGCAACGTGGGCAGAACTTCTTAAGTTCAAGACGGTCTGGATCGTTACGACGATTCTTCTTTGTAATGTAGTTACGTTCTTTGCACTCTACGCAGGCCATAGTGATCTTTGGGCGTACATCCGCGCTCTTACTTGCCATTGTGGTGCTCCTTCAATTACGTCTCAATTAAGAGCGCTAGGTTACTTCAACCTGCGCCTTTTACGAAAATTGCTCGTATATAACTAGTAGCGGAAGCCGGATTTGAACCGGCGACACAACGATTATGAGCCGTTTGCTCTACCAAGCTGAGCTATCCCGCCAAGGATTGAACTGGAAATACTTATTTATCTTGAAATAAGTTTAACCGAGCCCCCCAACGGAATCGAACCGTTGACCTCTTCCTTACCATGGAAACGCTCTACCGACTGAGCTAGGGGGGCATTTGAAGTAGAGGGTGAGCCTACAACCACTCTTGAAATGGGAGAAATTTCGGCTTAAAAATATTTACGGAAACGGCGTTTAAGCCAGGTAAATGGCTTCGCAATTCGCGAACCAAATCTTGCACCTTGTTCGATCGGCGAGACTTTTAAAACTTGATTCATTGCTGGTTCGCCAGGAGTAAACACATCATGCAGAGCGGGAGAAGATTCATCTAACGAATCAGCGATTATTCCAATGTTTGAAACTAGAGAAATACCACGCACAAGTTGCTCTTGATCAACGTCATCAGATGCTTCCATTAATGAATCAGCTAGCGCAGCTCCTGCAATTCTCGCATCTTGTGTTGCAGACCTTGAATCTGCGATTCCTTGCGCAGTTTTAATCTGTTCTGCTTTAGAACTAACAGCAAAACTTGCAGCAGAGAGTGCTTGGGCAATATCGCGTTTTGTCTCTTCTGCAATTCCGCCCTTAACTGCAGAATCAAAGAGCGTACGTGCAATTGTTCTTACTTGAACAACTGTGTGTTCAACCGCAACACCTCTTACATAAAGCTCTTCTGCTTCATCAACTTCGGCAGTTGGAAACCATTTTGCATGGCCACGAGCTTCAAGTGATTGTGCCCGGACACCCGGAATTTCTTCAACTAGCAACCGTGCTTTCGCTAACCAATGTCCTGCCTCTTCTTGATCAAAACCAGCAGCAACACCTTCGGACATTTCTCCCAATAATTTTGCGCATTTATTTGCAAGTGAAGTTATTTTGTCTACAGTGCGAGCCGCTGGGGTTTTGCCATTTGAAAAATAAGAGAAAACAATTGCAACTGCGGCGCCGATAAGTGTTGAAGAAAGTCTCGAGAACGCTGTGCTCTCACTTAAGCCAGGTCCTATAACAATCAGCGCAGTAACAGGAACGTTTACCGAAGCAACTTCTCCTAAGTGAAGTGCACGAGCGACCACAGAGCAGAAGAGAACGGTTAGGGCGACTGAAATGATTCCGAAATTAAATAATGAAACACATGCAAGTGCCACACCAGCGCCAATTGCCGTTCCAACAATTTGCCCAAAACCTTCTCGAACCGATTTATATAGCGAAATTCGAATACTCAAAGCGCAAATAATTGCGGCTACTACACCACCATCTTTAACTAATAAGTCACCAACCTGCCAGGCAACACCAGATGCAATTGCCGAAACCAAAATCAGACGCACCCAAGTTCGGCGATCCGTAAAGAGCTTGATAACTCGTTTTATCAATTTGCGCACGAGGTAATTCTATCTGTGGCAGGCCCAGTGAAGATTGCGTAATATGCGGACATGTCCAGTGAAATTAGCTCAAATAAGAAGTATCCCGTGCAGATTGATAATGCCAAATTAGCTTCTGAAATTGACCAGACCTCCTTTGAAGTTCTACGCCACGGTGCAACTGAGCGACCATTCACAGGCGAGTACACAGATACCGACAAAATAGGAAGTTACCGATGCAAGGCTTGCAACAACGAGTTATTTAAAAGTGAAACCAAATTTCATTCTGGCTGTGGTTGGCCATCTTTCTATGCACCAACTAGTGATGATGCCGTTGAGTTAATTGAAGATCGCTCACTTGGCATGCGAGTGCGGACTGAAGTTCGTTGTGCAAATTGTGGATCGCATTTAGGACATGTCTTTGAAGGTGAAGGTTATGAAGTACCAACTGATCAAAGATGGTGCATCAATTCAGTCTCACTAATTCTCGAAGAAAAGTAGAACTACTTAGGGATACGTAAGCCTTGCATTCCACCATCAACATTTAACGAAGTGCCAGTGGTTGATCCTTGAAGTGGACTGGCTAGATAGCAAATTGCACTAGCAACTTCCTCTGATGAAACAAGGCGACCAAGTGGTTGACGGGCTTCAAGTGCTTTTCTTTCGGCCACTGGATCTGCTGCTTGCGCAAGTAAACGCTGAACCCATGGTGTATCAGCAGTTCCAGGATTAACACAGTTAACTCGAACGCCATCAACAATATGGTCATTAGCCATTGCGAGAGTTAGTGAAAGAACTGCGCCTTTGGATGCGCTGTAAACCGCGCGCTTTGGAATTCCCGCAGTTGCAGCAACTGAACATGTGTTAACGATTGCTGCCGATTTACTCTTGCGCAACAATGGAAGTGCAGACTTAGAAGTGCGAACAATTCCAAGAACATTCACATTCATTACTTTTAACCACTCTTCAGATGGATTGGCTTCAATAGTTCCAACCGCGCTGATTGCCGCGTTATTAATAAGTATGTCTAACTTAGTGATTCCTTCGAATGCTTTAGCGACTGATACATCGTCGCCGAGATCGCAATGTACCCAAGTTGCAATACCTGACATTCCACCTTCTGCGAGATCAAGGCCGTAAACCGTTGCGCCTCGCTCTTTAAGAATCTTTGCGGTTGCAAGTCCGATTCCCGAACCTGCTCCAGTTACGACTGCGGTTAATCCTGCGAATTCTGTACTCATGCTGTTATCCATTCTTTACCGGTAGGAAATGTGAAATCTGAAATTGTTTGGGCAAACATTTCGCCACCAGCACCAGGCTTTAGCGGTGGCATGTAGTGCGCATTTTTAATGATTGTCGGAACAACAAAGTGTTCGTGCAAGTGATCAACAAACTCGACAACTCGATCAGCGTGATGGCCAGTGACTGCAACCGCATCAAACATTGCAAGGTGTTGAACTAGTTCGCATAAGCCAACTCCCCCCGCATGCGGGCATACTGGAACTCCAAATTTTGCCGCCATCAAAATATTTGCCAAATTCTCGTTAATGCCTGCAACGCGAGTTGCATCTATCTGCATAAATGAAAATGATTTGGCCTGCAACATCTGTTTGAAAATAATCCGATTCATGCCATGTTCGCCAGTTGCAACGCGTACTGGGGCAATTGCCTTTGCAATTGCAGCATGGCCAAGTACATCATCTGGATTTGTAGGTTCTTCAACCCAATGCAGGTTTACATCACCGATTCCCTTAATCCATGCAATAGCTTGGTTTACATCCCAAACTTGATTAGCATCAATTGCGATTTTAATATCTGGCCCCACTGCTTCACGAGCAAGGTGCAATCTGCGCTTGTCATCTTCAAGGCTTCCACCACACTTTAATTTAATTAATTTATAGCCAGAAGCAACTGCTTCTTTAGCAAGTCGAACCATTTTCTCGTCGGTATATCCGAGCCAACCCGGAGTTGTTGTGTAAGCAGGCAATCCAAATTCCAATAATTTTGCTTCATTCGCTGCGCGATTTGGTTCTGCTTTGCGTAAAATCTCAAGCGCCTCATCAGGAGTCAGCGCATCTGTGATGTAACGGAAATCAATAAGTTCGACAATCTCTTCAGGTGACATATCTGAAAGAAATTTCCACAGTGGTTTCTTCGCATGCTTTGTAACAAGATCCCAGACTGCTGTTACAACGGCACCAGCGGCCATTTGAGTTACGCCTTTTTCTGGTCCAAGCCAGCGAATTTGAGAATCTCTAACTAAACTCTTTGCGAATTCGCCCATGCTCTTTGCTAGATCGGCAATGTCGCGGCCAACAGCATATGGCGCAAGAAGCGCGATTGCATCGCATTGCAAATCATTTCCGCGGCCACAAGTAAAAACAAAGCCATGACCTTCAAGGCTTGGGTCATCAGTTTCTAGAATTACTAGTGCGGCTGAATAATCTGGTTCCTTATTCATTGCATCAGAACCATCAAGGCCACGTGATGTAGGAAATCTGACATCTACGGTTTTAAAGCCAGTGATCTTTGGCATGCGATTCCTTTGCAATCTTGGACGTGAACTCTTCGCTTATTAGTAAAAATCCTATACGATAAATTTCATGCCGCGTCATAGCCAGAAAGTTAGGATGAAGCGCGTTCCTGTAGAAATTACCCGGTTAAGTCTTGGAACTGCTCCGCTTGCTGGGCTTTTTACAACAGTTGAAAACAATGAGAGTGATCTTCTTATAAAGACGGCACTTGCGCAAGGAATTAATTACTTTGATACCGCTCCACTATATGGACATGGTCTTTCAGAGGAGCGCTTAGGGCGAGTATTGAGAACAGTTCCAGAACCATTTATTTTGGAGACCAAAGTTGGAAGAGTTCTGAATCGCGTTGAAAAGGCGGATCCGGTCCCCTGGTTTCCAGATGCCGATCCACATATTCAACCAGTCTTCGATTATTCACCGGAAGGTACCAAGCGCTCATTTAACGAGAGTTTAGAACGATTAGGTGTTGACCACATTGACATCGCTTTAATGCATGACGCTGAAGAACATATTCCAGAAGCCATCAACAACGCATATCCGGTTCTTGCAGATTTCAAACGCCAAGGAATTATAAAAGCAATTGGAATTGGTATTAATTTCTGCGACGCTGCGATGAAAATCATGAAGGAAGTTGATCTAGATCTTGCGCTTATTGCCGGTCGTTACACCTTGCTTGATCAGAGCGCGCAAAATGAATTGCTCCCTTACGCGTTAGAACGAAAGGTAGACATAACTATTGGTGGCGTCTTTAACTCTGGTGTTCTGGCGGATCCAAAACCTGGTGCAACCTTTGAATATCTACCGGCATCAGATGAGATTATTAAACGTGCGCAAGATATCGGTGCTTTCTTAAGCGAACGTGGGATTCCACTAACTGCGGCTGCTCTGCAATTTCCTCTTCGCCATCCTGCAGTCACATCAGTACTTACCGGATCTCGTAATGGTAAGGAACTGCTTTCAAATATCGCTGATTTTGATTTAGAACTTCCGGCAGATATTTGGGTACAACTAGAAGATGCAAATCTGATCGAAAGGATCTCATAATGGCGGTAAAGCG
>CAFBQI010000031.1_pt1 | contig 10864 bp, 8 predicted proteins | sample 7269921 | NCBI WGS metagenome assembly CAFBQI01 (sample SAMEA6814177, study PRJEB35770) | uncultured Actinomycetes bacterium | biome: Freshwater; feature: Freshwater reservoir; material: water | place: Czech Republic | collected 2016-11-09 | depth 30m m | reverse complement strand
TAAGTCAGATGCTATTGCTGCTGAAATCAAGAAGGATAAGTACGGCACAGTATTGGAAATCAAAGACACTCCAATTTCTTCAACTTCACAGTTGATGCCTGCAATTATCTCAAGCATGCTTCAGAAGTATGGATCAAAGTTCACATACTTCTTCGGTATTAACGGTGCATACGCTAACGGTGCTGCTCCAGCTCTTCAATCAGCTGGAATTTCACCAACAGGTGCACCATTTGCAATTGCAGCAGGAGATGGTGACAGTGCTGAACTAAACCGTATCCGTACAAGCAAGTACCAGCTTGCAACAGTTGCTGAGCCTCTTTACCTACAGGCATGGCAGCTAGTTGATGCAATCAACAGCACCTTTGCTGGTGTAAAGATTGCTAAGTGGGTTGCAGCACCTGGCTTGATCGATAAGTCAAACGTTCCAAAGGGAGACATTTTTGATCCAGCTTCTGGATACCGTAAAGTCTACCTAAAGCTATGGGGAGTTAAGTAACTCTCAATAGAGCATTAAGTTAAAAGATGTAAAACTCCAGCAAGGTTGTAAAATAACTTTGCTGGAGTTTTACTTTTACTCATCACGGAGGAATTTATTATTGACGCAGATCTTTCAATAATCACCAAGCGCCTTCGAACAGAAGTACGTGGTGATGTCAGTGATGCGCACATTAAAATTGCAGAATACTCAACGGATGCCTCAAATTATCGCGTCCCACCTGCGCTGGTCGTAATACCCAAAGATTCTGCAGATATCATTTCAGCACTTTCAATTGCGAAAGAATCCAATATTCCTGTGACCCTTCGTGGTGGCGGAACTTCAATCGCTGGAAATTCAATTGGCACTGGCATTGTGATTGATACTTCTGTACACATGAATAAAATCATTAATCTAGACCCCATTGCGCGCACTGCAATCGTGCAGCCCGGGGTAATCCTCTCCTCGCTTCAGAAACTAGCCGCACCGCACGGTTTACGTTTTGGTCCAGATCCATCCACTCAAAGTAGGGCCACAATGGGTGGGTTGATTGGCAACAATTCATGTGGCCCACATGCACTTTCTTTTGGAAAAACCGCAGAGAATGTCATCTCTTTAGATGTAATTGATGGTCGACTTCGTAGATTTAGTGCGCAAAAAAATATTGAATCCATCCCAGGGCTCTCCCAATTGGTAAGTTCAAACCTAGCAACGCTGCGCACTGAATTTGGAAAATTTGGGCGACAAGTAAGTGGTTATTCACTTGAGCATCTTTTGCCTGAAAATGGTGGCGATCTGGCTCGCGCTTTAACGGGCACTGAGGGAACTCTTGTAACGGTTTTAGAAGCGGAAGTAAGACTTGTAGAGCAAAGCTCAGCACCGGCTCTTGTCGTTTTAGGTTATCCCGATATGCCATCTGCTGGTGATGATGTTCCAAATCTCTTACGCTTTAAACCACTCGCAATGGAAGGTTTAGATATCCGCCTTATAGAAGTTGCACGTGAGCATTGGAAAGGAAAAGGTTTTCCAGAATTACCATCTGGTAAAGGCTGGCTAATGATTGAAGTGGGTGGTCATACTTCAGAGGATGCAGTGGCGCGTGCAAATGAATTAGCAGCAGCTGCACAAACAAATGAAATTATGGTTTTTCCTGCAGGACCGCAAGCTCGGACTTTATGGCAACTTCGCGCAGATGGCTCTGGCTATGCAGGTAGAACTGCTAGCGGTAAGCAAGCTTGGCCTGGTTGGGAAGATGCAGCAGTTCCTCCTGAGAATTTAGGAACGTACATGCGCGAGCTTGAAAAATTAATGGCTGCAAGTGATTTGCAGGGCGTTCCTTTTGGCCACTTTGGTGATGGTTGCATTCACGTACGAATAGATTTTCCACTAGAACGTGAAAGTTCAACTTTTAGATCATTTATTGAAAATGCAACTGATTTAGTTTTGAAGTTGGGCGGCTCCCCCTCAGGTGAACATGGTGATGGACGTGCACGAAGTGAGATGCTCACTCGCATGTACTCACCCACTGCAATTTCTCTATTTGCTGGAATCAAAGAGATCTTTGATCCACAAAACTTTCTTAATCCCGGCGTAATTGTGGAGCCAAGGCGTATTGATGATGACTTACGGCGGCCTAAAGCAGTATCAATTAAAAACGGTGGCGGCTTTGCTTTTGCCGATGATGACAATGATTTCACCAAAGCAATTCACCGCTGTGTTGGCATCGGAAAATGCCGAGCAGATAACTCGTCAACCGGTGGCTTTATGTGCCCTTCATATTTGGCCACTAAAAATGAATCTCATGTAACGCGTGGCCGTGCACGAGTACTTCAAGAAATTACTCAAAATACCGGCAAAAGCACGGATTGGTCATCACCAATAGTTAAAGAGTCCCTTGATCTGTGTCTGAGCTGTAAGGCATGCGCCAGTGACTGCCCGGCCGAAGTAGATATGGCTAAATACAAGTCTGAGGTTTTATATCAACAGTACAAACGAAAACTACGACCACGTAGTCATTACATTCTTGGGCAACTTCCACGTTGGGCAGCTTTAGCACGAATCTCACCTAAGGCAGTAAATGCTCTTTCGCAATCAAAGATTGGCAGTAAAATCGTTCTAAAAGTTGGCGGGATGGATTCACGACGCTCACTTCCTCGCTTTGCAGAACAACCTTTCTTTGTATCCAAAAAGATAACCCAAAGTTCAAAGCCACAAATCCTTTTATGGGTTGATTCTTTTACTCAATCTTTCACTCCAAGCGGGGCGTATGCAGCGAAGGTGTTACTGGAGAAAATTGGGTATGACGTCGTAATCCCCGAACAATCTGCGTGTTGCGGATTAACGTGGATCAGTACTGGCCAACTAGATGGTGCCAAGAGCCGCCTAAATAAACTACTCGATGTTTTTGAACCGTATTTAGAAAAAGGTATGGAAATTGTTGGTCTAGAGCCCTCTTGCTTGGCCGTATTAAGATCGGACTTACTTGATTTGCTACCAAATGATTCACGTTCACAACAAGTAGCACAATCCACCTTTACGATTGCCGAGATCATCAATAAAGCTGCATTAAATCCTAAACTCAAGTGGAGTGCGCCAGATTTGAGCCACATGACCTTAGTTGTGCAACCACATTGCCATCAGCATGCAGTGATGGGCTTTCGTGATGACCAAGAAGTATTGCAAAGTACGGGAATAGCTTTTACTCAACTTGCTGGTTGTTGCGGTTTAGCTGGTAACTTCGGTATGGAAGATGGCCATTACGATTTATCAGTTGCTGTTGCAGAAAATGCTTTACTGCCGGCGCTTCGAGCAAAAGATGCGACTACTGTATTTCTAGCTGATGGATTTTCTTGCCGAACTCAAGCAGATCAACTAGCCGGGGTCATGGGAGTCACGCTTTCAGAACTTCTACTTTCTAGCTCAACTACTCCATGAAAACCATTGTTTTAGATGATGATCCAACAGGTACCCAATGCGCCAGTAACGTTGCTGTTCTCCTGGATTGGGATACTCAATCAATAGTAAATGCTCTTTCTAAAGCAGAGAGTGTTTATATCCAAACTAACTCCAGAGCGCTAAGTGAGGCCGATGCCGTAGCCCTTGCCAGACGAATTAAGTCTGAAGGAGATGAAGCTAGCCAGCTTTTGAATGAACCGATTGAATATGTTCTACGTGGTGACTCTACAATGCGCGGTCACATATTTTCTGAAACGTCCGTCTTCCTTAAACCAAACTCCTCCATACTTTTTCTTCCTGCTTATCCAGAAGTTGGTCGTACAACAATTGATGGTGTTCATTACGTACTGATTGAAGGTGTAAATACTCCTGCTCATAAAACTGAGTTTGCGAATGACCCTGTTTTTTCTTTCACTTCGGGCACGATGGTTGATTTTGTTGCAGAGAAATCAGATAGAAATGGCATTTCGGTCGCACTTGATAAAGTCAGACAAGGAGCAGATTCCTTGGCACAAATCTTTAGAAACGTTCCTGCAGGATCAGTTATTGTTCCCGATGCACAAACAGATGCAGACATTAAAATTATTGCTGACGCCGTTACGTTGCTAAGAAATGATGCTGCCCCACTAGTTGTTCGAAGCGCTGCCCCACTTGCTGCCTTATTAGCTGGAGTTCGCAGCACAACACTGCTACATGGTCCGCTCATGGGTAAAGCACCTTTCTGCGTGCTTCTTGTTGCAGGTTCTCATACTGCAGGTGCAACTAGCCAACTTGCAGATATTCAAGCGCGATGGGGGCGACCGGTCGTGATCAATACCGAAAGTGCAATGCAGGATCCACAAGCTGCCGCCCAGGAAGCTATTGCTGAAGTTAAAGCACAAATCTCAGCTGAGTCTTTTGGTTTTGTAACTTCGCAACGCAACCGTCGTCCAGAAGACAACACTTTGCAACATGGTGAGATGGTTATGAAGGCGATCATTGCAACAGTTCAAGGAGTTGCAGAATTAGTTGACGTAATTGTTGCAAAAGGCGGAATTACATCAGCCGAAGTGGCTAGGGCTGGAATTGGCGCAAAGGAGGCCTGGGTGCTTGGTCAAATACTTCCAGGGATTTCTGCATGGAAACTCAAAAATGCTAGTGGTCGAGAATATTTATATATTGTCGTACCAGGCAATGTAGGAAATCATGACACTTTGATTAAAACATTAGAAATTGTAGGTATGAACTAACGGGCAATAACTGAATTTGCCAGAATTCCTATTCCTTCAATCTCGAGTTCGACTTTATCTCCTACATGAACGGCATACATCGAGGTTGGTGATCCGCCAAGCACAATATCCCCGGCAGCAAGTGTTGTGTATTTAGTGATGTGAACCAGCTGCGCCGCGACACCGCGCGCTAATTGACTTGTAGATGTCTCAATAACCTGCTTGCCATTGACCCTAACAAAGAGTGTGCAGTTATCAAAGTTAGCTAAATCAGTTTCAATCCATGGTCCTAATGGAGTAAATCCATCACCATTTTTTGATTGCAAGAGTAGATGGTCATGGGGGGTTTGCTCTGGAAGAGTCACATCATTTCCGATAGTGAAACCTAAAACATGGTCTAAGGCATTTTCTAGAGTTAGATTACGTGCTGTCTTAGAAATTACCGCAGTTAGTTCACATTCGACATCCATTTGCCCGAGCGAATCATCTTTATAGATCGGATCATTAGGTCCAGCCAAAGTGCGATTTGATTTGTGAAATGCCTGAGCTGGATTGTTGATTTGATCCGGGGTTCCGTTATGAGCCATTCCAAGAATCACACTTGGAGTCACTGGTGCAAGAAAAGTGAAATCCGATTCTGCGAAAGTTAATCCTGTATAAACAAGTGGCTTGGCAAAAATATCTACAACTTCTTGCCAAGAGCCATCTTTAAATGCAACGTGGTGGGTGCCACTGACTGACTTAATGCGAGCTAGCTTCATTTTTACTCGATTCTTTTAGTAGTGCTTGGCTGCATCCTGCGTCGAAGTTTTAATATGGTACAAACTTGTATTAGCGGCAATAAATAGATCAGTACCGTCATCACCACCAAAAGCCAGATTCCCAACTTTTTCAGGTGTTGGGATCGTCCCGATATGGACGCCTGCAGGTGTAAAAATCTGTACTCCGATCTCACTTGAACACCAGAGGTTTCCTTCTTTATCTACACGGAAGCCATCAATTACGCCCTCTTTAATAACAATCAGAGTACGACCATTTTTTGCTCGCCCATCTTGCATATCATAGGCACGGATGTGGTGATTTCCGGTTGCTTTAAACAGCACTGATGTATCTGCAACATAAAGAATTGATTCGTCGGGTGAAAAAGCCAAGCCATTAGGCTCTTCAACATCAGTTACAACTGGGCGAAGTTTTTGTGTTTTTGGATCAAAGGCAAAAACAAAACAATCTTCATATTCCTTAACGCCTGGGTGGCCTTCTATTTCAACGATAATTCCATATGGAGGATCCGTGAACCAAATGACTCCGTCACGTGAAACCACAACATCATTAGGTGAGTTGAACCGAACTCCGTCATATTTTCCTATGACAGTTGTAACTACACCATCAGTATCTCGTTCAATATGTCGAAGTCCATGAGAGCACTGAAGGACAGTTCCATCTAGATCAAGTGTTCGCCCATTTGTGAATTCAACATCAGATCTATAAGTTTTTGTTTCACGAGTCTCTGGAAAGTACTCAAGGATTCGGTTATTGGGGATATCACTCCATCGTAAAGATTTACGTGAAGGAATCCAGCAAGGGCCTTCTGACCAAATGGCTCCTGTAAAAACCTTATCGAGATCAGTTCCATGAGGAAGTAAATCTGAAAGACTGCTCATTCGTTACCCTTTCGTTACCTAAAATCCTGATTGTGTATCTAAAAAAATTTATGTATCCATTAAAACATTGATGACTGTTGCCAGTGGTCAACATGCAAAGTAAACTTTACTTGAGCTAGTGCAACTGGCGCAATATAAAGGAGAGCATAGATGGCAAGTTCTGTTGAAACACCAGATTTTGCAAAGAACATTAAGTTTTTGGGTCACACACTTCAGGGTGATCGAGCAGATGGAATGCAATTAATGGTGCATAAGGGTTATGCATATGTTTCACACATGTTCTCAAATGGATTTACGGTTATTGATGTACGAGATCCTCGTAAACCAATTCCCGGCAAGTACTATCCAGCTGCACCAGGAACGTGGAATATCCATATGCAGGTAGGCGATGACATGCTATTGGTTATTAGCGCAGCTAATCTTTTTGCAGCAATTCCAAATGAAGCCGACTACTACGGCCAATCTTTTGGTGAAATCTTCATGAAGCGCCCGAAGGATTATGAAGCAGGTATGCGAGTTTATGATTTGAAGGATCCTGCAAATCCTCGTGAAATTGGATTCATGGAAGTTGATGGCGTTGGCCTGCACCGTATTTGGTACACAGGCGGTCGCTGGGCATATGCGTCTGCGTTGCTTACAGGTTTTACCGATTACATGTTTATTACCATCGATATGCAAGATCCAGCTAAGCCAAAGCTTGTTGGAAAATGGTGGATTCCAGGACAAAATATTGCTGCAGGTGAAAAGCCTTCTTGGGATCCACTTAAGTGGCGTTACGGGCATCATCACTCAGTTATCTCCGGCGATACCGCATACGGTGCATGGCGCGATGGTTCACTAGTAATTCTTGATGTTAAAGACCGAGCTAATCCTGAGTTAATTGTCCATAAACAATGGTCTCCACCATTTGAAGGTGGAACACATAGTCCACTTCCTATTCCAAATCGAAACCTATTACTGGTTGGCGATGAAGGAACAATGGATGATTGCCAAGATGGAATAAAACGTATTTGGATATTTGATATCAGAGATCCAAAGAACCCAATCTCAATTTCTACTTTCCCAATTCCAGATGAGGCAGATTATCCAAAGAAGGGTGGGCACTTTGGTCTCCACAACTTCCATGAGAATCGACCTGGCTCCTTCGTAAGCGATGAGATTTTCTTTGCTACATATCAAAATGCTGGTGTCCGAGTATTTGATATTAAGAATGAATTCAGTCCTCAAGAAGTCGGATACTGGGTTCCACCAACACCTGAAAAGATGTGGGACAAGCGTCCAAATCGTCCGCAGGTTGTACAAAGCGCTGACTGCTTTGTTGACGCAAATGGAATCATCTATATGACTGATTACAATACGGGTTTATACATTCTTCAATACGAAGGCTAAATCCCTTAGTTCTACTAAGTAAGGCCCCCACTGATAACTTGGTGGGGGCCTTACTTATAGGCATGAACTCTATGAAAGTGGTTTACTAACTCCCATAATGAAGAGTTTTCGCGAAATGAGATATTCAAAGGGCTGGGTCGTATTGCTTGCAACAGTAATTGGCCTTGGTCTTGGTGGTTACACCTATGTGCAGCATGCTCTAGCATCCCAAGTTTATGTAACTAACTGCGGAATGCAGGACTTTAAACCATCGACAGTGATCAAATTCTGTGCTGATGCAGGTGTGAGCGTTAATAAAATCTCATGGAGCGTTTGGAACGAGCAGGGTGCTACAGGTGAAGGTGAGTACCAAATAAATGACTGCGAACCTTCATGTGTTGATGGAAAACATCACTATGCCCAAGTGGTTATCTCCTTGAGTAAAGTTAAAGAGATAAATGGAAAGACAACACTTACTTATATCGATATAAAAACTAAAGATGGCAAAAATCTGCCTTTAAGTGATTCTGCTGAAGATGCCTGGCCAATGGAGCTAGCTGGCTAAAGCAGTCCAAATTCACCAGCTTTTGAAATTAACTCTTCACGCACACTTGGGTGGGCAGCATTGTGAATAATATTTATAGCTTGATCATTTTGAGAATGTCCAAAGCATGCGGCTACGCCTTGTTCAGTAACAACGTATGAATGCTGAAAGTGCGTGATATTGCTTTGTAAGCGCGGAACAATTGTAGAAACATTTGCCTTGGGGTGCCATGAAGGAAGTGCGACAAATGATTGCCCTCCGCGACTGTGCAATGCTCCAACAATAAAGTCAGTAGATCCGCCAAAGCCACTATAAATTTTTCCACGTACATGGCTGGCATTTGCTTGGTCAAAAAGGTCAACTTCAAGTGCGCTATTAATCGATGTCATTTGCGCCTGTCGAGCTATCTGTGAAGGATCATTTGTGCGTTCGGTGCGCAGCATACGAACTTTTTTGTTCAAGTCTAGCCATTCATAAAGTTCCTGGCTTCCAAAAATAAAGGAGGCAGTAATCAAAACTTCTTCATCTAAGCAGCCCGCCTTAGAAAGTTCGAGAACGCCATCTGAAAACATTTCCGTCCAGATGCGTAGCCCTTTGCGCTGCTTTAACGCCATAAGTACTGCATCTGGCACACCACCGATACCTAACTGCAATGTTGAACTATCTTGAATCAAACTGGCTATCCGATTGCCGATTTCACCTTGGATATCGGTGATAGGTGATTGAGGCTTTTCCTGCAAAGGTTCATCAACTTCGACTAAATAATCGATTTCGCTTTCATAAATCTGAGCATCGCCATATGTATAAGGCATCTGCTTGTTAGCTTGTGCAATGACTAGGCCACCATGTGCCCGAGCGGTTTCGATTGCGCGGGGCAAGATATTTACTTCTGTCCCAAGACTTACAGTGTCAAAGCGCTGCTGGGAAGTATGTAACAAAACCACATCAGGGCGATAAAAATTGCGGATCAATACCGGCAATAAAGAAAGTCTGGAAGGAATATATTCAAGGCGTGGATGATTACGCATTGCTGGACCAACAAATGCAGTCTCATACGTAATACCTTCACGATCAGGGATACCAGCGCCATGTGCGTTCAGCATATGTAGTTTAAATTCTGGGATAACTTCGTCGGCAACCTTTAGAAGTGTCCGTGGGGATGAGAAATTACCTGAGGCAATAATGCGTGGGTTACTTGGTAGTCCAGCGAGAATACTTTTTAATTGTTCAGAATTAATTACTCGCATGTACGAATTCTATTGCATTATCTAGGTGAAGTTAGCAAGAGCGTTGCTGCAAGAAACAAAATTCCAAGTGCAGAGAAAGCTGTTAAACCTCTTCTTACTTTAGGGCGAGCCAAAATAGTGGTAGCCCTCCCAATTATTGATATTAAAAATGAATACCATGAGGCAGATGTGAGCGCTTGCACAATGGATAGAAGAAATATCCCCCACCCGAGATTGAAATCCTTTGGAACAAATTGTGGAATAAATGCCACGGCAAATACCGCAGCTTTTACATTTGTTAAATTAGTGAGCAAACCCAAACGAAATGCTGGGCCTAAGCCAACCTTTGCTGATCCCTCATAATCAAATTTTCCAAACTCATGGCGTAAAGACCACAAGGTCTGTAACGCAAGAAAAGTTAAGAAAGCAACGCCTGCATATTTAAGTGCTGTGTAGGCTGTATGCGAATGTGCAAAGACTTGAGAAAGCCCAATTGCAGAAGCTGCGCCCCAAAATACGAGTGCAGTGCTGGTTCCAATTAAGGTCGTATATGCAGTTTTACTTCCACCAATAATTGATTGGCGCAGAATCATTGCAACTGTTTGACCGGGAACTATCGCCAACAGCAAAGCTGTCAGCACAAATGCTGGAATAACGTGCAAGAAATTAACCATACGTAGCCCCGACGGGATTCGAACCCGCGTAGCTGGCTTGAGAAGCCAGAGTCCTAGGCCGCTAGACGACGGGGCCCTAGTGTTATTACAAATCAATCTTTACATCGCTGGGGTACCAGGACTCGAACCTAGACTTACTGAACCAGAATCAGCAGGGCTGCCAATTACCCCATACCCCAAAAACAGCAGGAGCAAAGAATACCAAAGGATTTAGAGCTCAATCCCCGCGCGAATTCGGGCTAATGAGGCCTCTTTGCCAAGAAGTTCCATCGATTCAAATAATGGTGGAGAAATTGTCGAACCAGTTGTTGCAATACGTACCGCACCAAATGCAATTCGAGGTTTTAATCCCATATCTTCAATAAGTGAAGATCGAAGCGCAGCTTCAATACTTTCATGCGACCAAGTAGTAAGCGGCTCTAATTCAGCAAGAGAACGTTTAAGAACTTGTTTAGAAGCATCATCGGAAATCTTTGAAACGCTTTCAGCCTCAACTGCAAATTCTTTAACGAAAAGGAATTTAAGCATTGCTGGAACTTCGCTGAGCATAATAATTCGCTCTTGAATCAATGGAAGTGCCTGCTTAACCAATGCAATTTCTTCAACAGAACCAGTAATAACGCCAGATTTAGTCAAGAAAGGCAAAGCCCACTCAAGGAATTCATCGATAGTTAAAGCGCGAATCTTGTCGCCATTTATTGCTTCAAGCTTTTTCATATCAAAACGAGCAGGTGAAGAGTGAACTTTTTCTAC
>CAFBQI010000030.1_pt1 | contig 10937 bp, 8 predicted proteins | sample 7269921 | NCBI WGS metagenome assembly CAFBQI01 (sample SAMEA6814177, study PRJEB35770) | uncultured Actinomycetes bacterium | biome: Freshwater; feature: Freshwater reservoir; material: water | place: Czech Republic | collected 2016-11-09 | depth 30m m | reverse complement strand
TGTCATCATGAATGAGCACGGCGTCATGGATGGCACGGGTACTGAATTTGATGGCATGGACCGATTCGAAGCTCGCGTTGCCGTTGTAGAAAAACTTCGCTCAATGGGAAGAATCGTTGCCGAAAAGCGTCCATATATTCACGCAGTTGGTCACTGTTCACGTTGCGATACAACTGTTGAACCGCGTTTATCTAAGCAATGGTTCGTAAAAGTTGCACCACTTGCTAAAGCATCTGCAGATGCAGTGCGAAATGGTTCAGTAACAATTGAACCTAAAGAGTTAGAACCTCGATATTTTGACTGGGTAGACAACATGCATGACTGGTGTATTTCGCGTCAGTTATGGTGGGGACACCGAATTCCAGTTTGGTATGGACCAAATGATGAAGTTGTAGTTGTAGGTCCTGGTGAATCAGCCCCAGCTGGATTTACACAAGATCCAGATGTTTTGGATACCTGGTTCTCATCTGGTCAGTGGGCGTTTTCAACTTTTGGTTGGCCTGTGAAAACTGCAGATCTTGCAAAGTTTTATCCGACATCAGTGCTTGTAACTGGCTATGACATTTTGTTCTTCTGGGTTGTTCGAATGATGATGATGAGCACCTTTGCCATGGACGGCGTGCCACCGTTTAAAACAATCATGTTGCACGGTCTAGTGCGCGATCAATTTGGCAAGAAGATGTCAAAGAGTCGCGGAAATGTTATTGACCCAATTGAATTTATGGATAAGTACGGCGCAGATGCTTTGAGATTTACTTTGGCCCGAGGCGCAAACCCTGGAACAGATCAAGCCCTGGCCGAAGATTGGATTGGCGGCTCTCGAAACTTTGCAACCAAACTTTGGAATGCAACGCGTTTTGCAATGATGAACGGTGCAACAGTTCAAGGCGATCTGCCAGCAATTGATTCATTGAATGCGGTAGATAAGTGGATTCTTAGCCGTTTGTCTCAAACAATTTCTGAAGTTGATTCTTTATTTGAAAAATATGAGTTTGCTCGTGCTTGCGAACTTTTGTACCACTTTGCCTGGGATGACCTTTGCGATTGGTACCTTGAACTATCTAAGGAAGTTTTTGCAGGTTCTGATTCGGCTCAGACTAAGCGTGTACTAGGCCATGTTCTGGATCAATTATTACGCCTGCTTCATCCAGTAATGCCCTTTATTACTGAACAGCTTTGGACAACGCTTTCTGGTGGAGAGTCATTAGTAGTTGCACAGTGGCCTGTAGCAAATGCTGAACATGTAGATTCAAAATCTGAAAAACTTGTGTCACAAATGCAAGAAATCATTACTGATGTGCGCCGTTTCCGTAATGACCAGGGAATTAAGACATCTGCCAAGATTCCTTCGCGTTTTGTAGCTAATGGTGAAATTGCAGAGTACGCCAGCGCTATGGCATTTGTATTGCGCCTTGAACTAGGTGACATCACACCAAGTGCCAAAGTTGATATTGGATCCGTTCAAGTTGAATTTGATTTAACCGAATCAATCGATGTGGTCGCAGAACGCGCTCGACTAGAAAAAGATTTAGCTGCTGCGAACAAGGACAAGCAAACTGCCGAAGTTAAATTAAACAACGAAGGCTTCATGGCAAAAGCACCCGAAAATGTATTGACTGAAATACGTGAGCGTTTAGTTAAAACAAGTGCAGACATCGAACGCATTACCGCCCAACTTGCTGCACTTCCACAAGCATGATTATTTCTCCTGACGATCAAGAGCGGGTAGATGCTATTGAACAGGCGTTGCTAGCAAGATGGCCAGAAACACGGATTGCGCCTTCAACTGAGCGGATCGCTGCCCTAGTCGATATTTTGGGATCGCCACAACTTACTTATCCAACAATTCATGTTGGCGGCACAAATGGGAAAACCACAACATCTCGAATGATTGATTCACTGCTTTTTGCTCATGGTCTACGCACCGGAAGATTTACAAGTCCACACCTTGAAACTTACCGAGAACGAATTGCAATCAATGGTGAGCCGATTGATCCTAAAGATTTAATTTTTGCTTACAACGATATCGCTGCGTATTTAGAATTAATGGATACTAAATTCGAGCACCCCATTTCATTTTTTGAAGCAGTAACTGCACTTGCCTTTGTTGCCTTTGCAGAACACCCCGTAGATGTTGGAGTTATCGAGGTAGGCATGGGTGGCGAATGGGATGCAACTAATGTCATCGATGCCGATGTTTCGGTAATCATGCCTATTGGCTTTGACCATATGGAGTACTTGGGAAACACCCTGCATGAAATTGCGGCCACGAAGGCTGGAATTATCAAAGAGGGTGGCTTCATTGTTTTGGCGCAACAAGAGCCAGAGGCAGCAAAAGAATTAATTAGAAAAGCTGCCGAAGTTGGCGCCGATATTGCACGCGAAGGAATTGAGTATTCAGTGACTTCCCGCGCCGTAGCCGTTGGTGGACAACTTATTACGATTCAAGGAATGCACGACACTTACGATGAGATTTTTCTGCCACTTCACGGAAAGCACCAGGCCTCAAACGCAGCCAGTGCGCTAGTTGCCGTTGAAGCATTCTTTGGTGATCAACCATTAGATATCGAAGCCGTGCGCGCAGGTTTTGCTGCAGTGACATCACCGGGTCGCTGCGAAGTTATTCACCGCGACCCAACTGTAATTTTGGATGCTGCACATAATCCTCATGGTGCAAAAGCTTTGTCTGAGACTTTAAAGAGTGAGTTTAACTTTGATGAAATCGTGGCAGTTGTTGGTGTCTTTGCCGATAAGGATGCCACTGGAATCTTGCAAGAATTAGAGCCAATCGTTGATCATGTAATCGTTACTCAAAGTACATCGTCTCGAGCTATGAGTTCGACTGAACTTGAAAAGATTGCATCATCGATTTTTGGCAGTGATCGAGTTTTTGAAATTAGTGATTTGCATACCGCACTTGATCGCGCAGTAACTGATGCAGTTAGGCCATTGAGTGATGACAGCGTTGGGATAATTGTTACGGGCTCGGTAGTTACTGTTGGCGAATCGAAAACGTATTTAAGAAAGAAATTTGCGAAATGAAAGTTCTTGGCGCATCAGTCTTAGTAATGGAAAGCCTAACTCTGGGCTTTGCTATTTTGTTGGCAACTAAAGATCATTCTGCCGCGGCATTAATTTACGGGTCAGTGATTTCGCTACTGCTGTTCTTAACGGCTGGAGTTCTCAAGCGACGTTCAGGTTTCTATATTGGCTCGATCATGCAGATTTTCATGATTGCATTTGGCTTCGTTATTCCCGCCTTTTTTCTTATAGGGGTGGTTTTTGTAGGACTGTGGGCCGCGGCCATCATTGTTGGCCGAAAGGGTGAAGCCGCTCGCGCAGCTTTCGTGGCGCAGGCAGGGGAAAAGCCCTAATAGACTAGGCGGGTGAGCACAGAGAAAACCCTGATCCTGGTCAAGCCCGACGGAGTCCGTCGTGGTCTTGTTGGCGAAGTTATTTCTCGTGTAGAAACTAAGGGATATTCCATCGAAGCGTTACGCATGCTTAACGCAGATCGCGCATTACTCGAACAACATTATGCAGAACATATTGGCAAGCCATTTTATGAACCACTCGTTGAGTTCATGATGTCTGGTCCAATTGTCGCCATGGTTGCATCAGGAAATCGCGTCATTGAAGGTTTTCGTTCTTTAGCTGGTGTCACAGATCCAACAGTTGCTGCGCCCGGAACAATTCGTGGCGATCTTGCAAGAGATCAAGGCACCAAAGTTGTTCAGAATATTGTGCACGGTTCAGATTCACCAGAATCAGCTGCGCGCGAAATTCAAATTTTCTTCCCTAATTAATCAAGGAGTAAAAAAGTATGAGCTCAACAAACAAGATGTCCTTTATTGGCCGCGATATGGCGGTTGACCTTGGAACAGCGAACACGCTTGTATATGTTCGCGGACGTGGAATTGTGTTGAATGAGCCATCAGTAGTTGCCGTCAATCAAGATACTGGCGGAATTTTGGCCGTAGGTCTTGAAGCAAAAAAGATGATTGGTCGTACTCCTGGAAACATCGTTGCTATCCGCCCGCTCAAAGATGGTGTGATTGCTGACTTCGAAACAACTGAGCGCATGCTTCGTTATTTCATTCAAAAAGTTCACCGCCGTCGTTATTTGGCTAAGCCTCGTATTGTTGTGTGCGTGCCATCTGGAATCACTGGCGTAGAACAGCGCGCAGTAAAAGATGCAGCATATGCAGCTGGCGCACGCAAGGTATACATCATTGAAGAACCAATGGCAGCAGCGATTGGTGCCGGACTTCCTATTCACGAACCAACTGGAAACATGGTTGTTGATATCGGTGGAGGAACAACAGAAGTTGCAGTTATTTCACTTGGTGGAATCGTGACTTCTCTTTCTATTCGCGTGGGTGGAGATGAACTCGACCAGTCGATTATTAGCTATGTAAAGCGCGAATTTTCACTACTTTTAGGTGAGCGCACTGCTGAAGAAATCAAAATGGCTATTGGATCTGCTTTCCCACTTCCAAATGAAAACGATGCAGAAATTCGCGGTCGCGATTTAGCTACAGGTCTTCCAAAGACGGTTGTTGTATCTGCTGCTGAAATTCGCAAAGCGCTAGAAGAGCCAGTAAATGCAATTGTGAATGCGGTAAAGAGCACATTAGACAAAACTCCTCCAGAGCTTGCTTCAGATTTAGTTGGACGCGGAATTGTTTTGACTGGCGGCGGCGCATTGCTCAAGGGATTAGATGAGCGCTTGCGCAAGGAAACTGGAATGCCAATTCATGTAGCTGAACGCCCATTGGATGCAGTGGTTGAAGGTTCTGGAAAGTGCATTGAAGAGTTTGAGGCTTTAGAGAAGGTCTTAATCTCTGAACCACGTCGATAGGGTAATTAGAAGATGCGTCAAGGTGGTGGGAATCGTTCCCGTCTACTTTTAATCTCCCTGATTGTGACTTCGCTTTTTTTGATCACGCTAGATCTTCGCGGAGTTTCAGTTCTTGATGGCGCTCGTACCGGAACGCAAAACGTTCTGGGGCCATTTCAAAAAGCAGGCAATTTCGTTCTTACTCCGGTGAAGAATTTCTTTTCCGACATAACTCATTTGGGCAGAACACGGACACAGTTAGAAAATCTACGGATTGAAAATTCAAAATTACGTCGTGAATTAATTATTCGCCGAAATGCAGATGGCCAGTTGAGTCAATTAAAATCAATTCTTGATTTGGCGGGCACTGCTGAATACAAAGTTGTGAATTGCAGAACCATTAGTCAAGGGTCGGGTCAGTCATTTTCTGAAACAATCACAATCGATTGCGGTAGTAATGCCCGGATACGCAAAAACATGACAGTGATTTCGCAGGATGGAATCGTCGGAGTAGTAAAAGAAGTATCTGCAAATTCTTCAGTTGTAATGCTAGCTACCGATCCAACATTTAGAATTGGGGTTCGAGTCGCTGGAACCCAACAAATAGGTATTTTATCGGGGCGTGGGTCAAGCACTTCTACGTTGCAACTTCTGGATTATCAGACCTCAATTAAAGCTGGCGATGTGTTGTTGGCACGCGGAAGTATTGCGAACCGTCCATTTGTCCCTGGTGTACCGGTTGGTTACGTAATTGATATAGACAATTCTGCAGGTGAAATTGCGCAAAGTGGAACAGTTCGTTATTACGCAAATTTTAACAATCTTGGAGTTGTCGCAGTTGTAGTTGGCGCGCCGGTTACAAATCCCGGCGATGCACTTGTGCCAGCAAAACCAACTCCTACTCCAACTCCTACGGTAACGATTTATGTCACTCCATCACCAACCCCAACGAATTAGTCCAGCATGTTAATTCGACCAATTTCCCTTTCGATTCCGGTATTTCTGGCAATTTTCACTTTTCAAGAAGCAGTCGTTAATCAATTTAATCTGCCAGGTGGGGGATTTTCTATATTTATGATCTTTGCGCTGGTGTGGGCGATTGCAAGTACACCTGAAATTGCCGCGTTTTTAGGTTTTGGCGCAGGATTGTTAATGGATTTATCACTAAGTTCTGGCGGTCGAGTCGGACAGTGGACCCTGATCATGATTGTTGTTTGCTACGGAGTTTCATATCTTGGGTATGGTGATGAAAATATCAGGGGTAATCCTGTTGGAGTAGTTTTATTCGTGGTGTTTGCAAGTTTAGCTGCGGAATTTTTTTTCATTGTTACTTCACTTCTTTTAGGAGTTTCGGTCGGAAATTTCAATAAAATACTTTTGATTTTACTTGGCAATTTTTTGTGGACTTTGGCAATTACCCCAATGTCACTTCCTATTTTTTCTCGTCTACACCTTAATATTTTTGAAACGCGATCTTCCAAATGAATGTGAGATCACGACTTAGTTTGCTAGTTGTTCAAATTCTCATATTTTCATTGCTGACCGCGCTCCTTGGACGCCTGTTTTATTTACAAATTGCTGCTGGCCCAAAGTATCGGGATGCAGCCTTAAGTATTCAAAGTCGAGACGTTGTAGCACCTGCCACACGTGGCCTCATAGTGGACTCTTCTGGCGTGCCTCTGGCCCTTAATAAAGTCGGTTTAGCAATCACAATCGACCGAATCACTATCGATAAGCAACCCGATCAAGGTGTTGCCGTTATGCAACGCGTAGCCAAGCTTCTTAAACTGAAATATTCAGATGTTTATACGAACACACGTCTATGTGGTGAATTGCCCAAAGGACAGCGCGCAGGTTGTTGGACCGGATCTAGATACCAACCGATTCCAATTACCCGAGAAGCAGATCCAGACATCGCTCTTCAGATTGTTGAAAGATCTGATGAATTCCCTGGGGTGGATGCACAACCAGTTGCTATTAGAAATTACCCTGAACTCGCTGGAGTAAATGCTGCACATGTTTTGGGGTATGTGGGTCCACTAACTGAAGAAGATTTGCTATCAACTAACGGGAAGCAATATTTTAGAAGTGAATCAATTGGAAAAACAGGGCTCGAAATTCAGTATGACTCTTATTTGCGCGGAACTCCGGGAATTCGTACATTAATTGTCGACCGTAAAGAAGCGATTACGAGTGAGAGTAAAAATACCAAACCTATTCAAGGTGACCACTTAGTAACTTCTCTTGATGTTCGTTTGCAAGCATCTGCAGAAAAAGCTTTAGCCGATGCAGTTAAGCGTGGTCGCGCCAACGGTTACACATCTGATTCGGGCGCAGCAGTTGTAATGGATATACGTACTGGCCGAATCTTGGCACTGGCCTCGTATCCAACTTATGATCCCAATTTATTTGAAAAAGGTTTAACTGTTCAACAAGCATCCGATCTTTTTAGTGAGAAAAAGGCAGTTCCGGCACTTAACCGCGCGTTACAAGGTTTATTTGCACCAGCTTCAACATTTAAATCAGTATCTGTAGTTGCTGCAGCGTCTGCAGGTTACGATTTAAATGCCTCATATAACTGTCCATCTGAAGTTCAAGTTGGAAATCGTGCTTTCCGGAACTTTGATAGTCGTGACCAGGGTCGAATGAGTCTTAAAAAAGCTATCGCGGTTTCCTGTGACACGCTCTGGTATCAAATCGCATTTGATGAATGGCTTCGTGATGGGGGATTGAGACCAAAATCTAACCTCAATGACTATTTCTTTAAAGCTGCGCAAAGCTTTCATATCCCAGAAAAAGTAGGAATTGACCTTCCATCTGAATCAACTTCTCGCTTGGCAGATCGTGCTTATAAAAAGAGTTGGTACCAACAGAATAAGGATTTTTACTGTAACTATAAAACCCGCGCTTCAAAGTCGCAGCAGACAGCGTTCTTAATTCAACTTGCTGCTGAAAACTGCGTAGACGGCGACAAAATTCGTGCTGGAGATGCGGTTAACTTTTCAATCGGCCAAGGCGATACTGTGGTCACGCCACTTAAACTAACTCAAATGTATGCCGCAATAGCTAACGGTGGAACAATCTGGCAAGCGTTAGTTGGAAAAGCAATTGTGAAGACCGATGGCACAGTGGTGAAGACAATGGACCCACAGAAATTAGGAACTCTCAATGCTGCGCAATCAACACTCAATTTCCTTAAAGGCGCTTTACGCGAAGTAGTTGTGAGCGGAACCGCTGCTGGAGCATTTGTAGGATTTCCAATTGAAGTAAGCGGCAAGACAGGCACGGGTCAGGTCTTTGGTCGAAACTTAAATGGTTCACTAAAAGATGACACTTCATGGTTTGCATCATTTGCTCCTAGCAATAAACCGCGATACGCCGTTGTCATGATGGTGGGGCAAGGTGGTTTCGGTGCTTCAACATCTGGAGTCGGCGTTCGACATATATATGAAACCCTTTTTGGAGTAAAAGGCAATAAAGTTATTCCAGATGCAGCAATTTTCCCAACAGGAAAACCGCCAAAAGAGCTTCCAAAGATTTCACCGACAACTAAGCCTAAGGAGACACCATGAGCGATATAGCCGCGCGCCAACGTCTCTATCGGCGTAGTAGATCCTCTATTTTTCACGGCTTTGATCCCATTCTTACCGCAGCCGTTGGTTTGCTTTTGTTAATGGGCACCTTGTTGGTTTATGCAGCAACACGTGATTGGTATGCACGAAATGGTTTAGATCCTCAGTACTACCTCAAGCGCCATGTAATCAACATTGCCATCGGTGCTCTATTGGCTTACGGCACAACGGTTGTTGATTATCGATTACTTCGGGCGTACACCCCCATTGTGTGGGGGTTGGGAGTTATTGGATTAATTATCGTTTTAATTCCAGGGTTAGGTAGCGAAGTTAATGGCGCTAAAGCTTGGATCGCCCTGCCTGGCGGTTTTCAGATCCAACCGGCGGAGTTAGCCAAGATTTCAATCATCATTGGAATGTCAATGATTTTGTCTGAGAGAACTCACGATAGTGATGAACCAACATCGCGCGATGTTTTGCAAGCGCTAGTTATTGCCGCGGTGCCAGTTATATTTATTTTGCTTCAACCAGATATGGGAACAGTTTTTATTATTTCCGCCTCTGTTGTCACAATTATCGCAGTTTCTGGTTCTCCAACTAAATGGGTTATTGGTCTACTCATCATTGCCGTTCTTGGCGTATTTGTAGCAACTAAGTCTGGAGTAATTAGCGATTATCAAGTAAAACGATTACAAACATTTGTTGATCCAACTGCAGATTCCCAAGGAACTGGATACCAATTGCGGCAAGCAAGAATTACAGTGGGATCTGGTGGATTAATCGGAACTGGATTATTTAATGGTCCGCAAACAAATGGTAGATTCGTACCAGAACAGCAGACCGACTTTATTTTTACTGTAGCTGGTGAAGAGTTAGGATTTCTAGGAAGTGGATTTATTATCTTCTTGTATTTTGTTGTTTTAATGCGAGCGTTTTCTATTGCGCGAAGAACCAATGATCCTTTTGGGCGATTAGTAACCACCGGAGTTATCGCTTGGCTAGCGTTTCAACTATTTGAAAATATCGGGATGACTTTGGGGTTGATGCCAATGACTGGTGTGCCATTACCGTTCATCTCATATGGCGGATCGTCCATGTTTGCCACCTTGATTGGTTTTGGACTATTACAGAACGTTCACGCTCGCTCTAGGGGCTGAACTAGGCGATTTACCCCTCTTCTGTCATACTGAGGGCACATAGTTCAGCGCGGCTCGCGAATCCATCGCGGCAAAAGCCCAGCGCGAACAGGTAAGAAAAACCTAAACGGGGATTTTTTAACGAGATAAGCGTTGTAAAAGACGCATAGAGGATTTGGTGCCATGGCGATTGAGCCTAAAACACCGCGCAAGCGTGCGGTTAAGAAAGCATCTGCAAAAGCAGAGGCTGCTGTTACAGAAGTAAACAGCGAAGAACCTAAGAAGACAACGCGCAAAAAAGCCGCTGTCCCTGTTCCAATTTTCCAAGCAGCACCTGATAAACCAGTTGCTAAAGCTCCACGCAAAAAGGCTGAAGTTGCAGAAGCACCAAAAGCCGAAGCTTCAGCTACTGAAAACGCAGCCGATGGCGCAGATCGTCCAGATCGCAACCGCCGTCGCCGCCGTGGTGGTCGTGGTCGTCGAAAGCCTGGCGCAGATGTTGCAACTAATAATGAAGAAACAAGTTCAGACAGTGAAGAAGAGAGTACCGATAGCGAAGGCGTAACTCATCGCCGTCGCCGCCGTCGCCGTGCAGCCGGAGATGCCGAAGGTGTTGTTGCCGGAGAAACCATTGAAGAAGATGGTGTCATCACTGTTGTTAAAGTCCGTGAAGTTCGCGAACGCCCTGCACGCCCAGCACGCCCTGCACGCCCGGATCGAAATGATCGCCGTGGTGGTCGTGACCGTAACGATCGCAACGATCGTGGTGGTCGCAGCGAATATCGCGAGCCATATCGCAAACGTCCAACTGTAATTACCGATGGTGAATTTTTAGCACGTCGCGAAAATGTTGATCGCGAAATGTTAGTCCGACAGATTGCCGACCGTACTCAGATTGCGGTCATCGAAGATGGCGTCATGGTCGAGCACTATGTAAACCGGAACAGCAATGTTTCATACGTCGGAAACGTTTATTTAGGTCGCGTACAAAATGTTCTTCCATCAATGGAAGCTGCATTCGTTGATATTGGTAAGGGCCGCAACGCAGTTCTATATGCCGGTGAAGTTAACTGGGATGCAGCTGGAATTTCAGAGTCTGAACCACGCAAAATTGAAACCGTATTAAAGACTGGCCAGCCAGTATTAGTTCAAGTAACTAAAGATCCAATTGGCCAAAAGGGTGCGCGTTTAACTAGCCAGATCTCACTTCCAGGACGTTACGTTGTTTACGTTCCTGGCGGCGGAATGAGCGGAATCTCAAAGCGTCTTCCTGAATCAGAGCGCACTCGTCTCAAAGCAATTCTTAAGAATTTAATTCCTGAAGAAGCCGGTGTGATTGTTCGTACGGCGGCAGAAGGCGTTAGCGAAGAAGAGCTCACTAACGACGTG
>CAFBQI010000029.1_pt1 | contig 10962 bp, 8 predicted proteins | sample 7269921 | NCBI WGS metagenome assembly CAFBQI01 (sample SAMEA6814177, study PRJEB35770) | uncultured Actinomycetes bacterium | biome: Freshwater; feature: Freshwater reservoir; material: water | place: Czech Republic | collected 2016-11-09 | depth 30m m | reverse complement strand
CTCGAATTGCTTATGAAAGCTTAAAAACCGAGCTCGCTTAAGCGGCAATATCGTCAAAAACAAGCGCGGAGCGCGATAGGTTTACCGCGTGTATCTCAAGAGCATGACCCTCAAAGGCTTCAAGTCCTTTGCGTCAGCTACCACCTTGCGTCTTGAGCCGGGAATTACTTGCGTAGTTGGTCCAAATGGTTCGGGTAAAAGTAACGTCGTTGACGCACTTACCTGGGTTATGGGTGAGCAAGGAGCAAAATCTCTTCGCGGTGGAAAGATGGAAGATGTAATTTTCGCTGGAACTAGTGGTCGTGCACCACTTGGTCGCGCCGAAGTTTCACTGACAATTGATAACACCGACGGTGCGCTTCCAATTGATTACACCGAAGTAACTATTTCTCGCATTCTTTTCCGCAATGGTCAATCTGAATATCAAATAAACGGCGAAGCATCACGCCTTCTTGATATCCAAGAACTTCTTAGCGATTCAGGCATTGGTCGCGAGATGCATGTAATTGTTGGCCAAGGTCAACTCGATGCGATCTTGATGGCAACTCCAGAAGAGCGCCGTGGTTTTATCGAAGAAGCCGCTGGTGTACTAAAGCACCGTAAGCGCAAAGAAAAAGCTTTACGTAAACTTGATTCGATGCAGGCCAATATGGCCCGCGTCCAAGATTTAACCGTTGAACTTCGTAGACAACTTCGCCCACTAGGCAAACAGGCAGAAGTTGCAAAGAAAGCGGCAACGATTCAAGCCGATTTGCGTGATGCGAAACTTCGTTTGTTTGCTGATGATTTTATTTCAATGTCACGAACCTTAGATGCTGAAGTGGCGGACGAGACCGCACTTCGGCAAAAGCGCGCAGAAGTAGATACCGAACTTGAAACAATTCGTACGCGAGAAGTTGCACTAGATGCGCAATCTGCATTTGAAACTCCGCTTCTTGTCCAAGCGCAAGAGACCTATTACCAACTCAATTCACTTCGCGAAAAGTTCCGTGGAACTCAAAGCCTTGCTCAAGAGCGCTCACGCTTTTTAAATGAAGAAGCCGAAGAAGCCAGATCTGCAGGCCGTGATCCAGAAGCTCTAGAACAAGAAGCGAAAGTTCTGCGCCAAGAAGAAAACGATCTTCGAAACAGTATTACCCAATCTCAAAGCGCTCTTGCAGCTGCAACTTCCGCCCTTGCCGCGGCAGAACATGAGTTAAAAACTGATGAAGATAAAATCGCTGCGGCAATGCGCGCAATTGCTGACGCTCGCGAAGGTACAGCCCGTCAAGAAGGCCACATCAAATCGCTGCAAGCACGCCTTGAAGCCATAGCTGAAGAAATCGCGCGTCTAATAAAAGCGCGAGATGATGCGCAACAACGTGCTGATAACGCTTCCCGTGAATATTCAGCTTTTGAACTTGAAATTGCAAGTGCTGATTCTGGTGAACTTGGTCTTGATTCAGCATTTGAATCGGCTAAATCATCACTTGACTCATCTAAAACCACACTTGCCGGCCTCATTGACGCCGAACGTGCAGCTGATCGCGAACGTAACGCTGTTGAATCCAAATTAGAGGCAATGAAGCTCACATCACAAAACCGTGACGGCGCTTCTGCGCTTATGCAAGATTCACGCGGTGTGCACATCTTGGGTTCAATTGCATCACTTATCGAAATTGATAGTGGTTGGGAGTCCGCAGCAGCTGCAGCGTTGGGCGCATTAGCCGATGCAATCGTTGTTACGGATTTATCTTCAGCAGTAACTGCGCTGACTACATTGCGCGATCAAAACCTTGGGCAGGCCGATGTTTTGGTATATGAAGCGGGAAAAAGCTCTCAATCTGACATTCCGACAGGATTAGTCGCACTTGCCTCACACATGAGATCTCACTCGATTAGTGGTCTCATTTCATCACTACTCGCTTCAACAGTAGTGGCCGAAGGTGCTAGAGATGCTGAAGCGATTTTGCGTTCACACCCAACTCTTACCGTCGTTACACGTGATGGCGATGTTGTTTCTTCAGGGCGAGCTCGTGGAGGATCTAAGTCATCTTCATCTTTAATTGAAATCAAAGCACTTATTCAAAGCCTTGAAACGCAGCTTAATGAAATCACTCATACATGCGATCGCCTTAAATTTGAGATTTCAACCGCCACGAATGAAGTTGCTGATCGCCAAGGTTCATTTGATGCAGCACTTTCTCGCTTAAATGAATCCGATGCCCGAATCGCTTCAATTACGGAACAGTTAGCTGTTGCTGGGCAAAACATGAAGTCAGCAATGGCTGAAGTTGAGCGACTCAATACCTCAATTAATGAAGCAACTTCGGCTAAAAGCCGAGATGAAGGTGAACTTGAAATTGCGCAGACGCAACTCCATCAACAAGGCGCAGTTGCAGAACCAGATCACACTTTTACTGAAAATCTTCGAAATTCTGTTTCGATTGCACGTACTACCGAAGTTGAAGCCCGTCTTGCTGTCCGCACAATTGAGGAGCGTGTGGATTCTGTAGCTGCACGTGCCAAGGCTCTTGAAGATTCTGCGCGAAATGAACGTGAAGCTTCTGAGCGCGCAATTGTTCGCCGTAGTGCCCGCGCACGAGCTGCAGTGATTTCGCAGGCGATTGCAGAGTCTGCATATGAAGTTCTTATTCACATCGAACGTTCAATAGCCAAGGCAGCAACTGAACGCGCACGCCTTGAAGAATCTCGCGCAGCAAGAGATGGTGAAACTCTCACCGTACGCTCACGAGGTCGTGAGCTAGCTGCTGAATTAGAAGCCTTAACATCTAGCGTTCATAAGGATGAGATTGCACGTGCTGAGCAACGGATGCGCATCGAGACTCTTGAGAACAAGACAATGGAAGAGTTTGGAATCGATACTCAAACATTGGTAAATGAGTATGGTCCGGATAATGATGTTCCGACATTTTTTGAAAATGAAGCTGGCGAAATAGTTACAACTGAACTAATTCCTTATCGCCGAGACCAACAAGAAAAGCGTTTGGCATCGGCAGAGCGTTCCTTGAACTTACTTGGAAAAATTAACCCATTAGCTCTTGAAGAGTTCTCATCCCTTGAGGAGCGTTTAAAGTTTTTAGCTGAACAGCTCGAGGATCTAAAGAATACGAAGAAGGATCTGCTCGACATCATCAAAGAGGTTGATGATCGAGTTCAAGCAATCTTCATGGATGCCTATGAAGAAACCGCTAAGCATTTTGAGGATATTTTTGCACGATTGTTCCCAGGTGGAGATGGCCGATTAATTCTGACTGACCCTGATAACCCGCTGACAAGTGGCGTAGATGTTGAGGCTCGCCCCCCAGGAAAGCGCATTAAACGACTTTCACTTCTCTCAGGAGGAGAAAAATCCCTCACCGCAGTTGCGATGCTAGTTGCAATCTTTAAGGCACGACCAAGTCCGTTCTACGTACTCGATGAAGTTGAAGCTGCCCTCGATGACACAAACCTTGGCCGCTTGTTAGTAATTTTAGAAGAGCTTCGCGCGAGTTCGCAGCTGATCATCATTACTCATCAAAAGCGCACCATGGAAATCGCTGACGCTTTATATGGCGTAACTATGCGTGGAGACGGTGTAACTGAAGTTATTTCTCAGCGTTTGCGCGAATCTGACGCAAGTTAAGTAGGTCAGGTTCGAATGGGAATTTTTAGTAAGTTCATTGCCAAAATAAAAGGTACTAATGATTTTGCCCCCGCGGACTGGAAAGAGTTCGAAGAAGAACTGCTGCTTTCAGATCTTGGGCCGACGTTAACCAAGGATTTTCTTGAAGCAGCTCGTAAGGTTAAAAGTGAAAATGCTCTAGAAGCTCTGACACAGATTCTTTTTGCAAACCTTTCGACAAAAAATCGCGCACCTGCATCTGGCCAAAACACGACAGTGATTATGGTCGTAGGAGTAAACGGCACCGGGAAAACTACTTCAGTTGCAAAGTTAGGTGCTTTGCTCAAGAAATCTGGCAATAGTGTCGTGCTAGCAGCAGGAGATACTTTCCGTGCAGCTGCTGTGGAACAGTTGCAAACTTGGGGAGAAAAAATTGGAGTTCAGGTGATTTCTGGAAAAGCCAATGGCGATCCAGCATCTGTCGCATTTGATGCAGCAAAAAAGGCACAAGAAGTTAATGCAGATTATTTAATTATTGATACCGCTGGGCGTCTTCACAATAAAAATGATTTAATGGCAGAGCTTGAAAAAGTAAAAAGAGTGGTTGAAAAAGTTTTCCCAATAAATGAAGTTTTGTTGGTCATAGATGCCACAACTGGTCAAAACGGCCTACAGCAAGCAAAAATCTTTACCGAAGCAGTACAAGTCACTGGAGTAATCCTGACTAAAACCGATGGAAGCGCAAAGGGCGGCGTAGCACTGGCAATTGAAAAAGAGTTAGACATTCCGATCAAGTGGGTTGGATCGGGTGAGACTGAAGCTGATTTTGCCCCCTTTGATGCCGAAAGCTATATCCAGGGCCTGCTCTCGTAACCCAGATGTAACACAGAAAAGGTTTTTGTCACCGGCTCGAAATAGAGCGCATCATCTGCTGTAACTCACTTCATAGAGGCTACTCACATCTCAAAGGCGAGACATTTAATTAATCAATCTCGAAAGCAGATGTAAATATGACAGATATCGTGTTGAACTCAGGCGATACAGCCTGGATGCTAGCTAGCACCGCTCTCGTTCTTCTTATGACACCTGGACTTGCCTTTTTCTATGGCGGAATGGTTCGCACTAAGAGCGTTCTGAATATGATGATGATGTCTTTTGTGACAATCGGAATCGTAAGTATTTTGTGGGTCATCTATGGATTCGAATTAGCTTTTGGATATAAGGCCGAATCTGCCTGGTATGGAAACATCTCATTCTCAGGTCTGGGTGGAATGGTAAATGATTTAACTAATAACGGTGGAATTTATCCAATCCCAGTTTTGGTATTTGCAGCATTTCAATTGATGTTTGCAATTATTACTCCAGCACTTATTTCAGGCGCGATAGCAGATCGCACGAAATTTACTGCGTGGGCAGTATTCGTAGCAATTTGGTCAACAATCGTTTACTTCCCAGTTGCTCACTGGGTCTTTGCCTTTGGTAATAAAGTTGGTGACACAGTTACCGGTACAGGTTACTTAGCCGGAAAAGGATTAGAAGACTTTGCTGGCGGAACTGCAGTTCACATTAACGCCGGAGCAGCAGGTCTTGCACTTGCAATAATTCTTGGAAAGCGTGTTGGTTGGCGCAAAGAAGCGATGCGTCCACATTCATTGCCACTTGTGTTACTTGGTTCTGGTTTATTGTGGTTTGGGTGGTTTGGTTTTAATGCCGGATCCGCACTTGCTGCCAATGGAATCGCAGGACTTGCATTTATGAATACACAGGTTGCTACAGCTGGTGCGCTCATTGGTTGGCTACTTGTCGAAAAAATTCGAAATGGTCATCCAACTTCATTAGGAGCAGCATCTGGCGCTGTTGCTGGTCTTGTCGCAATCACACCTGCTTGTGCATTTGTTGCACCATGGGCGGCCGTTGTTATTGGTCTTTTTGCCGGAATTTTCTGTGCACTTGCAGTTGGTCTAAAGTACAAGTTTGGATTTGATGATTCACTCGATGTCGTCGGAGTACACCTTGTTGGTGGAATCTGGGGCTCACTCGCAATTGGATTGTTCGGAACTAACACAGTCAACAGCCTTGGTCTAGATGGAATTTTCTACGGGGGAGGCACTGCGCTATTAGCTAAGCAAGGGCTAGGTGTTGGAATGGTTGCACTTTATTCATTCCTTGTTACTTTGGTTCTTGGATTCATCATCGAAAAGACAATCGGATTCCGCTTGCCTAAGGATGCTGAAGTAGAAGGCGTGGACTTGGCAGAACATGCTGAGACTGCATATGAAATGTCTAGCTCATCACGTGGAGGTTCTTTCTAATGAAACTAATTACAGCAATATTGAAACCATTTAAGCTAGAAGATGTAAAGAACGCCTTGCAGGAACACGGCGTAACTGGAATGACAGTTTCTGAGGCCAGTGGGTTTGGTCGCCAAAAAGGACATACCGAGGTTTACCGTGGTGCTGAATACACAGTTGATTTAGTACCAAAGGTACGTCTTGAAGTTCTAGCAGATGATGCAGATGCGGCAGCAGTTGTAGATGTCATCGTTAAGGCAGCCTCAACCGGTTCCATTGGCGATGGCAAGGTCTGGACAACGCCCGTGGATCAAGTTGTACGAGTCCGCACAGGAGAACGTGGACCTGACGCAATCTAAGATAGGTAAATGAGCACACGCGAGCGAAGGGAGCGGTCGAACGAGAGCGACCGTTTCCTTCTCTCGCTTTTTAACGCTGCTGTAGAAAAATCTGGAAAAAGCGCTAAAGGGTTAGCAATTGCCGCAGTCGGTGGGTATGGGCGCGGGGAACTTTCGCCAGGCTCTGATTTAGATATTGTGATTTTGCACCAAGGTCAGTTTTCACAAAATGGGCTAAATGAATTTGTTAATTCACTCCTGTACCCACTTTGGGACAGTAAGAGTGTTGATCACTCAGTTCGAACTCGTTCTGAAACTAGAGACGCGGCAGAAAAAGATTTAAAAGTAGCTCTTGGCCTTTTAGATATTCGACTTGTTGCAGGAGATTCGGATTTAGTTGATGTAGTTCAAAACGATAGCCTCGAAAACTGGCGTAAGAATGCACGGCAAAGATTGCCCGAGCTGAAGAAATCCCTGACTGAGCGTCACAATCGTGCGGGTGAGTTGGCATATTTATTAGAACCAGATGTGAAAGAAGCTCGCGGGGGATTGCGAGACATAAACGCGTTGCGGGCAATTGCATTTTCTGGCTCGGCAAACGTGCCACTTGAGCGAATAAGTTGGGCTGAATCTAAACTCAATGACGTCCGTGAAACTTTGCATCAGAGCAGTGGACGCAATAAAGATCGTTTACTTTTTCAAGAACAAGATGCTGTAGCACTAGAACTTAAATACGCAGATGCCGATGCGTTAATGAGTGATGTCGCACAAGCGGCACGATCTGTTGATTACCTACTGGAGTTCACTTGGCATCAAATCGAACATAAAGCCCACGAAGGTTTTGGGCGATTGATTCGAAAACAACGGAGCGAATCTGTTGCTAAGAATTTATCGGTTGCTCAAAAGGAAATAACAATTGATCCACTAGTAGATATGTCCGCAGATCCGATTCTGGGACTTCGGGCTGCGGCAACGGCTGCGCAGTTGGGGCTTCCCATCTCACTTAGTTCTTATTCATTACTATCGACGGCATTTAAAGAGGGCAAAGCAGTTCTTCCTAATCCGTGGCCCCGAGAGGCCCGTGAATATTTGATTTCATTGATTGGTGCAGGTGAATCAATGGTTTCAATTTTTGAAGCTTTAGATCAAGAAGAGATTATTTTTCATTGGTTGCCAGAGTGGCGACCGCTTCGCTCACTTCCACAGCGCAATGCACTCCACCGCCATACCGTTGATAGACATATGGTTGAAACGGCAGTGCACGCGGCTGCGCTTACTCGTAAAGTTCATCGACCTGATTTGCTGCTCTTTGCTGCACTTTTCCACGATATTGGAAAAGGAGAACAAGAAGACCATTCGATCAGAGGCGAACGTCTGATTGCACCTCTGGCTATTCGAATTGGTTTTCCCTTACAAGATGTTGAAACAATTAAGATTCTTGTCAAACATCATTTGTTGTTATCAGCAACGGCGACGCGGCGTGACTTAGATGACCCCGCAACCATTCAATCCATTCTCAGTGTGATTCCTGATTTGAATACGCTAGAACTTCTGCACGCATTAAGCATCGCCGATGGTGAGGCCACGGGTAGTGCTGGTTGGAGCGACTGGAAAGCTACATTGGTTTCAGATTTAGTTTCTAGGGTTAAAAAAGCGATGATTGGTTCCAACACAATTGCTAAGCAACCTGAAATTAGTCCTGCTCAACTCAAAACCGCTGAATCTGGAATCTTGCAGGTCAATTTGGAAAAACGTGAGAATGGTTATTCAATTGAGATTATTTCACCTGATAAGCCTGGTCTTCTCTCACTCGTTGCCGGAGTGCTAAATACGTCTCGATTAGATGTTCGCTCAGCAAGAACTAAATCACATGGACCTTCAGCTGTGATGAAATGGATTGTTACCCCGGAACCTCATGCACCTGAAATCTCGGCTGAATTCTTGCATAGCGAAATAGAAAATGCTTTCAAAGATGCAGCTCATATTGAAAGCAAACTTGCCACAAGAGCGGCTGCATATGCATCAGCTCCAGCGATACCTGTGCCTGATCCAATTATTGAGATTTTTAATGATGAGGCAACCGAGGCAACAATTATTGAAGTTCGAAGCCATGATCGACCAGGATTACTTTTTCGAATTGGTGCTGGAATAACCCAATCAAAAATCGATATTCGTTCTGCAATTGTCACAACGCTTGGCGCCGAGGCTATCGATACGTTATATGTCACAGAGTTGGCAGGTGGTGCATTAAGCGCCCAGCGCTCAGAAGAAGTTGCTTCGCATTTACGTCAACTACTGAAGTAGTCTTAGTGCCTTATGTTTGAGTCACTCACTACACGCTTTAGTGGAGCATTTTCGGCTTTACGTGGGCGCGGCAAAATAAGTAGCGCCGATATCGAAACTACGTGCATTGAGATTCGCCAAGCCTTACTCGAGTCCGATGTTGCGTTGTCAGTGGTTGAAACCTTTATCTCCCAAATCCGCGAGAAATCTCTCGCTGCGTTGCCAACTTTGCAGTCAGGAACAAATCAAGCTCAAGCGGTCTTTGAAATCGTCAATACCGCTTTAATTGAGATTTTAGGTGGGTCTGCTCGCAGAGTGCGTTTTGCAAAGAATCCTCCCACGGTAATTATGTTGGCCGGTTTACAAGGGGCGGGTAAAACAACTTTGGCTGGCAAGCTGGCAAAGTTTTATGCTGATCAAGGAAATACACCTCTTTTAGTTGCATCTGACTTACAGCGTCCAAATGCGGTTACTCAACTACAAGTTGTCGGAGAAAGTATTGGAGTTCCAGTCTTTGCTCCTGAACCTGGAAATGGTGTTGGCGATCCAGTAAAGGTTGCTAAGAGCGGTATCGAGTTTGCAAAATCTAAGTTATATAACATGGTCATTGTCGATACAGCTGGACGTCTTGGTATTGATGAAGAATTAATGAAGCAAGCTGTATCGATTAGAGATGCAATCAATCCTGATGAGATTCTCTTCGTCGTGGATGCAATGATTGGTCAAGATGCTGTGCGAACTTCGGAAGCATTTCTAAACGGTGTTGGATTTGATGGAGTTGTTTTAACAAAATTAGATGGAGATGCCCGAGGTGGCGCCGCACTTTCAATCGCGTCAATAACAAGACGCCCAATTATGTTTGCATCAACGGGTGAAAAATTAGCCGATTTTGATATTTTTTATCCAGAACGTATGGCTTCACGCATTCTTGGAATGGGAGATGTGGCAACCCTTGCCGAACAGGCAAAGAAAGCCTTTGATGGAGATACATCAGCAAAGCTTGAAGCAAAGTTTGCCAGCGGTGAGGATTTCACTCTTGAAGATTTTCTCGAACAGTTACAGGCCATGTCTAAAATGGGTTCAATGTCTAAACTGCTAGGGATGTTGCCCGGTGCGGGTCAGATGAAAAAGCAGATTGAAAACTTTGATGAAAGTGAAATTGTTCGCACTAAAGCCATTGTTCAATCCATGACACCACTTGAACGCCAAGACCCCAAGGTTCTTAACGGTTCAAGACGTGCGCGAATCGCATTAGGTGCTGGTCGAAAAGTTTCGGATGTAAATAACCTTGTTGATCGTTTTGCCGCTGCACAAAAGATGATGAAGCAAGTACGAAATGGCGGTATGCCGGCAGGGATGGGTGGCATGGGTATGCCGGCCATGCCAAAGGCTGCTGCCAAGAGCCAACCAGGGAAGAAGAAATCTAAATCAGGCAATCCCGCAAAGCGCGCCTTAGAACAGGGTCAGTAAGGCCCGATTTCGCGTTTGCAGGCTTTGGATGGCAGAATTGGGCACCTGTTGATGGGGCCCTCTACCCCCGTTCAACATCCACGACCGATAGTTGTATGACATTGATTGCGCACCCCGCTGTGATCGATTCGTGTGACACACATAAACAGGAGTACAAACTCACTTGGCTACAAAAATTCGTTTAATGCGCATGGGTAAAATCCGCACACCATTTTTCCGTGTAGTTGTTACAGACTCACGCAAGGCACGTAACGGTCTATCAATTGAAGAAATTGGTCGCTACGTTCCAGGACAAGAACCATCACTTATTGAGATCAACTCAGAGCGCGCTTTGTACTGGCTCGGTGTTGGTGCACAACCATCAGAGGCTGTAGAGGCCCTTTTGAAAGTTACTGGAGATTGGCAAAAGCACAAGGGACTTCCTGGAACTGAAGGAACTCTTCGCGTTGCAGCTCCAAAGGTTGGCAAGAACGTTGCTTACGAAGCAGCTGTTAAGCAAGCAATGGATGAACCTAAAGAAGGCGCAACTACTCTAAAGAAGAAAGCACAAGAGAAGTTAGCTGCAAAGGCCAATCCAGTTGTAGCCGAAGAACCAGTTGTCGAAGCTGTCGCTGAAGTTACAGAGGCTGCAGTTGAAGCAGAAGCAGTTGTTGAGACAGAAGCAGTTGTTGAGACAGAAGCAGTTGTTGAGACACCTGCTGAAGAAGCGGCTGCCGAATAACAATGATGGATGAAGCTCTAGAGCATTTAGTAAAGGGAATCGTCGATAATCCCGATGATGTTGTTGTTGCAGAAAAAACACATCGTCGTGGAACAACTCTTGAGGTTCGTGTGAACCCAGAAGATATCGGCAAAGTAATTGGTCGAAATGGTCGTACTGCAAAAGCGCTTCGCACGGTCGTGAGTGCAATTGCAGGACGTACTGTTCGCGTCGATCTCATCGAGACCGACGAAGCACGCTAACAATGCGTTTACT
>CAFBQI010000028.1_pt1 | contig 11374 bp, 11 predicted proteins | sample 7269921 | NCBI WGS metagenome assembly CAFBQI01 (sample SAMEA6814177, study PRJEB35770) | uncultured Actinomycetes bacterium | biome: Freshwater; feature: Freshwater reservoir; material: water | place: Czech Republic | collected 2016-11-09 | depth 30m m | reverse complement strand
GTGTGGCAAGATGCGCTCCATGGCTGAATTGATTTACTACTGCGGAACAATGGATAGCGGTAAATCGACGTTGGCGCTGCAAACGGCCCATAATCATCAAAGTCGCGGTCGAACTGGATTAATTTTTACCAATAAGGACCGTGCCGGTATCGGGGTGATTTCTTCAAGACTTGGTTTATCTAGTCCGGCAATAGAAGTGCACCAAGATTTAGATCTGCACAAATTCGTAGTTGATTCTCTTTCGGCTGGTGATCGAATTGACTACATCATCTGTGACGAAGCCCAATTTTATGAAAGTGTCCAAATTGAACAACTTGCACGCATTGTCGATGGTCTAGGCATTGATGTATATGCCTTCGGAATTCTTACAGATTTTCGAACGGCACTTTTCCCAGGTTCAGCTCGCTTAGTTGAGTTAGCCGACCGAGTAAACACATTACAAGTAGAAGCTCTTTGTTGGTGCGGTTCACGCGCTACACATAACGCCCGAACTGTGGGTGGCGTGATGGTGGTTGAAGGTGAGCAAGTAGTTGTGGGAGATGTTTCTCCAGGCAACGAAGTTGGATACGAAGTTCTATGTCGCAGACACCACATGCGCCAAGTTACAGCGCGCGCATCTAGAGCGGGTCACGTATCATCTCAACCACTGCCGTTTAAAGAATAATCAGAAATAAAGGAGAACAAGTGAAGGTTCGCGGATTAGCTGCACTGGAAGCAAAGAGTCAACTGGTTGCTCATGAATTTACTCGCCGTGATTTAGGCTCACATGATGTCGGTCTTTCAATTTCATTTGCCGGTATTTGCCACTCCGATATTCACCAGGCCCGCGAAGAGTGGGGACCAGCGATTTTCCCAATGGTTCCAGGCCATGAAATAGCTGGAATCGTAACTTCAATCGGCAGTTCAGTGACAAAGTTTAAAGTAGGAGATCGGATAGGCGTAGGAGTTTTCATCGACTCATGTCGCACTTGCGCCAATTGCACTAGTGGATTGCAGCAATATTGCTTAGAAGGTATGACGGGTACGTATAACACTCTTGAACGTGATGGAAAGACCGTGGCTTATGGTGGATACTCCAACGGATTTGTAATCAATGAAGACTATGCAGTTCATATTCCGCAAAATCTTGCGCTAGAAGGCGTTGCACCATTGTTGTGTGCTGGAATCACTTTATATTCACCAATTCGCACATGGGGCGTGACCAAGGATTCAAAAGTTGCAGTGATGGGTCTAGGTGGTTTAGGCCACATGGGTGTTAAGTTCGCCGCAGCGCTAGGTGCTGAAGTCACAGTTTTGTCACATTCATCAGCTAAAAAAGTCGATGCCTTGGCGATGGGCGCAACTCATTTTGTTGATACTAGTAGTCCAAATGCGCTTGATCCCCTAAAGAAATCTTTCGATTTGATTCTCAATACCGTGAGCGCCCCATTGGACATTAACCTGTATCTCAATCTTCTTAAGTTGGATGCAACGCTGGTAGTAATCGGTTTACCAGGAGAAGCTTACGCAGTTAACCCAGGAACTTTATTAGATGGTCGACGTCGTCTAGCTGGTTCAATGATCGGTGGCATTTCTGAAATGCAAGAGATGTTAGATTTTTGTGGCGAGCATTCAATTGTGAGCGATGTAGAAGTCATTCAAGCAGATTACGTAAATACCGCCTACGAACGAACTGTCGCAAGCGATGTTAAATATCGCTTCGTCATAGATGGTAATAGTTTTTAGGCAAATACATGAACGAGCGCTGCAAGCGCAGGGGCAATAGCAAGGGCTGGAAGTAAATTACCTACAGCAACATGCTTAATGTTAAGCAACCGCAAACCTATACCTATCAACATTATGCCGCCAACAATCGTCATTGCATCAATCTGATATCCGCTTAGAATTTCACCGAGAGCTAAACCAATCACTGTCCAAAATCCTTGGTATATACCTACTGGAAGTGCAGCAACTGCTACGCCCCAACCCAAGGAAGATGCAAAAGCCATGGACGCAAAAAAATCGAGAGAACTTTTTAGTAGAAGTTGATCTATTCCATTGCCCATACCATCGCTGATACTTCCCAGAATCGCTAAGGGACCAATCGCAAAAAGCAGTGAAGCTGAAACAAATCCCTCTACGAAAGTACTTTCCTTTGAAGCTTTAAATCGCTTGCGCAGATTCTCGCCAAGCTGATCCAAGCGATCCTCTAACTTCAGAGCAGATCCGATTAACCCACCAGTTAATAACGAACCAAGGACAACTAAAAGTGGCCAACCTTGAGGAAGTGATTGGATAAATCGTTCAGACCACATAGGAATCAGTGCTGACGCTGCCCCTAATAATGTGGCTAAACCTAAGACATCGGTTAAGAGTGTTCGAGTTTTAATTCCCAAGCGGTGGCCAATTAGTATTCCCAGGCTTGCTCCACCAATCACGGCAACAAGATTTATAAAAGTACCTACACCTGGAAACATTGTTGAAGAATAGCCTGCCGATTGATATTAAATTCCATTAGACTCCCCCGATGTCATCGAATCCTTTTATGGAGTTTCTGCGTCCACACCGAACTGTTCCCGTGACTTCATGGACGGCTCATTCACGTTGGGATCTTTCATTTCTTCGAGTAGTTATTCTATTTTTTGGGCTTTTTCTTTTTGGTATAGGTGATGCCTTTGTCATTCAATCAAATATTGGAAATGGTCCTTGGTCAGTTCTGGCCCAAGGAATTTCAAGAAACCTAAATATTTCGATGGGTTGGTCAACTTTTGGAATCAGCGCTTTAGTCCTTTTGGCATGGATTCCGCTTCGTGAAAAACCAGGTTTTGGAACTATTTCAAATATGGTGATCATTGCATCAGCGATTGAGGTTGGAGTTCTAACGATTCCACTTCAAACAAACTATGCAATGGGGATAATTTTTGCTCTTATCGGAATTGGTATGGTCGGAACTGCCTCAGCCCTTTACATAACCTGCGGCCTGGGTTCAGGTCCTAGAGATGGGTTGATGACGGGGATTCATCTTAGAACCGGTATCCGAGTTGGACGTGTTCGATTAGCCATTGAAAGTTCGGTTTTCGCGCTGGGATGGATCTTGGGCGGAACTGTAGGCCTAGGTACGTTGCTTTTTGCTGGGTTAATTGGCCAATCTGTTGCCGTAGCCCTTGGTGTCGTTTCCCGCCTTACTTCCAAGTAACTACTACCCTAAAACTATTCCCTCGGTCTGTGAGCCGTCATTTCACACGGGGTCGCAAACACCCCCGTTAACAAAATCAGGAAGGTCCTCATGCTCGAAACTTTCTTTAAAATCTCAGAACGCGGATCCACAGTGGGACGCGAAGTTCGAGGCGGTCTGGTCACGTTTTTCACAATGGCCTACATCGTTGCACTCAATCCACTCATCATCGGCCTTGCAAAAGATGCTGACGGTAAGTTCATTGGTGGCGGAGACGCTCCCAACCTGGCACTAGTTGCGGCGATGACGGCGCTGATGGCCGGTCTATTAACTATTTTGATGGGCGTTGTTGGCAACTACCCACTCGCGCTAGCTACTGGTCTTGGACTCAATACTTTCGTAGCGGTGGGAATCGCTTCGAAAATGACGTGGGCTGACGCAATGGGTCTTGTTGTACTTGAAGGTTTAATCATCACAGTTCTTGTGTTGACCGGTTTTCGTACCGCAGTATTTAAGGCTGTACCACCTCAACTAAAGATTGCAATCTCTGTTGGAATCGGTCTATTTATTGCCCTCATCGGCCTTGTTGATGCTGGCTTTGTGCGCCGCACATCTTCTGGTCCAGTTCCGGTAACGCTCGGCGATGGCGGAACTCTTGTTGGTTGGCCAATCATAGTTTTCGCTTTCGGTCTTTTCTTAACTATCGCTTTGATGGTTAAGAAAACAAAAGGCGCAATTCTTATTGGAATCGTGCTTGCAACTATTTTGGCCGTCATTGTTGAAACTGCCTTCAAAATCGGCCCGAACTTTGATGGTGCTACCGGAAATGTGAATCCAAAAGGTTGGGGACTCAATGTTCCAGCTATGCCAGATTCTGTTGTAGCAACACCTGATTTTTCACTTTTTGGACAGTTCAATCTATTTGGATCACTCGATCGTGTTCCACTGATTACTATGATCTTGTTCGTTTTCACGCTTCTACTCTCAGATTTCTTCGACACTGTCGGAACTGTGACTGCAATCGGGCATGAAGCGGGATTGATTGACAAAGATGGAAATGTCCCAAACAACGATCGCATCTTGCTCGTCGACTCTATTGCAGCCGTTGCTGGTGGCGCCGGAAGTATTTCCTCTAACACTAGCTACATTGAATCTGCGGCCGGTGTAGGTGAAGGTGCACGTACTGGCCTGGCATCTGTTGTAACTGGGTTGTGTTTCTTGCTCACAACTTTCCTTGCACCACTTGTAGCAATAATCCCTTACGAAGCGGCAACACCAGCTTTGGTAATTGTTGGTTTCTTAATGATGACTCAAATCAAGTCAATTGACTGGGATGATTATGGAATTGCTATTCCAGCTTTTCTTACAATTATCTTGATGCCATTTACTTACAATATTTCTGTAGGTATTGGCGCAGGCTTTGTCTCTCACGTGGTAATTCGTGTGATTCAAGGACGCCGCAAGGAAGTACACCCACTTCTAATGCTCGTCTCTGGTCTGTTCATGATCTACTTCCTTTCATCACCAATTAACAGTTGGATAGGTTAGGAAAGATTTAAAAATAAGCCCCGCAGAAGAATCTGCGGGGCTTATTTTTTACCAATTAATGAGCGATTTATTTTGCTTATCCAGAATGTGATTAACCCGCGAAAAAGGGCGCGAACCAAAAAATCCACGATACGCCGAAAGTGGGCTTGGGTGTGGCGATTTAATTACTAGTTCGTCGCTAAAAAGATGACTTAAATCAGCGCTCTTATTTCCCCAAAAGATTGCAATGACTTCAAGCTCGGCCAAAATTTTGGCAACTTCATCGGTAAAGCTCTGCCATCCAATATGCGCATGGGCCAAAGAGTGACCTGGAACGGTTGTGAGAATTCGATTAAGTAAAAATACGCCTTGATCGCTCCATTGGGTTAAATCTCCATCGTTTCGAGCAGCTTTGCCCAAGTCGCTCGCTAACTCCTTATAAATGTTGCGAAGAGATGCCGGAATTTTCCCTGTTGATGAGGTGATTGAGAAAGCCAACCCCATTGCATTGCCTGGGGTTGGATATGGATCTTGTCCAAAAATAACCACCTTAACTGCCGAAGGAGGGATGTGAAATACCTTCATTACATCGGAATGGCTTGGCACAAACGCTTGGATTTTTAATTCTGACTCAATACCATCTAAAGAAGCTTTTGTATGAGCTAGAGCAGCTTGCCACTCCGGATGCATTTGATGAAAAAAATCCATTACAAATCCTTAGCCAACCGAGCGTGCAAAAAAGCGCCCTTCTTCGTGAGTTACTTGAATAGGCACAGCAAAGATAGTTGAGATGTGTTCGGTGGTAATCACGGACTCGATAGGTCCTGACACAGCAATCTGTCCATCTTTAATCAGTAATGCGTGGGTAGTACCGATAGGAATTTCCTCAATATGGTGCGTAACCAAAATTGTTGCCGGAGAAGATGGATCTGTAGAGAATTGGGCAAAACGCCTAAGAAGGTCTTCTCTGCCACCCACATCTAATCCACCCGCGGGCTCATCGAGTAATAAAAGCTCAGGGTCAGTCATCAGCGCACGGGCTATTTGTGTTCGTTTCTTCTCACCTTCACTCAAACTCCCATAAAGGCGATCACCAAGGTCGCGAACACCAAAAGTTGTCAGTAACGCAATAGCCCGGGACTCATCCCAAAGGTCATAGTCCTCATTCCATCTACCTAAAATTGCATAGGCTGCGGTAAGGACTACATCTCTTACTTTTTCATCGTGAGGAATATCGTCGGCAATTTGAGCACCACAAATTCCAATGCGAGTACGAAGTTCGAATAAATCAACGTGACCCATTTGTTTATTTAGTACAAAAACATCTCCTCGAGTGGGGAAAATTCTCGTAGCAAGTAATTGCAGCAGCGTTGATTTACCTGCCCCGTTGGGTCCAAGAATTACCCAACGCTCACCAGCTTTAATTTGAAAATTTATCGGTCCTAATATCGTATTTTCGCCGCGACGAACCGAGACATCTCTAAGTTCAAGTACCGGTTGCATCGTCATAGAGCAAAAAGATAGCGGGTTAATGCTCCATTTCCTCGAATTACTGGCATCGGTCCCCTGTGATTTTGCGTTAATCTTGCCTTCATCATGAGCGATTCACCTATTGCGGCACAATTTACTGGCCTAGTGCTTCTTAGCGGAGTCGATAAGCCGGGAATAACCCAAGCGCTTTTTAATACGCTAGCGCCCTTCAAAATTAGCATTTTAGACATTGAGCAGGTCGTGATCAAAGATCGCTTGATTTTGACAGTTCTTATTTCACTCAATCCTGATCACCAAGAAGCGATTGAGGAAGATTTACAAAAAATAGCATCTGAAATCGGTGTAGATATTGCAACACTGTATTCAGTTACCGAAAGTGGTTTTATAGTCAGTAAACAAGGGCTGATTCATGTAGTTGTATTGGGCAAAAAAATCACTCCTCAAGCAATCGCCTTAATCAGTAGCGCAATTGCGAGCCAAAATTCAAACATAGAACGCATCTTCAGAACCGCATTTGCGCCAGTATTAGCAATAGAGTTTGTTGTTTCAGGTAGTTCGCAAGCAGAGTTAAGTCAGCTGTTAACTCCGATTGCTGCAGCACATTCAATAGATATTGCCGTCCTTCCAGGCGGTTCCATGCGATATGCCCGTAAACTTGTTCAATTGGATGTTGATTCCACATTGATTGCCCAGGAAGTTATTGAACTACTTGCTGCTAAGGCCGGCGCCGGCGAAGAAGTGAAAAAGATTACTGATGCAGCCATGCGTGGCGAATTAGATTTTGCCGAATCTTTAAGAGCTAGGACCGCACTTTTACGAGGTTTGCCAGAATCAGTAATTTCCGAAGTTCAAAAGGAGATATCTCTAACACCTGGAGCAAGAAATCTTGTTGCAACTCTAAATAAACTTGGCCACTCGGTGTCAGTAGTTTCTGGTGGTTTTATCGATGTTATCGAACCTTTACTTAAGGATTTAGAGATTAAACATTACAAGGCTAATAAACTTAAAATTGAGGATGGGTTGTTAACAGGTGAAATAGAAGGCGAAATTATTGATCGTGCGGCAAAAGCGACAGCGCTTCGTGATTTTGCAAATGAACTAGGTATCAATATGTCACACACGATTGCCATCGGAGATGGGGCAAATGATCTAGACATGATCGCCGCAGCGGGTTTTGGAATAGCTTTTAATGCCAAGCCAGCGGTTAAAGCTGCCGCTGATAGTGCCATTTCAGATCCGTATTTGGATTCAGTTCTTTACTTGCTCGGTATTACTAGTCAAGATAGTGAAGAATAAAAGCTTTAAAGCCGGCAGGCATGGATATCAGTTACCAAAATTCCGCGTGCGCCCACTGCCCAAAGTTCATCCATTACTCGATTAGTCTCTTTCCGCGGCACCATTGCCCGGACTGCTACCCAGTCCTGATTTTGTAAAGGCGAAATTGTCGGCGACTCTAAACCTGGTGTAATTGCGCAAGCTTTATCTACTAAGTTCTTAGGAATGTCATAGTCGAGCAAGACATATCTACGTGCGGTAACGACTCCTTGAAGTCTGCGAATAAGAATTTCTAATTCGGCGGGAATTGGTTGACCTTGTCTAGAAATTACTACCGCCTCACTGAACAAGATCGGATCTCCGAAAATCTGTAAACCCGCTTGTCTAAGAGTATTTCCAGTACTCACTACGTCGGCAATAAGGTCAGCTACGCCAAGTCGCACGCTACTTTCGACTGCGCCATCCAAGCGCACCACTTCGGCTTCTACGCCAAGTGTTGCCAAATGTTTTGAAACAAGGCCTGGATAAGCAGTTGCCACTCGTTTTTGGGCGATATCACCAATGCTCCATTGATGATTACTTGGTCCAGCGAATCGGAATGTTGATTCACCATAGTTTAATTCAAGTAGTTCCACGGCAGGTGCATCAGAATCAATGAGCAAATCTCGACCTGTGATCCCAGCTTCTAACTCCCCCGAACCAACATAAATGGCGATATCTCTAGGGCGTAGATAATAGAACTCAACTCCATTATCAGCATCAACTAGAACCAAATCTCTACTGTCACTGCGTTGGCGATAGCCAGCTTCTTTGAGAATTGCAATCGATTCTTCAGACAAAGACCCTTTATTCGGAACGGCAACTCTTAACATTTGTATACTCATTTCATCTACAGGTATGTATAAACATCGTTAAGGGATAGTCCGCGTGAAATCATGAGTGTTTGTAAATGATAGAGAAGTTGTGAAATTTCCTCAGCTAGAGCTTCGTCACTTTCGTGTTCTGCAGCTAGCCAAACTTCGCCAGCCTCTTCGAGAATCTTCTTGCCGATGGCATGCACTCCTGCATCAAGGGCCGCTACGGTTCCTGAACCCTCTGGGCGAGCTATGGCAATCTGATTGAGCTCGTCCCAGAGAGATTCAAAAGACTTCATGTACAAAGTTTACTAGAACACAGAGTTATGCGGTGGCCAATTTCTCCTGTTTGGAGATTTTCAACCATGATACAAAGCCCCAAATGACAAACGGCAAGTAGATCGCATAGAGAGTGCCAGTTGGGTAGTAGCCATTCTTAAACGCAAAGGGCACACCTACTAAGTCGACGGCAATCCAAACCAACCAAAATTCAACATATCCCCGACTCATTCCATATGTAGCCAGAGCGGTACCCGTAAAGATCCAAGTATCTACAAGCAGCCAAGTTCCTGACTCGCCAAGAGCCTTAAATATCTGCATCGAAGCAAAGAAAAAGATAATGATTGCGGGGATCAGAATCTTTTTCTCACTGGTAGTCGTCCATCGCGGGTTAACTGCTGGTTGTTCACTACCTTTTGCTCTTCGGTGATGTGTCCAACGAATCCAACCGTAAACGCTAACGACAATAAGTAATAGATTTCGACTCGCTTGGCCATAAAAATTTGCTGAAGGTTGATCGGCGTAAGCAAAGACTGCTCCCAAAAACACCGTAAAGAGAAGGGCGTCGCCCATAATTCCCACAGGCCAAGCTGCAATTTTTCGACGCATGCCCAAAATTGCACTTGTCAGACCTAGTACTCCACCGATAATTTCGCGAAGAGGTATCGATTTACTTCCAAAATGAAGCGTACTTTCAAATAACCATTTAATGAGTGACACTGTTGATCCTTCCTAGTAGAAAAGCTCCAGGAAGCAACGAGGAATCGCCAATGCGCAATAGAGCGCAAGAGCAAGACCTGTCCCTTTATCCAGACTTTAACTGTCGGTTTTGGAGTTACACCAAATCAACCGATCAATGGATTTGATCGGGTCGCGGACTTTACCGCCGGTTCGGATTTACACCGACCCCCGGAACAACGTGGCGCTAGTTTGCCACACGCGTTGCAAGTTCGCGCAACGAAACGACCATTGCTGCCGGGTCTGAAGCCCGAAATACCGCGCTTCCTGCAACAAATGTATCGGCGCCGGCTTTGACAGCTAATTCAATAGTTTCAAGTGATATCCCACCATCTACCTGTAACCAGATTGGCCTGTCCCCGATGATCTTTTTAGTTGTAGCCACTTTACTCATCATGTCAGTCATAAAACTTTGACCACCAAAACCCGGCTCTACTGTCATGATGAGAAACATATCTACATCATCAGCAAAAGATGCATAAGAATCTATAGATGTACTCGGCTTAATCGCCAACCCTGATCGAGCACCTGCTTTGCGAATTGCTCGCAGGGTCTTAGCGATGTCTTGGGTCGCTTCTGCATGAATCGTCACACTCGCGCTACCGGCTTGGGCATATAACGGTGCAATCGTGTCAACATTTGCAACCATTAAATGTGCATCGATACCAATTGGACACGCTGCAATAATTTCACTTGCTCTATCCAAATCGAAAGTGAAATTTGGTACAAAAACATTGTCCATAACATCTAAGTGGATAAAATCTGACACCGACGCTATTTTTGCTATCTCAGAATCAAGATGGTCAAGGTCTGCATTGAGAATGCTTGGAGTAATCCTGATATCGCTTGACATGGTCCTATTTTAATCCGTTACAGACGATTTCTTACGAAAAAGCGCAAGAAACATTGCATCTGTGCCATGTTTATGTGTCCATAAGCTCATTGACTTACCTCGCTGAGCATCTTGCAAGTTAGCAGGTAAATATGGTGCAACATCGACGTGTTCCAATTCTGGATGTCGCTTTAAAATATCTAGGACCTGAACAGATGTTTCTGCCAGATGTGGAGAACACGTTGCATATCCAAGAACGCCTTCATCATTAAGCGTTGTAATTGCAGCCTCAATCAGTTCACGCTGTAATAAAGTTAGATTTCGCAAATCATTCAAAGTTCGACGCCAACGAACTTCCGGTCTCCGGCGAAGTGCTCCAAGACCTGTACATGGCGCATCAATCAAAATCGCATCAAAAAACTCACCGCGATTCAATATTTCTCGTCCATCGCCACACCACACCCGCGCTCCGTGAACCACTTTTTTGACAAGGTCAGCGCGAGGTTGTGAAAATTCATTGGCTGTAAAGTTAATGTTACGCGATTTTGCAACACTAGATAAGAGTGCAGCTTTACCACCTGGTCCGGCACATAGATCGAGCCAATTGGTGCCAGCAGCCGCCGAAGCAAAAACTGTAGCTACTAACTGCGAACCTTCATCCTGTACACCTGCTAGTCGATGCCTTACCAAATCTAAGTTGCCAGGATTGCCTTTTATTCTGGCACCAAGTTCGGAGTACAAAGTTGGTTCTGCCCCTAAATCAATTAGCTCTTGTTGTGTTGAATACCCGGGCCACGAGACCAAAGTTGGAAGGGCTGGAATGTTATTTGTACGCAGTTCATTTTCGACTGCTTCCCAATCTTTCAAAAGATCGAAGTAAACAGAAACAATCCATTCAGGATGTGAGTAAAGGATTGAGAATCGTGAAACATTATCTTTAACCAATTCTAGCTGAACGAACCATTCGGAGTATTCTTTTCGTGTAACAGAACGCAAGAGCGCATTAACGAAACTTGCTTTGGACTCCCCTAATCTTTTTCTCGCCACTTCCACAGTTGCTGCTACAGCTGCGTGATCAGGTACACGAAGTTCATGGATTTGGTGAACACCCATTCTGGCAACATCAACTATCCCTGGATCCACTTCTGACCAAGGGCGATCTGATATTTGAGATAAGACATAGTCATGCTTGCCCTGCATTCGCAAAGTTCCATAAAGCAGTTC
>CAFBQI010000025.1_pt1 | contig 12465 bp, 14 predicted proteins | sample 7269921 | NCBI WGS metagenome assembly CAFBQI01 (sample SAMEA6814177, study PRJEB35770) | uncultured Actinomycetes bacterium | biome: Freshwater; feature: Freshwater reservoir; material: water | place: Czech Republic | collected 2016-11-09 | depth 30m m | reverse complement strand
TGGGCAAATAGCTGTGAAAAATAATCAAAAACTAATCGTGGCTTATCTGAAATTGCTGCAATTGGAGTATCGGTTCCCATGGAGCCAAGCGGTTCCATGCCATTTTTGGCCATAGGTGTAATAAGTATGCGAACTTCTTCTTCGGTGTAACCGAAAGTACGTTGGCGGCGCAAAACAGATGAATGCGGATAAACAATATGTTCGCGCGCTGGAAGTTCATTTAACTTAACTATTCCAGCATGCAACCAGTCTCCATATGGAGCAGCATCTGCCAATTGATCTTTGATTTCACCATCTTCAATAATTCGACCAGCTTCAATATCAACCAAAAACATTTTTCCTGGCTGTAAACGTCCTTTTCGTGCAATGTTTTCGGCCGGGATATCTAAAACACCAACCTCTGATGCCAGAACAACCAGGCCATCGTTAGTAACCCAGAAGCGAGATGGGCGAAGACCATTGCGATCTAGGACTGCGCCAACTTGATGTCCATCAGTAAAAGTTACACATGCCGGGCCATCCCATGGCTCCATAAGAGATGCGTGGAAGGCATAAAAGTCACGACGATTTTGCGGCATTGTTTCGTGGTTTTCCCAAGCCTCAGGAATCATCATCAAAACTGCGTGTGGAAGTGATCGTCCACCAAGGTAGAGAAGTTCTAATACCTCATCAAAAGATGCCGAGTCACTGCCTGACATTTCAACAATTGGAAACAGGCGCTTTAAATCTCCGGGGATGAGTTCGCTGGCAAGTAAAGATTCGCGGGCACGCATCCAGTTGCGATTTCCCTTAACCGTATTAATTTCACCGTTATGTGCGATGAAGCGGTAAGGGTGCGCAAGTGGCCACGACGGAAAAGTATTTGTTGAAAATCGTGAGTGAACAAGTGCAAGTGGAGATACAACACGTTCATCGGATAGGTCTGGGAAAAACTCTTCGAGCTGTCCAGTGGTAAGCATTCCTTTATAAACAATTGTCTGCGAAGAAAGGGAGGGGAAATAAACTTTAAGTGCGTGTTCGGCGCGCTTTCGAAGGCAGAAAGCAAGGCGATCTAGAACCAAACCGCTTTCATTATTTTCACCCGCAACAAATAGTTGTTGAAAATTCGGCATGACTGACAACGCTGTTTTACCTAAAGATGTCGAATTGATCGGAAGTTCGCGCCAACCAAGAACTTTAAGGCCCTCTTCTTTGGCTATTTTTTCAACGGCAACTTTAATATCAACGCCTTGTTCGATGAAAGCGATTCCTGTTGCATATGAACCATCAGCAGGTAGTTGAAAATCTGTGACTGCTTGATAGAAAGCATCTGGAACGAGAATAAGAATTCCGGCGCCATCACCGCTATCTGGTTCTGCACCGGATGCTCCGCGGTGTTCTAAATTTCGAAGTGCGGTTAAAGCTTTTTCAACGATGTCATGTGTTGCAATTTTATTGAGCGTTGCCACCATTGCCACACCGCAGGCATCATGTTCTTGCGCAGGGTCGTAGAGACCTTGTGCTTGCGGATAATTTGAGGACAGTGCCACGGCGAAGAGCTCCTGTTGTCGATGTGAAAATTTGCGGGACAACCTTGGCCCTAATGGTGCTGGCAAAGAGTAGCAACAAATCCCTTGCTAGTTAAAGAAATTAAAGGCCAGATATGTGGGCGATCTGACCGATTCCAGCAGTGATGAGCATGCCTAGGCAGCCACCCAAGATGACACGAATAGTTGGCACCAGTACTTTAGAGCCTGCAGTTCGCGCACTGACTACGCCAGTTAGAACTAAGCCAGCAACGGTGAAGCCAACAATGCTCCACGCTTTTGCCCCCAAAGTAGGAGCAAATGCGCCAAGAAATGGAATAAAGCCACCAACAGTAAAACTAAAAGCAGATGCAATCGCTGCTTGTACGGGACGCGCTTTTGTATGTGGGTGCTGACCTAACTCATCGCGAAGATGTGCGGTAAGTGGATCTTTCTTGTGCATCTCTTGCGCAACAGTTAACGCAAGTTCTGGGGAAAGCCCTCGATCAATATATATCTGTTGTAGCTCAAGAAGTTCACCTTCAGGATCTGATGCTAAATGTTCAATTTCTAGAAGGCGATCAGATTCTTCAACATCATTTTGAGAACGCACAGAGACATATTCTCCGACTGCCATCGACATCGCACCTGCTGAGATTCCAGCAAGGCCTGCAGTAATCAGGAAATCATTTTTACCGGCAGCAGCAACACCAATCATCAATGAAGCAGTTGAAACCAAGCCATCGTTTGCTCCAAGCACTGCCGCTCGTAACCAACCTGCTCGGTGTGTGCGGTGGTGCTTATTGCGCTGATAGACATCTTCAAGTGACATGGAAACGAGCCTACCTGAATTTAATTAGCTTTTTTAGTTTGGCGCAAAAGTGTCATGAGGGCGAACATTGCCACAAGGATGCTCACCCAGATATTCAGGCGCAGCCCCCCAATAGTGTGAGCAGAATCAATTCGAATTGATTCAATACCTAAACGTCCAATGCTGTAGCCCAAGACATAGAGTGAAAAAACCTGGCCAGAATGCAATCTGGATCCAATTCTGATTAATAGAAATGCTAAAAGCGTGCACCACACAGCCTCATAAGCAAAAGTGGGATGAAAAGTTTCAAATGTTGAATAACCCGACGGCCTATAACGCACCGGAACTTCTAGCGCCCAAGGTGCATCTAATGGGCGCCCAAAGAGTTCGACGTTAAACCAGTTTCCAACACGGCCAATCCCCTGGGCTAACAACACACCTGGTGCAAGCGCATCAAGGAAAAGTGAAAACTTTGGAAGCTCAATTTTTGTAGCTAGTTGTCTGTAGCGAAACCAAGCGGCCAAAGCGCCAAGTGAAATAGCTCCCCAAATACCAAGGCCACCCTGCCAAATTTTGAAAGCATCAAGTGGATGTCCGCCACTACCAAAGTAAGCATCGGGTGAAGTGATGACGTGATAAATGCGCCCACCGATAATTCCAAATGGCACGGCAATAATTGCAACTTCAGATACAACGGATGCGCCGTTATCGGTTCGCGCTTTAAATCGCTTATCACCGAGCCAAATTGCAACTGCAATACCGATGATTATGCAAAGCGCATAAAGATGAAAAGTGAAAGGTCCGAACTCCAACGCCGAGAGCGTTGGCGATGGAATTGAACGATTCAAAGTTTAACTAGCTTCGAATGCGGCTGAAAACTCATCGAGAACAAATCCGCTGTTCTTGCGTTCCCACAGTTTGCCGTTAAAGAAGACCGTAGGTGTTCCCTTGACGTTGTACTTGGCCATTGAGTCGTACGCGGCTTTAACTAGATCAAGTTTAGAAACATTTGTAACGCAATCAACGAAGCTTTTCGAAGTTAGTCCGACGTATGAACCAATCTTCACCAAATTCTCAGTTGTATAAAAACCCGAGTTTTCTAAAGCTGGTTGAACTAGATAGACGGCCTTGTGGAAATCTAAATAACGACCTTCGTCAGCCGCGCAATATTCTGCATTTGCGGCCGAGACTGATTCATCACCGATAAATGAAACCACGTGGAAAGTCACGTTAGCTTTCTTGGAGCGAATTAACTCATCAATGTAATCGCCATTAGCTTGTTCGAAAGTATTACAAATTGGGCACTGTGGGTCTTCCCAAAGATCAATAGTCTTTGCAGCACCCGTATTAATTGTTATTCCTGAACCGTTGGCAGGATCTACTGTGGCAGGTACTGGCTCGCCAACTTTGAAATCTTTAATGGCCGTAAAAGATGCTTCGGCTTTGCTCTTTTGACTAATGACACTAAAGATTGCCCCCGTTGCAACTACCAACGTCACCATGCCGATGACTAGCCAACGCGTGAAATTATCTCCGCCTGTTGCTTTAGTTGCCTTTGCTTGCTTAGCCATTTACTGCTCCTCATTATTTGCAATAGATTTTTCAATGCTTAAACGTCCGTATGGGAAAAAGTATAGATAAGCGCCAAGTATTGCCAAACTTAAATCGCGCAAAATCTCTATGAGATATGTGCGGTGAACCTCTGCTGCCTTAGAAGGGTCAATTGCCCCTCCTCCACCAAAGCACCCACAGTCAATCAAAATACCTCGGGCCCACACTGAGATAATTGCGGCCACAAATACCAGCATTACCAATGCTGAAACCACAGCTGCGAATCTAACTGATAGCCCAATAATCAAAAGAATCCCGACGGCAATCTCTAGCCAAGGCAGGGCGTAACCAATTATGTGTGCGATGTTATTCGGAAGAATTTTGTATGCCGCAACTGCCCCGGCTGATTCAGATGGTTTGAAAGCTTTTAAACCGCCAGCGGCAAGCAATACTGCGCCTAAAATTAAACGAGCAAGAAGCGTAATTATTGGTTGATATTTTAGATGAACGTTTTTCATCGACCTTCACGCACACCTAACGCAAGTTCTTTAGCTAAAGCAGAAATTGCATCTAGACCTTCTTGCTCATCTTTAGCATTTAGTAATAACTTAATAAATGCAGAACCTACGATTACGCCATCTGCATATGCTGCAACTTGTTTTGCTTGTTCACGAGTTGATACACCTAAGCCAACCGAAACTGGCAGATCGGTAGTTTTGCGAACTCTAGATACAAGGGCACTTGCATCAACAGAAATATCTGTGCGTGTGCCAGTTACACCCATAACCGAGGCTGCATAAACAAAACCACCGGTCTTAGAAGTTACAGCAGCTAATCGAGCATCGGCCGTACTTGGCGCAACAACATAAATTGGATTAATTAAATGCTTTGACGTTGCTTCTAGCCAACGTTCAGATTCTTCAATGGTTAAATCAGGCGTAATTACACCTGATCCTCCGTTATCAGAAATCGCTTGAGCAAATGCATCCACTCCATATTTTTCAATGGGATTCCAGTACGTCATAACTACAGCTGCAACCCCGGCCGAACTAGCGGTTTTAAGTGCGCCAAAAACATCTGCCGCGTTAGTCCCGCCTTTGAGCGAAATTTCAGCAGCCTCTTGAATTGTTGGCCCATCCATCACGGGATCGCTGTAGGGATAACCGATTTCAATCGCATCCACTCCGGCATCAGCTAAAACCTGAATGGCTTTTGCGCAGCCTGATTGAGTTGGAAATCCGGCAGGAATATAAGCAATTAAAGCTGCGCGATTTTCTGCGCGAACTTTTTCAAAAACTTTATCGAGTGCTGTACTCACAGAGAAATTCCAAAATACTCCGCCGCAGTCTGCACATCTTTATCGCCTCGGCCCGAAAGGTTAATTAACAATGTGGCAGTAGGTCCAAGTTCTTTACCAATCACCATTGCACCCGCAAGCGCATGTGCACTTTCGATTGCCGGGATTATTCCCTCGGTTTTGCAGAGCAAGGCAAAAGCTTCCATCGCTGCATCATCATTAACCGCGCGGTATTCAGCGCGACCTATGTCATGTAAATATGCATGCTCTGGTCCTACGCCAGGATAATCAAGACCGGCTGAAATCGAATGTGATTCGATCGTTTGGCCATTTGCATCTTGTAAAACATAAGAACGAGTTCCGTGCAAAACTCCAGGTGAGCCACCAGTAATTGTTGCTGCGTGGCGACCAGTTTCAACACCATCGCCGCCCGCTTCAAGGCCAATCAACCGGACTGCTGAATCTGGAATGAATGCATTAAAGATTCCAATTGCATTTGATCCGCCACCTACGCACGCTAAAACTGCATCAGGTAATTTCCCAGTCAAAGCCAGAACTTGTTCACGAGCTTCTTCGCCGATAATTTTGTGAAAGTCGCGGACCATTGTTGGAAATGGATGTGGGCCGGCAACGGTTCCCAAAAGGTAATGCGTTGTTGCAACATTTGTTACCCAATCGCGCATTGCTTCGTTGATTGCATCTTTTAATGTTCTAGATCCTGAAGTTACTGGAACAACTTCTGCGCCCAGCAGTTTCATGCGGGCAACGTTAAGAGATTGACGCCTTGTATCTTCTTCGCCCATGTAGACAACACATTCAAGACCCATAAGCGCTGCTGCAGTTGCAGAAGCAACGCCATGCTGGCCTGCGCCGGTTTCAGCGATGATCCGCTTCTTACCCATTTTCTTAGTAAGTAACGCTTGACCAAGAACGTTATTAATTTTGTGGCTACCGGTGTGATTGAGATCTTCGCGCTTAAGAAGAATTCGCGCACCACCTGCATGAGCGCCAAAGCGTGGAGCTTCAGTAATGAGGCTTGGTCGGCCGGTGTATGTGCGATGAAGTTCGGCTAGTTCGGCCTTAAAAGCTGGATCGATTTGGGCTGCTGCATGCGCCGCGGCTAATTCATCAAGAGCCCCAATGAGCGCTTCAGGAACAAAGCGACCACCGTATTGGCCAAAATGACCAAGAACATCACTTGTCTGTGTACTCATTAGTCGAGTCTATCCGCACCGAGAAGTTCTCGCATTGCAAGCTTTGGGTCTCCCGCTCGAACCAAAGCCTCGCCTACCAAAATCGCCGTAGCCCCAGCATTTTGTGCAAATGAAACATCCTTGCGGGTAGAAATTCCTGATTCAGCTACTCGCACAAGTTCAGTTGGGATGCGTGGAATAAGTTCGGCAAAGCTTTTGGCATCAACATCTAAAGTCTTAAGGTTTCTTGAGTTCACTCCAACGATTCGTGGAGAAATTTCGAGCGCTCTTTCTAATTCATCATTGGTATGCACTTCTACCAGTGCGCGCATGCCCAAACCTTCGGCAAGCTGATGAAAATCATTAAGTTGACTTTGGCTAAGTGCGGCAACAATGAGTAGAACGACATCCGCGCCATGTGCACGTGCTTCAAAGAATTGATATTCATCAACCATAAAATCTTTTCGTAACACCGGGACATTTACACGCGATCGGACTGCATCTAGATCTGCTAGCGATCCGCCAAAACGGCGTTGCTCAGTCAAAACGCTAATAAGCGTTGCTCCGGCCGCTTCATACTGTTCAGCCAAACCTGCAGGATCAGTAATTGGGGCAAGTGCGCCTTTGCTAGGTGATGAACGTTTAACTTCGGCAATCACTGACATTTCTGAAGCTAATAAAATTGGCAGTGAATCACGGACAGGATCTGCCGAGTCGATTGCCTCTTGAAGTTGACTAAGAGATGTACGCCTGGATGCTAAATCTTCGCGAACGCCTTCAATGATTGAATCTAAAACGCTCATAAAAGATCTCGTTCAGTTGGATCGATTCCCTTATCTAGCGCGCTCCAGGTATTTAATACGCGTGGTTTTCTTTCATATCGAGATGAAAGCTTGAATCTTTTTCCGAGTAAAATCACAAATGCATAAACGAAAACTATGCTGACAATTATGGCAATTGATTGATTCATTAGTTTTTGCGTAATCTATTCGCTGAATCAACTGCCATTAATACTGCAGCTGCTTTATTACGACACTCTTGATTTTCAGACTCTGGATCAGAATCTGCAACGATTCCCGCACCTGCCTGAACATATGCAGTTCCATCATGAATTAATGCGGTGCGAATAGCAATACAGGTGTCGATGTTGCCAGTGAAATCTAAATAGCCAACGATTCCGCCATATACCCCACGACGCGTTGGCTCTAGCTCTTCAATGATCTCCATAGCGCGAGGCTTTGGTGCGCCAGATAAAGTCCCGGCAGGAAAGACTGAGAAAAGTGCATCTACTGGGGATGATTTCGAATCCAGTTTTCCGGTGACCGTGGAAACAATATGCATGACATGGGAATAACGTTCTATATGCATAAAATCAATTACTTCAACTGTTCCAGGTGCGCATACTCGCCCTAAATCATTGCGGCCTAAATCAACAAGCATCAGATGTTCTGCGCGCTCTTTAGGATCTGCTAACAACTCTTCACCTAAACGATGATCTTCTTCGGGTGAAGCAGATCGCTTTCGAGTGCCAGCGATTGGATGAATCATTACTTCGCGTTGATTTACTTTTACCAACGCTTCTGGACTTGATCCCACGATTGTTATTCCGTCATTGAAGCGAAATAAGTACATATATGGACTTGGATTATTTAGCCTCAACATCCGATAGACATCGATTGCATCGGCTGTGCATGGCATTGAAAAACGTTGTGATAAAACGATCTGAAAAGCTTCTCCGGCAAGAATTTCCTCTTTAGCCTGTGCAATCTTGGTTTTGAACTCAACTGCGCTCATGTTGGCATCAAAAGTAGGTGTTGGGTGAGATTCAATTTGTGCAATGTCACCAGGTAGTGAAACCGCCAAATCTGCTTGCATACGATCTAAACGTTCGTTGCACGATGCAAAAGCTTCGTCAATTCGCTCGTCGCTTCCATCCCAGTTAATTGCATTTGCAATCAAAGTGATTGTGCCGTCGCTGTGATCTAAGACTGCTAAGTCGCTTGTGAGCATAAAACTTAACTCAGGTAGTGGTAAATCTTTAGTCGATAGATTTGGCAGTTTTTCCAATCGGCGCACCACGTCATAACCCATGAAACCAACTAAGCCACCAGTCAAAGGTGGTAATCCTTCAATCTTGGGAGATTTTAAATGTGCAGCAGATTGGCGAAGCGCTTCTAGCGGATCAATTCCAGTTGGCGCTCCAGCCGGGGCAACTCCCTGCCAATACGCTTTTCCATCTTTTTCACTCAATGTGGCTTCACTGCGAACTCCGATAAATGAATACCGCGACCAAGCACCACCATGTTCGGCAGATTCAAGCAAGAAAGTATTGGAAGCGTTCTTGCCGAGCTTTTTGTAAACTCCTAATGGAGTTTCGCCATCTGCCAATAATCTTCGTGAAACCGGAATTACATTTGAAACTTTTGCATAGGTGCGAAACTCGTCGAGGTTCATTGAGAAATTTCCAATGGCTGGTGGAAACACGTTTGATTTCCAGTGTGACAAGCCGTGCCAATTTGATTTACTGTCACAAGTAGTGAATCACCATCGCAATCAAGGGCTACGGATTGGACCTCTTGAAAATGACCAGAGGTTGCACCTTTGACCCACAGCTCATTGCGTGATCGTGACCAGTACGTTGCTTTCTTAGTCGATAAAGTTAAGGCAAGCGACTGTGTGTTCATGTATGCCAGCATCAAAACTTGTTTACTACTAGCATCCTGAACCACGGCAGGAATCAAAGTTGAGGCATCTTTGAGCAGGGCCTCAATTCCTGGATTCAATTCGCTCATGGACCAATTCTGCCTTATTTAGGCGAAGTGACGCGCACTGGATAATTATGTGAAGTGAGGTAGTTCTTGACATCACTTATGCGGTGAATTCCAAAGTGAAAGACGCTGGCCGCAAGCAACGCATCTGCCCCTGCATCGAGGGCGGCAGCAAAATCGCTCAATGTCCCAGCACCGCCACTTGCTATAAGTGGAACCTTTGAAACAGCCCGTACTGCAGTGATCATTCCGATGTCATATCCGGCTCGGGTGCCATCGGCATCCATTGAGTTCAACAAAATCTCACCGACACCAAGTGCACAGGCCTTTTCGACCCAAGCCAGTGCATCTATATCTGTTCCTTCACGGCCACCATGTGTGGTTACTTCAAAACCAGACTCGGTACGTGCGCGTCGGGCATCTACTGATAAAACTAAAACTTGTGCACCAAAGCGATCTGCAATTTCGGCGATTAATTCAGGCCGGGCAATTGCTGAGGTATTAATAGAAATTTTATCCGCACCTGCACGAAGCAGCCGATCAACATCTTGCACACTTCGGATTCCGCCACCAACAGTAAGTGGGATAAAAACTTGTTCTGCCGTTCGGCGAACAACATCTAAAGTGGTTTCTCTACCGACAACACTTGCTGAAATATCAAGAAATGTTAATTCATCAGCACCTTCGATTCCGTACACCGATGCCATTTCAACTGGGTCGCCAGCATCGACAAGATTGGTGAAGTTAACTCCCTTGACAACGCGACCATCAGTCACATCCAGACAGGGAATTATTCGAACTGAGAGTGTCATTTACCAGTCAACTCCAACGCTTGCGCCAAAGTAAATGCACCTGCATATAAAGCTTTACCAACAATTGCGCCTTCAACACCCGATGCATTCAGATCACACAACGCTTGTATATCTGCAAGAGATGAAATTCCCCCACTTGCAATCACCGGCATATTAGTTGCGGCACAAACTGATTTGAGAAGTTCTAAATTTGGTCCGGCCAATGTGCCATCTTTAGTTACATCAGTTACTACATAGCGCTGGCATCCATCTTTATCTAAGCGCGCCAATGTTTCGAATAAATCCCCACCCTCTTTGGTCCAACCGCGAGCTGCAAGCACATGTCCTCGCACATCTAAACCAACTGCAATTCGATCCCCATATTCACTAATTACTTTGGCGGTCCAATCAGGATCTTCTAGGGCGGCAGTCCCTAAGTTGATTCGACGGCATCCCGTTGCTAATGCGCGCTTTAAAGATTCATCATCCCTAATACCACCTGAAAGTTCGACTTTAATATCAAGTTCCCCAACAACTTGGGCAAGTAGTTCTGCATTGCTACCACGGCCAAATGCTGCGTCTAAGTCAACAAGATGTAACCACTCAGCACCCGCGGCTTGAAACTCCAAAGCCACTTCAAGCGGTGCACCGTAAACACTCTCTTGGGAAAGTTCACCTTGAACCAGACGAACTGCACGACCATCTTTAACATCTACCGCAGGTAAAAGTTCTAAGTAACTCATAGATTTTTCGTCCAATTCTTAATTAAGGCAAGTCCTGCATCTCCTGATTTTTCTGGGTGGAACTGCGTTGCTGATACATAATCATCTTCAACTACAGCAAGAAATCTTTCCCCGTAGGTGCTCCAGCTTTGTTTTTGCCCAACTGCCTGCTTTGCGGCATATGAGTGAACAAAATAGAAGAATTGATCCTCAATACCTGCCAGCAAATCTGAAGACTCTGCAGCTTCAACTGTGTTCCAACCCATATGAGGAAGAATCGGTGCATCTAATTTTGAAACTTCGGCGTCCCATATCCCCACACCTGTATGCGGCGCATTTTGTGCATGCTCACTTCCTTGTGAAAAAAGAATCTGCATTCCAATACAAATTCCAAGCACTGGCCGCTCTGCTGAAATTCTTTCCCGGATAATTGATGCGCCATCAACGGCATTCAAACCCTGCATGCATGCAGCAAATGCACCGACTCCAGGAACAACTAGACCTTTGGCTTCTAAGGCAACTGCGCGATCTGATGTGATAACTACATCCATGCCCGATGTTGCAAATGCGCGTTGAGCAGAACGCACATTGCCAGATCCGTAGTCAAGAATTGCGATCAAAGAGAGCCTTTAGTCGATGGGATTCCTGCAACTCTGCCATCTTTTGAAACCGCATCACGTAAAGCACGAGCAACGGCCTTGAACTGTGCTTCAAAAACATGGTGAGCGTTACGGCCTTCTAATACTCGAATGTGCAACGCAATTCGTGCCTCAGCCACAATTGATTCCCAAATGTGTTTTCCAAGCGTTGTATCAAAATCTCCAATTAGTTCAACAATTTCTGGTTGGCGGTGAACCAAATATGGTCGCCCTGATAAATCAACCGCTGCCTGCACAAGAACTTCATCGAGTGGAACCATCGAATCGCCAAATCGGCGAATTCCAACTTTGTCCCCCAACGCTTCCCTTAGTGCCTGACCAAATGCAAGTGAAGTATCTTCAACGCTGTGATGAGAGTCCACATCAACATCGCCAGTAGTTTTAATTGTTAAATCAAATCCAGAATGTTTACCAAGTTGCGACATCATGTGATCAAAAAAAGGAACTCCCGTAGAGACGTCAATGATTCCTTGACCATCAAGGTTTAATTCGACTAAAACGCTTGATTCTTTGGTAGTTCTTTCAACTCGTGCAGTTCTCATGATGGGTCTCCTTGGATAAGTTCTGCCACTGCAGAAATGAAGAGCTTATTTTCGGCTTCATTGCCTACGGTTACGCGCAAATATCCGGCGATGCCAACATCTCGGATGAGGACACCTTTTGCCAGTAAATCACGCCAAAGTTTAGGGGCATCTGACTTAAAACCTGTAAATAGAATGAAATTTGCACTACTTGGGATTGTTTGAAGCCCCAACTTGTTAAGGCCAACCACCAACTCTTCGCGTGCAGTTATCAGGGTCGAAATATTGCCTAGCAGTTCATCCTTAAAATCTATTGCAACGCTTGCTGCCGCCTGAGTTAGCGCGCTTAAGTGATACGGCAATCGGACCAACATCATTGCATCTACAACTGCTTTGTCGGCAACAAGATATCCAACTCGTGCTCCAGCAAAAGCGAAAGCTTTACTCATGGTACGGATGACAATGACATGTGGATTTTCGGCTACCAAGGTAACGGCTGAGCGCTCTGAAGAAAACTCGGCATAAGCCTCATCTATTACCAATAAACCTGATGCTTTCTTAACGGCATCAGCTAAGCGCAAAATTGTAGAAATCGAAACTGCATCCCCTGAAGGGTTATTAGGGGTAGTAATAAAAGTTAGCGTTGG
>CAFBQI010000019.1_pt1 | contig 14093 bp, 14 predicted proteins | sample 7269921 | NCBI WGS metagenome assembly CAFBQI01 (sample SAMEA6814177, study PRJEB35770) | uncultured Actinomycetes bacterium | biome: Freshwater; feature: Freshwater reservoir; material: water | place: Czech Republic | collected 2016-11-09 | depth 30m m | reverse complement strand
TCAAAGGCAAGGTCAACATACTTTGGGTCAATCGTTGGTGACGACGAGCAAAAGACCGCGATACGCATACGGGTAAGGATAGGGGTTAGGCTTAGGACATGACGACCATCGCATCTGGCCACGGAATTGCAACAGTAGCGCAAGGAAAAATTCTTGATGTTTGGTACCCAGCGCCAACGCTTTCTAAATTAACTGATGCAATCCCAAGTGAGATAACTGCACTTGTCGGACATGACGAAGTCCGAGATGTCGTTCGCGAAATTATCAGTATCGAAATTGATACAACTTCTGCACCTAAAGATGCTGCCGATGCTTATTTGCGTCTACATTTGCTTTCACATCGTTTAGTAAAACCTCATGCTGTTGTCCTAAATGGAATCTTCGGGTTACTAAATAACGTTGCCTGGACTTCTTTTGGCCCCTGTGCAGTTGATGGATTCGAAGCTACTCGTGCTCGGCTACAAGCAAAGTATGGGCATGTTTCTGTTTATTCAGTCGATAAGTTTCCACGAATGGTTGATTACGTAATTCCAAGTGGAGTGCGCATTGCAGATGCCGATCGAGTTCGCCTTGGTGCATATTTATCATCAGGCACCACCGTCATGCATGAAGGTTTTGTTAACTTCAATGCAGGCACGCTGGGAACGTCAATGGTCGAAGGACGTATTTCTGCAGGTGTAGTTGTTGGCGATGGTTCAGATATTGGTGGCGGTGCATCAATCATGGGCACACTAAGTGGCGGCGGTAAAGAAGTTATTTCAATTGGAGAAAAATCTCTACTTGGCGCTAATTCCGGTTGTGGAATTTCTCTAGGTGATAACTGCGTGATTGAAGCTGGAACCTATGTAACTGCGGCATCTAAAGTCAGATTGCCTGATGGTGAAATTGTAAAAGCTGCGCAGCTTTCTGGCGCAGATAACTTATTGTTTCGTCGAAATTCACTAGATGGAGCGCTTGAAGCAATTAATCGCACTGGTACTTGGGGCGGACTTAATTCAATTTTGCACGCTAACTAGATCAAACCAAGCTGATGGAATCTTTGTTCTGCTCCTAAAAACTTCTCCGCGCAATACCGCTTGAATTCCGCTACTAGATGTTGCTCGAATCTGTGCAACCGTGCCACTTTCGTTTTTACTTAAGATTTCTAAAGTTACGACATCAGGAAGTAAAAATGCTGTGGCTACAACATTTTGAGGAACTTCTCGCGACCATGAAACAAATCGTGGATTGAGAACTAAATCCAATGATCCCGGGTCATCAACAATTTGCGTATATGCCTTATTGCTACCCCAAGCATTTACTGCTGACTCTGTTTTGCCACCTGTTGATGAGGAGAAATATGCCGTTATCGGCAAGCCTGCTTGTGTAAGCGTTAAGCCAGCTGTCCTAGTAACTGTTTCTTTCCAAATAACTCCATACTTCTTCTCAATTTCTTTGGCATATCCGATAAAACTTTGATCGGAAATTCCACCATATAGTTGGCAATCGCAAGCATTCTTATAGATCCCAGCCTTACTTAATGCATAAGAACGAGATGCGATTGCTTGCGCTTCAAGGGCAGCAACTGGCCAATATGAAGGCATTTCACTAACTCCCCATAAATATTCATCGGCTAATCGCACGGAGTTGGTGACTTCTAACCGGTAACCAGAAACTGATTTGACCGCTTTGACCTGGATTTGCCCGTAGCGAAATTTTTGAGTTGTGCCGGAGTGAGTAACAGAAACAATTGAATCTGGACCGGCAAGATATCGAGTTCCGCTCCACCTGAGAGTAAAGATTTTATTTAGGTGAGTTATAGGAGTGGCTTTTCCGTTAGCAGCCTTAATTAACACTGAAGATCCAAGAATTGAGAGATTGACTGAAGTGCCATGACTAACTGGGGGCACATCTGTTTTATCCGCAATGTCACCTGAGTAAACCGAGATTAAACTATCTTTTGTGGCACTAGATATTTTTGCTGTTGAAAGTAAGTGGCCGATGTTTATTCGAACTAACTTTGAATCATCAATACTTTCAATCTGAATATCCTTAAAGTAATACTGCAAAATCTCAATTGAAGTTTTCCCATTTAGCGCCATTGAACGTGCGCCCATTTGGCTCAAGCCTACTCCGTGACCATAACCCGAACCTTGAAAACTGAATGAAGCTGGTGCATCAACTGCATGTGCGTCAGGAATCAACGTAGTTAAAACTACTAAAAGAGCTACGAAAAGCTTAGACATCCTCATCGATGGCTGCGCTCTTTCCTACCTGCAAGAACTCTTGATATGCATCGATAGTTTTGTTTGGTTCACCGCGCTGAATGAGCTTGCCTTTATGTAACCACGCTACATCGTTGCAAACATCGCGAAGAGTGGCCATTGCATGGCTAACCAAAATCAAGGCACGATCATCACTACGTAGTTCTTTAATACGGTTAAGTGACTTCTCTTTAAATTTGGCATCACCTGTACTTAAAGCTTCGTCAACAATTAAAATATCTGGGCGCACAGTTGCCGCAACAGAAAATGCCAAGCGCGCGAACATTCCCGAGGAATATGTTCGCATAGGTGCATCTATGGCATCTTCTAGTTCAGAGAAATCGGCGATTTCTTCAAAGTGACTGTCGATTTCATCGCGTGACATACCTGCAGCTAAACCACCTAAATAAACGTTGTCCCGCCCTGACATTGATGGATTAAAGCCAACACCAAGTGCTAACAAAGTACTTACGCTTCCGTACACCTCTACGCGACCTTGTGTTGGTGGCAAAATTCCGGCAATTACACGCATGAGTGATGATTTACCTGCGCCATTTGTTCCGATTACACCTAGAACCTGTCCGTATTCAACGTCAAGATTTACTTGATCAAGCGCGCGAATAACACGCGTTTGTTTTGAACCACGACCTAAAGCCTTAGCACGAGCCTTTAACGTTGGTCTGCGATCAATTGCAGTCGTGTATGTAAGACCAAGGTTTCGTACAGATACTGCAATCTCATTGGTCTTGTGGGTATTAGAGGCGGACAGCAAATTCACGCTCCCTTGAAAGGAAAAAATAAGTTCCGATAATAAAGATACCGACTGCCCATGCCAACGAAATTAATAAGTTCGACATCAGTGGAACTTGACCATGGACAAGTGCGCGTGACCAACTATCTAATAACGGAAACAGTGGGTTAAATAGTTCAATTGTTTTTAGCTTGGGCTTTAGATCCACAGCTTCATAAAGAATTGGCGAAAGATACAGAAGAGTGCGCGTTAAGTACGGCAAGAAACTTGCGATATCCCTGAAATAAACATTTACACAAGAAATCGTAATTGCTAACCCAAGGGCTAACAAAATTGCAATCATCAGAACTGGGATTGCCCACAACATTTCTACATCAAAAGGTAGACCTAGGATTGTGCGCATAACTAAGAAAACTGCCATAGTGGGCAAAAATTTAAATATGGCAATAACTACCGCTGAAAGTGGCAACATAATCCGAGGAAAAGCTGTATTAAGGATTAAACGCTGACCTGCAGTAACGGATTTCACGCCACCTGTTAATGAATTCGCAACAAGATAAAACAGAAAAAGCGCGGCAGTTAGATGTGCATATCTAGTTTTATCCGAAGAGCCGCTAATAATGATGATCAGGAAAAAATAGACGCCAGATAAAAGCAAAGGATTAAGAACTAGCCACATTTGGCCAAAGACTGAATCAAAGTGCTGTTCACGCAGTTCAGAGCGCGAGTATTCAGCTATAAATGTGCGGCGCGACCAGAGAGATTTCCAATAACGACCTAATGGCGGCAGGCCAGCACGAAATGGCTCGTATACCTGCAGCGGGTTGCTCACGGTCGTAAGGCTACCTTAGCCGCCAATGACTTTGGTGATGTTAGAAAGCCAGTGCCCCATGTCATATGCATAGTAAGCAAAATAAGTGGCAGAGAGACAAACTCTGCAAGTGATTTGCCGATACGTGCCGATGCAATCAAAATGAAAAGCGCATAAACGAGTGCAGGAATAAAAAAGAATGAAGAAATGAGAGTTCCTAGAATTAAGGAAGCCGCTACGCCGAGTACCGTAAATGGTGGAGCTAAATATCTGTAATTAATTGTTCCTTCATGTCTGCGCGAAATAACTCGGCGCCAACGCCCATATTCAAAATACTGCATTCCCAGTGATTTCACGGTTCCACGAGGACGGTAAGTCACAATTAATCGAGGGTCGAAATAAATAACTCCGCCGGCAGCTCTTAGGCGATAATTTAACTCCCAATCTTGCGCACGTGTGAATCTCTCATCAAAGGATCCCGCGGCAATTAACGCTTCTTTTCTAAAAGCTCCTAGGTACACAGTGTCTGCTGCGCCTGCTTGCCCACCTGTATGAAAACGAGAAGCCCCAACTCCTAGCGGACTACGCATTGCGCGCGCAACAGATTTTTCAAAAATGCTGTGACCTTCGGCAGCCATCATGCCGCCAACGTTTACAGCTCCGCTTTGATTTAGAATCTCAAAAATAAGTGAAAGATAATTATTGGGAATCTTTGCGTGTCCATCCACCCGAACAATTATTGAGAACTTTGATGCAGCAATCGCTAAATTCAATCCAGCTGCAGTTCGCCCCGAAGGATTTGAAATCACGACAACTCTGGAATCTTTAGCGGCGAGCGCAGCTGCAATTTTCTCCGTGCCATCATGTGAGGGTCCAACTGCCAGAATTACTTCAAATAATCCTGTGAAATCCTGCGCAACAATCGCATTCACAGCCTCTTCTAAATATTTTGCTTCGTTGAGAACTGGCAGGATTACGGAGATTTCCCGCTTCGGTGAGCCATATAACTCAATTGCTGATGTCGTCATAACCCCCTCACCGTATCGTCCAAGTAGTCTTACCCGGTGAGAGCGACGCGACCTATACGGATTATTACCTCACTTTCCCTTGCCGTTATCGCCTTGTCTGCTTTTTCATGGCTAGGTCTGGGCCAAGTTAGTAGCGCCCTTAACCGCGTGGATGTATTTGGCTCACTCAAAAAACGTCCTGACAAGCCATCGACTGCGCTTAATTACTTACTCGTCGGATCTGATACTCGAGAAGGTTTAACTAAAGAGCAATCCAGATTATTGCGTGTAGGAACAACACAAACCGCAGCTGGTGCACGTTCAGACACGATGTTATTGGTCCACATAAGCAAGGCACGCGATAAAGCAACGATTATTTCAATTCCGCGAGATTCCCTTGTCACAATTCCTGAACATGTCTCATCGTTAAATAAGAAAACTATTGTTCCAGCCGCCCTTGGAAAGATTAACGCCGCTTTCGCTTGGGGTGGTGCGCCATTATTGATTCAAACAATTGAACTTGAAACAAATGTAAAAATTGATCACTACATTGAAATTGGTTTTGCAGGTTTTGCCGGAATGGTCGATGCTCTAGGCGGTATTGAGGTTTGTACTAAAAAAGATATTGATGACCCTAAGAGCCACTTAGTTTTAAGTGCAGGCATCCACACGTTAAGCGGAATAGAAGCGCTTAAATATGTTCGAACTCGTGACTTCGATGGCATGGGCGACTTGGGACGTATGCAGCGCCAACAACAGTTTATGAGTGCGGTCCTGCGCAAAGTCACAAGCACTGGAGTTTTGCTCAATCCAATCAAGTTACTTAATTTCTTCAATGCGGCAATTGCAACTGTGCAAACTGATTCCCAACTAAATCGCGACGATTTAATAACTTTGGCTAAACAGCTAAAGAATTTGTCGCCGACTAAAGTTCGAACGCTGACTATTCCTCTAGGAAATTCAAATGCCCGTGTCGAGGGTCTTGGATCGGTAGTAACGTGGGATTCAGAGTTAGCCCCAGATTTGTTTAATCGAATTCGCCAAGATTTACCACTAGTTGATTTGGTTACCCCATCTCCCTCCGCATCATCTTCGGCATCTCCATCGGCATCTCCCACCATTATCGATAAGTTCAAGACTCGCACCGCTGATGAAAATCCATGCGGAGCGCTGAAGTAAACTCACGCCCATGACTTTGACTCTCTCGGTGGTTGGCTGTGGTTACTTAGGTGCAACCCATGCAGCTTGTATGTCTTCGCTAGGTTTTACTGTTATTGGTGTTGATACAGATCCAAATAAAGTCGAAATGCTGCAAAATGGCGAGCTACCTTTTTATGAACCAGGTCTAGACACTTTGCTAGCTCAAGAGATGAAAACAGGTCGCCTCTCATTTACGACAGATTTTTCAGCAGTAAAAGATGCTGATGTTCACTTTGTCTGTGTGGGTACTCCCCAAAGCAAAGATGGATTAGCTGCAGATCTAACTTATGTTCGATCTGCAGTTGAAGCGATTGCTCCCTATTTAAAAGATGGTTCGCTTGTAGTTGGTAAATCAACTGTTCCAGTTGGTACTGCGCAATCTCTTCGCGAGCAGTTGGCTAAAAAAGCACCACAAGCAGATTTAGCTTGGAACCCAGAGTTCTTACGTGAAGGTTTTGCAGTTGAAGATACATTGACACCTAACCGTTTAGTTGTCGGAGTAGCTAATGATCGCGCCGAAGTAATCTTGAAAGAAGTGTATGAATCAATAATTGCACTTGGAACTCCTTGGATTCGTGCTGATCTACCAACTGCAGAACTAGTTAAAGTTGCTGCCAACTCATTTCTTGCCACGAAGATTTCTTTTATCAACGCTATGGCTGAAGTATGCGAAGCTGCAGGCGGCGACGTCACGGTACTTGCACAAGCTATTGGTTATGACCCACGTATTGGTAACAAGTTCTTACAAGCCGGAATCGGTTTTGGTGGTGGGTGTTTACCTAAAGATATTCGAGCATTTATGGCCCGCGCCGAAGAATTAGGCGCAAAGCAAGCACTTGAATTCTTGCGTGAAATCGATGCTATTAACATACGTGCCCGCCAACGTGTCATTGATGTTGTTCGCAGCGAACTATCCGAGGATTTAACCCAGTACAAAATCGCAGTGCTTGGTGCAACGTTTAAGCCAGATAGTGATGATGTTCGTGACTCCCCCGCCCTTGATATCGCTGCCCAGTTACAGGCAGCTGGCGCAACAGTTGTTGTTCATGACCCTAAGGGAATCGAACCAGCACGCAAGCGTTTTCCAAATCTTGAGTACGCACAGGTAGTTACGGATGCAGTTAAAGGCGCAGATTTACTGCTGCATTTAACTGAATGGAAGGAATATCGAGCCATCGATCCTTCAGCTATTTCGGCACTAGTTAAGAACAAGATTATTATTGATGGAAGAAATATGTTAGACCGTGAACTTTGGCGTAAATCAGGTTGGAAATTCCACGCTCTAGGACGCTCAGATTAACGAACAGGCAACTATTGATTTAGTCCTTGCGATGAAAACTTGGGCTGTGGTTGGCCTTGGAAATAACCCAGAGCGCGCCGCTTTTGGCGTTGCAAAGTTACTTCAAGATAAAGGTCATCGAATAATTCCGGTATATCCCCGAGCAGAAATTGTGCACGGTGAAATTGGGTATAAAACACTTTCTGAAATTGAAGTTCCGGTTGACGTCGTTGACTGCTTTGTTAATTCAACTCATGTTGGAAAAGTTGTCGATGAAGCAATTGCTATTGGGGCAAAAGCGGTCTGGTTACAACTAGATGTAATTGATCATGAAGCGGTAGCCAGAGCTGAAGCCGCTGGTTTGCTGACCATCATGGATCGATGCCCTGCGATTGAGTATAGAAAGAAAGCTTAGAATCCGGTTTTCAGATTTCGACGGGCGTTCAAATTTGCGCCTTTAGCTTTAGCTTCTTCATTAATTTCTTTTAATCCGGTTGCAACTTTGGAATTTATTGCACTATCTGAAACACCTAAAATGCGCGCAGCTAATAGCGCTGCATTCTTTGCATTTCCAACACCTACGGTTGCCACAGGTATTCCCGCAGGCATTTGAACTATTGAAAGTAAAGAGTCCATGCCATCTAAATTTTTCAAAGCAACCGGTACACCAATGACTGGCAGAGTTGTTAATGATGCGACCATTCCAGGCAGATGAGCAGCCCCGCCTGCGCCAGCGATAATCACTTTAAAGCCCTTGCTTTGTGCGCTTTGGGCAAACTCAACCATCTCAAGTGGCATGCGATGTGCTGAAACAACTTCAGCTACATAAGAAATTCCGAGATTATCCAAAATCTTTGCTGCATCTTCCATCACTGGCCAGTCAGAATCAGATCCCATGATGATTGCTACATCACTCATCGATTTCTCCGCTCATGTAATCAAGTGCGTGCTGAACTTCTTGGACTAATTCTACGACGTTATTTCCAAGCAGATTTACATGGCCAATCTTGCGGCCAGGACGTACTTCCTTCTTGTAGTGATGAAATTTAAGCGCAGGTGTTCGGGCCATTAAGTGTAAATATGGTCTATACATATCCTCTTTGTCTCCGCCCAGAATATTTCCCATGACTGCATATTCAGAGGTCATTGCGGGATTACCAAGTGGAAGATCTAACACCGCACGCAAGTGTTGCTCGAATTGACTAGTAATTGAACCTTCTATCGTCCAATGTCCAGAGTTATGTGGACGCATTGCAAGTTCATTGACATATAAATTTTCACCTTTAACAAATATTTCAACGGCCATAACTCCAACTACACCAACTTCGTGGGCGATATCTAAAGCCAATTTCTGTGCTTGTTCGCTCATCTGTGAAGTTAATTGCGGTGCCGGAGTAATTGTCATCGTGCAAATTCCATCACGCTGGACCGTCTGTGTGGGCGCCCACGTAGTTGCTTGTCCGTGTGGAGATCTCGCAACCATGACCGCTATTTCATAATCAAAATCGACAACCTCTTCTACAAGCACTTTGCCTGTTTCTTTCAGAATCATTTCAAGTTCTGCCGTATTTTCTACTTTCCATACACCTCGGCCGTCATACCCGCCAGATATTGCTTTTGCGATTACAGGAAATGACTTAATTTCTTCGGCATTGCTAACGGTTTGGTGCAATGGAGCAGGAAAATTACTTAAGCGATCGCGCATTGCAGCTTTATCCTGCGAAAAAATAAAGCTTTCAGAGCTTGGTCGTACAACTACGCCGTCTGCCTCTAGTGCTTTGATAATACTTAATGGAATAAGTTCGTGTTCAAAAGTTATGACATCACACTTCTTTGCAAAAGCTCTGACAGTTTCTAAGTCTTTAAAATCACCCACAATGTGGTGAGTAATTTGCGCTGCACTGTCATTTGAATCATTTGCAAGTAAGAGAAGATTTACACCTAACGCTTCGGCGGGTGCGATGCTCATTCGTGCCAATTGGCCAGCACCAATAATCCCGACTGTTGGAAAACGCTTGCTCACTGGCTTATCGTAGATGAACTACATCGCCGGCTTGAACATGGCTGCCGGAATCCAGAATCAGCTCACCGCGTGCAGAGATTCCAACTGCTAATCCCTTTTCTATCTCTTCATTTGGGTAGTGAATCTGCACCCTTGACCCAATACTTGCGCTGAGATCTTTATAGAGTTCAGTAACGGAATCATCTCCTTGATCCCAAAGCGTAAAATTCTTTTCAAATTCGGTTAGTACGTCACAAAGTAAATTATTTCGATCAAATCCTGATGCACCTTCTATTGCAAGTGAAGTGGCAGTAGGGACTGGAAGTTCATCTTGACGCATTCCTACGTTGATTCCAATCCCAATTACAACATTTTCACCAACAATTTCAGCAATTAGCCCACATACTTTTTTCTCATTAATAAGCACATCATTTGGCCACTTAACTTTTGCATTAAATTTATTGAGAGCCTGTGCAACTGAAGCGCCAGCCAAGAGGGCAATCCAACCCCAATCATCTTTATTGCGTTTTGGTGTAATGACAAAGGAAAAAAGTAGTGCGGAATTTTTCGGCGCTTCAAACGTGCGGGACATTCTGCCGCGCCCTGCGCTTTGATAATTAGCTGTGATCACATCACCCGGACGTGCTTTACCTTCGCGCACCAACTGGGCCAAATCATTTTGCGTGGATGCGGTGACATCAACCACGCTTACTCGCCAGTACTGCGTAATGGATGCGTTGATAATTGAATTATCAAGCGCCGCTCTTAGCATTTCAACGTCCACGACATGTACCGTAGGGGTATGAGCCGTGATCTGCATACAACTGCCGGAAAAATTGAAGATCTTCGTGCGCGTATTGAGGAAGCCGTTCACGCTGGCTCAGCTCGCGCAGTAGAAAAGCAACATGCAAAGGGCAAGAACACCGCCCGTGAGCGTATTGAAATGTTGGTCGATGCCGATTCATTTACCGAAATAGATGAGTTTGCGCGCCACCGCTCCACGCAATTCGGCATGGAAAATAACCGCCCGTACGGTGATGGAGTTGTCATTGGTACAGCAACAGTCGATGGCCGACCAATCGCTTTGTATTCGCAGGACTTCACAATCATGGGTGGTTCTCTCGGTGAAGTTCACGCAGAAAAAATCGTAAAGATTGCAGAGTTTGCACTTAAAAGCGGCATTCCATTGATTGGAATTAATGATTCAGGTGGTGCGCGTATCCAAGAAGGTGTTGCATCTCTTGCTGGCTACGGAAAGATCTTCAGACTCAATACCCGATCTTCAGGAGTTATCCCACAAATTTCATTGATTCTTGGACCATGTGCGGGTGGTTCTGCTTATTCACCTGCGCTCACTGATTTCACAGTCATGGTTAATGAAACTTCGCACATGTTTATCACTGGGCCAGATGTTATTAAGACAGTTACTGGTGAAGAAGTTGGCATGGAAGAGCTCGGCGGTGCCCGAACGCATAACACTCGCACAGGTAACTCGCACTACTTAGCTGAAAATGAAGCCGATGCAATTGATTATGTAAAAGCACTTCTGTCTTATCTACCTTCAAATAATATGGATGGTGCTCCACATCTTCCTCCAACTCAAACTCTAGAAAATAAAGCATCAGATCTTGCGCTGGATACTCTGATTCCAGATAGCCCAAATCAGCCATATGACATGAAGGTTTTAATTCAAGCTTTGGTCGATGAAGGCGAATTCCTTGAAGTGCATGCTTTATATGCACCCAACATTGTTGTTGGTTTCGCTCGTATTGAGGGTGAGTCAATTGGAATCATTGCTAATCAACCAAATCAATTAGCTGGAACTTTAGATATTAACTCCAGCGAAAAAGCTGCACGATTTTTACGCTTCTGCGACGCATTCAATATCCCCATTCTTACCCTTGTAGATGTTCCAGGATTTTTGCCCGGTACTGAACAAGAATGGGATGGAATTATTCGCCGCGGCGCAAAACTGCTTTACGCATATGCTGAAGCTTCCGTGCCATTAGTAACTCTTATTACGCGCAAAGCTTATGGTGGAGCATTTATCGTGATGGGATCTAAATATCTAGGTAGTGACATTAACTTTGCCTGGCCTAGCGCAGAAATTGCCGTGATGGGTGCACAAGGCGCCGTCAATATTTTGTATCGAAAAGAAATTGGCGATGCAAAAGATCCTGTAGCTAAACGAGCTGAGTTAGTTGATGAGTACAACGCATCTCTTGCTAATCCTTATCTTGCCGCAGAACGTGGAACTATTGATACTGTCATTGAACCAAATCAATCGCGTGCCTACATCACTAAGGCATTTAGAACTCTGCGAACAAAACGTGATTCTTTACCTGCCCGCAAACATGGAAATATCCCGTTGTAATGGAGTTTTCAATCATTAAGGGTCTGCCAACTGCAGAGGAATTGGCTGCAATCCAATCAGCCATGACGCAACACAAACGTGAAGAATTAGTACCAGTTATTCGTCGGAGCATTTATGGATTACCGCAATTACGCCAAGGGTTACCGCATCAAATTACTTTCGGCGCAAGAAAGAATGCATAGTTCATGCCGCGCATAGTTCTTGCCTCGGCTTCTGCATCCCGGCGTCGCTTACTTGAATCGGCCGGTTTGAAGCCAACAATTATGGTCAGCCATGTCGACGAAGAAACTGATTTTTTCAATGCCATGTCTCCGGCAGATATGGTTATTGCACTTGCAATAACTAAGGCACACACAATTCGTGAGCAAATTGATTTTCCAGCGATCATTATCGGATGCGATTCAACTTTTGAGTTCGATGGGCAATCACTTGGAAAACCTGGTACGCCTGAAATTGCAATCGAACGAGCTTCACGCGTCCAAGGAAATTCAGGATTACTTCATACTGGGCATTGCATAATTGATACTGCAAAAGATAAAGAGATTTCAAGTATCGTTACAACTAAAGTTACTTTTGACGCTATGTCACAAGATGAAATAAAGGATTACGTCGCAAGCGGTGAACCACTGCATGTTGCGGGTGGCTTTACTCTTGACGGCTTTAGCTCGGCATTTATCCCTTCAATTGAAGGCGACTACACAAATGTTGTAGGAATTTCGATGCCATTTCTTAGAAATGCCTTCAAACAACTTGGTTATTCTTGGCCAGAGGTTAAGGTGATGCAATGAAACGCGTTTTAATTGCTAACCGTGGCGAAATTGCAGTCCGTGTTATTAGAGCTTGCAAAGATCACGGTCTTGAAAGCGTTGCTGTGTATTCTGATGAAGACCGAACTTCATTGCACGCGCAGATGGCAGATGCGGCTTATTCGCTCAAGGGTACAACTGCTACACAAACTTATTTAGATATCGAAAAGCTGATTGCAGTCGCTAAAGAATCAGGTGCAGATGCGGTACATCCGGGTTACGGTTTTCTCTCTGAAAACGCGAACTTTGCACAAGCCGTTATCGATGCGGGATTAATCTGGATTGGACCTCCACCTGAAGCAATTCGCGCACTCGGCGACAAGGTTTCTGCGAGAAAAATCGCATCAAAGGCTGGGGCTCCACTTGTTGCAGGAACCAAAGATCCAGTTGCCGGGTATGAAGAAGTTACTGCCTTTGCAAAAGAGCATGGTTTGCCGGTTGCAATTAAAGCTGCACATGGTGGTGGTGGGCGTGGATTAAAAGTCGCCCGGACAATGGAAGAAATTCCTGAACTTTTTGCATCCGCCGTACGTGAAGCAATTAGTGGGTTTGGTCGTGGAGAATGCTTCGTTGAACGTTACCTAGATAAGCCTCGACATGTTGAAACTCAAGTATTAGTAGATAAACATGGGCATGCCGTTGTTGTAAGTACTCGTGACTGCTCACTTCAGCGTCGCCATCAAAAATTAGTAGAAGAAGCACCCGCTCCTTTTCTAACTCCTGAACAAAATGCCGAGCTTTATCGTTCAAGTAAAGCAATCATGAAAGAAGCAGGCTACGTAGGTGCTGGAACGTGCGAATTCTTAGTCGGCCTTGATGGCACAATATCTTTTCTAGAAGTTAATACTCGCCTTCAGGTTGAGCACCCTGTGAGTGAAGAAGTTACAGGCATTGATTTAGTTCGTGAGCAGTTTCGAATTGCAATGGGTGAATCACTGGGATTTGATGATCCAATAATTCGCGGGCACTCTATTGAGTTCCGAATCAATGGAGAAGATCCAGGCCGATCATTCTTGCCGGCTCCAGGTCGAATCACTGATTGGGTAATTCCAACAGGTCCTGGGGTGCGAGTAGATGCAGGCTTTAAAAATGGCGACACAATCGGTGGAAACTTTGACTCACTGCTAGCAAAATTAATTGTTACTGGGGCAACTCGCGAGCAAGCAATTGAGCGCGCTCGACGGGCCCTTGCAGAATTTATCGTTGAAGGTTTAGCAACCGCGCTTCCTTTTCACCGCGCAATTCTTGAAGACCCGTCATATACCCAAGATTTCAAGGTCTACACAAGTTATATTGAAAATGAATTTAATAATCAGATTTCTGCATATCAAGCAGCTGCAATTCCACTTGAAACACATATGGCGCCTGAGTTTTTAGTAACTGAAGTCAATGGAAAACGTTTTGAAATTCTGGTTCATGCACCTAAGCCTGTTGTTAAGCGCCACCGTGCAAAGCAATCGATGGCCGGTGGTTCTGGCGGTGCTGCATTGGCCAGCCCAATGCAGGGAACAGTTGTAAAGATTGCCGTTAATGAAGGTGATGTTGTAGAAATTGGCGATTTAGTAATTGTCTTGGAAGCCATGAAGATGGAGCAGCCTTTGATGGCGCATAAAGCTGGTG
>CAFBQI010000018.1_pt1 | contig 14209 bp, 17 predicted proteins | sample 7269921 | NCBI WGS metagenome assembly CAFBQI01 (sample SAMEA6814177, study PRJEB35770) | uncultured Actinomycetes bacterium | biome: Freshwater; feature: Freshwater reservoir; material: water | place: Czech Republic | collected 2016-11-09 | depth 30m m | reverse complement strand
TCCAAAGGGCAAGTTGTCTTTGGTTCCAGTCCTTGAAGAAGGCGCTGCAGGTTCTGCAGAATAAATGAGCGTTCGTCGTTCAGTTTTACCTAGCGGTCTGCGCATCGTTACTGAAGAAGTTTCTTCGGTGCGCAGTGCCGCAATTGGTATCTGGGTAAATGTTGGTTCTCGTGATGAAACCCCGGCAACTGCTGGGGCTTCTCACTTTCTAGAACACTTACTCTTTAAAGGAACTGCGCGACGTACAGCACTTGAAATTTCATCATCTATCGAATCTGTCGGTGGAGAGATGAATGCTTTTACTTCAAAGGAGTACACCTGCTTTTATGCACGTGTCATCGATACTGATCTACCAATGGCAATTGATGTTATTTCTGATCTGATCACCTCATCAGTAGTTTCAGCGCTAGATGTTGATGCTGAACGTAAAGTTGTTCTTGAGGAAATCGCTATGCGCGATGACGACCCTAGCGATTTAGTTCATGATTTATATGCCGAGACTTATTACGGTGACACCCCACTAGGGCGTCCAATTTTGGGAACCGTACAGTCCATTAAAGGTATGTCGCGCAACACGGTTAATAATTATTATAAAAAACGCTATCTTCCACAGGATTTAGTTGTCGCTGTTGCTGGAAATATTAAACACAAAAAAGTTGTGGCCATGGTTGAAGCGGCCTTATCTGTTAATGGTTTTCTAGATGTCATGGGTGCGCCTGTGCTTCGCCCCAATACGCAGGATAAAAAAGTTAAACAGCAAAGCGTTGGTTTAATCTCTCGCACAACCGAACAGGCCCATATGTTTTACGGCATGGAAGGTGTTGCCCGCCATGATGAACGGCGTTTTGCCATGGGGGTTTTAGCATCAGCTCTCGGTGGTGGAATGTCTTCGCGTTTGTTCCAAGAAATCCGCGAAAAGCGGGGCCTTGCATATTCGGTCTATGCCTATGCACAGCAGTATGCCGGCAGTGGGCAAATTGGTTTTTACGCCGGCTGTAATCCAACTAAGGCGGTAGAAGTTGTTGAAATTATCCGCGAAGTTTTAGCTGATGTTGTCGATAACGGCATGACCCACGAAGAAATCGAGCGCGCAAAAGGCGCAGTCCGCGGCTCATTAGTTCTAAGTCAAGAAGACTCAGGATCTCGCATGTTTAGAATCGGTAAGAATGAAATTGTTTATGGCCAAGTAATGGGTTTTGACGATATTTTGAAATCTATTTCACGCGTAAACGAGCAAGACATTCGCAATATTGCTAGCGCCTTCTTAACAAAAACGCCTACGCTTGCCCTTGTAGGACCATTTAAGAATACGTCGAAATTTGAAAAGGTGTTGAAATGATCAACGTCGCAGTCCTTGGGGCTAAAGGACGCATGGGTTCTGAAGTTGTTAAAGCAGTAGAAGCCACCGAAGGTTTATCTCTAGTTGCCGCCCTTGATTTAGGTGACTCACTGGATCAACTCCTTGATTCTGGCGCAAAAGTTGTTGTTGATTTCACAACTCCAGATAGCGTGATGTCTAACCTTGAATTTTTAATTAATAATGGCATCAATGTTGTCGTTGGTACGACGGGTTTTGATGAAAATAAATTGACCCAAGTTAAGAACTGGCTCGCGGCAAATCCTTCAGTAGGTGTCTTGATCGCGCCTAACTTTGCAATCGGTGCAGTATTGATGATGGAGTTTGCAGAAAAAGCAGCGCGTTACTTCGAGTCTGCAGAAATTATTGAATTACACCATCCACTTAAAGTCGATGCACCAAGCGGCACAGCTGCGCGCACCGCAGAGCTCATGAGTAAGGCGCGTAAAGATGCTGGCCTTGGAGCGCAACCAGATGCAACGACATCAGCTTTAGATGGTGCACGTGGATCCAAAGTTGGCGATATTCCAGTTCACTCTGTTCGTGCGCGAGGCTTAGTTGCTCACCAAGAAGTAATCCTTGGGGGATTAGGCGAGACATTAACGATTCGTCACGATTCTTTAGATCGTGCAGGTTTTATGCCAGGAGTTATTCTTGGCGTACGCAAAGTTGTTTTACATCCTGGCCTAACTCATGGCCTTGATAAATTCATGTAGGGGAGAGCCACATGTCAAAAGATCAGATCACTATGTATGGCGCAGACTGGTGCGGCGATTGCCGACGTTCTAAGCGTTTATTAGAAGAACTCAATGTCGAATACACCCTCATTGATGTGGACGCAGATTTATCTGCTGCAGATAAGGTCAAGGAAATTAATGGCGGAGCTCAATCAATTCCGGTCATCGTATTTTCTGACGGCACTCATTTAACAGAACCATCTGATAATGATTTGAAAGCGAAGCTTGAAGAGCTAAAAATTATCTAGAGCCAGTTGTAAATTGCCGCTGAAGTAACGGCTGAGCTAATAACTACCACGGGAAAAGGTAGTTTTAGAAACAGCGCAATAGTTGCAACGGCTAATCCTGCCAGGCGGTGATCAATCATTAGCTTAGATTTTTCAGTAAAAACTTGTACCGCCACTAACGCACTTAATAGAGCAATAGGAATAAGTGCATTTACTGATTGAACTTTGGGATGGGCGAAGAATTTCTCTGGAACATTGTGACCGGTGTACTTAAGCGCAAATGCAATCAGACTTGTCCCGATAGTTGCTAACCAAAAAGCATTCATTTACGAAGCCCCACAGCGATTGCAATAAAGGCAGTGGCAATAATTGGTAGCCCGGCAGGCAGGACGGGGGTCATGGCGAGTGCAAAAACTGCGCAAACAACCGCTAGTAAACGATCTCGGTTAGTTTTTAAACGTGGCCAAACTAAACCAAGAAATGCTGCAGGTACCGCAGAATCCAAACCCCAAGCACGAATATCTCCCATAGCTTGCGCACCAAGTGCACCAGCAACTGTAAATAAATTCCAAAAGAAAAAAACTCCAAAACCTGTAAGCCAAAACCCTTGTCGCATAGCGCTTTCACCGCGAACTTCTTGCCCTAAAGCAACTGCAGTTGATTCATCTATTGTTACTTGTGCAGCAACAATGCGTTTGAACCCTTTAACTTTTAATCGTGGTGCCATGATGACGCCATACAAACCATTACGTACGCCAAGAAGTGATGCGGTAGCTATTCCACTTAAGGCGCTACCGCCGGCGCCTAATACACCTACAACTGCAAACTGTGAAGCTCCAGAAAAAGTAAGTAGCGATAATAAACAGGCCTGAAGAACCGAGAATCCATTTGCGACAGCAGCAGCTCCAAAAGCGGTGCCGTAAGCGCCAACGGTAAATGAGACGCTCAGGGAATCGCGAAATGTGGTGGATTCAATTCTGGACACGCAGACATTCTGCCCTAGATATCCAATACCTCAAAGGCGCGCCCTTATAGGGTGAAGGCATGCCTGAAGAAATCATTTTTAGAGACGATGTCACAGTTGAATTAGTAAAAGCAAGCGCGAGCGATGCTGATGTCATTTGGGCAGCACGTGTTTCAACTGCTGGCGAACAATCGATGGATGAAATTGGCGAAGATCCAGCTCGTTCAGCTGGCTTGATCAACTATCTCGCTCGCGAACGCCATGGGTCACCGTTTGAACACACGTCTATGACTTTCTTTATTTCAGCTCCGATTTTTGTATTTCGTGAATTCATGCGCCACCGAATTGCTTCATACAATGAAGAAAGCGGTCGTTATCGCGAATTAAAACCTGTCTTTTACATTCCATCTAAGGATCGCAAACTTGTACAGGTGGGTAAAACAGGTGCATATACATTTGAAGACGGAAGCCAAGAGCAGTTCGATATAACTGTGGCCTCAATGAAAGATGCTTACGTTGTTGCTTATGCTTCTTATCAAAAAATGTTGGATGCCGGAGTTGCGCGCGAAGTTGCACGCGCGGTTTTACCCGTGGCTACATATTCTTCGATGTATGTAACTATGAATGCCCGCGCTTTAATGAATTTTCTATCGCTTCGAACATCTCGGGACGGATCTCACTTTCCAAGCTACCCTCAACGTGAAATTGAGATGGTGGCTGAGAAAATGGAAGCGGAATTTGCAAAATTAATGCCACTTACATACGGGGCTTTTCAATCCTCTGGACGAATTGCCCCATAAAACGGGTAGAGTTGCCCGCATGAGTACGCCAGCGCCATTTGGCCGCATGTTAACCGCGATGGTTACCCCATTTAAAAAAGATGGGGCAATTGATTGGGACGGCGTAGAAAAAATTGCAGATCACCTTGTTAAACATGGGCATGACGGAATTGTTGTAAACGGCACAACAGGTGAAGCGCCAACAACTAAATCCTCCGAAAAAGAGGAGATCATTAAAGTTGTTAAGCGTGTAGTCGGGCCGGATATCAAAGTTATATCAGGTGCTGGCGATAATGAAACTGATTACTCAATTAATCAGGCCAAGCGCAGCGAAATTGCTGGCGCAGATGGAATTTTGGTTGTTACTCCTTATTACAACAAGCCACCACAGGCGGGCATTAAAGCCCACTTCTTAGCAATGGCAAATGCAACTGGGCTGCCCATGATGTTGTATGACATTCCTGGCCGCACCGGTGTTGAAATAGAATCTGACACAATCGTTGAACTATTTGAGCATCCATCCATTGTTGCGCTCAAAGATGCTAAAGGAAATGTTGCCGCAACTTCTTGGGTGATTAAACGGTGCGGAATACCCGTTTATTCAGGTGATGACATATTAAATCTTCCACTGTTATCTGTCGGCGCCGTTGGTTTTGTATCTGTGTGCGGACATACAGTTGGTACGGAATTAAAAGAGATGCTCAACGCTTGGTTTGCCGGAAATCCAGCCCGTGCTCTTGAAATTCATCAGCAACTATTGCCGGTTTTTGCTGGCACCTTCCGCACGCAAGGTGCGATTCTCACGAAAGCTGCGCTAACTTTGATGGGGCTACCTGGTGGTCACACACGTCTTCCTTTAGTCGATGCAACTAATGCGCAGATTGCGCAGTTGCGAGACGACCTACGCGCCGGTGGCGTAGCAATTAACTAATGAATCATCCTCACCCAGATTTAGGAACGCCCTCAACCCTAGTTGATGGGGGATTGCGAATTGTCGCATTAGGTGGTTTAGCTGAAATCGGCCGCAATATGACTGTTTTTGAAACTAAGGGAAAGTTATTAATCGTAGATTGTGGTGTTTTATTTCCTGAAGACACTCAACCAGGAATCGATTTAATCCTTCCTGATTTTTCTTACATTCGCGATCGCCTAAACGATGTAGTTGGTTTGTTTCTCACACATGGGCATGAAGACCACATCGGCGCAGTTCCTTATCTATTGCGCGAACGTGGAGATATTGCAATTTATGGATCAGCATTAACTTTGGCGTTAGTTACAGCCAAGTTAAAAGAACACCGTATCTCACCGCTTACTCGTGAGGTCCGCGAAGGCGGCAAAGAAGATGTTGGTCCTTTCGAACTTGAGTTTGTTGCTGTTAATCACTCGATTCCTGATGCTTTAGCAGTTGTTATAAACACTGACGCCGGAAGAGTATTGGCAACTGGTGATTTTAAAATGGATCAACTTCCACTAGATGGGCGCATAACAGATTTACGTACCTTTGCCCGACTTGGCGAACAAGGCGTTGATCTATTTATGGTCGATTCCACTAACGCTGACATCCCCGGATTTACTCCATCAGAACGCGAAATCATGCCAGCGCTTAATCGCGTGATTGGATCCACAAAACGTCGAGTCATTGTTGCTTCATTTTCATCACACGTGCATCGCGTGCAACAGGTAATAGATATAGCTGCAGTCCATAATCGCAAAGTTATTTTCATCGGCCGCTCAATGGTTCGAAATATGAAGATCGCCGAAGACATGGGTTACCTAACCGTGCCACCCGGAATTGTTATGGATGTCAAGGATTTAGATTCATTTGATGACAATGTAGTTTTGATTTGCACTGGGTCACAAGGTGAACCAATGGCGGCACTATCACGCATGGCAAATGGTGACCACCAGATCCGTGTTGGCGAAGGCGATACGGTTATTTTGGCCTCATCACTTATTCCAGGAAATGAAAACTCCGTTTACCGAATTATCAATGAACTCACGCGCTTTGGTGCAAAAGTTGTACATAAAGCCAATGCAATGGTTCACGTTTCGGGCCATGCGGCTGCGGGTGAATTGCTCTACTGCTATAACATCGTAAAGCCGCGTTATGTAATGCCGATTCATGGCGAGTGGCGACATTTAAAGGCAAATGCAGAGTTAGCAATTCAAGCGGGATTGCCAAGGTCTAACGCACTTATTATTGAAAATGGCGTTGTCGTAGATTTAATCAATCACGAAGCACAAATAGTAGGTTCAGTTCCATGTGGATTTGTATATGTAGATGGACAAAGTATCGGCGACATAACTGAAACTTCACTCAAAGATCGACGAATTCTGGGTGAAGAAGGATTCATTTCTGTGATTGTGGTTATTGACTCACAAAGTGGAAAAATCGTTGCAGGGCCAGATATTCATGCCAGAGGATTTAATGAAGACATGGCACTTTTTGATGACGTGAAATTAAAGATTGAAAAAGCGTTAGCTGCAGCCGTTGTTGATGGCATCAATGGAACCCATCAGTTATCGCAAATAGTTCGAAAGACTGTTGGTGGTTGGGTTGGGGGAGAACATCGCAGAAAGCCGATGATTGTCCCTGTTGTTATCGAAGTTTAAGAGCGGCGCGCCTAGGCGCTAAGAATTTCTCCATCGTTTACGATGAGGAGTGTGGCTAAGAAGAAATCTAGATCCAAATCCCAGAGCGGCAGCTTCGGTGGCGCGCTCGGAAGAGGTTTAGCTGCAATCTGGCGCTTCATCGCCAAGGTTCTCGGCAATTCGATTCGTTTTATCGCTCGTGGAGCCCGTGATTTAGATCCGGCGCATCAGCGAGATGGGGTCGCATTTCTTATTTTAATTGTTGCACTCATTGCAACTGCTGGAACTTGGTTTCAAGCAGATAATTTAATTGGGCGTGCGGTTTACTCATTTATTTATGGCGGATTCGGCCGTATTGGTTTTTTCACTCCAGTAGTTCTGATTTATTTTGCAGTCAAACTATTTAAAACCCCTGAAGACAAAGCCGCAATTGGTCGAATAATAATTGGCACAATTGCATTGATACTTTCCTCAACGGGATTGTCGCATCTACTAAATGGCTCTATCGGAACCGGCGCTACTGCAATGCGCCAAGGCGGCGGTTGGATCGGTTATGCAGTCTCATCAGCCTTAGTTAGTTTGATGACATCCGTACTTGCATATCCCGTTCTAGTCATAATTTTTATCTTTGGTTTACTAGTAGTTTCGGCTACTTCTGTTTCACAGCTTTTTGCAAGTTTTAAGAACACCGGTTCATCGTTATGGGCTAAGCGGCCGGAACGTCCGATAAAAGTAGATGCCTTTGAAATTACGGATACGCCACCATTTGAAACTCCAATTGTTGCTGCATGGAATGAGCCAATTGAAGTGGAGGAGGAAGAAGAGTTAGATGAAGTAAGTTTTGATGAGGAGTTCACAGTTCCAGTACCTGTAGCACCTAGAGTTTCATCTGAAGCAAGCACGAAACGACCTGAACAATTGTTATTAACTCCAGATTCAACGTATGAACTTCCACCGGCCGATATGTTGCGCGCAGGACCTGCTGCAAAAGCTAAGAGCAAAGCAAATGAAACCGTAGTGGCGGCGTTAACTGAAGTTTTCTTGCAGTTCGAAATCGATGCCCAAGTGACTGGCTTCATGCGCGGTCCTACGGTTACTCGCTATGAGGTTGAACTAGGAAATGCAGTTAAAGTTGAACGAATTACTGCGTTAGCTAAAAATATTTCCTACGCCGTAGCTAGTAGCGATGTCAGAATCCTTTCTCCTATTCCAGGTAAATCAGCGGTCGGAATCGAAATTCCAAATGCTGACCGTGAGATTGTGGCGTTAGGTGATGTATTGCGTTCCTCGGTTGCTGGCCAAGATCATCATCCAATGTTAGTTGCGTTGGGCAAGGACGTTGAAGGAAATTTCGTTTGTGCAAACCTTGCAAAAATGCCGCACCTTTTAGTTGCTGGTGCAACTGGTGCCGGAAAGTCTTCAATGATAAATGCAATGATTACTTCAATTTTAGTCCGGGCTACTCCGGATGAAGTGCGATTAGTTTTAATTGATCCAAAGCGCGTTGAATTAACCGCTTATGAAGGTATCCCACATTTAATTACTCCAATTATCACTAATCCTAAAAAAGCAGCTGATGCATTGACGTGGGTAGTTCGTGAAATGGACTTACGTTACGAGGATCTTTCAACTTTTGGTTTCAGACATATTGATGATTTCAATAAAGCAGTCCGCGCGGGCAAAGTAATTGTCCCTCCAGGAAGTGATCGTACGGTCGAGCCTTATCCCTATCTTCTTGTCATAATTGATGAGCTTGCAGATTTAATGATGGTTGCCGCTAAAGAAGTTGAAGAATCAGTTGTTCGAATTACCCAGCTTGCACGTTCTGCTGGAATCCACTTAGTGCTTGCAACCCAACGCCCATCTGTAGACGTGGTAACTGGTTTAATCAAGGCAAATGTTCCTTCTCGTTTATCTTTTGCAACAAGTTCACTTGCAGATAGCCGAGTTATTTTAGATAGTCCAGGTGCCGAAAAACTTGTTGGTCAAGGTGACGGTCTGTTTATTCCAATGGGAGCTAGCCGCGCAGTTCGAATTCAAGGTGCATATGTTTCAGAACGTGAAATTGAAGCGGTAACTACACATGTAAAGAAGCAGTTAAAGCCGCGCTATCGAGATGATGTCACCGCGCCACAATCGCATCCAAAGATGGTTGATAAAGAAATCGGTGATGACTTAGATATTTTATTACAGGCCGTGGAATTAGTTGTTGGAACTCAATTTGGTTCGACATCAATGTTGCAAAGAAAACTTCGAGTTGGTTTTGCCAAAGCTGGGCGTCTGATGGATTTGATGGAGTCTCGCGGAATCGTGGGACCTTCAGAGGGATCAAAGGCGCGCACAGTCCTGGTTAAGCCCGATGAACTTGATTCAGTTCTGGCAACGCTGCGTGATTATTAAGCGCAACTGAAAATCAATAAGCGTTAACCTAGATTTAACCCTAAATAATCCCCGCATCTCCTAGCCACATCAGTTGTACCCGCTCTACACTTAAGTCTTCATCCGGAGTTTGACTGTGATTTAGGACGAGAATTTATGTCACTTGGGCTAGTGATTGCTAAGGCACGCAAAGATGCCGGGCTAAGCCTTGATGATTTGGCGGATAAAACTAAAATTCGCAAATTAGTGTTGTCAGAAATTGAAAATGACATCTTTGTAAATTGTGGCGGTGAAACTTATGCCCGTGGTCATGTGCGTAATATAGCTAAAGCGCTCGGTGCGGATGCAAAGGAATTTATTAGGATTTTTGAAGAAGAACAGGGTATCGAAACCCGTTCAATGCAGGATTTATTAGTCGAGTCTAATGTCATCAAGAATCAAGGCGAACCACGTAAGGTATCTTGGAAGATTCTTCTTGTGATTTCCTTAGTTTCACTCGCCCTTGTTGGTATTGCCCAAATTGTTATCTCAAATACAGATACGAAAGATGTTGCGGATACATCACCCACTGCAAGTGCGCAACCAACAGCTTCTAGTTCACCCTCTGCCGATGCGCCAACTGAAAATACCTACTCAACAGGTTCTGGAGTCGAAGTTATTGTGAACGCATCGCGCAATAATTCTTGGTTATTTGTAGCAGATGCAAATGGGCAAACATTATTTAGTGGTCAAATTCTAAGAGGTTCTACGAAGGTATTTACTAGCGATACTGCGTTAAATCTTAAACTCGGAAATGCTGGAGGCGTTGATCTGACCGTCAACGGTAATCCGATTGATCCGGTAGGCCTTGATGGGGAAGTAGTTAGCGTGTCGTACGGGGTTGATTCATAACCCGCTAAGATTTGGTCAATGAAACGCACCGTAGCAGTTGTCACTTTAGGGTGCTCACGTAATGAAGTTGATTCCGAAGAATTGGCTGGGCGATTAGCTGCTGACGGTTGGACTCTTGTCGAAGATGTTGAATCAGCCGAAGTTGCTCTAGTAAATACCTGTGGCTTCATTGAATCGGCTAAAAAAGATTCTATTGATGCTTTGTTAGAGGCTAACTCGCTAAAAGGCCATGGCAAAACTAGGGCAGTTGTCGCAGTTGGCTGCATGGCCGAGCGCTATGGAAATGAACTTGCTGAAGCTTTGCCCGATACAGATGCAATTTTAAGTTTTGATGATTATCAAGATATCTCTGCCAGGTTGCAATCAATTGTTTCTGGCAATTCCCATGCGGCGCATATTCCGCGAGATCGTCGCGCTTTACTTCCGATTGCTCCCGCAGATCGTGCCGAAGCACGAGTTGAGACTGATTTTTCCCGAAAACGTTTAGGTAATGCGCCTTGGGCACCACTAAAAATTGCTTCCGGCTGTGATCGCAGGTGTTCTTTCTGCGCAATTCCTTACTTTCGCGGCTCATTCGTATCACGCAGACCGCATGAAATTTTAGATGAAGCAAGGTGGCTCGTTGCAAATGGCGTTAGCGAACTTTTCTTAGTAAGTGAAAATACGACTTCTTACGGAAAAGACTTAGGCGATTTAACTTTGATGGAAAAAATGCTGCCAGAAATCGCCGCAATAGATGGTGTAGAGCGCGTTCGACTTTCTTATTTACAACCAGCTGAAATGCGCCCAACTTTGCTACAAGCCATGATTGCAACTCCCAAGACTGCCCCATATTTTGATCTCTCTTTCCAGCACTCAGCACCGTCGGTTTTGCGCAGAATGCGCCGTTTTGGCGATAATGAAAAGTTTCTACATTTAATAAATCAAATTCGCGTGTTATCTCCTGAAGCTGGAATTCGATCCAACTTCATTGTGGGATTTCCCGGAGAAACCGAAGAAGATTTCAATGAACTTGCAACATTTATTACTCAAGCAAAGTTAGATGCCGTTGGCATTTTTGGTTATTCAGATGAAGACAATACCGAAGCACTAAATATTGATGGAAAAATAGATTCGGAAGTAATTGCTCAAAGAGTTGAGACACTTTCTTCTCTAGCTGATGAAATGGTTTCAATGCGCGCCCTAGCACGTATAGGCGAGCATGTTCGGGTATTAATCGATGATGCAGAACTTCAAGAAGGTCGAGCCGCTCATCAAGGCCCTGAAGTTGATGGAAGTACAGTTTTTATTGGCACCGATTTTGTAGCTGGGCAGTATGTTGACGCCGTGGTGATTGATTCAATGGGAGCTGATTTGGTGGCTAAGCCACTATGAGATTACCTGGTTTTATAACACCTAACTTCATCACAGTTATGCGTTTATTACTCGTACCCGTGGGCGCATATACGTTATTTAAAAATGGCGGAACTGATCCGACTTGGCAATACATTTCTTGGTGCGTATTTTTCATTTTAGGCATGAGCGATGTATTAGATGGAAAGTTAGCCCGTAGCCGTAACACCATTACCGAGTTTGGAAAATTTCTTGATCCAGTGGCCGATAAAGTCATGATTGGCACGGCCATGATTTCACTGTCAATTTTAAATCGTCTTCCTTGGTGGATCACAATTGTAATTTTGACGCGGGAAATTGGAATCACGATTTTTAGATTAGCAATTATTAATCGGGGCGTAATTCCAGCAAATAGGGGTGGAAAGATCAAAGCTTCATTCCAAAACTTTGGTGTGGGGTTCTATGTGCTTCCTTTAAGCTCAACTTTGTACTGGTTTCGTGATGGGTTTATGTATATAGCCATCTTGCTGACTGTTGTTACTGGGGCTTATTATGTAAAATCGGTATTTACCAAGGCAGTCAATTAGAGAGTAAGTAATGACGCTAACACCTGAGATCATCGCACTTGCCTCGCAAGTTGTTCAATCTTTGCGCGCGCAGGGCGAAACTGTGAGTACCGCCGAATCTCTTACAGCTGGCGCAGTGAGTTCTGCAATCGTCACAATTTCAGGGGCATCTGAAGTTTTTGTTGGTGGCATTACTGCTTATCGCGATGAAATAAAAATTTCACATCTGGGAATTGATCCACAACTTATTCAGACTCACACTTCGGTTAGCGAAGAAGTTGCAGTAGCAATGGCACGGGGAGCGATTAAATCTTTCGGCACAACGTGGGGAATTGGCACAACTGGGGTAGCTGGACCAAATCCATTAGATGGCCATCCAGTGGGGGCGGTTTGGGTAGCAATAGAAGGCCCGGTATGTCAGACGATTGAATTATCTTTATCGGGTGAGCGAGAATCTGTGCGAAACGCAGCTACGGCAAGCGCCATTGCCACCTTTGCGCGTATCCTTAGACATCGTAATTAGCCAATAGGAAAGGGGATCACCGTGGTACTTGTACGCGAGGCCGTTGGTCTGACCCTTCGTGCTGCACGCACAGCACAAAATCGCACATTGCGTGATGTTGCACGTGATGCTCGTGTTTCACTTGGTTATCTTTCCGAAGTTGAACGTGGACAAAAGGAAGCATCATCTGAACTTCTCAATGCCATTTGTGTCGCTCTAGGGCTTTCTCTTTCTGGTGTTTTTAGTGATGTTGCTACAGAACTTGCAAGCCGCGAGATCGTAACTCTCACCGTCGTCGATGCCGCTTAATAAATACGCACCTCAAGCTGCAACTCATCGCCGCACACAAAGTGCAATCCTTGAAGGTGCTAAGAATTTAATTTCAACTGTAGGTTTAAATAAAATGTCTATGATTGAAATCGCTGATACGTCAGAAGTTTCACGTGCGACCTTGTACAACCACTACCGAGATAAAGAATCTGTTATTGCAGCGCTCTGCGATTCTGAAATTCGCCGGTTGGTCTCAATTGCTCAACGCGCCGGCAACCCAACTGATGCTTTAGTTAGTCTGTCGATGCATGTAAGTGCTGATACAGCTTTGGCCAATATGCGAATCCATGATCCAGCATCACTTACACAGGCACTAGCGGCTACAAACCATCCACTGTGGGTTCAGTTCAATAACGCCCTTTCTATGATTGTCGGTTCACAAATTCTTGCCGATATTGCAATGCGTTGGTTGATCGGGCAAACGCTCAATCCGCTCACTCCCGATGATTCACGACTACAGGCAGAATTTCTTATCTCTCGTGCGAATCTCTGATCTAAGAGAGCGTCTGGCGCTATCTTTTGGCGCTCACTCACACTTTCCAACCGATATTGCAATCTCAGAGTTAGGCAGCAAGACAGTAAACGAAGCACTAGCGGCCGGCCTTGAAGCCGATGAAATCTGGAAAGCAGTGTGTCGAGCACATCCAAAAGAGACTGAGAAATACAAGTATTGATGAAACTTGTAACCACAATTACTCAAAGCGATGCACAACATCCACCGCTAGTTCTTGTTCATGGATTGGGATCTGCGGCAACTGCCTTCAAACCCATCATCAAAGCCCTTTCGGCAAGTTTTCGAGTAATTACCGTTGATTTACCAGGACATGGCCAAACACCGTTGGATTCAGAGCAAGCTATGGATCCGCTCTCACTTGGTCGTGCAATTTTTGAAAGCGTTGAAGCTAACTATGGAATTCCTTCTTTCCACGTGGCAGGTAACTCATTAGGTGGGTGGATTGCACTTGAGATGGCGGCAGATCAACCCGAGCGAATTAAATCACTTACCGGCCTAGCCCCGGCTGGACTTTGGTTAAAACCTTCTTCTGGACGTGTACCCAGTGAGGCCCAGTCATATTATTTAGCAAAGTTATTAAAGCCTTTTCTTAAAGTTGGTTTGCGCGCTAAAACATTACGCAAAATTGGCTACGCAACAGTTAGTCCTAAATGGCAAGAACTAAGTTATGAAATCTGTTTTGATTCAGCCACTGCCATGGCCCATGCACGAGGTTATTTCCCGGCCTGGGATGGCATGCTAGGTAAGCGATTTGATGCACATGTCCCCAACTCGGTTCCGGTCACAATCTTATTTGGCGATACAGATAACACATTGCCTTACCCGCATTCGCAGGAGCGCTCGCTGGCACCTTCGCATTGCACCTGGCTTGTGATTGATCAATGTGGGCATGCACCGATGTGGGATCACCCAGCGTTGATTACTAAGATTATTACTGACACTACTTCGCGATAACTTCTAAAACCCAAGGCTGTCCCGAGACTCCTTGATGTAACTCGCAATCAAACTCTTGATTAACTATGTCAAACAAATCCTTTGG
>CAFBQI010000016.1_pt1 | contig 14341 bp, 16 predicted proteins | sample 7269921 | NCBI WGS metagenome assembly CAFBQI01 (sample SAMEA6814177, study PRJEB35770) | uncultured Actinomycetes bacterium | biome: Freshwater; feature: Freshwater reservoir; material: water | place: Czech Republic | collected 2016-11-09 | depth 30m m | reverse complement strand
CTAAATTATTAGAAAGTGCAAAAAATGGACCATCCAAGGCAATCTGAGTTTCATGAGCTTTCATAGCATCCATTTTGGCTTGCACAAATTTATTTCCGTCAATCAAAGTTGTCACTAGGGAATCATCTTTAGCAAATGGAAGATCATCGGCTGTTTCGGCTCCAAAGAAATCTGAGCCAATCTCCTTCATTTTTGCAATACTTTCAGCAATAACTGATTTAGGCATTGTGTTCCAATAGATTTTTTGGATCTGCCAGGTTGCAAGCTCGCTAGCTCGCATAGCAACACGGTGAGCTTGAATGTGATCGGGATGTCCATATCCGCCGATTTCATCATAAGTAATAAGCACGTGTGGCTTAACTTCTTCGATGATATTTACTAATTCACGTGCAGCCGAATCAAGACCTGCTTGCCAGAAAACATCTGGCCGATTATTTTGATCTGTGCCCATCATTCCACTGTCGCGGTAATGTCCAAGAAATCTGTAGTCAGTAATGCCAAGGGCCTTCATAGCATTTGCTAACTCAATTTCTCGATGAGCACCTAATAAATCTTGATCACTACTTGCTAAATGAGATAAACCTGGGACAAGGACTTCGCCCTCTTCTCCACGAGTACAAGTAACTAGAGTTACATCAGCCCCAAGTGATGCGTAAAGTGCCATGGTTGCGCCGTTGTTAATAGTCTCATCATCAGGATGGGCATGAACTAGGAGAATTCGATAACCCTCGTAAGAACTCTTCATAACTTCTCCCATTCAAGTATTCCTCCGCGCAAATGACGTGAGTTTGTAAAACCTTTGCTTTGAATTATTCCTAGGCACGTTGCTGATCTAGCTCCAGAACGGCAGTGAAGAATAATCTCTTTATCTTTTGGAAGTTGTGAAAGTGCTGACAAATCTAAGAAAAAGCCTTGAGGAATCAAAACTGATCCTGGAATTCGAGACTGCTCGAATTCATCGGCTTCTCGCACATCTATAAGCAGAAAATCTTCCTTGGAATTCACTTTATCTTGAAGCTCTGAGGCAGTGATTTCAGGTGCACTTACGATTCCACAAAACTCTTCATAATTTTCAAGCAATCCCGTTTGCTTAGGATTTTCTCCACAAATCACACATGCAGGATTCTTGCGAATTGTAATTACAGAATTTTCTGAGGAGAGTGCGTCATAAATCATTAACTTCCCGACTGCTAACTCGCCAATTCCGGTAATTGCCTTGACAACTTCATTAACTTGCATAGAAGCAACGAGTGCACATAAATTTCCTAGCACTCCCGCTTCTGCACAGTTTTGTACTGTTGTTGGATCTGGAGCCTTTGGATGAATACATCTATAGCAAGGGCCGTAAGCGCTCCAAAAAATTGCTGCCTGGCCATCGAATCTATTTACTGAACCCCAAACACATGGTTTATTGAGTAAAACTGCGGCATCATTAATTAAGTATCTAGTTGCGAAATTATCAGTTGCGTCAATGACAATGTCGTACTCGCTCATGATTGACAGAACATTATTTACATCAATCTTGATTCCATAAATGTTTACCGTAATATTTGGATTTATAGACAATAGCCGCTCTTGTGCTACTTCAACTTTTGACCGGCCAATATCACTTTGCCCAAAAATAATCTGGCGCTGCAAATTACTTTCATCTACAACATCAAAATCAACAACTCCCAATGTTCCAACACCGGCCGCTGCTAAATATATAAGTGCTGGTGATCCCAGGCCGCCTGCGCCAATACACAAAACTTTTGCAGTCTTTAATCGAGACTGTGCTTCTGCTCCAAACTGAGGAATCACGATGTGTCGCCCATACCTGCGCAGTTCATTGTTGCTTAACTCTGAGGTTGGATTTACTAGCGCAGGAACTTTCATAGGTAGCCAATTCTGCCTCAATCACGCATGCACCGCTACATCTATTAGCAGTTAGCCCATCCCTGCCTCTACGATTAGCGCCAATGAGCAATCTAGATATATCAAACAAAGGCCGACTACCTCGCGATGAGCGGCGTGCGCTTTTACTCTCTGCCGCGCTTGAAGTATTCACCGCTGCCGGTTATCACTCTGCCGCAATGGATGAAATTGCTGATCGCGCAAATGTCAGCAAGCCAGTTTTGTATCAGCACTTTCCTTCAAAACTTGAGCTCTATTTAGCTGTTCTAGATTTACACATTGATTCTTTGGTTTTTGAAATTCAGAAAGCAATTGCTTCGACTCCAGATAATGCAAATCGCGTTCACGCAACAGTTGATGCCTATTTTGCTTTTATCGAAAAAGAAGGTGAAGCCTTTAGATTACTTTTTGAAAGCGATATGAGTGTCGAACCATCCGTTCGTGAACGTTTAAATCGCATGACTTATGACTGTGCAGCTGCAGCAAGTGCAGTAATTTCTATCGACACTGGACTTCCAAAAGAGGCATCAATGCTTTTAGGAGTCGGAATGATTGGTTATGCCCAGGTAACTGCAAGACATTGGCTCGATCGTGACAGCACATTAACTCGTGAACAGGCTGTTGAATTGGTAAACAACCTCATGTGGCGAGGTATTTCGGGATTCCCCCGTAATTAACTCCGATAGGATTACCTCTATGAACATTGTTAATCGCATAATTTCTGGCGCCATTTAACGTGTCGAAAACTTTTGCAGAACTTCCACTTCGCCCCGAAACTATCGAAGCACTTCATGCGCATGGCTTTATTGCGCCCTTTGCTATTCAAGAGATGGTATTGCCCATCGCTTTAAGTGATGGCGATGTAATTGGTCAAGCTAAGACAGGAACCGGAAAAACCCTAGCTTTTGGCGTACCTGTTATTGAAAGAGTTATTGCACCGAATGATTCTGAGTGGCAGGATTTTGAACACAAAGGAATGCCGCAAGTTTTAATCGTTGTTCCAACTCGCGAACTATGTACACAAGTCACAAAAGACATTGAAGAGTTAGCAAGCAACCGTGGCATTCGCACTTTAGCCGTATACGGCGGACGAGCATTTGAGCCACAGATTGAAGCGCTGCAAGCTGGTATTGAAATTGTTGTTGGTACACCTGGAAGATTGCTCGATCTTTCACGCCAGGGGCAACTTCGTTTAAAGCAGGTTTCACGCCTTGTTCTAGATGAAGCTGACGAGATGCTCGATCTTGGTTTCCTTCCTGATGTAGAAAAGATCTTGGCAAACACCCCGAACCGCATGCAGACAATGTTGTTCTCAGCGACGATGCCTGGCGACATTATTGCTCTGGCCCGACGATTTATGAATCAACCAATTCATATTCGAACACAGGATTCAGAAGATGAAGGCGCAGTAGTAACTCGAATTAAGCAGCATGTACTTCGCGCGCATGCCATGGATAAAATTGAAATGCTTGCAAGAATCTTGCAAGCCGATGGCCGCGGTCCAACTATGGTTTTCTGTCGCACAAAACGCACATGCCAAAAAACCGCTGAAGATCTCATCGAACGTGGATTTAAAGCTGCACCAATCCATGGTGATTTAGGCCAAAGCGCTCGTGAAAAAGCGCTCGGAGATTTTAAAGCTGGAAAATCTGATGTGCTGGTTGCAACCGATGTTGCAGCACGCGGAATTGATATCGATGGCATCACGCACGTTATTAACTACCAATGCCCAGAAGATGAAAAAACTTACGTACACAGAATTGGCCGAACTGCACGAGCAGGTGCGCACGGAATTGCCGTAACTTTTGTTGACTGGGATGAACTTGCACGCTGGAAAATGATTAACCAAGTTCTTGATTTGGGACTTGCAGAGCCAGAAGAAACTTATTCTTCATCTCCACATCTCTATGAAGTTCTAGATATTCCTGTCGGATCTACTGGTCGTGTCACCAAATCAAAGCCAGCTACTCAAAAGCCAGCAGCACAAAAAGCTGAAGTACCAGCGAAAGTTAAGACTGAACGCACACGAACTCGAACTAAGAAGTTCAAAGACAATTAATTAGCAACAAAAATTTTGATTGCGTTAACAAGCATCTGAACCGCAATAGCTGCAAGAAGTAAACCCGCAATTCGTGCAACTAAAGTCACGCCAGCTTCCTTAATAACCTTCATGATTGTGGTTGAAGCCATGAGCGCGGCCGCAATAGCTAAGTGCACTGCTATGACCGCACCAATTAAACCCGCCACCATTGCAGCGCCATCGGCTTGTTGTACGAAGATCATTGTTGCAACGATTGCTCCGGGACCTGCAAGCAGTGGGGTTCCCAATGGCACAAGTGCGATATTGCCATCATCACTTTCTGAACGACCACTACCTTTACCGCCAGTTAATAAGTCGAGTGAAATTAAAAGTAGCAACAAAGCACCGGCAGCTTGCATTGCTGCGATTGAAACATTGAGGTAATCCAGAATAAAACGGCCAAATAAAGCAAATATGGTTATAACTAATAAAGAGACTCCTGCAGCTTTAACTGCAAGAATTCGACGCTCTTTAGGGCTTTTATCTGCAACGAGTGCAAGAAAAATTGGAGTTGCACCAGGTGGATCCATAATCACAAACAATGTCACAAAACTCTGAACTGCAAATGTTAAAGCGCTGACTTTCATTTCATAACAACCCTTCGCTTATTCGCTTGAGATTCCAGTTTTTCCCATTCCGCGGGGCTGGTTTGAAACTCTGCCAAGGCATTGAGTTTACCTGTACCGTGATAGTCGCTGGAGCCGGTTACTACTAAGTCAAGTTCACGTGCTAATTTGCGTAACATCTCCCTTTCATCGGGATTGTGATCGCGGTGATCAACTTCAATTCCATTTAAACCTGCGGCAATTAGCTCTTGAAAATCACTTGCTTGCAGAATTTGACCACGCAAAGATGCAAATGGATGTGCAATAACGGCCACTCCCCCTGCACTTCGAATCATTGCAATAGCTTCGGCCGGGGTTGGCGCAGCGTGCGAAACATAAAACTCTGAATCATTGTTGAGCATTCCTTGGAAAGCTTGATCTCTTGATGAAATAACACCTTTGTTAACTAATGCATCAGCCAGATGGGGCCTGCCTAAAGTTGCACCTTCGGGCCGTGCAGCTTCAACGTCTTGCATTGAAATATCAATTCCTGCCGCACGCATTTTTTCAATCATTTTGCGCATGCGGGGCAACCGACCATCGCGGGTTTCCTCAAGCATTACTTGCATCTGTTGATGTTCTTGATCAAAGAGAAGGCCCAGCATGTGAACACTAATTCCGTCTTGAGTCAGACAGGAAATTTCACTACCGAGAACAAGGTGGAGCCCTCCGCGCACAGTTTGCGCTGCTTCTTCCCAACCTGCAGTCGTATCGTGATCACTTATACCTAAAACAGTTAAACCCATAGCAATCGCTTTATTTACTAATTCGCGCGGACTATCGGTTCCATCGCTCTTATTAGTATGTGTATGTAAATCGATCATGGTGCCAACTCCGTTTGAGAATTTCTAGAGCGAGTAACAACTAAAACACAACCAATTAGAATCAAAGCAATTCCGGGCAAGATTCCAAGTGGCGGTGTTTGCCCCAACCACCAGATTGCAAGAATTGAACTCACGGGAACTTCAAAGAAAATAATGAGCGAAACAATTGCAGGCGAAACGCGCTTAAGTGCTGCATTAAACATTGAGTGGCCAAGAATCTGTGCTCCGAAAATTAGTCCCAGTAAAATCCACCATTCTTTGGCACTGAAATGTAAAACAGGAAATCCCATCACTAAAGCCATTGGAAGGGCAGTAATTGCACAAATGAAATAACAGATAGTTGTGTACACCGTGGTCTCGACAGTTCGTTGCGCCTTTGATCCAGCCATCATGTACAGCGCGGCAAGTGCTGCGGAAATCAATGCAGCAAGATCTCCGAAAAAGGAGCGAAGTGAAATATGTAAATCAATTCCTGAAATTAATAAAACGCCTGTAAAACTAACAATCATTCCAAGCCAAGCTTTAGAGGGAATATGACCACCGCTTAGCTTTACAAAGATTGCAGCAAAAATTGGTTGCAAGGCCACTAACGCTGTACCTGCAGCAACACTCGTCCAACGCATTGCCAAGAAAAAACCTACGAAGTGAATTGCCAATACAAAACCAGCAATGACTGACCACTTAATACCCTCACGATGCCGTGGATGTTTAAGAGCAAATGGCAGGGTTAGTAGAGAGCCTCCAAGATTTCGCCAAAAAATCAGCGTTGGGATTGGCATCGCACTCATTGCAATGAGGGGACCGGAAGTTCCGATGCCCATAATTCCGATTCCTAAGCGAATCAGATCAGGTCGGCCCGGAATCGCAGTGTGGCTATCACGAGCATGGCCCTGTGATTTCAATTGTTCTCCGTGACTCATAAGACAAAGGTACCCTTTACCCATGAGCGGCAATCTCCTAAACCGAGTATTTCTCGCCCGTCTTGCAGGCACTGCGGTCTTTGACCCAAATGGTGATCCTGTAGGAAAGGTGCGAGATGCTGTCGCGACCCTTCGGACAAATAACCTTCCACCACGCATCCTTGGTTTAGTTGTTGAAGTTCCATTACGCCGCCGCGTTTTTGTTCCGATTACACGCGTTACATCAATCGAAAGTGGTGCGGTAGTAATCACAGGTCTTCTCAACATGCGTCGTTTTGAAACTCGTCCAGGAGAAGTTCTTGTTCTTGGTGAAATGTTGGATCGATCAATCACTCTGATTACAAATGATGAGCATGTGGTCGTCGAAGATATGGGCATGGAGCAAAATCGCACAGGTGACTGGTTAATCAATCGTGTTCACATTATGCGCAAAGGACGTGGGATCCGACGCAAAGGTGCAACTTCTACTGTTAGTTGGGAAGAAGTAACTGGATTTGCGCACATCGAACAAAATCAAGGTGTGGCCAACTTAATGTCTACGCTTGCAAACTTACGTGCAGCCGATTTAGCTGCTGTACTTCAAGATTTAGCTCCCAAGCGAAGAGTCGAAGTTGCAAGTGCGCTTACCGATGAACGTCTTGCAGATGTTCTTGAGGAAATGGATGAGACAGATCGCGTTTCTCTTTTGGCAGAACTTGAAGGCGAACGTGCCGCAGATGTTTTGGGCGAAATGGATCCAGATGATGCTGCTGACTTATTGCGTGAAGTTGGACAAGAGCGTGCTGAAGAATTAATTGAGTTAATGGAACCAGAAGATGCAGAAGATGTACTGCGTCTGATGAATTACGAAGATTATTCAGCCGGCGGAATGATGACAACCGAACCCATCGTAATGACGGCAGATTATTCTGTTGCTGATGCATTGGCAGCGGTTCGTCAAAAAGAGATTTCTCCTGCACTTGCGTCACAGATTTTTATCTGTCGTCAACCACTTGAAACGCCAACTGGTCGATTCATTGGGACCGTGCATTACCAGCGACTTTTACGCGAACCTCCTTCAACTTTGCTTGGTTCAATTGTTGATTCAGATTCGCGAGGAGTGAAGCCAGATGCATCCCTGCATGAGGTTTCGTCACATTTAGCAAGCTACAACATGCTTTCTTTACCCGTAATTGATGCCAATGAGCGTTTATTGGGTGCAATTACGGTTGATGATGTGCTTGATCACTTATTGCCAGACAACTGGCGTCATGACCACCGCGAGAATTCGCCCGTTAATTACAAGGAGGTGTAAAGATGGCACGTAACTTTGGTTTGGATACTCCACGTGAAACTCGTCGTTCACTTCGCCCTAACTATGATCCAGAAGCTTTTGGTCGTTTGTCTGAACGTTTTGCTCGTTTCTTGGGAACTGCACGTTTCCTTGTTTACATGACTTTCTTTGTGGCTTTCTGGGTGTGCTGGAATTCTCTTGCTCCACGCGATCTACGTTTTGATGACTATCCTTTTATTTTCTTAACATTGATTTTGTCATTGCAAGCTTCATATGCTGCCCCGTTGATTTTGTTAGCCCAAAATCGACAAGCTGACCGAGATCGCATTCAATTAAATGAAGATCGTGCGCAAAATGAGCGCAGCATCGCAGATACTGAATATCTCACTCGAGAAATTGCCGCACTTCGAATTTCGCTTGGCGAAGTGGCGACACGTGATTTCGTGCGATCTGAACTTTCAGATTTAGTCGACGACGTTGTTAAGGAATTACGGAGTAATCCCCAAGCGGACTCCAAGTAGTGATTTGCTTCGCTTTACTAATTTTTCAGCAATTTCAAGAATCATCTGTCCTGAATTAGATTCTGGTGCAGCTTGAACCAAAGGAATGCCTTCATCTCCACCAGTTCTAAGTTCTGGGTTAAATGCAATCTTTCCAAGTAGTGGAACGTCGCTTCCAACAAGTGCCGATAAACGCTTTGAAGTTTCTTCTCCACCTCCTGATCCGAAAAGTGAAATTGCTTCGCCACATTTTGGACATGGAAATTCGGACATATTTTCAATAACACCAATGACACGTTGGTGAATTTGGTGTGCAATTCTTCCAGCCCGCTCGGCAACTTCGGCCGCTGCAACTTGTGGTGTTGTAACAACAACGATCTCTGAGTTTGGTATCAACTGCCCAAGAGAGATAGCTAAATCGCCAGTTCCTGGGGGTAAATCAATGAGCAAAACATCTAGATCACCCCAGTGGGCATCAGATAGTAATTGTTCGAGCACGCGGTGTAAGAGCGGGCCACGATATGCGACCGGGTCTGAGCGTTCGGGCTTAAACATCTCCATTGAAACTACTTTTACGCCAAAAGATTCCAGCGGTATAAACAGCTGATCAATTGCTGTGGGGCGCTGACCCATGAGGCCCATGAGTCGAGGGATTGAGTGTCCATAAACATCGGCATCCAGGATTCCAACTTGTAAACCTTTTTTAGCAAAAGCAACCGCAAGGTTGGCAGTCACTGAAGATTTACCAACGCCGCCTTTTCCTGATGCAATTCCAATCACACGTGTCAGAGATTCTGGTTGAGCAAAAGTAATTGTTTTTTCACGGCCATTTCGAACGACAGATTTAACATGGTCGCGCTGTTCCTGAGACATGGTTCCAAAACTTAAATCAACACTCTTTACACCTTCAATAGAAGTGAGAGCATTTGTAACATCAGAGCGCAACCGATCTTGCATCGGGCATCCAGAGATTGTGAGTAAAATCTTTACGGTAACCACTCCGTTTGATTCTGACAAATCTTCAACCATTCCAAGATCAGTAATAGATCGATGAAGCTCTGGATCTTGGACAGTAGTTAATGCATTAGTTAATAGATCAATTAAACTCATATGAGATCAGGATCTATTTTGGCTGCAGGGCGCACCGATTTTGGTTTTGGATTTTCATCAAGCAAATCCCCAAGTTGTTTCTTCATAAATGTTTTCGGGTGTAAGTCTGCTGGCTGCAAATTTTCAAAGCCTGGGCCCAGATTTTCTCGTAGTTCTGCAGTAGCGCTCTGAGTTAGAGTGCGCATTTTTTTAATCCAGCGCGCAGCATCTGCGGCAGCTTTAGGCATTCGTTCTGGTCCTAGTAAAATCATGCCCAATATAGCTAGGCCTAGAATTTCACCTGCACCTATGTCAAAGAACATGGCGAAAGCCTACCTGTAAAGCCTTGATTAATTCTTCGCGGCAATTAGCGTAACCGTGATTGGGACCTCTTTACCATCACGGTAATAAGTCAATCTGACGGTATCACCCACGTTCTTTGCGCGAATCGCCACGATTAATTCTTCTGCAGAATTAATCGTCTTTCCTTCAAAATTTATAATTATGTCGCCCGCACGGATTCCGGCCTTTGCTGCCGGCCCGCCAGCCAAAATTGCAGCATTTGATTGCGCAACTTTTGCACCGACTCCTGTGAAGTTCATATCAAGTGAGACACCAAGAATTGGATATGTGGCCTTACCTGATTTTATTAATTGGTCTGCGGTTTTTCTTGCCTGGTTTATTGGAATTGCAAATCCAAGTCCGATTGAACCAGTTTGTGAAGTTGAACCAAGGGAAGCAATTGCTGAGTTAACACCAATTACCGCACCAGTTGCATCAACTAACGGGCCACCTGAGTTTCCCGGATTAATCGCGGCATCAGTTTGTAAAGCGTTAATAAAAGAACTTTCAGTTGCCGATTCGCCGGCAGTTACTGGGCGATTTTTTGCGCTAATGATTCCCATTGTTACAGTGCCCGATAAACCAAGTGGGGATCCAATTGCTATTACAGAATCACCGACTGCAACTTTGTCACTATCGCCAAATTGAAGAGCTGGCAGATTATTTGCAGTGATTTTAATAATTGCAAGATCATACGAAGCATCACGTCCGATGATTGTTCCATCATAAACATCACCATTATTAAGTGTTACTCGCAAAGTTCCATTTCCATCAGCAACATCTGCAATCACATGGTTGTTAGTTAAAATGTATCCATTGCTGTCAAATACAAATCCTGATCCAGTCCCGCCGCCAGATTCTGAACGAGTATTGATTGAGACCACTGAAGGCAAAACACGTTGAGCAATGCCGGCAACAGAATCTGGAGCACGTTCGATTGTGCTTGAAGAATTCACAATATTTGCGGAGTTAAATAAGGAACTACCTGTTGCTGTTACACCTAGAAATCCGCCTAAGCAACTGGCAAGAAGCGCGGTAAAAAAGATTTTGCCACGTGAGCTTTTTGTGGGAACGCCTGACTCCCACCAAGGGCGGTTTGAAACGGCTTTTCTATTTCTAGGAAAAATCATGTCCGTATCTTGCTACAACTTCGTTGCAACCAACAAACCATCTCCGGCTGGTAGCAAGGTACTCACCCACTGCTCTGCGCCGTTTTTAATGATTTTCCCAGCATCACGCAGGGCAACAGTCTTCGGATCGCGCTGGGCAGGATCATTGACTTTTGAACCACCAAAGAAATTATCAATCACAAGAACTCCCCCACTTCGCAAAATGCGATGAGCCTCGTTGATTATGAAGGCTAAGTCTTCAGGGTTTTGCCGAACTACAACTATGTCGTACGCCTTATCGGTCAATTTTGAGATGACATCAAGAATTGAATTCGTGATTAAACGGTAACGGTTAGCTGGAATCTCTGAATCGGCAAATGCCAATTTTGCGATCTGTGAATGTTCCATTTCGCTATCAATCGAAGTTAAGGTCCCGTTCTTAATCATGCCTTCTAGCAACCAAAGACTTCCGACCCCGGACCCGGTCCCAATTTCTACGACTGATTGCGCTGAAAGTGTTGCGGCTAAATGGCGAAGATATGCGCCGACACCTGGCGTGACATCTATTGCGCCAATTTCAATACCACGCAATCGAGCTTGTGATTTAAAGTGATCTTCAGTAATAAATCCTTCGGAATATGCGTGCGGATCGGTCTTCATTACAGGTTTGTAATCCATTCTGTTAATAACCGCACGCCAAAACCAGTTCCACCTTTTGGATTTTCACCCGAATCAGTTTCACTGCGAGCTGGCCCAGCTATATCCAAATGCACCCAACGCCGATTGCCTGCAAAATGTTCAAGAAAAAGCGCAGCCATAACTGAACCTGCTGAGTACTTAATCTTTCTTGATATGTGATTAAAATCGGCAACTTCACTGACTAGTCCATCTTTGTAGTCATCAACTAGTGGCATATGCCAAACGCGATCTCCAGATAGTAATCCAGCTTTTTCAAACTCACGAGCTAACTTTTCGTCGCGTGTATACATCGCGGCATATTGCTTACCCAACCCCAAAGTTGCTGCACTGGTAAGTGTTGCGATATCTATTAAATAATCTGGATCCAGGTTCTTATCTGCATACGCTAAACCATCTGCCAAAACTAAGCGCCCTTCGGCGTCAGTATCAGTTACTTCAACTGTTGTGCCGCCATAGTGCTTGATTACATCGCTAGGACGCTGGGCAGTGCCAGAAAATGCATTTTCAGCACACATCATCAGCGCGGTTACTCGAACATTGGGTTGTAATTCTTCTAACGCAGTCAACGTCGCAAGGATTGCAGCAGCTCCGGACATGTCACTTTTCATTGGAATCATCAAGTCGTATGGACGCTTTAAATTTATGCCGCCCGTATCGAAAGTGATTCCCTTTCCAACTAATACAACATGTGGGAGCGCGTTATTTACTTTTTTCTCTTTTGCGGGTGCATAGGAAATTTGAATAAATCTTGGGCCTGGTTTTGGCGAGGAATTTCCAACTGCACACAACCCGCCAAACTCAATAAGGTCTTTCCCGGCAAGAACTTTAACTTTTAATCCTGTGCCTTGAGCGAACTCTTGAGCCTTTGTAGCCATCCACGCAGGAGTCTTAATATTAGAAGGCGTATGAACCAAATCACGAGCACGCGTAATCGCTTTCGCAGTAGAGATAGCAACATTTATATTCTCCCTTTTAATTGTTGCGACTAAAAAAGTTGGAACACCAGCGGTTTCACCTGTCTTTAAGTTCCAAAGATATGCACCCAGAGTCAATGCAATTGCATGTGCCTTTACATCTTCATCTGTGATTGCACACGCAGAATAGACAGTTGTGTTTTTCCCTTTTACTTTTCGTGCAATTGAAGTTGCGGCTATACGCATTGCAGGTGTTGATGAATCACCCAGCCCTACTAGAAATATTCGATCAGTTTTAGAATCAACTGCGCTGACTGGAATTTCGAATAATTCGCCAGCTTTGCCGGTTGGATTAAAAAATGTTAGCTCATCAACTAATTCAACTTCGAAGTGATCTTCGATTTCTGCAATCAACTGCGCAGGGCCGACAAAAGAATAAGTTGAGTCAGCGTTTTTAATGAAGCCAAGTGCGATGGAGTTTGCTGCCAAAGCCGGAGCTAACTGCACCTTTGCGGCTTTTAATTTCCAAGACATGCGTTGAAGGCTATCGCCTGCTATTGATTTATTTCTTAACTAAAGCAACCGCGGCATGAAGGGCGGCGCTGAGATTGTTGGCTTCCTCTGAGTTCAGTTCTACGACTAGTCGTCCGCCACCTTCAAGTGGAATTCGCATAACAAGAGAGCGAGCTTCCTTCGTGACCTCCATTGGACCATCACCGGTACGAGGTTTCATGGCTGCCATATGGGGACTCCTTCAAAGATCAGGTGTGGGAAGTTCAAGAGAGGAAGTATCTCGTATTTATCGGGTGAGTGCGAAATCGAACTGGTCCTATATCCCTAAAAGCCCGCTTAATCTGGCTTTGCCCGCAGAAATAACGGCGTCTACTGAGCGTTGTGGCACCGTAAGTAAAGCGGCAATCTCTGCCGAGGACATTGAGCGCAGATAATGAAGGGTCAAGATAATGCGCTGCTCTTCAGGTAGCGAAGCAAGGACCTCTGCCAACGTGGTCTCTTTGCTCATGGTTCCAAGGTTACTGGCTCTTATTGCCCGAATCCTTCAAGGGGCGTTCTAGCGGAGCGTTCGGGCTAAACGGGCCAAAGATATGCGCACACCACTGTAAAGCGCAGGCCAAATTGCTATGAATAAGAACCTAGGAGCTAGAACTTCTTCTGACCAATCAAAAGCTGTTGTTGTTGGAGTTAACTCGCGTAAATGAAATCTGCCCGTGCCCTTAATAATTTTTCCAGTATGAACAACATCGCATGTGTGCGGCGGTAACCAAGATGTAACTTCCATGGTGTCAAGAATTCCAAATCGCCCTATTCCTGTTAATGCACTTATCTGCGTTCCAACGCCTTGCGTTATCTCTGATGTCACCCAGACTTTTGTTTGCAACATCCATTCGCCCTGTTTTTCCCAGTGTGCAAGTGCATCCCATACTTTTTGAATCGGTGCCTTGATTTCTATAGAAATCGCGATGTGATTGGATTTCATTATTTACAAGCAGCCAAAGCTTGTTCGACATTTGTAGTCCAAGAAATTAAATCCCGCATTCCTGGTTTAATAAAGTTTTCAGTCTCAAGATGTTCAACTAATTCATGCAAGGGATTATAAATTCCAAATGGATCAAGAATCACAACCGGTTTGTTATGAAATTTTAAATAACGTCCAACCCAAATTTCAAAGAATTCTTCAAGAGTTCCCGCACCACCAGGAAGAGTAATAAATGCATCTGCTATATCAGTTATCAAAGCTTTGCGTTCGCCCATAGTTTCGACAACATGTAGTTCGTCGTTATCGTGATCAGCAAATTCAATATCAACTAACGCCTGGGGAATGACTCCGATAGTTCGGCCTCCTGCAGCACGTGCACCTCTTGATACGGCACCCATCATTGATATATGGCCGCCACCAGTGACAAGTTCCCAAGACGTGGCCGCAATTGCCCCACCAAGTTCAAAGGCAAGGTCAACATACTTTGGGTCAATCGTTGGTGACGACGAGCAAAAGACCGCGATACGCATACGGGTAAGGATAGGGGTTAGGCTTAGGACATGACGACCATCGCATCTGGCCACGGAATTGCAACAGT
>CAFBQI010000015.1_pt1 | contig 14951 bp, 15 predicted proteins | sample 7269921 | NCBI WGS metagenome assembly CAFBQI01 (sample SAMEA6814177, study PRJEB35770) | uncultured Actinomycetes bacterium | biome: Freshwater; feature: Freshwater reservoir; material: water | place: Czech Republic | collected 2016-11-09 | depth 30m m | reverse complement strand
TGGATATCTCAATATGTAGCGATTTCTGTGGCGATTTACAGTAAGTAAGACCTTGCTCTAACCTAAGGCTCTGTTGTGAGTTGAGTTGCGAGGTGATGAGATGGCTGTAAAACACTCCTTCCTGAATTGGGTTGGCTTTAAAGGCAATGACCCTGAAGCTCCTTCATCGGTCGACCGTATTCGCGAATTGGAAGCAGAATTAGCAGATTTAAAATCTCGTAGAGATATCACTGGTTTAACTAAGCAAGAGTTTGAAATTCTTGCGACCGAGACAGCGATTTCGATGATCAAGTCCGCTCAAGCGCGCGAGAGTAAAGCTCAAGCAATTGCGACTCGATTAATTGCTGAAACTAATCGCAAAACTAAAGAAGAGATTGAAGCTGCTGATTCAAAGGCCCGTGCAATTTTAACTGGCGCTGAATCACGTGGCCACAAATATATTCAAGCTGCTGAATCAGAAGCTGAAGAAAAAATCGCTCAAGCTGAATCAGAAGCTGAAGAAAAAATTGCACAGGCTGAGTATGAAGCTGAAGCGCTTATTGCTAATAAGAAGCGCGAAGCAATTGCATTAACAACTGCGGCTCACCGTGAAGGAGAGCGAATCGTTAGTGAAGCTACCTCGGGAGTAACTAATTACCGCCAATGGCTAAATGGTGTCATGAATGAAGCTGAGCGTTTATATAAAATTCAAACGCAATCACTTGATGCAGCCGAGTCTGCAATACATCAATCCCGCACAAACCTTGAATCAGCCTTTACTCGTTTGGCTGACCTTCAGCGAAAAGTCATTGAAAACTTAAACCCAGATGACACGATCATCAACCCGGGGCCATTGCGTGTTTCAAGTGAGCGAACAAAGCCCGCACTTAGCGCACCAAAAAAGAGCGCTAAAAAAGCAGTGAAACCTCCCGCTGCGCGTAAGTAATTTAAAATGTCGATTCCCCGCGGTATCCGCTACATCCCTGCCATTGATGGCTTGCGTGCTGTTGCTGTAGTTGCAGTGATGTTGTATCACTTGGGATTCTCATGGATTCCGGGCGGATTTCTTGGAGTTGATCTTTTCTTCGTAATTTCAGGCTATGTAATTACTCGTTTGATTCTAGATTCAATTCAACGAAGTGAAGGCTTGGACTTGCGAGCTTTCTATAAGGCTCGAATAAGAAGATTATTCCCTCCCCTTGTTTTTGTAATTGTTGTGACAACTTTCTACATTGCCATCTGGGCACCGGAAACGATGCGCCGCTTTATCAGTGATAGCCCCTTTGCTTTATTTGGAGGTATGAACTGGTGGCTAGTTTTCCGCCATACAGATTACTTTGATTCAATTTCTAGACCACCTTTGCTTCAGCACACCTGGTCACTTGGTGTCGAGGCGCAGTTCTATTTACTGTGGCCATTGATTTTGTTATTGGTTCTGCGCCGTTTCGGTAAGAATAAAATTCCGGGAGCAGCGTTGTTCATTGCAGCGATTTCTGGAATCGCTCTATTGATAGTTTCTTTCGAAGTAGATGCGGCTAGTTCCTCCCAAGTTAGCCATGTTTATTTCGGCACAGACACTCACAGTATTGGCCTTTTTCTTGGCGCTGCCCTTGCCGTCAGTTGGATTCCACAAAACTTTCAAGAGCAGGTAGACCGGCGGGCTCAGGATTTTATTGACGGGATAGGTGTTTTCGGTTTTGTTGGAATAATTGCAACATTTCTTCTGATCAACGAAAATGATGCAACGTTATATAAATTAGCTTTTCCGTTAGCGGGTCTATTTGGTTGCGCAATAATCACAAGCATTGTTCATCCGGCATCTCGCTTTGCGCCAATTTTAAGCAGCAGAGTTGCTGTTTGGATTGGTGAGCGCTCGTATGCGATTTATCTTTGGCATTGGGTGGTTTTTCAAGTTACTCGTCCAGAAGTTGACCTAGAAGGAATTTCTTGGGCGCTTCAAACTTTTAGAATTTTGGTAGTTCTTGCCCTTGCAGATATTTCATTGCGTTTTGTGGAACTTCCGATTCGAAGCGGCGCGATTGAATACTGGTTTAAAGGAATGAAATACCGAACACCTAATGTCCAGCGCAAGCAAAAAATAAGCCTGGCCGCAGCAATTGTTCTTCTATTTACGACAATGTCGATCTTGAGTACGCAGGCAATTGCGCAAAGTGATAAACAGATGAGGGCAATTAGGGATCAACTTATGCAGCCCGAACAACCAACAACGATTTCACCATCAGAAGTTGGAGGTCTTTGGGTCACTGGGGACTCTGTGATTCTAGGAATTCGCTACGAATTAGAAACTCGTCAACATATTGCCCTTATCAACGCCCGTGTTGGACGCCAGGCCACTGAACTGCTTCAGGTAATGGGGCACGACAAAACTAATGTCACATCTTCGCCTGTAATATTTAATCTCGGTAACAATAATCGCCTAACCACTGATCAAGTTAAAGCGATATTTGAAGAAGTGAAAGAGCAACCGAGAATAATCGTAGTAAATACAGCTGTGCCCCGCAGTTGGCGTGAAGAAAACAATGAGCTGATTGCAAGAATCGCTAGAAGTTACGGGGCGAAGGTCATTGATTGGGCAGCAATTTCAAATGGACACCCCGAATATTTCGCACCTGATGGGGTGCATTTAGTTCCAACTGGTGTTCGTGCTTATGTAGATGCAATCATGGAACAAATTTAGTTTTGTTGCATAAAAAACCCTCACCAGTTGGTGAGGGTTTTTTTACAAAACTCCTGTTATTTGAATTCACCTGGGATTCCAAAAACTGCCGCTGGAGCAGTTTGACCGTCAGAGTAAACTGATGAAACTCGGAACTGAGTCCAACCTGAATCACTACTCTTTGTTACGGCCTGTGTTAATTGATCTGCTGGAACAGTTGCAATAGTTACCCAATCACCAGTTCCATTTGCGCGGATTTCAACGTTATAGCCAGTCAAACCATCCATTGCAGATGGTGCTAACCAGCGTAGCTTTAATCCATCGGTGCTCTTGAGAGCAACAAATTTAGTTGGCGCTTCTACGGCTGTTACCGCCGCTGAAGATTCTGAAGGTTCTGCAGTTGCTGACTCAGTTGGTTCTGCAGTAGCTGACTCAGTTGATTCTGCAGATTGCGAGATCGAAGGCGCTGGGGTTGCTGATTCATCTGAGTCCGAACTAGATTTTGACCAAACAATCATTGCAACTAAAACAATTCCAACAACTACCGCAAATACAACCCGACTTGATGCACCTTGTTTTGCTGAAGGTGCTGATACTGATTTAGGTGCAACGGGAGTTGCTGCAGGAGCTGGTGTAGCTAGCGGACGAAATGATGTGGCTTGTACTGTTGGGGCTGAAACTCGTGATGAAGAAGTTCTGCTGGCGCTTTTCTTAACTACGCGCTTTGCCGGAGCTTTCTTCGAAACCTTTTTAGCGGTGCTCTTTTTTACCGCACGCTTGGCAGTTGTCTTTTTAGCAGTAGTCTTTTTAGCAGCTGACTTCTTAGCAACTGTTTTTTTCGCTGCAGCTTTTTTTGCAGGTGCTTTCTTAGCAACCTTCTTTGCTGCGCTCTTCTTCTTTACGGCCACGTGAACTCCTTGGATAGCGGTGCGCACGCCAATAACGCGCGCTTATAGGCAAAGGTTACCCCAGGGTCCTCAGCATTTGGATGACATGTGGCGCAATTTCGCGAAGTGCCTTTCCGCGATGGCTTATCGAATCCTTTTCGGATGCATTCATTTGTGCGCTTGAAATACTCATCCCAAGCGGTGCAAAGATAGGGTCATAACCAAACCCATTTTCGCCAATGGGTGCATGAAGTATCCGACCCTGAAAAACGCCTTCTTCTACATGCTCTCGACCATCTGGCAGAGCTAACGCGGCAACGCATGTGAAATGTGCACCTCGATTTTCATCAGGGACTTGCATTAGCTGCCCAAGAATCTTTTCTAGATTCGCCTTGTCATCTCCATGAACTCCTGCCCAGCGAGCAGAGTAAATTCCTGGATCACCGTTTAAGGCATCAACGCACAAGCCAGAATCATCGGAAATTGCCGGTAATCCAGTAGCTCTGGCTGTGTAGTGCGCCTTAAGTAGCGCATTTTCTTCAAAAGTTTTACCAGTTTCTTCTACATCTATCAGGTCTGGGAATTGATCTACACCAACAAGATCTATTTCACCTGGCGCTAAAGAATCTAGAATTCTTCGAAACTCGACAATTTTGCCGTTGTTCCGCGTTGCTAAGACCAGAGTGTGCTTCACAAATTAACTCACATTACTTAGTTAATGAAGTTTTTTGCATTGCATTGAGTTCGGCGCAACCATTAACTGCTAAATCAAGAAGTTGATTTAGAAGCGCACGGTCAAACGGTTGGCCTTCAGCTGTGCCTTGAACTTCGATGAAGCGGCCATCGCCTGCAACAACAACATTCATGTCAGTTTCAGCCCGTACGTCTTCTTCGTAGCAAAGATCCAACATTGGAATACCATCAATAATTCCAACACTTACCGCTGCAACTGAATCACTGAGTGGATTAGCGTTTTCCTTGATGTGACCCTGTTTCTTAGCCCAAGCAATCGCATCCGCCAGCGCTACATAGGCGCCGGTAATCGCTGCAGTTCGGGTGCCACCATCAGCCTGCAACACATCACAATCGATAACAATTGTATTTTCACCAAGCTCTTTCATATTTACAACTGCGCGTAATGAACGGCCAACAAGGCGTGAGATTTCTTGAGTACGCCCACCTAATTTTCCTTTAACGCTCTCGCGATCTGAACGCGTATGTGTGGCACGTGGCAACATTGAATACTCGGATGTAACCCAACCGTTTCCTGAATCTTTTAACCAGCGAGGCACTCCTGGTGAAAATGATGCAACGCAAAGAACTCGAGTTTTTCCAAATTCAACTAGCACAGAGCCTTCGGCATGATCCAACCAACTGCGAGTGAATTTAATTTCGCGTAAATCATTTACTTGCCGTCCATCATTGCGTGCCATGTAGTGCTCCTATGTGTTGAACTTGCGTGACTTCTGGCCCTAGGAATCGACGTGCTAAGCCTTCAAAAGCTTGTGCATCGCCAGTTGCTAAGAATGTATGAGACGGTGGAACGCTTTGCGATTGACGCAGCAAATTATTTTCAACCAAAGTCCGATAGAGATCTTTTGCTGTCTCTTCAGCACTTGAAACTAACGTCACGCCGTCTCCCATTACGTATGAAATCACACCTGTTAACAATGGGTAGTGCGTGCAACCCAAAACCAAAGTATCTACTTTGGCAGCCATTATCGGCTCAAGATATTCTCTGGCAACTTTGGTGATCTCTGCACCTGATGTTTCACCACGTTCTACAAACTCAACAAATAATGGGCACGCGATAGATGAAATCTCTAACTGCGGTGCGGCTGCAAATGCATCTAGGTAAGCTTTTGAATCAATAGTTGCACGCGTTCCTATTACTCCAATATGTCCAGAACGTGTAGCTGCAACTGCACGTCTAACCGCAGGCTGAATAACTTCAATAACTGGAACCGAATAGCGCTCTCTTGCATCTCGAAGCATTGCTGCACTTGCAGTATTGCAAGCAATCACAAGTGCTTTAACACCTTTTTCAACTAGAAAATCTAGAGTTTCTAATGCGAATTCTCGGACTTCAGCAAGCGGACGTGGACCATATGGGCCTCTAGCCGTGTCACCGATATAGATAGTTGACTCGTTTGGCAGTTGATCAAGAATCGCGCGTGCAACGGTGAGCCCACCTACACCTGAATCAAAAATTCCAATTGGGGCATCACTCACAGCGTCAAGCCTACCCTGAGCCTTGGGTGAAAACTAAATACCTTCATCCATAAGCGCAATAATTAAGGATTCTTGCAGCCAACCCAACCAACTATAAACGGCGTAAACGCCACGCATTGGATCATCCGGTGCCAGAAGTTCTAATTCATCATGGCTATTTTGTTCAACATTTAATCGAACTCCAAGAGCCAAACGAATGTCATTCATCGCTCCAAGCCAATCATTAGCACCATCATGATCAACTTCGATAATTCCATCTATTGCACTCTTTAAACCCATTCTCATCGACATGGAGTGAGCATATTTTTTAGCTCGAAGTGTCGATTCGGTATATCGACGAAACTCTGCAGCATCTACTTGATCTGCATATGCGTTAGGCAATAAGCGCAGAAGAACTTCATCATCTGGTGGAGTGTCATGAGTTGTTATTCCCACCATTGCTGCAAGCGGGTCATCAACATGGTTATCAGTTCGTTCAGCTAACAGTTCAATAATTTGTTCAACTAAATTAATTAATACTTCGCGTTCTGACTCTGAAAACTCGGCAACAAATGCGTTATCGCCATGGCGGTGAAAGCCATGCTGTTCATCAGAATCATGAAGTGTCATAGAGCTTGGTCCCCACGTTGCAAAGTAGCCCACAGCCCATATTCGTGTAGTCGGGCAACGTCATGTTCCATTTCTTCGCGACTACCAGTTGAAACTACTGCCTTACCTTCGGTGTGGACCTTCATCATTAATTCATGCGCTTTTTCGCGGGTGTACCCAAATAACTCCATGAGCACATACGTCACATAAGTCATTAAATTGACTGGGTCGTCCCAAACAATGGTGACCCAAGGTTTATCTCCATTAAAAATCTCTTTGATAGCTGCCTCAACTGCGCTATCAACTTTAGTGCTCTCATCTATTTTGACCATGATTACCGTACTACCACCCAGAATTGTGAAGATAGAACTTGCTCAGTTTTTGTAGTTACTTGAACTCGCAACTTCACAACTCCTTTCTTGCTTTCAATTGCACTTAATTCAAACTCACCATTGCTTCCAGTCAAAGTAGAAGTGCCTATATTTTGCCACTTTCCGGCAGTAAGTTTCTGAAGCACCGCGGATTGGCCAGATAACTGAGGCATTAGGGAGCCTTTAACAATAAACTCTTGAAACCTTCGTGCCGTGGTGGGTCTTTCAACTACAAGCCTTGAAAGCACAACTATTTTTGCTTCGCTACTTACCGATTCTGCTCTTTCCCAAGTACCTTCAGTTCGCAATCTAAATGATGCGGTACCTGCAATCTGTACAGGGATTATTAACGTACCATCAATTCCAGAGTTAACTTCTAATACTTTGGTCCAAGCAGTTTCACTTTCACGCTTCATTTCAACGGCCACAGGGATCCCTACTGCTGCAGATTTATCTTTCAGCGTTAGGGAACCACGCAAAGTAAAGATGCCACCATATAAAACACTCTTATTCGTGATGTCTTCTACGGTCAATGAGTTGACCAAAGAATCTGGAGCAATCGACATCGCTACGTTGCGCATAGCTAAAGTTGCAGTTGGATCTTCCATCCCCAAGGTCCAAAGCGCTGCACCACCTAGGCGATACTTAGCTACCAAATTCATTCGCTCTAAATAACTACGATCATTTTGATACCAAACAGTGCGAGAAGCTGTGCAGGACGTTGCTGCACCTTTTGCTGTTAACCCATTGAAATTTTGTGAGTACGAATACGTAGCTTCACTAGTTTTTTCGTCAAATACAGGCGTTGCATTATCAATTGCTGCTTTAGTTGCTGCGTAATTCATTCTAAATGTCGCAGCTTTTGCCCCTGCTTTAAGTCCCGGCGGGGCAGATACTGGGCATGTTCCGGTGACTGACGTAATCCAATCTCGACCATATCCTGGTAAACCAATAAAAACTTTGGAAGCTGGCATGACTGAGATTGCATATTTTAAAGTTTTTTCGGTCCATGCGATTGGGCCGATTGGACCAGGTTTTGCAACGGAGTAGTCATACGTCATGATTCTTAAGCGATCAATACTGGTAGCGATTTCAGCCCATGAATAAACGTAGTAGCCCTTCGCTTTTTCTGTAGGGTCAAAAGAATATGGCGCAGTAATAGATAAGAGTTTTTGCTGCGCATGAAGTGCATTGCTTAACTCTTTTACAAAGAGAACCCAATTAGGCGCAGTCTTCGTCCACGTAGTGTTTCCATCAACAAAGGCAAAACCTTCAAAATCAAGGTCTATTCCATCAAATGAGTACTTATTAACTAGGTCAACAATTGATTTAACAATAGTTATTCTGGTTTCGGGTTTTGCAAGATATCCCGATAAAACTAGTTTTTCTGTTCCATCTGTAATTGTTGGAATTAACTTAAGACCACTCTTACGCATTAAACAAATCGTGTCAGCAATTGGCCATGAAGGATTTCCTGTTGAGTAATCATCTCGAATTACTGTCGGACTCTTCAATGTGTACCAAAATGGCATAACTTCTTTCATTAAATCTTTGTTAGTAAAAAGATAAGAAGAATTAAGCGCCGCAAGATCTGTTGGTGAGTATTCGTTGTCCTCACAGGTTGTCGGTGAGTTTGGCGCTGGTGTTGCTGATGGCGTGATTTTTTGAATAAAAGGCATAACTGTTTTTACTGAATAATAAGGAATCCATCCGCTGACAATCGTTCGAGGTTGAATTTGATCAGCTATTGCATGAGGCGTGACTGCACTGGCCAGCGTAATAATTAAAGCAACAATTAAACTTCGCTTCATTGTTAATTATCTTCAGGTTCAGGCTTTAGGCCTGCGTAAATCTCTTTACACGTTGGGCAAATTGGATATTTCTCTGGATCTCTAGAGGGAATCCATTTTTTGCCACACAAGGCTCGGACTGCCTTGCCGGTTACCGCTGATTCAACGATTTTTTCCTTCTTCACATAATGTGCAAAGCGATCATGACCACCATCATCTTCTTGGAGGTCGGGTCTAGTTAAGAGATCGGTATCTGATTCCGTCTCTATTCCGCGCTTTCCAAAGAGGCCCATGAGGTGCATAAGAATACCTTTTGTGATGGCAAAACAACCTAGTAGAATTACCAAATGAAGGACTTACTGCGCACACAAGATCTCAGCCGTGATGATGTCGAGCTCTTACTTGATACTGCCGCACAATTTGCTGAGAATCCACTGCGTTCTAGAACGTCTCTATCTAATAAGAGCGTTGCTATTTATATGACTAAACCTTCTACTCGCACGCGTTTGTCATCTGAAACAGCCGTTGCCCATCTTGGTGGCACACCAATTTTTATACGCGGTGATGAATTACAGCTCGGGCGTGGTGAAACTATCGCGGATACAGCCCGAATTATCAGTGGCTACTGCAGCGCTTTAATTATTCGTACCTTCGCACAATCAGATGTCAATGAACTTGGTGCCAACGCAACAATTCCAGTTATCAATGCATTAACTGATGACGACCATCCAACTCAATTATTAGCTGACTGGTTAACAATTCGAGAAAACTTTGGAAAAGATATTACCGGCCGTAAATTTGTTTATTTAGGTGATGGAAACAACATGTCACATGCCTGGTTAATTATGGGAGCAATCATGGGTGCACATGTTGTAGCTGCAACTCCATCTGGTAAGTGGGCACCGAATACAGAAGTAGTTGCAACCGCACAAAAAATTGCTGCACAAAGTGGTGGAAAAGTAGAAGTCACAAATGATCCGGAAGCGGCATCTAAGGATGCATCTGTTTTATACACCGATGTCTGGATGTCTATGGGTGATTCCGAAAATGATCGTGCAGAGAAGGTGCTAGCACTCTCACCATTTGCGGTAACAGAAAATTTAATCGCACTATCAAATGATGATTCAATATTTATGCACTGCCTGCCTGCCCATAGGGGTGAAGAAGTTGCAGCTTCTGTAATAGATGGTCCTCGATCTGTAATTTGGCGTGAGGCATATCATCGCCGTACAACGATTCAATCGCTGTTATTTCACCTGACAAATGGTGACTTGAAAGGCGCAAAGCACTAGCATTTGGCCCATGCGTGTAGTCGTCCCGAAAGAAATTAAAGATGGGGAAAAGCGCGTGGCGCTTGTTCCCGATGTCATTAACAAATTAACTCGACTTGGATTAGATGTTGTTATCGAATCCGGTGCTGGAGTTCATTCGCAAGCAACAGATGCACAATTTGTAGCAGCTGGTGCCACGATTTCCGATGGAGAAGTACTCAGCACTGCTGATGCAGTTCTTTCGGTTCAGCCTTTAACACCTGCCCAGATGGCAAAGTTAAAGAAGGGTGCAATCACCGTTTCATTCCTATCACCAGTAACTGCAGTTGATTCAATCGATGCTGCTGCTGCTGCCGGAGTTACTGCATTCTCACTTGAACTTGTCCCACGTATTTCACGTGCGCAATCAATGGATGCACTTACTTCACAGGCACTCTGCGCAGGTTATCGAGCAGCACTTGTTGGTGCAGAACTTTCACCACGATTTTTCCCAATGCTTATGACTGCCGCTGGAACTGTTACTCCAGCACAAGTGCTTGTACTTGGTGCAGGTGTTGCAGGCTTACAAGCTATTGCAACGGCCCGTCGACTTGGCGCAGTTGTTTCTGCTTATGACGTACGCCCAGCATCTGCCGATGAAGTCAGATCGATGGGTGCAACATTTATTGAATTAGAACTTGAATCACTTGAAGGTGCTGGTGGTTACGCACGTGAGATGACCGAAGAACGGGCTGCAAAACAACGTGAACTCTTGACTCCTTTCATTGCAAAATCACATGTAGTTATTACAACTGCAGCTGTTCCTGGTCGCCAAGCGCCACGTTTGATGACACAAGCAATGGTTGACTCAATGGGTCCTGGAACAATCATCGTTGACTTAGCTGCTGAAACCGGTGGCAACGTTGAGGGATCAAAGCCTGGCGAAATTGTTACAACATCTGGTGGAGTGAGAATTTGGGGCGGCAAGGATGTTCCAAGCCAACTTCCATTCCACGCTTCATTCCTTTATTCCCGCAACGTTGTTAACTTGTTATCGCTATTTACAACTGCGGCAAAAGAAGGTGAAGCAGTTGCATTTAACTTGGATTTTGAAGATGAAATTATCAATGGTGCCGCGGTTACACACGGTGGATCACGAAGAGGAGCCAAGTAAATGGAGCCGATGGCAATTGTTTCAATATTTGTTTTAGCGGTCTTCGTAGGTTTTGAAGTCGTCTCAAAAGTTTCATCAACGTTGCACACCCCGCTTATGTCAGGTGCCAATGCGATTCACGGAGTTATTTTAGTTGGCGCAATTATTGTTGCCGATCACAGTTCAACAAACCTTGAACTTGGTCTGGCAGTAGCAGCAATAGTTCTAGCAACAATCAATATGGTGGGTGGTTTCGTTGTCACCGATCGAATGCTTGAAATGTTCAAGGGAAACAAAAAATGAGCCGCACGTTATATGACCTCGTAGGCCTTGCTGCTGGTGTGGCATTTATTCTTGCTCTCAAAGGTTTATCCCACCCTAAGACTGCGCGCCGAGGAAACTTAATCGGAGCTTTTGGCGCCACTTTGGCAACTTTGGTTGTCTTCTTTTATGCAAACCCAGGTTCATCGCTTCCACTTAATAACTTAGGTTGGATTCTTGGCGCGATGGTTATTGGTCTACTTATCGGTGTTCCTGCGGCCCGTAAAGTGCAAATGACACAGATGCCACAACTTGTTGCCCTATTTAATGGTGTTGGCGGTGGCGCTGCTGCTTTGGTAGCAATCGTTGAATATTTACACCTTGGTACAGAGGCAACAACCGCTGAAGTTATCTTTACTGTATTTACAGTGATTGTCGGCTGCGTTTCATTTAGCGGTTCTGTTATTACTTTCTTGAAACTTCAGGAGTTAATGACTACCCGACCTGTAATTTTCCCAGCTGGCCGATTCATAATTGCGGCAACTCTTGTTAGCGTGATCGGTGTTGGCGCATGGGTTGTTTCAGCCCTTGGAACAACTCCGCTATTGATTTTGGCTGGCCTGTCACTGCTATTCGGTGTGCTTTTCGTACTCCCAGTAGGTGGCGCAGACGTTCCAATTGTTATTTCACTATTAAATGCATTTACTGGTTTAACTGTGGCAGCAAGTGGATACGTACTTGATTCTGTTCTTTTGATCATCGCAGGTACTTTAGTTGGTGCGTCAGGAACAATCTTGACCCGCTTGATGGCCGAAGCAATGGGACGTTCATTGTTTGGAACTCTTTTCGGTGCCTTTACCGCAAAGCCACAAGATGCCGCGGGTTCTGGCGAAGAGCGCCCAGTGCGTTCAGGTTCACCTGATGACGTTGCAATCTTGCTTAACTATGCACGTCGCGTAGTTATTGTTCCTGGTTTTGGTTTAGCTGTTGCACAGGCACAACACACAGTTCGCGAACTTGCTGACTTAATGATTTCTAAGGGCATTGATGTTGCTTATGGAATTCACCCAGTTGCTGGTCGTATGCCAGGACATATGAACGTTTTACTTGCAGAAGCAAATGTTCCTTACGATCAACTTGCTGAAATGGAAGAAGTAAACCCAACATTTGGCCAAACTGATGTAGCAATTGTTATCGGTGCAAACGATGTTGTTAACCCAGCTGCGCAAACATCTCCTGGCTGCCCAATATATGGAATGCCAATTTTGGAAGTTAACCATGCAGCTAACATCATCTTCTTGAAGCGTTCAATGCGTCCAGGTTTTGCTGGAATTGAAAATGAACTTCTTTATGATCCAAAGACGATGCTGTTGTTTGGTGATGCAAAAGCTTCGCTAACAAAGGTTGTCTCAGCGCTTAAAGCTCTGTAATTCTTTACAAAGAAACGGGGTTTCCTTCGGGGAGCCCCGTTTTTCTTGTTGTAAATTCTCATGAAAATCAGGCCCACTAACTCAACTTGCTGGTAGTTGAACGTTCAACTAACCTTAGTTTCTGAGCTTTAAGAGCGCATGCCAAGGAGAACAAATGCCAGCAGTAACCGTTGCCGATATAACAATTTTGCCGCGAGTAAGCGAACTCCCTGGCGCGCGTGCACGTTCGGTAAAAAGCATTACTACTGCGCCTCAAGGTTTTGAGGGTGAAGGCTTTCCAGTTCGCCGTGCATTTGCCGGCGTTGATTTAGCTGAGCTAGATCCATTTATTCACTTGGATCAAATGGGTGAAGTTGAATACGCACCGGGTGAACCTAAGGGAACTCCGTGGCATCCACATCGCGGTTTTGAAACTGTTACATACATTATTGATGGGATCTTTGATCACAAAGATAACAATGGTGGCGGTGGAACTATTTCTAATGGCGATACACAATGGATGACGGCCGGTGCTGGAATCTTGCACATTGAAACTCCCCCAGAACATTTAGTTATGAGTGGCGGGTTATTTCACGGATTCCAACTATGGGTAAATCTTCCAGCGGCCAAAAAATGGTCACCTCCTGCTTATCAAGATGTTCGTGCAAAAGATGTTGCACTTCTTTCATCTAGCGACGGCGGATCTTTAATTCGCGTTATTGCCGGTGAAGTTGATGGTCATTCAGGTCCTGGAACAACTCAAACTCCGATTACTTTAATTCACGCAACTGTTGCAGCTGGTGCTGAACTTCGATTGCCATGGCGTCGTGATTACAACGCACTTGTTTACACAATGGCAGGTCATGGTTTCGTCGGCGCAGAAGAGCGCCCCGTGCAAACTGGACAGCTAACTGTCTTTGGTGAAGGAGACACAATCGTTGTGCGTGCAGCTAATCAGCAAGAATCACGTTCACCAGAGATGGAGTTATTCATCTTGGGTGGTGCGCCAATCAAAGAGCCAGTTGCTTGGATGGGGCCATTTGTTATGAATACAAAGCGCGAAGTTTTACAGGCGTTTGAGGATTTCCAAAAAGGTTTACTTGGTTCGATTCCTGCGATTTATAAGGACGATGCCAAGAAGCCATTGAATAGAAGCGGCGCTGGAGCAAAGATCGGCGGAGATTCAAAACCAGCCGATGTTCTAGATGTGCACGGAGCACCTACTGATTTACAAGAGGGTTAAGCAGTTATTCCTAACAGGTGAAGCAACGGATTTCTCACCTGGGCTGATTTTGGTTTCACATCGGGGCTGATTTCGGTTTCTCACCAAAGGTTTACCTGTTGATAACAATTTTCTTTGTCAGTACCCCTAGCCATTGTTCAACACATGAGCAGCGCCAACCTTTATCCAGTTCAAGAGCTCTCTACTGTTGCAACGAACAAATACGAATCAATAAGTTCTGATCAGGTTATTGCTAACTTATTGCATTCAATCCCTGGCATAAAATCTCTTTCAATTTTGGCTCCCATCAATCCCATGGAACTTTCTGTTTCCGCCCGAATAGATTTTCTCACTGCCCTAGAACGTCAGGCGGCTTGGCTACAGGCATTGCTACAGCGGGCAATTGTTGCAATCGCTGGCGATGAATCCAGCAGCACAGACAAAATTTGGGATGGAGTTGATGAAGCAGAGCGTGAAGACATTGCTACCGCACTTCGCTTATCACCAAATAGCGCACAGCTTCGAATAGATGTCGCACGAACACTCGTAAATCATTTACCTAATACCTGTGCTGCGTTGGCTATGGGAGAGATTTCGGCCTCACATGCCACCGTGATCGCCAAGGAAACTGCAGCTGCAATTCGAGACGGGCTAAGTGAGTCCGCAATATATGAAGTCGAATCAAAAGCGTTGAGCTTTGCTGAGTTTCACACCCCAGGCCAAGTAGCAAATAAAGTTCGGACATCAATTGCGCAGTTAGCTCCTGCAGAATTTGAAGAAATCGTTGACCGGGCTCGCGAATCACGCAAAGTCAGCTGTTACAACGATTCCGATGGCATGGCGACCGTGGTTGCAATATTGCCCGCGCAAGATGCACAGATTGTTATGAAATCGCTAGAGGCTTTCATGTTAAAGATGAATGAGAAAGATGAACGCGAACGCAGTGAGGCTGCTCGCTTATATCGTGCAGGTTCTGGTGCAGGTTCTGGTGCAGGTTCTGGTGCAGGCTCTGGTGATAACACATTGAATAATCGCGCTGAGACTAGTTCATGGTCACTGCTATCAGCCGATAACAAACGTGCTGATGCATTAACAGCAATTCTCTCTTCTGCTCTTGCTGAGAATGTTGATC
>CAFBQI010000007.1_pt1 | contig 17689 bp, 14 predicted proteins | sample 7269921 | NCBI WGS metagenome assembly CAFBQI01 (sample SAMEA6814177, study PRJEB35770) | uncultured Actinomycetes bacterium | biome: Freshwater; feature: Freshwater reservoir; material: water | place: Czech Republic | collected 2016-11-09 | depth 30m m | reverse complement strand
TTATGGAAGATGCTGATCGCTTAACTGAATCTGCGGCTAACGCACTTCTTAAAGCAATCGAAGAACCTGGCAACAGAACCGTTTGGCTTTTATGCGCACCAACGCTGCACGATGTCTTGCCAACTATTCGTAGCCGCTGCCGACATTTACAACTTGTCACACCATCGGCCATAGCTGTTGCACAAGTTCTGCAAAAACGAGATGGCATAAGTCCACAGATGGCAGATTTTGCTGCACGTGTTAGCCAGGGCCATATCGGCCGCGCGCGATATTTAGCTACCAATGAATCCGTTCGTAACACCCGCTCTACGATTATGAAACTACCGTTGACTTTAAAAGGTATTTCATCAGCATTTGCTGCCGCACAAACTTTAGTAGATCTAGCAACTGAACAAGCAAATCAAGCTGCCGAACTTCGTAATGAAAAAGAGGTCGATGATTTATCTCTTGCTTACGGCAAAGGTGCAACTGGACGTGGCATGGCGACCGGTGGCAGTAAAGCGATTAAAGAGTTAGAAAAAGAACAAAAAACTCGCAACACTCGCATGGTGCGCGATGGGTTAGATGCCGCTTTGCTAGATATTGCAACATTTTATCGCGACGTAATGATGGTTCAGGCTGGTAGCAACGATGCACTCATTAACAAAGAGATTGAAAATGAAATCAATTCATATGCCGCTAACAACAAACCAGCTGCAACGATTAATAAAATTAATGCCATCATGGTTGCACGTACAAACCTTGGCCATAACGCTGCGCCCCTTTTAACTATCGAAGCTTTAATGTGTGTTTTGGCCCGATGAAAAAAACCATATCCTTAATTTTATTTGCGTTATTACTTACTAGTTGTTCATCCAATCCGCAAAAGAGTTTTCCAGATTCCGCAACGGATACTTCAACGCTTGCTTGGTCTTCATGCCATGATCACTTTCAATGCGCCACATTAAAAGTACCCATTGATTACACCGATGAAAGCTTGGGCCAATTTGATATTGCAGTTATTAGATATCGAGATCCAAGCCAACATAATCGCATCGGCTCTCTAGTCGTTAACCCAGGTGGGCCAGGGGCAAGCGGGGTGGATTATGCGCGCAGCGCTGAGTACATCGTTAACCCCGAAGTTCTTGAGCGCTATGACATCGTAGGTTTTGATCCACGGGGCATTGGTCAATCCACACCTATTCATTGTCTTAACGCCGCCGAACAAGATGCCTCTTTTGCCAGTGATCCAAAGCCCGATACGGATGCCGAGTTTGATCAGGCGTTAATTGATACCAAGGAGTTTGTAGATAAGTGCGTTGCAAATACTCCCAATATTGCACATTTTTCTACTCAAGAAAGTGCGCAGGATATGGAACTGCTGCGTCAATCATTAGGCGATAAGAAATTAAATTACCTAGGTTTTTCATATGGTACTTATCTTGGAACTTTGTACGCAGAGGCGTTCCCAGAAAAAGTAGGGCGATTTGTTTTAGATGGCGCAATAGATCCATCGCTTACTATCGAGGAACAAACGCGCGTTCAAGCTGTTGCATTTGATAAGGCACTTACTAATTTTATTAAGGAGTGTTCGTCTTACAAAGACTGTCCACTACCCGAAAAATCCACACCGCAATTTTTTACAGATCTATTTAACTCTGTGGCTAACCAACCACTTACTGTCGGTGATCGCACAATCACCGAAGCTTTAGTTGTCACTGGCACCGCATCTGCTCTATATGACGATGTATCAGGATGGCCATTACTTCGTCGAGCAATTGCTCAAGCTCTCACCGGGGATGGAACCACATTTGCGCAGTTGGCCGATAGTTACAACGGACGCAATGAAGATGGCACGTATAGAAACAATGAAAACGATTCAAACATTGTTATCGAATGTCTTGACTGGCAGCAAAGTAAATCAAATGAAGAAATTCGCACAAATGTTTCGACAGTTACTAACTCTGCGCCAGTCTTTGGTCCCTATGTTGCTTACAGCGGAATAACTTGTAATGCACTCAATCAAGTGATTCAGGCTCCAGTACCTGTAAATCACAATAAATCTTTCAACACTGCAACACCAGTTTTAGTTATTGGTACAACGCAAGATCCAGCCACCCCATATGTCTGGGCGAAATCATTAAGTAAATACATCGTTGGTAGCCGCTTAGTAACGTTAAAAGGGCAAGGCCATACCGGCTATGGCCGCGGTTCGGCCTGCACTGATGACGCCGTTGATACCTACTTAACTACCGGCAAAACCCCGGCCAAAAACCTGATCTGTACGCAGTAATCCCGCATAAAACGGTGGTAATTAGCACCCCATTTCATAGGGCAAGATTTACCCATGCGCTTAGACCATGTCTCATATGTAACTTCCCATGATCAACTAGCCGACACAGTTCAACGTTTAGGTTCACGCCTTGGCTCAACATTTGTTGATGGCGGGGTTCACCCACGCTTTGGCACACGTAACTTCACACTTGCATTGCAAAATGGTCATTACATCGAAGTTGTATGCCCACTTGATCACCCAGCATCAGATGCTTCACCTTTTGGTAAAGCAGTATCTAAGCGCGCTGCCGAAGGTGGCGGTTGGCTTACTTGGGTTGTTTCTGTCGATGATGTTTCTAAAGTTGAAGCACGACTTGGTCGCCAAGCTGTAGATGGTCACCGCACAAAGCCAGATGGACATGATCTTTCATGGAAACAAATCGGCGTTCTTGGAACTTTAGAAGATAAGCAGTTGCCGTTTTTCATCGAATGGAAATCCCTAGATCACCCATCAACTGATGGCAAAGCAATTGCAAAGATTGTAAAAGTTGAAATTGCTGGAGACGAAAAGCGAATTACTGATTGGCTAGGCAATGACTTAACTACTGCTCTTGGCAGTGACGTTGAAGTTATCTGGTTATCACCAGCTGATACTGAAGGTGAATCAGGAATCGTTGCAGTGCACTTGCTTACACCTAACGGTGTAGTTCGCGTCGACTAAAACTAGTTACTCAAAACGCGTTGCTTGCGCACAAATAGGTTTCACTAAACTCTCTATGCGCTGAACTTCGTGGCCCAGTAATTACAAACAATTCACGATCCTGCGAAAGAACTTCTAATACGTTCAAGAAACTTGTACTTAAAACAAACTCTTCGGCAAAATCAATCTCAAACCGAGTCGCTACAAGACACGGGCCGGCTAAAGCCAACAGATCAGCATTAGTAGTAATTGCGCCTAATGCTTGATTGATAGTTAGTTCCTTATAAGTAAGGCCTAATCTTTCAATTAACCCGTTCTGCGGAAAGCGAAAGTCAGCCACTAGAACTGATGCCGCAGCCTTTTTAGCCGCCGCGTTGACGCTGAGCAAACAATTCTGAAAATCGCTAATCGATTGTGGATGGACAACTGTAATTTTGTTGTGATGCTTAACTAAATTTCTTTGCGCAACCAATTGCACTGAAACCATTACTGCTTTAGCTAGTTCAACTTCGAAGGATTCTGGATTTAAGTTGACCGGATCAATTGGTATGACGTCAGGATCAAAAGCTTGGTCCTGCATGCTGACAATCTTCGAAGGGTTAACGCCAAATTCAGCCAAGATTTCAATGAATGAGTTTTCAGCGACAATGACAAGTTCTGCAGCCAAAATTTCTTCGCGAATTGAATCAAGTGATTGTGAAAAATCTTTGTTAAGTTCAAGGCCCCACTTCTGAGCAAGCACCTGAACCGATAACGGAATTCTCTGACCATCAGGAGCCTGAATCCCTGCCGAAACAACTTTATAGCCAGGCAAGATTCTAGATAGATATGCCGAAGCAATAATTGATCGCGCTTGATTAAGACGACAGATTACGGCAATAACTCCGCTTTGGCTTGTAGTCATGACCGTGCCCATTTATGGGTTTTAGCGAAGATATAAAAACCAACGATCCCAGTTACATTCAAAATAAAATCAGTCAAACTTGGATCTCTTCCTGGAATCCAAAACTGCAAGAACTCAACTACAGCTGGAAACAGAGCGCAGATTACTAGTTCGATTTCAAGTCTTAACGTTCCACCTAATTTATATACAAGGGGAAACAAAGGCGCGAATAAAACTAAATTTCCAAGAACGGCCAGAACTGGATTTATATCGAGGATAAATAAAGTTGGATTTTTCAAAATTGGATTGATAAGCAGCCGTACAAAGAAATTATCGCTAACTACTTCGTTTTCGTAGTGCGGGACAAGGGTGATGTAGAACAAAAAAGCTAGATAAAAACCGGCCGAGGCGGTCCCCAAAAGATGCATCCGCTTTTGAGATACCGACATAAATCCATTCTATGGCATCTCTAATAAATGCCACCATCTAGGCACTATTCTTTCGCTTATGCAGGTATCGGGGAATGAATCAAGTAAAAAAAGAAGCGCCATAAAGTTCGTTAAATTGATTAGCGCTCTTATTCTCGCGATTTTGATCCCCTTGATTTCATTTGTAGTTTACGAAACACATTCTCATGTAGGTGAAATAAAACAACTATTAAGTATTGGCAGCGATAACGGTAAGCAGATTTTAGGTTTTAAAGGTCAACAGCGATATCTGTTAGCTTTTCAAAACTCTGCCGAAGCAAGGGGCACCGGCGGACTTATCGGCGCTTACGCCATAGTAAGAATTGATCACGGGCGGATTTCGATCGAACAATCAGGCAGCAATATTGATTTAATCAATCGCCAGGTTTTGCCACTTTCAATGCCTGCAGATTTTGTGAAGCTATACGGTAACGATCCAGCAATGTGGCTTAACTCAAATCTCTCCCCACATTTTCCTAACGCCGCACTTATCTGGATGAAGCTATGGCAGATGCAGGGCGGTAAGAAGCTAGATGGCGTTATGGCAATCGACCCCACCGTGGTTAGTTATATTTTGCGGACAGTTGGCCCAATCCAGTCCGCTGATGGAGATTTAGTAACGGCCGATAATGTTGTAAAACTTACGCTTTCGGATATGTACGTGAAATATGAAACCAATAACTTAGAAAGAAAAAAGGCTTTGGTAGATCTATTAACCAAGGTCTTTGCCAAGGTTGAAGCATCAAGTGCGGTTCAAAAACTTCAGATTATGAAGGCTTTGCTGGAACCATATAAAGAGAACCGAATCTTGTTTTATTCCACAAATACCAAAACCCAAGCCGCGGTGGCCAAAACCCAGCTAGGTGGTGTCCTTTCAAGAACTGCGCCTAATGAGTATCGCGCTGTAGTTGAAAATGTTGATGGCAACAAAATGGATTACTACCTCGATCGAGAGATCAAGATTCAGGATTTAAGTTGTTCACCCGATCGAATCACTGAACTTACTTTTGCCGCTAAAAATACTTTCAGCGGCAAGGGCTCACTCCCGAACTATGTGTGGGGCCGCTTAGATATCGATAAGCCAGAGGGCGACGGAGGTAGCCACAGGATTAAAATCTTGGTCTACGGCCCTTCAGGTTCCACCGTAGCTTTTGCAACCGATGGGACCGGCGATGATCTACCGGGAGGCGTCTATAACGAAAGAGGCAGGCCAGTATTTGTCACAAATGTTGTGATTGAGCCCAACGAAATTGCCCGTGTCAAAATCGCTTTCACCACGTATAATTCTGACTACCCAGAAGTAGTCACACAGCCTTTGATACTTGGTACCAAAGTTCAGATTGGAAAGGTATGTAAATGAAAAAAAGTAGAACTCTCATCGCAACTGTACTGATTGCTGCTATTTCTTATACAGCTGCACCTTTGTCAATGGCTGCTCCTGCCCAATATCCACCAAATCCTGATTCAACTTCTACGCCTGCGCCTCAAGCGCCAGTGCTTGCAGCTATCACTAAAGACATTGACCAGGGGTACACACTTTTTAGCTTTGATAAATTATTTAGATTAGTGCCAAATTCTGTTAACTCTGCCGGAACTGCATTGAGTGCAACTAATAACGGAATCACCGCAACATTTAAAGCGTCAACAATTAAGAATTCGATCCTGCAGAATGGTTTTACTACAAAAATCACTGCAACAGGCAAAGGTTTCAAGCCCAACAGTTCGATTTCACTAATTATTCTAAAGCCACTTACGTATGTAACTTCTGGAAAAGTAAGTGCTACTGGCCGATTCACTGTTAGTTCAAAGATTTCTTCAAAACTTAAAGCCGGCAAATACAGAATTCAAGTAGTAGGCCGCACGGCTAAAGGCATTAAAACTTCAGTTACCAACACCATACGCTTATTAGACTAGGGTTACCCCCGCTCCAAAAACGTTATAATTGAGTAACCGACTGAAAGGCAAAGAGCTTTGGATTTAAAGGAGTTCTACCGCCTTGTTTTAAGAAACCTTATTTTGCTTCTTATTACTACTTTTGTCGGTTTTTCATCTTCATATGTCATCACTATTTTCCAAACCCCCATGTATGAATCAACGATTCAACTATTCGTTTCAACTCCTTCGTCTGCGGTAGATATCTCAGCCCTTGCTCAAGGTTCTAGCTTTTCGCAACAACGCGTGAAGTCATATGCTCAAGTTATTAACGGATCTGCAACATTAGAGCCAGTTATCCAGAAGCTGAAACTGCCTTATTCAGTCCAAGAATTAGCTTCAAACGTTAAAGCCACAGCGCCGCTAGATACGGTGCTTATAAATGTAAGCGTGATGGATGCCGATCCAATAACGGCGGCAAACATTGCCAATGCAATCGGCTATCAATTCACATCAACAGCATCAAATCTAGAATTCGGCGATCAAGTAGCTGGAATCAAAGTTTCAGTAGTAAAGGCTGCAATCGCCTCATCATCTCCAGCTTCACCTAAAAAACTACTCAATCTATTACTTGGAATCATTTTAGGTTTTGGCCTTGGTTTAGCTCTTGCACTTGTACGCATTATTTTTGATAACACAATTAAGAACGAAGAACAGCTAGAGAATGTTCCACTATTAGCTGCAATCACTTTTGATAAAGAAGCCAAGAAAAAGCCACTTATCACCGATATTGATCGTTACGCCGTTAGATCCGAAGCGTTTCGAACGCTGCGTACAAATCTTCAATTTATCAATCCTGATTCGCCAAATAAAGTTATTGCCCTAACTTCGGCATCACCTAGTGAAGGTAAAACTTCTACGGCCGTAAATTTAGCTATAGCACTTTCCTTAGCTGGACATAAAACATTATTTATCGAAGCCGATATGCGCAGGCCCAAATTATCTAAATACACTAATCTCACGCATCGCCAGTTTGGCTTTGCCGATCTTTTGGCTCTTCCTGCCAGTGAAATCTCTGAAAGCCAGATTTTCCAATCCACTCGAGCTCTTGGAGATTCAGGTTTACAAGTTATTTCCGCCGGAGACTTGCCAGCAAACCCTTCAGAACTTTTGAACTCTCAAAACTTAGAAACTATTTTAGACCTTTCACGAAATATGTTTGATTACGTCATTATTGATACCCCACCAATTTTGGCAGTGACTGATGCAGCGATTATTGCTACTAAATCCGATGGAGTTTTAGTAGTTATTTATGCGGGCAATACTGTGACTTCTCAACTCAAGGGCGTCTTAACCGCAATTTCGCAGGTGGGTGCTAATTGCATTGGCGTTGTGCTTAACATGATTCCAACCAGAGCACGTGATTACGATAATTATGGATACCGATATGGATATAGCTACGGTTATAAGTACCGCAGCAAATCAAATTACGGAGCGTATTACGCACCGCAAACTAAAGAATTAAAGAAGGAAAAGGCCCCTGCGCCTATTCCATCAGTTCAGGAAAAAGCGCCAACACCTGCACCTGTTGTAATTGCAGAACCTGTTGTAATTCCTGAACCAGAACCTGTTGTAATTCCTGAACCAGAACCAATTTTCGAACCCGTACCAGAACCAATTTTCGAACCTGTACCTGTATTTGAAACGAAATTAACTTCTGAACCAGAACCAGAAGTAATCCCTGAACCAGAACCAGAAGTAGTCCCTGAACCTGAACCAGTTGCACCCGTGGTTCATAGACACATGATTGATTCTTCAGATAAGCCAAAGCAAAACGTTTTTGCCCCTAACGCACCTACTTTTGATAATCCATTCTCGGTTGCTAATGGTTTCTTAGTAAACCTAACTAACTACAACCCAACGTATGAATACCAAATTAGAACAACTGCCGGCAGAGTTAAGATCGGCCAAGCTGGCGAAAAATCATTACCGTTAACAATTTCAGGGTTGACTCCTGGCCAAAGCGCAAAGGTAGAAGCGACAATTGTTAAAGCATCCAACCCAGCATTGGTTTCAGAAGTAACTGGCTCTGCACTTTTTGAAGCCTTTAAGCCTTCAATGGGCAAGGTAGTTCCAACCCTTAACGGCTTCCGGTTAACGATTACCAACTATGACCCAGCGTTTACTTTCACAGCAACTTCTAATAAAGGCACCGTGAACATGCGCACCCCATCTGAGAACTCTCTACCGTTTTCAATCTCGGATTTAAACCCGGGAGAAACGGCGATTGTCAGCATCAAAATTGAGCGCCCCGGTTACATCCAGGCCAACATAAAGATCACGGGGACCTGTCAGCGCTAGCTTGCTTCAGGTTATAGACTTAGCCTCACAACACTTCGAGAGGCACGAGCAATTATGAGTACATCCACACTTTCAATCTCACGCAAGGCACAGGTAAAGGTTTCCATCTTTAGCGCCTTGGTTTTGCTCATTTTTTCACTTACTCCACTCAATAACGCCGCTCAAGCGGTAGATCCAGCGCCAACAATTACATCGCTAACGCCTAATACTGGGGCTATCACCGGTGGAACAAGCGTTGTTGTGACTGGTACAAATTTCAACGCAGCAAATATCGCTACGGTTCTATTCACTAGTGGTACGACTGCGATACCTGTCCCATTTGTAGTCAACTCTGCAACTCAGCTGACACTCACTACACCAGCTCAAGGCGCAAACGCAGCCCTTGTTTCATTACTAGTTGTTTCTTCAGCAGGAAACGCAACTGCAAGTAACGCTTTCACTTATGGCGAAGTTATTCCGCAGTCACCACCAGTAATCACATCAGTTGCACCAAACACGGGTGCATATACAGGTGGAAATACAATCGTCTTGACTGGACTAGGTTTCTATCGACCAAACATAGTTTCTGTAAATATTTCAAGCAGCACAACTTCAATTCAAGCAACAAGTTTTACCGTTGATTCTGCAACATCAATGCGCGTTGTAATGCCAGCCCAGGGTATTAATACCTCGGTCGTAAACATTGGTATTTCAACAACTGTTGGAATCACAACTGCATATAGTGCATACACATACACAGGTCAGCCAAGTACGGGCACAAGTACTGCAACCGGCACAGCAACAGGAACAATCTCAAATATGGTTCCTGCATCTGGACCAACAACTGGCGGAACATCCATAGTATTAACTGGTACTAATTTAACCGCTTCAAGTGTTGTCACCGTTCTATTTATAACACCAACTGGATCAGTTCCAGCAACAAGTTTTGTAGTTAACTCAGCAACACAGATGACGGTGGTTGCACCGGCTGTTGCCAGCACTACTCAAAGCAGCACAATATTGGTTGTTACAGCCGCTGGAAATATTCAATTTAATACGCCCTTTACTTACTCCGCAGCCACTGCCCCAACAGGTATCACCATTACTTCGTTAGCGCCGCTATCCGGAGCCATAACTGGTGGAAATAGCGTGGTAGTAACAGGTACTAATTTTGCTGCCTCATCAATACTTTCAGTGCTTTTAACTAGCGGATCAGTTGTTGTTCCCGTGACTTCATATTCAGTGGTCTCACCGACAACTTTGAACATCGTTATGCCAGCACAGGGCACTAACGCTTCAGCAGTTAATTTGATTCTTGTTACAGCGGCTGGATACGTACAACGCACTTCGGCTTATACCTACAGTGCGCCAACACCAACTCCAACACCAACTCCAACTCCAACACCAACACCGACTCCAACACCTACTCCAACACCTACGCCAACACCTACGCCAACACCTACGCCAACACCTACGCCAACCGTTACACCAAAGCCTTCACCAACTCCAACGGCAGTAGCGTTTAAGGCAACCGTAAAGGTCAGCGGTCTTTATCTCATTACAACTGTTAATGATCCAAAGGCTCTAGTTTTCGTTAATGGAAAATTAGTTAAGCAAGGCAAAGTAAAGCTAACTAAGGGCAAGAAAGTTGTTCTTATTTATGCGAAGGGCGTTTTGCGATTCACCAAACTAGTAATTATTAAGTAAGTATAAGTAATTGGAGCCTGGGTTTACCAGGCTCCAATTTTTATGCACTCAGATTTTAGTTTTTTAATCAATGGCGAAATATCTGCTAATTGTTTTGTTACATTCTTTTTATCAACTTGTTTTATGCTATTTAGTAGTGCGCCGTAGTTGGCAGCAATTTCTTTAGATAGCTGGGCAAATGAACCCACACCAATTGTTGCTTCTTGATTGAAAATCGAATACAGAGCGTTTATCGAGTCGAGGGGCAGCGGGGTTATTTTTGCAGAAGTAGCCCAACTTTCTAGTTTATTCTGGTGAAATGTAACAACGCTCTGAATTTGAGAGCATGAAGAAATGTTGTGATCTAATTCGCCCGAACTAAATCCGGCAACTGTTGATGTCTGTTTAGCGCTTTCAAGCGAGACATTTGCATCTAGAAGTCCGGTAAATTTGATGGCGAGTAAAAGTAGAACGCCAAAGAAGGCTAGATATTTTAAAACAACATGCCTGCTGACGGTGCTGCTAATAATTCTGCCAATCAAGCCCATTGTTGCCTCCAGGGCAATTATCTTGGATATAAATCAATCAGGCTCTGCCAATGCTGGAGCCGGCACTCATACCCATTGGAGGTGGGTGTAGCCCAAATTTATTAGGTTAAATCCCTCTATTTATTAGGTTGAATCTCTCCAAATAGCCGCACTTACCATGAAAGTTTTAAGGATTACAGTAAAGTTTGGGACTTATCACCAGCGGACTTATTCAGACAAAATGAAAGAAGTGTATGAAGCCTGAAACTTACGCGAGTTTCTTAAGTAAAACGCGCAGAAGAGTTGTTGGTTTTGATGTATTGGTCATCGCCCTTTCTCCGCTGTTTGCAAATCTCATTAAATGGCAATCAGTCTTTACGCTCGAAAACCGAAATGTCCGAGATTCCCTAACAATTTTATTGCTCTGTCTTTTATGGTGCTTTTCTTTATCCCAAAGTAACGCTTGGGACGCAGCTGGTCTGGATAACCGATTTGATATTTATAGAGCTCCGTTGCTTGCCGCCGGGAAAGCTCTCTTAATCTTTAGTACATATTCGTATATTTTCCGTACAGCCTTTTCTCGCGAATGGGTTCTGGTACAAATAGTGACCACGATTGTTGCGATCATAATCTCACGCACTTTAATTAATTATTATTTTCAAAAATCAATTACTAAATCTAGCAAATTCAAACCAATTACTTATCTTGTGGTTTCAGCGGTACATGAATTTCAAAGTTTATGTGATGAATTCCTTTTGAGTCATCGCATTAAACCTGAATTTGTTCATATGGAATTAGACACCACAATGTCAGATGAAACCAAGGGTCTGAATATTTATAGAAAACTTGTAGAAATGCAGGCCGAAGGTTTGATCTTGATGTCAAAAGCATCGGTTGCAGACAATATTTTAAGAAGCGTTCAGCATCTGCGCCAACCAAAGAACCTAAAAGAAGTTGTTTATGTTTCACAGCTAGAACTACTCAATGAGCGCATGCGTCCGATGGTTCCCCGAAACTGGTTTAGATTAGGTAGACCAAGACTTCTAGATTCGCAGCGACTTATTAAACGAGCTCTTGATATTACGATTTCTTTCATAGCATTAGTACTCCTAGCTCCATTCTTTATCATTATTGCCCTGCTTATTAAATTGACCTCAAAAGGTCCAGTTTTCTATATCAGCGAACGCGTAGGCCGATTTAACAAGCCTTTTAGATTCATAAAATTTAGAACCATGATTGCAACCGCTGATCAAGAACGTAAAACAGCGATAGGTGCAGGTGTTGTTGAAAACCTAACTGACTACCATTCAGATTATCGAATTACTAAATTCGGTAAGTTCTTACGTAGATTTTCTATCGATGAAACCCCGCAGTTCCTACACGTGTTATACGGCAGCATGTCGCTGGTAGGACCACGACCAATCTTGTTTGAAGAATTATCCGACGTCCCGAATGACGCATCTATTCGCTTTATTGCTAAGCCCGGCCTAACAGGAATCTGGCAAGTCAATGGCCGCAAATCAACTTTGTGGGATCAACGTATGCGCCAAGATTTACTGTATGTAGAGACTTGGACTTTCTTAGGCGATATTAAATTGATTATTAAAACTTTCTTTACTGTGCTTAAAGGCCATGGCGCTGCATAGGTTAAGGATTGGTTACCTGGGCTTTATACATTTGAGACGCACGTTTGCGCCCATTGCACCTTAGTTTGGCATATATGCGAATACTCTCTTGGCGAATTGTGCTTTCGGAATAACCAAGAATCTCGCTGATCATGAGGTTTGTATATTCATCGGACATCATTTTCAATATCAAAGTTTGGCGTTCAGTCAAAGTCGCAAGAGATGTAACCTCTGAAGTGCTAATGGTGCGAACTCTTAAGTTAACCTTGTTCTCTAAACTCTTAGAGTGGCGGAAAAAATTAAGCGAGACTAAGTCCGACAAAGTATGTAGAAAATCGGCAATCTCTTCACTAAATTCGATAGCTGGTAAAGCAAAGAAACCAATCACAGCGACAGGTTTATCATCGCGCTCTATAGGCATGGTAAAGAAAGTTTTGTGCTCGAATTCGGTTTCGAACTCTTTCATACTGGGGTAATCCCCACCCCAACTGGGTAATGTATTAATCCAAATTGTTTTCCGGTTGCGCAAAGAATCCGTCAAAGGGAAACCGTCAAAGAGGGTCAAATCTGTTGGGAAAGCTGCAAGCAAAATCGGATCAATGTTGCAATACGAAATCAGATCGACTCTATTGTGGCGATTGAGTGCGCATACAAACGCCGAACTAACTTCAATTTCGACCAATACTTGATCAACTAGGTATTTAAGAACTTCATCCAATGTCCGCACCTGGTGATTTAAAAAGGCAGCCAGATCAGAAACTTTATTTGTAAAAATAATCGTTCTCCCCGTCAGATTTAAACCCGTTTTCAAAGATTGAAATATGGGGTTTTTACCATGCGAGGCAATTAAAGTCCGCTCCGCTGACAAAGTTGGCGCATTGTCTTTGATTGTCCGGTCAGGGTTTGTCCTGACATTTTGCGCGTGAATTAACCCCCAAAACTCGTAGTTGAGCGATATCCGGCTACGTCATTGTCTGGACATTGACTTAAATCCCAGTTGAGAACCTCCGAGACTGTGCACCTCACGCACGGATTGGGAGGAAAAGTGTTTTCAATCGTAAGACACCACAAACCCACGATCAGTGTTGAGAACTGTGCAACTGGTAAATCTGTAGCAACTATCAACGTTGGCAGAGATCACAGTGACAAGAATTTAAATATAACAATCAAAGATTTAGCAAACCCACATGCGGTTAAAAGAGTAATTGTTACAGCTATTTCTAAAGATGGAAAAGCCGTGATCACTACCTCAAAACCGATTAGGAAGGGAACGATTATTACTGCAACTCTAGATAATGAAATAATCCTCACACAGTTAGTTTCAAAAATACGATGACGCAAACCGTATTCGCGCTTAAGAAAAAATCTGACGATATTGCAGGCGAGATTAACTCCCACACCTGTTTCTATTGCTGGGTTTGGCGTTTCAACTGCCCGGATTCTCATTAATCAACAACGCCTTGGTGTACCCAATGATTAGATGGGTTATTGCCTATGTAGTGTGCCTAGCAGTTGTCTTAGTTTTTAACTACGGGGCCCATAAAAACGATTAATCTCTAGATTCTCCATGCCATTAATGGCACACTCTGCGGATGAGTAAGAAGGAACGCAAAGCATCTACCGCATTAATCCGAGATCGCCGAACTTTATCCACCCAACGAATTGTCTTCCTGGTTATCGCCGCAGCCGCCCCACTAGCTGCCATGATCGGCAACGTTCCGCTGGCAATGGTGTACGGAAACGGCGCCGGCCTACCCGTTGCTTATGCAGTAGCTGCAATCGTTCTTATCTGTTTTTCAATCGGCTACGCCGCCATGAGCCGGCGAATAATTAACACCGGCGCTTTTTATACATATATATCTAGGGCCCTTGGAAAAGACATTGGTGTTGGCGCGGCTTATTTAGCGCTTACTTCGTACACCGCAATGACATGTGGTCTTGCTGGAGCCTTTGGCTATTTTATGCACGAACTTATTCTTTCTGCCGCAGCAGTTTCAATTCCTTGGTTCGCGCTATCTGCAATTGGAATCGCGATTGTTGCAGTTCTTGGTTATCGCTCAGTCGATCTATCTGCCAAAATTTTGGGCTTTTTAATGATTGCCGAATTTGCCGTACTAGTTGTCTTTGAAATTATCGTAATTGCTAAGAATGGTTTCTCAGCATTTCCGCTAGAAAGTTTTACTTACAAGCAGGCTACGTCTGGGCCTTTTGGTATCGCAGCGTTGATCGCCTTTACAAGCTTTATCGGATTTGAATCTGCCGCCCTTTATGGCGAAGAAACAAATAACCCAGAGAAAAGCATTCCCCGCGCTACTTATATCGCTGTTACAACAGTTGGAATTTTCTATGTATTTACAACATGGGTCATTATTGGGGCCACCGGAGTAGATAAGTTAAAAGCACAAGCACAAGCCGATGGCGGAGTATTTGTACTTAACTTATTGAATCAATATGGTGGAGAAGTCCTTTTTGATATCGGCGCAGTCCTTCTGTGCACCAGCGTTTTAGCGGGTTATTCCGCACTTCACAACGCGGCAAGTCGTTACCTTTTTGCCCTTGGCCGCGAAAATATCGCACCAGCTAAATTCGGTGACTATCACAAAGATTTTTTCAGCCCACACATTGCAAGTCTTGCAATTACTGCCGTCTCATCAATTGTTGCGATCGCCTTTGCAGCAAGCGGGGCAGATCCTTACAAAGTTTTCGCCGCAAGCTTGATTGCCGTGGGCACACTTGGCATTGTTGCTTTGCAGGCTTTTGCGTCATTATCAGTAGTAGTTTTCTTTTGGCGACGAAAAGATAGAAAAATCTGGCAGGGATTAATCGCACCTTTTATTGGATTTATTGGCCTTATGGGCGCATTTATTCTGGCTGCAACGCACTACAACACGCTTACGGGTTCAGATAACAAGCTGATTAACCTGGTTCCCGTTCTACTTATTTTTATTACTATCGGCGGAATCATTAACGGCATCCGAATCAAGCGCAACAAGCCTGTGGTTTATGCCAAGTTAGCATCGACGCAACTTCGCTCCAAAAAAGAAGTTGATTACGTTGCACCCCAGGTTAATTACACCCAAAAGTATTGCTTAGTTGGCGCTGGTCCTGCTGGACTAGTAATGGCTAGAGCGCTAATAAAAGAAGGCGTTCCATTTGATTGGTATGAACGCCACAGCGATGTTGGCGGAATCTGGGATATGAATAATCCGGGTACACCGATGTATGACACCGCCCATTTTATTTCCTCTAAATACACCAGTGGTTTTTACGGTTACCCGATGCCTAAAGAATTTCCTGACTACCCATCGTGGAAACAGATTTTGGAATACATCCGCGGTTTTGCCGATGCTTATGATTTAAAGCGCCGCGTTAACTTCGGTGTCTCAGTTGTTCAAGCTGATCCACTTAAAGATGACACATGGCAGGTTTCACTTTCAAATGGCACAACCCAAACATATGAAGGAGTAATTAACGCCACCGGAGTTACGTGGCATGCAAATCGCCCAACGATAAAAGGTGAAGAAAAATTTAGAGGCACAATCATTCACTCCGTTGATTACCGCACACCAACGGTGTTTTCAGGCAAGCACGTTCTAATTGTCGGTGCTGGCAACTCTGGCGTAGATATCGCATCCGATGCTGCCAAGTATGCCGATCAAGCTTTCTTCTCGGTCCGCCGCGGATATCGATTTATTCCAAAATATATATTTGGCGTCCCAACTGATGCGCTTATCTCTGGAAAGATTGCACCACCAAAAGGTGTTTCTATTTCGGGCGATGTAACAAAAATGATCGACACATTAGTTGGTGACCTAACCCGTTATGGATTACCAAAGCCAGATCACGATTTACTGGCAAGCCACCCCATCATGAACACCCAAGTCCTGCACCATTTAGGCCATGGCGATCTAATTGCAAAGCCTGACATCGAAGAAATAACCCAGAATGGCGTTACTTTCAAAGATGGTTCGCACGTTGATTTAGATTTAATAGTTCTTGCAACTGGATATTCATATTCAGTTCCGTATCTAGAACAAAGCGATGATGAATGGAAAGACGGAAGACCACAGCTGTACTTACGAATTCTTTCTAGAAAACACCCAAACCTTTATTTCATCGGCTATGCAGAGTTTGCCGATGCGGCATATAAGCGCTTTGATGAAATGGCACAGATGGTTGTTATCGATATTCGCGCAAGAGCCACGGGCCTTCATTACCCAGAGCTGTTAGAACTTCGCCGCAGCGATAACCCTGATTTAGCCGGCGGCCACAAATACATTCAAAGTCCGCGCCACACTAACTACATCGAAGTTGAGACGTACTTGAATTACTTAGCCATTCTTCGTGATCGTTTTGATTGGCCCGAAGTTGATGACACTACGTATCGAAGCTTGCTTAACTCTCAATAATTTCCCACACGCCATTTACTTGGCGTGCAATTCTACGCAGTTCGAGCTCCTTTAAATAGCGCTTATGGCCGCGATCGCCTTTGCCAACAAAGAGCGGCATAAGTTTAGGAAGCGCGCTTGGAAATAACATAGCGATACGAACCAACCATGACTCACTAGGCTTTGGATAAACCTCAAAACGTGGCTTATCTAGCATTTTAATAAAGGCTTTAACCACATCTTCAGTTTTTTGCGGTGGATCCATAAACTGCAATGAATTTCCGCCTTCAACGGCTTCACGTTGCAACATTGGCGTATCTGTAGCCGATGGCATGATTGAACCGGCCTTAATTCCCTTAGCTGCAAAATCTAAACTCATGGATAACATGGCGCCACGCAAACCAAACTTGGAAATCGTATAAAGCGGAGTTTCGCCCAAAGGAAAGATTCCACCCAAAGAAACCGTAGTTATTAAGCGTGCATCTGCCGACTTCTTGAGTAAATCGATACAGCTACGGATTATTACAAGTGGAGACCGAAGATTAATATCTAGTTCATATTCGATACTTTCAATAGAGCGTTGATCAAATCTATCCGTTGTCGTAATGGCCGCGTTTGGAATAAGAACATCAATGCGCCCATATTTATCGCCAATTTCTTTTATCGCTTTTGCAATTGCGCTTCTATCTGTCAGATCAATGGCTATGTAGTGATGGCCAGTGCCGGCAAGCTGGGCAATAACGTTTTCTAGACGATTCTTATTTAGATCAAGTAAAACCAGTTGGGCACCACGAGATGCAAATTCGCGAGCTAAGTGAGACCCAATTCCGCCAGCCCCACCCGTAATTACAATTACTTTGCCCGCGTAGTTAAATTTCATAAAGCAAGGGTACTGGCCAACTAATTTTGTGTTAAGTCAGGCATCGGCGCGTAAGCAACTTTCTTTGC
>CAFBQI010000006.1_pt1 | contig 18561 bp, 16 predicted proteins | sample 7269921 | NCBI WGS metagenome assembly CAFBQI01 (sample SAMEA6814177, study PRJEB35770) | uncultured Actinomycetes bacterium | biome: Freshwater; feature: Freshwater reservoir; material: water | place: Czech Republic | collected 2016-11-09 | depth 30m m | reverse complement strand
GACTTTGCCATTGGTTTTCCTGAAGTTGTGATGTCGCCATCTTCAAGCAGTTTCACAACTGCCGTGCGCGATAGTCCTAGTACCCGAGTTAGAGCGCTATCAATTCGCTCCCCAGCAACGCCCTCAGGCACAGACAACGTGCGTTGTTCTCGATTGCTCATGTCAACTCTTCTTTTTTAATGGGAGGAATATTGCGGGCAGTTAAAACGATTGAAATACAGGCCGCAATGACAATTGCCGAATCTGCAATATTGAATATAGGCCAATGCGGCAGTTGCATCCAATCGATTACATGGCCACGGAGCAGACCTGGCTCACGGAAAATTCGATCAGTTAAATTGCCTAAAATCCCGCCCATTACAAGACCTAGAACCACGGCCCAACCTTTTGAAGTAATTGAAGGTGCGTAATATGTAATGCCAATTAATACTGCAATACCAAAAAACGAAAGCAGTAAAGTTGATCCAGGTGCAAATGAAAAAGCGGCACCAGAGTTTCGAGCAAAATTTAACTTGAAAAATGAACCGAGGATTTTGACCGCACCTCGATGTGAAAGTGCGTTAACTGCCCAGATTTTGGAAGCTAAATCTAAAATCCAGATGAGCCAGGCAACACTTAATAGTGTGCGCCAAACGCGCACAGTTAGCGCCGTTCTTCCTTCTGCTTACAGAGCATGCACAATGTAGCCCGCGGAAATACTTGTAAACGGGCCTTACCGATTGCGCTTCCGCACTCTTCGCAGTTTCCATATGTCTTTGAATCAAGTCGCTCGAGCGCACGTTCGGTCTGTAAAACCATGTCACGTGCATTGATAACTAATGACATTTCGTGTTCGCGTTCGAAAGTCTTAGTTCCAGCATCGGCTTGATCATCGCCAGCGCCTTCACCTGACTCTTGAATAAGTGAATCCATTTCCAATTCAACTTTTGCCAGTTCTTCTCGCAAACGGGCCAACTCCTTAGACACTTCCGCTCTCATGCTCTTAAGTTCTGCAGCCGTCCAAGGAGACTCGCTTTCGCTAACAACAATTGGCGTTGGCGCTACTTTGATGGGCTTAAGCGGTGCAATTTTCTTTCCGCTTTTTACCGGGCGTGGTGGTGGCGGCATCGTTAATCGGCGCTCTTCAATAACTGGAGCAGCAACTGGTGCGGTAATAGTTGAAACAGAAACAGTTTGCGACTTTTCATCCACCGTCAAAGTAGTTTTAGATGGAAATGGCTTCCCTGGAGCTTTCTTAACTGGAATGCTCTTTAGTGCGCTCTTTTTCGCAACTACTTTTTTCACAGGTGCTTTCTTGGCCACGGCCTTTTTAGCCGGAGCCTTTTTCGCAGGAGCTTTCTTGGCCACGGCCTTTTTAGCCGGAGCCTTTTTAGCAGGTGCCTTTTTGGCAGGTGCTTTCTTGGCTGCAGCTTTTTTAACGGGCTTCTTTGGCATGTCGCGAACCTTAATCCTCTTAGGCGACCGTTACCAATTACGCCACGGTCTAATTCTTAGCCACTTAGGCGTTACTATTAGCACCTATCGCACATAAGCGCTGACGGGGCTATCACCTCACGAGCTTGCTGGAAGAAATGCTGACAAAGCATCTAGAACTAGCACGTGATTAGAAATATAAGTGGCGTGATATTCACGCAAGGCGGGTGGTACCGCGAGATCTGCGCCAGCAGGTCACGTCCCTCCAGAGGTAAATCTCGTGGAGGATTTTTTATGTCGTTTCGCGCAATCCCAGCAGCTGTTGACCTGCCTGCCGTTGAACATGTGATTTTGAAATTTTGGCGCGACAACCAAATCTTTGAAAAAACCGTATCCGCTCGCGAAGGCGCTCCGGCGTGGATGTTTTATGAAGGCCCACCGACTGCAAATGGAATGCCGGGCACACACCACATTGAAGCGCGAGTTTTTAAGGATGTTTTTCCACGTTTTCATACCATGAAAGGCAAGCAGGTAATTCGTAAAGCCGGATGGGATTGCCATGGTCTTCCAGTTGAAATCGCAGTTGAGAAAGAGTTAGGTTTTTCTGGAAAAGGCGATATCGAAAAATATGGAATTGCAGCTTTTAATGACAAATGCCGCGAGTCTGTGCAACGACATGTAAGCGCATTTACAGACATGACCGATCGCATGGGTTTCTGGGTCGATTTTGATGAAGCGTATTGGACTATGTCGCCAGAGTATGTTGAAAGTGTTTGGTGGTCACTCAAGCAGATTTGGAAAAAGGGTCTACTAGTTCAAGATCACCGTGTTGCACCGTATTGCCCACGCTGTGGAACCGGTCTTTCAGATCACGAACTCGCACAGGGATATGAAAACGTTGTCGATCCATCGGTCTATGTGCGATTCCCAGTTACTTCAGGTGATTTAGCTGCAATTAATGCCAGTTTATTGGTATGGACTACAACACCATGGACTTTAGTTTCAAATACTGCAGTAGCCGTGCACCCTGATGTTGATTACGTAGCAATCGAAGTAACTGTTGAGGAATCTACTGAAGTTCTTGTGGTAGCAGAAGCACTTATGGATAGCGTTAAGGGTGAGAAGAAAATTCTCAAGAAGATGTTAGGTAAGGATCTAGAACGGGTGACTTACAAGCGCCCATTTGATTTTGTTGAAATTCCAGAATCACATTTTGTGGTGCTTGCAACGTATGTCACCACTGAGGATGGAACTGGGTTAGTCCATCAAGCTCCAGCTTTCGGCGCTGATGACTTACTAGTATGTCGCGCATATGGTCTGCCCGTCGTTAATCCCATCGCACCTGATGGGCATTTCTTTGCAGATGTTGAGATTGTCGGCGGAATGTTTTTCAAAGAAGCCGATAAAACGCTGGTTAAAGAGTTAAAGAGCCGCGGTGTTCTTTACAAACATCAACCGTACGAACACACCTATCCGCACTGCTGGCGATGCCACACACCTTTGATGTATTACGCGCAACCATCGTGGTACATACGCACGACCTCAATTAAGGATGCGCTGCTACGTGAAAATGCGGCTACTGATTGGCACCCACAAACTATTAAAGAGGGTCGTTACGGTGATTGGCTCAATAACAATATTGACTGGGCCCTTTCACGCAATCGTTTCTGGGGTACTCCGCTTCCAATTTGGCGTTGCGAAAACAAACATGAAATTTGCGTTGACTCATTAGCAGAGCTCGGCGAACTTGCCGGACAAGAACTATCTAAACTTGATCCACACCGTCCATTTGTCGATGACATCTCATTTGCATGCACCGAATGCGATTCAACGATGGTTCGCGTGCCAGAAGTTATCGATTGTTGGTATGACTCTGGCGCTATGCCATTTGCACAGTGGGGATATCCGCATAAAGAAGGCTCTGTTGAAAAATTTAAGCAGTCCTACCCTGCCGACTTCATCTGTGAAGCAATCGATCAAACACGTGGTTGGTTCTACACATTAATGACTATTGGAACTTTGGTTTTTGATAAATCTTCATACAAGACCGTGCTTTGCTTAGGCCACATTTTGGATAAAGATGGCCGCAAAATGAGTAAGCACCTTGGAAATGTTTTGGAACCAATGGCGCTCATGGATCAACATGGCGCAGATGCGGTTCGCTGGTACATGTTGGCTGCCGGAAGTCCATGGTCTGCCCGACGCGTAGGCCACGATGCAATAAATGAAGTAGTGAGAAAAACACTGCTCACTTACTGGAACACAGTTTCTTTTCATGCTCTTTATGCAAATGCATCCAACTTTGATCTGAGCCAAAGCACCAAACTGGCCGATCGTCCATTGATGGATCGTTGGATAATTTCAGAACTAAATATTTTGATCGCAGAAGTAGATGCTGCGCTTAGCGACTTTGATACCCAAGTTGCTGGTCGCGCACTTGCTAGGTTTATCGATGATCTTTCCAACTGGTATGTAAGACGTTCTCGTCGACGTTTCTGGGATGGTGATGTCAGTGCGCTCTCAACACTGCATGAATGCTTAGTAGTTCTCACACAACTTCTTTCTCCCATGGTTCCGTTTATCACGGAGCAGGTTTGGCAAGAGTTAGTTATTCCTACAAACGATCAGGCCGTTGCATCCGTTCATCTTTCTGACTTTCCTGTTTCGGATAAGAATGCAATTAATACCGAACTTGGTTCCCAGGTTGGCCTTACTCGCCGCATCGTAGAACTTGGTCGAGCTTCTCGAGCTGAATCAGGAATAAAAATCCGTCAGCCACTTGGACGTGCGTTAATTGCAGCTAGCGGATGGGCAGCTCTTCCAGCCCAGATGCGCGAACAAATTGCTGATGAGTTAAACGTTATTAGCTTGGCTGATATCGCCGATGCTGATGGTGATTTGGTCGATATTTCTGTCAAAGCAAACTTTAAGTCACTCGGAGCAAAATTTGGTGGTGCAGTCCAGGAGATCGCTAAAGCAATTGCTGCAAGTGATGCAACTTCACTGGTTAAAACTTTGCGCGCAAGTGGGACCACAACCGTTGCAGATTGGGAAATTGCTTTAGATGACTTAGTTATCACTGAAGTCCCTAAGAGCGGTTGGATGGTTGCAAGTCATGAGGGCGAAAGCGTGGCACTTGATCTGCAAATGACTCCAGCTCTCATAACAGCTGGAAACGTGCGTGAAGTAATCCGCTTTATTCAAGAACGCCGCAAGAGCGATGGGTTTGAAATCTCAGATCGAATTGAAGTTTTGTGGAATGCGAATACGGATATAAGTGAGGCGATTGCTAGTGATGAAGAACGTATAAAAGAGGAAGTTCTTGCACTTTCAATGGTTCAAGATGCTTCACTATCTTTTGATGCAGATGAGATTGGTTTAGCAGTCAAACTAACTAAAGCGCGCTAACGAATCCCATTAATATCTGAACTCCAAAAAAGAGCACGATGAAACTTAGGTCCAAACTAACCGCACCTAGACGTAGTGGTGGAATGTAGCGACCAACAAAGCGCATTGGCTTGTCAGTTATTGCATAAACGAGTTCAACAAGCATGAGCCCTAAACCTTTTGGACGCCAATTACGTGCAAACATTCGCACATAATCAAGGATTAACCGGGCAAGGAGGGCAAATAAAAATAATTGAAGAACGCTAGCTAATAGCGAACCGATTCGCATGAAAATCAGCTCTGGTTAAAAAAGCTTGCTTGTGCAGCCGCTGATTTATCTTCAAGGTCGATAGAAACATTTGCAGGTGAAAGAAGAAATACCTTCTTTGTCACACGTTCAATAGTTCCGTGTAAACCAAATGCCAAACCACTTGCAAAATCAACCAGGCGCTTGTGTTCTGATTCATCCATGTCAGTTAAATTGATAATGACTGGATTTCCTAAACGAAAATGCTCACCAATTACTCGAGCTTCATTGTAAAAACGTGGATGCAAAGTCACGATGCGATCTAATACAGGCATCTCTAACTGTGGTGCGGCTTCATAAGTTGAATTTGTAACAACTGAAGAGACCGGACGAGGTGCACGAGGCTTGATTCGTACTTCGCTTGAAACCGGATTTGAGGAAACTGAAGTTGTAACCGCTGAATCAAATTCTGGGTCGTCCATCAAACCTAAGTAGTTTGCGACGCGCTTGAGTGCATTAGCCATGTGAATACGGTACCTGTAGCTCTATCTCGAACCGAGTATTGAACTGCCTATGCGTACATGTGTCGCACCATGGGCAATTGCTTGCTCAAAATCCCCACTCATGCCGGCCGATAATTGATTGGCCTCTGGGAATTGTTGAATAAAAGCCTTATGTATCGCGCAAAGCTCGGCAAATGCCTCATCGGGTTTAGCGCCCAGTGGTGCAACTGCCATAAGTCCCAATAGTTTGTGTCGTGCCGATTGCGCAACTTTTTGGGCTAACTCATAGAGCTTTTCTCCTTGCAATCCCCCACGACCTTGAGCCCCATCTAGAGAAACTTGGCAGAAGATACCCAAAGAACGCGGTGCAATATTTTCAATTATTTCAAAATGCCGCAGCTGATCTAGAGAGTGAATCACATGGGCCCAAGAAGTGATTGCTTTAAGTTTGTTGCTCTGGATCTGGCCTTGAAAATGCCAGGTGCCGGCAATCGTTGCAGCTTTTGGCGCAGCATCTGCCTCTCGATTTTCACCAAAATTAGTAACGCCAAGTGATTTCAAGATTTCTACATCACTTACTGGAAAAGTTTTTGTGACAGCAATAAGAGTGATTTCATCCAAGGTTCGTCCGACCTTTTTTGCTGCCGCAGCCATGCGCTCCTGGACTTTGGCAAGATTTTCAGAAATCTCATCATGTCTTGTCATAGCCAAACTACACCCGCAGTTCTGCCCGTGATGTTATGCCGGCGGTATGAGAAATAATTGGGGTTTTCAAGTGTGCACACTGAGCTGACTTGACTTGAAACTCCAACGGCTTCAAGGGCTGCGACAAGTGCCCGTGGAAGATCTAGCGCGGGTGAACTAAAAATAGTCATCGACATTGCAACTGGGTGAAGCAAAGCTACTTCATCAACTAAATCCTGGGGAACCTCATAACATTTTCCACAGATAGAGGGTCCAAGTTCGGCCCTAATGTGGCTTGCACCTAGTTCGCGCATTTTGTTGACTGTCTTAACTGCAATCCCATTTACTAAACCCCGTCGCCCAACATGTACGGCGGCAATAACTGAATCTGATACCAGTAAGAGTGGGATGCAATCTGCGACCATTACTGCAAGTGCGATATGTGGATTTTGAGTAATGAGCGCATCAGCTGTTGGTTCATTGACTAAATCATCAATAACTACAACAGCATCACCATGAACCTGATTCATGAACTGCAATGGTGCTGATAATGATGCTAATTTTTCTCGGTTTTGCGCAACAACAAGTGAATCATCTCCAACATGAAGCGCCAAATTAAATGACTCGTAAGGCGCACGGCTATGCCCGCTGCGCCGATCAGTAAATAAAGTTGGCAATCTTCCTTACTTCATGAAGTCAGGAACGTCGATTTCGTCCTCTGAAACCAAATCTTCGAAAGTAACTCGACGACGTGGAGTTGGTTCGGAATCTACTTCTAGCGCCACCGCAATCGGATCATTAGCTGGAATTGGATCTGCAACTCCGCCTAATGTAGCGGCATCAATTACTGGTGTTGGAGCTTTTCGAGGTTGCCCACCTTCAAACCCGGCAGCAACGACCGTGATGCGGACTTCATCGCCCAAAGCGTCATCAATAGTTGTTCCGAAAATAAATTTAGCATTTGGGTGAACCGTTGACTGAACAAGTTCGCACGCTTCATTAACTTCAAATAATCCTAGATCCGACCCACCTGAAATTGAAAGTAGTACACCCATAGCGCCATCGATAGATGCTTCTAGTAATGGTGAAGAGATTGCGAGTTCGGCAGCACGTAAGGCTCGATTTTCACCGCGTGCAGAACCAATGCCCATAAGCGCAGAACCGGCTCCGGCCATCACAGCTTTCACGTCAGCAAAATCTAGATTGATAAGACCAGGTTGTGTAATTATTTCTGTAATTCCCTGAACGCCAGAGAGTAGAACTTGGTCTGCACTCTTGAAAGCATCTGCCAAAGTAATTGTGCGATCTGAAATCGCAAGCAGTCGATCATTTGGAATAACAATTAAAGTGTCAACTTCTGCACGCAACGCTTCGATACCTACATCGGCTTGTGCCGAACGAAGTTTTGCTTCAAAAGAAAATGGACGAGTAACAACTCCAATTGTTAGTGCGCCAATTTCTTTTGCAATCTTTGCAACGATTGGTGCAGCACCTGTTCCAGTTCCGCCGCCTTCGCCTGCAGTAACAAAAACCATATCTGCACCGCGCAAAATTTCTTCGATGTCATCTGAATGATCGATTGCAGCTTCGCGACCTTTTTCAGGATCCATACCTGCACCAAGACCACGAGTGGACTTGCGACCGATATCAAGTTTCACATCGGCATCACTCATCAATAAATGTTGTGCATCAGTATTAATTGCAATGAATTCAACACCTTTGAGTCCGACATCAATCATGCGATTAATTGCATTAACTCCACCGCCACCAATACCAACAACTTTGATGACTGCTAAGTAATTCTGCGGTGAAGCCACTTGTATCCTCCTTGAGAACTATAAACCTCTAGTTGAGCCTTATAATTCAACGTTTTTCGATAAGGCGAACTTAAAGTGCACGAGCCTTTTAATCAAAGACCGACATGAAATATTTATTGTGTCGTCAGTTTTATTTATTCAACGATTGGCGCATGTGGCGCCGAAAGATCGATGCGAACCACTTTTGAATTTTCGGCCCGTTCCAATAAAGCCTTATAAACCGCTACTTTCAAAGTATTTTCTGTAGGGGTTCCCCACCGAATCTGGATCAGACGTTGGCCATAGTTTATTTCAAGTTCATAGGATCCTGAAGGATTTACTTTCACAGTCAGCAACACCACTTTAAGCTCTTCGGGAAGTTTTGAAATGAACTTTGCACCTGCAGCAGCTTCTCTGGCGGTGGCGGCTTGAATAGTTGGCAGAGGTTTTGGTGCGCTCGGTTGTGTGGTTATTGCTTTGCCTGACATATCAATTATTTGACCATTAAAAACGGCGACTGGAATTCTAGAAGTAATCTGAATTGTCACTTTTCCAGTCCTCCAATCGCGTGAAACTTTTGCACTTTCTACAAAATCAATTTTCTCGTATTTGCCCGCAACTAGACGCGGTTCGATTCGCGCCAATTTTTCACCGATGTTAACAAAGTTTGGGAGTTGCAGAGAAGTTCCTTGAATCTCTACAGCACTAACTGTAAATAAAGTCGACCAACCTAGCGCGTATGAAGAGCCAGCAAGGATTAAGACCACAGCAATTGCGATTAGGCGTCTTTTTTTCATTTAACCGAAACGCCGACTTAAGCCTTCAACGATTATGGGAGCCAACGAACTCACATCTCCGGCACCCAAAGTGATAATGACATCTTGAGGCTGCGCCAAATCCACAACCGAATCAGTTACTTCGACAAAGTTTGGGATGTACTCACCATGGTCCATGGCATCAGTAATCATTTTTGAAGTAACTCCGGCGATGGGTTTTTCACTGGCCGCATACACTTCAAGAACAATTGCGCGATCTGCCAAATCTAAGGTTCGGGCAAATTCTTTATAGAACGCTTGAGTTCTGGAGAATCTATGTGGCTGAAAAATTACAATCAATCTTCCCTGTCCGGCAAATCTTCTTGCCGCTGTGAGTGTTACTTCAATTTCAGTTGGGTGGTGACCATAATCATCAATTACGCGAACACCGTGAACCGTTCCCTTAAGTTCAAAGCGCCGGCCTGTACCGCGGAATATAGATAGACCGGTCAAGAGTTCTATTGGGCTAAAACCAAGATTTAATCCAGTTGCCAGAACCGCTGCGGCATTAAGTAAGTTGTGATGGCCAGGAACTTGCAGTTCAATGTGGCCAACTACTTTTCCCCGCCAAATTGCGCGAGCTCTAGAACCCATAGCCTCCAATTCGATTGAATCGAGAGTTAAATCGCAGTTATCGCTAGTCCCATATGAGACTAATGCGCAGTTAGTAGTTTTTAGAGCTAGAGCTTTTGCACCCGCATCGTCGTGGCAGTAGGTCAAGAAGCCATCACTATGAATCGATGATACAAAATCTCCAAAGGCGTCAAAAACTGATTCTGGCGTAGCGAAAAAATCTACGTGATCATGCTCAACATTTGTAATGATCGCCGCAAACGGATGATATTCAACGAATGAGCCATCGGATTCATCGGCTTCAGCAACGAAGATTTCTCCGGTGCCTCGGTGAGCGTTAGAGCCTGAAGCGGTAATTGTTCCACCGATAGCAAAAGATGGATCGGCTCCGCACGCTTGCAATGCAACTGCCAACATCGATGATGTAGTTGTTTTACCATGGGTTCCGGCAACTGCAATGCTTTTGGACTCTGACATTAAAATCGACAGCGCTGAAGCACGCGTCAGCATTGGAAGTGAGAGTTCTTGCGAACGAATCATTTCAGGATTACTTTTGGCGATTGCAGTTGAGTAAACAACTAAATCTGCGCCATCGACATTCTGTGTCGAATGTGTTGTTGCAATAGTTGCCCCAAGTGCCTGCAAAGCTTTAACCACTGAAGAATCTTTGGCATCTGAACCACTAACGCTAATTGAATGCGAGAGAGCAATACGAGCTAAACCACTCATGCCAGCGCCACCGATGCCAATGAAGTGAACTCGTTTACCAACTAATGATTTCAAAGTTATTGTGTTCATCCCACCTCCAGAGCATGAGCTCCAAGGGATGCAATCTTTTGGCCAGCTTGGGCATCAATGTGTGAGCCTGCAATTGGCGCTTGGGAAGCGGCAAGTAAGAGCGAGTCAATTGAATTTGCAAGAAATTCTGGGGTAAAACTTTGCTGCATAACTATCTGTGCGCGAGCATCGCTTACCAAACTTTGAGCATTATGGAACTGCTCCCCGTTTCCAATTGGTAGTGGCACAAAAACAGCGTAGCGACCCAAAGCTCTAAATTCACTACACGTCACCGCACCACTTCGCGCAATGATTAAGTCACTTGCTAAATATGCATCGGCCATGTCGTGAACATAGGCAACAGGGCGATATGAATCTGTTGCTTCAGGCAGCACATTTTGCTGACCAACTGAATGTAATATCGAAATATTTCGCGCAGCAAATGCAGGAAGCGCTTGGGCAATAACTGCATTAATTGCCGCTGAACCCTGCGAACCACCCATCACAAATATCAATGGTTTATCTGGATCAAAACCTAAACGCGCTTTTGCCTCTTTTCGCGCAAGCGCCCAGTCTTTTTCAGCTTCGGTAAGCGCGTTGGCAACATCGCTTCGAAGTGGTAATCCAGTTATGAGCGCTTTTTGAAAAGCTCCAGATTCAACTTGATTGGCAACGGCTAAATGTGGTGTGAACAGTGCGCCTAATCGATTAGCCCAGCCAGGTTTTGCATTTGCCTCGTGAATCACAATTGCAACGCCAGAAATTTTAGCCGCAATGTACGCGGGTGCACTTACATACCCACCAAAGCCGATAAGTAAATCGCTGCCTTTGAGAATCTTCGTGCACTCTTTGATTGAAGTAAGAAGGTTCTTTGGAATTACAAACCAAGATATTGATGGTCTTCTTGAAATAGAAACCTTCTCAATATTTTTTAAAGTAAATCCTGCAGCTGGTACTAACGTATTTTCAAGCCCATGCTTTGTTCCTAAAAAAACGATGCGATCCTCGGGGTGTTCGGATTGCCAAACACGAGCTACAGCCAACGCTGGTTCAATGTGACCAGCGGTGCCACCGCCGGCTAAAACTATCGAAGCCATCTAGGAATTCCTGTTTTTGCTAGCTCGCTATAAATCGCTGGGTCACGTCGAGCTGCACCGATGACGAAGGCGACACCCATATACGTTGCAATCAAAGCCGAACCTCCATATGAAAGCAATGGCAAAGTTACACCTACAACAGGTAGCACGCTGATTGCTGAACCAACGTTGAGAAAAGTTTGGACGCCAATCCAACAACCAACACCTGAACACACATACCGAACCATCGGATCTTGAGCCCGTACCGCAATTCTAAAAATCGAAAGTAACAAAATTGAAAGAAGTACTAATACTGCAAGTGTGCCAAATAATCCAAGCTCTTCACCAATTACTGAGAGGATAAAATCTGTATGAGCTTCCGGAAGATTTCCCCATTTTTGCCGACTTGCACCTAGCCCGACGCCAAATAGACCGCCACTTGCAAGTCCCAACAGGCTGTGGGCAGGTTGCCAGCCAACTGATTTATATTGCTCGACTGCAAATGGATCTAAAAATACTGATAACCGTGCCACTCGATAAGGCGCAGTCAAAATCAGAGCTGCAATTGCAGCAAAACCTAGCGCAGTGATTCCGGCGAATATTCTTAGCTGCACACCTGAAACCCACAACAAACCGGCAAGAATAAATGCGAAAACAGAAGCAGTACCTAAATCTTTTCCGTAAAGAACAAGAAGAATACAAAGTATAAAAGCTGGTGCAATTAGTTTCAGAACGTTCGCTTGAATTTCTCCAGCGCGCTCGTGTTTAGCAAGAGTTGCTCCTGCCCATAAAATCATTAAAAACTTTGCTATTTCACTTGGTTGAATATCTACAAAACCCAGAGAAATCCAATTGTGATTTCCATTTACACTTTTGCCTATGCCAGGAATCTGAACGATTATGAGTAGCAAAAGTGAAATTCTTACACCTAACTTTGACAGATGCTTCCAGCGCGCTAGAGATAAACGAGACAGAACCCAAGCCATCGGTAATGAGAGAGCAAGGAAAATAAATTGGCGCAATAAGATTGCCCAAACCGTTCCTTTATTTTCCAGAGAATAAATCGAAGAAGCTGAAAAAACCATAACAAGACCAAAAATGCTAAGGGCCAAAGTGCTGCCGATAAGCATGTAATAGAGATTGATAGGTCGAGAGAAAGTGTTTTTCCTATTTTCAGTCTTCATGTGAAACCACTTTCTTAACGGCTAATGCGAACCGATCTCCACGATCAGCATAAGATTTAAATTGATCCATTGATGCACATGCCGGTGCTAGCAGCACAGTGTCTCCTGAAGTTGCAATGCTTAACGCTTGAGTGACCACTTTCTCCATTAACTCTTGCGAATCAGTGCCATCAACAAGAAATCTTGGAACTTCTGGGCAAAATTTAATCAACGCTTTTTCAATTAGATCACGGTCAGTACCAATTAAAATCGCAGCTTTAATTCGCTTATTGGTTTTTTCAATCAATGACTCCATGTCCGCACCTTTTGCCAATCCCCCCGCAATCCAAATGACTGATTCATGCGATAGCAGTGATGCAGTGGCAGCATGGGGATTTGTGGCTTTTGAGTCATCAACCCACGTAATTGAATTCGCTTCAAAAACCGTTTCAATGCGATGTCGCCCTGGACGAAATTCTTGAATTGCGTCACGAATATCCTCATGGGAAATTCCAACTGCGCGCGCAAGCCCTGCCGCAGCTAACGTATTTGAAACATTATGTGGAATTGTCGGTTTAACTTCGGCAAGTTCGGCAAAGACTGCGGCTTCTTGTGGATCGGCAACAAATGCTCGATCTACTAAGAGCTCTTCGACTAATCCAAGTTCTCCGGGAGCCGGAGTATCAAGAGAGTAGAAAACTTTTCTGCCCTGCCAATGGCTAGTTCTTGTCACTATTTCACCATCTTGTGCGTTAAGAATCGCAGTAGTTGAACGCTCAAGTAAAGTTAACTTTGCTTTTGCGTACTCATCAAAGCTGCCATGCCAGTCGATGTGATCGTCAGCAATATTTAATACTGCACTTGCAACAAATTGGGCTTGATTTGACCAATGTAGTTGAAAAGAAGAAAGTTCTAGGACTAACACCTCATAAGCTTCTGGGCGATCAACTGCGTCAATCACAGTGTCACCAACATTTCCGCAAGCAACTGCTTTGATTCCGCCTTTTTGTAAAATCGCTGCGACTAATTCAACTGTAGATGTTTTGCCATTTGTTCCCGTGACCGCTAACCAGCGTTGGCCTGGTGCTCTTTCACCACGAATTTGCCACGCTAGATCAATTTCGTTGAGAATCTCTAACTCGCCTTCACGTGCGGCAATAATGAGCGGGTGACTCGGTTTCCAACCTGGTGAAACGACAATTTTGTCAAAATCTGAAATTACAATTTCACTAGGAGTCAAAATTACAAATTCACTTGCCGCGCTTGAATTCGCATCTGCAATAACAATGTGTGCACCACGCTCAGTTAATGAACGCGCTACCGCATTGCCAGTAACTCCCGCACCTAGAATAAGAATTCGCTGCGATTGAAAAGTGATAGGCATAAAACTACTTAACGACCCACTGGGCATAAAATAAGCCAAGTCCACCAGCCACACTGAGTCCGGCAATAATCCAGAAACGAATTACGACTGTAATTTCGGCCCAGCCTTTGAGCTCAAAGTGATGATGAAGCGGTGCCATTCTAAATACGCGCTTACCTCCGCTGAGTTTGAAGTACAGCGTTTGAATAACAACGGACATAGTGACAATTACAAACAAGCCACCTAGCGGAATGAGTAGAAGTTCGACTCGAAGTGTTGTTGCAAAGCCAGCAATTGCTGCACCTAGTGCAAGTGAGCCGGTGTCACCCATGATTATTTTAGCTGGTGCGGTATTCCACCACAGAAAACCCGTGCAACCGCCAGCAAAAGCAGCTGCTAGAACTGCTAGGTCAAGTGGATCTCGAACTTGGTAGCAATTTGTAGGCACAAACACACCAATTGCACAGCTCTGGCCAAACTCCCACACTCCGATGAGGACAAAGGCCAGAAAAGTCATAATCGTTGCACCAGTAGCTAGTCCATCTAGTCCATCAGTTAAATTCACACCATTGCTTGCTGACATAACCATCACAATTACAAAGATGATGACAAGAGCCGAACCTAGAAAAATCGTTGTTTCACGCACGCCGGATAAATAACTAGAAATTGGGGTCAGTTGATTTGAATCAGCAAACTGCAAACCTAAATATCCAAAAATACCAGCGAGAACTGCTTGCGCAAGGAGCTTATAACGTCCCTTTAATCCCGAAGAGTTTTGTCGCGAAACTTTTAGCCAATCATCAAGAAAACCAACACATCCAAGACCAATTACTAAGCCGATTACTAAAATAGCTGAAACGGTCATGCTATTTCCCGTGACAAGGTGGGCAACAACATAACCAACGATTGCTGCCACAATGAAAATGACCCCACCCATAGTTGGTGTGCCATGTTTTGTTTTATGTGTAGATGGTCCATCGTCTCTGATAATTTGGCCATATCCGCGAGATGCCAAGATACGGATTAATCCTTTGGTTCCAAAGAGCGCAAATGCTAAAGCGACGGCACCGGCAATTAAAATCTGTCTCATTCGGTGATTTCGCCTCTCTCTTTCCAAGCTTGCTCGATTGATGCTGCAAGAATTTCAAAGCTTTCAGAACGCGAAGCTTTGACTAAAACCACATCACCTGGCGCAAAGTACTCAACCAAGTCAACCGCAGATTCAAAATCGCTTCTGTGATGGATGGTCATCGCACCTTCTGGCGTTCCATATTCAGGGGCATTAATTTCAACTAAGTGATCAATGCCTAATTCAACTGCAAGGTCGGCGATTGCAGCGCTTTCTTGGGCTTGTGACTCGCCGAGTTCATGCATCTTTCCTAAAAATGCCCAGGCCGCTCCCCCACGTTCTTGTGCAAAAAGCGCTAATGACCGAAGCGCAGCTGCCATCGAAGCAGGGTTTGCGTTGTATGAGTCATTAATAATGAGCAAGTCACCAACTTCGTGAAGTTCCATTCGCCATTTGCTTGAAATTTGCGCAGTTGAAAGCGAGCTTGCAATTAACTCAAGGGGCAAAGCAAGTGCTGTACCAACTGCTGCTACTGCTAAAGCATTCGAGACTTGGTGAGCTCCAACTGTTCGCATCCCAACTGCGTCGCGGCCTGCAGGCGTTACTAAATCAAAGTGCGGTCTTCCCTCACGCATCTCTATATCTGTTGCTCGGACTTCATAATCTGGTCCTTCGCCAAAGAAAATTACTTGGCCATCATGAAGTTTTGCCATGGCTGGAGTGAATTGATCATACGTACCTAAAATTGCAATTGCGCTGTCATCTAGTGAAGCAATCAGTTCACCTTTAGTTTGCGCAATCGCTTCTTGTGAACCAAATTCACCTAAATGAGCCGTTCCGACAGTTAGCACAACGCCGATGTTAGGTTTTGCAATCTCACACAAACGCGCAATATCGCCTTTGTGCCGTGCACCCATTTCTAAAATACAAAATCGTGTGCGATCATCACATTCAAGCAAAGTGATGGGTAACCCTAAATCATTATTAAATGAGCCTGCAGGCGCGATGGTTGGACCAACGGCACTTAACATATGGAATAGAAGATCCTTAGTGCTCGTTTTGCCTTGAGATCCAGTAATCGCAATTACTGTCAGTTTTTCTAATCGTTTTCGAACAAACTCGGCAAGAATTGATAGAGCTTCAAGGACATCATTAACAACGATGCATGGTCCATCGATTCGCTTTGAAGTAAGTGAAAACATTGCTCCCTTGCGATATGCATCAGCTGCAAATTCATGTCCATCAAAATTCTCACCCTGCAAAGCTAGGAAAATACAACCCGGAGTTGCTAAACGTGAATCAAAAACAGGAGCCTTTGATACAAGCAAATCTTTATCGCAATGAAGTTGTCCACCTAACAGGAGGGCAATCTCGCCCGCGGTTAAAGTAATCACTTCTTATCTTCAATCGCTCTTGCTAATTCAACGCGATCATCAAATTCTTGAATGCTTCCATTAATTTCCTGACCTGTTTCATGGCCCTTGCCCAGAACCATGACAACATCTCCTGGCTCGGCTAGATCAACAGCGGTTTTAATCGCTTGCGCGCGATCAACAATTATCGCGCTCGGTGGCACTATGTCGATATCAAGAACCATCTGTTCAAGAATTGCTTCGGGTTTTTCTGATCGTGGATTATCACTTGTAAATATCGCTACATCGGCTCCGTTACGCAAAGCCTGCCCCATCAAAGTTCGCTTTGTTGTGTCACGATCTCCCCCACAACCTAATACTGCAATGACCTTTCCATCGGCTATTTCATGTGCAGTTTCTAGAACTCGCGCAACCGCATCTGGCGAATGTGCATAATCAACTAGTGCCGTAAAATTCTGCCCTAATCGAATCGCCTCTAAACGCCCAACTGCACCAGTGAGTGTTGGCAATATTGCAGCTACATCAATTGGGTCAATTCCACTTTCAATAGCGATTGCAATTGCCATGAGTAAATTGTCATAGTTATAGCCGCCATGTAATTGCGTTTTACCTTCAATGAGAATTCCACCTGTGCCTCTGACAGAAACTGATGCACCAACATAATCACTTGTTATTGATGAGTAATGCCAATTAGCTTTTGTATCTAAGCGCGAGAGAGTCACGACTGGGAGTTGAGTAATTTCAGCTAGACGCTTTCCATAGCTGTCATCGATATTGATTACAGCTAAATCAGCATATTCAAATGTGAAGAGTTTTGCTTTCGCGGAGAAGTACTCCTCCATATTCTTGTGAAAATCTAAGTGGTCTTGTGAAAGGTTTGTAAATCCAACAACTGCGAAATGACTTCCTCGAATTCTTTCAAGAGTAATCGCATGGCTTGAAACCTCCATCACAAGGTTGCGCATATGTCGCTCACGCATAACCGCTGAAAGCGCTTGTAAGTCGCTGCTCTCCGGAGTTGTTCGTTTGCTAGCAATCGCTTCGACACCGATTCGAGTTTCTACCGTGCCAATCAGTCCACTATCGCGGCCTGCAGCGGTCATGATCTGATGTAGGAGTGTTGTGACTGTGGTCTTTCCATTTGTACCCGTTACACCGATGCTATACAGATCTCGCATTGGTTCTGAATAGAACCAAGCACTTGCTATACCTGCGGCTCGGCGTGGATTACTTGATACAAGAACCGGAACACCATCAATCATTGCTGCCCCAGCATCATCGGTTAGAACTGCAACCGCGCCTTTTTCTATTGCATCGCGCGCAAATTCTGCGCCATGAAATTTTTCACCGGGTAGAGCAACGAAAAGGTCACCAGCAACAACTGCAGCACTTGATTGTGAAATACCATTTACTTCAATATCAACCTCAGAATTGAGAGTAGCGCCAATAATCGCACCGAGTGCCGTCAGTTTCTTAGAATGACTAGTTAGAGGCCGTTGCATCCTGGGCCTTCTTTGCAATCAGTGCTCTTTCAGTGAGAGCTACCGGAGAAATTTTTGTTCCAGTAGGAGCAATATGCCGGCTCTGTAAAACAAAAGACATGACTTTCTTAAATACAGGACCGGCAAGCCCACCACCTGTATGTAAACCTTTTGGTGCTTGAATAGTCACGCTTATTACGTAAGCAGGTTTATCAGCTGGTGCGAAACCGATAAATGATGCGGTGTAGCCGCGATAGCAACCACACGTGTCATCGATGCGCATTGCAGTACCAGTCTTGCCTGCGACTCGGTATCCAGGAATAGCGGCGGCAGGCGCCGTTCCTTTATCAGATACAACACTTTCTAACATCAAGCGCATTGCTTTTGCAGTTTCTGGACTAACTACTTGCTGAGATGAACGTTGGGCAGATGCAGTGAAATTTCCACTTGAATCTGTTGTTCCAGCAATTGTGGTTGGTGAAACTCGAACACCATCGTTTGCGATAGTTGCATAAATACTTGTGGCCTGCATTGATGTCAGTGAATAACCTTGACCGAAAGCAAATGTTGGAGCAGAGGTGCCGGACCAATCAGCAACCTTAGGCAAAATTCCCTTGGATTCACCTGGAAGCCCAGATCCAGTTTTAATTCCGACACCAAACTTGGATAAATAGTCATAAAACTTATCGTTCGACAAAAGTTCGCCAATTTGAATCGAACCTGTATTGCTAGATACAGCCAAAATTCCAGCTGTTGTTAGGCGCTGGAGCACATGGCGTTCGTGATCATGAAAAACTTTGTCTGATCGCTTGAGTGCGTAAGGAACATTAAAAACAGTTTC
>CAFBQI010000005.1_pt1 | contig 20639 bp, 20 predicted proteins | sample 7269921 | NCBI WGS metagenome assembly CAFBQI01 (sample SAMEA6814177, study PRJEB35770) | uncultured Actinomycetes bacterium | biome: Freshwater; feature: Freshwater reservoir; material: water | place: Czech Republic | collected 2016-11-09 | depth 30m m | reverse complement strand
TGGCTGCGCAATCAACATGGTGGTACGGCGTTGTCTTGTTCCCATCATTTGCGATCTATGCAATTTCTATGGTCGGTGAAACTAACCGTGCACCTTTTGACTTAGCTGAAGCTGAAGGTGAACTCGTTGGTGGTTTCCATACTGAGTATTCATCTCTTAAATTCGCACTCTTTTTCTTAGCTGAATATGTAAACATCATTGCAGTATCAGCTCTTGCAACAACGCTCTTCCTGGGCGGATACCACGCACCTCCGGGCCTTGGATTCACAGAATCATGGCTAGGTGGCTGGTTCACTGCAATCTGGTTCTTCTTAAAAGTTCTAAGCTTCTTCTTCGTTTTCGTTTGGCTAAGAGGAACTTTGCCGCGGCTTCGTTACGACCAGTTCATGCAATTTGGCTGGAAGATATTGATACCCGTTTCAATTCTTTGGGTCTTAGTTGTTGCAACTCTTCGCTTGATGTCACTACAAGGTGCTCCACGTACTGTTGTTGTTGGTTTTGCAAGCTTTGTTGTACTCCTTGTTATGGCAATCAATCTTGGATTCGATAACGCTAAGAAAAAGAAGTTGCAAGCACTCGAAGTGGAAGTTTCCACTCCATCATTTGCGGTACCAACAATTCCTATGAACATTCCAACCATCAATGTTTCTAAGAACGGCAAGGGAGGCGATCATGTCTGAGCAACTCGAACCGCTAAAGAAAAATGAGATCTCTGTAAATGATGTTTCATACAACCAAGTAGAAACCGGTGAGTCAGTTGGAGCCCTTGGCCACGCTAAAGGCTTCTGGATCACCTTTACTAAGATGTTTAAGAAGCCACTAACGGTTGAATACCCAGAAGTAAAAGCTCCTACCCAGGATCGCTTTCACGGACGTCACCAACTTAACCGCCACCCAGATGGTCTTGAAAAATGTATTGGTTGTGAACTTTGTGCCTGGGCATGTCCAGCAGATGCAATTTACGTTGAAGGCGCGAATAACACTGAAGAGAATCAAATGTCTCCAGGTGAGCGCTACGGCAAGGTGTATCAAATTAACTACCTGCGCTGTGTTTTCTGCGGACTCTGTATTGAAGCTTGCCCAACACGTGCATTAACAATGACTCAAGAATATGAGTTAGCCGATGATTCACGTGCGAAGTTAATTTTTGAAAAAGAAGATTTATTAGCTCCTCTTCGCCAAGGAATGTTGATGCCTCCGCATCCAATGTATCCAGGCATGGATGACAGCAATTACTACAAGGGTGATGTGAAGGAAGCTCACCCATCACAGGATGTGAATTAAATGGTTGATTTAGCAATCTCGGTTGGGACTACACAAAACCCTGAAGCTATTTTATTTTGGGTTTTAGCCCCACTTACTGTTGCCGCAGCTTTGGGAATGTTATTGGTCAAAAAAGCCGTTCACTCCGCAATTTTGATGGCATCTGTAATGATCAACCTTGCAATCTTTTATATCGCTCAAGATGCGCTCTTCCTAGGAATTGTCCAGATTGTTGTTTACACCGGTGCAGTAATGATGCTCTTCCTATTTATTCTTATGTTAGTAGGCGTTGATTCATCAGATTCACTGACAGAAACAATTACTGGTTTACGCCCAATCGCAATCGTCGCATCAGTTGGTTTTGGTGGTTTACTAATTTCACTTATTGGCCGGGCAACTTTGGGCCGCAGTGCGGTGGGTCTATCTGAGGCAAACATGAATGGAAATGTGAAAGGTCTTGCTTCACTTCTATTTTCAACTTATGTCTGGCCATTTGAAGTTGTTTCGGCGCTTCTTATTACTGCAGCCTTAGGTGCAATGGTTCTTGCACATCATCAACGTATTCAGACACGTCCAACTCAACGCGAAATGTCGACCGCAAGATTTCGCGGAGAATCCCTTGCAAATGCGGCAGGTCTTCCAGGTCCTGGAGTTTATGCCCGCCATAACGCTGTGGATGTTCCCGCGCTTTTGCCAGATGGAACTCCAGCGGCAAATTCAATTAACGCAACGCTTAAAGCACGTGGTGACATGTTGACTTCAGGAAGTTTTGAACTTGGCAAAGTTGATACAAGTGCAGAGGAGGAGAAGTAAATGGATGCAGCTAACTACTTATATCTATCAGCACTTCTTTTCACTATCGGTGCAGTTGGCGTAGTTGTTCGCCGCAACGCAATCGTTGTTTTCATGTGCATCGAACTCATGCTCAATGCGGCTAATTTAGCTTTTGTAACTTTTTCTAGAATCAATGGTGATCTCAACGGTCAAGTTGTTGCCTTCTTTACGATGGTGGTTGCAGCCTGCGAAGTTGTAGTTGGTCTGGCAATCATCGTGACGATTTATCGCTCACGCCGTTCAGCATCTGTAGATGATGCCAGTTTGTTGAAGCGATAACTATGACAACTTCAAATAGCCTCGTATATCTGATTGCGCTTCCACTTCTTGGAGCAACAATTCTTCTTCTTGCTGGCCGCCGTGCCGATAAGTGGGGACACATTCTCGGAACTTTGATGTCAGCATCATCTTTTGGTGTTGGCCTGTATCAACTTTCACAGATGCTCGGTCGTTCTAATGAAGCGCGCCCTGTAACCCAGAAACTTTTCGAGTGGATTTCAGTTGGAACTTTCAACGTTGATGCTGGACTTCTCTTAGATCAACTTTCAATCTGTTTCGTACTTCTTATCACCGGAGTCGGAACATTGATTCACATCTATTCAATTTCTTACATGTCGCACGATCATGATCGCCGACGTTTCTTTGCATACCTAAACCTATTTATCGCTGCGATGTTGTTGCTTGTACTTGGTAACAGCTACCTCAATCTTTATGTTGGCTGGGAAGGCGTTGGTCTTGCCTCATATCTATTGATTGGTTTCTGGAATCAAAAGCCGGCTTATGCAACTGCCTCCAAAAAAGCATTTGTCATGAACCGTATTGGAGATATGGGACTGTCTTTTGCAATCATGATCGCTTTTGCAACTATTGGTACCGTCTCTTTTGAAGGCATCAAAGAGCATGCCCACCACACATCAACTGGGGCGCTTACAGCAATTGGAATTATGTTGTTGGTTGCAGCAACTGGAAAATCAGCTCAGTTCCCATTACAGGCCTGGCTCGGTGATGCGATGGCAGGCCCAACGCCAGTTTCTGCACTTATTCACGCGGCAACAATGGTGACAGCTGGTGTTTATTTAATTACGCGCTCAAACTTCATCTTTGATGCCGCGCCAACTGCTCAACTATTAGTTGTCATTGTTGGCGCAATTACCTTGTTGTTCGGAGCATTAATCGGTACTGCCAAAGATGACATCAAGAAAGCACTTGCAGCTTCAACAATGTCGCAAATTGGTTACATGATTCTCGGTGCAGGACTTGGCCCTGTTGGTTATGCCTTTGCAATCATGCACCTACTTACACATGGTTTCTTTAAAGCTGGAATGTTCCTTGGAGCAGGTTCAGTAATGCATGGAATGAACGATGAAGTAAATATGCGCAAATATGGTGCGCTGCGTAAATTCATGCCAATTACTTTCGTAACATTTGGTCTTGGATATCTTGCAATTCTTGGAGTTCCTCCATTTGCTGGTTTCTATTCCAAAGACATGATCATTGAAACTGCATTCAACTCTGGTGGCACAAAAGGCATCATTCTTGGTGTGGTCACACTTCTTGGTGCGGGCATCACGGCGTTCTACATGACTCGTGTAATGATTCTTACTTTTACTGGAAAATCACGCTGGGATGCCGAAGCGCATCCGCATGAATCTCCAATTTTGATGTGGTTACCAATGGCGATACTTGCAATTGGATCAGTTTCTTCAGGATTCCTACTAAGCCGCGGTGATGCACTAGTTAACTGGCTAGCGCCATTGTTTGAACAGCACGGCGAACACGAAGAACTTCTTGCACCAATCGTTGTATCTGGCCTTGCCTTAGCCATGGTTGCTATCGGAGTTGTAGTTGCATTCTTGAAGTATTCACGCCAGGAAGTTGCAGCTGTTGCCCCTGAAAATGTTTCAGTCTTCACAAAGATTGCTCGCCAAGATTTGATGCAAGATTCATTTAACGAGGCAGTCTTTATGCGCCCGGGTCAGTTACTAACTTCGGCTTTAGTTAAAACCGATGAACATGTTATTGACGGCGCAGTTCGCGGAGTTGCTCAGTTGGCGCTTGGATCAGGCTCAGTTCTGCGCGGAGTTCAAAGTGGATTTGTACGTAGCTATGCCGCGCTCATTCTTATCGGAGCAGCCTTACTGATTGCAGCGATTTGGGTGGTGATTTAATAATGTTAAATTCATTGACGCTTTTGATGGCATTGCCAATCATCGGATCAATCGTAGTTGCACTATTGCCAAAGACTAAGGAAACTCTGGCTAAACAGGTTGCACTAATCACCACTCTAATCGTGGCAGGTGCAACGATTGCGATGGCCGTTAATTTTCAGCGAGATAACGTTGATCTACAGTTTGTCGAAAAGTATTCGTGGATTCCAACCTTTGGAATTAATTTTGCAGTCGGAATCGACGGCCTTGCACTTGTCCTAATTTTAATGTCCACTGTTCTTGCACCAATCGTTGTTTTGGCCGGTTGGAATGAAGCTCACGGCGGGCGTTGGTCAGTTAAAGTTTTTTATATATTGATTCTTGTCTTAGAGACCATGATGATTGGCGTCTTTGCCGCAACTGATGTCTTCTTGTTCTATGTAATCTTTGAAGCCATGTTGATTCCGGTTTATTTCCTAATTGGTGGTTACGGAACTGGTCAACGTTCGGCAGCAGCAGTTAAATTCTTGATCTATAGCCTCTTTGGCGGATTACTAATGCTGGCTTCAATCATCGGACTTTACGTAATGTCTGGTGCTCAAGGCGGACATACATTTGATCTTCAAGCTTTGTCTCAACTAGAGATGAGTTCGACTACTCAGAACTTCTTGTTCCTAGGATTCTTTATTGCTTTTGCGATTAAAGCCCCGCTGTGGCCGCTTCATACTTGGTTGCCAGATGCTGCTGATTCGGCAACACCAGGAACTTCAGTTTTGCTTTTAGGTGTGCTGGATAAAGTCGGAACTTTTGGAATGATTCGCTACTGCTTGACTCTGTTTCCAGATGCAAGCAAGACCTTTACTCCAATGATTCTGGTTCTTTCAGTTATTTCAATTGTTTATGGTGCATTCCTTGCAATTGGCCAGCGTGATCTGAAGCGCTTAATCGCTTTCACCTCAATTTCCCACTTTGGTTTTATCACTATGGGAATTTTTGCAATGACCTCACAAGGCCAAAGCGGCGCCACTTTGTACATGTTTAACCATGGATTCTCTACCGCTGCACTATTTCTTGTTGGTGGCTGGATGATTTCACGACGCGGTTCTTCAACAATTGCCGACTTTGGTGGACTACAACGAGTTACCCCGGTTATGGCCTGGTCATTTTTCTTGGCAGGAATGTCATCGCTAGCTCTGCCAGGCATGTCTAGCTTTGTGAGTGAATTCCTGGTTCTTGTCGGAACATTTACTAGATATCCAGTGCATGCAGTGATTGCAACATTTGGAATCGTATTGGCGGCTTTGTACATTTTGATTCCAGTACAAAAGGCGCTGCACGGACCAACTACTGCTGGCAATGAAAACTTAAGTGATCTAAACCTTCGCGAGAAAATTGCAATTGCTCCAGTGATTGCAATCATTATTGCTCTTGGTTTTTATCCTTCGCCACTACTGAAAGTCATTAATCCAGCATCTGCACATGTCATTGCTCAAATGGGCTTTACGGATCCAGCTCCAACGAATGGTGATAAATAATGGAATTCACAACACCAGTTCTTAATTACACACTCCTTTCACCAATTTTGATTTTGCTTGGTGCGGCGCTCATTACCGTATTAGTTGAGGCCTTTGTATCTAAAGCGCTTCGCCCAATCACTCAACTCAGTATCACTTTAGGTGCGCTAGTTCTTGCACTAGTTCAAGTCTGGCGAATTCGTAACGAACAATCAATGACTGCCGCAATGGGTTCTGTGATTATTGATGGTCCAGCGGTTTTGATGCAGGCATCAATTTTGATTATTTCTATTATTTCGGTCTTCTTAATTGCAGATACCGAACACTTTACGGCCCTTGCCGCATCGCTTCCTGGCTCTGATGAAGAACGCCAAGCTGTGCAATCTGGCAACCAAGTAACTGAGGTTTATCCACTTACATTATTTGCCGTATCTGGAATGCTTTTATTTCCAATCTCAAGTGATTTGATAACTCTATTCGTTGCCCTTGAAATGCTTTCTCTGCCGCTGTATTTAATGGCCGGACTTTCTCGACGCCGCCGTTTAGCTTCCCAAGAATCAGCGCTTAAATACTTCCTCCTAGGTGCATTTTCATCAGCGTTTTTCTTATTTGGCGCAGCTTTCTTGTACGGCTACTCAGCGTCTGTAACTTTTGCAGGAATTCGCGACGCAGTTGTTGGCAGCGGCGGAAACGATGTCTTCCTTTTGATTGGTATTTCATTCCTGTCAGTTGGTCTGTTATTTAAAGTTGGTGCAGTTCCATTCCATGCCTGGTCCCCAGATGTTTATCAAGGATCACCAACTCCGGTTACAGCATTCATGGCAGCGGCAACAAAAGTTGCAGCTTTCGGCGCAATGCTGCGTATTTACTACACATCATTTGCTAACGCCCAATGGTCATGGACACCAATGCTTACCGTTATCGCAATTGTCACCATGGTCTTTGGATCATTAGTTGCGATTGCACAGCGCGATGTAAAACGTATGTTGGCTTATTCATCAATCGCGCATGCCGGATTTTTGCTAACAGGTGTGATTGCACTTAATAAGGCTGGACTTGAAGCTTCAATTTTCTATTTGTTTGCTTATGGAATTGCAACAGTTGGTGGATTTGCAATCGTCACACTCGTCCGTGATTCAGCTGGCGAAGTAACAGATTTAAATCGCTGGAAGGGTCTTGGAAAGCGCTCACCGTGGGTAGCTACAGCTTTTGCTGGCTTCCTGCTCTCATTCGCTGGAATCCCATTAACAAGTGGATTCATTGGAAAGTTTTCAATCTTTTCAGCTGCCTATGAAAGCGGCGCAAAGAGCGTGGTTATTGCTGGTGTACTTTCATCTGCCATCGCAGCGTTTTTCTATATCCGCGTAATAGTTTTGATGTTCTTTACAGATCCAGTTGAAGATGGAACAAGTGTCGAGATTCCTTCAGCGTTAACAAGCTTAAGCGTTATCTTCGCAATGGTCGTGACAATTGCATTAGGTGTATTCCCGGCACCGGTTCTTAACCTCATCTCAGATCTCGCAACATTTATTCGCTAATGTCATCATTTGGCATTCCAAACGTCGCACCGGCGTTAGAGGCAACCCTGGTTTCGCAGATGGCAGAAGTTGAAGCTTTACTTCGAAGCCATACACATAGTGAATATCCATTTGTTGATGAAACTGCCCACCACTTAGTTGCCGCTGGTGGCAAGCGTTTGCGCCCTTTATTAACGCTGATTACCGCTCAATTCGGTGACCCCACCGGCAAAGGCATCATCGCAGCGGCAGTTGCCTGCGAAATCACACACTTAGCAACGCTGTATCACGATGATGTTATGGATGAAGCGCCACTTCGTCGTGGAGTAGAAAGTGCAAATATGCGATGGGGAAACACAATCGCAATTTTGACTGGAGATTTTCTCTTTGCAAAGTCTTCAGATTTATTGGCAGATTTAGGACCAGCGGCGGTTCGTCTTCAAGCGCGTACTTTCGAGCGTTTAGTTATCGGGCAAATTATGGAAACCCAAGGACCTAACCCAGGCCAAGATCCATTAGAACATTACTTACGAGTCGTTGCAGATAAGACTGGATCACTAATTGCAGCAAGTGCGCGTTATGGCGGAATGATTTCTGGTGCACCTGTCGAAATCACCGACACAGTTACAACTTTTGGCGAAAAAATCGGTGTTGCTTTTCAATTAGCTGATGACGTTATTGATATTGCCAGCGAATCAAATCAATCTGGAAAGACTCCTGGAACTGATTTACGCGAAGGTGTCCCAACCCTTGTCACTCTCAATGTTATGAAATCTACCGACCCCGCAGATCGCGAATTACAACACCTACTTTCAGCACCAATTGAGGATGAACCAACTGTGCAGCAAGTATTAGTTGCACTTAGAAATCACAAAGCTTTAGGTGAATCTCGCGAACAACTCCTGCAAGTTGCTAGAGAAGCCAGAAATGCTTTAGGACCACTTCCTGTGAACGATGCAACAGGTGCATTGATATCGCTATGCGACGCGGTTATCGACCGTTCTGCTTGATCGTACTAAATCCGCACTTAAAGCAATTAGCGCTGCCCAGATAAATGCAAATCCCATAACTTTTCCATTAGACATATCCTCGTTAAATAGAAATACACCAAGTAGGAAAAAAATGGTTGGAGTTATGTACTGCAACAAACCTAAAGTAGAAAGTGGCAATCGAACAATCGCTCCATTGAATAGCAAAAGTGGAATCACAGTTGCTATGCCTGCTAGGCAAAGAAGTGTTGTCACTAGTAAACCTTGCCCAAATTGAGCTGTACCTTTTCCTTCAATATAAAACAGGAAAGCTAAGTTTGGGATGAACGCAATTAAAGTCTCAATGGTCAGTGATTCAAGGGCTCCGAGATCAATTCGTTTTTTCACCAAACTGTAGGTGCCCCATGAAAGCGCCAGGGAGAGCGCAATCCAAGGGAAGTGGTGATACTCAATCGTTAGAATCAGGACGGAGATAGTTCCCAGAGCTACTGCTATCCATTGCAGTATTCGCAGAGATTCTCGAAAAATTAAAATACCAAATAACACATTAAGTAATGGCGCTATGTAGTATCCCAGTGCGCTTTCGACAACTCTGTCAGCACCAACCGCCCAGATAAATACTCCCCAATTTATGGTTAGTAATCCAGAGGAAATCGCAAGTATTGAAAACATTCTCTTCGATTTGATGATGAGGAAAGTACTTTTTAATTCCTTGCGCAGTGTTAGTAATAACGTGCAAACGGCTAATGACCAAATTCCCCGATTGGCAAGAATTTCAAAAGATGAGGCGTTATGAATATGCTTCCAATAGATAGGCAGAAAACCCCAAAAGAAATATGCACTAAAGCCATAAACTAGGCCGAGCTTATATTTACTCAATTATCTAAAGTTCGTAAATTGAACCGCAAAATCCCAGCCACCATCTTTGATCATTGCCATAGTGTCCTGTAAATCATCACGGCTCTTTGAAGTAACTCGCAATTCGTCGCCTTGAATCTGTGTCTTTACTGATTTAGGACCTTCATCTCGGACTAATTTTGCAATTTTTTTGGCATTCTCAGTTGATATGCCCTCCTTTAAAGGTGCAGCAATTTTATAAATCTTGCCACTTAGCTGTGGGGCTCCAGCATCTAGGTGCTTGAGAGAGACTCCACGCTTAATCATCTTATCTTTTACTACATCAAGGGCCGCTTTTGCTCGCTCTTCTGTATCGGCTTCAATTAAAATCTTTTCACCCTCAAGTTCAATTTTTGAACCTGTATTTTTGAAATCAAAACGAGTGTCAATCTCACGAATCGCCTGATTGATAGCGTTATCGAGCTCCATGCGGTCAATTTTGGAGGTTACGTCAAAACTTGCATCTGCTGCCATGGTTTTCGGCCCTTCTGTTTAAGGAAAAGGCGGTTTGTGCGCCTACTGTCCTAAGGTATCCTTTCCCTTCGCACTATCCATAATTGCCGCAGTACTTGTTCGACCTTGGCGGGTTGCCCGAGCGGCCAATGGGAGGGGACTGTAAATCCCCCGGCTCTGCCTTCGAAGGTTCAAATCCTTCACCCGCCACAATGCAGTTGATTCGCATCAAGCATATTTACTAGCGAGTAGATGCACCTATCATCCTTGACTTGCGTTTTACTGCGAGTACCCTAAACGCAACCTCCCCCTTGGGGCTTTCCCAAGTTAAATGTTCTTGAATATTCAGACACTCTTCAGGTTTGATATTTTAAATCTGAACTTTATTTGGAGGTATCAATGTCACAAAACAAATCTCTTCCATCGGATTTTGGTGGAGGCGACAATTTTGTAAGAAATGCTACGGGGTTAGTTAGAGAAGTTTCCCGCTGGGACGCCTTAATCATGAACACATTGGGAATGAATGTTGCACTCGGTGCTGTATTTCTCCTACTTCAAGCGCCAGGTAATTTTCCTGGCGGAAATATGCTTCTTGCAATTCTAATCGGCACACTTGTAATGGCATTTACTTTGCTGTGGGTTTACGCCGAGTTTTCAGCTGCTATGCCAAGATCCGGTGGCGATTATGTATTTGTAAGTCGTTCATTACACCCAGTACTTGGTTTTCTTATGTCTTGGAGTCAAGGCATGTGGCTTACTTTTTTCTGGATTGGTTTTAATGCTTGGTTTGCCTTGATATTTGCTGTTCCAACTGCGTTTACAACAATTGGTGCAGTTACCGGCCAGTCAGGTTGGATATCAGCGGCCAGTAGTTTATTAGGAAAACAAACATTTCTAGGAATAACGACGCAGTGGTGGGTTTTGCTTTTTGGATCCCTTATTACCATCGCTTTTGCATTGCTATTAATATACGGTTCACAAATTTATTGGCGCGTGCAAAAATGGTTATTTGCAATAGCTGGCTTGAGTATTTTGGTTATGGCTTTCTTGTTGGTTTTCAAAAGCGGGAATGTTGCAGAAGCTTGGAATAAGTTTGCAACTGCCAATAACAGCCTTCCATTTGATAAAGTAATTTCTACAGCGCAATCAAGCGGATTTACTGGCGTTGGATCTGCCTTTAGCATTACTTCAACTATCTTGATGTTGCCTTGGGTATTTTTCGTCGTGGGATATGCACAAGGTTCGGCACAAATAGGTGGCGAAGTTAAGCGCGCTTCCAAAACTCAGTATTTTGCAATGGTGGGTGGTGTACTAATAAATGGTGCAGTTCTTGCCGCAATTGTCTGGGCATATCAGAGTGCAGTGGGTCAGGATTGGGCTCGTTCACTTTCATTCTTGAGCAATAATGCTGCAGATAAATTAAATATGCCCGGTGGAATCCCAGCTGGTATTAATTTAATTACTAGTTTACTGACGGGAAGCGTGCCTCTTTTAATTATTATGGGGGTAGGACTTCTTCTCTGGGCAGTAATGGGAACGCCATTGTCGATGCTGCAAGCAACTCGATACATGCTTGCTTGGTCACTCGATGGTGCAGTTCCTAAGAAATTAGGTGCAGTCAATGAGAAGACACACACACCGGTTAATGCAATAATTTTCTGCATTATTACGGGCGAAATTGCACTCATGGCATTGATTAATTTGCCGAATGCAAGTTTATTGGGAGCTCTGCTCGCACAGATTGTCGCTTTCATAGTGGTCAGTCTTGCTGGCGTTGTGTTCCCTTATCGTTTGAAGTCAGTCTGGGAAGGTGGCGGTGGTCGCCGTCTTCTTGGAATTCCGACTATTACCTTGGCTGGAATCGGAGGAGTCGTAGCACTTGGCGGACTGATGATTATGTTTATTACAAACCCGGCAATTAATGCGACCTTTGCGGTGACAAGGAGAATCTCACTTCAGTTTATGATTGGAGTTATTCTTGTTGGAATCGTTTGGTACTTCAGTGCGAAGACAATTAATAAGAATAAAGGTATAGATGTAAGTCTGGCGTATAAAGAAATTCCACCTGAGTAAGGCAACTAGTTAATAAAGAATGTTCCGGGTTCACCAAAAGCGAATCCGGAACATTCTTTTTATCATGAATGCGAGTTAAATTATCAAAAAAGCAATTGTGCTGGGTAACCTGACTATTGATGACGTCGTCCTTCCGGATGGCGTTACGTACATGGGCACTTTGGGTGGGAATTCAATTCATGTAGCAACTGCTATTTTTTTCAATAATGTCGCACCAATCACCATTGCCCGCAAGGGTGAAGATTTCCCCCTCGAAGCATTAAAAAGTTTTAAAGACGCTGGGCTATCCACCGAATTTATTCTTCCTATAGCTGGCCCTACCGTGAGAAATTGGGTTATCTATGAATGGAATGGCGATCGAACGTGGCTTTATCGCACGTTAAAGTCTCGTTCGTTAGAAGTATCACCAGAACCAATTGATATTTCGGTCCAAGCGCTCGAAGGTGTAACGGTTGCACATATCGCCGCAATGCCATTAGGTAATGCTGAGCGATTAGTAGATCACTTGCGAAGTGTCGTGCCAGAAGTAACAATTATTTTAGATACTCATGAAGACTGGATTAATGGCTATGAGGAAAGATTACTAACGCTAGCTCGCAAGGTTAATATCTTTGTTCCTAGCAAGGAAGAAGTTTTAGACCTTACAAAAACTTCCAATCTAGAGGATGCGATAACTGAACTTGGTAGCTATAAATTAGAAAATGTTGTTATGAAAGCCGGAGCACAAGGGGCATACCTAATAAGAGAAAATGATCGAGTGCACCTAAATGCATTACCGGTTGCGGTCAAGGATGCAACTGGAGCTGGTGATGCGTTCTGCGGCGGCTTAGCCGCTGGTGTTGCTTTGCAACTTCCAATATATGATTGCGTTGCTATGGGAATTAAAACTGCCAGTGTGGCTATTCAAAGTTCCGGAAGCTTACGTCTTATCGAAAAATAATTTAGATTTATTCAAAAATATTCGTTCTAGAAGGGGAGTAAATGCACGCAAATAGCGACGACATTCAAGTAATGATAAATGAAATCGAACTTATTCCGGATGTCATGCGCAAGTGCTTAGAAGACCAGGGCGGCCATATTCGTTCGTTGGCACAGAGTATTGTGGAAACAGGCGTCGAACATCTTTGGCTAACGGGTTGCGGTGATTCTGCGTTTGCGGGCAGTGCGGCAGCACTTGCTTTCACGAAATCAAGTCACTTACCTACACGTGGAATTCACGCTCTTGATCTCGCGAGATATGAAGTCAGATACCTTCCCAAAAACAGTCTTGCAATAGGTTTGTCATTTTCTGGCAAAGTTGGTCGAACCTCTGAAGCAGCCATTCAAGTACGTAAATTTGGTCATAGATTCATAGCTCTAACAAATGCCCCAAATGGCCCTTTGGGCATTGCAGCAGGCGAAATTCTTCCTATAGATGTTCCAATTTTAGGTTTTTCGCCGGGTACCTCCTCTTACGTCGGAATGCTCATGACACTATTCACATTGGCGGCAGAAATTGCTGAGATAAAAGGGAGTCGTGCATTAAAGGAGTCGCTTGAAAAAATTCCAGATTTAGCCGCAAATACTCTCGAACTAAGCAAGTCCGCTGCGTTAGAAGCTGCGAAAATAATTGCGCAACATGAATGGATTGCATTTATTGGTGCAGGACCAAATGAAGCAACAGCCAAATTTGGAGCGGCTAAACTTTTTGAAGGTCCACAACAAGTTGGAGTAAGTACAAATATTGAAGAGTGGGCTCACGAGGAATATTTCGTGACTAAACCAGGGACACCAGTTGTGGTGGTCGCACCTAATGGCGCTTCAGTTGATCGAGCATCAGAAATAGTAAGTGAAATAAATTTCCTCGGCGCAAAGGCTCTTGTGATATCAGAATCAGATTTAGGCTTCAATTCACTGCATATTGAAATAGCCAAAGGCGTTAGTGAGGAGTTAAGTCCACTTTTGACTTGCCTACCACTTTCACTTATTGGTTTCTATATAGCCGAATTAAAAAATAAGAAAAGTTATAATTTTAAAGATGAAGAAACAAAAGTTGAACACTATGAGACGATACATAGAGCCACTCTCGGAACGCCGGCCTGAGGATGACAATGCTTACAGACCCGCTCCTTGAAGGTTATAGAATTGTCGATTCAGCTGGGAAAAATAACCTAGTTGTGCGACTCATTGGCGGTCTTGGTGTTGCGGCACATAATCATCGACCGCTACCACCCGAACTTGAGAGAGAATTTGCTGACATAGATTTAGTAATTGGTCGCAAAGATGGGAGAGCACTCTCAGATTTTCTTGTCGGCATTGGTTATGAAGCCAACCAGCGTTTTAATTCGTTGCACGGTGCAAAACGAATGTTGTTTTACGATAAAGAAAATCAACGTCAAGTTGATGTTTTTGTTAGTCAATTTCAAATGTGTCATTCGCTTGTCCTTGAACAACATCTTAAGATTCATCCGAGATCTCTAACCCCTGAGCACTTATTACTTACTAAATTACAAATAGTTGAAATTAACCGTAAAGATCTTTTAGATGTACTAAGAATCTTATACATGCATTGGAATGTCGATTTACCCAATGAGTGTCCAGGATTTTCAATCGAAAGATTAAATGAAGTCTTATCGCATGATTGGGGATGGTTCACGACCGTTAATGATAACCTTGAGAAAGTTAAAAGTTTCGCACCGACAGTTCTTTCCCAAGAGAAAGCTGATGAGGTCTTGAAATCAACTCATGATCTGCAACAAAGAATAGAGTCATCACCAAAAAGCACTAAATGGAAAACAAGAGCCCTCGTCGGAAGAAGGAAGGTTTGGTATGAAATTCCAGAAGAAGTCAATGGTAGGGCTTAAGAAATGAAAGATTATAAATTCTTTTTTGCAACTGATATCCACGGTTCAGATTTGTGCCTTAAGAAATTTTTGAATTCGGGTAAATTTTATGACGTAGATGCAATAATCATGGGCGGTGACATAACCGGAAAAATGATCGTTCCCATTGTTAAAGGGATAGATGGAACTTATTCAGCGTCGATTTTTGGGCGTAAACGTGCTGTTGATTCAAGTGAACTGTCACAGCTACGTAAGTTCATTTCAGATGCGGGCTTTTACCCACATGAAATTTCATTAGAAGAACTCGAAGTTTTGAAAGCTGATCCAGAAGCAGTAGACATTTTGTTTCAAAAACTCATGAAATCAACAATGAGCAATTGGTTAGATATGGCTGAGGATCGACTTAAAGGAACAGGTATTCAAGTTATTTTCGCTCCAGGTAATGACGATCCGTTTTTTATAGATGAAATGCTTAGTGGAAGTGATCTGGTTATCAATCCTGATGGTCAGGTGATAGAGCTTCCTGGTGGTTTTCCGATGATTTCAATTGGATACTCAAATATAACTCCTTGGTCCTCACCTCGTGAGCTTGAAGAAGATGCGCTAGCTAAGGTTATTCAGGAGCAAGTTCTAAAATTGGATAATCCTGAGAACGCAATTTTCAATTTACATGTTCCACCTAAAGACACGACGTTAGATCAAGCTATGCAATTAGATGAAGATTTTAGGCCGGTGATTAAGAGCGGTAGCCCAGTTATCACAGGAGTTGGCAGCTCTGCCGTGAGAGAAGCAATCGAAAAATTCCAACCAATTATGAGTTTGCATGGACATATTCACGAGTCTCGAGGAGAAGCCAAAATTGGCAAGACTCTTGCTATTAATCCGGGCAGTGAATATAGCGAAGGTGTTTTACGTGGTGCGATTGTTACGCTATCGGCGAAGAAAGGCGTAAAAGGTTATCAATTTGTCTCCGGCTGAAGTAAATAAATCTCCGCTAGTAGCAATAGTAGGTTCTGCACGTATTGAGCAAAGCGACATACGTTGGCAGCAAGCGTCTGAATTAGGCGCCGCTTTTGCCGACTCTGGTTACGAGGTAATGACTGGAGGTTATGGAGGCCTCATGGCTGCTGTTGCCCAAGGTGCAAGTGCTGCTGGGGGAAAAACAATTGGTTTACCAATGAAAAATTGGGACTATCTCACGCCAGATTCATCGCACCAAGAATTAAGGTGGTCTGAAAACTATTTTGAAAGGCTTGCACATTTATTGTCCGCAGATTATTTGGTTGTACTAGACGGCGGCATAGGAACTCTCTCAGAAATGGCTTTAGCATGGGCGATAGCACAGACCGAAGTAAAACATGCTCAAATTATCGTTTTAGGAGAAGGAATAAAAGAGTTACTTTCTAATTTTCAATCCTCACTTGTAATCTCACAACCCGATATGGATGTTTTATTCTTTTACGACAGTCATGAAGAAATTGTTAATCATATTAAATCAGGCATAGGCACCATTCAAAGCGTAAAGAAGGCACATGGATGATTTCAAATAATAATAATTCTCAATTCCATCTTGTTGGCGTTATCCATTTACCTCCGCTTCCAGGTGCAGTAAATTTTCGCGATTTGGAAGTCAGAAATATTGCAAGTATTGCTGCAAACGATGCCCAGGTATTAATGGATTCAGGATTTACCCATGTAATGATTCAAGATGGAAATGATATGCCTCAACCAACTCGAGCAAATGTGGCGACAATTGCAAGTCTTTCTGCCATCGGAGCAAAAGTACGAGATGCCATAAAAATTCCTCTGGGTGTTATCGTCGGTCACAACGATGGCGCCGCTTCAGTTGCAATAGGTAAAGCCATTGGCGCTGACTTTATTCGGGTCAAAGTACTTACTGGAGTGTCATACGGCCCAAATGGTTGGATTGAAGGGTGCTCTGCAGAAGTGGGTTTAATGAAGCGCCTTTTGGAGTCAGACATTGAGATATGGGCTGACGCAAATGAAGTCACTAGTCGATCCCTACATGATGACAAAACTTGGTCAGCACAGCAGGCCATTAATTTTGGTGGCGCACAAAAAATTATTATTACTCACGAAGATGGACCAGAGAGCGCACTGAAGGAAATTAAAACCGCACAATCGAATGTTGGTAAAGGTACTGATTTCCTAATAGGCGGGCGTGTCTCCCTTACAACCATTGGGGTTGTTATGAAAGGTGCGCAAGGAGCAATTATTGGCAGCGCAATAAATAATGAATTAGGAAGTGATTCTTTTATCAATGCAACAAATGCGCAAGCGTTCGGTAGATCTCTAATTTAACTTACTAGCACCTGACTTACGCGCTGAGCGAGATAAAAATAATGCGAAGACAAGTGCTAAAACAATTCCAGTGTTAACGCCCATTTCAGTTAGCGCGCGATTGAAATATTCAGTCGTCTTCTCTTTTTCCATAGTTAGTGATGCTCCGACAGTAAGAATGTGTCGAACCGCTGCGATGACACCAATAATTAAGAAATTATCTAGTTGGAAAATACCATCGGTAAATCTCACGATTACCGTTCTCATGATCTCAAGAATAATGATGACAAAGAGAATGTCGTTGATTGCCTGGATCATTCCTAAGGGAAAGAATGGACGAGTTTGAATTAGGCGTTGCAGTGTGTAACCAGCAGCTAATAAGGAAATTACAAACAAGAGTATTCCAAGAAAACCATGCAAAATATCTTCAAGCTTGTCGATGAAAGTTACAGGGATAAGTGACTCATCTTTTGTCAGTAACCCTTTAACTGATTTGTACTTCATCTCGACCACCTCTAATAGATATGGACAAGGGTAAATGCAGCCTTAAACTCTCGCAATATTTAAGGCTAAATGAGGCGCGATTACTCCTCAGTAATTGCCTTAGATGGTTCAAATCCCCCGGCTCTGCCTTCGAAGGTTCAAATCCTTCACCCGCCACCAGTAAGAGCTAATTTAATCTATAAAGAATTTCACCCGCATTGTGGTTGACTAAAACTTCTGAATTATTTTCATAATCGGACAAGTTAAATGAAGAAGGATCCAGATATTTCAGGTTCATAGCTTCGGTTCTCTCTTTTGAGATTCCTGTCGAAAGTGTGACTGTAATTCTGCATTGCTCTCCCTCAGCCGAAGAATAACTCCCAGCTCCTCTTAAGTGTGATGCGTGGGCCATAAGAGTTTTTGATACATCTGCAAATTTTCCCATTTGTGATGAGAAATATTCTCGACAGTGGTATCCAATGTCCTCAAGTTCCTTATGAGTTATAGAAAACTCAGTTATGTGAGGGGCAAATAAAATAACTTCACCACCGTCTTCAATGATTGGCTCAACTTTATACATACCTTTTGCAGCAGTCCAGATATCTTGATACCTCGATGGCATTATTGAGACTACACGCTTGACTGGTTTGTCTAAGAACTTAATGTGCTTTCTTGCCGAAACAGCAGATGCGTACTCCCAGGCAGTGTGGGGAGCACCAAAGGAAAGAGACGAAATAGCACTGGCACCTGTTTCTACAACGAGACAAAGTGCGAGCAGCGGAACTTCTATTTTACTAGCAGCGAGATTAATCATTTCGCGAACTGGAGTAATTCCTAAAGTACCAATAATTTCTGCACTTGAAATTATCGCTCCAAGCCAATGAGAGTAATCGATCATCTCTTGACCCGATACACCTGGGAATAGGTATTTTGCTCCGCCGCTAAAGCCAACAACTTCGTGTGGGAAAACAGGCCCGATAATAATGACTAAATCAGATTCAGTGATGAGTCTATTTATGGAGACTGGCACTTCAGAAGTGATTTGGCCTAACGAGATTTCTGTAATTTCTTCTGCCGTTATTGAACCCAAATGTGCAAAAGTTGAAGGATCCCACCATTCATGGTTGTGAATTTTCATACTTGGATATTTTTGATTAACTCTTTGATTATCTCCTGCCAAGAATTTATCAATTGCTTCTGGGGTCATAGGAGCATGAGTACCTAATGCAATGAGTGCAGACAGAGAGCTTGCACTAGGAGAAATGGCCTCATAAAAGATAGGTAAAATTGTTGGCAAGGGACAAGACCGCGTGGCATCGGGTACGACAAGAGTGACATTCTTGCCAGTGAAATCAATTGACTTTAGTGCACTGATAATGAATTCAGTAATTTCGATACTTGATAACTCGCTATCAAAATCTCCGATAAACGCATTTTTTCCTAGTGGGCTTCCCAGTAAATTGTTAGGAACTTGCCGTTGGGACATAGTACAAAATTACCATTTATTACCTACAACAAGAACAAAACTGGAATAGAGTCCTATTTATGAATCCAGCCTCCATTTGGGTGATAGGTCCAATAGCTTGGGACACAGTCCTATATGTACCGCACATTCCCACATCAGGAAGATTCCTGCATGCAAACTCGCATCATGAAAGAGCTGGGGGACAAGGTTTCAACGTGGCTTCTGGAATCATGAGCGCTAACCTCCCTGTAAATTTAGTTGGGTACGTCGGGAACGATTCAGTAGGATCAAATTTAACGAAAGCAATTTCAGAAAGCGGCCTTTCATCAAAATATATTCAGACTTTTGATTCACCTTCTCCGCATGTAACCATTCTTGTAGAAAAATCTGGTGAAAGAACCATGATCGGAATGGAGCAGAATTTACTTGCAAAAATTTCTTCCATCTCACTTCCAGTCAAACCAGGAGACATTGTTGTGTGGCCGTTTTGGTTAGATGCTTTTTTCCCGATGCTCCAGAAAATAAGTGGGATTTGTACAACGATTATAGGTTCTAACAGTCTAAACAGTGCCGAAAATATCTCAGGAGACATATTGGTACTTTCAAATAGTGAAGTAGAGCGATCTGAAACTTTAGAAAAATTTAAATCTAGGTTTTCAAAAATCATTGTTACAGATGGTGCGAATGGCTCTAAACTTTTTCATGGTGAGAAAGAGGTCACAATTCGTGCCATGGAAATCGATGTAGTTGATTCAACTGGTGCCGGCGACTCATTTTTAGCTGGAGTTGTACTTTCTCAATATGAAAATAGATCTGACTTGGACATGCTTACAGTAAGCACTATTTGGGCTGGATTAACGACCGCAAATCAACAGTCAATTCCTGTTAATTGGAAATTTGTTGCTCAAGAACTCAGCCGGAATGCAGTTAAAAAGTAACCAAACCGCCACTTATGTTTATTGCTTGTCCAGTCATATAGCTGGAGTCAGGCGAAAGAAGGAAAACAATTAGGTTGGCGCATTCCAAAGCTGTTCCAAAGCGATTTAAAGGAATCATTTCAACTCTCTTTTGGATTACATCACCAATTTTTAGGTTTTGATCATTAGCCAGGCCTTCACTTACTTTAGTTTGCATAGGTGTTTCAATGAGACCTGGGCAAATTGCATTGACTCTCACGCTTTTTTTGCAAACTCGAAAGCAAAAGTTCTAGTCAGACTTAAAACCGCAGCCTTGGTCGCTGCATAGGGACCAACATTAGAATTAGTTACAATTTTTGCGCCGGTAGAACTTAAATTCACAATTGCACTTCCGCTAGGCATTGTGGCACCGATATTGGCAGTTAAATCCCAGACTGACTCGAAATTTATGGAAAAGAGTTCTCGTATATCAGCAATTGAATAATCAGATAGATTTTTGGTTTCAATTTTCCCCGCAGCATTGACTAATCCATCTACGCCCTTCGAAGCGGAAATAATTGTGTTTCTGTCATCTTGTTTGGAAACATCGCCATAGATAATTTGGACTTTCGATTTCGACAAAAAATCAAAATTTGCGCCCGGCAAGTCGACAACAATCAATTCGTGACCCGATTCAAGCAGCTTAAGAACTGTGGCTTTACCTATTCCGCTGGCGGCACCAGTCACCGTTACTTTCACTTTATCAAGTTTCAATACTTATATAAGGTGTTCCGGGTTCGATTTCAACATCTAATTTTACTAAGAGTTCTATAACTCTACCGGCCACGGGAGATTCAATATCAACTGTTGCTTTGTCTGTCTCAACAGATATCAAAATGTCACCAATATTAACTTCTTGTCCGGGTTGTACTTTAATGTCAACCACAAAAGCAGAATTAACATTTTCGCCAACTCTCGGCATCTT
>CAFBQI010000004.1_pt1 | contig 25449 bp, 26 predicted proteins | sample 7269921 | NCBI WGS metagenome assembly CAFBQI01 (sample SAMEA6814177, study PRJEB35770) | uncultured Actinomycetes bacterium | biome: Freshwater; feature: Freshwater reservoir; material: water | place: Czech Republic | collected 2016-11-09 | depth 30m m | reverse complement strand
GTTGCACTTCCAACTTCTGCCGGAACTGGCTCTGAAGTATCTGGTGGTTCTGTAATTTCAGATCCAGAGGCTGGACGCAAAGCAGGAATTGCTAATGGAAATCTTCGTGCACAAGTTGCACTTGTAGATCCAGTGCTTACCTATTCAATGCCACCGTCAATGACTGCTAACACAGGTATCGATGCGTTGGCTCAAGCAATCGCTGGAATTATTGCTAAGTGCTCAACTCCAATCGGTGATGCAATTGGTTATGAAGCAGTTCGCATGATGACGCCAGCACTTGTTGCAGCCTTTAAAGATGGCAACGATAAAGTTGCTCGTGCGGGCATGGCTTCAGGCAGCATGATGGCTGGCTTAACTATGAACATCTCTGACTGCACCGCAGAACACTCTCTGGGTCAAGCAATTGGCGGCTTAAAGCATGTTCCACATGGTTTAACAATTGGTTTAGTTCTAGTTGAAACCCTAACTCGCGAAGCAAAAATTGTTCCTGAAAAAATGGAGCGCGTTGCAGATGCAATGGGCGTGCCTGAAGATGGCACTAAAGATGGATCACGTTGTGTCAATGCAGTTCGTAAAATCTTGGCAGAACTTCAATTCCCTGTGCTTTCATCCCTTGGTTTTGTCGAAGGCGATATTGATGAACTAGCTGAAATCGCATTGAAAGACTTCTTTATCACCCAAGCTCCAAAGCCATGGAGCAAGCAAGAAGTTGTTGATGCATTTATGTCTGCGCTTAATCTAGAAAGCCGTGTTGCTTAACTAGTGGAAGAAGTTCTTACCAACCCTTCAGTTATTCGAGTAACTGCGCTTTTAAAGGAGTTGGGCTGCTTGGGCGAAGTCACCATCTTGTCTGACTCTGCCCGGACAGCGCTAGATGCTGCAAATGCTTTAGGTATCGAAGTTGGCCAAGTTGCATCTTCTATAGTTTTTAAACTTCCTAGTGGCAACCCACTCTTAGTAATCACTAGTGGGCGCCACCGCGTTGATACCGAATTGGTGGCTAAGAATTTAGGTGTTGAAAAACTTCACCGCGCCGATGCTGATTTCGTAAAAACCGCTTCAGGTTTCTCAATTGGCGGTGTCTCCCCCGTTGGCTGGGTTAATCAACCAGAGATCACATTAATTGATCAAGCGCTTAACGAATATGAGGTTGCCTGGGCTGCTGCCGGGCACCCGCATTCGGTCTATCCAACTTCTTTTGCTGAACTACAACGCGTAACTGGTGCAACACCAATGGTTGTTGGTGATTGACCATTAATACTTTAGGAATGATTGCAATCGTTGTTGATGATTACGATTTGGCAATTTCTCACTACGTCAATGATCTTGACTTCACTTTGATTGAAGACACAACTCTGACTCCCGATAAGCGATGGGTTGTAGTTGCGCCAAGTCTGCAAGGGGCCCGAGTCTTGCTAGCTAAAGCGGTCAATGAGGCACAAATTGCTGCGATTGGAAACTCAACTGGTGGTCGAGTTGGTTTTTTCCTGTACACGACAAGTTTTACCCAGACTTATGAGAGCTATAAAGCTAAAGGGATAGATTTTATTGAGTTACCTCGTCAAGAGACATACGGACGAGTTGTAGTTTTCAAAGATAAATTCGGTAATAAGTGGGATTTAATTGAACGCAATGATTAAGAATTGGTATGGGGGCTAAATGATTGTTGCCTATTTTTGGACGATTACTCCTAGCCGAATACCTTTTGCGCTAGTTGCAATGGCAATGGATCGATTCGTTCTAAAGATTTCACCAAACGTTGGTTTTTTTAAGTCGCTAGGAACTGGCAAAGGCGAAACTTTCACACCAAAAGATGCAAACTCATTGCGGTGGGGTTTAATCGCCCAAGTTCACGACATTGACTCCTTTGACCAATCTTTTGTAGTAAAACAATGGCGTAAAAACAGTGCCAGTGAATTCCGAGCAGTCATCGAACCGATTTCATCTCATGGAAAATGGGCTGGGCAAGAACCATTTGTGCCAACAGTTAAAGAGTGGGACGGGCAAGTAATTGCAATAACTCGTGCTCGAATTGCTTGGCTACAAAATCTACGATTCTGGAAAGCGGTTCCCCCAGTAACTGCCTCGCTGAAATCGACTCCAGGTTTAGTTGCTGCAATTGGAATTGGTGAAGCCCCAATTGGTTTGCAAGGCACTTTTTCAATCTGGCAATCCCCTGGCGCACTTCGCGATTTTGCTTATAGAGGCGCGGCCCATATGGCAGCAATTGATGCCACGGCTAAGTACAAGTGGTATTCAGAAGAGCTCTTTGCACGCTTTGCAGTACGCGATATTCGCGGTTCGATTAATAGTTAATTCACTCCATAGGGCAGACTTACCACCATGTCGATTCGCCATTACACGCCAAGAAGGCGTCGCCATGGCCAACTATCGCCCCGCGCTAATGCGCTGTTGATTACCGTTTTTACTATCGCTATTTTGCTTCAAGTGATGTATCCCTTGGTTGATGGTGAATTCCTCCGACTATTAACTATCAATGTTGTTTATTGGGGCGCAGGAGCTATGTTGCTGCACGCACTTCTTTCATATGGATTTCGCTATGCATTTACTTATTTTTCTTTCACTTTTGCCTTTGCTCTAATTATCGAGCACGTTGGCGTATTAACTGCCTGGCCATTTGGAGATTATGCATATTCAAATGATTTAGGTTATAAAGTTTATGAAGTTCCTTTAGTAGTCCCATTTGCGTGGATCATGATGGCGCACCCGGTTTTGATTGCAGCTCGCCGAATTGCCGGACATTGGATTTTCTTATACGGCGGAGTTGCTCTTGCAGCTTGGGATTTGTTCTTAGATCCAATGATGGTGGCATCCGGGCGTTGGTCTTGGAAACTCACTGGTGCACATGTTCCTTTTCAGCCAGAAATTCCACTCTCAAATACTTTCGGTTGGCTTCTAAGTGGCATGTTTTTAATCGGTATATTGCATGTCAGTACGCCCCGAGAAAAACGCAGAGCCGGTGCATCTTTTGCAACTACGGATGCATTCTTACTATGGACTTTATTCTCTGGTGTTGTCGGCAACTTATTCTTCTTTCATCGCCCAGGAATCGCCTTTTTTGCCGGAATAATCTTTACGGCGGTCTTAACGCCATATTTCTTTAATCGCTGGTTAGGTCGTCCGTAGTTTTCATGGATTATTTAATCGCAATACCGTCAGGATTAATTCTGTTAATAACTGTGTTCAACTTTCTCACTATTAGATCCCCTTGGGAAAACTCTCAGATTAATGAACGCATATCTGTCCTTGTGCCGCTTAGAAATGAAGCTTTAAATGTTGCCGAATTAGTCTCATGCCTTCGGGCTCAAAAAGACCTTGCTCACATTGAGTTTTTTCTATTAGATGATAATTCAGAAGATGAAACCTTGGAACTATTAAAGCAGCATTGTTCGGGTCTCAGTAATTTTAAAGTTCTATCTGGAAGCGAACTGCCTTCAGGTTGGATTGGCAAAGTTTGGGCTTTGCATCAACTTTTGCATGCTTCAGATGGTGAAATTGTTGTTTCCATCGATGCTGACGTTCGACTTGCACCTGATGCAATAAATCGCGCAGTAACTTTGCTCAAGGATTCTGGATTAGATTTTGTCTCTCCTTATCCTAAGCAAATTGCGCTGAGTTGGTCGGAAAAATTGATTCAGCCACTTTTGCAATGGTCTTGGATGGCAACGGTTTTGTTACGATTGGCTGAGAAAACTTCACAGCAATCCATGGTTGTGGCTAATGGTCAATTTTTCGTTGTAACCCGTAATGCTCTGGATAAAGTTGGTGGGTATGAAAGTGTTAAAGGCGATGTCTTAGATGATGTTTTCTTAGGGCGAAAATTAGTTAAGAGTGGGGCGCACGGCTGTGTAGCAAATGGCGCCTCCATTGCAACAACTCATATGTATTCATCATGGAATGAAATCAAGGCCGGTTACGGTAAATCACTTTCTAAGGCGTTTGGCTCAATTTTTGGCAGCGTTATTGCTATCGCATTTATTTTCCTTACAGGTGTGGCGCCACTTATAGCTGGAATCACAGGATCACATGTTGGTTGGTATGCACTTGGTGCAGTTACTCTTACACGCACAATGAGTTCGATTAAATCTGGTGGAAGTGGATTAGATGCGCTCTTGCATCCGATTTCATCATCGCTTCTTATCTATTTGATTATTTACTCGTGGTTCGTACGCGGTGAAGTACAGTGGAAAGGTCGCACACTATGACTGCTGCGCCTTTAAAAATCGTAGTAATTGGTGCGGGTATGGGCGGAATGATGTCTGCAGCCCGTCTTGCTAAGGCCGGTCATGACGTCAGCCTCTATGAAGCTTCAGATCGCACAGGTGGCAAGTTGCACACCGAATGGATTGGAAGGGTTGCCTTTGATACAGGTCCTTCGCTTTTGACTTTGCCGGCCGTATATAAAGATTTCTTTGCACGTACAGGAAAACATCTTGGACTCTTATGTGAAATTAAAGCTGTAGACCCATCTTTTGATTACCGATTCACCGATGGAACTTCCGTAAAGTTTGCCAATTTATCGCGCCATCAAACGCTTAATAATTTAAAAGCAGCTTACGGCCAAGAAGTTGCTGCCCAGTGGGATCAAATGATGCGACGTGCGGAAAAAATGTGGGATGTTTCGCGCGAGCCTTTTATTGAAAACGAGCTCAGATCCGTGTTCTCGCTTTTAAAACGTTTCTCCTTAATCCGAGATCTTAAAGTAATTGCACCATGGAAATCGCTGCGTCAGTTGGCCGAAGAGTCGATGCCCGACAAACATTTGCGATTCATTCTTGATCGCTATGCCACATACAGTGGCTCTGATCCACGTAAAGCTCCTGCAGTTTTAGCATCAATTGCCTTCGTTGAAGAAAGCTTTGGCGCATGGCACATATCGGGCGGCCTCGGAGTTTTGGCGAAATTAGTTCATGAACGCGCAGAGAAAACTGGAGTTAAATTTCATTTAAACTCCCCCGTCCAAAAAATTAATGTACATAGAGGCAAAACGACGGGCATAACGTTAGAAACTGGTGAGGAAATTTTGGCTGATGCCGTTGTTGCCAACGCAGATGCATCACTTATTTACAACCACTTAATAGCTAAAAAGATTCGAAAACTTAATAAAGTACGAAAAAGCCTTGCTAAAGCCGATCCATCTCTTGCTGGATTTTCGCTCCTACTTGCGATGCGCAAAGATGAAACTGAGCCATTGAGCCATCACACAGTGCTTTTTCCAACTGACTATGACAGTGAATTTGACGCTATTTTCAATGAGAAAAAGCCTGTCACAGAGCCGACCATCTATATTTGCGCGCCTCATGATGCGGCAATGAGCAATGATGAAAATCTTGAGAGCTGGTTTGTCTTAGTTAATGCACCAGCACATGGTCCTAATTCCTTTGATTGGAACAATCAAGAATTTGCTCATGACTATGCCAACAGCATTATTGATCAGATAGAGTCACGTGGAATTCCGGTGCGATCACGTTTGGAATCTCTCACTATAAGAACACCTGTCGATTTAGAAAATGCTGTTCGCGCACCTGGTGGATCCATTTATGGAACCTCGAGTAATGGGGCGCGTGCAGCTTTCATGCGCGCTAAGAATCGTTCACCGATTAAAGGTTTGTATTGCGTTGGAGGATCTGCTCACCCTGGTGGCGGATTACCTTTAGTTGGATTGAGTGCCGAAATGGTTGCTAATGCAATTGGGAACGTGCATAACGCAAAACCATTAAGAAACCACTAATCTGTAAAATTAAAAACCCAAGAGATAGAGCAAATACTCCAGGCAAATTTAATTGCCACATAATTAATGTAATAAAAAGAAAACTTGCCCGTATGGGTCTTTCGGCTGGAGTAACTACTCCGATATTTGTTATTCCGAGTGAAACTAACTTTGCGCGTGCATATTCTTGAAACGAAGCAACGCACCACAGGGAAATCACTAACCATGCGGGAACTCCAATGACATAAAGCGCATAAAGCCAAAATGCTTCACTTACACGGTCAACTACTGAATCCAAAACTGCGCCCCACGCACTTTCACGTTGCTGGAAAATTGCAACGCTTCCATCAATACCATCACAAAAAAGTGAAAAGACTAGAAATACAACAGCCCACCATGTAGATGCGGTTAATGCCGTTGCAATCGCGCTAATTAATCCAAAGAACGTCAGAACATTGGGGCTTATTCGAAGCAACGTTGCAATCAACCCAAAACGATAGGAAATTCGTAGCCACCATGCGACTACTCCCGTGACCGGGGCGTCGTTGTGCAGCGAACTCCACCGGGAGTTGAAATCTTCTAAAGTGCGGACTACCACTATGTGAGGGTACCGTTACGCCGTGAGTTCAGAGAATCAAAGCCGACTAAATTCGGTGCGCCATGAGGTTGAGGAAGAACTGCGCGCTTTTCTCACTCGTCAAAGCCACTATCTGAACCAAATCTCTTCGGATTTAACTCCTGTATCAACGGCCATTACTTCTTTTCTGCTCGATAGTGGAAAAAGGTTGCGCCCACTGTTTGCTTTTGCAGGGTTTGCAAGTGGCAAAGGTGTCTTAGATAAAGCTTCTACGTGCGCAATGGCATCACTTGAACTCCTGCAAGCATGTGCACTCATTCACGATGATCTAATGGATGGATCAGATACCCGAAGAGGCAAGCCATCAATCCACCGCCATTTTGAAACCTTACATATACAAGATGAGCTTGAAGGTTTTGCTCCGCAATATGGCTTATCGGCTGCGGTTCTACTTGGAGATTTATCACTTGTTTGGGCAGATCAAATGTTGAACTCTGCCGGACTTACGCCTAAGCAGCTTCTAGATGTTGTGCCTATCTATGACGAAATGCGAGTTGAGTTAATGGCTGGGCAGTTCTTAGACATTCACGAACAAACTCAAAAGCACACAGATCTTGATCGCTCAATGAAAATTGCCAGATACAAATCTGGAAAGTACACAATTGAACGTCCACTGCACATGGGTGCTGCGCTGTCTTCTCATTCAACGCCAGAGTTGATGCATGCTTTATCTGAGTACGGACTTCCACTAGGGGAAGCTTTCCAATTCCGCGATGACCTTCTAGGTGTTTTCGGAGATCCGACATTAACTGGAAAACCTGCGGGAGATGATTTGCGAGAAGGAAAACGCACAGCCTTAATTGCAATGACCGATGCCCGTTGTACCGAAGCGATGCGTGAAGAAAGCCGTAAGTACTTCGGGAAAAATGATATTGATGACAAAGGAATCGCAATCTTGCAAGACATGATTATCTCAACCGGTGCAAAAGAAGAGCTTGAAACCATGATTGATGACCTGACAGGACGCGCAATGAACGCAATTGAAAATCCAGCTATTGACGATGGTGCTCGAACATTCCTTACAGAATTAGCACTAATCGCAACAAAACGGAGTAAGTAAATGGTTGCACGTGTAAAAGGCCCAACCGATCATGTTGTTATTGTTGGCGCAGGCCTTGCAGGATTAAGTGCAGCCCTGCGTCTTGCCGGCGCGGGCAGAAAAGTTACCGTCCTTGAACGCGAAAGCGTTCCCGGAGGTCGAAATGGCCTTCTTAATAAAGACGGCTATTCATTTGATACTGGTCCAACAGTTTTAACTATGCCTTCTCTCATTAACGATGCATTTAACTGCGTTGGTGAAGATATGAAGGATTGGTTAGAGCTAACTCCACTCACGCCTTTGTACCGTGCTTTTTATGCCGATGGCTCTCAATTGGATGTTCATTCAGATACCGCTGAAATGGAAGCAGAGATTGCCCAACACATAAGTGGCGCCGAAGCTGCCGGTTATCGTAAGTATGTAGATTTTGTGACTAAGTTATATAAGTATGAAATGAATGACTTTATTGATCGCAATATTGACAGCCCATTTAATCTTCTTACTCCTAACTTAGCTCGACTAATTGCACTCGGTGGTTTCCGCAAGCTTTCACCTAAAGTCAATCAATTTATGAAAGATCCACGTTTGCAAAAGGTTTACTCATTTCAGGCCATGTATGCAGGCGTAAGTCCACAGCAGGCACTTGCAATCTATGCAGTTATTGCTTACATGGATTCAGTTAATGGAGTTTTCTTTCCAAAGGGTGGAATGCACGCAGTTCCACGAGCTTTAGCCGCAGCTGCCCAAAAACACGGAGTGGTCTTTAAATACAACACAACCGTCTCACAAGTAGAAGTAACAAATGGTCGAGCTAAGGCTGTTATTACCGAAGCTGGAGAGCGTTACGAGTGCGATGCAGTAATTCTTAATCCAGATCTACCCGTTGCCTACCGCGATTTATTAGGCAAAACGCCATTATCTGTAAAGCGCTTAAAGTACTCACCTTCTTGCGTGACGCTACTAATTGGTTCAAATAAAAAATATGACCATACCGCTCACCATAATATTCACTTTGGTCATTCATGGGATGGTGTTTTTGATGAGTTAATCAACCAAAAGAAGTTAATGAGTGATCCCAGCATTCTTGTAACCGTTCCAACACATGATGATCCAGAACTTGCCCCACCTGGCAAAAACTCTTATTACGTTCTATTTCCGACGCCAAACTTAGATGCAGATATCGACTGGACTAAACAGGCCAAGCCATATCGCGATCAGATGATTAAAACCATTGAAGCGCGTGGTTACGAAGGTTTCGGCGATTCGATTGAAACCGAAGTTGTCACTACTCCCCTAGATTGGAAAAATCAGGGAATGGAAATGGGTGCACCTTTTGCTAGTGCACATACTTTTTTTCAGACAGGTCCGTTTAGACCACGAAATATGGCACAAGGAGTTGAAAACGTTGTATTTGCAGGATCTGGAACTCAGCCTGGTGTCGGAGTACCTATGGTTCTTATTTCAGGTCGACTTGCAGCCGAACGCATTGTGGGACCAGTTAAGTAAATGGATCAACTGCAAGCTTCCTACGCTGAGTGCAAGAGATTAAACGCACTTCACGGCAAAACGTATTACTTGGCAACTTTATTGTTACCAAAATCGAAAAGACCTTATGTCCATGCTCTTTATGGTTTTGCCAGGTACGCCGATGAAATCGTGGATGATCTTGAATCAACGTTAACCGTACAGGAAAAATCAGATGCATTAGGCACCTGGGGTGAAAAAATATTGCAGGGTCTAAAATCTGGAAAAAGTGATGATGCAATAGGTCGCGCACTTATTGACACAGTCAACCGTTTTGAAATTCCGCACGAGCATTTTGAAGCTTTTTTGCATTCAATGACAATGGATTTAACTGTTCAGGAGTATCAAAGCTATGAAGACTTACTTGAATACGTTTATGGATCTGCTGCAGTAATTGGTCTTGAAATGGTGCCCGTGCTTGGCGCCCTTGAAGAAGGTGCCTATGAGTGTGCCAAGAAATTAGGCATTGCCTTTCAATTAGCTAACTTTATTCGAGACGTTGGTGAGGATTTAGATAGAGGGCGTATTTACCTTCCTATCTCAGAACTTGCCGAACATGGAGTTACTCGTGAAATGTTAGAAGCTCGAGTTTTAACTCCGGAAATTATCAGCGCCCTCAAGTTCCAAATTGCCCGTGTTCGTCAGTTACAAAAAGAGGCTGAACCTGGAATCGCAATGCTTTCACCCAAGAGCCGTCCGTGCATACAGGCTGCAAGTGAACTTTATTGTGGAATTGTGGATGAGGTAGAGAAAATCGGCTACGACGTTTTTGCTAAGCGAGCTAAAACTTCAACCGCCCGCCGATTGCGAGCATTTATTACCGCTTATCTAAAGCGCCTAACCGTATCCAATTAGATAAAACCCCTAGTACAAGTGCAAAGCCAAAGAAAAGATCTTCAACTGGCGCTGACGCAATTCGCAAACCGATAATCGCATCGGGGCTATACATCACTATATTTCTTGAAGTCAGCCACCAATTAGTTAATAACTGAAATGAAACTATAATTGCATACGAAGTCCAAAATACTTTGCGTTTAAGTAACTGCGTATTGAAAAGATATAAATCAAAAGTAATTGCAATTACTACTGCCACCAAGGCAATCTGCGTATATGTCATCGCTATACCCGCCAGTGCTTTTTGACTGAACGCACAGCTTCGATAGTCATCAGTGCGGCTAGCGGGACAACTACAAAAAATAGATATTCTTCAAGCGGAATGCACCATGGCCCGAAGATTCCTAGAATTTGAGCCGAATCAAAGCTCCAATGCCCATGTGAGATTGCATATTTATCCCAGGCAACGAACAGGAACGCGATGGGAGCTATTGCTAATGCTGCCCGCTTAAACTGTTTAAGAACTCCGACTTTGAGAAAAACCTCTAACCAAAATGAACCAATGACAGTGAAAATGATCATCGCCATGTATCCATACTTTTGCACGAGATAACGCTACTCTAAGAACTACGGGAGCCGCATATGGCTGAGAGGGTTTGAAATTCAAACCGACCGATTGACCCGTCCGGTAATGCGGATGTGGAAAGGATTAATATGTCGACCATTATTTTTACCGCCTGGGGATATGAAGTCTCACTCCTAGAGCTAGCAGCTGCGATAACTTCCTTCATTGGAGTCTGGTTAGGCACCACCGGAAAACGCATTACTTGGCCTTGGTGGGCTTTGAGTAGTGCGTTGTATATGGTTTTCTTTTATCGTGTGGATCTATTTGCCAGCGCTGGGCTTCAAATAGTTTTTATTCTTGCAGCTATCTGGGGTTGGCGTGATTGGGCTCCAACTGGTGCGGTGCCAGGAATTCTAAGTAATCGCAGCCGTGTGTTCTGGGCGTTAGGGACAGTTATTTTGGTTGCGGTTTTGACTCCCGTTCTTTCACGTATGGGCGCCGCAGCTACTTGGTCCGATGCTTTTCTACTTATTGGCTCACTAGTTGCACAAATTTTGATGGTGTACGAAAAGACTGAATCATGGATTTTATGGCTCGTTGTGGATGCTGCCGGAACAATTGAATACGCCTACCTTGGATATTGGTTCACTGCGGTTTTGTATGCATTATTTACTCTCATTGCACTTTTAGGTTGGAAGCGTTGGTATGACACTCGTAGCAATTGATGGAAGAGCTGGTGCGGGCAAGACAACACTTGCTCAACAATTTCTAGAGCAGTGGTCTGCAACAAATACTGTTGCCGTGATTCATATGGATGATCTCTATGATGGTTGGGATAATGCGCTGGGAAACAAACTTACTCAAAGCTTAGAAACAATTGTGAAAGCTCATTTAAATCGCGAAGAGTTTGAAATAGATGTTTATAACTGGTCGACTATGAAATTTGATACCCGCCGAAGAATTAAACCAGTTGATATTCTCATTCTTGAGGGTGTTGGCGCTGGCCAAAAAGCGGTGCGAGAAGCGGGAGCAACGCTGTATTGGCTTGACATTGAACCTGAAATTGGAATTAAAAGAGTTTTGGCTAGAGATGGCGCACAGATAATTGATCAGATGAAGCAATGGCAAATAGACCAAGAAATCCATTTCCTGGGAGATAAAACACGCGAAAACGCAGAACACATTCAAAGTTCATAAGCCTAAAAGCCCTAAAATCGTTCACATGTCCGATCTAACTGGCGAGCTCATCGATGGGCGCTATCAGCTCACTCGCCAAGTAGGAAACGGTGGAATGGCTTCGATCTATGAGGCAATTGATACTCGCTTAGATCGAAAAGTTGCAGTAAAGATTATGCATCCGCATTTGGCACAGGATGAAGCATTTGTAAATCGTTTTATCCGTGAAGCTAAAGCTGCTGCAGCGCTCTCGCACCCAAATGTTGTGGCAGTGATGGATCAAGGTTGGAATCAAAATGGTGTACCAGCCGTATTTATTGTTATGGAGCTTATCCAAGGTCACACACTGCGTGAATACTTAAATAAACGTGGCAGATTTGAAATCAAAGATGCAATTAATTATTTAACTCCGATTTTAAGTGCACTTGCCGCCGCACATGATTTAGGGATCGTGCACCGCGATATCAAACCTGAAAATATCTTGATATCTAAAGAGGGTCGCGTGAAAATTGCCGATTTCGGTCTTGCGCGCGGAGAACTAATTGGCTCAACAATGACGGCTGAATCAAGTGTGATTCTGGGATCTGTCTCTTATCTTTCTCCCGAGCAAGTTCAGCGTGGTATTGCAGATGCCCGAAGTGATATTTACGCAGTTGGAATTGTGGCCTTTGAAATGCTAACTGGAGAAAAGCCTTTTCTCGGTGACTCCCCTATTCAAATTGCATACATGCATGTCAACGAAGAAGTTCCCCAACTACGGAGCAAACGAAAAGACGTTCCCGAAGCACTTAATCTTCTTATTGCTAGTGCTACAAATCGAGATCCAGATAAGCGTCCAGCAAATGCTGGAAAGTTTTTGAGCTCTTTGGAATCTATTCAAAATGAGATTGACCCTAAAAGCAATCAGATGAAGTTAGCGCTAGACCTTCCTATTGAACCCATTAAAGAGAAACCTCGAAGTAAATCGAAAAATGTAGTTGAAGTCGAAAAAGAGCACACTGTTGAAGTCAAGAAATCCACTCAGGAAATTCAGGAGATACAAGAAAAAAAGCAAAAGCAAAAGGAAAGAAAGAAAAGGGCGAGCAAGCGAGTACGCAGGAACCGCAAAGTTGCATTCATTCTTGCAGTTGCTCTAGGAGTTGGCGGTTGGTGGACATTAGTTGGGCCAGGTTCACGTGTTGTTGTGCCATCTATTGTTGGCGGCACTCTTGAAGATGCAACTTCAACCTTAACTCCGCTTGGTTTAACAACGCTAATTTCAGAAAACCGCTTTGATGAAGAAATTCCAAAAGGGGCCATCATTGAATCAATTCCACCAGGTGGTGGACGCGTTGAAGCGGGCGGGCAAGTTAAATTAATTGTGTCCAAAGGTCCAGAGCGATACTTAATTCCCCCAGTTGCGGGATTAACTCCAGAAGCAGCAAAAGCTGCAATTGAGAAGTTCCCACTTTCCCTTGGAGCAAATACTGAAGTATTTAGCAAACTGGTACCAAAAGGTTTTGTAATCACTTCTAGTCCAGAGCCCGGTACCAAAGTGAAGCGGGATGCAATCATCTCGTTGGTAATAAGTAAGGGATTAGAAACGGTAGCGCTTACTTCTTATGCTGGAAAAAGCGGAGAACAAGCGCTTAACGAGTTAACTGACCTTGGTTTTAATGTCGAATCTACGTACGCCTTTGATGAAAAGATTTTATCTGGAGCTGTTATTAAGCAGGAACCATCTGGCGTTGCTGAGGCGCCAAAGGGATCTACGATTACCTTAGTTATTTCAAAGGGATCTCAATTTGTATTTGTGCCCAATGTCTTCTCGATTGAACAATCATTGGCGATAAAAACCCTTACAGACTTAGAATTAAAAGTCGAAGTAAAGAAACTTGGTACAAAGAAAACTAAGAAGGTTACAAATATAGTTCCAAGGGTCGGAAGCAAGGTTAAACGTGGCAGTACTGTCACAATTACCGTAGGGTAAGCCAATGCCGAAAGAGCCAAATAAGCCACGTATTGGTGCCCATGTCCCGACAACTGGTGGAATGGCAAAACGCTCCATTGAATATGCCAAAGAAATCGGAGCAAGTGCGATTCAAGTCTTTGCTTCTAGTCCGCGCATGTGGGCGATGCCGGCGGCTAAACCCGAACTTGATGAGGCTTACAAAATTAAAGCTGCCGAAATGGATCTTGAAACTTATGTCCATGCACCTTTTCTAATCAATTTAGGTTCACCTACTGAGGCAACATATTTAAATTCATTAGCTTCAACAAAGTATTCGCTGCAGCGCGCCAGCGATATTGGCGCTCTAGGGGCAGTGATCCATACTGGATCTGCCGTTGATGTAAGTCATGTAGAAAAAGCCTGGAAACAGATTCACGAAGGCATGATGCCCATATTAAATGAACTCAACGATGATTCACCCTACTTATTACTTGAACCAACCGCTGGTCAGGGTCAATCATTAGTTAAGAAACTTGACGATTTAGAAAACTATCTAAAAGCTCTCGAATATCACCCCAAGGTTGGAATCTGTCTAGACACTTGCCACGTGTTTGCAGCTGGACACGATATTTCGATTAAAGGTGGCATGACGGCAACTATCGACCTTCTAGTCCAGATTGCTGGAGTTGAACGTTTCCAACTTGTTCATGCCAACGACTCAATGGACGTTTGCGGGGCCTTAAAAGATCGTCATCAAAATATCGGTGATGGTCATATCGGCATCGAACCTTTTGCTGAACTACTCGCGCACCCAGCTGTTGCCAATGCACCATTAATTTTGGAAACTCCCGGTTTAGAGCAAAAGCACAAACCTGAAGTCGCTTTGTTGAAAAAACTGCGCGATAAAAAATGAGCAACGCCAAACACTTGTTTCGGATGAAATTAGCCCCTTGGGCACTGCTTACTGTTGCCATGGCCTGGGGTTGGGCATTTGTGATTATGAAGGATGCTATTCAGCGCCAAAGCGTCAACAACTTTCTATTTACACGCTTCGTATTGGGTGTGGTGGCAATGATTCTTATTCGCCCTCAAGTACTCAAGTTAATAAATAAAGATCTCTTGCTCCGAGCTGGAACTGCCGGAATTTTTCTTGGATTTGGCTATATTTTTCAAACTTTAGGCCTAGAACGAACTGGTGCTGCAATTACTGGCTTTGTTACGGGTTTATATATTGTGCTCACACCATTATTTGCATGGCTATTTCTAAAAGAGAAAATTAGTAGATTTGTTTGGATTTGTATCGCCATTGCAACCATTGGTCTTGGCTTTCTTTCAATCCATGGATTTTCAGTTGGTTTTGGCGAACTCCTAGTCTTTGTAAGTGCAATTTTCTATGCATTACACATAATTTCACTTAGCCAATGGAGTTCTGGTCGCGACCCTTATGCAATGACGCTCGTGCAACTTGTTATGTGTGCTTTTCTTGCCGGCATTGCTTCAATCCCAGGTGGTTATTCACTTCCCCCAGATTCAGGCGTGTGGGGAGTTGTGGTTTTCACCTCGATTTTCGCCACCGCCATCGCATTTATTATTCAAACGTGGGCCCAAGCTCATATGACATCTACCAAGGTCGCCGTTATTTTAACGATGGAAGTTGTCTTTGCAGCAATCTTTGCCATTGCTTTTGGCGGCGAAACTTTAACTCTTCAGAGCGCAATTGGCGGAATCTTGGTAGTTGGCGCAATGTATTTGATTGTTATCAAAGAAGAGAAGTAGGCTCGTTACATGGCAATTGATCTTCGTTCAGATACCGTAACCCGTCCATCACAAGCTATGCGTGAAGCAATAGCTGCGGCCCCTGTTGGTGATGATGTCTACGGTGATGATCCAACCGTTAACTCGCTTGAAGAACGTGTTGCGGCAATGTTTGGAAAAGAAGCAGGAGTTTTCACTCCTACTGGTTCCTTGGCCAATCAATTAGCAATTCGTATGCTTGTTAACCCTGGCGAAGAATTAATTGCAGAAACTAACTCGCATATTGTGCGCGCAGAACTTGGCGCAGCTGCTGTTTTTAGTGGAATTACTACTCGAACATGGCCGGCAACACATGGTTTATTGCGTGCAGCTGACGCTCTAGAAATTGCACGACCTGACTCTGGGCCGTATTTGGTTTCAACAACTGCAATTGCAGTTGAAAATACCCACAACTTTGGCGGCGGAACCGTACAACCAATCACTGAAATCGCTGAACTTCGCAAAGGTGCTGACGCCTTAAAACTTGCCCTTCATTTAGATGGCGCCAGAATTTGGAATGCACATATTGCAAGTGGAACTCCATTTGCAGAATATGGAAAGTACTTCGACACAGTAAGTGTCTGTTTATCTAAAGGCTTAGGCGCACCTATCGGTTCAGTCATGCTTTCGACAAAAGAGCGGGTTACTAAGGCGCGAGTATGGCGAAAGCGTTATGGCGCAGGAATGCGACAGGTAGGTTTACTTGCAGCGGCTGCGCATTATGCTCTGGATAACAACATCTCGCGTTTAGCCGAAGATCATCGTCGAGCTAAGCAAATCGCTATAGCAATTGCAGCAATTGACTCAACACTTGTTGACCCAGCAACAGTCCAAACAAATATCGTTGGTTTGGATTTAGCTAATCTGCCAATTACTGCCGCCGAACTAGCAACTCGTTGTCGTGAAAAGGGTCTTTGGATAAGTGCGCTTGGGCCTAAATATGCACGACTTGTAACGCATTTAGATTTTGATGATGCTCAATGCAGCGAAGCAATCGAAATTTTAAAGGTAGCCCTCGTGGCGTAATAGCCACTCTTTCTTATTTACACCATAGGCGTAGTTGCCCAAGGCTCCCCCAGTTTTTACAACTCGGTGGCACGGCACAACCAACATGATTGCATTATTTGCACATGCACTTCCAGCTGCTCGAACTGCAGCCGGTGATCCTGCGCGCGCCGCAATTTCTGCATAGGACAAAACCTTTCCGCCAGAGATTTTTCTCATTGCTTTCCATGCAGCTTGAGAAAAAGGAGCTCCGGGTTGATTTACTTTTATTCCGTTAATTGCTGAAATATCGCCATCAAAGTAATCATTAATTAAATCGCTAATTACAGGAATTGATTTGACGATTTTTAAATCTTTACCGGCTTTGAATGCAGCGATTGTCGAAAGATTAGCCCCAAGCAAGATTTGATCATCGGCCAGTAAATTCAAATTACCGACAGGGGTCTTGTGAGTGGTAACTAATAAAGGCACGGGAAGAAAATTAGCGGTCGCGAAGCATCTCGGCAACCAGGAAAGCAAGCTCTAGTGATTGCGAGTGATTAAGGCGTGGATCGCATGCGGTTTCATAGCGTGAGGCTAAATCTTCATGTGAAATCTGCTCACCGCCGCCAACGCACTCAGTGACATCATCACCAGTGAGTTCGATATGGATTCCCCCTGGATGTGTGCCAAGTGCTTTGTGAACTTCGAAGAAGCCCTTAACTTCATCCATGACATCATCAAATTTACGTGTCTTATAGCCAGTTGGGGCTTCGTACGTATTGCCGTGCATCGGATCGCACACCCATAAAACCTTCGCCCCAGATTTTGTAACACCATCGACTAGCGCTGGAAGAGCTTCACGAATTTTGCCTGCGCCCATGCGCGTAATGAAAGTAATACGCCCCGGTTCGCGATTTGGATCTAACTTTTCAATAAGAGCTAATGCATCATCAACGGTTGATTTTGGTCCAAGTTTGATGCCAATTGGATTTCGTACCTTTGATGCGAAATCAACATGAGCACCATCTAACTGACGTGTACGTTCGCCAATCCAAATGAAGTGTCCAGAAACATCATATGGATTTCCGGTACGAGAATCGATGCGTGTTAAAGCTTTTTCATACTCAAGAATTAAAGCTTCATGACTTGAAAAGAAATCAACTGACTTAAATGATTCTGGATCTACTCCTGCAGATTTCATAAACGCTAGGGCGCGACCGATTTCCATGGCCATCTGTTCGTAACGCTCTCCCACAGATGAATCGCGGATAAAACCTTTATTCCATTCATGAACCTGGCGAAGATCGGCAAAGCCGCCTTGCGTAAACGCACGAACTAAATTCAACGTTGCTGCCGAAGTGTTGTAAACACGGACTAATCGTTGTGGATCTGGTGTACGAGATTTCTCATTAAATTCAAGATCATTTACCGCATCGCCTCGGTAGGCAGGAAGTGTGACATCGCCGCGTGTTTCCATGTCATTTGAACGCGGCTTAGCAAACTGCCCAGCCATACGACCAACTTTTACAACCGGCAGTGATGAGTAATACTGCAAAACTGCAGCCATCTGCAAAATAGTTTTAATGCGATTACGAATTGAATCAGCTGTGGCTGCAGCAAAAGTTTCTGCGCAGTCTCCGCCTTGTAACCAAAAAGCTTTACCTTCGGCAGCCAATGCAATGCGTGCCTTGAGATCATCACATTCGCCGGCAAATACAAGCGGTGGAAAAGATTTCAATTCAGCAACGGCCGCTTTAATTGGTGCGCCTTCTGGACCGCCTGGCCAATGTGGTTGTTGCGCAGCCACAAGGCCCGGCGTGAACAGATTATCCAGAGAAGAATTCATGGCTTAAGAATAGAGAATCAATTGATAACTGCGTACCGCAATTATCCGAAGAAGATCTCTGACTCCTTATATAGCTCTAGAGGAACGGTCTTGAGCTTTTCAGTAGCCGTAGCAAGCGGTACGCGGGCGATATTTGTGCCATGTAGGGCAACCATTTTGCCCCAATCACCTTCGTGCGCTGCAGTAATTGCATGTAGACCAAAGCGAGTTGCAAGCACTCGGTCAAAAGCCGTAGGCGATCCACCGCGCTGGATATGACCCAGAACAGATGTGCGTGCTTCTTTGCCAGTCTTGGCTTCGATTTGGCCAGCTAGCCAGTCACCGATTCCTGAAAGCTTGACGTGACCAAATGAATCAAGGGTCTGATCCTTAACAATCATGTCGCCATCTTGAGGAATTGCGCCTTCGGCAATAACGATAATTGGTGCGTAATGAGATTTGAATCGAGATTCAACCCATTCGCAGACTTTATCAACTGAGAACTTTTGTTCTGGAATCAAGATACATGCCGCACCGCCTGCAAGACCTGAGTGCAAGGCAATCCAACCAGCATGACGGCCCATAACTTCAACGATCAATGCACGATGGTGTGATTCGGCAGTTGTATGTAAGCGATCAATTGCTTCGACTGCAATGTTTACAGCTGTGTCAAAACCAAATGTGTAATCGGTGTTGTTAAGGTCATTATCAATTGTCTTTGGAACGCCAATAACTTTTACGCCTAGTGCATCCAACTTTGTAGCAACACCTAAAGTATCTTCGCCGCCGATTGCAATAAGTGCATCGATTCCGGCTTTAGCTAAGTTCTCTTTAATCTTTTCTACGCCACCATCGATTTTGAAAGGGTTAGTACGTGAAGAACCAAGAATCGTTCCACCGCGTGGCAAAATTCCACGAGTTGTCTCAAGGTTTAAAGGCATTGTTAAACCTTCAAGTGGACCTTTCCAACCATCGCGGAAACCAACAAACTCGTGACCGTACTCTTTTACGCCTTTACGAACTACGGCGCGAATCACAGCATTTAGACCTGGGCAATCTCCGCCACCAGTAAGCACACCAATACGCATTATTAACTCCATTTAAAGAAAATGATGAAGGGCTCGGGCCTGTTAAAAACACCCTGCCTGTGGTCAACGCTGACTAGGACAGTCTAACCTTGCGGCATGGGGAATCAACAAATTATCGCGGGCGTGGATTCATCTACACAGTCGGTAAAAGTAGTCCTGCGCGATGCCCACACGGGAGAATTAGTTCGCCAGGGCCGTGCAACTCATCCAGATGGAACTGAAGTTGATCCCACGCTTTGGAAACTAGCTTTAGATGCTGCAATTAAAGACGCTGGCGGACTAGATGGTGTTGAAGCAATTTCAATTGCAGGTCAGCAGCATGGAATGGTTGCCCTCGATAACAACGGTCAAGTTATTCGCCCTGCACTGTTGTGGAATGACACACGATCTGCTCAAGCTGCTCAAGATTTAAATGCAGAAGAAGGCGGCAACACCGAAATCGCGCGCAAAGTTGGTTCGGTTTTAGTTGCCTCATTTACCGCATCAAAGCTTCGTTGGATGGCCGATAACGAACCAGAAAATGCCGCCAAGGTTGCATCCGTTGCGCTCCCCCATGATTGGCTCTCATGGCAGTTACAAGGAGCAAAGGATTTCTCGCAACTATTTACCGACCGAAGTGATGCATCAGGAACAGGGTACTTTGATCCCACAACTTCGCACTATCGAGAAGATATTTTGCGCCTTGCACTACGCCATGATTTAGAACTTACGCTTCCGCGAATAATTGCACCGGATAAATTCGGTGGAACAACAACTAGTGGGATTCCAATTGCCGCAGGTGCTGGAGATAACGCTGGCGCCGCACTTGGTGTGCAAGCTCAACCAGGAGATGTTGTAGTTTCCCTTGGAACTTCGGGTACAGCTTTTGCAGTCTCAGAGACACCAACACATGATGCAACTGGAGCGGTTGCAGGTTTTGCCGATGCAAGTGGGCGTTATTTGCCACTTGTGTGCACTCTTAACGCCGCCCGCATTATGGATGCTGCAACACGAATTCTTGGAAAAACACATGATGAAGTTGGCTCACTTGCATTAACTGCCAAACCAGGTGCAAATGGATTAACTTTGTTGCCATATTTTGAAGGCGAAAGAACACCTAACCGCCCAGATGCAACGGGAGTTTTTTCCGGCATGAACCTTAATAATTCAAACCCGGCCGATATTGCGCGCGCAATGATTGAAGGAATGCTGGCAGGTTTGGCAGATGCAGTTGATGCATTGGTAGCACTTGGAGTTAACGTTAATCGAATTTTGTTAATTGGAGGGGCAGCAAAAAACCCTGCGATTCCAACTATTGCTAGTGCACTATTTGGTCGTGAAGTTCTTGTGCCTCCTGCCGGTGAATATGTTGCAGACGGTGCTGCCAAGCAAGCTGCGTGGGCATTGTTAGGTCAAATGCCAACATGGAATTTAGGAAAAGTTGAACATCACCAAAGCAAAGCAACACCTGATGTTATGGACAAGTACCGATCCCTGCGCGATAAAACTGTAGGTTGGTAGTTAATTAAGCGGTAACGCGTACGCCTTTACCAACCACAATGATTCCGCCTGGGCTAATTGTAAATCGCTGACGATCGCGTTCTAGATCTACGCCAATTTGTGCACCTGGTTCAACCACAACGTTTTTATCTAAAATGGCGTTACGGACAATTGATTTATCACCAATTCGCACCGATGGCATTAATACCGAACCTTCAACAATTGCGCCACGACCAACGGTTACGTCGTAGGAAACCACGGAACCATGCAAGATTCCGCCGGCAATAATCGAACCCGCGCCAACGATTGAATCATGGGCGCCGCCGCTCTCGCTGAATTTGGCAGGCGGTAGTGATGGTGGATTTGTAAGTAAAGGCCACTCACGGTTATACAAATTAAAGATTGGATGCACTGAAACTAAATCCATATGTGCGTCGTAATATGCATCAATAGAACCAACGTCTCGCCAGTAACCCTTATCGCGCTCGGTTTCACCCGGAACAACGTTATTTGCAAAGTCATAAACCTTTGCTTCGCCGTTTTTAGTCAGGAAAGGAATGATATTTCCGCCCAAGTCGTGTCGTGATTCAATATCTTCGGCATCGATAATTAATGCTTCTTCCATTACATCTCGTTTGAAGATGTAGTTACCCATTGATACTAAACAAAGATCTGGGTGCCCTGGCATTGCTGGTGGGTCAGATGGTTTTTCATGAAAGGCCTTAATAGTGATTCCATCTTCGGCTAATTCAATAACACCGAACTCGTGTGCTTCAGCGCGTGGCATGCGGATTGCTGCAACTGTAATTCCTGCGCCAGTTTCGACATGCTGGACAAACATTTGGCCCGGATCCATGCGATAAACGTGATCAGCTCCGAACACTAAAACGTGTTCAGGATTTTCGTCATGAATTAAATTAAAGTTTTGCAAAATTGCATCTGCGCTACCTGTATACCAGCGTGGTCCAAGACGTTGCTGGGCGGGAACTGGAGTGATGTAGTTGCCCAGCAATGCAGACATGCGCCACGTTGTAGTTATGTGACGGTCAAGTGAGTGCGACTTGTACTGAGTCAACACCGCAATTTTTAACATGCTGGCATTTACTAAGTTTGATAAAACAAAATCAATCAGGCGATAAGAACCACCAAAAGGAACGGCAGGTTTTGCCCGATCTGCAGTCAACGGCATTAAACGCTTACCTTCTCCGCCAGCTAGGACAATTCCTAGGGGAAGTTTAAGTTTTGCCATGCGCTAACGATAGCCTGTGCCTCTGGATGAGGGTAGGGGGATTGCTTTGAGCAGGCTAAAAGTTGGCATTGTTACTAAAGAATGGCCTCCTGCAATCTATGGCGGAGCAGGTGTTCATGTCCTGCAATTAACACAAGCCCTAAGAAGTATCAATGGTGTCGATGTTGATGTGCACTGCTTTGGCGGCAAACGCGATGATGCTTTCGGTTACGAAACCCCAACTCAATTTGTTTCAGCAAATCCGGCAGTCCAAGCTTTAGTAACTGATTTAGAGATAGCAACGAATTTGGGCAATGTTGATTTAGTGCACTCTCATACTTGGTATGCCAATATGGCTGGACATGTTGCAGCGATGCAGTACTCAATCCCCCACATTGTTAGCGCTCATTCACTTGAACCATTGCGACCTTGGAAGGCCGAACAACTTGGCGGTGGATATGCAATTTCATCGTGGGCAGAAAAAACTGCCTACGAAGCCGCAGCTGCAATCATTGCCGTAAGTGATGGCATGCGCGCCGATGTTTTAAAGTCATACCCAAACGTAAATCCCAATAAAGTTATAACTATCCGTAACGGTGTTGATACTTCAAAGTTTGCTCCAAATCACGACGCAGCAGTGCCGGTTAAATATGGCGTCACTGGTCGATATGCAATATTTGTTGGGCGAATTACTCGCCAAAAAGGTTTGGCACATCTTTTGCGTGCTTGGAAACAAGTACCCGCTGAATATGGACTAGTACTTGCCGCCGGTAGTCCTGACGAAGAAGGTATTGGCAAAGAGGTAGCTGATTTAATCGCCGAACTTCAAAAGACCCGATCAAATATTTGGTGGATTAAGGACATGTTGGCCCACGATGAATTAACCGCGATGTTAACTGCGGCAGATTTGTTCATCTGTCCATCAGTTTATGAACCCCTTGGAATCGTTAACTTAGAGGCAATGGGCTGTGAAACTGCCGTCCTTGGTTCTCGAGTTGGTGGTATCCCTGAGGTTATTGCCGACAAACAAACCGGTGAGTTAGTTGATTACACCGAAGATGCTGCCAAATTTGAAAACGCGCTCACTGAATCAATTACGCGTTTAATGTCACAACCAGAATTACTCGCTGCCTATGGTTCTGCTGGCAGAGTACGCGCCATGACCGAATTTGGATGGGACGCAGTTGCTGCTGCAACCGTTGCTTTGTATCGACGCGTGATTGCTTAAATGACGCGTAAATCCTGGATCCACTTTGGCATAGTCGGCTTTTTATGGGGAATTCCATACCTACTAATGAAGGTTGCTGTTGCTGATATTCCCCCTCCCCTGATCGTTGCCGGTCGTACATTAATTGGTGCAGCAATATTGATTCCCATTGCTATTCGAAAAAATACTTTTAAGGATGCAATCAAAGGCATTAGATATGTTGCACCTTACGCAGTTCTTGAAATGGTTGGTCCCTGGATTCTGATCACCAATGCTGAAAAAGAGATTACTTCGGGATTAGCGGGTTTATTAGTTGCAACGGTTCCAATCTTTTCAACGATTTTCTCTTCGCTACGCGGGGATCATTCAGTTTGGCAACCTAAGCGAATCTTTGGTCTCGTTGTTGGATTCGTTGGCATAGTTGCACTCGTTGGAATCGAATCAATTACAGGTAGTAGCAATCCAAAAGCAATTGCCATGGTAATTCTTGCCTCAATTTTGTATGCATATGCAGTCCTGATGATTACAGCAAACTTGCCAGGTGTTGATGGAATTGCAATTAACGGCGTAGCAATGGCAATTACTTCACTGATTTATACGCCTATTGCTATTGCAATGTGGCCAACTAATCCCGTTTCAGTAAATGCAATCGCAGCGCTAATTGCCCTTGGAGTCTTTAGTACCGCAATCGCTTTTATGCTCTTCTTTATCGTTATCGTAGAAATCGGCCCGGCCAGAGGTTCTCTAACTACGTATGTAAACACTGCCGTTGCAGTTGTACTTGGAATTATTATTTTAGGTGAACCTATAACTTTAGGAATTATCGTTGGTTTACCTATGGTGGTTCTAGGTTCTTACTTGGCTAGCCGAAAATCAGCGGTTTAACGGCGCTCTTCAAAACCTAACTTATCGAGCATTCGGGCATCACGTTGCCACTCTTTTGAAACTTTAATATGTAAGCCTAAGAAAATCTTGGCAACCAATGCGCGTTCGATATCAGCGCGTGCTCGAATACCTATTTCTTTTAGGCGCGTACCTTGATGACCTAATAAAATTGCTCGCTGCGTGTCACGCTCCACGTGAATAGTTGCATGCACATCATAAAAAGGGCGTGAACCTTTTTCTTCACGCTCGCCGAATTCATCGATAGTTACAACGATGGAGTGTGGCAACTCTTCACGCACATCTTGTAGTGCAGCTTCGCGGATAAATTCACAGATTAACTGTTCGATTGCTTGATCACTCGTGGTGCCTTCTGGGTAATACTGCGGACCCGCTGGCAAATTTTCACCAATCAACTTATTCAAAAGTTCGATTTGATCATGAATTGCAGCTGATACCGGAATAATTTCGTCCCAAGTAAATCCTTGTGCCAAATCCATGATCCCGGTTAAGCGAAGTGCAAGCTTTTCTTTTGACAGTAAATCAGTTTTAGTAATTACCGCAAATTTCTTTGCCTTTGGGTGCTTAGCGATTTCTTGAGCAATAAAAACATCACCTGCACCAGAAGTTTCATCGGCTGGAATACATAAAATTACAACATCGACAGAATCCATAGATTGATCAACTACTGCATTGAGGCGTTGTCCGAGCAAAGTCTTTGGCTTGTGTACCCCTGGAGTATCTACAAGGACTGCCTGGAAGTTATCTCCGTGAACAATTCCACGAATAGCACTTCGAGTTGTATTGGGATGGTGTGAAGTAATTGCAATCTTGCTTCCAACTAATGCATTGATCAAAGTCGATTTTCCAACGTTTGGGCGGCCAACAATGGCAACAAAGCCCGAACGGAAATCACTCATAGCGCTATTCTCTCATTGATTTATACCTATGAACTCCACAGCATCTGCCACAGAAGTAACAATTTCTGCAGCTCTTTCTCCAATTAATCGATGACAACCTTCGCTAGTTGGTGAATTAATAGGTCCGGGAATTGCCATTACTGGTCGCATTAATTCGGCAGCATCGCGGGCAGTACGCAATGATCCACTTCTGAAAGCTGCTTCGACAACTAATGTGGCATTTGAGATCGCTGCAATTAAACGGTTGCGAGTAAGAAATCTATGTGGCAAAGCTTTATGTCCGGGCATTACTTCGGTCACCAAAGCACCGCTTTCGCAAATTTCGGCAAAGAGTCTGATATTTCCTGCCGGGTAGTTAACATCAATGCCACAAGCAATTACCGCAACCGTTGCACCTTCGGCTATGAGTGCGCCTTTATGTGCAAACGAGTCGATGCCATAAGCGCCCCCACTAACTATTACCCATTGTCGATCTACAAAACCTGCCGCAAAATCACCAGCAATACGTGCGCCGTAATTAGTTGGATTACGAGTTCCCACAATTGCTAGCGAGTCAGCGTTTAGTGAATCCAAATTGCCTTTTGCAATAAGGGCAATGGG
>CAFBQI010000002.1_pt1 | contig 37698 bp, 34 predicted proteins | sample 7269921 | NCBI WGS metagenome assembly CAFBQI01 (sample SAMEA6814177, study PRJEB35770) | uncultured Actinomycetes bacterium | biome: Freshwater; feature: Freshwater reservoir; material: water | place: Czech Republic | collected 2016-11-09 | depth 30m m | reverse complement strand
GTTGGAATCAAAGACTGAGATGTTTGAAACCGGAATTAAAGTTATCGACCTACTTACACCTTACGTAAAGGGTGGAAAGATTGGTCTATTCGGTGGAGCTGGTGTTGGAAAGACAGTTTTGATTCAAGAAATGATTTACCGTGTGGCTGAAAACTTCGGTGGTGTATCTGTATTCGCCGGTGTTGGAGAACGTACACGTGAAGGTAACGACTTGTTCCTTGAAATGACAGAGACCGGCGTTATCAATAAGACGGCGTTAGTGTTCGGTCAGATGGATGAACCACCTGGAACGCGTCTTCGTGTTGCGCTTTCAGCGTTGACTATGGCTGAATATTTCCGCGATGTTCAAAAGCAGGATGTGCTTTTGTTTATCGATAACATCTTCCGTTTCACACAGGCAGGCTCTGAAGTATCAACACTTCTAGGTCGTATGCCTTCTGCTGTGGGATACCAGCCAACTTTGGCTGATGAAATGGGCCAGCTACAAGAGCGCATCACATCAACTCGTGGTCACTCAATTACATCTATGCAGGCGATTTATGTTCCTGCTGACGATATTACTGACCCAGCACCACACACCACTTTCGCACACTTAGATGCAACTACAGTGTTGTCACGTCCGATTTCAGAGCTTGGTATTTACCCAGCTGTGGATCCACTTGACTCAACTTCTCGCATCTTGGATCCACGCTACATCGGTGAACATCACTTCCGTGTTGCTAACCGCATCAAGCAGATCTTGCAGCGCTACAAGGATCTACAGGACATCATTGCAATTCTGGGTATTGATGAATTGTCTGAAGATGACCGCGTACTTGTAGGTCGTGCTCGTCGTATTCAGCGCTTCTTGTCACAGAACACTTTCGTGGCAAAGGTCTTTACTGGAATCGACGGATCTTTCGTTCCACTGTCAGAGACAATCGAAGCTTTCGAAGCTCTTGCAGATGGAAAGTACGATCACATTCCAGAGCAGGCATTCTTCATGTGCGGTGGTTTAGCAGATGTTGAGCGCAACGCAGCTGAACTAGCAGCAAGCTTGGCGAAGTAAGCAGCCATGACGCTAAAAGTCGAACTCGTATCTCCAACTGAGCGCGTCTGGTCAGGCGAAGCAGTTTCTGTTTCTGCCCGAACAGTCGAAGGTGACATCGGTGTTCTTACCGATCACGCACCGCTCTTTGGAGTTCTTGTCGATGGCGCAGTGAGCATTAAAGGAACAGATGGATCCACCACGGAGTTCACAGTAAGTGGTGGTTTCCTATCTGTTTCTAATAACCGAGTTTCAATTCTGACAGAAACAGTAAATAAGTAGTTTTATTCGCGGGTGACTTTTGCGCCCAAGCTTTGTAACTGTTCAGCAAAATTTGGGTAGCCACGATCTACGTGGAATGCCTCATCAATTGTTGTTTCGCCCTCACTAACAAGGGCTGCCAAGATTAATCCAGCTCCTGCGCGAATATCGTGGGCTTCAACGGGTGCGCCAGAGAGTTCAGGCACACCTTCAATTGATGCATGGTGACCATCAACTGAAATTTGAGCACCTAACCGGCTTAACTCATTAACAAACATAAATCTGGATTCAAAGACATTTTCAGTTACCAATGAGTGGCCGTCAGCAATTGAGTTAAGTGCAATAACCATTGGCAGCAAATCTGTGGGAAAGCCAGGATAAGGAAGTGTTGCTACATCGATTGCTTGTGGCCGTTGATCCATGCGAACTCGAATGCCATCGGCGGTAGATGTAACGATTGCTCCAGCGGATGCAAGTTTTTCTAACGGAAGTTCAAGATGTTCGGCACGTGCACCATGAATTGTTATGTCACCACGTGTCATAGCTGCAGCAAAAGCCCACGTACCTGTAATGATTCTGTCAGGTATCGTTGCGTGAGTTGTTGGCTGCAATGAATCAACACCAGTAATTGTGATGAGCGGTGTACCTAAGCCTTGAATATGTGCACCCATCGAAATCAAGAACTCACCCAGATCGACTAAATCAGGTTCACGGGCAGCGTTATCAATTGTTGTAATGCCTTTGGCTAGTACAGCTGCAGTCATGATATTTTCAGTTGCGCCAACACTGGGAAAATCTAAATCAATCGCGGCGCCATTTAAACCCGATGGAGCTTGCGCGACTACATAACCATGTTCGATATGAGCATTAGCGCCAAGTGCTTCTAAACCTTTTATATGAAAATCTAAACCGCGAGATCCAATTGCATCACCGCCCGGAAGTGCAACTTCAGCTTTTCCAACACGTGCAACAAGTGGACCAAGAACATTAATGGAAGCGCGCATTTTGCGGACTAAGTCATAGTCTGCGCGGTGAGCCGGGACGGCAGGAACATCGATTGTTACTTGATCTTGGCCGCGCATAACTGTGCACCCTAAACGTGTGAGCAAATCAGCCATGATGTCCACGTCGGCAATATCTGGAACATTTGTAATTGTGGTTTTACCTGTGGCCAGTAATGAAGCGGCCATGAGTTTTAGAACTGAGTTTTTTGCACCAGTTATTCTCACTTCGCCCCGTAGTTGGGCTCCGCCAACTACACGGAAACGGTCCAGAGATGCCATGGGCGCAGTCTACTTATAGGCTACGGGCATGGTTAATCTAACGCGCATTTACACCAAGACTGGCGATGACGGCACAACTTCATTGGGTGACATGAGTCGAACTTCGAAAAATGATCCCCGCCTTGAGGCCTATGCAACTGTTGATGAAGCTAATTCATCAATCGGCGTCGTTCTTGCAACAGATGAATTAGCCGCAGATGTGCGCGCACTTCTTGTTCGCATCCAAAATGATTTATTCGATGTTGGCGCAGATTTATGTACTCCCGTGGTCGATTCACCAGCATTTGAACCTTTGCGTGTTCTTGAATCCCAAATCATTTATTTAGAGGAACAGATTGATAAATACAATGGCGATTTAGAATCACTTCGCTCTTTTGTTCTTCCGTCAGGAACTCCAGCTGCAGCACACTTACATGTCGCTCGTACAGTTGTACGCCGCGCCGAACGCTGCACGTGGGCGGCAATCCATGCATTTGGTGGTGGAGTTAATCCATTGACTGCAAAGTATTTAAACCGCTGTTCGGATCTCTTATTCGTATTGGCGCGGTTTGCTAATAAAGAGATTGGTGATCAACTGTGGGTTCCCGGAGCTAATCGCTAAATATTTGATTTATAAATTCTACTTGGAATCTTTTCATCAGTTGGCTCATGGTGACATTTAGCTGAAATTCCAGTTACTGCATGGCGCAACACAAGTGGCTCTTCGCTTATCAATAAAACAGTCGTTATTTGCTTGGCAGATGTTTGACCTATAAGTGTTCTAATGAAACCAAAAGTTTTTAGTGTCTTATCCTCAGCAGAAGTTTCACCTATTACTTTGCTAGAAATTTCCCACCATAAACATCCGTTAAGCGATGCCAGTTGAACCGCACCACAGGAGTATTTTTCGCAAATTGGCACGCCATCTACTTTTTGCGCTAACTGCCGTGTTAGGACTTTGCTGTTTGATGCAATTCCAACCAAAGCTTTAGCGCTTGGAATCTTTGCATAAACTTCTCCGTTGGCTTTAAAGCCAACCGGTGGCCACTTTGGTTTCGGTGATGGAGCAACGCTCTTTTTCGCATGCGGAACTAACTCGATAGCGGCATAGGACGGCGCGGCAAAAAGGCTCAAAATTAAGCCGGCAGCTAAAACCCTTTTAATCACGATCCCACTTAAATTTACGGACAGAGAAAAAGATTCCTACTGCTAACCACAGCATCAAGATTAGAAATGTGCGGCCATTTTCCCAAGATTTCGCCACTTCTTGCGCTGCAAATGAATCGGGTAAGAAAACTGATCTCATTCCCTGTGTGAGCCATTTGAGTGGAAATATCGCGGCAAGTTGCTGCATCCAAGATGGCAACTGAGTGAAAACAAAGAAAACACCGCTAAAGAACTGCAGAATAATCACGATAGGTGAGACAACTGCCGACGCTCCGCGTCCACTCTTAGGCACAATAGAAAAAGCTATTCCTAGGGCGGTTGAGCAGGTACTGCCCAAGAGAACTAGCCAGGTGAAAGTTATCCACTTACTTGCCTCATGCGGCATTTGAACACCAAAGAAAATTAATCCGAAGCCGAAGAGAAGTGCAATCTGAATAATCATGCTGGCTGCAATCATGATTGCTTTTCCGATGAAATAGCTTGATGCGGGCATTGGTGTTCCGCGCAAACGCTTTAGTCCGCCGACATCTCGTTCCATTGGAATTGTGATTGCAAGTGATTGAAATCCAGTGTTTACAAGTCCTGAGGCAATCATTCCAGCAACGAAATATTGAGAAAAGGTAACTCCTGGAGCGATTGTGTCTTTAAATACCGAACCAAAAATTGCGAGCAAAATAACTGGAAATAGCAGGGTGAACACAACGGATTCACGTTGACGCGAGAACTGTTTAATTTCAAGGCCACCACGACGAATACCAAGATTGAGCGCACTTGGAACTTTATTCATGGATGCCTCCAATCATGGTTAAGTAAATATCTTCAAGTGAAGGGCGCGTGACTGTAAGTTCGGGGATCTCTGTGCCAAATTGTGCGGCAAGACGGGTTACAACTGACGTCGGATTATCTGTGGCTTCAGTCCTAATATTTTCTCCATCGCGCCAAGAAACTAAAGCCTTAGAAGTTGCTCGTCCGCCCAATTCGGCAGGGGTCGAGATTTCAATAATTTTGCCATTGTTTATTACGGCAACACGATCTGCCAAAGCTTCGGCTTCATCCAAATAATGCGTGGTGAGCACAATAGTTGTGCCAGTTCCGCGCAGCTTCTGAATGAGGGCCCAAAATGCACGCCGAGCTTCTGGATCAAAACCTGTTGTTGGCTCATCAAGAAATAAAAGCTCTGGATTTCCAATTATTCCAAGGGCAACGTCTAATCGCCGGCGTTGTCCGCCCGATAGATTGCGAATGAGTGCATCAGCTTTTTCTTCTAGGCCAACGGATGCAATGACCTCATCAACATTTCGCGGATTTGAGTAGTAGCCACTGAAATGGTTAATGGTTTCAATGACAGTTAAATCACCAGCGTCAGCTGCAGATTGCAAAACAATGCCAATACGATTGCGCCATTCTCGAGCTGCATGACCTCTTGATTGCGGGTCAAAGCCAAGGACTGTAACTGAACCAGCATCACGGGTTCGAAAACCTTCAAGAATTTCAACGGTTGTAGTTTTGCCTGCACCATTAGGGCCAAGGAGGGCAAAGATTTCACCCGCCTCAATAGTTAAATCCAAGCCCTGCACAGCATGAACTGCGCCATAGCTTTTCTTTAGCCCTTTTACTTCGATGACGCTCACGGTAGTGATACTACTCTGTCCTATGCTGTGCGAAAATAGCACCATGAGCCCGCGCAGAAACTATCCAAAAAATAAGCGGCCAAAATCGGATGACCGCGATATTTCTACTTCAAATCAAACCATTGAAGAACACCACGAGGGTATGTATATCGTCCGCAAGTTAACGGGCTCAAGTTCTACTAAGCCATATCGCTGCCCAGGCTGTGATCAGATGATTCCGTTAGCTACACCACACACGGTTGCATGGATAGAAGATGATGAAGATAGTCGCAGACATTGGCACAACGCTTGTTGGGCAAAAAAAGATAAGCGGCGACCTAATACCGAGCGCACACGTAATGCGCCTCGATATTAATTAACCTAAACGTCCTTTAAGCCATCTAGTTACCGCAATAACCAGACGGTCATCTTTAGGCCGACGTTTAAAGCTTAAGAAACTCATCGGCAAATTAAACCGTGTGCGTACAACAGTTCGTGGGTATGTGTATTCAAGTAAACCTTCAGGGCCATGTACACGCCCATAACCACTCTCTTTCACGCCGCCGAAAGGCACAGATGCAACCGCTGCAAATGAAAATGTTGAGTTAATGGCAACCATTCCACATGCAAGTTCTGCTGCGATGTTTTTACCGTGGCGCTTTGACCAGACATTTGCGCCAAGACCATAACTAGATGCATTAGCAAGTTTGATTGCTTCTTGCATGTCTTTAACTCGATTAATGATGATTGTTGGGCCAAAAGTTTCTTCACGCATGGCTACAGAATCTTCAGGGACATCTAAAAAAATAACTGGCTGCACAAAAGGAGGTTGTACAGATTCGGGACCGCCATAGGCACAAGAGCCACCATCTTTAATCGCAGCTTTAATATGTGACTGAATCACTTTAATCTGTGATGGCATAGTTGCTGGGCCGTAATTTCCATCACCGGGCGCACCAGCATGAATAGTTTTAGCTAATTCAACTGCCAGAGTAATAAATTGATCTGCAACTTTTTCATCAACATAAACGCGTTCAGCGCCGATACAGGATTGACCAGCATTTGCCATTGCAGACCACATTGTTGCATCGACAGCGCGCGCTAAATTGGCATCAGCTGCAACAATTACTGGATCCTTGCCACCGCACTCAAGCACGACAGGAGTCATAGTCGTTGCGCATTGGGCAGCAACGAGTTTTGCTGTGCGAGTAGATCCAGTGAAAGAGAGTTTGTCTACGCCACTGGTGCAAAGCGCACCGCCAGTTTCGCCGAGGCCAGTGATTGTTGTAAAGATATCGGCGAAAGGTGCAACTTCGTTAAATACTTCTTCAAGCCACATTCCAACACCTGGCGTGTATTCACTTGGCTTAAATACAACAGTGTTACCAGCAGCTAATGCATATGAAATTGAACCTACCGGGGTAAAAATTGGATAATTCCATGGACCAATTACACCAACAACTCCAAGTGGAGATCGTTGAACCGTTGCCGACATATTTGCCATCAATAAGCCAGGTGCTCGATATGAAGTGCGCATGACCTCTTCGGCATGACGCGCGGCCCAACCAATGTGACTGACGGCCATACTTGCTTCTAACTTTGCATCACTGATTGGTTTGCCGGTTTCAAGTGAAATTAAAGCTGCAACTTGATCGACACGATTAATAATCAGAGAGGACCACTTGAGTAGTACTTTCTTTCGCCCATTAAAACCAAGTTCTTGCCATTTAGTAGATGCAGTGCGCGCATGTCCCACCACCTCAGCAACTTGTTTAGCGCTAAAAATCGGATAAGTTCCTGCGATTTCGCCAGTTGCCGGGTTATGTGAATCAAAAGTGGGGGTGCGCTTAGTGGCCATGGTCCAAAGCGTAGTGGGCTAAAGATAAGATTTGAAGTATGGCCGAGATAATCAGACCCAGTTCTGTTTTACCGGCCTTACGAACTCCATTTCATGTCAATACAACAGATGGTGTGGATTTAATCGGCGAAGTTGCCGCGCCTATCGGTCCATCCAAAGGTTCGATATTAACTTTGCATCCTTTACCAACTGCCGGGGGAATGATGGACTCCCACGTTTATAAAAAAGCTGCAAACCGATTGCCGGCGATGGCAGGAATTACTGTTGTTCGATTTAATACACGCGGAACCACTAGTGATGCTGGAAGCAGTACCGGAAGTTTCGATAATGGTGATGCTGAAGGTCTAGACGTTCAGGCGATGATTAATTATTGCTATGAAGTTTTAAAGTTAGAAAATCTTTGGATTGTTGGTTGGTCATTTGGGACGGATTTAGCTCTTCGTCATGCAAAAGATCCACGACACAAAGGCCTCATTCTTTTAAGCCCACCGCTTCGTACTACTACTGATGAAGAGTTGAAATATTGGAACTCGGATTCAAGACCAATCCTGGCTTTGGTTCCAGAACATGATGATTACTTAAAGCCGGATGAAGCTAAAAAGCGATTCTCAATTGTTCCAAAGCTAAGAATTATTCCAGTGGAAGATGCAAAGCATTTATGGCTTGGAGAACCGGCGGTACATCGCGTTTTATCGGAGATTAACACCGCAGTTACTGGCGAAAAATCCCCATTACCAATTGAGTTTTAAGAGTTATTAGCGCGAGGAATAACAACTTCATCTAGGATCAAAATAATTGAAGCTGCAACTGGAACGGCTAATAAACCGCCAATTAGACCCAGCAAAGATGAACCTATAAGCGCTGAAATAATCGTTACAGCGCCCGGGACCGACAATGTGCGCTTCATAATGCGTGGAGTCACGATGTAATTTTCAACTTGAACATAAACAACGTAAGCCACAAAGGCAATTACCCCAATCAAAACAGATTGTGTGAGGGCGATTATGGTGACGATTCCACACCCTAAGAAATGGCCAATCAAAGGAATCAGACCACAGACCAGAACAATCATTCCGATGGCTATTGGTGAGGGAAGTCCCAAGGCCAAAGACATGAAGAAAACAAAGACTGATGCCATGGCAGCAATGATTATCTGACTTCCAACAAATGATCCAACGCGCGCAATAACTGCATTTGTTAAATGACCAACACGCTCCCTGCGTGAAGCAGGAACTAATGAAAGACCTAGATCTACCGCTTGTGGGAGTGATGTGATGAAGTAGAGCGTTAAGACCAAAATGGTTAGGAAAGTAAAGAAGCCCGAAAGCACTGACTTACCCACACCAACTACTCCACCAAAAGCTGAAATTAGCAAAGTTCCATCTGAAGTGATTGATTTCAGTTTGGTCTGTAACGTATCGATAATCCCATATTGGTCATTTAATTTATTAATGGTTGCATTCGCGGTGAGATCTGACAAAAGTCCGGGTGCTTTATTGATTAATTGCGTTCCTTGCGAAATCACGGGTGGAACTACAACGAGGGCGAAAAAAATTACAAATAGAATCACACTAGTAAAAATCACAGTGACGGCTGTCGTTCTAGACATATTTCGTCGACGCAAAGCTTCTACTGCAGGGTTCAAGCCGGTAGCCAAAAAGAGCGCGATTAAAATTAAAATAAATATCTGGGAAACACTTGCAAGTGCACGCATCAGGACAATTGCGGTTAGCGCACCGAGAGTTGCAATAAATCCAAAATAGAAGGGGTGAGCCCGATTGATTGGTGCACCTGCAATTCCATAATCTGCTGGACTCGCGGCTGTTTTTGCTGCCCGTTTAGTCGCTTTCTTGATTCGCTCTGTAATTGCCATGGAACCATTGTAAAGATAGTTATCTCACTTATATGAGACGTGGTGTTCATATGCCTGTCACATTTTTAAGGGACAATACTGACTATGGCTTTGAGGATCACCGGTTTAGGCGAGGAAATCGCTGCCGTTACTGGGCTGCCTTGGCAACAGAGTTTGGAAGAGTGGCCTGAAGATCCAGCCTTGGCAGAAAAGCGCGGTATTTCGCGCCACGTAGTTCGATTAGTTCGCGCCACCACCGAAGAAGATGCGCCTGTCTATGCTGTGAAAGAAACCGTTGCAGAGTTTGCTAATCGTGAATATAAAGTTTTGCGTGAGCTGACCGCGCTTAAGGCACCCTGCGTTGAACAGATAGCTGTGGTCGAGGGTCGCACCGATACAACTGGCGAGGAACTTCCATGCGCAATAGTTACGCGCTTTTTGCCTTACTCACTTCCGTATCGAGTTCTGCTTTCAGGCTCTGTTACCGCCCATGATGTAAACACAATGGCTAACGCTTTAGCTCTTTTGTTAGTGCGATTACACTTACTTGGTTTTTGGTGGGGTGATTGCTCGTTATCTAATACTTTATTTCGTCGAGATGCCGAAGGATTTGCTGCTTATTTAGTTGATGCCGAAACTGGTGAATTTCAAAAAACTTTAAGTGATGGTCAGCGCGAACATGATTTAGATATTGCAATGTTTAACGTTGCCGCTGAGCTAGAAGATTTACGCCTTTCAGGAGTTCTATATCCAGGCATGGATCCAGTGCGCGCAGCTGAAGCTGTTATTAGAAGGTACCGCCGTATTTGGGCTGCGCTTAAAGAGCGACAACTTCTTGATCCTAAGGATCGTCATGCAGTAGAACGGGCGATGCGCCAGCTCCATGATTTGGGCTTTGCTGTCGAAGAAGTTTCCATCACTATCGATGGTGACAGTCAGATGCTTTCATTCCAACCGCGCCTAGTTGCTGCGGGTTATCACACGCAGCGTTTACGCGAGTTGATGGGAATCGAAACAGAGGAACTGCAGGCAAAACGTTTGCTTGCATCTTTTGATCGCTACCGAGCTCGCCATGAAAGATCTGCACTTTCAGTAACTGAAGTGGCCAAGACGTGGTTTATTGAAGTCTTTGAACCAATAATTAATCGTGTCCCAGAGCAGATGCGTGGACGCGTAGAGCGAGCCCAAATGTTCCATGAAATCCTTGAAAACCGCTGGTATTTGAGTGAACAAAAAGGAAGCGACGTTGGCCTTGAGTTTGCCGCCGATAACTACGTTCAAGAAATCTTGCCGTATCGCCGCGATTCTGGTGTAGATATCCCTGCCCATTAGGATGTAGCAGTGAGCAATCCTCCTAATTTTGCACAGGCAGTCGATTTAAGTTCCTTAGGAAAACCTAAGGCCGTGCTCAACGGACCAACTCCTGGCGTTGAAGTAACTGCTGCGAATTTAACTTCTCAGTTTTTGCCGATGTCTAAAGTAAAGCCAGTAATTTTATTTTGTTGGTCACAACGAAGCGCTGAATCTGTCAGCATGCTAAACACCATGGCTGAACTTGAAAAGAGCTATCAGGGTTCGTGGATTCTGGGTCATGTAGATATTGATGCCCAAGCACAAGTTGCACAGGCACTTCAAACTCAGAAAATTCCATATGCCGTTGCACTCATTGCAGAACAAATAGTTCCTTTGTTTGAACAGGAATATCCAGAAGCACAAATACGCTTAGTGCTAGACAAGGTATTAACTCTTGCCGCCGAACAAGGCGTTGGCCAGGCTCCAGTTGAACTTATTGAACCAGAAGAAGAAGAAGCCGTAGCAGCCCTTGAATCCGGAGATTTTGCTAAAGCCGAAGCTGCATACAAAAGACTTCTTGCCCGTAAACCCAGTGACTCATTTGCCAAACTAGGTTTAGCCCAAACCCAATTACTAATTCGCACCGATGGATTGCAACTTGATGCAGTAATTAACGAGGCAACCATGAATCCATCTGATGTAACTTTGCAGTTAAAAGCTGCCGACTTAGAGATTGTAAATGGGGGAGTTGAAGCAGCTTTTTCACGTTTGCTGCATGTAATTAAAGAAAGCTCAGGCGAGGATCGCAACAAAGCAAAAGAACACTTGTTGTCACTTTTTGCACTCGTAGATCCATCTGACCCACGTTTAACTGCGGCTCGAAGCGCATTAGCGAATGCCCTCTTTTAAATGAAGGTTTTAAGCCCTAGAAAAGAGCTCATTCACCTACGAATCCTTTTCTTCCTCTTTGGCTTGGGGATCATGTCGTGGGTCCCACGATATCCAGAAGTCAAGGCTGGTCTTGGTCTAGATAATGGTGCTTTCGGTTCATTGATTAGTTCTGGCGCTATTGGTTCTGTAGTTTCTTTATTAACAGTAGGTCATGTCGTCCACACCATTGGGGTACGAAAAGTACTTCATGTTGCTTCATTTTTTTTGATGGCAACTTTAATTGTTTTATCTCACACTCACTCTGCCGTAATTTTTTTCTTCGCCAACATACTGTTTTTAGCCTCTATTTCTGCCTTTCACATATCGATTAATTCCCAGGGCTTTAATTTTCAAGACCGAACCGACAAATTTGTTATCACTCAACTTAGTGGCCTTTGGAGCGCCGGTGCATTGGCCACCGCCTTTATATCTGGACTCTTAGTCGATCATATTTCCCTCAGCGTCCATATAACTGTTTTGGTCATTTGTGTGTTTGTTGCAAACTTTTACATCATCAACGCCTTGGCTCCTAATTTAATGAGGGCAAATGAGGATAAAGAAATTGAATATGGGATCAAAGATTTGATTCGGGGATTTTCTTTTGACCGAATGGTTTCATTTGGCTTGATCTGTGCAATTTTTCTTGAATTTGCAATCAGTGATTGGGCGACGATATATACCAAGGAAGAAATTGGTATTTTATCTGGCATTAACACGCTTCCCTATATTCTTTTCACAGTTACCATGATTTTTGGTCGCTTTACTGTTCATTACTTACTTCCGAAATTCACACTTGAACGCTTATCTGTTTTTGCATCATTACTTGCGGGATCTTCCTTTTTAGTAAGTATCTTCTTGGCCCGATCTGTCTTTGCCTCGGAACAAAACATGGCATTTTTGATTATTTGCATTGGTTTTGCATTGGCGGGGCTTGGGAGTTCATTCTTAGGGCCGACTTTCATGAATGCCGCAAATGCCCGATCAAAGCACCCGGCCAGCGTAGTTATTGGCCAAATTGGCGTCTCTAATATCGTCTTAGCTTTTATTCTTAAATGGATCGTTGCTTGGACTGCACAAATAACTTCATTGACAATTGGTTTATTGATTCCTGCGATTTTACTACTTACTGTTCCGTTTTTCGCAAAAACCCTTAAGAACGTTTAAACCAAAGGGTAGCAAGTGGTGGAATTTTCACTTGCGCAGTTAAATGTGCGCCATCATTGATCTCAATGGCGCTATTTGAAACACCGCTTCCGCCATAGGCGAAGTCATCAGTATTTAAAACTTCACTCCAAGTTCCAGTTGTCGGAAATGGAAGTTGATAGTGCTCGTGCGGCATGGGCGAAAAATTAGTAACGCAAACAAATGGAGCGCCATGATCATCCCAACGGGCAAATGCCACCACGTTTGCGGCACCATCATTACCCACTAACCAGGTGAAACCTTCAGGGGAAGTATCTTTTTCCCATAGCGCAGGAACGGCTCTGTACATTGCATTAATTTCTGCGACACATTTTTGAACGCCTTGGTGCTCGCCATATTCAGTTAAATACCACTGAAGACCAGCGCTCTCATTCCATTCGTCGTTTTGTGCGAATTCGCTGCCCATGAACAAAAGTTTCTTGCCTGGATGAGCCCACATAAATCCATACAGGGCCCTTAAAGTTGCGGTTTTCTGCCAGCGATCTCCAGGAAATTTATTTACTAATTGTCCCTTACCGTGAACAACTTCATCGTGGGAAAGCGGCAGCATGAAATTTTCACTCCACGCATAAAGAATGGAAAAAGTTACTTCATTATGGTGATGCACGCGGTGAACAGGATCGTGCTGCAGATACTCAAGCGTGTCATGCATCCAACCCATGTTCCATTTAAAACCAAAACCCAAACCACCCGAGGACGTATCCCGAGTTACGCCCGACCATGCCGTTGACTCTTCAGCGATCATCATGATGCCGGGATGGGTTTTGTAGGCAGTGGATGTAGCTTCCTGAAGGAGTTGAACGGCCTCAAGGTTTTCACGGCCACCATTTTTATTAGGAAGCCATTCACCTTCTTTGCGTGAATAATCTAAGTACAACATTGAAGCAACTGCATCTACACGTAGACCATCAATGTGAAACTCCGTAAGCCAATAGAGCGCACTTGCAACCAAGAAGTTACGAATTTCGTTTCGCCCGAAATTAAAAATTAACGTTCCCCAATCAGGGTGTTCACCTAAACGAGGATCTGCATGTTCGTACAAAGAAGTGCCATCAAATTTAGCAAGAGCCCATTCATCTTTTGGAAAGTGCGCAGGCACCCAATCTAAAATAACGCCTATTCCCGCGGCGTGAAGTGAATCAACCAGGAATTTGAAATCATCTGGTGAACCAAATCGAGATGTAGGTGCAAAAAAGGAAGTAACTTGATAACCCCAAGATGGTCCGTACGGATGCTCGGTAACGGGTAAGAACTCAACGTGAGTAAAACCTTGAGCACGGACGTATTCGACAAGCTCAATTGCAAGCTGGCGGTAATCCAAACCAAGCTTCCAAGAGCCTAAATGAACTTCATAGACAGAAACAGGCGCGCGCCATGATTGAAAATGCGCACGTTTTTCCATCCAGGTTTTGTCATTCCAAGAGTATTGAGATTCCTCAACAACTGATGCAGTCAGAGGCGGAATCTCGGTTGCACGAGCCATCGGATCGGCATGGTCTACCCAGCGGCCGTCATTCCCACAGACTGCAAATTTATACTTACTTTCGGCGAGAAGATCTGGAATAAAGATCTCCCAAATTCCAGATGAACCAATTCGAAACATTTTGTGGGTGTTCTTATCCCAGAAATTGTGATCGCCAATTAAAGAGACTGCTTGAGCATTTGGGGCCCAAACAGAAAAAGCCACACCCAGTAGCTCGCCTGCTTTATCGCGGCGAACGTGCGCACCGAGAGCTTTCCATAACTGTTCGTGGCGACCTTCTGCAATGAGATATAAATCAAGTTCGCCCAAAGTAGAGTGCGGATTTAGGAAAGTTGCAGGAACCGCATCGCCGGCTTGATCTCTTTTTCCAAAGCGTGAAAATATTCCCATCACATTACAATTTCACTTGGCAGATATGGGCGACTTTACCAACAGGTCTAGTGGGATCTAACTGCACAAATTGATGCTCTGACCAATCAAAACTCTTGCCATCGAGTAAATCTTTGACTGTAAAGCTCGAACTTTCAATTCCAAGAGCGCTCATGTCCCAGTGCACCACAGTTCCTTGCGAATAGGAAGGATCAAGATTTACAACAACTAAAATTAGATTTTTACCTTCTCGCTTGGAGTAAGCGATAATCGCCTCAGATTCAGTGTTATGAAAAGTTAGATTGCGAAGGCGTTGTAACGCAGGATTAGCTTTACGAATTGCATTGAGCTGAGAAATAAATGGCGCAAGCGTCAAACCTTTCTTCGTTGCTCCATCCCAATCACGAACCTTAATCTCATATTTTTCAGAATCTAAATATTCTTCGCCACCTTCTTTAAATGGCAGGTGTTCGTAGAGTTCATAGCCTGCATACATTCCCCATGACGGAGTTAGCGTTGAAGCTAAAACTGCGCGCAAAGCAAACATTGCAGGGTTGCCACTTTGTAAATGGAAAGGATTAATATCTGGCGTATTGACCCAGAAGTTCGGGCGAAAAAAAGCACTTGTCTGTTGAGCAACTTCACGGCCATAGTCAGTGATTTCACCCTTACTTGTGCGCCACGTGAAGTATGTATATGACTGGTGGAAACCAGCCTTTCCAAGTGCATGCATCATGGCAGGGGCGGTAAAAGCTTCAGCTAAGAAAATAACTTCTGGGCTCTCTTTGCGCACAATTTCCAACAAATCCTGCCAAAAATGGACGGGCTTAGTGTGCGGGTTATCAACTCTAAAGATTTTTACACCCTTTGAAACCCACAAACGGATGATCCGTAAAACTTCGTTACGAATTCCTTCGTAGTCATCATCAAAGTTAATGGGGTAAATATCTTGGTACTTCTTAGGTGGATTTTCGGCATATGCAATAGTTCCATCGGCACGCTTGTTAAACCATTGTGGGTTAGATTTTACCCAAGGATGATCAGGTGAAGTTTGAAGAGCCAGATCTAAAGCAATTTCTAAGCCAGCTTTTTTGGCAGCGCTAACAAAGTTTTCAAAATCCTTCATAGTTCCAAGTACTGGATTAATTGCATCATGTCCGCCGTCGCTGTTTCCAATAGCCCAAGGAACACCAGGATCATTTTCTCCGGCAGTCAAAGTGTTATTTGGACCCTTACGGTGAGCTAAGCCAATTGGATGAATTGGGGGTAAATACAAAACATCAAAACCCATTGCCGCAACTGCAGGAAAACGCTTTGTGGCAGTTACAAAATTTCCACTTGTAATCGAGCCATCGGCGTTTTTAATTGCCCCTTCACTTCGAGGGAAGAATTCATACCATGCACCTACTAATGCACGTTCGCGATCTGCACGAATCGGGAATTTTTCGGTAGAGCCATAAACTGTTCGGTATTGCGACGTACTGTCAGCTTCAACAACAAAGAAATAATCACCTTCGTCAGGAACTGTTATAGAGCCTTCATAACGATTTGTTCCTGGCCAAACTTCTTTCATGTCCCCGCGCGATACAACTTTTCCTTTTAAATCATGTAAAACAACTTGGGCGCTTAATTTTTCATGGCCCTCAATTACAGCTGTAGCGCTAACTTGAATAGTTTCACCAGCAATTGCTTTGACAGGTAGAAATTCTCCCCCGAAGTAAACCGCGGGGGAGATATCACTAATTGGAATTCTTGAGATCAACCTGAGCCTTCGGTATTGCCAGCATCTGCAGCTGAGACATCATGGATACGATACTTTTCCATAGCCTTTGTGACAATGCTTTCTTTGATTTCACCGAGGTTACAAAGTTGCTGCAACACGGCAACTGCAATTGATTCTGCATCTACCTTGAAGTGGCGACGGAGCGCACCTCGAGTATCTGAAAGTCCGAAGCCATCTGTACCTAATGAATAGAAAGGAGCATCTACCCACGGTGCGATTTGATCTTGTACTGCGCGCATGTAATCACTTACTGCGATTACTGGGCCATTATGTCCGCTGAGTTTCTTTGAGACATAAGCCTGCTTTTTATCTGTTGGGTTGAGCAAGTTATGTCGATCAACCTCAAGTCCATCACGGCGAAGTTCGTTCCATGATGTTACTGACCAAACAGATGCCTGAACATCCCAATCTTCGGCAAGTAGCTGTTGGGCTTTGAGCGCCCAATTAACTCCAACACCTGAAGCGAGAATCTGAGCAGATTTCTTACGGCTATTGCCAGCTGGTGAATAAAGGTACAAGCCCTTAAGCAAACCAGGTACATCTAAATTCTCAGGTTCTGCTGGTTGAACGTAAGGCTCGTTATAAACAGTTAAGTAGTAGTAAATGTTTTCGCTGTTTTCGCCATACATGCGGCGTAGACCATCTTTAACAATATGTCCTAATTCAAAAGCAAAAGCCGGATCATAAGCAACCACTGCTGGGTTAGTTGAAACCAGAAGTGGTGAATGTCCATCTTCGTGTTGTAGGCCCTCGCCATTAAGTGTTGTGCGACCAGCAGTTGCGCCGATGACAAAGCCACGTGCAAGTTGGTCAGCAGCTGCCCAGAAAGCATCGCCTGTGCGCTGGAAACCAAACATTGAATAGAAGATGTACATAGGAATCATTGGTTCATCATGAGTTGAGTAAGAAGAACCAACTGCAGTAAAGGATGCGACAGAACCTGCTTCGTTAATACCTTCATGCAAAATTACACCGGTAGAAGATTCTTTGTAAGAAAGCATTAAATCACGATCAACTGCGGCATATTTCTGACCGTGTGGAGAGTAAATCTTAAGCGTTGGAAATAGTGAATCCATTCCAAAAGTACGGGCCTCATCAGGAATAATTGGCACGATACGTGCGCCAAGACCTGGATCTTTAACTAAGTCTTTTAGCATGCGAACAAAGGCCATTGTGGTTGCAATTTCCTGATGTCCTGATCCACGCTTTACTGATTCATAAACTGAATCATCAGGTTGGGCAAGTGGACGTGAAATTGCTCGGCGTCGCGGAATTGATCCACCAAGTGCCGCGCGGCGTTCAGATAAATAGCGCGCTTCAGGCGAATCTTCTTTTGGCTTGTAATAAGGAGGAAGATACTTATCTAACTTCTCATCAGGAATATCAAGGTGCAATGTGTCACGGAACTGCTTGATATCTTCAAGTGACATCTTCTTCATTTGGTGAGTTGAGTTTCGTCCTTCAAAACTTGATCCAAGAGTCCAGCCCTTAATTGTCTTAGCCAAGATGACTGTTGGGCGGCCATTATCTTGAGTAGCTGCTGTATATGCTGCAAATAATTTCTGGTAATCATGCCCACCGCGCTTTAAACTCCAAATTTGTTCATCCGACCAACCTGCAACCATCGCTGCAGTACGTGGATCGCGACCAAAGAAATTTTCGCGGATATAGGCACCTGATTCAGCTTTAAATGTTTGATAATCCCCATCTAGCGTTGTATTCATTATGTTAACTAGCGCGCCTTCGCGATCTTGTGCCAAAAGTGGATCCCAGTCACGGCTCCATACAACTTTAATTACATTCCACCCAGCTCCACCAAAGATTGATTCAAGTTCTTGAATAATCTTTCCATTTCCGCGGACCGGACCATCTAAGCGTTGCAAATTACAGTTAACAACAAAAGTTAAGTTATCTAGTTTTTCGCGAGTTGCTAAACCAATTGCACCTAAAGTATCTACTTCATCAACTTCACCATCACCTAGAAACGCCCACACGCGTTGATCACTAGTGTCTTTAATTCCACGGTTGTGTAGATAACGGTTATATCGTGCTTGATAAATTGCATTAATAGGACCAATTCCCATTGACACTGTTGGGAACTGCCAGAAATCTGGCATCAAACGAGGATGCGGATAAGAAGAAAGTCCGCCGCCGGGGTGAGAAAGTTCTTGGCGGAAACCATCAAGTTGATCTTCGCTTAAGCGGCCTTCAAGAAAAGCGCGTGCATACATTCCTGGGCTTGCATGTCCCTGGAAAAAGATTTGATCCCCGCCGCCAGGATGATCTTGTCCACGGAAGAAGTGATTAAAACCGACCTCATATAAAGATGCAGAAGATGCATATGTTGAAATATGCCCACCTACGCCAACGCCTGGACGTTGTGCGCGGTGTACCAACATCGCTGCGTTCCAGCGGTTGATTGCGCGGATGCGACGCTCAATGTCTTCATCGCCTGGGAAAGCTGGTTCATTTTCTGGAGAAATTGTGTTGATGTAATCAGTAGTACGAAGCGCAGAAAGTCCGATGTTCTTCTCATGTGCTCGCTTTAAAAGGCTTAACATTAAATAGCGAGCACGAACAGGTCCAGCGTTATCCAGTGCGGCATCAAAAGAGGCCTGCCATTCAGCGGTCTCGGAAGGGTCGGTATCAACTAACTGGTCGATGATCTGATCGGGCGCTTCGAAGTTTTCGCTCATGGTGCCTATTCTTGCGCGAACTGACCAGTAAGTCGAAATCGGAATTAAACACGCTTTTTAGCCTTTGACCCCTTGTGCAAGGGGCTTAGATTGTGTGGAATTAGCCCGTGCCAGCACGAATGGGCTTCAAGGAGGGCGACCTGATTCTGGAGGTCGGCCGTGCCAACGGGTGTGACGAAAATCTTCGTCAACAGATTTGTGCAATTACCGGATCTGAATTTCTTGATGGTCAATCGCAGGAAGTTGTTGATGGCGTAATTATTTGGTGGCGAGATGGTGATGGCGATTTAGTGGATGAGTTAATGGACGCCCTTACATATCTAAGTGAGACCGGGCCAATTTGGGTTTTAACTCCAAAGGTTGGCCGTGATGGGCATGTAGAACCTAGTGATATTCAAGATGCAGCGCCTACCGCAGGTCTAAGTCAGACATCATCTTTTTCAATTGCAGCAGACTGGAGTGCAACACGTCTAGTGGCACGTAAAGCAGGTAAGCGATAGGTTTTCGCCATGACACAAACAACATTGACAATTGGCCAAGCCGCTCCAGATTTTGAAGTAATGAATCAACATGGTGAGAAAATTTCACTCTCCTCTTTTAAAGGTGAGAAAAATGTAGTTCTACTTTTCTATCCATTTGCATTCTCCGGAATATGCACTGGAGAGCTTTGTGCATTGCGTGATGATTTAGCTGCCTTTCAAAACGAAAACGTTCAGTTGCTCGCAATCTCATGCGACCCTATGTATGCACAACGCGCATTTGCTGAACAAGAGGGATACAAGTTTCCAGTTCTTGCAGATTTCTGGCCGCATGGTGAAGTTGCAAAGGCCTATGGCGTTTTTGAAGAAACACGTGGTTGTGCAACTCGAGGAACTTTTGTGATCGATAAGGAAGGCATCCTTCGTTGGCAGGTTGTAAATGGACTAGGCGATGCTCGAAATATCGTTGAATACAAGGCGGCAATTGCTGCGCTTTAAGCGGGGGATTTAGCGTTTTTCCAATGGTGAAGTAAGATTCACCAGTACTCAAAAGATCGAGTACGCGGGTGCTTAGCTCAGTGGTAGAGCGTCTCGTTTACACCGAGAATGTCGGGGGTTCGAAACCCTCAGCGCCCACCAGTTGTTGTAAGAAAGGGTTGATCGCAGTTATGAAAGCCAGTCAAAGCGATCAACGTCAGATATTAGATGTTGCCTCTTTCGACCAAAAAACAACTGCCCTAAATCACACAGCTTCAACTCTTCCTGAAATTGCGGAGTTGGCATCTGTAACAACAAAATCACACAATGCTCGTGATCTTCGAATTGCAGCCGAAACTGAACTCAGTGACGTTAAGCGCGAATTATTACGCGCCGAAGGTGATGTTGAACAAATAGTCACACGGATTACGCGCGATGAAAGCCGTCTTTCAGGTGGCTCGGCTTCGCCTAAGGAACTTGAACAGTTGCAGCATGAAGTTGGAACACTTAATGCTCGCCGCAGTGAACTTGAAGAAGTTGAACTTGAAATAATGATGCGCGTTGACGAGATCAAAGCTCGCATTACAGATTTACAAACCCAAGAAGCAACACATACCGAACAAATTAATGATTTAAATATCCGTAAGGAAAATGCACTTGCGCGTATTAATGGCGAACTTGAAGCAATTGCAAAAGAGCGCGCAGAAACTTTGGCATCTGTTTCACCTGAATTAATCACCCTTTATGAAAAGATTCGTGCAGCAAATAATGGAACTGGTGCTGCAGCCCTGATTGCAGGAGCTTGCACAGGTTGTCACCTTTCAATTAATACTGTCGAACTCAAGCGAATCGCTGAGTCAGCCGAAGATGAAGTTGTGCGCTGCGAAGAGTGTCGTTGCATATTGGTGCGCGGGGCTTAATTAATGGCACGCCATTTTTTGTTAACTGCCGATGGTGGTTCCCGCGGAAATCCTGGCCCAGCCGGATATGGCTCAGTCATAACCGAAAATGGCAAGATCATTGCTGAGTTATATGACTTCATTGGCATTGCAACAAACAACGTTGCCGAATACTGCGGCCTTATTGCAGGTCTTACTGCAATCAATTCGCTAGATCCATCAGCAACAGTTGATGTGAAGATGGATAGCAAATTAGTTGTCGAACAGATGTCTGGACGCTGGCAGATTAAGCATGCCGATATGCGTAAATTAGCTAGCGATGCCCGTAATGCCCACACTGCATCATTAGTTTCTTACACCTGGATTCCACGCGATGAGAATTCTCATGCCGACCGTCTTGCAAATAAAGCCTTAGATGAGAAATCAGGTGGCGGCGAAATCATTTCTATTCGCCAAAATTACTTAACCGAGCGGTTGCTGACAAAAGAGGAATCAACAACTATCTATTTAATTCGACATGGCGAGACTGTTTTAACGCCAATGAAGAAATTTTCCGGCGACGGTCCACTTAACCCAGAACTGACTGAAACGGGATTGGCTCAAGCCGAAAAAGTCGCTGCAGCAATTGCAGAACTCAACCCCGAAGTTTTGCTGGCATCACCACTTCGTCGAACAACGCAAACTGCAGAAGCGATTTCTCGTGCTACAGGGTTACCGATTAACTTTGAAGAAGCTTGGATTGAATGCTCATTTGGAATCTGGGATGGCTTATCAATTGATGAAGTCAAAGAGCGTTATCCGGCCGATTACAACTCATGGATCTGCTCAACTTCATTTGCACCTCCTGAGGGAGAGTCATATGACAACGTTGCACTTCGAGTCGATGCGGCTTTGGCACAAATCGCTGCCGAATACCCTGGTCAACGGGTTGTAGTCGTCACTCATAACGGCACAATTAAATCCGCTGCCAAAGTTGTAGTTGGTGCTCCTTCTGAATCAATTTTTCACATTGATGTTTCACCATGCTCGATAACTACGATTTCTACGTGGCCTTCAGATGGTTTACGCGCGCTTCGTACACTTAACGAACAAGCTCACTTACGCTAAAGCTAACGATTTAAGCCAAAGCTTCGCCATCTCGGCATGAGCAAAAACAGTTGGGTGAATCCCATCTTCTGCAATTTCAACCATCGGTATTGTTAACGCTAATTCATTTAAATGTCTATCAAAAGGGACAAGGACTGCGCCAAACTCTTTAGCCATTTCATGAACAACTTCAATTTTTGGATCTAAATCTTCTCGCCACGTATTCATCTCATCTCGAACCGCCAACAGAAAAGGCTCGCACAGCACAAATTGTGGGTTAAAAGCGGCCTTTGTGGTCTGTAGAACTCGTAAATATCTCTCTCGAAAATCTTCAAGACTAGTCGGATCGTTATCGTCATATCTGCGCCACGTATCGTTAATTCCAATCGCAACTGAAACTAATGTTGGTTTATGTTCTAGGACATCTACCTGCCAGCGCTTTTCTAAATCAATTAATCGGTGTCCACTTGTTCCAACATTTATTATTTGACCACTTAATTCACCAGAACGGGCAATTTCACGTACATATCCATCGCCAAAAGGCGGTTCGATATCGCGCCCGCAATCGGTGACACTATCTCCAATAAAGACATTAACTTTTTCCATCTTTACCCCTTAACTCTGAAGCTCTGCCATGAGTTCGTTGATGGGGCCTGCAATTTGATCTCCAAAAAGATTCTTGCGGTGTGCTTCTAGGCGCTCACGAAGTTGTTCAAGAGCCAAGATATCGGCAGGAGTGCCACTGATACATTTTTTAACTGAATCAAAGCCACAACCAGCAAGCGTTTGGCCAAGTCCAATTAGGGTTTCGCCACCAATTAAGTATTTCTCCAACCATTTTTCGATTTCAGCGATTATTAAAGGCTTACTAAATTCAGGTTGAGTTAACGCGCGGTGATTTTCAATAATTTCCCTGCCGGCAGTGATAAAAATATCTCCGGCCTCTTCTAGGTTTCCTTGACGCCACTGGGTTACGCCTCTACGAAATACTTGGCGTAAATCCGGGGCCGGATCACCACCTACAGGAGTACCCATAGTTGTTCGTAAAAACTTTCGAAGGGCTAGACAATCTGCTTCATTTTCAACTAAGTGAACTAGTGCATTTTCCCAAGATTGATCTGGATCATAAGTTGCGCCATTCCAGAGATATTGCCCAATAGTAAAAAGCGGGAGTTGCGACATTTCAAATTGCAACATGGGATTTGAAACTAAACCGGAGGAATATTTATGCAAACCAACTTCACGTCCACGCAGCGGGCCGATGTAAAGATTGGCTTGTAATCCACCATCATTAACTGGAAAATTATCCCAATAGAGTGCCTGCCGAAGTGCGTTACGCTCGAAAATAACAGCATCTGCGATATCTAAGTACTCGGAGATAATTGAGCGACCAGTCCACATCATATTTACGCGAGGGTGTAGTTCTCGGCCGAGTTCTTGCACATACGGCTCGTTTCCGCGTCCTGAATAATGCATCGGACAAAGAGTTAATACAGTTTTTGGATCAAGGGCGGCTATTTTTGCCCAAACGCGATTACTAAAATCAGCATGTGCCTCCGCGGTTGAAACATATGTAGCGATGTCTTCTTCATGGGATAGCTCCCAAGCAATGTCATCCCACAGTAATCCAAAATGCCGGGCACCTAAATCAAAGAGCTGCTTGTAACGGTGCACTACGGCATCAACATCGGCCTCATCGCAATACTTAACTGATAACCCAGGGGATACGCAGACTGCGATATCGATAGCATTTTTTCGGCCTGCATCAATGAGTTCTTGAGTTGAACTTAGAAAATCTGCATCAAAAGGGGCACGCCAATTGAAACGCTGCCAAGGAATATCTTTTGGTGCAAGGAAGTAGGTATTCATGTTGAAGTCACCAAAGTTCTTAATACCTCTTAAACGCTGTTCATGGCTCCAGGGCTTTCCGTAAAACCCTTCCACAACACCGCGAATTGGGAAATCAGGGCCTTCATCAATATCTAGCTCTAACTCATTAGTTGCCAGCCAAGATTTCAAACGGTTCAAGGCATATCGCAGGCTGTGATCCAAAGCGATACCGATTGTTGCACTTACTCCTTTGTCACTTCGTGAAGCAGAAATCGTGTAGCCCTCAAGCTTTATTGGTCGAGCCGCTTGAACCGTAATGACATCTATGGTTTCAACTGGATGTAATTTAAAGAAGTTTTCTGCAATCTCTTGTTGTGTTGGGTTTTGAGTTTTTAAATTCATCAGATTTCAACTTTTTCAGAAGCAGAGGTCAAAGTTTCTATAAATTCTGGTGTGACGGTCTCAAAATAATGGTGCGCTGCATGCATGACGGCGCCATATACGGGGGAGACCTCTAAAGTCTGCAAGTGCACATTAGGCAAAACCTCTTTCAAAACCGCGACAAAAACGCTATCAAAGCTCTCATTTGCCGCAGTATGTAAGCCACCTGCCCGGATTAATTCGATAGGGGCTTGGGCGAAATCCAACTGCTTAACAATTCCTTGGATATCAATGGCATGTTGGCGGGCAACTTTGCTCACAGTTTCAAGGGCAAGTGCATCACCTTGATCTGCGAGTTTAAAAATAAGCGGAGCCAAACTTTCATCTAAATGTAGGCGGCCTCTAGCGACGGCGGTAAAAAACTGCACATGATCATCAAAGCCAACAGCTTTTGGAATCTCGTCATAAAGGGCAGTTTTTTCAATAATGCCGTGATGTGCGCGTGCAATTAAATCTAACGCGGTATCGACAAGTTGTCCGGCGCCGCCTCCCTCACCAAGTTCCATGCCCATTGTTTGAACGCTTTTTAGTTTGGTTCTGCCAGCGGATTTTCCGCCCGTACCGGCAATAGATACACAACCGATTCCTGAAGGAATACCGGCAAATAGAGCGGCAAATGAATCATTAATCAACTCACACTTGCCATCGAGGCCAAGTGCAGTAATTACTGGTGCAAGCAATACCTGATCTTCATCCCAATCAACCCCGGCAAGGGCAAAAGTTGAATCAACAATTTCTGCGCGAGTGACAGAAGCTTTTAGGCAAACCACATCGATAATCTCACTTAAGCTTTCTTGCACGGCAGCAACACCAATGCGTTCCCAATTAGCACCGCCATTTGCCGCAGTTGCCACAATGTTTCCATCAAGATCTACTAAGCAGGCATGAGTCTTTGTGCCACCGCCATCAATTCCTAGGATCACTTTAGGCATTGAAAAGTCCGATCATCCCGGCATTTTCCTTGCGTAAATCTGCCCACACATCGCGCGCATCAGAAATATCTGGCCCGATTGGATTAGTTATCAGCGCGCGCAAAGCAGAATCTTCATTACCTGTTACGGCGGCGTTAATTGTCAAGAGTTCAAAATCTTTTACACTTCTTACTAATGAATCGATATCACCGCGCATCTGAGTTGTCTTAATCGATGTGGCGCCGCTAGAAGTAATCACCGCAGGAATCTCCATTACGGCATCATCTGGAAATCCCGGCACTGCGCCGTTATTGAGCGTATTTACGATGTGAGTAGTGCCCGCATTGGTGTGAATATCGGCCATTAATTCGGCGGCAGAGTCAGAGTAATAAGCACCACCGCGCTGCATTAACTCCTCTGGCTTTGTAACCAATGCTTCGTCTTTGAATTTCTCAATCAAAACTTCTTCAATCTTCATTACTTCGCTGGCACGGGTTGGATGCTGTGATTGATAGTCAACCCAAGCTTTTTCAGAGTAGTAATAAGACAAGTAGTAGTTAGGAATTGCTTGTAATAGATCTATAGAGCTTTGAGTCCAAGCCGGAGAGTCACCAGGTTTGCCCTTTTCAATCGTCAAAGATCTGAAAGCCTTAATCGCTTCTAAGCTACGGTCTTGATTACCCACCTGTACTCCACGAATCCATGAAAGATGATTCAATCCAATGTAATCGAAGGTAACTTCATCGGCAGAGACACCCATGGCTTCAGCAACTTCAATCCGTGTATTCCAGGGAACGTTACATAGACCAATAGTTGTGAGCTGCGGGACTTCTTGAATAATTGCTTGAGTGATTAAGCCCGCAGGATTTGTAAAATTAAGCAGTTTTGCTTCAGGAGCTTCGGCAACAATTGTGCGGGCAACATTTAATGCAACTGGAATAGTTCGAAGGGCTTTAGCAAAACCACCGACACCCACTGTTTCTTGACCCACCAATTTATATTTGCGCCCAAGTAATTCATCGCGGTGCCGGGCAGCTTGTGTACCAACCCGGAATTGGCTAACTACAAAGGATGCACCACGTACGCCAGCAGCAAGATCTGTTCCAAATTCAATTTCGATATTAAGGCCGGCAGCCTTAATCATTCGCTTAGCAAATGCTGCGATTATCATTAATTTAGTTGGCTCGATATCAATTAAATGAATATGCGAAATAGGTAAACGGTGATGCCGTTTAATGATGCCATCAATGAGTTCGGGAGTGTAAGTCGAACCTCCACCAATTACCGCTAATTTCATTTACATAGACCCAGCTAGGCCTCGAACTACCCCTGCGTTTTTGTGAATATCTTGGAAGACTCGATCACAAGCCTGCTGAGTGGCAACATTGATTGCACCAACAAGAATTCCAGAGTCACCAAGGGTTGAAACCTCTATCCGTGGGGGAAAGGGCACAATCTCTGAAACCAGTTTCTTAATTGGTTCAATAAAAAAACTTGCTTGACGTCCAATACCGCCAGATAAAACAACTAGTTCAACATCTGTAACTGCAGAAATCGCCGCGATATAAAGCGCGATGCGATCGGCTTCAAGGGCAATTACTGCCATTCCTAGCTCATCACCTGCTTTAGCCGCCTTTAAAATCTCTACGGTTGAGTAAGGCTCAGTCAAAACACTGCTTTTGTGTTTCTTAGCTAACCCACGAGTTATTTCAGCGATGCGATCTCCAGAAGGGTTAGTTGCACTTCGGTGGGCATCTAATGGATCGCCAAAAGGAACGTAGAAGATTTCACCTGCAGCCCCGCGGTGTCCGCGGTGTAAATGTCCGTTGAGAACTAAACCTGAACCTAAGCCCGAACCAACAGATAAGACTGCAAAATTCTCGACACCTTGGCCGTGGCCTGCAGATTGTTCGGCAGCGGTTACTAAATTAATATCGTTTTCAAGTGTTGGTCTAATACCAAACTCTTTTTCAATATGGGATGCAAGATTTACCCCATCAAGTGAACCAATTGTTCCGGCAATTGAAACAACTCCAGTACTTTGATCAATTACACCTGGGGTACCAACCACAATTGCAGCTACATCTTTAAGTTTGTAACCAGAATCTTTAAGGACTGTGTCAACTGCCTTGTGCATGACGGCAGTTAAGTCCTTAAGTGCAAGGGAAGTAACTGGCACGGAGATCTGAGCGCGCATTACTTGATTTAAATCGCCAACTGCTGCACGAATAAAACGAGAGCCAATGTCGATTCCAAGACTAACTTTTACATCACTGATTGCTTCATAGACTGAGCGAGCACGTTTGGAGTCATCTTCACCAGGTGAATACTCTTGAATTAACCTGCTATCGCATAGTGATCTTAAAATATCGGCCGTAGTTGGTTTAGATAAACCAATATGGCGTGCAATTTCTGCTGCATGCAATGCGCCATGCGCCCGCAAAGTATCCAAAACGCTGCGCTCATTAAGCTCGCGAATAAGTGATGGAACTGCAGGAGTGGCGTTAGCGTGCATTTAGCCTTTAACTCCAGTCAATGTCACGCCTTCGATGAAGACTTTTTGGGAAAAGAAGAAGATGATGATTACAGGGGCCATAAACAGTGCCGATGCGGTCATCATCATATTCTTATCAACGTGGTGAATTCCTTGGAAAGCATTTAATCCAATACCTAAAGTCCAAAGATCCTCATTTTCAACGATGTAGAGAAGTGGACCGAAGAAGTCATTCCATGAACCTAGGAATGCAAAAAGGGCTATTGCCATGATTGCTGGCTTTGCAAGGGGCACGATAATTTTCATCATTAGTTTGAACTCACTGCAGCCATCTATTCGAGCAGCGTCGGAAATTTCATCTGGAATTGAAGTAAAGAACTGACGTAGTAAGAAGACTGAAAACGCACTTGAAAAGAAGGAAGGCACAATCAGGGGCAAGAACGATGGAATCCAGTGCAACCTCGAGAAGATAATGTAGACGGGAATCATTGTTACTTGACCAGGCAACATCATTGTTGAAAGCAAGATGATAAATGTTGTCTGACGTCCTTTCCATTGCAAACGTGACAAAACGTAAGCAGGAGGAACGCTTGAAACTACAGTTCCGATGGTGCCCATGAGGGCGACAAATAAAGTATTAAGTGTCCATTTCAGAAAGGGAACTGCTGTAAAGACAGTGATGTAGTTGTGCCAAACAAATGGATGTGGCCACAGCGAACGGGTTTCAGCTTGCCCCTTGCTCATTAATGAAAGCACAATTACTAAATACAGTGGCATTATAAAAATCACTGAAAGTGCAATTAGTAATGAGTGATTGCCAACCATGTGTAAGAAGTTATTCCACTTCTTTTTCCGGCGTGCTTGAAGAGATTGAGCCTCTAACTTTTCACGGTTTTCTAAAGTCATTGTGCTCATTTGAACAGGGATCCGTTCGGATAATGGACCCAACGTTTTTGGGTCTTCAAGATTACGAGCGTGCAGAGCAAAGTGATTACTAGTAGCACCCATGCCAATGCAGATGCATAACCCATTTCATAGGCTCTAAATGCGCTGTAATAGATATGAGTGGCATAGAAATACATCGAATGCGAATAATCATTTACTTGACCCGAAGCAACGTAGGCCTGGGTAAAGTATTGGAAGCTACCAATAACGCCAGTTACTGTTGAAAAGAAGATCACTGGTGTCATTAAAGGAAGTGTGATGTAGCGAAACGATTGCCACGCACTAGCACCTTCAAGGGAAGCCGCTTCATACAATGAAGTTGGAACATCGAGTAAGCCTGCCAAGAAAATAATCATGGTGTCACCGATGCCCCAAAGCCCGAGCAGGATTAATCCCCACTTAGACCACTTAGGATCAAGGAACCAAAATGGCGGCTCCTTGATTCCAATGGCTTCGAGCATACGGTTGATTGGACCATATGCCGGATTAAAGATGTAAGTAAAAGCCATAGTTGCAGCAACAGCTGGAACCATGGAAGGCAAAAAGAAGATCGTGCGGTAAATATTGCGTCCGCGCTTTGGCTTAGTTAAAACCCACGCAGTAAACATTGCAAAAGCGATACGCAAAGGGATGCTAATTACCGAGATCCAGATTGTGTTTTTTAGCGCTTGCCAAAAATCATCATCTTCGAAAAACATTCGGTGGAAGTTATCTAAACCAATCCACTGAGGGGATTCAATCAAATTGAATTTCGTAAATGATTGATAAAAACTTGAAACCATTGGGTATGCAGTGAAAAAAACAATTCCGAATAACCAAGGTGACATGCACAAGAAGATAAATAGCCGAGGCACCTTTAATTTCTTGCGTGGAGGAGCAACCTCCCCCTTCTTTTTGAAGGGGGAGGTTGCTATTACCCTCGCTTGTGACATGGAGTTGTTACTTAGTTATTTCTTGCAATGATTTGATTGACCTTGTCGGCCAAATCAGACAATGCACTCTTGATATTTGGTGTATCGCCAGCCTGCCACGATGCCATTAAGTTCTGAAGAAGAGCCTCTTCAAGGTGCTCTCCAGTGTTCTTAACCGTGTGATACGCAGACTTTGGATTATTCATAACATCATAAACAGGTGCATACCAAGCTGGTTGATTAGCTGGTCGTGCTGCCTTTGCAAGCAATGATGATGGTGATCCATTTGCAGCATCCCAAGCAGCAGCCATCTTTGTATCGGTTGCAAGTGCCTTCATGACAATCCATGCATCCTTTACATTCTTTGAGCCCTTTGAGATACCCATCTGTCCTTGGCCGACTACGCCAGAGCCATATGCAGCAATGTTTTCTGGAGATACTGGGAACCCAGCGATACCAAAGTTGACCTTAGATGTGCACTTATCTGCAAGCGCCCAGTCATCACCGGTGCAATACATTGGTGCCATCCAGTTTGCATCCCACTTCATAGCAACGCGGCCAGTCATAAAGTCATGATCTGTTCCCCATTCGCCACCACGAGCTGCAACAAATTTAGTTAGAGCTTTTGAGCCCTTATCAAAGTTTCCACCGCCATAAACCTTTGCGATGAAATCTTTCTGCCAGTTAAATGCTTTTGCCCACTTAGCATCTGATGCAAATGCTGCAGAACGATCTCCTGCATACCACTTTGCACCAAACATTTGACCGAGCCACATTGAATCCATGTCAAAGCCGTAGTAACCAGCCCATGGAACGAAACCTGCGGTCTTAATGCTGCCATCTGAGTTAAATGTTGTGAGCTTCTGTGAATATGCAAGAAGTTCAGTTGTTGTCTTAGGTGGAGCGTTATATCCAGCCTTAGCTAAGAGATCTTTATTCCAATAGAAAGCAAAGATCTCAGAGTAGAGAGGCAATGCACAACGATTGTTATTTGAGATAGAAGAAGCGATAGCTGCGGCATTAAATGTTGCCTTCATATCGATTCCGTTTTTGCCCGCAATTAAAGTGTTCAGCTTTTGCCAAGCACCTGTACCGCAGAACCAACCAAGATTTCCATTTCCATTTGAAACTGAGATATCTGGACCGTTACCCGCGTTAATTGCAGCCAGAGATTTAGCCATATCGATGTTGCCGACTGACTTAATTGTTAGTCCCGGATTGTCTGCTTCAATGCGCTTAATTGCCGCATTCCACATATCTAGATTTCCGCCTTGATAAGGCGACCAAACAGTCACTGTTCGTGGAGCAGCTTGAGCTGCACCTGTTGCGGCAACCATGCTGGCCGCGACGAGAGCAGTTGCTGCAAATGATGCGAACAAGCGTTTCTTCATCATGCTTTCTCCTGTCACTTACTTGGGTAAGTCCACAAATAGCCCACGCCGTTGTGTTAGGAAACCTACCGCTTTGTGTTAGGTTACCTTACAGATTAATCCGGTCCGGTCAAGGGGTTAAACGGGGAATTTATGACTAAGCGTGTCGCAGCTTGTGTTGCAATCACTGTGTTGGCGGTATTCACCATTCTTATTACTTACCTGCACAGCGATAAACCTAGTTTGAGCGGAACGCTGATCTATCACCGCTATACCGATTACCAATCATGGGATGCCACGATGTGGACCATAGATATGGCAACGGGTAAGAAAAGCCAGGTCAATCAAAGTTGGCACACGATGATTTCACCCATCAACGCACACTTTTCTAGCGATGGGAAGACAATCACATTTATGGGTTCGGCAGCAGGTTTGCCCGAGCCAGAGTGGGATGTATTTACTTCTCACTGGAACGGCCAAGGTTGGGATGAACCCAAGAATCTGACTGGACCAAATGGCGCTCGCGATGAGGACCCAAAGTTTTCACCACATGGTCAGACCATCATCTATAAAGAAGATGGCGTATTAGTCACCATGAACGCTGATGGCAGCAATAAAACCTACTTAACTAAAGGTCAGCCAGAGTCATCGATGCCTTACTTTGCAAACAATGGCAAAGACATACTCTTTGAGCGAAGCGGAGATATCTACTTATTGCGAGATGGCAAAACTATTAAAATGTTTGCAGGCACTGGACAATCTTCTTATTACCCAATTGGTTTAGATGATAAATCCTTTCTTTACACTCGAGTACAAAACACTAAGCATGATTCGATCATGCAAGGTTTCTACTCCGGTGCGCCGTCAACTCCATATTTTTTTAATTCAACAGATTGGGATACATCGGATTCATATCCATACAAAGATGGCTCTCGAATCATTTTCTATGTAACAGGTGATTTCTTGATCCCGCATGGCGGTTACAACCTTGCCTTTGCCGACCTTAAAACCCACACCCGCTGGGATATTGACCAGTGGTTTAAAGGGGTTGAAAGCTCCGATATCAATACCGAGCTGCAGGAGTTAGGACCAGCCTGGACGCCAACTGTTTTTGCGCAGCCGTAATGGAACCGTTATACGTAAATATTGGGAAAATCGGGCATTTCGCCTAGAGTAAGCCCACCCTCGAAGCCAAGAGTCTTCACAAGGACTAGGGGCTTCACCTCAATGCTTTGACCCTTGTCACAGCAGTTAATTAAAAGGATGGTCTACATGAAGGTTCTATCTCTAGGAAAGCGCAGCGTTGCCGTTCTTGCTGCGATTGGCCTGGCAGTTGGTGGCACAGTTGTTTCAGCTCACGCTGCAACAGCGCCTGCATTTATCGATTGCCAGTTGTTTGCAGCCGGCGAGCCTGATCACATCGATCCAGCTCTAACATCAACTCTTGTTGGTGCAAATGTTGCAACAATGCTATTCGACGGTCTAACTGATACAGATGCAAACGGAAACCTTTACGGTGAAGTTGCTTCAAAGTGGAAGTCAACCGATGGCTCAAAGACTTGGGTCTTTACTCTTAAGAAGGGCTTGAAGTTCTCTAACGGAGAATCAGTTCTTCCTTCATCATTCGTCAACGGTTGGAAGCGCTCATTGGATTCCAAGTTGGCATCAGAAGTTGCTTACCACGGTGACTTTATTCTTGGCATGAATGCCTATTCAACAGGTAAGGGCGCATTCCCAGCATCATCAGTAGTTGCAAATGATGCAGCAATGACCCTAACTGTAAAGATGGAAAACCCAACTGCAGATTGGCCATCAATCGCTGGTCACTCAGTGTTCTCACCAATTCCTACATCAATGGTTGGTGCTTCAGATAAAGTTGAAGAAGATGGAACAAAGCTTGTTGGTAACGGTCCATTCATGTTGGCATCAGCAATTACAAAGCGCGCAGGTGGCGAAGTTGTTCTTATTCCAAATCCAAACTACGGTGGAAAAGCATCATCAATTTCAAAGCTAACTGCAAAGATTTTCTCTGACACGAATGCTGCTTACAATGCATTTGCTTCAGGTCAATGCGACAGCGGTCCAATCCCAGCTGGTCGTTACACAGAACTCCTAACTAAGTGGGGAACTAAGGGCGTTAAGTCGACTCTTGGAACTGACTACTGGGGATTCAACTGGGAAGATCCAACTGTTGGCGGAAAGAAGAACAAGTATCTTCGTTCAGCAATCGCAAAGGCGATTGATCGCCAGCAGATTTCAGATGTTATCTACCAGGGTGTACGTAAGCCTGCTACAGGTCTACTTCCACCAGGACTTCCTGGCTACAAGGCAGGTCAAGGACTTACAGCTACTCGCGACCTAACTGGCGCAAAGGCTGACTTCAAGCGCTGGTCAGATGCTGGTAACAAGGTTTCATCACCACTTCGTATTTCATACAACGATGGTGCTGGTTGGGACAAGGTTGCTTCAATCATCATCGCAAACCTTAAGGATGTTGGTATTCCTGCAAAGCTAGATCCATATCCAGCTGATGGAACTTACTTCACTAAGATGCGTAAGGGCCAAGGACAAATCATCCGTGCTGGTTGGTTTGCTGACTACCCAATCGCTGACAACTTCTTGTATCCATTGCTTCACTCAAAGTCAATCGATGGCGACAACCTAGAGCGTTACAACAGTGCAGCATTTGATGCACTGATTGACTCAGCTCGTTCAACAACTAACAAGTCATTCTCACAGAGCCAATACCGCCGTGCGGAAATTCAAGCTCTACGTACTGACGTTGTTATTACACAGACAGTGAACCGTGGAATTGCAACAGTGCTTGCACCAAGCATTGCAACATTCCCAATCACACCACTTGGCATGGTTGTTTACGATCAAATCGTAAAGAACTAATACAAGTTAAGTAGTTCCTCGTCGTGAGGGGTTCTCGAAAGAGAGCCCCTCACTTCGATTTAACCGCAGCAACAAATGCCAGTAGGATTGTGAGAAATGTTTACATATACCGTTAAGCGATTGCTTCAGAGCCTGATTGTGGTCTGGGCAGCTGTTACGTTGATGTTTGCACTTTTCTTTGTCATTCCTGGCGATCCAATTTCATTAAAAAGCGGTGAAAAAGCTCTTCCACAGGACATCTTGGACAATATTGAACGCAAATATGGTTTAGATAAGCCGGTATATGTTCAGTACTTACGTTTCTGGGGCAATCTTTTTAGAGGCGATCTTGGTTATTCATATAAGAATGACAAATCAGTTAATACGATTTTGCATGATGGTCTTTCAACAAGTGCCAGACTTTTGTTCTGGGGCGCCCTATTTCAACTCATTATTGCTCTAACCGTTGGTTTAACGAGCGCGATTAAACGCGGCTCCCTCGGCGATCGTATTGGAACGGTATTTTCCGTTGGTATTCAAGGAATTCCGGTATTCGTTTCAGGTCTACTTGCTCAGTATCTTTTCGGAGTTTTGCCTTTTCAGCTTCATTGGGAATGGTTGAACTTCTTTAAACCCTGGCCACAAAGTTGGCACGCCGGGGTAATTCCGGGGGATAGTTGGAAAGGTATTATTTTGCCGGCCCTTGTTGTTGCCGTAGTCGATGCTGCATTTATTGCCCGCATGCTGCGTTCATCTCTTCTTGAAGTTCTGCGCGCCGATTACATTCGTACTGCTTTTGCTAAAGGTTTATCTGCCCGCCGCGTGTGGTTCCACCATGCATTGCGAAATGCCATGATTCCAGTTGTAACAGTTTATGGAACATCCCTCATTGCGATCTTTGGCGTGGCGGTTCAGACGGAAAAAGTCTTCTCGCTGCCAGGCATGGGTTCAACAATTGCAGATTCAGCCTTATCTCAAGATGCACCAGTTGTTTTAGGTCTTGCAATCGTTGTCATTGCCTTTGGCGCAGTAGTTAATTTAATTGTTGATTTAAGTTATGCCCTGATTGATCCACGAATCAAAATCGATGCCAAGGCGGTGCACTAATGTCTGAAATCGAACAGATTCCAGAGTCACTGTCTTATTGGCAGGATGTTCGCAAGCGCTTCTTCGGTAACAAAATTTCCATTGTTGGTTTAGTCATGCTTGTTATTTTGATTATCGCCGGAATCGTTGGCCCATTTATTAGCGGTTGGAAATACGACAACCTTGGCCCGGATATTTTGGTTGGCCCAGGCACTAATGGGCACTGGTTCGGAACCGATGATCTAGGTCGCGATATTTTTACTCGTGTAACTTTTGGTATTCGTCTTTCACTTACTGTGGCAATCGTTGTAACAACGATTTCAGTATTTGTCGGTGTTACTTTAGGTGGAATCGCAGGCTATTTTGGTGGCTGGATTGATACCTTAATTAGCCGCTTCATTGATACCTGGCAAGTTATTCCTTTCGTTCTTATCGGCTTCGCAATTATCACCGTATTTGGCTCATCTTTCTGGGTTATCGTGGCCGCGCTGGTCTTTACAGGTTGGTACTCAACAACGCGTTTATTCCGCGCTTCAGTTATGCAAGTTAAATCTTTGGAGTACGTTGAAGCCGCACGAGCAACTGGTGCAACTACAAAGCGAATCATCTTGCGCCACATTGGCCCAAATGCAATTCCACCAATTATTGTGGTGCTAGCTTTTTCTGTAGCTGGTGCGATTTTATCTGAATCAATCTATGCCTTCCTTGGTGTTGGTTTCCGCGAACCAACCCCATCTCTTGGTGTAATGATTTCTAGTTCACGTAACTTCTTAACTGACAAGCCTTTCGTATTCTTTATCCCAGGATCTATCTTGGTATTACTAACACTTTCAATCGTTTTAATTGGCGATGGTTTACGTGATGCGCTTGATCCAAAGTTACGAGGAGTCAAGTGAGCCAACCATTACTTCACATCGATAACCTGCATGTGCACTTCAATACTTCAGATGGCGTTGTTCAAGCGATCAATGGTGCATCCTTAACGCTTAACCCTGGCGAAGTTGTTGGTCTAGTTGGTGAATCAGGATCAGGTAAATCTGTAACTGCCATGAGCATTTTGGGACTTGTTCCTAAGCCACCCGCTTTTTATCCAGAAGGTCGCATTTTGTGGAAGGGCATTGACCTTCTGACCACACCTGATCGCGAACTACGAGAAATTCGCGGTGGTGAAATTTCAATGATCTTCCAGGATCCCATGACTTCACTTAACCCTGTTTACACAATCGGTCATCAGATTTCAGAGATGATCCGTGTGCACGAGCGAATTTCAGCTAGGGCTGCCAAAGAGCGTTCAATTGAAATGTTGAATTTAGTGGGAGTTCCAAATCCTAAGCAGCGCGTTGATGACTACCCTCACCAGTTCTCTGGCGGAATGCGCCAACGCGCAATGATTGCAATGGCGCTTTCATGTAACCCAGAACTATTAATTGCTGATGAGCCAACAACTGCGCTGGATGTAACTATTCAGGCTCAAATTCTTGAGATTCTTGAAAAATCTGCCCGTGAATTAAACGTTGCCGTTCTACTCATCACGCACGATCTTGGTGTTGTTGCAGGTATCTGTGATCGAGTTGCCGTTATGTACGGTGGCCGCATCGTTGAAGAAGCTCCAGTTGATGATCTCTTCGAACGCCCACTTATGCCTTACACATGGGGACTTATGAAATCGATTCCTCAGATGGATGAAGTTCAAGGTGGCCGTCTGTATACGATTCCTGGTTCTCCACCAGTAATGTCACGGCCTCCTAAGGGATGTGCTTTTGCCGCCCGTTGCGAATTTGCGATTGATAAGTGCAACACTGAAGTACCTGAACTCACTGAGTATGCAGCTAATCGAATGGTCCGTTGCCATCGCGTTTCTGAACCTAACTTTGTGAAGGTGCTTAAATGACCGAGCCATTGCTAAAAGTTGTTAATTTAGAAAAGAAATTCCCTATTCAGCGCGGACTATTCAAGCGCACCGTTGGGCACATACATGCCGTAGATGGAATTTCATTTGAAATTGGGCAAGGCGAAACCCTAGGCCTGGTTGGTGAATCTGGTTGCGGTAAATCAACAACTGCGCGTTTAATTTTGCGCCTGCTGGATCCAACTAATGGCGAAATTTACTTTAATGGTAAAGAGATTCACACGCTTTCTCGTGAAGAGATCCGCAAAGAACGCAAAGACATGCAGATTGTTTTCCAGGATCCATATGCATCCCTTAATCCACGTATGACTGTGCGCCAAATTGTTGCTGAACCTTTAATCGTTCATGGTTTAGCTAAAGATGATTCTGATCCTGCAGTAGATGAAATGATTGAACTCTGCGGTCTTTCACGTGAGTTTGGAAATCGCTACCCTCACGAATTCTCAGGTGGCCAACGCCAACGTGTAGGCATTGCTCGCGCTTTGGTAACACGACCAAAGTTAGTTGTTCTAGATGAACCAGTATCTGCTCTAGATGTTTCAGTACAAGCTCAAATCCTTAATTTACTTGATGATTTGCGTGAAAAATTCGGATTTAGTTACCTCTTTGTAGCCCATGATTTATCGGTTGTTTCACACATTTCAGCACGCGTTGCCGTTATGTACCTTGGAAAGATCGTTGAAATTGGTACTCGCCAAGAAATCTTTGAAAACCCTCAGCACCCATATACGAAGGCACTTATTTCCGCAGTTCCTTTAGCTAATCCAAAACAGGAAAGAATCCGCAAAACTTCACGCATAGTTTTAACTGGCGATGTTCCAAGCCCAGCTAACCCACCTTCTGGTTGCAGATTCCGCACGCGTTGCTGGAAAGCACAAGAGGTATGTTCAACTTCTGAACCGCAACTTCTTACAATTGGCAAGAGCCAGGTCGCTTGTCACTTTCCTGAAAAGTAACAAATGAAAGTTCTATCGGTTAATCTCACGCATTCTGTGCATACCGGTGAATGGACTGGCAGCGAAGGTAAAACTGGGATTGATAAAAGAGCAGTAGAGGGACCAGTTACCTTTGCTAACGAAGAAGTAACTGGAGATGTCATTGTCGATCGCAACCACCATGGCGGTTTTGACCAAGCGGTCTATGCATATTCGCGTGAAGATGCCGATTGGTGGCAAAAACAACTAGGTAT
>CAFBQI010000001.1_pt1 | contig 47020 bp, 43 predicted proteins | sample 7269921 | NCBI WGS metagenome assembly CAFBQI01 (sample SAMEA6814177, study PRJEB35770) | uncultured Actinomycetes bacterium | biome: Freshwater; feature: Freshwater reservoir; material: water | place: Czech Republic | collected 2016-11-09 | depth 30m m | reverse complement strand
TTCGAGATCGCGGGGCGATTCAGGGATTTATTCATATTGGTTTCGCCCAACCGCTAAATGCAACTGTGCAGGCCGAACTCGTTTCAAAAACTACGGCCCTTGCTGCAGCCCTTGATCTTTACTTCTCACTTCTGTCTGTTTTCAAAGGCGCAACGGTTAAGCAAAAAGATGTGCGCGAGGAAAACCTTTCCGGCCAAGACCCAAGTGATCCATCGGCTCTGACCCCGCGTCAGATGAAGATTTTGACGGCCATGGTTGAAGCCAAGACCAATCACGAGATCGCCGAGGAGTTGGGCTTTTCTATCTCAACAGTTCGCCAAGAAACTATGAAGATCTACAAGGCGCTAGGGGTTATGGATCGCCGGGCCGCTGCGCAAATGGCGATGGAGCTAAACCTGGCCTAAGCCAGCTTCGATTTTCTCTTAGGACCCGCTTGTTGCGTGCTTAAAACATCAAACTTGACTGACATTGACCAAAATTGACCGCAATTACGCAGGCCTAATTTGCGACCCTAAGCACACGTACTTCCCCCTGTTATAAAAAACTTTCGCAATGGGCACAACATTTGCCCGCCTGCGGTGTCTTAACTAATAGAGGGCAAGACGTTGTCCTTGTATTACACACTCGCGGGAGTTACTTAAATGGCACTTATCAAGTCAAAGGCAGCGAAATTAGCTGCACAGGCTGATGCCACCCGCCTACTGAGCGCAGTTCCCGCAAACGCTCACGAAGAAGCACCAGTTCAAGGATCAGCTGCCGATTGGTCAATTTCGCAGTTGAGCGCGCTTTACACAGAACACCGCACACAGTTAGTTTCACAAGCTCGCCGTATTACTAAGGATGAAGCTGAAGCTAATGAAGTTGTACAGGAAGCATTCCTTAAGTTCATGCTTGCTGCCCCTGAATTAGATTCAGCAGATCGCGCAATTGCATACCTTCGCACCTCAGTTACAAACCTTTCACTTAACGTGATTCGCGCACGTGGTGCACGTCCAAACTTGGTTGCAATCGATGCTGACACAACACAAGAGCGCCTCAATGAGATCGCTTCAGAAAACCACGTTGATCTTGATACAACAATTACTGCTGCAGAAGATGCCGCGATTATCCGCGAAGCACTTTCTCGTCTCACATCAGATCAGCGCACTGCGTTGGTTATGTGGGAAATGGAAGGCCGCACTACAGAAGAAATCGCAACTGCGCTTAACACAAGCCCAGCAAACGTTCGCCACATTTTGGTTCGCGCTCGCAAGTCAATGGTTCGCGTTCTTGAAGACTGGGTCATTGATGAAGCAACTGGCTTAACTGCACTTAACGCGCTTTCTACTACTTACAAGAAAGCTGCGCACATTGCAGCTAAATCAAGTAAAGCTGCGCTTTCACTCATTCTTGTTATCACTGCATTCCTTGGCTTTAACTCACTCGGTGGCAATGAGTCAGTATTAACTGCACCTGTTGCACAGATTGATTCAGCACCAGTTGCAACTTCTCCATCAGCAACTGCATCAGCAACTGCTTCTGCAACAGCTGCGGCTCAAGCAGCAGCAGCCGATGCGAAGAAGAAGGCTCAAGCAGCTGCGCTAAATGCAAAGGTTGCACCACTTGCTTTCTACGGTCTTGATAAAGATGGAATCCCAGCAGGCTTTAGCGTCACTGATGCAAATAATGTTGCCGGTGTTGCTCGCTTAACTAAGGGCCTAACAGGTATGGGCGTTGATGGTTTTACTATCTCTAACCAGTTGATTACATCTTCTGTTGGACCAAACATTTTGCTTGATCAGACAATCACTATCGATGCAACAGGTACTCACTACGCAGTTGCCGGACTAAACATCGGTTTTGCTGGTAACTGGAGTTCAGTAAATACAACAAACGTTGATTCAACTGTCGAGCGTCTTGCAAACGGTCAGTATTTAATTACCGCCACAATTTTTAATGACTACTTAAATGAAACAGATTTCATTCTTCCAACAGGTCGCCGCGGCTATGACTTAGCTGATGCACCTAAGAAGATGACAACACGAATTCTTTTGAATTCAGGCAAGAGCCAGATCCTGGCTCAGGCTGTGCAGGTCGGAGGGTAAAACAGGTTTCCTCGTCGCGTCCGGATACACGATGGGGAATTTGGTGAATCAGCACGTGCGATTCATCAAAAACGAGTTAAGAAATTAACTCAAGCCGAATTAGAGATCGTCTCTAGTTCGACTAACGAAAGGAAACAAATGTCTACAAAGACAATCTTGAAGAAGATTGCAGTTGTGGCTGTAGCAGCACTAGCTATCGGCGGAGTTTCTGCCGTATCAGCAAATGCAGCAACAACACCAACTCCAACTCTTACAGGTATGACTCCGTCAACTGCTCAGCAGGGCGCGACGATTACTCTTACAGGTACTGACTTCCGCCCAACTGGAGAAACATATGTAACTTTCCAGCACCGTGGAAACAACAACAACAACACTATCTACGTTGGTAGCAACACTGTTGTAGCAAGCGCTACTTCATTGACAACTGTTGTTCCTGCAGGCATTATTGCTGGTCAAACACGCGTTCGCGTTGTAACTAATGATGGAACAAACGGAGACTCAGTTGCTTCAGGTTTCCTCACACTAAACGTTCAGCTACGTGCTGGTATTGCAGCATGTAACGTAACAAGTGGTGTTTGGGAAATCGATCCAGCTCTTGGATATGATGCACCAGTACTAGGTAACCCGACTGACGGCCTAACAGGCGGAGACAACTGTACAATCGTTTCTCCTGTATATGCGACAGTTGCTCAGAGCGCATCAGCTGCACTAGTTCTAAGCGCAGCACACAACGCACCAGCTTATGCTGACCTAACAACATATGTTGTTTCAGCAGCAGGTGCTAACAAGATTCTTGGAATCTCAGGTTCAATCTCAGGCGTTGCAGACTTCACACTTCAGGCAGACGGTTCATACGTTCTAACAAGCTCTGATGATGTTATTTCTGGAGACCAGATTGGTCTTTCAACAGCAAACCTAGGATCAACAACTGTTACATGGTCAAAGCGTCTTTACTCATCAGCTTTCTCATACACAGATACAGCTGTTCAGAAGTTCATCATCAACGTTTCTAACCAGACAACAACTTATGTTGGAACAATTGTTAACGGAAACGCTGGAGACCCAACTTCAACATCTAAGTTCGTTAACCTAGGTTCAACAGTTGCTGATGCTTCAGGCGCAATCTTTGCTCCTAAGGGTTCATCAGGAACATTCACACCAGCTGCAGCTTTCTACGTACACCAACTAGGTTCAACAGGTGGTCTACTAGGAAACTCATCAACTAAGGCAATCACTGTCACACTTAGCGGTGTTGGTTCAGTACAAATTGGTGATGCTCTAAACAACCCAATCACACCAGCAGGTGGATCAGTTGCTTACTCAGCATGGCCAGCAGCTAGCGGAAACAGCAAGGCTGTTTACCTATGGTCAGATGGTCGTTCAGGCGTAAGCACATTGACTTTCTCAGTCAATGGCGTTGTAGTAGCAACAAAGACACTTAACTTCTACGGTTCAGTTGCTTCACTTACACCTACACCAAACCTAAACATCATCCGTAAGGGTGGAGTTGCAACTTCTGGTGTATCAGCTGTAACTGCTAAGGATGCTTCAGGAACTGTTGTTCCTATGGCTTCAGGTTCAGTTGCAATCTCAGCAACAGGTTCAATCGTTGCTGCAGTATCAACTACATCAGACTCAGGTGCTGTAACAGGCTCATTCGAGTCATGGGTTAACATCACAACAACACCATTGTCAGCTTCAGGCGACAAGACAACTCTTACAGCAAGCTACGCACTTCCAGATGGAACATTCGTAACTTCTGGTTCATGGGTAGTCACACTTGGTGGAACTGTTGCGTCAGTAACTGCAGCATTTGATGCAGCTTCATACGCACTAGGTGCACCATTTGTCTTGACACTAACTGGTAAGGATTCTTCAGGTAATGCACCTGCAGAAGACGCAGGCATTACTCTTAGCGGAGCTGCTAACCAGGCAACTGCTAACCTACAAGGAATCATCATGAGTGATTCATTCACTGCAGGTAAGTACACAATTAAGGGCTTTGCTCCAGTTAACACTGGAACAGGTACTTTCTCAGTTGCAATCTCTGATGGAGATTCAATCTCAACTTCAGCAAGCGCAGCTCTAGAAGTTAACGCTGGCGTTGCAGCAGCACAAGATGCAGCAGCAGAAGCAACTGATGCAGCAAACGCAGCAACTGATGCAGCTAACGCTGCAGCAGAAGCAGCAGATGCAGCAACAGCAGCAGCACAAGATGCAGCTGATGCAGTTGCAGCTCTTGCAGCACAGGTAAGCACAATGATCTCAGCTCTAAAGAAGCAGCTCATTGCACTTACTAACCTAGTAATCAAGATCCAGAAGAAGGTAAAGGCGTAAGCCTTTAACCCTTCGGGTTCAGGAAGTAAGAAGCCTGGCTCTCCCTTTAGGGGGAGCCAGGCTTTTCCTGTAAGATTCTCCAAGAAAACTTGGTGAGTGTTAGCCCTCACCAACACAGCTAGACCAACAAACAGGCACGGAAATGGGGACGCAAGTGAGTCAAGCAAGCACCTTTATCCCCGAACAATTAGCTCAGTCCATCCCGGCCTTAGGCCTTCGTTGGGATGAAGAGACTTTGGTCGTTGGTTTGCCAGCGCACTTTAGTGAAAAAGAGATTGATCAGGCCCTAGACAAATTAGTCTCCGCTTTAGATGTCAGCGTTGAGGCACAGGTTGTCGAAGAGGATGAAATTCGCAGATCTATCGCCTTGGTTTATAGCGATCTGTCACCAATTAGCTTTACTGCTCCACGCTCTTTAGATTCAAAATCTGAAGGTCCAATTATTAACTTGGTTAATAACCTGATTGAAAGCGCGGTTCAGTCCCGTGCCTCAGATATTCACATCGAACCAATGGAAACAACATTGGTCGTGCGTATGCGTATCGATGGCAAGCTAGAAGTATTAACGGAATTAGATTTGAGTTTAGCTCCAGCAATCTTGAGCCGTTTAAAGGTTGTATCTAAGTTAAGTATCGTTGAACGTCGTCGACCACAAGATGGTCAGTTCTCGGTAGATGTTGCCGGTCGCCAAATTGATATTCGTCTTTCAACGGCTGCCACATTATTTGGTGAAAAAGCGGCACTACGTTTGCTTGATACTCGCCGTAGCTTGGGTGATTTAACTACCTTAGGTATGACTCAAGAAAAGCGCGATATTTTCAGCGGAATTCTTGCAGCTCGTCACGGTTTGATTATTGCTGCTGGTCCAACAGGTAGCGGCAAGACCACAACGATGCACAGTGCGTTAAAGGAAATTAACTCAGTAGAGCGCAATATTTCTACCATTGAAGATCCAGTTGAATACATTGTTAACGGTGTTAATCACATCCCTGTAAACGAATCAATTGGTGCAACTTTTGCTATTCAGTTGCGTGCAATTTTGCGTCAAGACCCAGACGTAGTTTTAGTGGGAGAAATCCGTGACGCCGAAACTGCGCGTATCGCAGTTCAAGCAGCGCTAACTGGCCGTTTAGTTCTTTCAACTCTGCACGCGCCTGATGCGTTGGGTGTTATTTATCGTATGTTCCAGATGGATATCGAACCTTATTTAGTTGCAGCTTCATTGATGGGCGTAGTTTCTCAGCGGCTCGTGCGCAAGAACTGTCCTTACTGCTTGATTGAAACTAAAGCCAGCACTGCAGAGCGTTTGTTGCTGACAGAGAATTTGGGTAACAGAAAACTCAATCTTCAACATGGTCTTGGTTGCACAATGTGTCGTAACACAGGTTACCTAGACCGCGTTGGTGCCTTTCAGATGCTAGAAATTTCAGATGAAATGCGTGAGTTGATTTCTAAGCGCCCTGATCCAGGCCAGCTACAGGCACAAGCAAAGCGCGATGGTTTAAAATCGCTACAAGAAGAGGCGTTGTCTTTGGTGGCAAGTGGTCAAACTTCAGTTTCAGAAGTTATCGAATTGGTGGCACAAAATGTTGAATAGAAAATCAAAAGATGACGGAAGCGTCGCAGTAATTAAAGCTGCGAAAGCTCCAAAAAAGGTTAAGGCTGAAAAAATCAAGCCTCGCAAATTTAAAGCAATCGTTATTGACGAAAATGACAAAGAAAAGAAGATCACGGTTGTCGCCGAAAACCGTGCTCTTGCCCGTATGGAGCTTTCGAATAAAGGTTTAAACGTTCTTGAACTAAATGAAAAGAAAAGCCTTCTTGAATTAGAAATTGGTGGATCAATTTCACAGGCAGGGTTGCTTCAAGTAACTCGACAACTCGCAGCATTTTCTGCCGCCGGTGTTCCACTTCTCGATTCAATTTTGATGTTGGCAGAATCTTCTAAGAGCAAGCAGTTAAAGACTGTTCTTAATGAGATTGCTAATGACATTCGTGATGGTGAAACTTTGCCACAGGCCGCTCGTCACCATGGAAATATTTTTCCTGGCTACTACATCTCAATTCTTGAATCTTCAGAGCGCACGGGTGAAATCACCGAAACTTTCGAAGTTCTAGCTTCATATCTTGAAAGAGATTTAGCATCAAACCGAGCAGTTAAGTCGGCTATGTACTACCCAATCATTCTTATCACTTTGGCAGTTGGCGCAGTTATCATTTTGAGCACCACGGTTTTGCCAAAGTTCTCATTATTCTTCGCATCTCTAAATACAAAGCTTCCAAAATCTACACAGATTCTTCTAAATGTCTCGAACTTCTTTTCAGAGCAGTGGATCTTTGTGTTGTTAGGAATGGCAATTGCTGGTGTTGTTTTTAATTTATTCTTGCGCACCGAAGCTGGCCGACTAGTTTTTGATAAGGCTATTTTGAAAGCCCCACTTTTGGGTGAAATTATTAAGATTATTATTCTTGAACGCTTTACCCGTGTTATGGGTTCTTTAACTAAGGCCGATGTTCCATTGCCTGATGCCTTAACTCTTGCTTCTACTTCTATGGGCAACTCGGCATTTAGAAACGCAGTTCGTGCTGCCCGCGACGGCGTTATCCGGGGTGAAGGCTTAGCCGAACCGCTTGAAGCATCAAAGGTGTTTCCAGTAGAAACAATCCAGATTTTGCGCGTGGGTGAACAATCAGGTCGATTAACTGATCAGTTGAGCCACGCATCAAATTACTATGCAAAAGAAGTTGACTACCGTTTAAAGAATCTAACCGCTTTGGTTGAACCAGTTGTTTTGGCAGTAGTGGGTGGTGGCGTTGGTTTCGTTGCTATCGCTCTTGTATCTGCGATGTATGGAATTTATTCAAGTACGAGCTTGGGAGGCTAGTTACAAATGGCAAAGCAGAATAAAACCAAAAGCGATGCAGGTTTTTCACTTGTAGAAGTACTTGTCGCTCTAGTTATTTTGGCGCTTGCCGGCGCAGCCCTAGTCCAACTTTTACAGGGATCCACTCAACAAAGCCGTGGAATATCTACTAAAACAGTGGCCCTTTCAGGCCTTGAATCAGAAGTAGCCGCCTATGACGGCGCGAAATACATTGCTTGCGATGGAACTTCTGCAAACCCATATGCAGTTGGCAAGAATGCAAATACAGATGTAACTATCGAAACTTTCCTTAATTACAAGTACACCGACGGCTCTGGAAAGACCATTCAGATTAATGAGTGGGTTCCTTGTTTGGATACTCCGCCAGGTAGCGGAAAAATTGCTCTGGCATTTAGCCGAGCTAACTACAAGCCAACAGTTCAACGTATCCACTTAGCTCAAGATGTTGCTAAGCAAACTGGTAACACTAATGCGGCGACAACTGAACTCTCAACTCGCGTGTATCGCGACATTATCAAGACTTCTCGTCCACGAAATGCGGATGGTTCATTTAACGGCGGCGGAGTAATTTGTAAGATCGCCTCAAACATCACTTTCTCTGGTGGTAGTTATCAATTAGGCGTCAATAACCCAGGTTCTGCAAATATGGCTTTGACTGCTTTGGCAACAAGCGGCAATGGAACCGATCCATGCCCAACACCAAATAGCAGCTTAATTTTTAACGTTGTATCAAGTGGAATCCCAGCCGATTGGGATGCAAAAGTTATTGGAAGCACGCTGACCGTTACTTCAACCAGACGCACACTTCCGGCATACCCGCTTACTCGTGCAGCAGTACTAACTATTGAAGGTTACGACACAGATACAAACTTCTTGTTGCAACAAGCCTCAGTGTTAGTAACGGTAACTTTTCCTAAGCCAGTTATTACAGCCTTTATTGTCAAAGATAAGTTCGGAAACGTTCGAGATTGCCCTGACTATGTTGCGGCGCTTCCAAATACTCCAGCCGATGGTGTTTGTGGTGTAAAAGATGACGTTGTAACCGTTTCAGGTGATTATCTACTTGGCAATCCTGACGATATAAAAGTTAATCCTTTGACTGTAATGTTTAACGGAGTCGAAGTTCCAGCAGCAAACTTCAAACCTTTGCTGCCTGGATCAACAACTAGTTATTACCCATACAGCGACAGCGCAATTTCATTTAAAGTTCCTGGCAATGTAGCTAATACTTCAAATACCGAAGGGCACACCTTTACCGTAGAAACTCAAGGCGGAATAGACACCACCCCTTATGAGTACTTCTCTATCCCAACTCCAATTGTCGATGACGCAGGTGGTTCTTATACAACTGCCAAGGCCATTGATGCCGGTGTTAGCGATGTAGTAACAGCTGGATATCACCCATGGGGATCAGGAAATACAAACCAAGTAACTTTTCAGGGTTATAACTTCACAACGGCAAACTTGCTTGAGTTCACATGCATTAGTGGGACTGGTTGTGTAGATGGTCGTGTTCCAGGATTTATCAATACCAGAGCACTCACTTCATCTAACACGTCTTTGTGTACAGGTTCAAATGGTTCTTCATCTTCACAGAGTTCATGGAGCCGAACCAACAGAACTAATACGTCTGTATCGATTAGGAACCGCCCTGCAAACGTTACAACAGCGCCAACAACTTTTGCTTGGGTTACATCTTCTTCACGGTATAGCAACAGTTCCACGATTTTAAATTTTGATAATCAAATCACCACATGTGTTCCAGCAAGTGCTATTGCAGGCAAGGTGTATGTAACTAATGCTGCAGGCGATGGAACTTCTGTCTTTAACTTCCACCCAGAACCAGTCATTGTTGACTTCATTTCGCGAAGCTCAAATAACAACAACAATAACAACGGTGAATACGGTGATAACTACTTTGGCCCAGGCAGCGGATCTGCAAATGGTTCAGCCGGTAACTCAATAGATGGCGCTGGTGCCGGAGTTGATATTTCTGTTATCGGAACCGGTTTAAAAAACGTTAAATCCGTTAAGTTTGGTGCTGGTGCGGTTCAAACATATTCATCCAGTGGATCTTGTAAGGTATTTTGCGATTCTGCTAGTGAAAATGAAATTAGATTGGCAGTGCCAACCACAACAGCAAATGCTAAAGATGGCGTTATGACTGTCACAAGCGGAACTACTAATTACACCTCACTACTTAACTTCTATGTAACTCCACGAGTCAAGTCAATTACTGTAAACGTCAATAACCAAGATGTAGTTACTTCAACCCCAAACATGGGCCAAGTAATTACCCTGAATGGAACGGGTTTTACTGGACTTTCACCAAGTTCTAGTACCGGTGGTGTGAAGATAAATAGCGTTAATGCTACTGCGACCAACACAAGCGATAACAGTCTTGATGTTGCAATTAGCTGTTCCATCACTACTGGGCAAAGCCTGCCAATTCTTGTTACAACAGGCCTTGGATCAAGCACCGGTACACCAAAATCAATTACTGTGTCAGCTAACTTCACACCAGTTATTACTGGAGTAGGTACAAACTCAAGCGGTACCGATGGCACCTGGCTCTCAGGCTCAACGGTAAAGGTTTCCGGAAGCGGATTGGCTTGTGCCAAGTTTGTTAAATGGAATAACCAAGCTCTGGCAGTCTCTTCTGCAACAGATACTTTGGCTACAACCTCTTCATCATCTAGCCCTAATGGAAAGTTGAGCTCTACTGCACCGACAGATTGCTCACCTACAGTTTCTGTATCTTCAAACGCTGTATCGACCAATAACTCTGGAGATTACGTATCCAACTTCACGCTTACTCCTAAGCCAACTGTTACAAAGTTCTCAGTTGGTTCGGCAAGTTCCATAGTTAAGGGCTCTACGCAAGTGACCCTGACCGGTACGAATTTCTGTACAGATACAAACAATATAAAGATTTATCTGCAGAAATACACAACTTCTGTTAATAACAACGGCAACAAGTCTGGGTCGGCGTTAACAATTTCGGGAAGTGATATTACAAATAAGAGTTCAACCTCACTTACATTTGTGATACCAAGTTCACTTGCTTCAGGAAGTTACCAAATTTCAGTGCAAAATGGTACTCAGAGTGCGGTATCTGCGAAAAATAGTTGCTCTTCTTGCGGAAGTATTGCCCTTAGAAGCCCACTAGTCAGAAATACTCCAATTGCCCTGACATTTAAGTCTCTGTATTCAAACTTCATAGTCCTTGCAGGGCAGCTGCTTGATATCAGCAATACAAGCAATTCAAGCAATTCAAATTACAACGAAGGCGAAAACTTACCAATCCTTTCAAGTAACTCGGGCTCCAGTTCAGCAAGTGTTACCTCGCCGTCGACAAGCACTAGTACGTCATCATTGTCTGCCTCAACTTCTGCAAACATAGATCAGCTTTACCTTGTAGTTCCGTAGGCAATGACTGACCATGTCTTTTAATAGAGAGTTAGCCAATGAATAAGGGCAAACTGAGCAGAGTTAAGCTAAAAGCGCTTAACTCTGATTCAGGCATGACTTTAGTTGAAGTTCTGTTAGCTTTGATTATTACTGCCTTTATTTCGGTCGTTATTTCAAATGTGACCATGGGTGCCTCTAAAACTCTTCAAGTCACTGCTGAAGAAGCAATTAATGCTCAGCAGTCGGTTGTTTTTTCACAGAGATTAAAAGCCGATATAAGTAACTCAGAAAGCCTTTATGTTTACTCTGGAAATAAGCCAACCTCGGCAAATACATTGCAATTATGTGATGGAATCGGCTCGAATTTTTCAATAAACTCTGAAAAAGGTCGCCCACTCTTTACAGTCAATATCCGGACCGTACCTACGAACGTGGATATAAATACCACTTACAGTTCAACTCTCTTAGTACAAAAAGTTGAATATGACCTTGTATCCCAAGTAGATAATTTTGGTAACAAAAATACATTCCAAATCACGCGCCGAGTGTGCGGATCAAGTCTGCCACCGCAAACAATGCTCAATGTTGGCGATGCGTTATGTAAATCGGCCACTAATGGTTTTCTTGGAATTGCCAGAAAATACGATATTGGAAAACCAAATTGCCCATCGATATTTGTTAATTTAGATGACTTAGTTTCAACTGGGCAATCAGTAGATGCTAATTTAACTGGAAACACCATACTTTTTTGCAAGACTGACTACTTATCAGAAGCCGATGGCGGCCAAGGGTTTAAGTCGTGCGTTGATGACAGCGATACCGTGACCTATGGATCAGTCCCAGCTCAAGGCGCCTACTATTTCGGTCTTCCTTACGCTGGCTGCAAAGTACCTATGGCCGTATTAACTTCTGCCCGTTTAGGCGCACAATCTAGGTGCGATGTAAACATCCGCTACAAAGACAGTAATGGTGTTGCGTTAACTTCTATCAAACCACTTGCAAATCTCAACAGAAGAATTGATAACTAATGAACACATTAAAAGAGAGATTAAAAAAGGAGGAAGGCGCAGCCCTTGCATTAGTTCTTGTCATGGTTGTGTTACTCAGCCTTTGGTTGATGTCTGTATCAATTCTTACTCAGTCAAGTAATGCCGCGATCAACCAAACTTTAATTAAATCTGCACAGAAAAGTGCGGCAGTAGCTTTAGCGGTTCAAAGTTCAATCAACTGCGCACAGGCTCTGCCCGATGCAAATGGTGCATTTGATTTCCCAGGATGTGCAACTCGAACTAACGGCTATTTAGTTGGATCATATGCAAACCCTTGTACCGCCGCGAATTTAGTTAATGACATTGATTATTCGATTAAAACGGCCGTAGTTAATCAAGCCAATAATTCAATTGGTGAAACCTTGCAACCTGGCAAAATTAAAGTCAACTGTATTAACTCACCTAATAGTGGAGTAGTTGAGCCGTTGGCTTCATATATGTTGGTTGGAACCAGTACTACAGGCACGATTGGCGTTGATTCAGGCCTGCAAGTTTCCAACTGTTCATCAACTCTGAATTTAAATGGTGGTTTACTCAATAGCTCTTCACGCTGGAACGTTGATTCAAATTGCGGCACCATTTTAAGACTAGCCATGACTAATAATTCTGATAGCCAACATGTCCCGCAGATTAAAACTGCAGCAGGTGGATGCGCTGCAATTAAACCGTATGTAAATGCGGCAGATTTAGCCTCAAAATATCCATCGTGTGATGAAAACTTCTTGCCAGCAGAGATGGATCCAACGGTCGTTAATTCAGCAGTTGCCGGGTATATCCAATACCAAAATTCTTACATTTCTCCGGTCTATGGTGTTGCCTCGTTTTCTAGCTCAACATGCAGGTTTACAAGCGGCATTATCGATTCAACGGTTCTGGCCACGATTAATAGCAGTTTGTCTTCGGGCAATGGTTGTGGCAGCAGAAGCGATAGACCGATTTACTTCGGGCAAAGCAATAAATTTGTATCAAACGGTGGCGCTCCACTAGTACTCAATATTCCTAGTAATAAATATTTCGTGTCGGCAAATTACAGCTCTAACAATGGTGGAAGTTGTAATGGCTCCGCCGGCACGCAGTTAGTTTTTGCCGGCGCTACTTCTATCAACGTACAAAGCGGTGGACGTTTAAGACTCTGCCCGGTAAATAGTTCTGATAAGAACTCTTTTGGTCAGACTGTAGATAAGCCGGTGATTATTACTTGTAACGTCTTTTTTGGAGCGCCGTGCTCTTTGGCTGAGGATTTTGTTTCACAGCCTGGCACCGCATTTTTAACTATTGCAAGCGGCGGTTACTTGACTGCAGATGGACTTGTTTTTGCACCAAGTGGTTGGGGAAAAATTAACTGGCTTACCGGTGCAATCTTTCCTAAGGGAATCATGCTTAAGGCCTTGCAACTAGTACCAAGTGGTACTTCAGCATCTAGTTCAACATCAGCAGCTGCTAACCCTTGCAACGGTGATCGCTGCTTACAGTTAAAGATTGGGTTTTCTCCCAATTCAGTTTCAGGTGCCACAGTTCCTTATGGTCTAGTCCAAATAAGAATGAGAGATAATTTCTTGGGCTTTAACAACTTTGGCAAGAGCGTTTCGCAAACAAGTGGCACATATAGGATTGATTTATGGGATCTCCAGAGAGCGAGCTAAACATGGATAAAAAAGACTCAAACACTCAAGGATTCACACTCATTGAGCTATTGATTACGGTAGTTATTATTTCGCTGTTGGCTGGAATCGTGACTTTCAACGTTGCATCTACCACCCAACGCTCTCAGACCAAAGCCTGCAACATTGACTACCAATCAATAAGTTCGGCAAATGCGTCGTACTTCAATGATTCAAACGTTAACGCCGCTTCACTTCAGGTATTAGTGGACGCAGGGTATTTGGCAAATATTCAAAATGAAATCGCAGTCCCAGCATCAGCACTAACTAACAACAATGGAGTGGCCCTACAAGCCCTTTCTCGCAAAGGCTCGCCTTACCGGCTGTATTTGGGATACCCGACAGCCGATGGCTCCATAACTGTGGTCAAAGACGGCACTATTCAGCCTGGAAAAGGCTGTAGCTAGTAGAAATTGATGTATCAGTAATACATAGGTTATCCTTGTAACCTATGCCCGCTAGGTTAATAACTTGAGGAGTAATTAAAAAGATGATGAGATTATTTAGAAAAAAGAAGAGGTCCTCATCAAAAGGCTTCACTCTTATTGAGCTTTTGATCGTTGTAATTATTCTGGGTATCTTGGCAGCAATCGTAACTATTGGTGTTGCGGGAGCTCGAAACAAGTCTGTGGAAAAATCATGTCAGTCAAGTGCGGTGGCTTTAGCTTCAGCCCTAGATTCTTTCTACATTGATAACGGCGAATTCCCAAATATTGCCGTTGCTGGTTGGTACACAACAACTCTTAAAGCTGATGGTACTACCCCTCTAACTGCTGCATTTAATACGTACATCAAGGCGATCCCAGCTTTGGTTCAAGGTGGCGGACAAGAAACGGTTGCAAATGCACCAACTGCCGGAGATTATTTCTTGAAGATCTCCTTAAACGGTGCACAGTCAACGGTTCAGGGCTATAAAGATATTGCAGGCGGTACTGCGTTTAGTCCGGTGACTTTGTGTAAGTACCCAGCAGCCTAATTTAAAAAAGAACCCTACCTAGCGCCGACTCAAGAGATTGAGTGCGTTAGGTAGGGTTTCTTATTACCAAATAACTAACCAAGGAAGGCACGCACTGCAATGATTTCTTTGTATGTATTCTTCTTTGGCCTAATCTTTGGTTCATTTTCTAATGTGTTGGCCCTACGTACACACATTGGTAAGTCAGTGGTTTTCCCAGGGTCCGAGTGCCCTCAGTGCCAGAAAGCTTTAGCTTGGTATGAGAACATTCCTGTTATCAGCTTTATCGCACTTAAGGGACGATGTCGCAGTTGCCGTAATCGAATTTCATTTATTTATCCATTAGGTGAACTCTTCTGCGGCGCCCTTTTTTTGGCGATATATACCAAGTTTGAACTTTCCTTAGCCTCAATCCTGTTCTTTTCGATTGCTGTTTTTACTGCTCCCTACATTTATATTGATGTGAAAATTCATCGATTGCCTAATCTTTTTACGTTGGTTTTAGCCGTAATTGAACTAGGTGTTTTTGGCATAAAAATGTATCAGGACCAATCATTTGAAAATTTGACCGGTCTTTTGCGTGACCCAATCACGGCTCTAATTATTTTTGGGGTTATTTATGTTGTAACAGGTAGCAAGGGAATGGGTATGGGCGATGTAAAGCTTGCCCCGGTTCTGGCTTTCGCTGCGGGCCTAATTGGTTGGAAGACTACTGCTGCCTATTTGATTTTATCTTTTTATACCGCAGGGCTTATTAGTGTTGGCTTATTGTTGTCGAAAAAAGCAAGCCGAAAGTCCAGAATTCCATTTGGACCGTTCTTGCTCTTAGGCTTTTGGATAGCCGTGTTTCTTTCAGATAGCCAGATTCAATGGTTAGTTTCTTTCTGGCAGGTCAAGCACTAACTAGCCGACAGTTACTTCAATCATGTTTGATTGAGCAGAACCTGCAGAAGTTAATACGATCTTGTATTTACCAGCTTTAATGAACTCCATAATTTGGAAGGTAAGAACGCCACGGGATGACGTCAAACTTGGACTCAATGGGATGCTGTTACTAGATGGTGTAAGTACGCTCATCTGATAAGAAGTAGATGGCGACAGTGAAGAGATTTGAAGTTGGAAAGCTTTCTTAAGTGGCAAACGAACTCCACCAGAAAGTCCAGAGATCGAGACGTTTGATGCACTTAGATCCATGCCAGGGTCTGCAAGAAGAAGCGAATCAGATGTTGCGCTCTTAACAATAACTACCGTTGTCTTACCAGTGTTTCGGCTTGGCGCAGGATTATTTTTACTTGAACCACTACTGGTGGCAGCGGTTTTTGCAAAAGTAATCGCAAGTGGCGCAGATACAGCGTCTAGGAATTCAGGATCTCCTAACTTCTTAGCTGTAATAGAACAGGTGCCAACGGTTTTTGCAACCACGATTCCTGCTGAAGAAACCGAACATACCTTTGAAGTAGAAGTACTAAAGCTCAGTTTTCCATCGCCTTGTGCCTCTGCCGCAAGTTGTGGCTTATCTGTAGTCGAATATGTGCTCTTGGAAGGTTGGGCAGTGAGTTCAAAATTGTTTTGATTAGTGCGAAGCCCAAAGTAGCCAAAGACCTTTGTAGAGATTGAAAAAGTTGATCCCCCACCAGTGAATCCAGTTAAGACACCAGTTGGAAGTTCAGGAGAAGTTAGCTGCTGAACCGGTGTCCATTTTGAACCATCAGCGCTAAATACTGGAAGGAATTTATTTGAGGGCGCATCGATTATCACCGTAAAGCTCTTGCTCATGCGAGACAAAGTTGTGCCAGAGCTGCTGCGACCTTCAATGCTAAAACTTAACTGCGAACCCATAAGTGAAAGCTCTGGTTTTCCAACAATATTAATAATTGATCCAGAGGTAAATACACCTGCCGCGGCTTGAACGGCAACGTTGTGGTTAATTCCGCTAGCTGTTTGAAGCTCGGTGAAATAACTAAACTCTTTTCCAGATTCAACTTTGTTGGCAACTACAGCTGGCTGGGTCGGCGTTGCTGTCGGCGATGCCGTAGGTGTTGGTTCTACGGGCTTTGCATTTACAGTAAATGTTCCTGCATAGTATGCGATTAGGTAAGCATTTGTGGCTTCTGCCCCGGTACACATAATTTTATATTTTCCAACTGGTGGCGTAGAAGTCAGAACTCGATCACCGTCAAAGGCCTGACAAATTGGCTCTTTATAAAAAGCGCCAATTGGTGATGCCAAGTAACAATTAAAAACAGGTAATTCATCACCGACGTCTGCGCTTGTATCTACGGCTCTAATGATTGCCTCTGAAGTTCCAGTATCAGATCCATCGGTTGGAACTGGTGGCACTGGCGGAACATAAATCTTTGAACACTCACCATCTGCAAATGCTGGTGCCTGCATTGTTGCTGGTAAGACCACCGTGGTGGCTAGCATCGCAAGCGTTGCGATGGAGGCAACAATAAATCTGCGGGCGTTTAAAGAAGCATTAGTTGGCAAAAATCGATTAATTGAGCGCATTTGGTCAGTATAACTGAAAAGGTGCATGGAGCCTTAAAGCCTTTCAGGTAGTTCTCAGTTGCTCATCAGCAATCTCTGCCCTAATTAGTGTTCAATGAATCCATGACTCAGGCGACGCGAATTTATAAGCACTCTGGCGCAGGTACTGACTGGGCAGCATTAGCTCTAGGGGCCGGACTTGGTTTAACTCTGGCATTGCAGTTAACGTCAGTGCGCAAAAGTGATTTCACTTCTGTCTATGCATCCCTTGCATCCTTTTCACGGTTGTCGGCGTTAGTTGGGACCTATTTTGCAATCGTTGGAATCTTCTTGGTTGCCAGAATTCCGTGGGTAGAAAAAGGCGTTGGCCATGATCGACTCGTTACGTGGCATCGCAATTTAGGGCCATGGTCTTTGTATGGAATCAGTGCACATGTTTTATTCATTATTTTTTCATTTGCTGGTCAAGATTCGATTCCTTTATATAAAGAACTATGGCGCATACTCAATGACTACGACTGGATGTGGTTTGCCTTAGCTGGTTTTGTTTTAATGATTATGGCCGGTGTTACTTCTTATAAAAAAGCTAGAGCAAAGATGAGTTATGAGACGTGGTGGATTATCCATCTTTATACCTACATTGCAGTTGCAGCATCTTTCATGCACCAAGTTCTAAACGGACAAATGTTTATTGGTCATCCGCTTAATCGTGCTTACTGGACAGCGTTGTATGTCTTGATGGCGTTTTCTATTATTTATTGGCGCTTTGGTGTGCCACTAGTTAGATCGCTCAAAGTTAATTTACGAGTTGAAAAAACTGTTGTTGAAGGCCCCGGAGTTATTTCCGTAATTATGAAAGGCCGCAATCTTCATAAACTAAATGCGCAAGGCGGACAGTTTTTTGGATGGCGATTTTTAGCCCGCGGACACTTTTTAATGTCGCACCCATTTTCATTATCTGCAGCACCTACCGAACATTTGATGCGCATTACCGTAAAAGATTTAGGTGATCATTCACGCTCTTTAGCTTTTATTAAGCCAGGTACGCGCGTATTTGTTGAAGGCCCATATGGTGCATTTACTGCTGGACGATCAACTCGGCCGCACGTTGTTTTAGTTGGTGGCGGCGTAGGAATTACGCCAATCCGCGCAATCATGGATGAGTTAAATGGCGGCGTGCAGATGGATGTTATTTTCCGTGCCTCTAAAGAAGAAGATTTAGTTTTGCGTGAAGAGCTGGATTACATGGCCTTTAATAGTGGTGGATCGATTCGAATTCATTACTTAGTTGGCCCACGCAAAAACCATCCAATGGATGCGCGATCACTTAAAAGGCTGGTTCCACAATTTGCAGATAGCGATGTATATATCTGCGGACCAGAGCCACTAGTCAGCGCAGTACGTAACGCCTTTGAAGACGTGGGTGGGCCTAAGAACCGTTTCCACGATGAGGCTTTTGCTTTCCACCGCGAATAAGCGCCCTGGTTACGCCCGGCAGATATTCAGTGCGGGTTCTGCGGCCGTTCTCAGAAACTCCTCAGGTAAACAGGCTTATATATGGCATATATATCCTTTGAGGGGATTTAAGAATGAGGGTAAGAGATGAAAAGAGCGCTGTTAATTGCAGGAGGCACCTTAGGTGGCCTCGGCGCAGTCATGGCTATTACTCCTCCGCAATTGGGTTCAAACCAAGCCCTTGATCTAGGTAGTGCAACCACGGCGTCAACACCTGCAGCAACTGTTGCTAAATCTGCACCTGCGCCAACTCAACCAACTGCAAAGGCAACTACCAATACAAGTACAACTAGTAAGCCAGTAGCGACCAAGAAAGCTGCGCCAACTCAATCAGCAGCTAAGGCCACTGCAGCAGCAAGTGCTTCTGCATCGGCAACTACAACTACTGCAACGTCAGCGCCAGCAGCTGCACCTGCTGCAAAAGGTGTTACCGGAGTTTTTGTAGGTCCAACAGTTGATGTCAGCTACGGAAACGTACAAGTTCAAATAACCGTTAAAGATGGACAGATCACCGATGCCAAAGCGCTACAGGCACCAAGTGGGCGTAGTCAGCGCTACACCGATCGGGCCGTTCCGGTCTTGCGCCAACAAACTTTGGCTGCGCAATCAGATGCAATTCAAGGTGCATCCGGTGCTTCATATACTTCATACGGTTGGTTTAAATCATTACAAGGAGCGCTTGCTAAAGCTGGTCTGTAAAGCGTTAGGTAGGCTCGGGTAATGAATCATCTGCGCTCGCAGTTTCCGGTGTGGGGAACAATTGTAGATATCGATATCGCATCGGAAAAAATTGATTCCGTTGCATTAAATGCTGCATTAGAAAACGTGCGCGATTTTTGTCAAAAAGTGGATCAGGATTTTTCTACTTATATAGATTCATCATGGATTACGCGACTGCGGCAAAACAAAGTTGAAATTAATGAGTGCCCAACTCAGGTGCAAGAAGTTTGGCAACTATGTTTGCAGGCCAAACATTTAAGCGACGGTGCTTTTGATCCGTGGTCTGTGCAAGGTGGTTTTGATCCATCGGGATTAGTTAAAGGGTGGGCGGCAGATATTTGTGCGGATATGTTGGTGGCAGCTGGCGCAGAACATGTGCAAGTAAATGCTGCTGGCGATTTAGCGTTGCGCGGTGGTTGGTTTGATCAAAGCGTTGGTGCGATAAAACCTTGGAAAATCGGGGTTGTTAACCCTGATAACAAGCAAGAAATTTTGCAGGTTTTTGAAATCACTGATGGCGCAATTGCAACGTCTGGAACATATGAACGCGGAGCTCACATCACTGATCCCCATACGGGCATGATTGCAATTGGTGCAAAATCAGCAACTGTTGTTGGCCCGCTGGGGTGGCTGTGCGATGGGCTAGCAACAGGGTTAATGGTTGCAGGTGAAGATGCGGCGCAGTGGTTTAGCCAAGCCGAACTTGCTGGTTACCAAGTGTGGGTAATAGATAGGCACCAAAGTTCGGCCTGGTCTATTTAAGAAATTGAAGTAAGCGTTTGCACTTCGTCGGCCGATAATTCAACAACTTGAATGATTTCCTCCAGCTGTCCCACCGTGCGCGCAGATGCGATTGGCGCACTTACTGTTGGATTTGATCGAAGCCAGGCAAGGGCAATTGCAGCAAGTGAAGCGTTGTGTTCCTTAGCGATTAGATCCATTGCTGCAAGAACTGCGTAGTTTTTATCATTTGCATATTCACGGGCACCTGCAGCGCGCTTTGAGTCAACCTCAGTAATTCCTGGACGGTATTTTCCAGTTAAGAAGCCGCGGGCAATTCCATAAAACGGCAGATTAGAAATCCCAAGTTCAGCAACCACTTGTTGCATTTCGCCTTCATAGGTTGTGCGATCTACCAAGTTATAAAGCTCTTGCACCGCAACATATGCGGGCAAATTATTATCGTTACTAAATTTAATTGATTCACGAAGACGTGCCGGTGTGAAATTAGACGCTGCGATATAGCGAACTTTTCCTTGGGCAATTAACTGGGCGTAAGCGCCAAGAGTTTCCTCTAATGAAACTGATGCGTCATCTTCGTGGCTGTAATACAAATCTATGTAATCGGTTTGCAAGCGATTTAAGGATTCTTCGCAGGCAGCAAATATATTTCGTGCAGATAATCCTGGACGGGTATCCATTTTGGAAACCTTGGTTGCAATCACCATTGATTGGCGGTTATTGCGGGCTTTAATCCACGAACCAATAATGGTTTCTGATTCTCCGCCAACATGGCCCTCAACCCACTGGTTATACATATCGGCGGTATCGATGAAATTGCCACCGTGGTTGAAATAAGCATCCATTACCGCGTGTGATTCGGCCTCATTGGCGTTACTGCCAAAGATATTGCTGCCAAGGCATAGTGGATGAACTACAAGGTCGGTATCGGCAATAGTGATCATGCACGCACAGTAAGGCACAATTAGCGCGTGGTCGAAACAACAGGCGGGTTTACAAGTGAAGGGTTGGCGCTAGAAGCCAAAACCCTAGAACTTACTTCGCTGTCGCAAAAAGAAGCTATCGAAATCGGCGAGATCGCCTTAGATCTTGGCTTCGACCGCGGCGTTCCTATTGCGGTGCAAGTCCGGTTAAAAGATTGGATTGTCTTTCACGCATCTTTACCTGGATCCACACCTGAAAATGATTCGTGGATTGCGCGCAAGGCCGCAGTTGTATTAGCTACCGGTAACTCAACGATGTTTGAAAGAGTTTTGGCCGAAGAACAGGGAATTGATTGGTATGCAGAAAAAGGTCTACCTGAATCAACTCATGCAATTCATGGTGGCGGATTGCCGCTGAATGTTTCAGGTTTTGGTTGTATGGGAATTTTATTAATTAGCGGATTGCCACAGGTGCAAGATCATTTTTTAGGTGTAGAAGTTTTAACTGAGTTTCTTGCGCGCAAAGGTGAACTTCCTTGAGCATCTGGGTCTGCGGAGAAGTTTTAATTGATATTTTGCCAACTGGCCCAGTCGTTGGTGGCGGACCTGCAAATACGGCAAAAGCGCTAGCGCGATTAGGTTATGACGTAGATTTTATTGATGGAATTTCAACTGATGCTTTTGGAGTTAGTGCCCGCAAAGAGTTAAGCCAAGATGGAGTTGGTTTAGATTTAACTTTAACTAGCGATAAACCTACGTGCACCGCAACTGTCACATTAGATTCAAAAGGCAGTGCCAGTTACGAATTTCTTATCGCCGGAACCGCAACTTTTGATTTCGACTCTTCTTGGTTACCCGATCCCTCACGGCTAAAACCTTCAGTGCTACACATTGGCACCCTGGTCACGGTAATTCAGCCTGGCGCAGATGTTTTATATGGTTGGGCTGTGCAAGTAGGTGAATTCGCACCGATAGTTTTTGATCCAAATATTCGACCATCGGTTTTAGGTGATCGCGCACAATATGTGCAAAGCGTTGAAAAATGGGTCAATATTTCTTCAGTCGTAAAAGTCAGCGATGACGATATTAAGTGGCTTTACCCAGATCAATCTTTAGATGAAGTCGCACATCGCTGGATTGCCGGCGGAGTCAGCTGCGTAATAATCACACGCGGGGCACATGGCTTAATTGGTTTTACTGAACATGGCATGGAAGAAGTAGATGGCGCCAAAGTAGCTGTCATCGACACTGTAGGTGCAGGCGATACGGTTGGCGCAATTGTTGTTGAAGGCATTATTAAATATTCAGTGCATGGCCTTGAAGGACATGTATTAAATGAAGTCCTACACAAAGCAGCTATTGCTGCGGGAATAACCTGTTCACGTGCAGGCGCTCAGCCTCCACGGACGCACGAACTATTAGAAGCGATGGAAAAATAATGCAATTTATCGATGACGCTGAATTTCAGATTGCAATCGATGACGACAATGGTGCGCGAATAACGTCGCTTAAGTGGCGCGATAATGAATTTGCAGTTCCATTTCGTGGACAAGTTCATACTTCGGGTTGGTATGCAATGGCGCCGTGGGCCGGGCGTATCAACGAAGGTTTAATTAAAGATGCAGCAGGCCAAGAATTTCAGCTTCCAGCAACCATTGATCCACCGCATGCGTTGCATGGTTTTGGCTTAATTTCTTCTTGGCAAGAAATCGGACCAGGACGTTCTTTGTTGCATCTGCCTGCGCCATATAACGGTGCAACTGTTGAACAATCAATTGAAGTTTTAGATGATGCCGTTCGTTGGTCTTTAGAGTACGAACCAAATGGTTGCGAACTGCCAGCCTGGATGGGTTTTCATCCATGGTTTGCGCGCGATTTAGATCGCGGAGGAAGCGCTGAAATTGAATTTGCTGCAACTGAAATGTTAATTCGGGGTAGCGATGGAATTCCAACCGGAAAACGAAGTGCACCAACACCACAACCTTGGGATGATGCGTTTACAGGAATTAAAGGAACGCCGGCAGTTGTTTGGGAAGACGTTGCGCGTATTTCCATTGAATGTGATGCGCCGTGGTGGGTTGTTTATACCGAAGACTCCGAAGGTATTTGCCTAGAACCACAGACTGCGCCACCTGATGCGCAAAATTTGGGTATTAGTGGCGAGAACTACATCGAAGCTCTATTTGTTTTTGAATCTCTTGAATAGACTGTAGGAATGATTAATCGCACGCATTTAGCGCAATTACGCAAAAAAGAAGATGCTCGTTTCTTAGAACTACATCCTCAATCAGGAGAGCTGTTTAAGAAAGGCCAAGCAAATATGCCTGGCGGAGTACCAATGTCCTGGATGGCTAAATGGCCGGGGCAGTACCCAGTCTTTGTTAAAGAGGCTAAAGGTGCCCGCTTTACTGACGTTGATGGCAACACATATATTGATTTTTGTTTAGGTGATACCGGATCAATGACGGGGCATTCACCAGATGCAACGGTTGCTGCAATTCGCGAACAGGTGGGTAAAGGCATTACTGCAATGTTGCCAACGGCCGATGCGGCAATTGTTTCAGCCGAACTAGCTGGCCGTTTTGGTTTACCGCTATGGCAGTTTACGGTTTCGGCCACTGATGCTAACCGTCACGTAATTCGCTACAGCCGAATGATTACTGGCCGTTCAAAGATTGTCGTAATTGATCGTTGCTATCACGGTTCTGTAGATGAAACTTTTGCAACGCTAGATGCCGCCGGCAATACCGTGGCCCGTGAAGGAAATATCGGTGCACCAGTAGCTTTAGATCAAACTACTCGAGTAGTTGAATTTAACGATATCGCTGGAATGGAAAAAGCTTTAGCGCACGGTGATGTTGCCGCAATTTTGATGGAACCTGCAATGACTAACGTTGGAATTGTTTTGCCACAAGCTGGATATTTAGAGGCAGTTCAAGAGCTTGCTAAAAAGTACGGCACGATTTTAATTATCGATGAAACACACACAATCTCAGTTGGTCCTGGTGGAATGACTGCCGACCGCGGATTAAAACCAGATTTCTTAACAATAGGTAAAGCTATTGCTGGCGGAATTCCAACGGGAACTTTTGGTATGACTCATAAAATCGCCGATGACATAAAACGATTAGTGGAGTTAGAAATTATTGACACTGGTGGAATCGGTGGAACTTTAGCCGGTAACGCTTTATCCCTTGCCTCCATGCGCGCAACATTGACTCAAGTTTTAACCCAAGAGAACTTTGATCGCATGATTGATTTAGGTACACGTTGGTCAGATGGCGTTGATTCTGCAATTAAAGAGTTTGACCTGCCATGGACATGTAATCGTTTAGGTGCACGAGGTGAATATATGTTTGGCAAAACTGCACCTATAACTGGGGCAGATGCAAACAACGCAGGAGATTTTGAACTCGAGCAGTACATTCACCTGCGCATGCTCAACGATGGTTTCTTAATCACTCCGTTCCACAACATGGCGCTGATGTGTCCTGACACCACGGCCGCTGATGTTGATGCGCATACGCATGCATTTAGGACTATGTGCGCCGAACTCGTGCAGTGATAGCCTGCTCCGCATGAGTTACGACGTTAATAAAATCCGATCCCACTTTCCTTCACTTAATACAGGCCTTGCCTATTTTGATGGTCCTGGTGGCAGCCAAGTGCCAGACGTCGTTGGCGCAGCAATTGCAACAGCTATCACGAAGCCAATTTCTAACCGAAATGTAAATACTGAATCTGAAAAAAACGCTGAAGAATATGTTCTGGGCTTTCGTGCAGCCGTAGGTGATTTAATCGATGTAGATCCGCGCGGCGTAGTTTATGGCCGTTCATGGACCCAACTTTCTTACGATTTCTCTCGCACCTTGGCTAAGAACTGGGGACCTGGCGATGAAATCGTTGTGAGCCGCCTGGATCATGATTCAAATATTCGTCCGTGGATTCAAGCTGCCGAAGCCGTTGGTGCAACCGTGCGTTGGGCAGAATTTGATGTTGAAACTTCCGAACTCTCTGTTGCTGCAGTTGAATCAGTTTTATCAACTAAAACAAAGTTAGTTGCAATTACTGGTGCGGGAAACACAATTGGTACGCGTCCAGACTTAAAAGCAATTGGCGTCGCCGTACACAAAGTTGGTGCGCTGTTCTATGTCGATGGTGTGCACTTGACTCCACATGCAGCAATTAGTGTTAAAGAAATCGGTGCAGATTTCTTTGGATTCTCTTTCTACAAATTAATGGGTCCACACTGTGCCGCTTTGGCGGCATCGCCAGCTTTGCTTGAAACTTTAAATAATGACAAATTATTACCTGCTACAAATGTTGTGCCAGAACGATTTGAATTTGGAACTTTGCCCTACGAGCTCATGGCAGGGTGCATCGCGGCAGTTGATTTCATTGCAGATATGGCGCCAGGTAATGCAACAACTCGTCGCGAAAAAATCGTTAACTCAATGAATGCATTAGAAAAATATGAAGATGAGCTTTTGGAATATCTTGAAAGTAGCGTTAAGGCGCTGCCAGGTGTGGTTTTGTATGGCCATGCCAAGCACCGCACGCCAACGATCTATTTTTCATTTGCCGGACATGACAACGTTGGCATTTATAAAGCAATGGCGTTAAAAAGCGTCACACTTCCAGCCTCTAACTTTTACGCCCTAGAAGTTTCCCGCAAACTTGGTCTAGGCGATGCCGGCGCATTGCGCGCAGGCCTTGCTCCTTATTCGACTAAAGCCGATGTGGATCGCTTAATTGCGGGCTTAAAAGAGATCATTTCTTAAGTTTTCACAAAAAACTCACATGTAAGCCAGAGCCCAGTCACAAAGGGCGGTTCTACCTTTGGCCTATCCGCAAATGATTGTGGAAGACGAGAGGTAATTTCGTGATTACATTTAAAAGAAGTATTGCAGTAGCAACTGCTGCTGGAATCTTTGCACTTGCGGGTATTTCCGGAGCACAAGCTGCCGAAGCTACGTCACCAACAGTTACTAAAACTGTTTTGACGCCAGAACAAAAGGCGGCGTTCCAAGCTGCCAGGGCAGCCTTTAAAACTGCACAGACCGCTTTTCGGGCAGCACATGCAGCTCGTGTCGCGGCCGTTGCAGCATCACAACCAGCGATTGCATCTGCAAGAGCTGTTCGTGATGCAGCTGTAGCTGCTGCAACAACTCCACAAGCTAAGAAAGCAGCGCGTGATGCTTTTAAGGCAACTGTTGCCGCAATTAGAGCGACCTACCCTGCAAAACCGGTACGACCTGTAAAACCAGTTCGACCTTAATAAGCGGAGAAAAAAAGGAGCCAGTTCCCCTGGCTCCTTTTTTCTTTCTAGTTAAAACCTAGCGATTGATACAGCTTTAATCCTTTTTCATTATCAGCATCTACGTACAACATCGCATGCTTTAAATCCTTTGAAACAAAGTAATTAATAGCTTGAACAGATAATGCTCGAGCAATTCCTTTGCCATGATGCTCAGGGGCAGTACCGACTACATAGAGTTCACCAACTGGATCTTGGTTAACTAAATCTTGATGAATCTTGGTCCAAACAAATCCTTGGATAACGCCTGATTCTGTTGCTAAAAAGAAACCCGCAGAATCAAACCATGGTTCAGAAATACGGTTATCAAGATCGGCCATGACCCAGTTTCCTTGATCAGGGTGGTGGGCAAAGATGCGGTTATTTAAATCCAGCCACTGTTGTTTGTAAACTGCGATATCAAAGTTTTCAATTGTGTAGTCGTGTGCTGTTTGTGGCAGCGATTGGGTATTTAAATCTCGGTGGAGTTTAAGAATATGACGCATGGCTTATGCATCGACAGTGAAGCGATATCCCACGTTTCGAACGGTGCCGATAATTGCTTCGAATTCAGGGCCAAGTTTGGATCGCAGGCGACGAATATGTACATCAACTGTGCGCGTTCCACCGAAATAGTCATAGCCCCAGATTTCCTGAAGCAACTGTGCGCGGGTAAAAACACGGCCAGGGTGTTGAGCTAAATACTTAAGAAGTTCAAACTCTTTAAAAGTTAAATCGAGAACTTCTCCCTTTAAGCGTGCGGTGTACGTAGATTCATCAATTGCTACATCACCACTACGGATTTCTCCATTGTGTGGATCTCCTTCAAGTGCTGCTGCAGCTTGCTTTCCTAAAACAATTCGGATGCGGGCATCAACTTCTGCAGGACCGGCAGTATCAAGCATGACATCGCTGATTCCCCAATCTGCGTTAAATGCAGATAAGCCGCCTTCTGTTGTGATGGCAATAATCGGGCAACCAATTCCAGTTGTTGTGATTAATTTTGTAAGTGATTTCGCTGCAGGCAATTCGCGGCGTGCATCAATTAATAAAACATCAACTTCTGGTGCATCAACTAATACAGAAGCTTCAGCGGGCAAAATGCGAACGTTATGCTGAAGCAAACCAAGTGCAGGTAAAACTTCAGCACTAGCACCAAGAACGTTCGTGAGTAGCAGAACCTTGGCCATTGGTACAGACTACCCTCGTGAAATCAATGCTTCCAATCGTGGTTGTGCTTGCCCTGGCAAGCGCATACGGCTTTTGGTTAAAGCGTACTCGGGGCAATGTAAAGGCGAAAAATGTGAGCGCCTTGATTACCGCTGAAAAGATTGGCGGCCCGCTGGGTTCGCGGGCCACCCTGGTGCAGTTCTCAACGGCGTTTTGTACTCCATGCCGAGCAACCCGAGCTCTACTGACAAATATTGTGCAAGATCTTGCCGATGTTGTTCACATCGATATTGATGCCGAAGATCAGTTAGAACTTGTCCGCGAATTAAATATTTTAAGCACACCAACAACTTTAATTTTAGATTCCAATGGTCAAGAAGTTGGTCGCGCAGTTGGTGCACCAAAGCGTGACCAAGTTCTAAAAGCTCTTGCTGCTATTGATTAGTTTGTGCAAGTAACTCGCAACTCGCATTATTAATTCAACTTCTTTACGATTCAACAATGTCAATAACTACAGGTACAAAAACAGATGTACAACTAATTGATGCACGTGGCCCACGATTTGGCGCAGTGATTACAACGGCAGTTCTAGCGACCGCCTTAGCAACTTCTAACCTTTGGGTAATAGTTGCGCAGGCAATTGTTTTTGCAATCGGCGCTTTTCGTGGTCCACAGTTCACACCATATGCAGCGATTTTTCGCACCATTGTTAAACCACGTTTAAAAAGCGCGGTAATTAGCGAGGATGTTCGACCTCCTCAATTTGCCCAAAGCGTTGGACTCCTTTTTGCAATTGTTGCAATTGTCGGATCTTTAACAGGTATCAATGCGCTCTTCGTCATTGCCACCTCATTTGCCTTAGCTGCCGCCTTTTTAAACGCGGCTTTTAACTTCTGCTTAGGCTGTGAAATGTATTTACTGCTTTTGCGTCTAAGATAAGCACATGGCCGATAAGCATGAACTCCGCGATAAAGGTTTACGCCTTACACCACAGCGTGAACTTGTACTTGCAGCTGTCCGCGAACTAGGACACTCAACTCCTGAAGAAGTTGCTGAAAAAGTTCGCTTGACGCATCCTGGAATAAATCTTTCAACGGTTTATCGCAATCTAGAAACTCTTGAAAACGTAGGTTTAGTTCAACACACTCACCTTGGACATGGCGGCGCTACGTATCATGCAGCCGAAGAACTCACGCACCTGCATTTAGTATGCGGAAAATGCGAAGCTGTTGGTGATGCACCTTTAGATATTGCAGCAACATTTGTTAACGCACTCTCAGATGAATATGGTTTTAAAACCGATGTTTCTCACTTTGCAATTTATGGAACCTGTTCTAACTGTCAATGAGCGCAGTTCTTGTCGAAGAAGGTCCTGATAAAGGCGCAATTTGGCATTTTGGTGAACCCGTAAAAGAACAACGCGCACTAGAAGCCGGCACCGCTTGGGCAGATCTTTCGCATTACTCAGTGATTGCAGTTAGTGGCGAAGATCGCCTGAAATGGTTACATGATTTAACAACTCAATTTTTAACTGATTTGCCCGTTGGTATCTGGAAATCAGCGATGATTTTGGATCCACAAGGCCACGTTGAATATCAATTTAATGTAGTCGACGATGGCACAACTACTTGGCTGGTTTTAGATCCAGGTTATGCAGACACCTTGGTTACATATTTAAGCAAAATGAAATTTATGTTAAAGGTAGATGTTCGCGATGCAACTTCAGAGTTTGCTGTTCTGCGGGCACCAGGTGCGACAACAGATATTGGTGGACCGTTTGCGCTAGTGCCACGAAATGAAGTGGCACAAATGGCGCAAACTTTTGGTGCGGTGGCAACACAAGTTGGTACTTGGGCACTTGATGCCGAGCGCGTAGCTGCGGGCAGACCACGAATTGGTTTTGAAACTGATCACAAATCAATTCCAAATGAACTTGGTGTTTTAAACGGTGCGGTACACATGAATAAGGGTTGTTATCGTGGCCAAGAAACTGTGGCAAAAATTTACAACTTAGGAAATCCACCGCGCAGGTTAGTAATGCTGCATCTTGATGGAAGCGATGTTGGTTTTCCAGCAAAAGGCACAGCCATCGAAAATGATGGGGCAGTAGTGGGATTTGTAGGCACAGTAGCCCGCCATCATGAACTTGGAACAATTGCGTTAGCCATTGTTAAGCGAAATACCCCAACTGATGCCACGCTGACCGTTGATGGAATTCCCGCATCACAACAGGTGATTGTTTAACCGCTACGATTTGGCATGTGGAGCTTCTTACCTCAGTGATTCTTGGCTTAGCTGCCATTGCGTTAGGTATTGCGCTCATTTTTTACGCGTTTTTTGGACGTCAATCACAAGCTCGGCGTTCACCTAAATTTAGAGGACGTCCATAAATGGTTTTCACAATCCCTGAAGGATTGCACCCAGATCTCAATCCCCTTGCTTGGTTAGTTGGAACTTGGCGCGGAAAAGGTCGCGGCGAATATCCAACAATTGAACCTTTTGAATTTGCACACGAAGTTGTCTTCAATCACGACGGGCGAAATTTTCTTAACTACTTCTCGCGTTCTTGGATCCTTGATGCAGATGGCGAAATCGTTCGCCCAGGTGCATCTGAAGTAGGTTTTTGGCGCGTGAAGCCCAACAATGTTTTAGAGGTTTTGATTTCGCACAGTACTGGAATCACCGAAGGTTGGGTTGGACAGTTTGATGGTCCAAAAATTCAATTAGTAATGGATCAAGGATATTCATCACCTTCGGCAAAGATTGTCACTGCAGGTGTTCGTTTATATGGACTTGTTGCAGGTGAATTGTTTTATGCATATGACATGGCCGCCGAAGGTCAGGAACTTCAGGCACACGTGTGGTCATCGCTGCCACGGTCAACTGATTGATGTTAGGTGAAGTTTTAGCCGAAGTAACACGCGGTGGCGAAGTTGAATCCATACATGCCGGCCACCTTGTAGTTTTAAATGCTGATGGCTCAATCGCTTTTCAAAAGGGCGATCCAACTTTGGCCATGTATTCACGTTCTTCGCTTAAATCAATTCAAGCATCAGCCATGGTACGTGCAGGTTTAAAACTTGAACCTAAATTATTAGCGTTAGTGTGCGCATCACATGCGGGAACTCACATCCATCAACTGGGCGCACAGGAGATTTTGGCCAAGTGCGGCCTGGATGAAAACTCCTTGCAATGCGTAATGGATCGCCCGTTAGATGAAGAACTTCGTAGAGTTTCCCAGCCAACACGTCTTGCCATGAACTGCAGCGGAAAACATGCCGGAATGATTCTTACTTGCCACATCAATGGTTGGCCAATTGATTCTTACTTACATCCAGAACACCCATTGCAAAAAGCAATAGCTATCGAAGTTGAAACAATGAGCGGTGAAAGCATTGTTAATACAACCGTGGATGGATGTGGCGCCCCGTTATTTATGTTTTCATTACTTGGACTTGCTCGTGCAATTCGTAGCTTAACTATTTCAACTGATTCGGTGCATCAAAGCGTTGTGCAAGCTTGTCGTGAATTTCCTGAGATGGTTTCTGGTTCTGGGCGTCTTGCTACACGGATGATGCAGAACATTGATGGTTTATTTATGAAAGATGGCGCAGAAGGTGTCAACGTTGCATCGCTTCCTGATGGCCGAACATTTGCTTTAAAGATTAGTGATGGAAATGCCCGAGCCGTTCCGGCAGTTACAGCTGCAGCGCTAAAGGTTTTTGGCATAGATGCGCATGAAGTTGAAGAAGATACTTTCGGTGGGGGCAAGCCAGTAGGCACCATTCGCGCAACCTTCTAATTGCCCGTACCCTTTAAGCATGAACGGCCGCATTGCAACCTTGATGGTGCATACATCGCCACTGGATCAACCAGGTATTGGCGACGCTGGCGGTATGAATATCTATGTTGTTGAATCCGCACAACGTATGGCGGCGATGGGTGTTGAAGTAGATATTTTCACCCGCAGAACTAATCCAGATCAACCAGAAATTGTTGAAATCTCTCAAGGTGTTCGGGTGCGCCATTTTGATTGCGGTCACGGTTTACTTACTAAAGAACAGTTACCAGCTCACATACTAGGTTTATCTAAAGAGTTTATGCGCCTTGCTAAAACAGAAAACTACGACGTCATTCATTCACATTATTGGATTTCAGGAAAAGTTGCGATGCCTGCCGCAAAAGAACTGGGGATTCCTTTAGTTCACACTATGCACACAATGGCCCGTGTTAAGAATTTGAATTTAGCTGAAGGTGAAAGCCCTGAACCAATGATTCGGGTACAAGGTGAAAGCCAAGTAGTTGCTGCCGCACAAGCGTTAATTGCAAATACCGATGCCGAAGCTGCCAGCCTTGTGTCGCTCTACGATGCATGCCCAGATATCGTCCATGTTGTAACGCCGGGTGTAGATCTTTATACATTCACACCAGGTCAAGGCCGCAAAGCTGCCCGTGAATTTGTTGGCTTGGATCAAGATGCACTAGTTGTTTCTTTTGTCGGACGAATTCAGCCACATAAAGGGCCAGAAGTTTTAATTCGTTCTACCACAGAACTTGTAAAGCACTCACCGCATCTGCGACCTAAATTAGTTGTAAACATTATTGGTGGAGCATCAGGTGCAAATACTGAAGAAGTAGAACGTTTAAAAGAGTTAACTACATGGCTTGGAATAGATGATGTAGTTAGCTTTACCCCACCAGTGCCACGCGCAGAATTACCGCAGTGGTATCGCGCCGCAGATTTAGTTTGTGTTCCAAGTTATTCAGAAAGTTTTGGTCTAGTGGCCCTTGAAGCCCAAGCTTGCGGAACACCAGTTATCGCAACTGCAGTCGGTGGACTTCGCACGGCTGTTGCCGATGGTATTTCAGGGGTTTTAGTTGATGGTCATGATGCCAAGGCCTGGTCTTCGGTTATTGCACGTTTACTGCTTGAACCACAACGCCGCGTGCTTCTTTCAATGGGCGCAGTAGAACATGCATCTCACTTTGGTTGGGATGCAACATCTCGCGGAACGTTAGATATTTACGACCAAGTTATTACTGAGCACAACGCCGCCCTCAAAATCGCTGGACAGTAAATGGCAGCGATCGACCCTTGCATCACTATCGAAGAGTTTTTAGATTCACACGATCTTGAATTTGATCGTAAAGATCAGAATACGTTTTTAATAACGTTGCCAGGTGAGAAAAAACTTCAAACCCATTGCGCGTTAATCGTTGGCGATCATTCTTTAAGCATTAATGCTTTTGTAATCCGCAAACCCGACGATAATGAGGCGGCCGTACATGCTTGGTGTATGGCTAAAAATGCTTCCTTGTATGGAATCGCTTTTGCAATCAATGAGGTACGCGATATTTTCTTAGTTGGCCGTCTACCACTAAGCGCCGTGACCGATCGCGAAATAGACCGCTTAGTGGGTTCAGTACTTCAAGTATCTGATTCATCATTTAATCCACTTCTTGAACTTGGTTTTGCTAATGCCATTCGTCGCGAATGGGCTTGGCGAGTTTCACGGGGAGAATCCCTTGCAAATTTAGAGGCTTTCAAACATTTGGTTTAGGATGTCACCCATGAGCAGCTACGAATTAATCCTTTTACGCCACGGCGAATCTGAATGGAATGCAAAGAATCTCTTTACTGGATGGGTTGATGTTCGCCTTTCTGAAAAAGGAGAATCCGAAGCCCGTCGTGGTGGTGCGCTATTGGCCGAACGCGGTTTGCTGCCTGACTTAGTTCACACATCTTTGCTTCGCCGTGCTATCCATACTTCACAGTTAGCACTCGATACTTGTGATCGTCACTGGATTCCAGTGAAGCGTTCTTGGCGTTTAAATGAACGTCACTACGGCGCTTTGCAGGGCAAGGACAAGGCCCAAACGCTGGCGCAATATGGTGAAGAACAGTTCCAACTGTGGCGCCGATCATTTGATGTTCCGCCTCCTGCGATTGAAGATAACGATGAGTTTTCACAAGCTGGCGATCCACGCTATGCCGATATCACTGCGCCAAAGACTGAATGTCTTAAAGATGTCATCGAGCGCATGTTGCCGTACTGGCATGAATCAATCGTTCCTGACCTTAAAGCTGGCAAGCGCGTATTAGTTACCGCCCATGGAAATTCACTTCGAGCCCTCGTTAAGCACCTAGATGGAATCAGTGATGCCGATATTGCTGGCCTAAATATTCCAACTGGAATCCCGTTGTATTACAAACTCAATGCAGATTTAACACCAAGCATTAAAGGCGGCGAGTATTTAGATCCAGAAGCAGCAAAAGATGCAATTGCTGCGGTAGCTAATCAGGGTAAGAAATAAATTAAGCAGTGATGCCAGCGTAAGTATCGCGCTGGTCACGAATAATTGCCTGAACCGTTACTTCACCGGCACGTGCAAAGAACATCGTTACTTGAACGTGTTGACCAGCTTTTGCTCCAAGTACAGGAAGAACAGCTTTTGCATTTGCACTTGCGCCTTCAAAAATAACTGGTGAATTTTGTGTCAAAGTATTTTTGCCAGTAAAAGTTGCCACCTGGCCATTAATCGCGATTCCAAGCAACGTATCTTGCTCGGGAAGTGCGTTTACGAGAGTGCCAACCAATACTCCTGCGCCAGTGGCAGTTTCTACGACCAAAACATTTACTAACTTAATCTTGTTACCGTTTTCAGTAATTGCAGATTCAACACCGTCGGTTACTTGAGTTACTTGGCGCGTTGATGCATTTTTACCAGCACCGCATCCACTTAGTGAGACGGCTAAAGTTAGAATTACTAATGCAGTTAGTGTGCGACGCATAGGCGCAATTGTCTCACATCAAATAAGCAGTGATTCACGCTAGTTATACGCAGGTTTTCTCATTCTGATATTGCTGGTAGAATTGACCCTCTAGCGAAGGGCATCACATGACATTTAAGGTCGGCGAAACCGTTGTTTATCCTCCTCACGGAGCTGCATTAATCGAAGCTATCGAAACTCGCGTGATAAAGGGTGAAGAAAAGACCTACCTAGTGTTAAAAGTTGCTCAAGGCGATTTAACTGTTCGAGTTCCTGCAGACAATGTGGACCTCGTCGGTGTTCGCGATGTTGTTGATTCAGCTGGTTTAGATCGTGTATTTAACGTATTGCGCCAGCCATATACCGAAGAACCAACTAACTGGTCACGTCGTTACAAAGCTAACCTAGAAAAACTTGCTTCTGGCGATGTTATTAAGGTTGCTGAAGTTGTTCGCGATCTATATCGCCGCGACTTAGACCGTGGACTTTCAGCTGGTGAAAAGCGCATGCTCGCCAAGGCGAAGCAGATCCTTATCTCAGAGCTAGCTCTTGCAGAGCGCACTGACGAAGAAAAGGCTGCAGTAATCCTTGACGAGGTTCTTGCTTCGTAACAATGGCTATTAGCGCCATCATCGCTGCCGCGGGCAGTGGTGAAAGATTTGGCGCAGGTTTTCCCAAAGCTTTAATTCAATTAGCCGATAAAACTCTGCTCGAACATGCCATCGCATCACTTGCCCCCGTTGTCGATCAATTAATTGTTACCGCCCCTGCCGGTTTTGAAAAGCAGATCAGCGAATTAGTAGGCGATGGAATAACTGTTGTTACTGGTGGTTCAACTCGCTCTGCAAGTGTGCGAAATGCTTTAGCCGTTGTCACTGGCGAATTTGTATTAGTACACGACGCGGCGCGGGCTTTAGCTAGTAGCGATTTAGCATCTCGAGTTATCACTGAATTAAAAAGCGGACATGTAGCAGTAGTTCCTGCAGTTGCTGTTGTAGACACAATTAAAGTAACCAACGCACAAGGTTTTGTGGTTTCCACACCAGATCGCGCATCACTTGTCAGCATTCAGACCCCACAAGGTTTTAAAACACAAAGCCTTCGTGATGCACATGCGGCCCATGCAGAAGCAACCGATGATGCTGCATTAATTGAAGCTACTGGCGGACAAGTAAAAGTAATTACTGGTGAAGATCGAGCATTGAAAATAACTACACCTGCCGATTTAAACACCGCCCTAACAATGTTAAATCTTGGCCGAGTGATTCATACCGGAATAGGCACTGATGCACATGCATTTGGGAAAGGCCGACCAATGTGGCTTGCCGGTTTGCATTGGCCAGATGAAGAAGGCGTTGAAGGACATTCCGATGGCGATGTTGCAGCACATGCAATTTGTGATGCGCTATTTGCTGCAACTTCTTTAGGTGATTTAGGAAGTAACTTTGGAACTGATCGCCCCGAATATGCAGGTGCATCAGGTACGCGGTTATTGGAAGAAACGTTAAAAATGGTTACTGATGCGGGATATGAAATTTCAAATGTCACCGTACAGATCATCGGAAATCGCCCAAAAATTGGAAAGCGTCGCGCTGAAGCGATTGCCGCAATATCTAAGGCGCTAGGTGGTGCGCAGGTATCTGTTTCTGCAACAACTACCGATGGAATGGGGCTTACCGGCGAAGGCAAGGGCATCGCTGCCATTGCAACTGCCTTGGTTTATAAGCAGTAGAATTAGCAAATGTCCGCGCTGAATTTATATGACACTGCAACCCGTGAAGTAGGCGTCTTTAAGCCACTTATACCGGGTCACGTTTCTATCTATGTTTGCGGCGCAACTGTTCAAGCAGCTCCACATATCGGCCATGTTCGAAGCGCAGTTAACTTCGATATTTTGCGCCGTTGGCTTTTGTGGACCGGTTATGACGTGACTTTTATTCGTAACGTCACAGATATCGATGACAAGATTTTGCACAAGGCAGTTCTTGAAAAAATGCAGTGGTGGGCACTTGCCATGAAATACGAACGCATTTTTAGCGCTGCATATGCATCATTAAATGTCATGCCGCCTACCTATGAGCCACGGGCTACAGGCCACATCACACAGATGATTGATTTAATGCAGACATTAATTGATAACGGCGCAGCGTATGCGCCAGGAAATGGCGATGTTTATCTTGAAGTTCGTAAATTAAAACGCTACTTAACTTTATCTGGCCAAAAACTAGATGACTTGCAACCAGCAGCCGATGCTGATGAAACGTATAAAAGAGATCCACGCGATTTTGCTTTATGGAAAGCGGCAAAACCTGGCGATCCTTCGTGGCCAACTCCTTGGGGTGCCGGGCGTCCAGGGTGGCACCTTGAATGCTCTGCCATGGCACACACATATTTAGGTGAAGCTTTTGATATTCATGCAGGTGGTTTGGATTTAGTTTTCCCTCACCATGAAAATGAAATTGCACAATCTGAAGCTGCTGGACATAAGTTCGCTAACCGTTGGTTACACAATGCTTGGGTTACGCAATCAGGTGAAAAGATGAGTAAATCCCTTGGCAATACTTTGCAGGTCGATGTTATTTTGCAGCGCGTTCGTGGAATCGAACTTCGTTGGTATTTAGGAAGTGCACATTATCGTTCGATGCTTGAATACTCAGAAGCCGCCCTTGATGAATCTGCCGTTGCATTTCGCAGAATTGAAAACTTCTTAAACCGCGCAACTGAACAGCTAGGTGCACAACCAGCACCCATTATTAGCGATGCATTTTGCGCAGCAATGAATGATGATTTAGCTGTTCCGGCAGCACTTGCATCCATCTCTGAAAATCAACGTCTTGGAAATCTAGCGATAACAGATGCAGACAAAGTAGCTCTCGCCAAAAATGCGGGTGAAATTCGTGGTGCATTACAAATATTGGGTTGTGATCCATTTGATCCTAATTTCACGCAAAACGCTGCAGCAGATTTAAATCAAGCACTTGATGGAGTAATCCAATTGGCGTTAAAAGAGCGAACTGCAGCACGCGAGCGTAAAGATTTCGCAGCATCAGATGCCATCCGTGATGGGCTGCTTGCATTAGGAATTACAATTGAAGACACTGCACAAGGGCCACGTTGGTCGATTGAAGAGAAGAGCTAACCATGGCCGGTAATTCATCACGCAAAGGTGCAATTCGCGCATCCAAAAAAGGGCCTTCATCTGGCACCGGCGGTAAAAACAAGAAGCGCCTTGAGGGTAGAGGACCAACACCAAAGGCAGAAGATCGTCCTTATCACGCAGCTGCAAAACGTAAAAAAGCGGCCGAGAAAAAAGCTACACGCAGCACAAGTCCACGTGCAACAACTATTTCTCGTTCTACTCCTTCGCGTGCACCTCGCGGCGAACGTCCTCGCGGCGAAATCGTTGCAGGTCGTAACGCAGTTCTAGAAGCACTTCGCGAAGCGGTACCTGCAACTGAATTATTAGTTGCGCGAAGCATTGATGTTGATGATCGTGTTGCAGAGTCATTAAAGCTTGCACTGCACTTAGGTTTGCCAATTCGTGAAGCGCACCGTGCCGAAGTTGAAGGCATTTCGCCAAATAGCCAGGGAATTATTCTGGCAATTAAGCCTTTCCAGTACTCTTCATTTGAAGAAATTATGCAGCGCGCAAAGTATCCAGCGCTAGTTGTTGCACTAGATGGAGTTACTGATCCACGTAACTTAGGTGCAATAGTTCGAAGCGCTGCAGCATTTGGTGCAGCAGGAGTTCTGATGACAGAACGTCGCGCCGCAGCAATGACTGCCTCAGCATGGAAAGCGTCAGCTGGAGCCGCAGCACGTTTGCCCATCGCACAAGTAACAAATTTGGCCCGCACAATTGATGCCGCAAAGAAAGAAGGCCTATTTGTTGTGGGCCTTGATGGAGAATCTGAAGACACAATTTCTGCGATGAAAGTTGCAACAGAACCAATCATGGTTGTGGTTGGAAGCGAAGGAAAAGGCTTAGCGCGCTTAACTCGCGAAAAATGCGATTTAGTTATTTCAATTCCAATTAGCGCAACGACAGAATCATTAAATGCATCTGTTGCAACATCGATTGCCCTGTTCCATATAGATCAGGCACGCCGTAAGGGGTAAGCACGTGATTTATTCTCGTTTTATCGCCCTTGGAGATTCATTTACCGAAGGTATGTGCGATGAGAAAAAACATGGCCAGTACCGAGGTTGGGCCGACCGAGTTGCCGATGTCATGGCAACCTTTCATCCAGATTTTAAGTATTCCAATTTAGCTATTCGTGGCAAATTAGTCAGACAAGTAATCGATGAACAAATCGAGGCCGCACTTGCACAAGTGACGGGTCCAGAAACTTTGATTTCTTTTCATGCAGGTGCAAACGATGTGATTCGCCCTGGATATAAGCCGGAAATTGTTTTGACCCAATATGCCGATGCCGTTCGCCGCCTTGCCGCATCGGGTGCAACGATTATGGTTTTTACAGTTTTAGAGAGAACTGGAAACACTGGAAAAACTGCCAAGATGTGGGAAGCGCGTTTTGGTGGATTTAATAATAATGTTCGAACTGTTGCGGCCGAAGTTGGCGCAATAGTTGCAGACGCCAACGAAGAACCTGCATTTTCAGATCGCAGATTCTTAGCTTTTGATCGATTGCATCTAAACGCAATGGGTCATGATCGAGTTGCACAAGCAGTCCTTGAAAAATTAGAACTTCCCTTTGATCACAGTTGGCGCACACCGTTGCCTCCAGCTAAACCCGAACCAAAAGCGTTACGTACATTTGTCACGGCAATTTGGTTTATTACTTTTGCGCTGCCATGGATGTGGAGACGTGCGCGCGGCAAATCTTCAGGTGATGGCCGTAGTTGCAAATATCCAATTGCCATTTCTTGGCCACTGAATTTAGATTGAAGTAACTGTCCATTCGAAGGTGTGCACACCAGGTTTGATGATGTATTTAGGCAAAGTATCTGGCCCGCATGAGGCAGTTCCTACGCCGCGATGTGCGCCATCAATATGAACCACAACATTGCCACAAGCCTTAACTTCAACATCATGCGTTGCATCAGCTAAATCAACTGCGCGGTTTGGTGTAATCGAAACCTGTAAAGGTTTAGCCATTTGTACACGAACTCCATGACCTTCAGAGTTGGTGAGTTCAAACCAACGTACAGCCGTGTGGCCACCATTTTCTTGAGGGCGAACATAAGGTATGTATTGATTGGCCACGGATGAAACAAAGCGATGAATTCTTGCGATTTTTCTATCCGGATATGACTCGTGAGGACCAGAGCCAAACCATGTTAGATCGCTCAAAGCTCCATCTAGTTCGAAGTTAATACCAACGCGTGCAACATCGGTTAAAACCTTGGGCAAGGTAATGGTTTCCTTAACGTTAAAACCATTTTCGACTGGAGTAACTACTTGGATTTGCTTAATAGAAATGCCAGTACTGGTCTGCCAGGTATTAGTGATTTCTGCATGGGTTGGAGATTGCGAGACAACGCAATCTGTGCGCTCAAGGTCGCGCAGACCCCAGCGGTTCCATTTTGTTGCAATGTGCCCGATGCGATCGTTATCAGTTGGTGCGCGCCACAGAGAAAGCTTTGGCGCAACTGCCGCGTGCGGAAGAACAATCTGCCCATACTCATCTAGGAAATTTGTAAATTCATTAGATTCATCTGCGCCAGTAATTGTTAATGCACGAGATGGAAGCGCAAATTGATTCCAACCAACTTCAGTCATAGTCGAATCCCAAGAAGTACTTTCAGTGCGAATCAAAGTGAAAGTAATAAAGCGTTCGCCCAAACCATCGGGCTTAGCTAAGTGCGCAGAAGTAACTTTGAAAGCTGCGGTTTTGCGCGCAGCAACTTGTGGCAGTTTTATTTTGCCCGCATCAACTAGCAAACCATCGCGATTAATTGCCCAATGAAGTTCATAGGCCGATAAATCCTTGAAGAAATGCTTATTAAATATCTTAAAGCGACCCTCAGATGCTTTTACCGCGCTAACTGTTGCGGGCGCCGCAATAGCTTTAAATTCAGACATTGCAGGCTTTGCCGTGCGATCAGGGAAAACCATTCCATCGCAACAGAAATTTCCGTCATGTTTGGTTTCGCCGTAATCCCCACCATATGCATTGCGAGTGGTGCCATCGGGCATTGTTTGCACTGGGCCATGATCCCAAAACTCCCAAATGAATCCGCCCTGCAATCCTGGAGTTGATTCAATAACTTCCCAATACTCAGCCAACGTTCCGTTGCTGTTACCCATCGCATGCGAGTACTCGCACATAATCAATGGGCGATCGGCTTTGGCAGAAGTTGCATACTCTTTGATTGCAGAAATTGTTGGATACATGGGACAAATTACATCGGTCAGAGAATGTGATCCCATCCAATTGCCACGAATACCACCTTCATAATGAAGTGGACGTGAAGGATCAAAAGTACGGGCGTAATTAGCTGCAGCTTCATGATTAGTTCCAGCACCTGACTCATTACCTAGCGACCACATAATCGCTGAAGGATGATGAATATCGCGCTGGATCATTCGACCAACACGATCAACAAAGGCTGTTAAATACTTTGCGTCATCACAAATAGAGGCGATGAATGCATGGGATTCAATGTTAGCTTCACCAATAACGTAGAAGCCGAGTTCATCGCACAAATCAAGAAAAGCAGCATCGTTTGGATAATGTGAAGTACGTACTGCATTAAAGTTAAAACGCTTTAACTGCAGCAAGTCTTCGCGCATGTCATCACGCGTTAGTGCGCGACCTGTATAACGGTTGAAATCGTGGCGGTTAACTCCATAGAAAATCACCGGTTGGCCGTTAACCAATAGTTCTTGGCCTTTAATTTCGATTGATCTAAAACCTATTTTTTGCTGTGAAATTTCAACGATCGTGCCATCTGGATCTACCAGTTCGATGTGGAGCGTATAAAGGGCAGGGTCTTCAGCTGACCAGGGCTTGATCTTTGGAATACGCGTATTAAGGTGGATTTTGCCAGCGGGCCACGGTTCATTTTCTAAAATAGCGGCCTTGGCATCGGCCGGCATATTTCCATGCCAAAACTTGCCATGGAAATACTCATCACTTCTGGCCTTGAGGCTTTCATCGCGCTCGGTCCAAATTGGCGCAGAAAAATCTTTAAGCGTTGCCGCAAGTTGTGCGCTTTTTACTTTAGGAAGTTCTTCAATTGAGGCTCGCAAAGTAAAGTTGTGCGTTGAAACATTATCTATGGATGCAATGTGGGCGCGGATATCTAGAACGCCAGTTGATCCATCTTTATCAAGTCCAGCCGTTGTATAGAAACGTTCAATGAAAACTTTGTTAGTTGCAAAAAGTTTTACGGAACGAGTTATTCCTCCGTGCCACCATTGATCTTGATCTTCAATAAATGTGGCATCAGACCATTTAGTAACATCAATTCGAATCACGTTGCTTCCGTATTGAACAAATTTTGTAATATCAAATTCAGCAGCCAACCGTGAATCTTTAGTTAAGCCAACTTCCACACCGTTGATGTAAACGAGGGCAACGGATTCATATCCACCAAGGTGTAAAACAATTCGTTTACCCATCCAGCTTTCAGGCAGATCAAAATTTCTTTCATAAACACCATGAGGATTTTGTTCGGGCACAAAAGGTGGCTGTTCCTCAAATGGCATTTGAGTGTTTGTATAAATTGGTTTATCGAAAAATACTGCGCTCTCCGGCTGCATCGTCCAAAGACCTGGAACTGGAATCTCAGCCCACTTGCGCCCAAGTGGTTCACGCGGACTACGCAATAGCTGAAAACGCCACGTGCCATCTAGTGAAATCTTTTCTAAGTGCTCGATATTGAGCATCGGTAGACGATTTACTGCGGTGGTTTCAGGACTCATCCAGTAGTTCGTAATCATGTGTATTAGTCTCCCATTTTCGGGGCTGTCGAGGGTAATCTCAGTTCGTTTTTGCGACTTTGCCAAAGCACTGCCATAATTACGCCCGGTCGCAAGATCGATACGTGTTCGCACGTAGGCCTCTCTAGCTCAGTGGTAGAGCAGCGCACTTGTAATGCGCAGGTCGTCAGTTCAATCCTGACGGGGGGCTCGTAGTTTTAAAGAGGGAGGATTTATGTCCAACTTTCCTCATGATGATTTTGCCGATGCGTTGGCAGCCAATGCTGAATACATCAAGAGCTTTAAGTACTCAGGTTTAACTGGCGTTGCTCAAAAAGGTTTAGCGATTGTTACATGCATGGATTCACGCATTAATCCACTATCAGTAATTGGAATGCGTTCAGGGGATGCGAAGATTTTGCGTAATGCCGGCGCCCGTGTAACCGATGACGTATTACGTACTTTAGTTTTGGCAACATATTTACTGGGAGTTAAACGAATTTTGGTAATGCCTCACACCAACTGTCGAATGGCACAAGTTGATGAAGCCGAAATCCACCGCGAAATCGATACTAAGTATGGAATCGATACATCAGAGCTTGAATTTAAAACAGTTGCCGATCAACAAGCTGCACTCATTGAAGATGTTCAGAAAGTTCGTAACTACCGACTTTTAAATACAGGTGTTTCAGTAGGTGGTGCAATTTACGACGTAGCTACTGGAAAAATTACACCTGTTGATTGTTAGTACGCCTAATTGGCTGGCGCGTAACTGGATACGTTAAATCTTCAAGAAACTGCGAAATTATTGCAACCATTAATGCCGGCTTTTCTTTAACTAAACCATGAGATGTTCCCGGCAAAATCGCTAACTGTCCAAGTGGTAAAGCTTCATAGAGTGCAATGGTGTGTTCGTGTTTGATCACATCATCATCACCGGCCATCACAAGTACGGGACATTGGATTGAAGTTAAATCATCAATGGCAATATCGGGCTCAGTTTTCCAGATCTGATTCATGCGGACGGTTTTTTCAAGCAAGGTATGCGGTGCATCCGGGCTAATTAAGTTGTATTCGGCCTGATCTTCTTCACTTACAAACGCTTCAGAAAAATCTGAAAGTGGTGCGCTGTAATGAAAATTAGCTCCAATTGCCACAATGGATTTAACAAGCTCTGGACGTTTAATTGCCACTAACAAAGCGATAATGCCGCCATCGCTGTAACCGATTAAGTGCGCGGGTTCTTTGACTACATCTTCTAAGTAAGCAATTGCCTCTTGTGCCTGAAATTCAAAATGTAAACTTCCGGCACGATCACCAGTAAACCCATGGCCAGTGCGGTCATAAGCAAAGATATGAAACTGATCTTCAAAGGGCGGAACCATCAAATAGTCCCAACTTGAGGTTTTGCTTAAACCACCGTGAAGTAAAACTAACGCTTCGCCGTCTTGATCCCACTCGTAGTTATAAATCTGGTGCCCACGTAGGTCGATGTAGGCCGGCATTAGCTGGCATCCATAATATGGCGATTGCCGCGGTCAAAAGTTAAATAGTTCCAAGTCCAATCAGCCATGGTGCCGATTTTATTTCTTCCACCTAATAAATAAAACAGGTGAAGAAATAGCCAGGCATACCAAGCAGGAATTCCAACTAATCGCAGTTTATTAACTTCAACGATGGCTTTATGTCGCCCAATGGTTGCCATGGATCCTTTGTCTATGTATTTAAAATCTTGAAGTTGTTTTTGCGAAATCAACCGTTGAATTTGTTTTGCAACAAATCTGCCCTGCTGCATTGCAACTGGTGCAACCATGGGTAGTAATCGTCCGTTTTTATCTGGAAGCCCAGCGATATCACCGATCGCAAAAATGTAAGGGTAGTTCTTAACTTGTAAAGTTTGTTCAACATCGATTCGTGTATTTACAAGTGGCAAATTTAAGGCCGCAGCAGCTGGTTCACCTTTAACACCTGCTGCCCACACAGTAACTTCGGCAGAGATATTTTCACCATTTGATATTTCGATAGTTCTAGGCTTAATTTCTTTAACTGCAGTATTGAGGTGAACGTGTACGCCAAGTTTTTCTAAATCAATTTTTGCCCGCTCTGAAAGTTTGGGCGAAAACATTGGCAGAATTCGTGAACCCGCTTCAATTAAATGGACTTGAATATGTGCTGCAGCATGGCCTTGGTCGTTAGTTAGTGGTCCACGAACTAATTCAGCAAATGCACCAGCCATTTCGACGCCAGTTGGACCGCCACCGACGACTGCGATTGAAAAAATAGTCTCATCTTCAAATCGGCAAAGATCTTCAAATCGGCGCATTACTTCGGCGCGAATTGCAATCGCTTCAGTAACGCTCTTCATGCCTAAAGCATGTTCAGTTACGCCTTTAACTCCAAAATCTGATGTTGCTGAACCTAGAGCGACTATCAAATAATCAAAGGGCAGAACCTCGCTGCTATCTAATTTGATTTCTTTATTTTTATGATCAATAAAAATAGGAGATCCCATCCGAAATTTAACTCCAGATTTTCGCAGCGCACCTCTTACTGGATGGGCAACGTGATCGGCTGCAAGTCCGGCAGTTGCTACCTGATACAGCAGTGGCAAGAAAGTTTGAAAATTATGTCTATCGACAAGCACGACATCGGCGATATTTGAAAGCTCTTTAGCCGCAGTTAAGCCGCCAAAACCCGCACCAAGGATTACCACGCGTGGTTTTTCAGGTGCGATTTGCATAGATATCAGTCTAGGCTTTGCGTTGTGAGTACACCACCCAAAAACCATAAAATCCTAATTACCGGAGCTTCAGGTTATGTAGGTGGTCGCCTAGTTCGCACATTAGTTGCTGAAAAATGCGATGTTCGAGTATTTGTTAGAGATAGCAAGAAAATTACAGGCCAATTATGGGCTGCAGATGTAGAAATCTGCGAAGGCACTGCCAATAACGTTGAAGATTTAAAGCGTGCATTGACGGATATACATACTGCTTATTACTTATTGCACTCAATTAACTTAGGCCCTGATTTTGATGAAATCGAAGCAGCAATGGCCCGTCAATTTGCACAGATTGCCGAAGCAAGTGGTGTCAAACAAATCGTCTATCTTGGTGGAATCGCAAATGATGCAAACATAAGTAAGCATTTGTTATCACGCGTTCGAACTGGCGCTGAACTTGCATCAACTTCGGTACCTGTCATGGAACTTCGTGCTGGAATCATCATCGGTTCAGGTTCGGCCTCTTTTGAAATGTTGCGCCACTTAACGCATCGGTTGCCGATAATGACCACCCCAAAATGGGTAATGAATAAAACCCACCCAATTGCAATCAGAGATATTTTGTATTACTTAAAAAATGCAGCCTTTTTACCAACTCCAATCGATAAAGTTTTTGATATCGGTGGACCAGAAGTGCTTACTTACGCTGACATGATGCAGAAATTTGCCCGACTTTCAGGTTTAAAAAAGCGCTGGATCATTAAAGTTCCAGTGTTAACACCTGGACTCTCATCGCTTTGGATTGGTTTAGTGACACCTGTACCTACAGCGCTAGCCCGACCACTTGTTGGTTCACTTATTAGTGAAGTTGTTGCAGATCCTGCAAAATCAATTGATTCAATAATTGCACCTCCGCCTGAAGGTTTAACCGATGTGGCAACGGCAATCAACTTAGCTTTATCCCGCATCACAGATCACAAAGTTGAGACCCGCTGGTCAGATGCAACTATTCCAACTGCGCCTTGGCAAAAAGCTCAAGGTGATCCAGAGTGGGCGGGCGAAATGGTGCTGCGTGATCGTCGTGAAAGAACCACCGATATTTCCGCGGCGAAAATTTGGAAGCAGATTGAAAGTATTGGCGGAGAAAACGGTTGGTTTGGTTCGGACTTTTTATGGTGGGGCCGCGGCCTAATTGATCGTTTTGTTGGTGGCGTTGGTTTGCGCCGTGGCCGCCGAGATCCAGATTTCTTACGCGTTGGAGAAAGTCTAGATTTTTGGCGCGTAGAAGTTTTGGAAAGTGGTCACCGATTAAAACTCTATGCTGAAATGGTTTTGCCCGGAAAAGCTTGGCTTGAATTTGTTGTCGAAGAGCGCGATGGCAAGACACATGTAATTCAAGAAGCAACATTTAATCCACGCGGTTTAGGTGGCCAGCTGTATTGGTATGCAGTGTCGCCCTTTCACTTATTTGTTTTCCCAACAATGCTTCGAAACATAATCAAGCGAGCTGCTAAAGATGCATGAGTTCACGCCAGAAGTTGAGGCTCTTGCGGCCGAAGTTTTGGCTTACAGCTTAGATCGTTTAAAAAATGACCCACCTTTAGATGGTCCGCGCACTGCCGAAGATTTATTTAGCGAAGTTGGAAACACTATTACTGCGCGCGGTCTTGGCGGACATGAGGCCCTAGAAGTTTTCACTTCTGTATTAGCCAAGGCATGTATTTCAACTGACCATCCACGCAACTTGGCATTTATTCCTTCAGCACCAAGTGAATACGCGAACCTTTTTGATTTAGTGGTTGGTGCAAGTGCTTTATACGGTGGTTCATGGCAAGAAGGAGCTGGTGCAGTATTTGCCGAAAACCAAGCTTTGCGATGGATTGCAGATTTAGCTGGTCTGCCAATTGAATCTGGCGGCGTATTTGTTCAGGGCGGAACTATCGGCAATCTTTCAGCGCTAGTTGTAGCCCGCGCACAAGCACGCAAAATTCACCCAGGTGCATCACGGTGGGTTATCGCTTGTAGCGAAGAAGCACATTCCTCAATTGTCACCGCAGCAAATGTTATGGATGTCGATGTTCTTAAAGTTCCAGTGGCATCGAGTGGAAAATTAATGGGAGACGCAGTTGCTCATGCAATCGATCACTTGCATGCCACAACTACGCATCGAGTTTTTGCAGTCGTAGCAACTGCCGGTACAACTAATTTAGGAATCATCGATGACCTTAAAGGAATCGGCGAAGCTGCCCATGCAAGAAATATCTGGTTCCACGTCGATGGTGCTTACGGGTTAGCTGCCCTTTGTGCACCAACTGTGCGTTCACATTTTGCTGGGGTGGAAGCCGCGGATTCTTTAATTGTCGATCCGCACAAATGGCTATTTGCGCCATACGATGCTTGTGCA